>Ga0207971_100031_pt1 | contig 196803 bp, 166 predicted proteins | sample LakWasMet56_HOW8_2_FD_183890 | JGI IMG/M metagenome (GOLD analysis project Ga0207971, IMG submission 183890) | Freshwater sediment methanotrophic microbial communities from Lake Washington under simulated oxygen tension - Sediment Metagenome... | ecosystem: Environmental > Aquatic > Freshwater... | reverse complement strand
ATTGAAAAGGTGAATTTTTATAAATTCACCTTTTATTTTTTACATTAATTGAATAATTAAATAAAAGAATATGTCATCATCATTAAAAAACTTGTCGGATTTTAATCATACAAGTATTCCATCAGGAGCTGGTAAAAAAATAGGCATTGTTGTAGCTGAATGGAACATTGCTATCACGGGTGCTTTGCGCGATGGAGCGATTAAAACGTTGTTAGAAAATGGGGTAGTAGAGAACGATATAGTTGTAAAGTATGTCCCTGGTAGTTTTGAATTAACCTTAGGTGCTCAATTTTTATGTGAGGAAAAGTCGATTGATGCAGTAATAACACTTGGCTGCGTTATTCAAGGTGAAACTCGTCATTTTGATTTTATTTGCGATGCAGTTGCTCATGGTGTAACGAATGTTAGTTTAAAATACAATAAACCTGTTATATTTGGTGTACTTACTCCAAATACATTAGAACAAGCTCAGGATAGAGCAGGCGGAAAGCACGGCAATAAAGGGGATGAAGCAGCGGTAACAGCTTTAAAAATGTTAAGTTTTAATAAGGCTTAAATTACTTTACAGTTTCTAATGCCTTAAGTACTTCTTCTATAGGTTTTGCTTCTGGATAATAGGATAGTATTTTTTGTAAAACACTATCCACAACAGAATCTGGGCATGATGCTCCACTTGTAAGTATTATTTCGACAGGACTTTTTTCTGGTAAATAATTATCACTTACTAAATGTTCATGATTTTTATAATCAAAATGATTAATCCTGCGTTTTGACACTATTTCAGTTGCTGATGAAATAAAGAAAGTAGGTAACTTTTCTTCACATAATTCAACAATGTGAGATGTATTAGAACTATTATATCCTCCCACGACAATCGCTAAATCAGCATTTTCTTTTAATAGGCCATACGTTGCTTCTTGATTTTCATTGGTAGCATAACAGAGCGTATCTCTTGTATCTGCAAAATGATTTTTTAAATCTGTTTCACCAAATTTGTCAAGCATTATTTTCTTGAAATAGTCAGCAATTTCCTGTGTTTCCGTTGCTAACATTGTAGTTTGATTAATTACACCTACACGAATAAGATGTTCCGTTGGGTTAAATCCTTCTGAATATCGGCCTTTAAATGTTTGCTCAAATTCCTCTTTGTTACTTTTACCATGGATGTAGTCCCCAATTAATTTCGCTTCTTCAATATTTTTTACAACAATTGATGGTGCGTCTTTTTCGCTTCTTGAAAAAGTTGCTCTTGTTTCTTCATGGTTGTATTTTCCATGAATGATGATTGTGTATTTTTCTTCACCTAACTTTTCAGATTTTTTCCAAACACGCTCAACAAATGGACAAGTAGTGTCGTATTTTCGAACCTCAATGCCAAGTTCATTTAATTTTTCTTCAATGGATAGGGTTGTTCCAAATGCTGGGATTACAACAATGTCATCAGGTGTTAGTACTTCAAATGGTATAATTTGATTTCCAGAGGTATCCATTAAAAATTTAACTCCTCTTTTCAATAAATCGTTATTTACTTCGGGGTTGTGTATCATTTGGCTTAACAAATAGATACGCTTTCCTTCATTTTCTTCGATTGCTTTGTACGCTGTTTCAATAGCATGTTCTACTCCATAGCAAAATCCAAAATGACGAGCGATATAAAATCGAATTGGCCCAAAATCAAGAATAGTTGGACTGTAATCTTTTTTACGAGGGTCATTTATTTTACGAATTTCTTTTACTCGAGAAATAATTTGACTTTTATAAAAATCGGGAATTTCGAAATGCTTCATTTAAAATACAAACAGTTTATACTAAAATTTGTTTTCGTAAAGGTATTGAATTAATTAATTGGCTGATTTTATTTGTTGAGCAATACTGTACGCTTGTTGTTTTAATTCAGGAACAGCTGTCGTTTCCCAAACAACACCTCTAATAAGAGAGCCAATTGCATACATGTTTTTATGCACAGTGTTTTCTGATTTTAATACTTCATAGTTAATAGTCGCCTTTATTCCCAATCGATTCGTATCAGGTAAAATTATTTTTTTTCGAATTAAATTTTCATATAATTCATTTTCGATTGCTTCGTAATTTGTTTGTGGCCCAGTGCAATTGATAGCACTGTATGCTTTTATTGTTTTATTGCTTTTTTGTTTTCTAAGTAAAACCTCTACATTTAATTCATTCTCACTCGTTTCAATTATATTATTGATTCTTCCACCTATGATTTCTAATTGCCCAGTTTTAATTAAATCGTCTATTTCTGAATGGATATGTTGGGGTAATCGGTGACGTGCAACACCCCAAATATGGCGAACATGAGAAATAAACTGTAGTTTTTCTTTATCAGTAAATGATATCCAAATATTTTGAACATGTGGTCTAAGTGAGTCAATAACAGATTGCCAGGGCATTCCTGCACCTTCAGCTATTTTTATATGCTTTCGAACAGTTTTTAATATTGCCAATAAACTTTGATCTTTAATTTCAGAATAAAAATCAGGATATAATTCTACCTTCGAATGAGGTTTAGGAATATATCCTCTTGGTGATATAGCATATATTTTCTCTTTAAATTGTATGCTTTTAAGGCTTAACACACAATCAATCATTGTTAGTCCTGTTCCTATTATTAGAACAGGTTTATTTCGGTTCATTTTATTCAGAAAAGAATCATTCCAAGGATTTCGAAAATAGTTTTTACTGAAATAAAATGATTCATTTTTAATTGGAGGATTTGAGGGTAAAAGATTACCACTTGCAAGGATTAAAAAATCTCCTGAATAAGTGTCATTGTTTTTTAGAACAACATCGTATCCTTGATTTGTAATTTTAATATCACAAGCAGTGCCATTAATCCAATTGATTTTTGAATGCGATTTGTATTTTTTGACTATTTCTGCCAAATAAATTCCATAGATTGTTCTAGGTATGAATTCATTCTCAATAGAATCAGTAACTAGATAACTGTATTCTTCTTTTGATTTTAACCAATTAATAAAATCGTTTGGGATATTGGCAAAAGCACTCATTTTCCCTGCAGGTACATTTAACAAGTGGACAATGTTTTTTGTGCTATACGCTGCACCCAATGCAGGTTCATAGGTGTCATTGATGATTGTTATCAAAACATTGGTGTCCTCCATTACTAGGTTGACGGCTATCATCATTCCGCTAAATCCTCCACCAATAATTAAGACTTTTTTCGTTGACATCATCCTGATTGTAAAAATACAAGATGATTAAGGTTAAAAAAAACAGAAGGTGCTGTTTTATGAACAATTCATTGTGAATGTCTTTTCTGCAATTAAGCTCATTGACTTTCACTTATACTCTATTTTTGTATAGATGGCAAAAAAGAAACCTTTAATATTAATAACAAATGATGATGGAATTACTGCTCCTGGCATTACTGCTTTAGTGGAAGTAATGAAGTCCTTAGGAGATGTAATCATTGTAGCCCCCGATAAACCTCAGTCGGGAATGGGTCATGCAATTACAATTAATTCAACATTGCGAATTAATAAAGTTAATGTTCATGGTGTTAAAGAGGAGTACAGTTGTACGGGAACACCTGTTGATTGTGTGAAAATTGCCGTTAATAAAATTTTGCATAGAAAGCCAGACTTATGTGTTTCGGGAATAAATCATGGATCCAACATGTCGATAAATGTAATTTATTCAGGTACAATGTCTGCAGCTGTTGAAGGAGCAATTGAAGGAATACCATCAATTGGTTTTTCATTATGTGATCATTCAATTGATGCAAATTTTACAGCATCTAAAAAAATTGTGAAATCGATTGTGCAAAATGTGTTAAAGCAAAAGATGCCTAAAGATGTTTGTTTAAATGTGAATATTCCTAATTTAAAGTATGAACAGATTAAAGGAATTAAAGTTTGTAGACAGGCACGAGCAAACTGGATAGAGGAGCTGGATGAGCGAAAGGATCCAAGCGGTAAACCTTATTTTTGGTTGACCGGGAGGTTTGAAAATTATGATGAAGGAAAAACGGATACAGATGTTTGGGCTTTGGATAATAATTATGTATCAGTAGTTCCTACTCAATTTGATATGACTGCACATCATACTATAAAGCAACTAGAAAAGTGGAAATTGTAATTTTAAAATAATGAAAAATTTTATTTGGGATAAACTATATGTTGGAATGGTGGCAGGAATACTTCCACCCATTATCGCATTTTTGACTTATTATTTTTTGAATTATAGTTATATGAGTCGAGGCGAATTTTTTCGTTTTTTGGCGAGAGGAGAAATGTATACGCAAATTGTAACATTATGTGTAATTGTAAATCTAATTCCCTTTTACCTATTTATTAATAAAGAAAAATACAATGCTACAAAAGGAGTTTTAGCATCTACGTTTATTTGGGCTGGTGTTGTGTTGTTTCTGAAATTTTATATTGAGCCCTAATGAAATATTATATAATAGCAGGTGAGGCTTCTGGTGATTTGCATGCATCTAATTTAATGCATCAATTGAAGTTGATGGATACGTCTTCTTCTTTTCGTTGCTGGGGTGGTGATTTGATGCAAGCACAAGGAGCTGTTTTAGTTAAGCATTATCGAGATTTAGCATTTATGGGGTTTACAGAAGTCCTCATGAACATAAGAACGATTTTAAACAACATTGATTTTTGTAAAAAAGACATTTTAGCAAATCGTCCCGATGTTTTAATATTAGTTGATTATCCTGGATTTAATTTGCGAATAGCAGAATTCGCAAAACAAAATGGAATAAAAGTTTTTTATTATATCTCTCCACAAATATGGGCTTGGAAACAATCACGCGTTCACAAGATAAAAAGAGTAGTCGATAGAATGTTTGTAATACTACCTTTTGAAAAAGATTTTTATAAACAGTTTAATTATGAAGTAGATTTTGTTGGGCATCCCTTATTAGATGCTGTTGAAAACTATACAACAGAATCAAATTTATTGAAATTAGAATCCAATAAACCTGTTATAGCTCTTCTGCCAGGAAGCAGAAAACAAGAAATTTCTGTAATGTTACCATTAATGCTAACCATGCAGAAGTATTATCCTAACTATCAATTTGTGATAGCAGGTGCACCTTCTCAAACAAAGGAATACTATCAAGAGTTTATTGCCGATTCAAAAATTCAAATTGTTTTTGGACAAACATATCAGTTGTTGCAACAATCAGAAGCGGCATTAGTAACATCAGGAACAGCTACGCTTGAAACAGCATTGTTTGGTGTTCCTGAAGTTGTTTGTTATCAAGGAGGACGAATCTCTTATTTAATTGCCAAGCAATTAATTAAAGTAAAATATATCTCCTTGGTAAATTTAATTATGGATAGTGAAATTGTAAAAGAATTAATTCAAGCCGATTTGAATGAGCAGAATTTAAAGGTTGAATTGGATAAATTATTAACATCAGAAACACGCGCTCTTATGCTGCAGAATTACGCAGCTTTAAAAAATAAATTAGGAGGAGCAGGTGCCTCAAAAAAAACTGCTGAATTGATGATAAGATATTTAAAAAAATAAACGTGAAAAAAAAATTACTTCTCATTTTTGTCTCTATTTTGTTCATAGGTAGTGCTTCTGCAACTACCGTAAATGTTCGTATTTTAAGTACAAAAGTGATTAATTCTTTTATATTCTCTCCTTTAAAAGGAAGTTACCTTTTATATGGCGATGGCTTGATGTTAACCGAAACAGATGCATCTGGTATTTTTCAAATGACCATTGAGAAAGATTCAATTGTTTTAAAAACATTTGAAAAAACAATTGGAAAGTATTCTTCCATTCGAATGCAAGCAAATGAACAAGATGCAAGTTTTAAAATTAAATCAGTAATACCGGAAAGTAAAGTACGAAGCTATGATAACAATTTAACTGTTGAAATTGGTGCAGATAAAAAACAGTTTCTTTTAATTAATAGAGTAGATTCTGAAAAATACATTGCTGGTGTAGTCGAATCCGAATCGGGTACAAAAACAAGTTTAGAGTATTATAAATTGCAAGCAATACTCTGTCGTACCTATTTGTTAGCGCACATCAATCGCCATATAGTAGAGGGATTTCAAATATGTGACGATGTTCATTGTCAAGCTTATTTGAACAAGTACAAAGAAGAAGATGTTTGGAAAGCAGTAATCGATACAAGAGGTATGGTTGTGGTTGATAGTGACTTAAATTTAATTACTGCAGCGTTTCATTCTAATTGTGGTGGACAAACAGTGAATTCACAAGATGTGTGGGCTGTTGCAACTCCCTATTTAAAATCGATAAAGGACACTTTCTGTATTGAATCTGCTCATGCAAAATGGCAGCGAAGTATTCCCCTAGAAGATTGGAAGTCTTATTTGCAATTAAAGCATAAGTATCCTATTGATGATAGTTTGCATATGAACAATGCAACTACATTTACTCAGCCGAATGGTCGTTCTATTTATTTCGTTGATAAAGATTTGAAAATTCCATTGAAAATTATTCGTGCTGATTTTCAATTAAAATCAACGTATTTTTCGGTTGAACAAAAAGGAGAAATGGTTATATTTAGTGGAAAAGGTTATGGACATGGAGTTGGTTTATGTCAAGAAGGTGCAATGAAGATGGCCAAACTGAATTATAGTTACAAAGATATTCTTAAGTTTTATTATAAAGATGTTCACCTTGTCGATCAAACAGCGCTTAATTATTTTCGGTTAGAATAGTTCCGTAAATACTTATTATCTTTAGCTGTGTTTTTATATCAAAAAAAATATTTTTCATTCATTCTTTTTATTCTAGTTAGCAGTCGTTTTTTTGCTCAGCAGGATAGTACTAGCCTGTATGTTGTTATGAAGGATTCTACTGCTGTATATAATCAACAACAGCAAGATTCAATTAAAAATGCAATTTCAAGAATTGGTTGTCCTTCAAGTTTGTTTAGCAGTAAACGCTTTGCTATTGTAGCCTCAACTGAAGCCGTTTTATATGCAGGATCAATGATTGGCTTAAACGAATTATGGTATAAAGATTATCCCCGTTCCACGTTTCATTTTTTCAATGACAATGAAGAGTGGCTTCAGATGGATAAAGTTGGACATGTTACAACGTCTTATTATATTGGAAGAATAGGAATTGATCTGTTAAAATGGACAGGTGCTAGCAGAAAGAAGGCTATCTGGTATGGAGGAATGTTAGGTTCGTTATATCAAACAACAGTGGAAGTGCTTGATGGATATTCAACGGAATGGGGCTTTTCTATTGGAGATTTTGCGGCAAATACTGCAGGTTCACTATTGGTAATCGGACAAGAATTAGCATGGGATGAACAACGCATCGTCTTAAAATATTCATTTCAGCAAAGTGATTATGCAACTTATCGTCCAAACATATTAGGTTCGACTATTTATGAAAATCTATTGAAAGATTATAATGGGCAAACATATTGGTTGTCTGTTAATTTAGCTTCTTTTATGAAAAAAGAAACGAATTTTCCTTCTTGGTTAAATGTTGCAGTTGGTTATGGTGCCAATGGTATGACTGGTGGTAGTTTTAATCCTCCCTACATTGATGAGAATGGTAATCAACTTTATTTTGATCGTTATCGTCAATACTATATTTCCTTAGATGCCGATTTGTCTAAAATAAAAACAAAGTCTAAATTTTTAAAAACACTCTTTAAAACAATCGGCTTCATAAAGATACCTGCTCCAGCTCTGGAATTCAATAAAAATGGGGTAAAAGCTAGCTGGCTTGGATTTTAATTTGTCCATTTTATTATCTTTTGTAAGGTTCAATTCCTAATTATTGTCAAAAAAAGCGAGTAAAATCATTGTTAAGACAACTTTAATAGTATAAATTAGCATAGCAATTAAATTTACCCAAAATGAATTTTACTAAAACAGCTAGTACACCGCTCTTGCTTTTTTTCTTGTTTTTTATTCAACTAGGAAATGCACAAGTTGTAATAAATGAATTTTCCTGTTCAAATGTATCTACTACTACAGATGATTTTGGTGATACTCCCGATTGGATTGAACTTTATAACTCAGGGGCAACGAGCGTTAGTTTAACCGGATATTATTTAAGTGATAAAAAAACGAATCCTACCAAATGGGCTATTCCTGCAGGAGTAACTATTGCTGCAAATGGATTTGTGCGTGTTTGGGCATCAGGTAGAAATGTGGTGAATGGTGGTAATGTTCACGCAGGCTTTAAATTGACACAAACACAGCCAGAGGCAATAGTTTTTGCAAATGCTTCAGGAGCAATTATCGATTCAATGACATTGGTTCCCACTCAAAGCAATCATTCTCGTGGACGAATTACAGATGGGGCTGCAACATGGGGAGTATTTACTACTCCAAGTCCAAATGCTCCAAATACAAATGCAAAACAAAATTATGCAACCAAGCCAGCAATGAGTATAGCTGCGGGGTTTTATGCAGGTTCACAATCGGTTTCCATTACTTCCCCTGATGCAGGTGTATCTATTTATTACACCACAGATGGTTCAACTCCAACCACCGCTTCTAATTTATATTCAGGCCCTGTAAATATTGCTACCACAAGTGTTTTAAGAGCGCGAGCATTTAGTTCTAATTTAAATATTCCAGCAAGTTTTGTAAATAGTAATACCTATTTTATAAATTCAACTCATACAACAAATGTTGTTTCTGTTTTTGGAGATGATATTGAAACCTTATTAAATGGTTCTCAAATTTTTCCTCAAACAGGTTTGGAATATTTTGATGCTACACAAGCTTTAAAAGCTGAAACGGAAGGTGAAGCCAATGAACATGGAAACGATTCTTGGGCTTACAGTCAAAGAGGATTTGACTATGTTTCTAAGGATGAAATGGGATATAATTATGCAATCAAACATACTGTATTTGTCAATAAAACGAGAGATTCCTTTGAACGATTAATTTTTAAAGCTGCTGCAAATGATAATTTTCCTTCTGGTACTCCAGGTTTACCTGCACATATTCGCGATTCTTATGCGCATACATTATCACAAAGAGCCAAATTAAATATGGATGAACGTACTTGGGCTCCTGCGGTGTTATATGTTAATGGTAAATATTGGGGTGTTTATGATATAAGAGAAAAGGTAGATGATGCAGATTTTACATCTTATTATTATGATCAAGATGAACCCAATATTCAATTTCTAAAAACATGGGGTGGTACATGGAGTGAGTATGGGGGAGCGCAAGCACAAACGGATTGGAATACACTCAGAGCATTTATTACGGGAAATAGTATGGCAACTCAATCCAATTATGATTATGTGGATAGTGTTTTTAATGTTAAAAGTTTTGTTGATTATTTCGTTTTTAATTCATGGTTAGCAACTTCAGACTGGTTAGATTGGAATACTGCATGGTGGAGAGGTTTAGATCCTAATGGTGATAAAAAGAAATGGCGTTATACCTTATGGGATTTGGATGCAATTCTAGGTCATTATATTAATTATACTGGTATTCCCGACCCTTCTCCAAATGCAGATCCATGTAATGTGGAAGGATTACCTGATCCAGGTGGTCAAGGGCATACTCAAATTTTAAATGCCTTAATGGCAAATCCTGGTTTCAAACAATATTACCAAGCTCGTTATGCTGATTTGATGAATACTTCATTGAACTGTAATTTCGCACTACCATTATTGGATAGTATGATTGCCGTAATACAGCCCGAAATGGCTGCACATTGTGCGAAATGGGGAGGGAGTTTTTCTACATGGCAGGCAAATGCTGCAGCATTCCGACAAGATATTCAAGACCGCTGTAATTCAATGACTCAGGGGATGATTGATTGCTATGCATTAACTGGTCCGTATGCAATTACACTTGACGTGCAACCTGCTGGCGCTGGAATAGCAAAAGTGAATAGTGTTACACCTAGTGCTTATATTTTTAATGCTACTTATTTTGGTGGTATGAATACTCTTTTCAAGGCAACTGCTAATCCAGGATGGATATTTGATCACTGGGAATTTCAAAATCATACGCCCACACCAAGTACTATTAATGATTCTGTTGCTGTCGATTTGAACCAAACAGATGCTATTATTGCTGTATTTAGAACTCCAGAAGATCCTCCAGGTGGAGAAGAAGTTGGTATTCCAACTGCATTTTCTCCAAACGATGATGGTATCAATGATGTTTTATTTGTTTTAGGAAGTGTTAATGATTTAGAGTTTACTATCTATAATCGTTGGGGACAATTGGTCTTTAAAACAAATGAACGTTCAAAAGGGTGGGATGGAACATTCAATGGACAAAAATTAAATCCTGGCGTATTTGCTTATCAATTATCAGGTAAGCTTCCGAATGGTGATTTAATTACTCGTAAAGGAAATATAACATTGGTTCGTTAACAAATAAAGCGCTTATGAAAACAAAAAAAATCGTTTTTCTTGTAAGTTGTTTTACTGCATTTTTTGTTAGTGAAATGAATGCTCAAGATGTCCATTTTTCTCAATTTAATGAAACACCACAATTGTTAAATCCGGGTGCTACAGGTGTTTATAATGGATATATGCGTGGAATCATCAATTATAAGAACCAATGGATGGCAATGGGGAATGAGTTTAATACCATGGCGGCATCTTTTGATATTCCGATGTTTGATTATAATGAACGAAAAGCTCATTTAGGTGCAGGATTGAATTTTTTTAATGATAAGGCTGGTGATAGTAAATTTGGCTTAACACAAGTTAATTTATGCATAGCTGGTATCATTCCTGTTGCCGAAGCAAGTAAATTGTCCTTAGGTGTTTCTTTGGGTGGAGCTCAACAAAAAGCTAATTTAAGCTCGGTTGTTTGGGGTACACAATATAATGGGCAAGGTTTTGACCCCACCATAAGTTCAGGCGAAAACGTTTCCAATTTTGCCAATTTTTATTTTGATTTAGGAGCTGGTTTGTATTATGAGTATTCGAATAAAAAAGTTAATTTTTCACGGGATGATGAAAAGCGGTTAGCAATAGGCGTTGCTTATTTTCATCTAAACCGTCCAGAGCAAAAAATGTTTTCAGTATCAGAAAAGTTGTATGGAAAATTGGTTGTAAATATCAATGGACATTTTGATAAGGCTGGAAGTAAAATTTCTTTTGAGCCCTCTGCAATTTATTTTATGCAAGGACCCAATATGGAAATAACTGCAGGATGTGCTATTCGATATCGTTTGAAAAACGGAACAAAAATTACGGGGTTTTACAGTGAGTCTGGTATTGCATTAGGTATTCATTACCGTTTAAACGATGCGATTATCCCTCAGTTGTATTATCAAGTAAAAGATTTTTCAATTGGTATATCCTATGATGTTAATGTATCCAGTTATAAAAAAGCAAGCAAATTAAATGGTGGAGCAGAAATTTCATTGAAGTATCACATTTTAAAAGGAGCATTGTTTAAAAAGAAAAACATGTTATAAGAGAAAGCCTTTTATCTTTTTTGATAAAAGGCTTTTTTGTTTATGGAATTAATTATTGGCTTGCATCCTATAGGTAAAACCAATAAAAATTTCCTATGAAAACGATCTTAGCAATTTTATTTTCCTTAGTTGGTGTAAATCAAATCACTGCTCAAAACATTAAAGTTCTTTCTGCAACCGAGCAGTCTTGGTCGGGCGGACAATGTTGTAGCCATGGAATTAATTATGTCATTACTGTAGAGTCAACAGACACTGTTAAAGTTTTGAAATTTGATACTGTTTGGATTGGTAGTAATTCCTACACTAAAGGGAATGCACAAAATTTAAGTTCAAGTCATTATATATGGAATGGCAAAATGTATTATACCATTACCGCATCTCAAAGTTGGAGTGGGAGAGATGGTTTGATGATAGATGATGTAGAGGAAGTTGAACCTGTGAAAGAAAATATCAAAGCTCCAAAGTATAAAGGGCAAGCATGTATTTTAGCTACTACAAGTAATTCTAAACATTATTTGGAGGTGAATTCATTTAAATTGATACCACCTATTCCTTATCCATAAAAAAATCCCTCGAATAATTTTATTCGAGGGATTTTTTTATTCTTTTATTTATGCAAATTTTTTCTCGAAAGCTTGCATTACCTCAACCAATGCATTAACGCTCTCTAGTGGAAGTGCATTGTATAAAGATGCACGGTATCCACCAACATCACGATGTCCTCGTAAACCACTTAGTTCTGCTTCTTTACAAAGTTTGTCGAATTCAGCTTCTAATTCTGGTTTCGGCATAATGAATGTAACATTCATATTTGAACGATCTTCTTTAGCTGTTGTTCCAACAAATAGACTATTTCTATCGATTTCATTGTATAATGTATCCGCTTTTTGTTGGTTAATTTTTTCAATCCAACTAACACCACCATTATCTTTTAACCATTTCATAGTAAGCATGCTCACATAAATAGGAAATACAGGAGGAGTGTTATACATACTATCTCCTTTGATATGAACTTGATAATCCAACATGGATAGCATTTTACGTCCAGTTTTTCCTAATGTACGTTCGTCAACAGCAACCATTGTTGCGCCAGCAGGACCCATGTTTTTTTGTGCACCAGCATAGATTAATGCAAAATCGTTTCCATTAACAGTGCGACTAAAAATATCGCTACTCATATCACAAACCAATGGAACAGTTGTTTTAGGAAACTGCTTCATTTGTGTTCCATAAATGGTATTGTTTGAGGTAATGTGAAGGTAATCTAAATTTGTAGGAATGTCGTATCCTTTAGGTATGTAGCTGAATTTTTTATCTTCACTAGAAGCAATTACTTGAGTGTTTCCAATCATTTTCGCCTCTTTAATAGCTTTGCTAGCCCACACTCCAGTGTTAATATAACCAGCAGTTCCTTCTGTACGTAATAAATTGTAAGGTACCATTGCAAATTGCAAACTTGCACCTCCACCTAAAAACAGTACTTTGTAGTAATCATTTAAGCCTAACAGTTCCTTTACTAATGCACGTGATTCGTCCATTACTTTCTCATAGTTTTTACTACGATGAGAAATTTCTAGAAGAGATAGATTTAAGTTATCAAAATTGATACAAGCTTCGGCTGCTTGTTTTAATACTTCGGCAGGTAAAATCCCTGGACCTGCGCTAAAATTGTGGACTTTTTTAGTTGACATATAATGTTTTATTGTTTGTCTTTTATACTATAATTACACAACGAAATTAGGAATAATTTGAATCTATAAAACTTAAATCATTGAATATTTATTTCTTTTTTCTTTTAACTCTTTTAACAACCGTATCACTTTGCGGTTTTGATGAGCCACCATCAGGTTTGTTGTAGTGTTTGTCAGTATTATCTTTTTGATTTTTAGGAGCAACATCTGCTTGAAACTGCCACTTTCCTTTTTTTAATTTTAGACCATCATATTCAAAATCAGAAGTGCAATAGTATTGATATTGTCCTTCCAATTGAGGCTCCATAGGAGCAAGTCGGTCGTAAACAATCATATCTAAGCTTTCATTATATTTTAATGCAAATATGCAACTACTTGCATATTCAAATATTACTCGTTTCGGGTATTTTTTTTGCAATGAAAATACATCTGCTCCAAACTTAGGATTGCCATTACTATCAAAACTAAGTACATCTATAATTTTTTTCTGAGATAATTTATCATTCATATCTCTTGCTAAGAGCGTATAATATGTTTTCTTTTTAACTTTTACAGGAATGATTTTATAGTAGAGCATTCCAAACCATTTTTTATTATCAGAGACAGTGTTTTCTGGATTTCGAATTTCAAGTGATTTATCAATGAGTGGGAATAGAAGTACACTTTCTATCTTCTTTTTTGCAACAATGTATTTCTCTTGTATAAATCCATAGTATTGATGAGTTCCATCATTTTTTTCGATATTCCAATTGATGATTCTGAATTTATTATCAGGAGAAGTGAGAATAGCAATATCTTTTTTTAATGAATCAAATGGAAAATCAAATGAGTTTGGTTGGTTGAGTGTTTCTTCAAAAGTAGAAAGCAAAAGTGTGTTCAGCTTTTGTCGTTCCTCATCTGTTCTTGCACTGAATAATTTTGCATTGATTGCACTGATTTTCGTTTGTTGCGCCTCAAAATAATTGGCAGTAGTATCTTTTGCAGCAAAAAGGCTAGTAGTAAAAAAAATAAATGAGTAGAGGAGAATCCTTTGCATGTTTCAAATTTACGTAATATAAAACGGAATAAGAAGCATTTTATTTTATACAAAAAACGCCATTCAAATTGAATGGCGTTTTTTGTATTCTATAGTTTATTCAAGATGTAGCGTTGCTTTTTTTGCTAATAAATCGTCTTTACTCTCTCTCCAATTTTCATCATCTACACAGCAATCAACAGGACAAACAGCAGCACATTGAGGTTCATCGTGAAAACCAACACATTCCGTACATTTATCTGAAACGATGTAATATATATCCATTGCTACTGGAGTTTGTGGGGCATCTGCATCTGCATTAACACCACTTTTAGAGGAAAACATACCTTTTAAAGATGTTCCGTCCGCAAAACGCCATTCATTTCCACCTTCGTATATCGCATTGTTTGGGCATTCTGGCTCACAAGCACCACAGTTAATGCATTCTTCTGTTATTTTAATTGCCATAAGTCTATAATAGTTTTTAGTTTTGTAAAAATAATCGCTGCAAATTTATTATAAAAAGTTTAGAAACACTACAAATTTTATGGAATTAAACGATAGGATAAAGGCATTTGTTGAGTTGGGGAAGTTTTTAAAACAATTTGAACAAAAGGATTCAACACCTGAAAAGAATGCATTGAATTCATTGTTTTATGAGGATTTTGAGGCTTTGATTGCGACTGTTAAAATTTATAATCCGTGGTTTACAGAGAACAATGTTCGGAACGCATTGACAGCAATTGCTGATAGTTTACAAGAGGAAAAATTAATAACTTGGATAGCTTCATACGTTGCTCAATTAGACAAATCAAATACATCTAAAACTGTTGCCGTTATTATGGCAGGAAACGTTCCGATGGTAGGTTTTCACGATATGCTTTGTGTGTTAATTTCAGGAAATAAATTTATTGGAAAACTATCAAGTGATGATAAACTACTCTTGCCTTTTATTTCCAAAGTTTTAATTGCTATAGAACCTCAGTTTGCAGATTACATCTCCTTTACTGAAGGACAAATTAAAACAATGGATGCTGTTATTGCTACTGGAAGCAATAATTCGGCTCGTTATTTTGATTTTTATTTTGGTAAATATCCGAACATCATTCGCCAAAACAGAAATTCTGTAGCTGTTCTAAGTGGTAATGAATCGGAGCAAGAGTTAAAAAAACTTGGAAAGGATGTTTTTCAATATTTTGGTTTGGGATGTCGTAATGTGTCGAAACTATTTGTTCCGAAGGATTATAATTTCGACAAATTTTTTGAAGCCATGTTTGACTATCAATCCTTTTTGGATAATAATAAGTATTTAAATAATTATGAATATAATCGCACTGTTTATTTGATGAAAGGGGATAAGTCGTTGTTGGATAATAACTTTTTACTAATTAAACAAGATGAGTCGCATTCATCACCTATTGGTGTCCTATTTTATGAGTACTATAATACAATCGAATCATTGAATAAACGATTGGTGGAAGAGAAAGAAAAGATACAATGCATAGTTTCAAGTATTCCTGAAGTGGATAATGCAATCTCTTTTGGAGAAGCTCAATGCCCAACACTAAATGATTATGCGGATGGTATTGATACTATGGATTTTTTACTAGGAATGAAGTAATTATTTTTTTGGTGCATGTTTACGACCAAATAAATGTTTTCTACTGCTTTCTTCTTTTTTCTTGTAGGCTCTATTCCCTTTTTTTATTACTTTTTTGTTTTCCCTAGCTTGTTGTTCGCTAGGCTTTCTTTTCATTGTTAAATAAGGGTTGTACGGACTTTTACTCCTACATGAACTTATAGAAATGATAGTCGTGAAGGAGAATGCAATCAACAAAAAATACAGAAAGGTTTTATTCATAGGCAACAAAGGTAATTTCAATGCGTACTTTTGCATGAAATGTTTTTTATTTTTGTTCAAAATTTATCAACACACACCACTATAACGAAATGGGATTAAAAAGATACATTGTTTTATTTTTTGCAATAGGAGCACTGGTGTTCTTTTATTCGTGTAGTAGTGAACATAAGGAAATTGAAACGATTACCTATGCAGAACACATTGCACCATTAATTTATAAAAAATGCTCGAATTGTCACCGACCTGGTGAAGCTGCTCCATTTAGTTTATTGACGTATGCAGATTTTTATAGCAGACGCCAATTAATTAAAACAGTAACCAAATCTCGATTCATGCCTCCATGGCCAGCAGATGCAAGCTATACCCATTTTGTAAATGAAAAAGTATTAACACAGGAAGAAATAGACTTGATCACTCGTTGGGTGGATAAAGGTTGTGAAGTTGGTGATTCAACTAAAATTCCACCAGTACCGAACTTTCCGAAAGGTTCGCAGTTAGGTACACCTGATTTAGTTATTAAATTAAGAGATGTATATAAAATAAAAGGAGATGCAACCGACCGATTTGTGCTCATGCGCGTACCTTATGAAATTCCGCGTGATACATTTATAAGTGTTATTGAAGTAGTGCCCGATAATAAAAAAGTGGTACATCATGTAAATGCTCAATTGCTGAGTTATGAATTTGACAAACGCAAGGATGTAATGAAAGGGAATGTTGTGGTTGATATTAACGAATACCCAACAATTATGGAAGCTTATCAGAAGTTGGATTTACCCAACGATGATGGTAGTTTTCCAATGATGACAACTTCCGTTACCAATTTTTTGCCAGGAGTAACTCCGCCCATTTATCCGAATGGAATTGGTGGATTTAAGATGAAACGAAAAGGAGCTTTGTTTTTAAAAGACATGCATTACGGACCTTCTAGAGTAGATACTACAGATCAAACGGCATTTAATGTTTTTTTTGCACCACATCCACCGAAACGTCCTACGAAGGAATTTCAGATGGGTACCTTTGGTGTATCGCCAATCGAGCCTGAGCTTGTTATTCCACCTGATACGGTTATGAAATTTATTACAAAATATACACTTCCTGCTGATATATCCATTTTGACTATTAATCCTCACATGCACTTACTCGGAAAAAGTTTCTGGGCATATGCTATCACCTTGAAAGGGGATACGATTCCATTAATCAGAATTAAAAAGTGGGATTTTAGGTGGCAATATTTTTATACGTTTAAAAAAATGGTAAAGGTGCCTCAAGGTGCAACTATTTATGTTGAAGGTGTATTTGATAATACCCGAAATAACCCAAACAATCCATTTAATCCACCCCGCTTAGTAGCTGAACGAGAAGGAAGTATGCGAACCGAAGATGAAATGTTTCAATTCATAATTACGTATTTGCCTTATGAAAATGGCGATGAAACTATTTCACTCGAATAATCGCTAGTAAAGAGCATTAGAGCATCCTATTTGTCTTATTTTTTTATAAAAATAAGCTTCTTTTGGTAGGGCTCGATTAGTCGATAATATAAGTTATTTTATAGGGGAAAAGCTAGCGTTAGTCCTTGTTGAAGTTAATTATATTGTTTTTTTTGAATCATAAGTAAGAAAAACGATAAAAATGGCACTGAAAAATCATAGGAAAATCCATAATTTTTAATATGTTTACGAATCTGTTATAATAAAAGATTTATGAAACAAAAGTTACAACACTTCTTGGTATGTATTGGTCTATTCATATTACCATTAACAACTAAAGCGCAATGTGATGCACCAATAACATCTATGTTCTCAACAAATGGATTGGTGAATGCATCAGTTTTTGATCCAGTGAACAATGTTTACTATATAGGTGGTGATTTTACCGTTGTAAACACGTTTTACACACAAGGAGCTTTGGTTAGTAATAGTTCAGGTGCACCTGATCGTACTCATCCTGTAGTAGCAGGAGGGAATGTATTAGCTTCTGTTTCAGATGGTGCTGGAGGATTTTATATTGCAGGAGCTTTTACAATAGTAGGTGGTTTAGCTAGAAATCGTTTAGCACATATTAATTCTGCAGGGCAAGTGACTGCTTGGAATCCAAATGCAGATAATTTGGTAAACGCAATTGCAATTAGTGGTTCAACGATTTATGTAGGAGGTGCTTTTGCAAACGTAGGTGGGCAAGCAAGAAATTTTATTGCTGCAATTGATGCAACAACTGGTTTAGCAACATCATGGAATCCAAATGCAAATAATTCGATAAATGTTTTAGCGATTAATGGAAGTACGGTTTATACTGGTGGTTTATTTACAACCATTGGTGGCCAAACTAGAAATAACATTGGAGCATTGGATATAACAACAGGTCTTGCAACTACATGGAACCCGAATGCCGATTTTTTAATTAGTGCTATGGCTATAAGTGGTAGTAATGTGTATGTAGGAGGAACGTTTACAAATATTGGTGGACAAGCAAGAGCCAGAATTGCAGCATTGGATATGACTACAGGATTAGCAACTGCCTGGAATCCAGCAGCAAGTGCTCAAGTAAATGTAATTATGGTAAATGGAACCACAGTGTATGCGGGTGGTGCATTTACTACGATTGGTGGTCAGGCAAGAAATAGAATAGCAGGTTTAGATATTTCGACAGGATTAGCAACAACTTGGAACCCCAATGCTTCATCAACAGTAAGAGCACTTGCCATGAATGGTACGAATGTTTTGTGTGGTGGCGATTTTGTAACAATAGGTGGTCAATCAAGAAATCGCATTGCAGAAATTGATGGTGCAGGTTTAGCTACTAGTTGGAATCCAAATGCAAATAGTTCTGTATTTACATTAACAAAAGATGGTGCAAGCACCTATGTAGGTGGTGGCTTTGCTACAATAGGTGGTGTTGCAAGAAATAGAGTAGCAGCATTGGATGCTACAACAGGGGTTGCTACATCATGGAATCCAGATATTAATAATTCTGTTTATGCATTGGCTTTGAGTGGAACCACTGTATATGCTGGTGGATTATTTACAACAGTAGGTGGAACTGCTAGAAATAGAATTGCAGCTATAAACTCTTCTACAGGAATCGCTTCTGCATGGGATCCAAATGCAAGCGCAAGTGTTAATGCATTAGCAGTAAGTGGTTCAACTGTTTATGCTGGTGGTGCATTTACAACAATAGGTGGACAAACAAGAACTCGACTTGCCGCATTAGATGCTGCAACTGGTTTAGCAACTACCTGGGACCCCAGTGCAGGTAATACGGTGAAAACAATTGCAGTTTCAGGTAGCTCAGTTTACATTGGTGGACTGTTTACTACTGCTGGCGGTCAAGCCAGAAATAGAATAGCAGAAATTGATGCAACAACAGGCTTGGCAACTACTTGGAATCCAGCTGCAAGTGCCGTTGTAAATACGGTATTAGTGAACTCAGGAACTGTCTATGTCGGTGGTGCATTTAGCACAATTGGCGGTCAGTCCAGATTACGAATAGCTGCAATCAGTGCAGCAACCGGATTAGCAACAGCATGGAATCCAAGTGCAGATGCATTGGTTTATGGATTAGGGGTAAGTGGTTCTACACTTTATGCTTCAGGAGCATTTACAACTATTGGTGGACAAGCTAGAAATAGTGTAGCAGGACTTAATATAAGTGATGGACTTGCAACTAGCTGGAATCCCAATGTGGCTATTACTGTTTACACACTATGTGTGGGTACTCCAAGTATTTATATTGGTGGCGACTTTACAAGTGTAGGAGGGAATACTGCAAATCGTAATTCATCAGCATTTAGTTTTGGCGGAATCACCATTTCATCTCAACCTTCCAATGCTTCAATATGTGCTGGCGCAAATACTAGTTTTTCTATTACAGCTTCAGGAGTTACTTCGTATCAATGGGAAGTAAGCACCGATAATGGCGCAACATGGAACAATGCAACAGGTGGTATTTATAGCAATTCAACTACGGCTACTTTAACATTAACAAATGCTACAGTTACCTATAATAACTATCAGTACCGTTGTGTAGTGTCAGGTGGAAGTTGTTCGTCTGGAACACCTTCATCGGCAGCAATCTTAACTATCAACAGTACACCAACAATTACAGGAACAACTCCCGCAAGCAGATGTGGTACCGGAACATTAACATTAGGTGCAACCTCAAGTGCTGGAACAATCAATTGGTACAGTGCATTAACGGGTGGTACTTCTCTAGGGACAGGTACATCTTTTACAACACCAAGTATTAGTTCAACAACAACGTATTATGTAGATGCAACAAATGCAGGTTGTACATCTTCGCCTCGTATTGCAGTAATTGCAACTGTTAATACAATGCCAACTATTACAGGAACAACTCCTGCAAGCAGATGTGGAACAGGAACATTGACATTAGGAGCAACAGCAAGTGCGGGTACTATTAATTGGTATGATGCTTTAACTGCTGGTACATTGCTTGGTACAGGAACATCTTTCACAACTCCAAGTATATCTGTTACCACAACATATTATGTAGAAGTAACAAATGCAGGTTGTACATCAAGTCCAAGAACAGCAGTTGTTGCAACCGTTAATTCAACACCTACGATATCAGGGACTACTCCCGCAAGCAGATGTGGAACAGGTACTGTAACTTTAGGGGCATCAGCAAGTGCAGGTACCATTAATTGGTATTCAGCTATAACTGGCGGTACTTCTTTAGGAACAGGAACATCCTTTACCACTCCAAGTATTAGTACAACAACTACCTATTATGTTGATGCAACAAATGCAGGTTGTACTTCTTCACCTCGTACTGCTGTTAGTGCAACCGTTAATACAATTCCAACAATAACAGGTACAACACCTGCAACAAGATGTGGAACAGGGACTTTAGTTTTAGCTGCAACAGCAAGTAGTGGAACAATTAATTGGTACGATGCATTAACCGGTGGAACCTTAGTTGGTTCTGGTACTTCTTTTACTACTCCTAGCATTTCAGTAACAACAACCTATTATGTAGAAGCAATAAATGCAGGATGTACTTCGAGTCCAAGATCAGCAGTTGTTGCAACTGTAAATGCTATTCCAACAATAACAGGAACAACGCCCGCTTCGAGATGTGGAGCTGGTACTTTAACATTAGGAGCAACAGCAAGTGCTGGTACTATTGATTGGTACGATGCATTAACGGGTGGAACTCTTGTAGGTACAGGAACATCCTTTACAACACCTAGTATCGGTTCAACCACAACTTATTATGTAGAAGCAACCAATGCAGGATGTACTTCTTCTCCTCGAATTTCTGTAATTGCAACTGTAAATAATACAACAAGTATCACTGGTACTACTCCAGATTCTAGATGCGATGCAGGTACCCTAACATTGGGAGCAACAGCAAGTGCAGGTACTCTTAATTGGTATGATGCTCCAACAGTTGGAACCTTGGTAGGGACTGGTACTTCTTTTACAACACCAAGTATTTCTGTTACTACAACATATTATGTAGATGCTACCAGCGCTGGTTGTACATCAGCTCGTACAGCTGTTGTAGCAACTGTAAATACAACCCCAACAATTACTGGAACAACTCCTGCAAGTAGATGTGATGTAGGTACTGTTACTTTAGCAGCAACGGCAAGTGCTGGGACAATAAATTGGTACTCCGCTTTAACCGGTGGAACATTGCTTGGCACAGGTACGACATATACAACTCCAAGTATTGCTGTTACAACAACCTATTATATTGAAGTTACAAATGCAGGCTGTACTTCATCACCAAGATTAGCTGTTATTGCAACTGTAAATACAACTCCAACAATAACAGGTACAACTCCTGCTTCAAGATGTGGAACAGGCACATTAAGTTTAAGTGCTACAGCAAGTGGTGGAACTATTAATTGGTATTCAGCTTTAACAGGTGGAACATTGCTTGGAACCGGAGCTAGCTATACAACACCTAGTATTTCAGCAACAACAACCTATTATGTATCAGCAACTAATGGAGGATGTACTTCTAGTCCGAGAACGGCTGTTGTTGCAACAATAAATGCCATTCCAACAATAACTGGAACGACACCCGCATCAATTTGTGATGCAGGTACAGTTGCATTAAGTGCAACTGCAAGCGCGGGTACAATTAATTGGTACGATGCTTTGACTGGTGGGACATTATTAGGTTCAGGTACAACATTCACAACACCAAGTATTTCATCTACAACAACTTATTTTGTTGAGGTTACCAATGCAGGCTGTACTTCATCTCCTAGAACTTCTATTGTTGCAACAGTTACTACTACACCAGCTATATTAACTACAACACCAGCAAGTAGATGTGGAACTGGAACACTTTCTTTAGCAGCTACAACAAGCGGTGGAACAATAAACTGGTATTCAGCATTAACAGGCGGAACATTATTAGGAACAGGTGTTTCGTTTACAACACCAAGTATATCAGTTACTACAATATATTATGCTGAAGCAACAAACGCAGGATGTGCTGATGCTCCAAGAACAGCTGTAGTAGCAACTGTAAATGCAACTCCAACGATAACAGGAACAACACCTGCAAGCATATGTGATGCAGGTACTTTAACATTGGGTGCAACAGCAAGTGCTGGAACAATTAATTGGTATGATGCACCAACAGGTGGAACATTGGTTGGGACAGGTTCTTCTTTTACAACACCAAGTATTAGTTCAACCACAACTTATTATGTTGATGTAACCAATATAGGTTGTACATCAGCTCGCACGGCCGTTATAGCAACAGTTAATAATACACCAAGTGTAATAGGGACAACTCCAGCAAGCAGATGTGATGCTGGTACACTAACATTAGGTGCAACAACAAGTGCAGGAACTATTTCTTGGTACGATGCATTAACTGGAGGAACTTTGGTTGGCACAGGTACCTCATATACTACAACAAGCATAAGTACTACAACAAGTTATTTTGTAGAAGTAAGCAATGCTGGATGTACAGCAACACCTAGAGTAGAGGTGATTGCAACTGTAAATACAACTCCAACAATAACAGGAACAACTCCAGCTTCAAGATGTGGAACAGGTACATTAAGCCTAGGAGCAACAGCAAGTGCTGGTACAATTAATTGGTATTCAGCATTAACAGGTGGAACATTATTAGGTTCTGGTACAACATTCACAACACCAAGTATTTCATCAACAACAACCTATTATGTATCCTCAACAAACGGAGGATGTACCTCGTCACCACGAATTGCAGTTGTTGCAACCGTAACTCCAATTCCTCTTCGTCCAACAAATACAACTCCCGCAGCAAATCTTACCATTTGTAGCGGTACTTCTACCGTTTTAACTGTTTCTGGAGTGGGAACAATTGGATGGTATAGTGCTGCAACTGGTGGTACATACTTAGGTGGAGGAAATACATATACAACACCAATCCTTTTTGCAAATACCACATTTTATGCCCAAGATAGTACTTGTGCATCTTCAACTTTGAGAAGAGCAATAGCTGTTAATACGGTTGACGTTATTGCTCCAGTGTTTACAGTAGTTTCTAATATTACTCAGTCTACTGATGTTGGGCAGTGTTCTGCAGTAGTGACATTTGCCGCTCCTTCAGCAACGGATAATTGTACTTCTGTAACAATCACTAGTAATCATATAAGTGGAGAAACATTTGCTGTTGGAACAACAATGGTTTATGACACAGCAAGAGATGCATCTGGTAATACCACTATACGTTCTTTTTCAATCACAGTAAATGATAATCAAAAACCGATAATAACCTGTCCTTCGAATGTTTCTGTTGCATTGTCGGCAGGTACATGCGTTGTAACGGGTTTGGTTTTAACAAGTCCAGTTACAAGTGATAATTGTGGTGTTTTGTCAGTTACAAATAATGCTCCTAGTTCATACTCAGTTGGAACTACTATTGTAAAATGGTATGTAACAGATATTCATAGTAATATTGATAGTTGTTCACAGAATGTTGTTGTTACAGGAACACCATCCGCTCCTTCAGCACCTATAAATACAACTCCTATTGGTAATTTAACTATTTGCAGTGGTAGTACAACTACATTGTCGGTAAGTGGAGTCGGTACAATTTCTTGGTATACTGCATCTGCAGGTGGTACTTATTTAGGAACAGGGACTAATTTTACAACTCCAATTTTATCAACATCTACTACTTATTTTGTTCAGGACAGTAATTGTTTGGCTAGTTCTCGAACTGCAATAACAGTGACCGTGAACACAACACCTACTATTTTGTTTACAGTACCATCTAGTCGTTGTGATGCGGGTTCTGTAACTTTAGATGCTTCTGCAAGTGTAGGAACTATTAATTGGTATAATGCATTAACAGGTGGTACATTAGTAGGAACGGGGACTCCATTCACAACTCCAGCCATTAGTTCAACAACAACCTACTACGCTTCTGCAACAAATGCAGGGTGTACATCATCACCTCGACAATCAGTTGTAGCTACAGTATATACTACTCCTACTATTACAACTACAACGCCAGCAACTCGCTGTGGTGCAGGTTCAGTAACATTGGGTGCTACAACAAGTGCAGGAATTATAAATTGGTACGATGCATTAACAGGAGGGAATTTAGTTGGTACAGGAACTTCTTTAACTACAAGTATTACTGGTACTACAACATATTATGTTGATGCAACTGTTGCGACTTGTTCTTCTTCGCCTCGTATTGCAGTAATTGCAACAGTAAATCCGATTCCAACATTTACTTCAACAACACCAGCAAGCAGATGTGATGCAGGAACTTTAACATTGGGTGCAACTGCAAGTGCCGGAACAATCAATTGGTATGATGCGTTAACGGGTGGTTCTTTGGTTGGAACAGGGGCATCATTTACAACGCCAACTATTAGTACAACTACAACTTATTATGTAGATGCAACAAATACAGGTTGTACGTCTTCGCCTCGAACAGCAGTTGTTGCAACTGTAAATACAACTCCTAGTATAACTGTAACAACACCTGCAAGCAGATGTGATTCAGGAACATTAACATTGGGTGCAACCGCAAGTGCAGGAACAATAAATTGGTATGATGCTTTAACAGGAGGAAATTTAGTTGGAACAGGCACATCATTTACAACACCAAGTATAAGTACAACCACATCTTATTATGTAGATGCAACAAACACCGGTTGTACATCTTTACCTCGAACAACCGTTGTTGCAACAGTAAATATAACTCCTAGTATAACTACAACATCGCCAGCTAGCAGATGTGATGCAGGATCATTAACATTGGGTGCAACGGCAAGTGCCGGAACAATCAATTGGTATGATGCTTTATCGGGAGGAAATTTAGTTGGAACAGGTACTTCTTTCACAACTCCAAGTTTAAATGCTTCAACTTCTTATTTTGTTGAATCAACGGATAATGCATGTACATCTTCACCACGAATTGAAATTATTGCAACCGTAAATACAACTCCAACTGTTACAGGAACAACACCTGCAACACGTTGCGATGCCGGAACACTTGTTTTAGGAGCAACTGGAAGTGCCGGAACGGTTAATTGGTTTGATTCATTAACTGGAGGTAGTTTGGTTGGAACAGGAACATCATTCACTACACCTAGTATTAATGCTACAACCTCTTATTTTGTTGAGGTGACAAATGCTGGTTGTACTTCTTCGCCACGTGCATTAGTTATAGCAACAGTGAATACTACTCCAAGTATTACAATTACTATACCTGCTAGTCGTTGTGATACAGGTAATTTAATTTTAAGTGCAAGTGGAAGTGCTGGAACGGTTAATTGGTACGATTCATTAACAGGAGGAAATTTAGTAGGTACAGGTGTTTCATTAACAACTCCAAGTATTAGCTCTACAACTTCTTATTATGCTGAGGTAACAAATACTGGTTGTACATCATCACCTCGTATAGAAGTAATTGCTACCGTAAATACTACACCGAGTATAACAGGAACAACACCAGCAAGTAGATGTGATGCGGGAACCTTAACATTAGGTGCAGCTGCAAGCACAGGAATTATTGATTGGTATGATGCCTTAACTGGTGGAACATTGGTAGGAACTGGTACATCATTTACAACACCTGTCCTTAGTTCTTCTGCGACTTATTTTGCTGAAGTTACCAATGCAGGTTGTACATCAACTAGTCGAACTCCTGTAACAGCAAGCGTAACAATAATAGATATTTCGGTTTTATCAGGAACAAATATATTAACATCAAATCAAGTAGCAGCTTCTTATCAATGGCTAAATTGTTCAACTGGGAATTCAGTGATAGCTGGTGCCACAAGTCAAAGTTATTCACCAACAGTAAGTGGAACATATGCTGTTATGATAGGCTTAAATTCATGTATAGATACTTCTATTTGTACTTCTATTGTTGTGATAGGAGTGGAAGAGTATGAAAATATAAACTTGTCGGTTTATCCAAATCCGTCTAGTGGAAAAGTTTATGTAACCTCAGCACCAAAAGGTGAGTACAAGGTTATAAATGAACTAGGCCAATCGGTCCTTCAGTTTTCACAAGAGTCACAAGGTGATGTCGAATTTAGTTTAGAGTCCTTTAATAACGGTGTTTATTATTTAATAGGAGTACAAAACAATAAAATAATCAGGAGTAAAATAATAATTTCGAAGTAGTTTTTTTTAGGGCTGATGATTTTATAAAATCAGTCGATTTTAAGCATTTATATGTAAGAAAAAATGGTTTATTGTGTAAGATCGAATTATTCATCTGATAAAAACAGTTGTTAGTCGATTTTATTTAACTTTTTTAAAATTAGGCATTCAGGGGTTATGTTACTTGCAGTAAGGAGAAATCAGATATGGACAGAAAACCTGTTAATTAATTAGAAAAACTCGTGCAACCCATTTGTTTTTTTGATTGTCTGATTAACTAAATTGCACACATTATTAAGGATAGAATTAAAATTAAACAATTATAAAATTTATACAACTTAGAATAAATATGAAAACAAAACTACTCTCTCATAGTTTTTATCTGTTGATTCTTGTTATGCTTTGGTTGCCGAATAAGGCAAAAGCATCCCACGTTCAAGGTGGTAACCTTACGTATCAGTGTTTGTCTGGTAATCAATACCGTATTCGATTAGCGTTGTATCGCGATTGTTCAGGTATTGCTGCACCTACTACTGTTAGTGTAAACTATCGTTCAATTTCCTGTAATATAAATTTGAATGTTACTTTAAACAGAATAGCTGGTACAGGTCAAGAGGTAACACCTATTTGTCCAGGTCAAGCTACAGTTTGTACAGGCGGAACTCAACCCGGTGTTCAAGAATATATTTATGAAGGGATTGTAACACTTCCTGCTTGTGCGGATTGGGTAATGTCTTATGAATTGTGCTGTAGAAATACTGCTATTACTACAATCAATACTCCTGGATCCATGAATATTCATATCCAGGCTACGTTGAATAATTTAGCTTTCCCTTGTAATGATTCTCCAACGTTTACAAATCGTCCTGTACCATTTGTTTGTGTTGGTCAACCTTTTTGCTTTAATAATGGTTCTGTTGATTCGGATGGTGACTCACTATCGTATACATTGATGACGCCAATGCATACAGCAACAACAAACGTAACGTATATAGCACCTTATAGTGCAGCTAATCCATTGGCTTCATCGCCAGCACCAACATTTAATCCTTTAACGGGTGATATGTGTGTAACTCCAACGGCTCTACAAGTTACGGTTTTTGCTGTTTTAGTAAAGGAATGGAGAAATGGAGTATTAGTGGGAAGTGTAATGCGTGATATTCAGGTTAGAACCATTACTTGTACTAATAACAATCCTTCTCTAAATGGTATTAATAATACTGGCGCTTATACAATGAATGCTTGTGCTGGTAATCCTATATCTTTTAATATTCCATCTTTTGATGTGAATACATCCCAAAATGTTACCTTGACATGGAATGCCGGTATTACTGGTGCATCATTTAGCCCAACAGGTGGAACAGGAGGGACCGCATCTCGTCCAACAGGTTTATTTACATGGACACCTACGTTGGCTGATGTTGGAAGCGTACCTCATTGTTTTACCGTAAAAGTTACAGATAATAACTGTCCATTTTTTGGTAGCCAAACCTATTCCTTTTGTATTACCGTTGGTGGATTTAATATAACTCCAACCATTGTTCCTGCTATTTGTAACTCTGCAACGGGTTCTATTTCCTTAGCCACCACAGCTGGTGTTACACCTTTTACTTATAGTTGGACTCCTGCCGTAAGTACAGGACCTACGGCCACCAATTTAACACCAGGAAACTATACGTATACCGTTACTGATGCAACTGGTTGTATTCGTACAGCAACTTTAACAGTTCCTTCAACACCAGGTGGAACACTTGCAATTAGTTCATTTACAAATGTTACTTGTAATGGTTTAAACAATGGATCTGCTACAGTTTCTACCTCAGGTGCATTTACTACACCACTTACTTATGCTTGGACGCCTTCAGGTGGCACTGCAGCTACAGCTTCAAACCTAGCTCCAGGTACATATACTTGTACTGTAACGGATGCTAATGGTTGTACAGCTACTGCTAGTCAAGTAATTACTCAACCTACTGCTTTAGCTGTTGCTCCAACATTTACTAATGTTGGTTGTTTTGGAGGGACTTCTGGTACCGCAACTGCTACGCCTTCTGGTGGAACAAGCCCATATACTTATTTGTGGATGCCTGGCGCATTTACCACATCTTCAATTAATAATTTAGGAGTAGGAACGTATACTGTTACTATAACTGATGCTCGTGGTTGTACTAAAACGGGTACAGCTACCATTACTCAACCTCCAATTTTAGCAATAACTTCATCAAGCACTCCAGCAAACTGTGGACAAGCTACAGGTACAGCTTCTGTTACTGGTTCTGGAGGTTTTGCTCCTTATACTTGGTCATGGTCAAACGGACAGACCGGTCCAAATGCCAGTGCTTTAGCAGCAGGAACGTATACCGTTACAATTACCGATGTTAACATGTGTACTAAAACGGCACCTGTTACCGTTGGAAGCAATGCTGGCCCAACGGCAGCAATCAATACATCTACAAATGTATCTTGTTTTGGAGGAAATAATGGTAACGCAACTGTTACTATTTCAGGTGGAACAGCACCATTTACTTATTTATGGAGTAATGGTCAAACAACTCCAACTGCATCCAATTTGGTTGCAGGTATTTATTCAGTTTCTGTTACTGATGCTAATGGATGTATTGCAGGTGCAAATATTACAATTACTCAACCAACGCTTTTGGTTGCAAATGCTGTTCGGACTAATCCACTTTGTTTTGGTGGCGCTACAGGTACAGCAACGGCAAGTGCTGTTGGTGGTACAGCTCCTTATAGCTATGTTTGGACAGCTGCTGGTAGCCCAACAACTCCAACCTTAACTGGATTAGTTGCAGGAACTTATTCCGTTACTATTACAGATGCACTTGGTTGTATACAAAATGCCTCTGTTACATTAACGAATCCTCCAACACTTTCTACTTCAGTAGCTGTTACTCCAGTAACTTGTTTTGCTGCATGTAATGGAACTGCTGTCGCTACAGTTACAAACGGAACAGCTCCATATACGTATGCATGGAATAATCCAACAGCCCAAACAACAGTAAATGCTTCTGGATTATGTGCAGGTTCCTTTACTGTTTCAGTTACTGACGCAAATGGTTGTCCTTCTCAGGGTGTAGCTGTAATATCTCAGCCAACGGCCTTTACAAGCAACATCTTTGCAACTGGTAATTTAACATGTTTTGGTGTTTGTACTGGTTTTGCTCAAATAACGGCTTCAGGTGGAAGTGCACCTTATAGCTACAATTGGATGCCAGGTGGTATCACAACAGCTTCCGCAACAAACTTATGTGCTGGAACCTATACATGTACTGTTACGGATGCAAATGGTTGTACAACAACTTCAGTTACAACTATTACACAACCTGCTGAATTAGTTGCTTCTATAACAGGAAACGATATTACTTGTGCTGGATCTTGTGATGGTTCAGGAAATATTAGTTTCATTGGCGGAACTGCTCCATATACATTCCTTTGGACACCAAGTTTAGAGACAATTTATAACCCTGCAGACCTTTGTATAGGAACGCATACAGCTACAATTACAGATGCAAATGGTTGTGCTGTTACAGGATCAATTAATATTATAGAGGCTTATACTCCTTTGATTGTTACAACTAGCACAATCAGCTCAAATTGCGGTCAGTTTAATGGCGAGGCATGTGCTACTACTTCTGGTGGATTGGCTCCATATACTTATATTTGGAATGATTTATCGAATACGCAACAGTCATGTGCAACAGGAATACCTGGTGGTGCATATTTGGTAGAAGTAACCGATGCAAACGGTTGTTTAATTACGCAAGTTGCTAACGTAAACGATATTGCAGCTCCAGATGTATTAATAACTTCTCAAACCGATTTACCTTGTGCTGGCTATACCAATGGTGCTGCTACAACAAGTATCACTGGTGGTGCACCTCCATATTCTGTATTGTGGACTGGTGGGCAAACAACAGCTAATCCTACTGATTTAGTTGCTGGTTTAAATATTATTACAGTAACAGATGCCGCAGGTTGTGTGTCATCCAATTTTGTTGATATTCAAGAACCAAATCCAATTAATAATGCAATAACAAGTTTGACTGATGTTTCTTGTTTTGGATTATGTGATGGTGCTGCAACGCTTATGGCAAATGGAGGTACTGGTGCATTAACATATGTTTGGTCTTCTGGACAAACAACACCTGCTGTTACAGCATTGTGTGCAGGTACTTATTCTGTAGTAATTACTGATGCAAATGGTTGTACAACTACAAATTCGCCAATCATTGTTGATCAACCTGCTGCTTTAGCAATAACAAACTCAAGTTCAACAGATATATCTTGTTTTGGTGATAATGATGGTTCAATTAATACATCTGCTTCAGGCGGAACTCCTTTCTATTTATTTAACTGGAGTCCAAATGTGAGTACTGGTCCAGTTGCAAATTCATTAACGGCTGGAACTTATACGTTAACAGTTCAAGATCAAAATGGATGTACAACATCACAAAACTATACCATTAATCAACCAACCCAATTAACAGATACAACAGGAGTAACTGCTTCTACTTGTGGCGCTGCTAATGGTGAAGCTTTAGTAACAGCATTTGGTGGAACAACTCCTTATGCATATCAATGGAATAATTCAACTTTACAAACAACACCTACGGCAACTAATTTATTGGCAGGTAATTATTCTGTTATAGTTACTGATAATAATGGTTGTATCATTACTTCACCAGTTGTAATTGTTGATACTCCTGGACCTACAATTGATAGTGTCAGTTCAACACCTGTATTGTGTTTTGGTGGAAGTACTGGAACGGCTACAATTCACTTAACAGCTAACACAGGAACAGCTCCATTTACATACGATTGGAATCCTGGTACTCAAACACTTCCAGCTGTAAGTGGATTGCCACAAGGTGTTTACAATGTAACTGTAACCGATGATAATGGTTGTTCTGCAACTGGAACGGTTATTATTTCAGAAGCTCCTGAATTAGAATTGTTTGTGAGTACAACTGATACTATTTGTTATGGTGATACTGCGCAAATTTATGCACAAGCTACGGGTGGTACACCTCAATACAATTATACTTGGTTGGGTGCTACTGGTACTGGACTAACAGGAACAGGCCCACATTTTGTAACACCTACGGCTACTTCAATCTATTCAGTAAGTGTGACTGATGCGAATGCTTGTCCGGTTGGGCCAATGGATATCCAGGTAGTTGTTCGTCCTCCTTTAACAGTTTCTTCCACTAATATTGCTGTCTGTGATGGTTTGACGGGAACAATTGCTGCAACTCCAGCTGGAGGAAATGGAGGTCCATATACATACAGTTGGAGCAATGGTCCAACAACACAATCTCAAACAGTGACAGGTAATGCTGCAACATCTCCAGCAAGTTATATTGTAACCGTTAGTGATGGTTGTTCACAAGATGCAGTTGATACATCAATTGTAACAGTAAACCCTGGTTCAATTGGATCTTTATCTGCACCTGTCGTTTCTGGTTGCGCTCCTTTGACAGTTACATTTACTGGTATTAGTGATAATGGTGTTTCATATTCTTGGGATTTTGGTGATTCGGGAACAGGTACCAATACTCCTGTAACACATGTATATACATCAACAGGTGTATATGATGTTACAATGACTATTACAACAGCCGCTGGTTGTGTTACTACTGTTGTGAATCCAGGATACATAACTGTAAATCCTAATCCAGATGCTGCGTTTACTGCAAATCCTAATCCCGCGTCAAGTATTTCACCACTTGTTAATTTTTACGATGGATCAACTGCAAATATTGTTTCTTGGAATTGGAACTTCGGAGATGTCGCATCCACATCAAATACATCAACTGTTCAAAATCCTAGTCATGTATTTTCAGGAGTAGGTTTTTACCCTGTAGGTTTACTGGTAACAAATCAATTTGGTTGTACTGATTCTACCTATATAATGTTAGAGGTACAAGATGATTTTGTATTCTATGCTCCAAATGCATTTACTCCAGATGGTGATGGTATTAATGATACATTTTATCCATTAGGTGTAGGCTGGGATTTAGATAGCTACGAATTAATGATTTTTGACCGTTGGGGACAAATGATTTTCTTCTCGGACGAAAAACAAAAAGGATGGGATGGAAAAGCGAACAATGGTGCTGAAATGGCTCAAATTGATGTATATGTTTGGAAAGTGAAATTAAAAGATACAAAAGGATACATGCACAACTATATTGGACATGTTACTATTGTAAAATAATTATTATTCAATGAAAATCCCTTCGATTGTTCATCGAAGGGATTTTTGTTTTTGTATGTTTTAGTTCAATTAAAAGGTTTAAATTTGTTCTCAATTGTTAGGAAAAATAGTATGAAAAAGTTTTTATTGATTTCAATAGCTGTATTTGTTGCATTTCATCTAAATGCACAGTCAGTTGGTGGAACAACTTCCGGTTCAGTAACGTATTGCACAACCACCAATTCTGGTTTTGTGAGTGTTGCTGGTTATGTGGGTAATATCTTATTTTGGCAAACATCTACAAATGGTGGTGCGTCATGGACAAACAATGCTAATACAACGGCCAATCAAACTTATTTTAATCTAGCTCAAACAACTTGTTATAGAGCAGTAGTAAAAGATGGTGCATTTCCAGCAGATACTTCTACGATTGTTTGTATAAATGTTTATCCGCCAAGTGTTGGTGGTATTATCAATGGAGGTGGTACATATTGTGCAAGTACTGGAGCTGGAACATTGAATTTATCGGGGAGCGTTGGGAATGTTTTGTATTGGTTGGAATCAACTAATGGTGGTTCAACATGGAATACTATTGCAAATACCACGACAACCTACAATTATCCTAGTTTAGCACAAACAACAATTTTTCAAGCAGTTGTGCAAAACGGTGCAAGTTGTCCTGCGGACACATCAAATCAAGTTACCTTTATAGTTGATCCAACAACCGTTTCTGGAACATTAGCAGGGTCAACAACTGTTTGTATATCATCGAATACGGGTACATTAACACTTTCGGGTAATACCGGAAATGTGATTGGTTGGCTTACTTCAACAAATAGTGGTTCAACTTGGACACCTGTATCTAATACAACTTCAACACAAGGCTATACAAATTTAACTCAAACAACCTGGTATCAAGTAATTGTGCAAAGTGGGAGTTGTCCAGCGGATACAGCAAGTACAGCAATTATTGACGTAAGTACACTTTCTATTGCAGGAACATTAACTGGTGGCGGAATATATTGTGGGGTGCCTGCAACAGGAACACTAACCTTAACTGGAAATACAGGAAGTGTAGTGAATTGGCAAAATTCTACTGATGGAGGATTAACGTGGGGGCCGATTACAAATACAACCAATACTGAAAATTATACTAATTTACCAATAACAACCATGTACACGGTTACAGTTCAAAATGGCGCATGTCCTGCTGTTACTTCAGCTCCAGAAACTGTTTATTCAGCTCCGCAAACAGTTGCAGGTTCAGTAAATTCAAATGCTTCGGTTTGTTATTTTTTAAACAACGATACACTTGATTTAACAGGAAATGTGGGTAATGTATTATATTGGTTATCTTCTACTGATAATGGTGCTACTTGGAATACAATTTCGAATACAAATACATCACAAATTTATACTGGATTAACACAGTCAACTTGGTACCAAGCTGTGGTTCAAAGTGGGGTTTGTGCAATAGATACTACTTCTTATGTTTCTATAACTGTATTAGCACCTAGTCCTGTAAATGCAGGAGCAGATACAACAATTACACAAGGACAAACCATTACATTAAATGGAGCAGGATCTGGTGTCCCATTATGGATTCCTTCAACAGGTTTAAGTAGTGCAACTGTTTTTAATCCGGCTGCAACTCCAAATAACACAACTGCATACATTTTAACCGTTACTGATATTAATAATTGTATCAATGCCGACACTGTTATTATCACAGTAAATATGTTGGAATACAATGGAATGATTTCCAATTTATTCACACCAAATGCTGATGGTTTTAATGATTTTTGGTACTTGCAGGATATTTTAAATTTTCCAGATAATGAAGTAACTGTTTATAATATCTATGGAAATCAAGTATACAACAAAAAGGCGTATACCAATGATTGGGCTGGAACATACAACGGTGCTGAATTGCCTGATGGAACGTATTATTATGTATTGAAATTTGATAATTCAGATAAAATTATAAAAGGTTCAGTTGATATTTTAAGAAATAAATAATTGTTGAAGCGTATGAAAAAGGTTTATTTTATTTTATCCTTATTGGTTGTTGGCGGTGCTGTAAATGCTCAACAAATTGGCATGTTTAGCCATTATTTCTTCAAACCAATGGTTTACAATCCAGCATTCACTGGAGCAGCTGATGGTACCAATGCTATGATTATTAGTCGTTCGCAATGGACCGATTTTAAAAACGCACCTCAATTAAATGTATTTTCATTGGATGGTAATCTAATGGAAAACAAAGTAGGAGTGGGCTTGAATATTATTAGCGATAGGAAAGGATTGAGCAATCGAATAGGAGGGAATGTATTTTATTCTTATCGTTTAAATATCAATGAAGATATGTATTTGCGATTTGGTGTATCGGCTGGTGTATTTGACCAAAGCATTGATTATACTAAAGCACAAGTTGAGAATAGTGCAGATCCAACTTTGTTTGGTTCTGTTGAACACAAAACAACGTTTGATGGAAATGCAGGATTGCTTTTCGGATGGAAAGGTTTAGAGTTTGGTGCTGCTGTTCCGCAATTGATTGGTAATAAAGTAAACTATGTCGACAATGAAAATGTACGTTCTTATTATTCTCAAGCTCGTCATTACATGGGTTCATTAAAATACAAGTTCTTTATCAATAAAGAAAAAGGAATATCCATTGCTCCATTAGGTTTAGTACGTTTTATACCAAATACGCCTTTTCAATACGATGGAAACATTAATTTCGATTGGCAAGATAAATTTTGGATAGGAGCAACCTATAAAAGTGATTATGCTGTGGGCGCAAATGTTGGATTTTGTGTGCACAAACAATTTTATGTAGGTTATTCTTACGATTTTATAATTGGGTCCATTGCTAATTATGCTGGAACTAGTCATGAGCTAATGGTGAACTTTAAGTTTGGTAAAAACAAAAAGCAAGAAGAGCCAGTTGCGAAAACAAAAGTGGAAGAACAAAAAGCATTAGAAAATGCGGCTTATGTTAAACGTATGGATAGTTTGCAAACACAATTAGCCGAGAGCAACAAAAAAATGCAAGAATTAGCTGACAAGTTAGAGCAACAAGCAAAAATGCAAGCTCAGGCACCTGCAAATCCATCAAATACGGCTGTTGCTGGGAATCAAAATGCTACAGTTACCGAAGGCAATCCGAATAGAAAAAATGAGGATGGAATTTTGTTTGTGACCAATAAAAAGACGGAGTTTAAAGATGTAAATAACAACTCAACTCCAGGAAAAGGATTTTATGTGGTAATTGGAACTTATTTTTATCAGGATTTGGCGATGGCTGAAGCTAAACGTTTTAGAGCCAAAGGTTATTCAACTACTGATTGGGTGTATTCGGGACCAAAAGGATATAATTACATTTTCATGTATAAAACAGCTACCAAAGAAGAGGCCGTTACGAAATTAAAGTTGGCTAAAGAAGCAGGAGTAAAGGATGCATGGGTACAAATAATGGAAGACTAATATTAGTCGATTGCATTGCAGGTTACCCAATATTTATAACCAACAATAGCCATTTCCCATTTTTTGAGTGCTTTTAGGTCGCGATTGTAGTATTTGGGCAAGATAAGTTTGTTAATCTTCGCTAAAACTTTGAAAATTGTTTTTTTCATGCCGCAAATATAGTGAGATAAGAGAAAATAAAAATTTTTCGATTAAAAATTGCAGAATTAATACAAATAATTATCTTTGCATCCCGATTTGAAAACTATCGGTTGTAAAATTTAAAAAAAGAATAAAAATGAAAGCAGGAATTCACCCAGAAAACTATCGTTTAGTAGTATTTAAAGATATGAGTAATGATTACGCATTTATCACTAAATCATGCGTAGATAGCAAAGAAACCATTAAGTGGGAAGATAGAAATGAGTATCCAGTTGTTAAATTGGAGATTTCTCACATGAGTCATCCTTTTTATACTGGTAAAGTTAAATTGGTTGATACAGCTGGTCGCGTTGATAAATTCCGTACTCGTTACACTAAAAAATAAGATTAACCTGTTTATAAGGTTTAAAATCCCTCATCAAATAAAGATGAGGGATTTTTTTATTTAAAATTCTTCACAAGTATTTGTATTGACCAATAAAAAACATACTTTTGATTTCTCTAAAAATTAAACAAACATCTAGTTATGAATATACACGAATATCAAGGTAAAGCCATTTTAAAAGGTTTTGGAGTTGCAATCCAAGAAGGTATTGTTGCGGATACTCCTGAGCAAGCTGTTGAAGCTGCAAAAGAATTACAAAAACAAACCGGTACTGGTTGGTGGGTTATTAAATCACAAATCCATGCAGGTGGACGTGGTAAAGGAAAGATTAAAGGTACTGAACAACGTGGTGTTGCCTTAGCAAAATCATTGGATGATGTAAAAACAATTGCTACCAATATCCTTGGTAATACATTGGTTACATTACAAACTGGTGAAAAAGGTAAAAAAGTAAATAAAGTATTGGTTGCACAAGATGTTTACTATCCTGGCGAAACTCCTACAAAAGAATTTTATGTAAGTGTTTTACTTGATCGTGCAAAAGGCCGTAACACCATCATGTATTCAACTGAAGGTGGGATGGATATCGAAACAGTAGCACACGATACTCCACACTTAATTTTCAAAGAAGAAATTGATCCTAAAGTTGGTTTACGCGATTTTCAATGCCGTAAAATTGCTTTTAACTTAGGTTTATCTGGTGAAGCTTTGAAGCAAATGACCAAATTCGTAGCTTCTTTGTATAAAGCATACGATTCTATTGATGCTTCTATGTTTGAAATCAATCCTGTATTAAAAACATCCGACAACAAAATCATTGCAGTAGATTCTAAAGTAACATTTGATGGTAATGGTTTATTCCGTCACCCAGATTACGCTGCTTTACGTGATGTTACAGAAGAAGATCCAACAGAAGTTGAAGCTGGTGAACATAACTTAAACTACGTTAAATTAGATGGTAACGTTGGTTGTATGGTAAATGGTGCTGGTTTAGCAATGGCGACTATGGATATCATCAAATTATCGGGCGGAGATCCTGCTAACTTCTTAGATGTAGGAGGTACTGCGAATGCTGCTCGTGTTGAACAAGCATTCCGTATCATCTTAAAAGATCCAAATGTAAAAGCTATTTTAGTAAATATCTTTGGTGGTATCGTTCGTTGCGACCGTGTTGCACAAGGTATCGTAGATGCGTACAAAAATATGGGTTCTATCAATGTTCCAATCATTGTTCGTTTACAAGGAACAAATGCTGTTGAGGCGAAAAAGATTATTGATGAATCAGGATTAAAAGTATTCTCTGCAATTGCATTGCAAGAAGCTGCTGATTTAGTAAAAAAAGTATTGAGCTAATTGGTTATTAAATAATGAAAGGGAGCTATTTTGGCTCCCTTTTTTTTTATTTACAAGATTTCAAATGGCTTTTTCAAATAAATAATATGCCTATATTTGTAAAACTACAAAACAAGAATATGACGACAATAAAAAATAATTGGACAGTTGAAGAAATTTTGGATGTTTATAATACACCATTGTTAGAATTAGTATACAAAGCGCAAAGTATACACAGAGAGTTCAATGATGCTAATGAGGTTCAGGTAAGTTCATTATTGTCAATAAAAACTGGAGGTTGTGCCGAAGATTGTAGCTATTGCCCTCAAGCTGCTCGATACAATACGGGTATAGAAGTTCATAAATTAATGACTGTAAATGAGGTTAGCGATGCTGCCGATAAAGCAAAAGAAGGTGGAGCATCTCGTTTATGCATGGGTGCTGCTTGGAGAGAAGTTCGTGATAACAGAGATTTTGATCGCGTTTTAGAAATGGTAAAGGTGGTTAACTCAAAAGGAATGGAAGTTTGCTGTACCCTAGGGATGTTAACCGAAAGTCAAGCTCAAAAGCTTGCTGATGCAGGTTTGTATGCATACAATCACAACCTTGATACATCGGAAGAGAGTTACAAGAAAATTATCACCACACGTAATTATGACGATCGTTTGGATACAATTAAAAACGTTCGCAAAGCAAAAGTTTCTGTTTGTTCTGGTGGAATTATAGGAATGGGAGAAAGTATTGAAGACCGAGTAAAAATGTTGCAGACATTATCATCAATGACACCTCCACCGGAATCAGTACCTATCAATGCGTTGGTGCCAGTTGCAGGAACGCCATTGGAAGATCAACCATTAGTTCCAATCTGGGATATGGTGCGTATGATTGCAACAACACGAATTGTTATGCCAAAAACCGTTGTACGATTATCTGCTGGTAGAACACAAATGAGTTTAGAAGGACAAGCATTGTGCTTTTTAGCAGGAGCAAATTCTATTTTTGCTGGTGATAAACTTTTAACAACTCCTAATCCTGATTTCAATGAGGATATGGAAATGTTCAAATTGTTTGGATTAACACCTCGAAAAGCTTTTAAAGGTGCAAAGCAACCACAAGTAAAGGAAAGTGCTACAGCATAATTTAATGAAAATAAACAATTAAAATAAAAACGGAGCAAATAATTGCTTCGTTTTTTATTTTTGATAAACGATTTGTTCAGAAATGAATTTCTCCGCAACTAAATTTTTAATTCAATCACTTGAAAAAAGAGAAATGCAAAATGCATTTCGCAGGTTGACTGTAAATTCAGATTTAGTTGATTTTTGTAGCAACGATTACTTGGGTTTTGCAAAATCAATCGATTTAAAAAATAGAATCCAAGAAGAACTAAATTCGTTTTCTCACGTTTCAAATGGTTCTGGCGGTTCTCGGTTATTAGCAGGGAATACTGATTATGCTGAAAAATTAGAACAAAAAATTGCTTCCTTTCATAATGCTGAAGCTGGGTTGTTGTATAATTCGGGCTACGATGCAAATGTTGGTTTGTTTTCTGCAATAGGACAAAAAGAAGATACAATCATTTATGATGAATTAATTCATGCATCAGTACATGATGGAATGAAATTATCGCAAGCAACCTGTTTTCTTTTTAAGCATAATGATCTAGCTCATTTAGAAGAGCGTTTAAAAATTGCGAAAGGGAATGTTTTTGTGGCCATCGAAAGTATTTATTCGATGGATGGTGATTATGCTCCTTTAGCTGAAATAGTTCAATTGTGTTCTCAATACAATGCTAATTTAATAGTTGATGAAGCGCATGCTACAGGTGTTACAGAAAATTTTGGTAAAGGTAGAGTACAAGTATTAGGTCTTGAAAAGTCTGTTTTTGCTCGTTTACATACATTCGGAAAGGGTTTAGGTTGTCATGGTGCAATCGTTTTAGGAAGTGTTGTATTGAGAAATTATTTGATTAATTATTCAAGAGCATTTATTTACACTACAGCTTTGCCTATGCATAGTTTGGTAGCCATTAATCAAGCTTACAAATTACTTCAAGAATCTCAAGATAAAATTGATACATTACAAGATTTGATTTATTATTTTAAAGAAAAGAGTAGGGCGATTCCATTTTTAGAATTAATAAAAAGTGATAGTGCAATACAATGTATTGTTGTTAGTGGAAATGATAATGTAAAAATGATTGCATTGTTATTACAGCAGAATGGATTGGATGTTCGTCCTATTTTAAATCCAACGGTATCAAAAGGAAAAGAGCGACTGCGAATTTGTTTGCATGTTTTTAACTCCAAAGAGGAAATTGATAAGTTAATGTATTTATTGAATAAACACTTACCAACAATCAATAGTTAAAAAGATAATTTCTTTGTTCTTGACTTAAATACCAAAAAAGGTTTATTTTCGTTTAACTCTACGAACTAAAAGCATATGAGAAAAATATTTGTTACAGGAATAGGAACGGATGTCGGAAAAACTTTAGTATCCTCTATACTAGTTGAAGCATTGCAAGCAGATTATTGGAAGCCTGTTCAAACGGGATCTTTTTTCTCTACAGATACAGCCAAAGTTCAAAAATGGATATCAAATACAGTTAGTAAAATCCATCCAGAGACTTATTGCTTAAAACAATACATGAGTCCGCATGCGGCTGCGGAGCTAGAAGGAACTGAAATTAAATTAGCAAATATTAATATTCCTGAAACCGATAAAACGTTAATTATAGAAGGAGCGGGTGGTTTAATGGTTCCATTAAACAGATCAGAGTTTATGATTGATATGATTGCTAAATTTGATGCGGAAGTAATTCTTGTCGTTCAAAATTATTTAGGGAGTATTAATCACACACTTTTATCAGTTGAAGCTCTTAAAAGTAGAGGTCTAAATGTTTTAGGGTTAATTTTTAATGGTCCGCCTCATCAGTTGTCGGAGGATATTATTTTGGACACAACAAAGTTGAAATTATTAGGACGAATTAATAAGGAAACTGATTTAGATAAAAGTGTAATCAGTCGCTATGCAAAAACGTTTGAATACCTAAAATAAGTAGGCATATCGTTGGTGCAAAAATTTATCGTTTGATCTACCCTTTTTTTGTTTGAAAATAGAAGAGCTAAAGGCTAGCATAATTTCATGCGATCCACTGCTGTAATTCCGCATTTTTCCAATCAGTATATCATATGAATAGCTCACTTGGAAATCTTCCATTATAGTTGCTCCTAAATGCAACGCAACAGCATCCCTTAAACGAAGTGAAAATCCCGCAAATACCATTTGTCGATAATGTAAACGAAGTGTATAGTCGAGCATCAATGGAGCTCCTGCTACATAATTACCATACAATGTGCTTTCGAAAACAAAATCAGGATTTTGAGAGTAGTTATACCCCAAAGAAAAATTGGCGTGCGTAGCGTACTTTATTAAGCCTTTTTTCGTAGTATCATTTTTGTAAAATTCTGCGGTAGATTGTAAAACATGCATTCCACTTAATCCAAAGTGGAAGCGATCATTGTATAAGTAAATTCCCGCACTAGCATCCGTTGTCCATGTACTGTTAGTTAATGTTTGATCAATTGATGGATCTTGACGATTGTGTAAAAACATTTTATCACCAATAAGTGAATATTTTGTAAAATTCCCAGCTAACCCAGCAGATAATTCAACATCAGGAAAACGAATATGAAAAGCATAAGCTGCTCCTAAGTTCATTTGTTTGGCAGGTCCAACATTATCTTGCATTAAATACATTCCTGCACCCATTTTACCTTTGTAAAATCGAGAATGTAAACCAAGTGAATAGGTTCGTGGTGCATCATCATATCCAACCCATTGCATGCGATAATTCATGCGCGCATCAACTAATTTTTTAGTGCCAGCAACAGCTGGATTAATCATAAATGCATTGCTTTTATTTTGCGTATAATATGGCATTTGTTGAGCCACAATACTAAATGCACAACAAAAAAGACCTAAAACGAACGCTATTTTTTTCATCTTCATTATCTTACAATTGTTAGCGTTCCTGTTCGTTTGGGCGAACCATCCCCTAAATTAATTTCATAGAAATAAGTAGCAGCAGGCAATTCTTGTCCTGATACAGTTCCTCCAAAATCATTCAAATAAGGACTAGTGCGATAAACCAATTTTCCATAGCGGTTGTAAAGTTCAACAACACTTAAAGGATATTTTGTAATATTTCCAATGTACCAAACATCATTGTTAGCATCACCGTTTGGTGTAATTGTATTGTATATTTCTAATTCATCACTTTTAATTACGGTTACTCTTACAGTATCGGAATTGTAACATTTATAGGTAGGATCAGTACCTGTAACTGTATACGTTGTTGATAAAACGGGTTCGGCATCAGGATTTGCTGTTTGAGGATAGGTTAATGAATTTAAGGGCGACCAATAATAATAGGTAGCACCACTACCTTGAAGTGTAACATTTTCTCCTTCATAAATTGTTACATCTGGTCCCGCATCTACTTGAGGAATTGGAATAACAGAAACATTAACGATATCTGTTTTTGGCGGACAGCCAGTAGCATTAATCGTTAAGGTATAGGTAGTTGAAGTGGATCCTGGAGATGCAATTGGTCGCGGAGCATTTGCATTGTTAAGTGAAGCGGAAGGTGACCAGCTATAGCTGATTCCTGACATTGCGACATTTAAAGGATTGCCGATTAAAGCAAAGCTATTTTCACAAATACTTGTATCGTTTCCAGCATTGGTAATATATTGATAACTCATATCAACAATTACCTTGTCAGTTTTTACTGCTCCAGTATCATCAGTGACTGTAACTGTATATTCCACCCAAGAAGGAGATGTAGAAGTAGGATTTGCAGCTGTAGTGCTACTCAAGTACCAATTAGGTGACCAGGAATAGGTATATGGCGCTTTTCCGCCAGTAGCAGTAGGAAATCCTCCAATCGTTACACTTCCATTTGGACAAAGTTTAGCATCAGCACCTGCATTTACTGTGAACTGAGAAAACGCAAGGAATGATTGGGTGAAAAATGCAATTAAGAAGATATATTTTTTAATATTCATTTCAACTAATGGTTGGGTAACAAATGTAATTATATAATTTTTAATTTTGAAGGAATAATTTGCCTAGTATTAGGTTTTGAGCATAAAAAAACCGCTCTCCTTTTCAGGAAAGAGGCTTTTAAAAGCATTGTATATTTATTGCTTAATAATTTTAGTAACAGAACTAAAACCAGTTGTTTCAAAACCAACTTTTAGGAAGTAAATGCCAGCTTTCAGACTATTCATTTTGCCTGTTAATTTAGTTAGACCTTCGTTTATAAATACATTGTCTTCAACAACAATTTTGCCTGTATAATCAATCACTTGTATGTTTAACATGCCGCTATTTGCAGATGTGAAATCAAAATTTACACTTTCTGTTGTTGGGTTTGGGTGTATGTTATTTATTGAATTTTGAACAAAATCATTATTTACTGAAATAATTACAGATGCAGTAGTTTCTCCATTGTAATCTGTTTGAATCAAACGATAGTATGTTAACCCTTTGTATGGATTTGTATCTTTAATAGTGTAGGTTCTCGATTGATTGGAATTTCCTGCCCCATTCACGATCGTCAGAGGGTAAAAGTCAATTGCATTTGATGATTTCTCAATTGTAAAAAAGTCATTATTTGCTTCACTGCCAGTAATCCATTCTAAGCTATTTGAATTTCCTTCGGCTTTGCCATAAAAAGAAATTAGTTGTATTGGAAGTGGAATACAGGAAAGTGAAGCTCCACCTGATAATTGCCAACTTAGGGTTAATGGTGCCGATGTGGAATTCCAATTGTCAACCATGATTACATATTTTTGCCCAGCAATCACATTCATTGTAGACACCCAACCATTTCCTCCTGTGCCTTCTTCTGTATCGGATGCTCCATTGCCCATTCCTGTCATAGCACCTGTCGAATTACTTGCTGAGGCAGCAGAGCAGCGAATAGGTAACGTAGTTGGTGGACATGATATTGTTGAAAATGGTCCCCAAATAGCCCAATCATAATCGGTTGAAGAAGACCCTGCAGGATCTAAAGTCATACCTAATGTACCGCTTGCCGATGGGGAGAAAAATCCCCAAACAGATTGATGTTCTGCAGATCCATTTGGTGTTGCTGCATAATTATTTAAACATCCTCTATTACCCAAACCTGAATTTGCATCGTTAAAATTTCCTACTCCATTACTTTGATAGTTAAAGTTTTCATTTGAACAGATTGTAAATGCTCCATTGCAATCTTGTGCAGAAGGAGATGTTAGTGGGGTTGCTCCAGCACTAACACAAGAAATTGTTCCTTGAAAACCGCTTCGAACGGTTGCTCCATCAGAGAAAAACTTTAATGTGAGACAGCCTGAAGAATTTGTAGTTGTTGCAGTAACAGTACCTGGACTTGTTGCAGAGAACGATGACCCTACAATCATTCCTGAAGAAGTTGAATTTCCATCAAAAATGGATAGGTAGTCGAAATTTGATTCTAAATTCCAAGATGTAAATGCAATTCTTACAAATTGTCCAGCTGTGGATGGGCATATTGTGAATGTACTATTTTGACTGTTTGAATAATCACTTGTACCAGCATGGTCATAGATGGTACCTGCACAAGCCACTAAATTTGCATTTCCTGTTCCTGAAGGTTGATTCCAACTGTTAACTGTGTATGTTACGGTATTTGAAGTTGAACTTTGTCCAGAATTAGAGCAGGTAACAATTAATCGATAATAAGTGATGTAGCTATAGGCTGCAGCAGAAGTAACATAACTAGTTGAAGTAGCGCCTGCAATATTATTCCATGTACTTCCATCTGATGAAGATTGCCATTGGTATGAAATTCCTGTTACACCAGAGGTTGATCCAGTGTTGCTTAGCGTGTAGTTTACACCCGCAGCACCAGATGTGGAGCTAATAGTACTTGTGCCTGCCAGTGGTGTTCCAGAACAAGGAGTAAGTGCAGTAGCTGTTATTGATATGTCATCAACTGTAAATGCAGGGGCAGCACCTGTTGAACCATCATTTATCCATCTAAATCCAATGTAAAATTGTTGATTATCAGCAGCTGATAAATTTAAATTAGTTACAGTTTGCCAAGCTGTTTGACCCATGTACTTTGTTGCAGATACATCATTCCATGTTGTTCCGTCTAAGGACCATACGACCATACCATAGTCGCAGCCTGAACCGCTACAAGTTTCTCCTGCAGCTTTCCATTTAAAATTAAGTTTAACAGCATTGTAACCAACTGCATTTATTAGTGTTCCGTAATAGGCAATTTCGTTTCCATTATCTCCCCAATTGTAGTCGCAGTCAGTTCCAAGATTATCATTCATTGATAAACATTTAGTAGTACTTGGAGGCGTACATGCGTTTTTAATTTGCCAAAATGCACCAGTTGATGTTACAACAACTGTTTTCCATGTAGTTCCTGTAGTTGGAAGTGGAGCAATGTTTGCATAGCTGTCAAAATTTTCAGTGAATAACGTTTGTGAGCGTAATCCAAACGTAAAGAAAGCAAACAAAAGAAATAGTATGTTTTTTAAATTATTTGTCATCTTTCTTATTGTTGAATATGAATAGGAAGTTGGTAGCTCAACTCATCAATGGAAAGAAGTGTAAGAATAAAGCCATATTTTTCTGCATGCCTTACATAGCGTTCACTTTTTTTTCTTAAATATTCATACTTCGAAATATCAAATTTTGAAATAGTTACATCCTCGCAAGTAGGGCAATCTACTTTTTCAATTGTAAACGATTGTGTGTAATAGTATACGATAGAATTGAATTTTATGGAATCCGTTGATTGAATTGATTGTAATTCGCTAACCGAATAGTGTTTTAATATGACAGGGTTAGCAAAAGGATTAGAATCTTTTTCAGAATTGTTTTGCGCATTTATTTTTCCGAATGATAAAATAAATAGTAGAAGTATAAGTGAGTAGTTTTTAAACATTATATTTTGTTTAGTACAACAAACTTATTCCGTTTATATATTAAAATCTATTATAATCTTTATAAATAAATCAGATGAAAAAAAGCATCCCATATAGGATGCTTTTTTTATTTTATTGTTTTCAAATGAACTATTGCTTAATAACCATATTTACTGAACTGTATCCCGTTTGTTCAAAAGAAACTTTTAAAGAGTAGATGCCTTTAGCTAATTCAGCCATTTTAGCATTTAAGCTAGTCTTACCTTCTCCTACGGTCATATTCTCTTCAACAACAACTCTTCCTGTATAATCTAAAATTTGCACATTAACAATCCCCGAAATAGGAGAGTAGAAGTCAAAATTTATATCGGTTGTAGTAGGATTTGGATGAACATTATTTACAGAGAATCCTCCAAATTTATTTTCAATTGAAATAATTTCAGAGTATGAAAACTTTCCATTGTAATCAGTTTGTTTGAGTCGATAGTAGGTAATTCCATTAGTTGGATTGGAATCTATCGTTGAATAGTGTTTTGTTTCATTACTCATTCCACCTCCTTTTACAGTTGATAAAATACTGAAATCAATTCCATTTTGGGATTTTTCTACAGTAAAATAGTCGTTATTTATTTCCGTTGCTGTTGACCATTCAATAATATTACTTTTTTCATAAGGTCTTCCAGAGAAATTTGTTAGTTCAATAGGCAAAACGATAGGGGTGCAGCTTAAGCTAGCGGTTCCTCCCCAAGAAAGGGAAAATTGTTGGGATGAAGGCGTAAATCCATCAATTAAAAGTATATAAGTTTGTCCAGCAGTTACAGCTAATGGACTCAAATAAGGTCTATTGTCACAAGCTGCAGCCGTTGTATTTGTACCTGCAGCCGTCATTCCTGTTGGATTTGTATTTGTGCCACAACCTGCAGCCCTCGGAAAGGCGGCATAATTACACCTCACAGGGGCAGAAACAGGAGGACAGCTGTTTATTGGGCCCCAAATGGCAAAATCATAATCATCCGTTCCGTTTGAAGGTGTTATTGTCATCTCTAAATTTCCAGTTGTTCCAACATTTATCCAATACCAGGAAGAGTTGTTTTCTCCTCCAAGACAACCTGCATTACATCCCGTAAGTTCAGATATACCACTTCCACTATTATTTCCAGTAAAATTATTTGAATTGCAAACTTGTGTTCCTCCAGAACAATTTGTTGATGAAGAATTTTGTACATTAAGATTATAAACGCAAATGCTAAAAGTTCCTGTACTTAAAGGATCGCCAAATACACCTCCTCTAGACCATAGCCTAATAAAAATTACGCTTCCTGCATTTAAAGATGGATTACAATATACAATTCCTGGCATAAAACCTGGACCTGAATCGTCATCACATGCTACCTGAGTGAGAGTACCTGAGCACAAGCCATTGCTGGTTGTGTATAACGACAAGCCCATATCAGTAAGTGTTCCTGCAGTTGTTGTAATTACCATATTTGCAGCAACATTAGGCAATACAATTCTATACCAAACATCTGCGCGACCTGGAACAGCACAAGCAGGTGTTCCTCCGTTAGCTGCATTGTTTGAATATGTAGCTCCAACTGTTGTTCCTGCAGTATTCGAACAAACACCACCAACACCTATAGTAAGTGTAACCGCTGAGCAAGGATCATTTCCTTGGGCCGTTAACTTATTTAATGAAAAAATAATAAATGAAACAAGTAATAGTATTTTGAAATTCATTATGCCTCCCTTCATTTTTCATTCGTTTCTAAATCGTCAATTTTTTTTGAAAAAAACAATATGTTGTATCCTAATTCATTTATGCGCCCAGATAATTTCTCTTGTGTTGAATTTATGCTAGACCTAATAGTAATTATGCTGTCAATTTGAGAATAGCTGAAACTTCTAGAGTCAAACAGGTTAACCAAATGACTTTTTGCAATTTTAGCATCACCTGGACTAAAAACCCCCTCAAGTTTTAATTTATATGTAATTTTGTAGTCCTGATCCGTATACTGTGCTTTCGCAGCATATGAAATGAACAAAAAGCTAAAATAGAGTAGATGTATTTTTTTCATGTTGAGGATATCTTGTCTTATTTTTACGAATTTATTGAATATAAAGTTACTGCTTCTTTTGTTTTTTCTGATTGTAAATCATGTAGTTATTAACAAAAATGACTTTAATTTGTTTTCCAATATCCTAATAAAAAGCAAAAGCCCGGTACAAAACCGGGCTTTTGCAATACAATTATTTAATTCTTTATTGCTTGATAATCATATTTACAGAATTATATCCTGTTTGGTCGAAAGCAACTTTTAGAGAGTAAATACCTTTTGCTAATTCACCCATTTTAGCATTTAAGCTGGTTTTGCCTTCTCCTACGGTCATATTCTCTTCAACAACAACTCTTCCAGTATAATCGAGTATTTGAACTTTTACAATGCCGGATATAGGAGAGTAGAAGTCGAAATTAATATCGGTTGTTGTTGGATTAGGATGAATATTGTTTAAAAGATTTTCCTCTTTGTAAAATTCAACGCCAATAATACTCGACAATTTTGACGTACCATCAAAATCAGTTTGCTTTAAGCGATAATAGTTTATTCCGTTGAAAGGATTGTTATCAATTATTGAATATTCAATTGTTGTAATTGAAGTTCCGGCTCCATCCTTTTGAGCAATTTCATTGAAATTAATTCCATTACTTGACCTTTCAATTGTAAAATAATCATTGTTTATTTCTGATGCAGTTGACCAATTTAAGGAAATACTATTTGGTAATAATTTGCCGCTAAAGTTAAGGAGTTCAATTGGTAATGGAACACAACTAAGTGATGCACCAGCCCCCATTGTCCAATCTAGCGTAAACGGTTGTAAGCTCCCCGTATAATTATCAACTAAAAGCATGTAAACTTGCCCCGCAGTAACTGTTAAAATATCCACAAATCCATCGCCAAATTGTCCTTCAGTTGTTTGTGGTGAAGCACTCGCATTTAATCCCGTGATTCCTGATACATCAGCATAAGAACATCTAAGTGGGGCAGAAGTTGGAGGGCATGTAGCACTTGCCAAAGGTCCCCATATCGCAAAATCATAATCATCCGTTCCATTTGCTGGGGTAATATTTAAAGCAACTGTTCCACTTGCACTCGGTGAAAAAAAGTACCAAGAACTTTGATTCTCTCCAAATAAGCATCCATCATTCAAATACGATAATTCATTAAAAGTTCCTGCCCCACTACTATTTCCTGAAAATGATTGATCGTTACAAACGGTTACTCCTGCTTGACAATCTTGTGCAGTTGCAGCGGCAACAGTGGCACATGTTGCACATGAAATTGTAGCTTCAAAGCCTGTATCTGTAAATCCACCATCCGATCTCCAATGAAAAGTTAAGCAACCAGAAGAATTGTTGGTTGTTGCTGTAACTGTACCTGGTGTAGTAGGCGAAAAAGGACTGCCAGCAATTTGATTTGAAGCTGTAGAGTTACCATCAAATACATATAATACGTCAAAGTCATAATCAATAACCCAAGATGTAAAGGTTGCACTTATACATTGTCCTGCAGTTGAAGGACATATCACTTGAGTAATATTTTCATTATTACTATAGGCTGCAGATGGTCCTCCTGAATCGTATAATGTACTGCTACAAACTGTGGTGGTGCCATTTCCTAAAACTACACAGCTGTTAACCGTAAAACTAAATACAGAACAACCTGTTGCACTTCCACTTGAATTAGTTGGCACAATTCTCCAGTAATAGGTTACACCTGCAGTTAGAGCACCTGTATTGTAAGTTAAAACATTACCTAAATTTGTTCCGTTGACAATATTTGTGGGTGCATTGTTTGTTCCAAAATAAAGCAAATAGCCAGAAGGAGCGGGGCCTGTTGCAGGAGCAGTCCATATAAGTGTTGTTCCAGAGCTACATACACTTCCGCCATTACTTGGAGAAGTATAACTTGTACAGTTTGGAGCATTTGTGGTTACACATATTGTGAAATTACCACCTCCGTTATTCCAATCATGAACACATAAATAATAAGTAACGCCTATTGTAAGTCCAGATAAATTTAAGGTTTCAATGCCATCATCTGATGTTGCATTAATACAAGTACCACCAGTAGGTTGTCCACCACCACAAGAATTATAGGCACCAACAACGGCATTGAAATCTGCAGCACCATCTACGGTAACTGTATGTTCTGTTGAAATTGCGGTAAAGCTATACCAAATGTCGTCATCTTCAGTACCTGCAGTACAACCTTGGTTGCTATCCGAAAATCCTGTTGTAGTATTCCCAGAAGTTGGGCTACAAGCTACTCCAGCAGCTGTTGGAGTTAGGGAAATAGCAGTACCGCAATAATCGGCAGTAGGTGGAGTGGTAATGCAAATGGTAAAGTCTCCTCCTCCAGCAGCAAAATCATGAACACAGATGTAATAAAAGTTTCCTATTGTTAATCCGGTTATTGTTCTGGTTTCAATTCCATCTGTTGCTGTTGCATCAACACAAGTTCCACCAGTTGCTAGTGTTGAAGTGCAATTAGAATAAACACCTAGAACAGGATCCATATTGGCTGCTCCATCCACAGTAATTGTATGTGCATCAGATGTAGCTTGAAATCTAAACCAACCATCATCGTCTTCATTTCCGGTAATACAGCCAAGATTACTGTCCGTAAAGCCTGCATTTGTGTTGTATGCTGATGCGGAACATGCTGCGCCAGGGGCTCCTGGTGTTAGCAATACAGAGCCACCTACTACACAATTATCTGATTGAGCGAAAATTGATTGGGGAAAAAGTATAATTGTAAAAAAGAATAATATTTTCGGGAGTTGTGTTTTCTTCATTATTGAGGTAATAATTGATAAGGAAGTTTATACTCTTGTTCGTCAATAGAAAGCAATGTAATTTTAAAGCCTTGTTTTGGAAAATCACGAGTAAATCGCTCTGTTCGCTTACGAAGATATTCGTACTTTGAAATGTCAAAGGTTGACAAATCGGTTGAAATACATTCTACACAATCAATTTTTTCAACTATAAACGATTTTGTGTAATAATAAACGATTGTATTGAATTTAACCGAGTCTACTGCTTGAATGTTTTGTAACTTGGCAATTGGGTAGTGAGAAAGTATTACTGGATTAGAAAAAGGATCTTTAACAGGTTGTGTTGTTACAGCAGTTTGCCCATAAAGAGAAATGCTTAGATTTATCAATAAAAAAAATCCTAAAACATATGCTTTAGTCATGTTGTTTAATATTTAATTGATGCAAAATTAACTGATTTTATGTATTTTACAAGTAAAAAGTTTCATATGCATGAATTTTAGTGAAATAATTAGTGTTTTGAAAATCAATTGATTGTGTTTTTTATTTTGTGTTTCCTAACTTTGTATGTGGTTTAATACTGTGTTTTTTGTCTTTTTTTATGGGTATTAAAACAAATTCCTTTCTTTGTAAAAATATTTCAATTTTGGAAAAACACATCTTAAGTAAATCTACTTTTTTACGTGGATTGCAGTGTCATAAATCACTCTATTTATACAAAAATTACATTCAGTTAAGGGATAAGCCAAGTGCCGAGCAGCAAGCCATTTTTAGTAGAGGAAATAATGTTGGAGTTTTAGCCCAGAAATTATATCCAGAAGGAGTAGACGCTACACCTGCAAAGCGAAACGATAATATAGCAGCGGTTCAAAAAACAAAAGAATTAATTGAGCAGGGTGTTGAGGTTATTTATGAAGCTGCGTTTCAATACAATCAGATATTAGCAATTCTTGATATATTGGTTAAAAAAGAAGGGGAGTGGTTTGCATACGAAGTAAAAAGTTCCATTAAAATTTCAAACACGTATTTGCTTGATGCGTCTCTGCAGTATTGGGTTATTACAAATTCGGGGTTGCCCTTAGCTGATATGTCATTAATTACATTAAATAATCAATACGTTAAAAATGGGGACATCGATTTATCATCTTTATTTTCATCCACTTCGGTATTAAAAGATGTATTAAAGAATCAAGAAATGATTACGGAGAAGTCGGCTAATCTAAAGCAAGTTGCTTTGTCGGCTGCCATGCCCGAAATTTCAATTGGTGAACAGTGTTTTAGTCCTTACAATTGCGATTTTATGGGAACTTGTTGGAAAAATGTGCCTAAAAACTCAGTGTTTGAATTGAGTGGTTTGCCTAAATCGGAACAGTTTGCCTTGTATTCGTCTGGAATTCGAACAATCGATGAGATTCCTAAAAAAAACGAATTGGATAAGAATATCAATGTGCATTTAAAATCAATAACAGAAGGAGAAATACACGTAAATCAGCCTCAATTAAAAGCATTTATTGATAAAATTCAATATCCACTTTGTTTTATGGATTTTGAAACGTTTATGCCAGCAGTTCCATTGTACGATGGAACAAAACCTTATCAGCACATTCCCTTTCAATTTTCAATTCATTTTCAAGAAACGGAGCATTCTGAAACTAAGCATTTGGAGTTTTTAGCGGAACAAGGTTCTGATCCACGGAAAGCTTTTTTAGAAAACTTGTTAACCCATCTAAAAGTAGCATCCACTATTTTGGTTTTTGATGCCTTGATGGAACGAAATGTGTTGAACGGATTGAAAAAAGAATTCCCTGAATTTGAAAACGATATAAATTTGATTTTAAGTAAGTTGCTGGATTTAATGCAAGTGTTTCAAGAACGTTATTTTTATCATCCATTGATGAAAAATTCACACTCCATTAAAACTGTTTTACCTGCATTGGTTCCTGAATTGAGCTATTCGAATTTAGCCATTTCATCGGGTAGCATAGCCATGATAGCGTTCGAAAAGCTTCAAAATGAGAGTGATATGTTTAAAGCATTAGAGGTTAGAGAGCAATTGTTGGAATATTGCAAAATGGATACTTATGCTATGGTGAAATTGCTGGAGGTAGTAAAAAAATCGATTTAATAAATAATTAATAACTAATTGCAAATCAGTGCATTGAATCCGATTAGTTGTTTCGAAAATCCTAATTCGAAAAATTTAAATAATTGATTTTTAATAATTTATTCAATCTGCTCAAAAATTGGGTAAAAAAAATCAAAAATTCAATTCTAATTTTAGAAAAAATCGTACATTTGCGTCCCCTTAATAGTTAAGGAGATAATTATTTTATTACTAACCCCTTCAATTGCAAATTATTATACAAAGCAATTGAATACAAAACAAAAGCCACCGAAGAAGTTCTTCGGGATCAATTAAAATGGCAGAAACACAAACAGCGCAAGCTGAATTAGCAAATTTCGACTGGAATGCAGTTGGAAAAAAAGGTGAAGGTTATTCAAAAGATGAGCGCGACAAATTAGACGCGATGTATGAGAAAACCTTAAAATCAGTAACCGCAAATGAGATTATTGATGGTAAAGTAGTATCTAAAAACAGCAAAGAAGTTGTTGTTAACATTGGATACAAATCTGACGGAGTTGTTCAGTTATCAGAATTCCGTTACAATCCAGATTTGAAAATTGGTGATACTGTTGAAGTATACGTAGAAAGCCAAGAAGATAAAAGCGGTCAGTTGATTTTATCACACAAAACTGCTCGTGCAATGAAATCATGGGATAGAGTTAACCAAGCTCTTAACAATGATGAAATCATTAAAGGATATGTTAAATGCCGTACGAAAGGTGGTCTTATCGCTGATGTATTTGGTATCGAGGCGTTCTTGCCAGGTTCTCAAATTGATGTGAAACCAATCCGTGATTACGATGTTTACGTTGGTAAAACAATGGAATTCAAAGTTGTTAAAATTAACAATGAATTTAAAAACGTAGTTGTATCTCATAAAGCATTAATTGAAGCTGAATTAGAACAACAGAAAAAAGACATCATCTCTAAATTAGAAAAAGGACAAGTATTAGAAGGTACTGTTAAAAACATTACTTCTTACGGTGTGTTTATCGATTTAGGTGGTGTTGATGGATTAATACATATCACAGATTTATCTTGGGGACGTATCAACCACCCAGAAGAAATTGTTAAATTAGATGAGAAAATCAATGTTGTTATCCTTGATTTCGATAATGATAAAAAACGTATCGCTTTAGGTTTAAAACAACTTTCTTCTCATCCTTGGGATGGTTTGAAAGCTGAATTAGCTGTAGGTGATAAAGTAAAAGGTAAAGTTGTTGTTATTGCTGACTACGGTGCTTTTGTTGAAATCGCTCCAGGAGTAGAAGGTTTAATCCACGTTTCAGAAATGAGCTGGAGTCAACATTTACGTACTGCTCACGACTTCTTGAAAGTAGGAGACGAAATCGAAGCTGTTGTTTTAACATTAGACAGAGAAGAACGTAAAATGAGTTTAGGTATTAAACAATTAATGCCAGATCCTTGGACTGGTGTTATGGATAAATACGGTAAAGGAACTAAACACAGCGCTACAGTTCGTAACTTCACTAACTTCGGTATCTTTGTTGAATTAGAAGAAGGTGTTGATGGATTAATCCACATCTCTGATTTATCATGGTCTAAAAAAATCAAACATCCATCAGAATTCACTAAAATCGGTGAAAAAATTGATGTAGTTGTTCTTGATATTGATGGTGAAAACCGTAGATTGAGCTTAGGACACAAACAATTGGAAGAAAATCCATGGGATGTGTTTGAAACAATCTTCACTGAAAATTCATTACACCAAGGAACTATCATTAATGTAATGGAAAAAGGTGCAGTTATTTCAATGCCTTACGGAGTTGAAGCATTCTGCCCAACACGTCATTTAATTAAAACTGACGGTTCATCAGCGAAAGCTGAAGAAGTATTGGATTTCAAAGTAATTGAATTCAATAAAGAAGGTAAAAAAATCATCGTTTCTCATAGCAAAATCAACGAAGAAGTTACAGCTGCTGAAAAAGCTGCAGTAGCAACTGAGAAGAAAGCTGCTAGTGATGATGCTAAAAAAGCAGTTAAAAAAGTAAAAGACAGTGTTGAAAAAACAACACTTGGTGATATGGATGTTCTTTCAAATTTAAAAGCGAATATGGAAGAGTCTGAAAAAAACGCTAAGAAGTAATTTACTCTTTAAAACATATTTTGTAAGCATACGCGCTTATAAAATCTAAAAATCACGCCATGGTTTTTAGGAAAAAGCCCTCCAGAAATGGAGGGCTTTTTATTTTTTGCAGTTACCGATAAACAAAAGATGCTTTCTATTGTTTTATAGAAAAATCTTACAAAATGAATCGAATAGACCTTGTTACACCAAGTATTGCATGCAATAACTAGTGATTGATAATTAATGGTTGTGTGGTAGATTGTTCATCACAATTTAGAGTAATCGTATAAAATCCATTAGGATAGTTTCTAGTGGATATATTTATCGTTTGATATCCGGATGGGTATGAATTTGTTTTTGATTCTATCAATTCACCTAAAATTGAATAGATATTTATTGTTATTTTTTTCTGCTGACGTATTCCGAACTTGACATTTACTTGCTCGTTTCCTGGATTAGGAAATATTGACAATCCTGTTATAAGTTCTGCATCTTCAATTCCTACTTGTGGTTGAATATTAATGTCATCTAAATAGATATTGTTTCCTCCTTTTGATGTAAAAACAAACTTTAATCTAAAATTTGAATTTAGAAATGTATTAGGAATAGTAGCGTATCCGCTTTTCCATTGTGAAGAAGATGATGGAATAAACGAATTTGTTGTAATCGGAGCCGTTTCCAAACTCGTACCTGTCAAACCTAAACGTGATGTCCAAGTATTATTACAGTTGTTACTAACCAATAATTGTAACTGGTCTGCATTGCTGCTATCTTTTTTAGCGAATGCATATTTAAAACTAATAGCAAGGTTGTTAGTACCTGTCAAGTCAATAATCGGACTTATCAATTCATCTTTCGTACTTTGAGTAGTACTAAAATTATCAATCATTACAGATTTAGAACCACTGAACGAAACACTAGGAGTGATTAGCCATTCGTTTTCTTGATCAAATGAATTGGAGAACCATTCGTTGCCATTTAAATCCGATAACGATTCAAATCCTTCTGAAAAAGGGTATGGATTGCCTGTTGAAGGAAGTACAGAAATAAAATTCGTTTTGGTTATTTGAAGTGAATCCGTTCCATTTTTTACTTTTAACGTTACATCGTATTTTCCAACTGTTGAATAGGTAACAGTTGGACTTGCTAAAGATGATGTAGAAGGTGTTCCACCAGTGAATGTCCATTCAACACTTGTAAAGTTTCCATTATAGGAAGCATTGGTGAAAATAATTTGATTGTTAGAAGTTGCGCAGACTACCTTTTTGTTGGCTGTAAAATCAACAGCACAAAGCGTTCCTGATGGACTTGCAACACCGGTTGCAATTAAATTAGCAGTTTGCCATAAATTGTTTCGATTAGCCATTGTATCATTTAAACAAGCATGCATACGTGCTTTTTGACCATATGTAAACATTTTATTGCAATAGGAGTAATCCATTGCATTTTGAACATTGTCAACAACATTACCACATGATGCACCACTCAAATTACAACTTTGCCATCCAATAGTAGGAGGAGTGTCTGTTACCAAGTCGTCAATGTTACAATCTTTAAATGGATCAGCACAAGGGTAATAATAAAAGTTTGGAACATTGTTTCCTCCCCAAATGTGGTGAAGGTTAAGGTAATGTCCGCATTCATGTGCCAAAACAACTGATCGTTGTGCATTGGATGTTCCAATACTACCAACATAATCATGTGAAATAACAATTCCATCCCAGCTTGGAATTGAGTCAGCATCAGCTGGCCAAACGGCATGCCCAGCTAATCCAGCAGCATTTTGAACTACATATACATTCAAGTATTTGCTCGGATCCCAGTGTATTAATGATTTAACCGCATGGTCGCCTGTAGTAGTTAATGGTGATGCAATTCGATTGATTCCACTCGTACAATTTCCATTTGGATCCAAGGTAGCTAAGCGAAATTCAATATCACAATCGGCATGCAATGGTTTGAAAGCGGCAATAATAGATGCAGTGTCTGCAGCCAATTTTCGGAATGTATTATTTAAAACAGTTAAGCCATCGTAGATTTGAGCATTCGAAATATTTTCGTTTCCATACATGTGAATTATATGGAAAACAACAGGAATAATATAAGTAGCTGCAGGTGTTTTCTTTTGATAAAAATCGGCTGTGTATTGTTGGGTGAATGCCTCTAAGGCAACATCACGCTTGATTACAGCCTCAGCAATTTTAGGATTTGCTTTTAATGTATTTATTCGCATTTCATCAGCACCACAATGTAGGTCGTTTTGTGCATTTATGAATAAAGCAGAATATAAGAACAGCGTAAGTGAAAGTAATTTTTTCATAAATAGTAGTTTTTCAATTGTATAAAAATAACGAAATTTTAGGCTTAAAATAATGCGGGAATTAAGCACTATATCAGAAATAAATAAAAACTATTAAAGAATAGATGAATTCAATCTGTTTTTTATCTATATTTGATCCCTAGATATGATGAAGCCCAGAATCATTTTAGACAGTAAACATTTCGAAATTACCGTAACACGGCTTTGTTACCAATTAATAGAAGTTCACAACGATTTTTCGAATACAGTAATCATAGGACTTCAGCCGCGAGGCATTTTTTTAGCCAAACGCATTCAAAAGAAACTTCAAGAAATTTTAAAGAAAAAAGATATCAAGTGTGGTAGCTTGGATATTACTTTTTATCGCGATGATTTTCGTAAAAAAGAATTAGTTCCTAACAGAACCGAAATCGATTTTATCATTGAAGATAAAAATGTAATCATGGTAGATGATGTATTGTTTACAGGTAGAACAATTCGTGCAGGATTGGATGCAATGCTAGCATTTGGTCGCCCGAACGATGTGGAGTTGTTGGTATTGATTGACAGACGTTTGAGCCGACATTTACCAATTCAAGCAAAATACATTGGAAAAACAATTGATTCAATAGCATCGGAACGAGTAGTGGTAGAGTGGAATGAGAGTGATGGAAAAGATAAAGTTACTTTATTGACTAATGAAAATTAACGAATGACGAACTTAAGCACGAAGCATTTACTAGGAATTAAAGATCTGACAGCAGATGATATTCATTTAATTTTAAATACTGCTGAAAACTTTAAAGATGTTATCAATCGTCCAATTAAAAGAGTTCCTTCCCTAAGAGATATTACCATTGCCAATTTATTTTTCGAGAATTCAACCCGAACAAAACTTTCATTCGAATTAGCTGAAAAGCGTTTAAGTGCAGATGTTGTAAATTTTGCTGCATCCTCTTCTTCAGTTAAAAAAGGAGAAACATTGATAGATACGGTAAACAATATCTTAGCAATGAAAGTGGATATGGTTGTAATGCGTCATCCAAATCCAGGAGCTGCAGTTTTCTTGTCAAAACACATTGATGCTAAAATTGTGAATGCAGGTGATGGTGCACATGAACATCCAACACAAGCATTGTTAGATGCATTCTCTATCAGAGAAAAACTAGGAAATTTAAAAGGTAAAAAAATTGCAATTGTGGGTGATATTCTTCATTCACGTGTAGCATTATCAAATATATTCTGCTTGCAAAAAATGGGAGCAGAGGTAATGGTTTGCGGACCAACAACCTTGATGCCTAAATACATTCATAGTTTGGGTGTAAAAGTGGAACACAACCTTCGCAAGGCATTAGAATGGTGCGATGTAGCGAACATGCTGCGTATTCAATTAGAGCGACAAGACATTAAATATTTCCCATCATTGCGTGAATATACAATGCTCTTTGGCTTAAACAAAGACTTATTGGATTCACTTGCTAAAAAAATCATCATTATGCATCCAGGACCAATCAACCGTGGTGTGGAGATAACCAGTGATGTTGCTGATAGCGATCAAAGTATTATTCTTGATCAGGTTGAAAATGGCGTTGCTGTTCGTATGGCGGTACTTTTCTTATTGGCTGGCAGAGCTTAGGATTCATCTTGTTTTCGTTTATTTTATTGATTATTATTTCTTAATATTACCATCTAAATTAAATGATGGAAATATGGAAAATAATAAAACCTCCCCAAGTGCTCCTTTTTCAGCCCGATTCAGTTCACAAGTTCCGGAATTATTAAATAAATTAAATTGTTCAATCGCTTTATCTACCTATCAGGCAGGGAAAATTGTATTTATTAGTCCATCGCAGGATAATGAGCGATTGATGACTCTTCCAAGGGCATTCAGAAAACCAATGGGTATTTCCATATCAGGAAACAAGATGGTTATTAGTTTATATGATGAAATCATTCAATTTCAAAATTCAAAAGAATTAGCAGTTCATTATCCTAATAAGCAAAATACATATGATAGCTTGTGGTTGCCAAGAGCCACTTATTATACAGGCTTAGTAGATATGCATGATGTTAATTTTGGGGATGATGGGATTTATGCTGTTAACACTTCTTTTTCATGTATTTGTAAAGTAGATGGTGAATATAATTTTACTCCTTATTGGCAACCGCATTTCATTGACAAAATAATGCCGGGAGACGCTTGCCATTTGAATGGAATGGTGGTTCTTAATGGCAAGCCAAAATATGTTACTGCATTAGGAAAAACAGCTGTTCCACAAGGATGGAGAGAGCATATTGTTGATGGTGGTATTTTAATGGATGTTGAGCGAAATGAGATTATTTTGGAAGGCTTGGCAATGCCTCATTCTCCTAAAATGTATAATGGTGAGTTGTATATGTTAATGTCTGCAAGTGGCGATTTTATTAAGGTAAATACAGAAAAAAAATCCTACGAAACAATTAAGAAGTTTGATGGATTTTGCAGAGGATTGACTTTTTATAAGGACTTTGCTTTTATCGGTTTTTCTAAATTGAGAAAAAACTCAAGCACTTTCGCAAAATTATCCTTCTCTGACAAAGCAAATTTTGCAGGAATAAAAATAATTCACATGCCAACGAATGCTCAGGTTGGAGAAATTATTTATGAAACGAGTGTGGATGAAATTTATGAAGTAGCTATTTTAGAGGATTCTATTCGACCGAATATACTTAATACTACTGATGATATCCATAAATATTCATTAGCGATTCCATCTTCTACCTTTTGGGCACAAAAAGAGCCTCATTCATAGATTTTGCTATTTTAGTTGTAAGTAATTTATTTGATTGATATTCAGTGTTATGAAGTAATCTTTGTATTACATAATTAATTTATTGCTGATTCTTATTATATTTAAAAACTAAACACTTCAAAAGAATTTTATATGAAAAGAAACATTTACTTATTTAACAGTTTGTTGCGGATTTATAATAAATACCGCAGGAAATTGATCAATTTGCGTAATGCAAATAAAAATGCAAGACGTCAGCACATATTAGAAAAACACATAAGCAGACTTTTTGAAAAATTGTCACTTTTAAAAATGACAATTGCACAGAAAACAATTGCGGCTAGCATTGCTATTGGTGCTTTAGCTTTTGCTCCTCAAACAGCTAATGCGCAATCATTTGCTGCTAAACAGATCAATCCGTTTAGTCTTGTGGATGTAAATGCTCAGTCGACTCCAACCTTTGCCGATCTAGATGGAGATGGAGATTACGATTTGCTTTCAGGGAATGATTCTGGAATATACAACTATACAACCTATGCTAACGATTATTTTTTTCAATATTTCGAGAATGTTGGTACAGTTACCAATCCTGTTTTTGCTGCTCCTCAAACTAATCCTTTTGGAATAACAAGCACAAATACGGAAGGTGAATTAGCTCCTACCTTTGTAGATATTGATGGAGATGGAGATATGGATATTGTATACGGGAATTATTATTCTCCAATGTTTTATTTTTTAGAGAACACCGGTACGGCTACAAGTCCAGCTTTTGCTCCTGCACAAATAAATCCTTTCGGATTAACAGATTTTACCGGATCACCATATTCATCTGCTTTATCATTTGCGGATTTAGATAATGACGGTGATTTAGACATGATCACCGGAGAATATTATGGAGAGTTTTATTATTTCGAAAATACGGGTACAGTTACTGCTCCTGCTTTCGCAGCTCCAATTCTTAATCCATTTGGATTATATGATATAGGTGGCAGATCAGCTCCAGCTTTTATTGACATGGATAATGATGGAGATTTTGATTTAATTTCTGGAGAGAGAGATGGCGATTTTTATTACTTTGAAAACACAGGTACTGCTTCGGCTCCAGCTTTTGCTGCCTATCAGGTTAATCCGTTCAATTTAACATTTGTAGGTAATTCAGGCTATAGTGCAGGCAGATCTAAGCCAACCTTTGTTGATTTGGATAATGATGGGGATATTGATCTAATGGCAGGTGATGACTATGGCGATTTTAACTATTATAGAAGATGTGCTCCTACTACATCCACTATAACTACAACTTCAGCTTGCAGCTATGTATCTCCTGCAGGTCAAACTCTTACTACAAGTGGAGTTTATACGAATATTCTTCAAAATACTTCTGGTTGTGATAGTATAATAACCATTAACTTAACAATTGAATCGCTTGCAGATCAGACTGTAACTGTAGCTAATAGTATAATTTGTGGAACCGGTTCAACAACAATTAATTTGGGATCATCTCAAAATGGAGTGAATTATTATTTAAGAGATGATAGCGATGATTCTGTAATTGATGGTCCAATTGCAGGAAATGGCTCTGCTATTTCTTTTAATACTAACACTATTTCTACTCCAACTACTTTTAATGTATATGGAGAAGGTGTAGGTCCTTCTACCGGTTTAGTATTTGACGGTAATGATGATTATGTTGATGCTGGAACAGGGATAAATCTTGCCAACAGTTCTTTTTCTATTGAATTTTGGGCAAAGAAAAGTGTACTTTCATCTGGCAGTGATGATCACATTATTGGTTTAGGGGATAATACAACTCAAGACAATGCACTTCATATTGGCTTCAGAGGAGGTAATCAATTTACTTTTGCTTTCTTTGGTAACGATCTAGATGCTCCTTCTAATTTAGCTGATACCGACTGGCATCACTGGGCAGTAACTTTTGATGCAGTAACAAAAGGAAGAATGATTTATCGCGATGGAATTGCAGTTGCAGGAGGTGTATCAGCTACTAATTTTTTAGGTACAGGTAACTTAAAAATAGGAAGAGCATATACTTCTGTGCCTTTTGATAACAATCAATTTGCTGGTTCTTTAGATGAAGTAAGAGTTTGGTCTGTTTCAAGAACTCAATCTGAAATTCAATCAAACATGAATACATGTTTATCGGGTTCCGAAACAAGTTTACTTGCTTATTATAAATTTGAAGATGGAGCGGGTAGTAATACTTTAGCTGATGCCACCACAAATGCAAACAACGGTACACTCCAAAACATGGATGCGAATGCTGCATGGGGTGCAGGTTCAACTGTTTGTTCAACTTGTAATTTAGAAATGTCACAAACTGTTTCAATTACTATTGGTGCTGCAGTTGATAATACAGTTAATAATTCATTATCTCCAACTTTATCTGCAAACCAAGCAGGAGCAACTTACCAATGGGTAGATTGTAATAACAGTAATGCTCCAATTGCAGGTGAAACGGCACAAACATTTACAGCAACGGCAAGTGGAAGTTATGCTGTTGAAGTAACTTTCAACGGTTGTACTGCAACTTCAACATGTGAAACAATTACTGTTACAGGTATTGCACAAGCGTCAGCTACTGCGGTTTCTGTTTATCCAAATCCTACAACTGGTGTTGTAAACATTAACTTGGGAAGCAATAATTCAAATGTTGAGTATTCAATTACTACAATTGAAGGAAGAGTAGTTGAATCAGGAAGAACTACTTCAAACTTGATAAAAATAGATTTGAGCAAAGAAGGAAACGGAATTTATTTCTTAAGAATAAATTCTGATAAAACTTCAACTGTTCAAAAGTTGATTAAGCAATAATCTTAAATTGAAATAAAACAAAACAGCCCTTCGTTTTTACGAGGGGCTGTTTGTTTTCATAGTGTTATTTTATAGATATTAATCTTGTATGTAGACTTATTTATTGTTTTTCTATCTTAAAAGCGATAACTCCAACCTATATTCATCAAACAAAATTTTGCTGTCCTAATATCTGCAAAGGTATTCTTCATTTGAGAAAATGATTCAAATTGGGTATGTATTCCATAAAAAAATGCAAATCGTTTTAGTTCAATTTCATGTCCCAAACCAAATGTAATACTAGTCCTGTTGTACGCAAAATCCTTGTTCTTATATTCTACCGATTCACGGTAAACGGTTACATAGCTTGGTAACTGAGATTGGCTGAATTTGCTAAATGGAATGTTGTTATGGCTACTCATTTCTTCATTGTATATAAAATCGGAATTGCATCCCAATTCAATATAAAAACCACCATTCGATTCTTTATTATAATTATTAAAAGGGAACAGGCGGATGGAAAGTGGAATATTAAAGTAGCTTAATTTTCCTATGATTGTTTTGTCAATAATGTTTCCATCAAAACCTTCTTCAAATGTTCTTGTTTCTACCTTTTCAGAATAAAAGCCTCCTCCAAGTCTGAATTTTAGAAAGTTGTTTAGTCTGTATTGGTAGGCAATACCAAAATTGCTGATTGGCGAGAAAAAGAAACGGTGATGAGCTTCAGTAATACTATTCCTAGAAGCATTAGCAGTAGAAACAAAACGTTCAAAATTTACAGCATTTAAATAAATGCCCACTGAATGCTTTTTATCTCTTGTTTCTAAAGGGTTTTGAGAAAATCCAATCGTAGCTACAATTAGGCAAGTTATAGCGATTAAATTTTTCATCAGGATAGATTTTAAGTTATAAAAATAGCAATAAATCTTTGAGATTAAAAACTTGCTTTTTACTCCAAAATTGTCCTATATTTGTTAAAATCAAAAAATACTATGAGTATTCAGATCGAAAATAGTGACAAGTATTCAATAATCAAGATTACAGCTGAAAAGTTGGATAGCAATTTGGCGCCTTCTTTAAAATCAGAACTGGTTGTGTTAAATACTGATGGGGTAAAGAATATCATCATTGATATGACCGATGCTCGTTATTGCGATTCTTCTGGCTTGAGTGCTATTTTGGTTGCAAATCGTTTATGTAAAAATTCAAACGGACATTTTGTGCTATCAGGATTACAAGATTCTGTTCGAAAATTAATTGTTATTTCTCAGCTAGATACAATCCTTACTATTACTGATACGGTAAGTGAGGCAAAAGATAAATTAAGTGTTCTTGCATAAGTGTTAAAAACTAAATAAACTAAATATGATGAAAAAATTACTCCTTTCTGCTTCGGCTTTATTTTTAATGAACGTAGGTTCATTTGCACAAGTTTGTACTCCTAATATTTCTTGTATTCCTGTTGGACAAGCTTATGGTGTTTGTCCTGATAGCGCAACAGGTTTAGCTGTTGGTGTTGTAAATCAAGCGTATTCTCAAGAAGTAAGTATTAAAGTGCCTACTGATGGAACTGATTTTGGTTTTCCAACAGCAACAATTGTTTCAATTGAAGTAACAGGTGTTGATAGTTTAGCTCCAGGTTTAAACTACCAATGTGCTCCAGCAAATTGCACCTTCCCAGGTGGTTCAAACGGTTGTTTTTTAATTTCAGGAACTCCAACTCAAGTTTGGAATAAAAAAATCATTGTTAATGCAGTAGCTCATACCACAATTTTTGGTGTGCCTATTGATCAACCTCAAACAAATCAACAATTCCGTAGTATTGTTGTAGCTGCAACTTCAATCGCAGATTTAGATATGTCAAAATTTGATGTAAAACAAAATTCACCAAATCCTTTCTCTGAAAAAGCAGAAATTTATTTCTCTTCAACAACTGATTCTGAAGTAGAATTTAAAGTGTATAATATGGTGGGTGCTGTTGTGTATTCAAATAAATTTGAAGCTCAAAAAGGTGCAAATACAATTAAGTTAGAAGCTAATTCATTTGCTGCTGGTGTTTACATTTATTCAGTTAAAAGCGGAAATACTACCATCACTAAACGTATGGTTGTTACTAGCAAATAATGCAAAATTTTGATTTAACTATTTTAGGTTGCAGTAGTGCAACTCCTACATCAAAACGAAATCCTACCGCTCAGCTTTTAAACATAGCTGAGCGGTTTTTTTTGATTGATTGTGGTGAGGCTACTCAAATTCAATTGCGTAGGTATAAACTCAAATTCCAGCGTATAAACCACATTTTTATCAGTCATTTACATGGCGATCATTATCTAGGTTTACTGGGGCTTTTGTCGAGCATGCATTTGCTTGGTCGAACAACCGAATTACATTTGTATTGTCCAGCCGAATTGCAAGAAATTATTGAAGTTCAATACAAACATTCCGAAACACGATTAAATTATCAATTGGTATATCACCATCACAATTATAAAAGTGATGAAGTGCTTTTTGAAGATGATAAAGTGATTGTAACGTCCATTGTTCTGAATCATCGCATCCCTTGTTGTGGCTTTAAATTTACCGAAAAGCCTTTATTGGCAAATATTACAAAAGATACACTTGCGTATTACAAAATACCGGTTGAACAAATTTTACCAATCAAGCAGGGCGCTGATTTTATCTCTGCAGATGGCACAATTATTCCTAATTCTAAATTGGTTTCAAATAAAGCAGCCCCTCGTAGTTATGCTTATTGCTCTGATACCTGTTACGATGAACGAATCATCCCATTTATTAAGAATGTAGATTTACTATATCACGAAGCAACCTTCTTGCACGAAAAAGCTGATAGAGCAAAAGAAACATACCATACAACTGCATTGCAAGCAGGTCAAATAGCTCAAAAAGCAGAAGTAAAACAATTGATGATTGGACATTATTCTGCTCGATACAAGGACCTGCAACCATTGTTGGATGAGGCAAAAACAATGTTCGACAATACTATTTTAGCCATCGAAGGCGAAAGCACAAAACTTTAATTATGGAATTTACAGTAACAGAAATAATTGGCTATTTAGCTTCAATTGTTGTATTGATATCTTTCTTGATGAAGGATATTTTAAAACTTCGTATCGTAAACTTTGTTGGCTGTGGATTGTTTGTAGCATATGGCGTGATGCTTCATTATTCGATTCCCATTATCCTTACCAATAGTGTGATTATGATTATTCATATCTACTATTTGAGTAAAATGAAAAAAAAGTAGGAGTCTGCCAAACTGTCCCTATTCCTTGCTTGGCACAACGATTGAACTTCTTTCGTCATATTTTTAATACTCGACTTAAATACTCAAAAAAATGACTGATAATTTCGACTTAAATGGCTTAAATCCATTGTTTAGCGCTAATATGATGGAGGAGGATTCTGAATTTATACCATTGTTGTCATCGGAAGATGAAGATCAAATGAATTCTGAAAAAACACCCGAAGAACTGTCAATATTACCTCTACGCAATACTGTACTATTTCCTGGTGTTGTAATTCCAATAACCGTTGGACGCGATAAATCCATTAATCTTGTGAAAGATGCCTACAAAGGCGATAAAATAATTGGTGTTGTTTCGCAAAAGAATGATAGCATTGAAGACCCAACAATTGATGACTTAAATAAAATAGGTACTGTTGCTCACATCATAAAAATGCTTCGTATGCCTGATGGTAATACAACTGTTATTATTCAAGGCAAAAAACGTTTTGAGTTAGGTGAAATTATTCAAAGTGAGCCCTACATTAAAGCAAAAATTACTGCTTTTAATGAAATCCGTCCTAAAAAAGAAGACCAAGAGTTTGATGCATTGGTTTCTTCTTTAAAAGATTTAGCTACTCAAATTATAAAGCAGAGTCCTCATATTCCTACTGAAGCAAATTTTGCATTGCGTAATATTGAAAGCCCTTCATTTTTGATCAATTTCATTTCATCAAACATGAATGCACCTGTAGCCGATAAACAAAAAATGCTAGAGGTTGCCAATCTTTCTGATAGAGCAACATTGCTTTTGTCGAATCTTACGAAAGAATTGCAAATGCTCGAATTGAAAAATCAAATTCAATCGAAAGTTAAGGTTGATTTGGATAAACAGCAACGTGATTATTTTTTAAATCAGCAATTAAAAACAATTCAGGAGGAGTTAGGGGAGAATAATTTTGCGCAGGATATTCGTGAAATGCGTGAAAAAGCTAAGACAAAAAAATGGAGTAAAACAGTATCCGATTCATTCGAAAAAGCAATCACAAAGTTGGAACGCATGAATCCGAATGCTGCTGAATATTCAATACAAACTAATTATTTAGAAGTATTGTTGGATTTGCCTTGGGATGATTCTACTACCGATAATTTTGATTTAAAACGAGCTCAAAAGGTATTGGATAAAGATCATTTCGGGATGGAAAAAGTGAAAGAACGCATCTTGGAACACCTTGCTGTATTGAAATTAAAAGGCAATATGAAATCGCCTATTTTATGTTTGTACGGACCTCCAGGTGTTGGTAAAACATCACTAGGAAAAAGTATAGCCGAAAGTTTAGGACGTAAATACGTGAGAATGAGTTTGGGTGGTTTGCGCGATGAAGCGGAAATTCGCGGACATCGTAAAACCTATATTGGTGCAATGCCTGGGCGTGTTTTACAAAATATTAAAAAAGCAGGATCATCCAATCCTGTGTTTATTTTAGATGAAATAGATAAAGTTGGAAATGATTTTCATGGTGATCCATCATCAGCTTTATTAGAAGTTCTAGATCCTGAGCAAAACAATGCCTTCTACGATAATTATGTAGAAATGGATTATGATTTATCGAATGTAATGTTTATTGCTACCGCAAATTCATTAAGTTCTATACAACCTGCTTTGCGCGATCGTATGGAAATTATTGAAATTACAGGATATACGATTGAAGAGAAAATTGAAATTGCGAAACGCCATTTACTACCTAAACAATTAGGTGAGCAAGGAGTGAAAAAAGATCAATTAAGCTTGGATAAAAAAGTATTGGAATACATTATCGAAAACTATACACGCGAAAGTGGAGTACGTGGCTTGGAAAAGGTAATTGCAAAAGTTGTTCGTAATGCAGCAAAATCGATTGCAATGGAGCAAAAGTACAATGTTGTTGTTACGGAAAAAGAATTGACTAAAATACTTGGACCGGCTCATGAAAAAGATCGTTACCAAGGGAATGATGTTGCAGGTGTTGTAACGGGTTTGGCATGGACATCGGTTGGAGGGGATATTCTTTTTATTGAAAGTAGCTTAACGAAGGGAAGTGGTAAGCTTACACTTACAGGTAATTTGGGCGAGGTAATGAAAGAATCAGCCGTGATTGCATTGGAATACTTGAAGTCGCACAGCGCTATTTTAGGTTTAAAACAAGAAGTGTTCGATAATTGGAATGTACATATTCATGTTCCAGAAGGAGCAACGCCAAAAGATGGACCAAGCGCTGGAATTACCATGCTCACTGCATTAGCAAGTGCATTTACTCAGCGTAAAGTTAAGAAGCAATTGGCAATGACAGGCGAAATAACCTTGCGTGGTAGAGTGTTGGCAGTAGGTGGTATAAAGGAAAAAATTCTTGCAGCAAAACGTGCAGGAATTAAAGAAATCATTTTGAGTATCGACAATAAAAAAGACATTGCAGATATCAAAGCAGATTACATAAAAGGATTAAAATTCATTTATGTAGAACAAATGATTGATGTTGTAAAACATGCGCTATTAAAAGAAAAAGTTGCAAATCCACTTGATTTAACCATAAAAACAGAAGAGAAAAAGAAATAATTTTTCTTTATTTAATCGAAAGCCCAGTAATTATTGCTGGGCTTTTTTTATGAAATTCATCATTATTTTAAATTGTATCATTTAAAATTTAATTTTGTGCTCACAATGTTAAAGTCGAAAGCAGCACAAATTATACAATATGTATTACTCCTTTTTTTAGGAGTAGCTCTTAGTTGGTTGTTTTTTAAAGATTTAAATTATGCTGAATTAACTGAGGTTGTGAGTACAGGTAATTTCTCTTGGTTTTATTTGGTAATGGCGGTTTCGGTTGGTGTGTATGTAGTTCGTGCTTTACGCTGGCAAATGCTTATTAAAGCGATTGGTCACGATACAAAATTTTACAATGTTTTTTCAGCTCTTTCAATTAGTTATTTTGTGAGTTTTGTTGTTCCTCGTTTGGGTGAAGTTTCACGTTGTTTGTCCGTTAAAAAACAACATCCCATTCCTTTTATGGAATTATTAGGAACGGTTATTATTGAGCGTGTAATTGATATTGTGAGTTTATTGATTGTATTGCTTTTAACGCTATTATTACAATTCAATCAAATCATAGAATTTGTTCAAGTAAATGTATTTACACCTTTCTATGAAGGAGTAATAGTAAAAATACTTTCGGGGAATACTACTGTTTTGGTAGTGTTATTATTGGTAGTAATTGTTTGCTCATTCGCTTTTTTTTATTTCCGAAAGTATTTGCAAGAGAAGTCGCCAAAGTTTATTGTGAAATTCTTAGAAGGTCTAAAGCAAGGGCTGATAAGTATTGCTAAGCTAAAAGAAAAACGTTTGTTTGTTTTGTACACCCTTTTAATTTGGTTAGGATACTACTTAATGACCTATTTCTGGTTCTTCGTTTTTAAAGAAACTTCTGTTTTGACATGGGGAGCATGTTTAACGATTGTTAGTATAGGTACAATTGGTCGTTCAATACCTATTCAAGGCGGTGGAATGGGAGCCTATCATTTTCTTGTAAATCAAGTGGTTTTATTATACGGAGTAACGGGGATGTTTGGTAAAACCTTAGCAACCTTAATTCATGCGGGTCAGACATTTTTCACATTCGCAATGGGACTTGTAGGATTGCTTATTTTCTTTGTTGTTTTTTGGCGTAAAAAGTAAAGTTTTACACAATCCCTTCTTAATTAATTGCCTTTCCTAAAATTACCATAAAACGAATAAAATACTTAAATTTGATTTTCATTATCATTCTTTGCTAATCGCCCAAGCTGAATAGCTTTTAGTTTTAATGAAATTTAAAGCGAATTAAACCATTTTCGAATCAAAATTATTAGTTAAAATGAGCGTAAAGCAAAGAACATTAAAACAAGCAGTGAGTATTTCTGGTGTTGGTTTACATACCGGAAAGCAAGTAAATTTAACATTTGTACCAGCTCCTGAAAATCATGGATATAAATTTCAACGTGTAGATATTTCTGGAAATCCAATTATTGATGCGGATGTGGATAATGTTGTGGATACATCTCGTGGTACTACATTGGAACAAAATGGAGCACGTGTGCATACAACCGAACATGTTTTAGCTGCTTTGGTTGGTTTGGAAATCGATAATTGTTTGATTCAATTGGATGGTCCTGAAATGCCTATCATGGATGGTAGCTCAATGCCATTTATTAAAATATTAGAAGAAGTTGGAGCGGTAGATCAGAATGCTGAAAGAGAGTATTTTGTTTTAACAGAAAATTTGACTTTTGAAGATCCAATTAAAAAAGTGGAGATGTTAGCTGTTCCTCAAGACGCTTTCAGAACAACCGTAATGGTGGATTATAATTCAGATGTATTGGGAACACAACATGCATCGATGTATACACTTAGCGAATTCAAAACTGAAATTGCAATGTGTCGTACATTCGTTTTTTTACACGAGTTAGAAGCATTACTTGCAAATAATTTGATTAAAGGTGGCGACATGAACAATGCGATTGTGTTGGTCGATAAAGAAGTAGCGCCAGAAAAAATTGCTCATCTTAAAAAAGTATTTAATAAAGAGAACGTTGAAGTTAAAGGTCGTGGCGTATTAAACAACACCACATTGCATTTCTTTAATGAACCAGCACGTCATAAATTGCTTGACATTGTCGGTGATTTAGCTTTGGTAGGTGTGCCTTTAAAAATGCACGTTTTAGCAGCTCGTCCTGGCCATGCAGGTAATATTGCATTTGCTAAAAAGATTAAAGAATTAATTAAATCGAAAAAGAAAAACAATACGGTTCACTTCGACTTAACAAAGAAACCGATTTACGATATCAATGATATCACAAAGATGTTGCCTCATCGATACCCATTTTTAATGGTTGACAAAATTATGGAGATGGATTCAGGAAGTATTGTTGGTGTTAAGAATGTTACTTTGAATGAACCATTCTTCCAAGGACATTTTCCTGACAATCCAGTATTCCCAGGTGTAATGCAAATTGAAGCAATGGCTCAAGTAGGTGGTATTTTTGCATTGTCACAAGTTCCAGATCCTGAATTTTATAGCACTTATTTTATGAAAATTGATGGTGTTAAATTCAAACAAAAAGTAATACCAGGCGATACCATTGTTTTTAAATTAACCTTGGAAAGTCCAATCAGAAGAGGTTTGGTGAACATGCGTGGAATAGGATATGTGAATGGGAAAGAAGTGGTTGAAGCTGTTATGTTAGCACAAGTAATTAAAGATAAGGCACCAAAAGAAATTAATACCGCTGCAACTGTATGAGCAATTTAAGCTATATCCATCCTGATGCAAAAATTGGAAAAGATGTAACCATCTCTCCATTCGCATCCATTTACGAAGATGTTGAAATTGGTGATGGAACCTGGATTGGTCCGAATGTTACCATTTTTCCGAAAGCTAGAATTGGTAAAAACTGTAAAATTTTTCCAGGAGCAGTTATAGCTGCTATTCCTCAAGATTTAAAATTCAAAGGCGAAGAGTCTATTGTTCAAATTGGTGATAATACCATCATCCGTGAATGTGTAACAGTAAACAGAGGAACTGCCGATAAAATGAAAACGGTTGTCGGTAGTAACTGTTTGATTATGGCCTATGCACACATAGCACACGATTGTATTGTTGGTGATAATGTAATTATTGCAAACAGTGTTAATCTTGCAGGGCATGTTGATATTGAGGATTATGTAATTATTGAAGGTGGAACAGGAGTAGGGCAGTTTGTACGTATTGGTGCACATGCATTCGTTTCTGGTTTAGCTGGTGTACGTAAAAATGTACCTCCATTTACAAAAGCTGCACGTGAGCCATTGCAATATGTTGGTGTGAACTCTGTTGGTTTAAGAAGAAGAGGTTTTAGCAATGAATCTATTTCGCAAATTGAAGATATTTACAGAACGTTATATGTAAAAGGACACAATGTAACCAATGCATTGGCAATCATTGAACAGGAAGCACCTGCTTCAGTTGAAAAAGATCAAATTCTTAATTTTATCCGCAACTCAAAGGATGGAATTATGCGTGGAATTTCATAGTTAGGATGAACATACTCCTTGATAACATCGGTAAACGTTACAATTACGAGTGGATTTTTCGTAAGGTAAATTACGAATTTACCGATGCTCACAATTATGTTTTATTGGGTTCAAATGGTTCTGGTAAATCAACGTTGCTACAAGTTATTGCAGGCAGTTTGATGCAATCGGAGGGAGTAATTACCTACGTGCAAGAACAAAAAAAAATTCATGTTGATGCTATCTACAAACAATTGAGTTATGCAGCACCTTATCTGGAATTATTAGAAGAGTTTACCTTAATTGAGTCAATTGAATTCCATGCTCAGTTTAAGCCTTTTTACAAAGGGTTAGCAACAAAAGATATTGTTCAAATAACACAACTTGAAAAGTCGAAAGACAAACAATTAAAATATTATTCCTCGGGCATGAAACAGCGTGTTCGCCTAGCATTAGCAGTTTTGAGCGATACGCCATTGTTATTGTTGGATGAACCCACTTCAAATTTGGATAAAAAAGCAATCGATTGGTACCAACAATTGGTAAATGATTACTCTAAAAATCGCTTAATCATAGTAGCTTCTAATCAGCAAGAATATGAATATCCTTTTTGTGATAAGCAAATTAGTATTGAGGATTATAAATAGAAATTTACTTTATTACATCATGCAATACACCTTCCTTTAAGGAATAGGTAGAAAGTCGCATCTTTTCAATTTCAAATTCAGCAACTACAAAATGCACAAGAATGCTGGATATCACCATCATGTCCACACGCATTTGCACCAAGCCTTTCATTGCTGTTCGTTCTGCTTTAGTCGATTTAATGATAATGTCATAAATATCAGAACAATCATCCATTTTGAATTCATATTCGGTTTTATTATCTAAAATGGAGGGAGTGTAAAATCGGTGTGCAATCATTTCCGCTAAAGAGTCAAAAGATCCAGAAGAGCCAATTAATTCGGTAATAGGATACTTTTTTACTGCTTCAAACAAAGGTTGTAGTTCTTGTTTTAAATATCCTTTCACATCTTCAATTTCTTTGTCAGTGATAGGGTCTGATGGATTAAAACGTTCAAGCAATCGCGCTGCTCCTAATAAGAAGCTTTGTTTCCAAAATACTTGCTCTTTATTTGCAATAATAAATTCGGTACTTCCACCACCAATATCAATGATTAGTGATGTTTCATTTGTCATTTTTACGGCAGAACGAACACCATAATAAATCAACTCCGCTTCTTTATCGCCCGAAATAACTTGAATGTCAATATTGGCTTTCTGTTTTGCTATGACAACAAATTCGTCCCCATTACTTGCACTTCTTATCGCTGATGTAGCAAATGCAAATACCTTTTCTACACTGTAATCATCTAATACAAGCTTATATTGAACCAGGGCATCGATTCCTCGTTGAAATGGAATAGGAGCAATGTAACCTTTGTTTATTCCTCCTTCGCCTAGTTTAACAGCAATCTTGGTTTGGAAGATTTGTTTGTAGACATTAGAAGCATCCGTTTCAACAATTAATATGTTGAAGGTATTTGTTCCTAAATCAATGATGGCTATTCGCATAGTCCTTATCCTTTATAAAAAAGCCATTTTCCTAATTCTTTCCAGGTAACTTTTTTGCCATACATTAAAATTCCTGTGCGGTAAATTCTTCCAGCCAACCAAGTTGTAAAAATAAAACCAACCACTAGCAATGTCATTGATAATGCCAATTCCCATGCGGGTACACCAAACGGTAATCGAACCATCATAACAATAGGTGAGGTAAGCGGTATTATTGAAAACCAAAAAGCCATTGTGCTTTCAGGATTTTGGATGATAGTTTGAGCAACGACAAACGATAAAATAAGTGGAATGGTGATAGGCATCATAAACTGTTGTGTATCGGCTTCATTGTCTACAGCAGCACCAACAGCAGCAAACATGGCACTGTACATTAAGTATCCGCCTAAGAAATAGAACAAGAAACACAATACAATTGTTTTCATATCTACCGATTTGAAATCATTCCATATTTCAGTAACAATGTTGGGCTTGTCAATTTTTTTCATGTTCATGTAATCCAAATTAGCACCAACTGTAAATGTTTGTTCCTTTTGCTGAACTTGCTTAATATCAATATCTTTTAAGAGTGTAACTGTTGCAACACTGTATAAAGTTGTTGTAAGGATTACCCATAATAAAAATTGTGTCAATCCCACCAATGCAACACCCACAATTTTTCCCATCATTAATTGGAATGGTTTAACAGATGAAAGAATGACTTCAACAATACGATTTGTTTTTTCCTCCATTACACCACGCATTACCTGCACACCGTATAGGAAAATAAACATGTAGATTAAGATTCCAGCACCCAATCCAATAGCCATGTATAAGCCAGTGTTTGTTTTCTTGGTATTCCCGTCTTCTTCAACTTTTGTTGTAATTAGTTTAAAACGCGAATTAACCTCTGCGTCACGAATAATATTCAAATCAACTTTATTCTTTGCTAGTATTACATCATACATCATTTTACTAATAGTTGAAACAATGTATTGTTCAACACCTACGCTTAATTGTTTTTTGTAAAGAATTTTTATTGTATTGCCTCCAGAAAGAATATTGTGAGGGATGTATAAAATAGCATCGTAATTGGTATCGTAAAATCCTTTTTCGGCTTCTTCAAACTTAATGGGAGGATAATCGAAATGAATAAAATCTTTTTCCGGGATTAAGTCGCGAAACAAAAAGCTATCATCAATAACTTGCACCTTTTGCTTTTCGGACTTTTGCATCGAAAGCCAAATAGGAACAATCATAATTGCTGCTATTAGAATTGGACCTAAGATGGTCATAATGATGAATGACTTTTTCTTAACTCTCGATAAGTACTCGCGCTTAATGATTAAAAGAATTTTATTCATAGGATTAAATCTTATTTACAATTTTTAATAAAATCGGTTACCAAATATGCAATTAATTTTCCGGTTTTGTTATCTGTTTTGATATGTGATAAAACTGGTGCCGCTTCGGCAATGTGCAAATAGGCTGCATTTGTGTTTTTTGCACACCAAGTAACATATTGGCGTGCTTGGTTAGCACTTATTCCACTCGATGTTTTTGCACTCGATGGAATGTTTTGCACGGTATCCATGTCTAGTTCAATACCGCAAAAGGTATCGTCCGTAAATGTTATTGCTTGCATCACTGCATGTTTGAAATCCATTTCTTCACGGATAAAAATGTCTTCAAAAAAACTATACTGAATGGTATTGGGATGTTTTTTTAGTTCATGCAATACTGTTTGTGAGTTGTAGTTTTCGTGTAATCCAATTATTGAATAGTTTTTCAAATAACCTTCATTGTATGCATAGCTAAAACCATTTCCACTGTGTCGGCCTTCTAATGCTCTAAAATCAGTATGTGCATCGGAATTAATGCAATTAATTTTTGCTTGTTTTATTAGTCCAGCATCTACTAGTCCGACTGCTGCTCCTTTAATATTCCCATAGGCATTGTTGTGTCCACCACCAATGATAATAGGCGTTTTGCCATTTTTAACGATTAGCTGAATTGTTTCGGAAACCCGAATATCAATGATTGTTACTAAATCTCTCAACTGTTGAACATCAGCACTTTCTGCTTGTTTCATCAAATCATCAAAATCAATATGCCCGAGCACCAGTAATTCATCTCCTTTAAAAAAGTCAGTACTTTGAATATTTAAGATATTGGATAAAGCGGGTTGCCATGCAGTATTTGCACCACCACGACCAAAATTCGCTCTTACACCAATATCTTCTGGTAAACCTAATAAAACAAATTTAGCAGTTGAATTTTTTAATGTCTCTTCAATGTTTTTGGAATCAACCGTTTGAACACATTCGCCAAGTTTTGTTTCACCCGAACGCTTTCGTGTAAGTTTTTGTAGGATTGATTTATCGTATACTTTTAGAAACATATTATTCATTTATTATTTTTCCGTTCAAAATAATTGTTTCAATTAAATTACTACCAAAAGAGTAGGGGATATAGGAATAGCTAGGAATCTCCTTGGTGATAAAAACATTTGCTTGTTTACCAATAGCAATACTTCCATGTGTTTTACTTAAATTCATTGCATAAGCCGAATTAATAGTAGCAGCATTAATTGCCTCTTCTGGAGTCATTTTATATTGTACACAACACAATGAAAGCATAAAGTTCATGTTTCCACTTGGGCTGCTACCTGGATTGTAATCACTTGCAACTGCTACTGGCAATCCTGCATCAATCATTTTACGAGCTGGTGGTAATGGTAAACTTAAAAAGAAGGCAGCACCCGGTAGTATAGTAGGCATGGTTACAGAACCTTTTAAAGCTTCTATTTCTTTATCGCCTACAAATTCTAAATGGTCCACACTAATTGCTTCCACTTCAACACCTGCGAGTACACCACCAAAATTACTCAATTGTTCAGCATGAACTTTTGGAATCATGCCATGCTTTTTTCCTGCTGTCAATATTTCGATAGTCTCTTCTTTTGTAAAATAATTTTGCTCGCAAAATACATCACAATAATCAGCTAGTTTTTCGGCCGCAATTTTGGGCATCATTTCATTGATAATGATATCAATGTATTTGCGTTTATCACCTTTTAGGTTTGCAGGTACAGCATGTGCTCCTAAAAATGTTGCTTTTATTGTAACTGGAGATACTTCTTTTAGCTTTTTGATTACTCGAAGCATTTTTAATTCTGCTTCAACACTCAAGCCATACCCACTTTTAATTTCAACAGCACCCGTTCCTTGCCACATAATTTCATTCAATCGCTTTAATGCACTTTCCACTAATTCATCTTCACTTGCATCTGCTAATTTTTTTGCAGAGTTTAAAATCCCACCACCTCGTTCAAATATTTGTTCATACGATAAGCCATTAATACGATCAACGAACTCACCTTCACGACTTCCTGCATAAACAATATGTGTGTGGCTATCGCAATAGGTGGGCATTACAATTTTATCACTTGCATCAATAATTGTTAAGTTGCTCCAATCTGTAATTCCTTCCCATTCATCCATTTTACCAAAACCTACAATTTTATCATCTTCAATGGCCAGCCAAGCATCATTGATGCAAGCAAGATTTTTCATCGCTTTTCCCTCAATTTTTAACGAAGGAGTTTCTTCAACTTGTACTAAAGATTTTATATTTTTAATTAGAATTTTCATATTAAACTATCTATTATCTAATGAGTGTGACTGTTCCTTTGTGTTCAAAGTATTCGCCTTTTGAATTTTTGTAGCGAAGCAAATAAACATAAACACCTAATTCTTTTTTTACTCCACCATTGGTGCCATCCCAACCTTCATTCACATTAGTAGTGCTAAAAACTTTTAATCCCCAACGATTGAATACCATAAATTCATAATCTGTTAAATCAAAAAATGTAGATACGGGAATAAATACACTGTTTACTCCAGATGGTTTAAATGCGTTCGGTACAAAAAAGATTGGATCTTGATAGGCATCAGCAACATTTGAAAACGCGCTATCCGTAAATCCATAGGTATTTCCCATTCCTTCCAATGCTTGCACATAATAATTAAAAACACCTTGTCCATCAAGGAACATGCTTACATCATCCACATAACTATTTGCATTCGAACCTGTAAAAGGAACATTTGCTATTGGTGTTGGATCTAACACACCATCAATACCTCTGTAAATATTATACGACAATACATTGCCTTGCCATGTTTCATAATCGGTCCAATAAACAGTGTTGGTCATTGTTTGACTATCACTCAAGGCACGTGTCAAAATAGTTTTTCCAATATTTGTTTCAATACCATCGTAACCACAACTATCAATATTAACGAGTTTATAATAATAGCTTTTGGAGTCAATTAATGCTGTAGGATCATTGTATACAATTGGTGATGTTGGACTCGAAGGTGCTGTACCTATCTGTGTGAAATTTACATTGTCTACTGAACGGAAAATTTTATATCCCAAGCCAACTGCTGAAACATCAATGTGACAAGTTAATTGAACTTTACTGTCATTAATTACACTTGCTTTGCGTAAATAAATAAATGCGGGTGGAATAGGTGTTGCAGAATAAAAAGAAATACGGTTCGATGAAACTGTTCTTGTTTGTGTTGCATCAAATGCTTCAACTTTGAAATAATAAGTAGTGCTCGGTGCTAATGATGCTGCTGTATAAGTTAAAGTTGTAGCACTAACGGTAGCTAATAAATTATATGGCCCAATTAAACTTGTGGTTGATTGATAAATTTTATATCCGCTTAAACCTGCACCCAATGAACTTGAATAAGCTGTCCAATTTAACACAGCACTTCGTGTACAAATATCTGGACTCGCATTTAAAAATATGGTGCTAAGAATTCCTCCCAGTGGACTGATATTGCCACAAGTATCGTATGCTGCTAATCGGTACTCTTCAGAGCTTAAATCGGCATTGGAGCCAGTGTACGTGTAAGATGTATTATTTATTCCATAAACCGTATCGATTGGAATCCAAGCTGTACCATTGAATTGATAAACAACATAGGCCTCAACATCGGGCGATGGATTAACATTCCAGTTCATAATCGCATTGTTTGCATCATCAACACTTAAAGTGTCGAATACTGGTATTGAAGGAACAATAATGTTTTGAAATAGTCCACCTGCAATCGATGATACAGAAGTACATCCGGTTGTGTCTTGAATCTCTACGCGGTAATTGATTGTTGCATTACAAACAAATATCGTGTCCAGAAAATTTAAATTAGTTGTACTACCAGTTTGTGTCCAAACACCTGTTGGGAATTCTTGGAAAATAGTATAGACACCTGTAGATGAATTAAGACTTGGTGTTGCAATTGCATTCCATGTTAATGTTGCTGTTCCATTTGCTGGATTGATAACATTTAAAAGGATTGATCTTACTGTATCTAGTGCAGGTGAATAAACATTGCAACCCGAGCGAGATTGGATATAATAAAATCGTGAGGCTGTATTTCCATTTGCCCCAACATGTGTATAACTAGTTTGTGTATAGGTAAAAACACTATCCAACAATGTATATGGACCTGCTAGAGCATTGGAAGTATAAATGTGATAACTGTTGAATCCACCATTTGGGTCAGCAGGAGTAGACCAAGTTAAGGTAATGTCTCCATTTGGTTGAACAGCAACACATCGTGGTTGTGGCGATTGAATAACGGGCAATGCCAATACAGTTATTGATACAGTTGTAATGTTTTCTGCTGGTGCTGGACAAAAATCATCTTGTACTTTAAAAACAAAATTATAGGTATTGGATGCTGCATTGCAATTGCTTTCAGTAGAAATATGATTACAGCTTGTTTGCCAATTAAAAATAGTACTTGCATTGGGTGATGAAGAAATAGGAGGAGTTGCATTTAATGTTGCACAAGGTGGATTAGAGCATCCGCCAGCAGCATTTGTAAAGTTGCTGCCGAACTGATTGCCCGATGCTGTTATACTTATAGTTTGTGGCGTTATTCCGTCTGCTAACAATCCATTATCTGTTGCATTGAGTGTGAAATTCACTACATCACCAGCAGTTACTGTATCTTGATAAGTTGTATAAGTAACGGTTGGTGGCAAATTGGAAGCACAAGGCAATAAAACAACTTGAATCTCTCTATAAATTTCTGCTACAAGTTGTCCGCATTTCCATGCTTGAACTTTTACAACCGTTACAAAGTTTCCTTGTGTAAATGATGTAAATGAAATCTCTCCTGTTTGTGGATTAACAGTTGCAGGAACATTTGCCGTGTTTTGTGCTGCACCCGGTAAAGGACTTGTATAGCTATAACCAGTCGAAAAAGGAACTACTCCTGGATCCACAGGTGGATTAAAAGTAGTAGTAGATATAAAATCGTCCAATGGTTGTGCCCATGAATAGGATAGTGAATCTAAATCGGGATCAAATGCATTGTGGTTGTAGGTAAATGGATACCCCATGCATATAACAGTGCTTGGACTTTCCAAAAAATTAGGAGAAGAATCAAAGCAAGGACTTGCATTTTGTCCGTTGTAGCCATACATAACCGAACGAACGGTCATTCCAAATGCACTTGGAGTTTGAATATTGCTTAATGAATTATTTCGGCAGCAATCTTTATAAGCAAAAATCCAACCAGCAGCAGGTGGGACACCTGGTAAATTAATTGGTGCTGATTGATAAACATATTCCATTACTGCTCCCATAATTGGCATTGGATTGTTTGGCCAGCCAGGTTGTGATTCAGCTGCAGCACAAGAAATAGTTGGGCCTGCACCATTGCATTTAGGTGAAATATCTTTTGATGATAAAAGATTTATAGCTATAGTACTAACTGTTGGATGATTAAAAACATTTATGGAAAGGTTAGGGGAGGCTGTTGCTCCATTACAATCGCGATAAAGTTTCATTGTGAAAACATACTGACCGCTACCATTACAAACCCATGTAATTTCTCCGCCCATCAAATGAGATGCTATGGCAATGTTCTGAAACAAAGCCATGAATAAAAAAAGAAATATTAAGCGTTTAAACATCTATAAAATAATGAATTCAATTGGTAATTATTTTTTACCTACTACTAATTCAATCATGCTCTGTTTGTCGAAATATTTATTAGCTAAATCTCTAAGTTGAGATGCTGATATGTTTTTAATCGTTGCAATGTATTTATCAAAATAATCATAGCCTAAATCATATTCCATAATTCCAATAAAGCGATCTGCCATAGCAAATGGCCCATCAACACTTCTTAAAAAATTACCTAGCAAATAATTTTTTACTAATTGTAACTCGTCTTCACTCACCAATTCTTCCTTTAAACGATTCATTTCAAAATAAATTTCATTGATAGCATTCTGACATACATCAACACCAACCTCGGTTGAGATAAAGAAATAACCTGAATTTTGAAGAGATACCATCCCAGAGCCAATACCATACGTATAACCTTTGTCTTCACGAATGTTCGACATTAATCGTGATCCAAAATAACCGCCATAAATGGTATTCAAAATTTGCATCGATTGGTAATCTTCATGCTTTTTATTAAACATAATTTTTCCAATTCGAATAGCTGATTGAAGGGCGTCATTTTTTAGAATGATTTGTTCTCTATCTTTTATCGTATGAATAGTAGTGTCATTAATAATGTGCTGATTATTCGAACTCCAGTCATTTTTTCCAAAATGTTTTTCTAATAATTCATACACATCATCCTGAATTTTACCAGCTAAAATAATTTTACAATTATCGGAAGTATATGCTTTGTTGTAAAAATCAATTAAATGCTCTTTTTTGATTGCATCAAAATCGCTTTCTTTTACATTAATTCCATAAGGATGCTTTTCACCAAAAAGTAGTTCTGTGAAACGTTTACGAGCAACATTTGCTACCTTTTGATTATTTACATGGAATTTTTGCTTTTTGTTTTGCAAATGAATATCCAACTCCATTTGAGGAAAAGTTGCCTCCTTGATAATCTCCTCTACAATATGAATGGTTGATTTTAAGTGCTTGTTTAATGTATACAAGGATAAAGTAGCATTATCTTGCGTTACTGCTGTTTCAAAGAATGCACCATAATAATCAATTGCATCGGCAATTTGAGCAGCATTCATTTTGCTCGTACCTTCCTCAAGCATCGTATTTGTGGTAGCAGCTTGCAATGGCATTTGCTGGTGATACATGCCTGCCGAAAAAATAAACTCTATTTTAATGAGCTCTTGTGTTCCTGCATTTACAGAGTATACAGGGATATTGTTCGACAAACGTTTTTCGTTTGCATGGATAATTTCAATTTTTTCTACCGCTTTAAAAGCAGGAGCCGTTTTTCTATCGAGTGCTAATGACATACTAATTCTAGATTAATTTGTAAATATAGCTATTTAATAGCTTTTTTGGAAGCAGGAAAAACTTATTCACAATTTCACGTTTTTTCCTTGCAGGGCATTTAAGTTTTTGTATTTTCGTTTTCGGTTTTAAAATTAAATTATTTCAAAATTATGCATGTAGCAATAGCAGGAAACATTGGTTCTGGCAAAACCACACTCACTACTCTTTTAGCAAAACATTATAAATGGCAAGCTCACTTCGAGGATGCTGATGATAATCCTTACTTAAATGATTTTTATGAGGACATGCAACGTTGGTCTTTTAACTTGCAAGTTTATTTCTTAAACAGTCGTTTTAGCCAAGTACAACAAATTAAAAATAGCGGAAAAACAGTTATTCAAGATAGAACAATCTATGAGGATGCATACATTTTTGCACCCAATTTGCATTCAATGGGTTTGATGACTACTCGTGATTTTGAAAATTATTTTTCATTATTCAAATTGATGGAGTCATTTATTTCTCCTCCTGATTTATTGATTTATTTGAGAGCTTCGGTTCCAACATTGGTGAATCAAATTCAAAAACGTGGTCGTGATTATGAAAATGCAATTCGTTTGGATTATTTAAAACGCTTAAATGAACGTTACGAAGCATTTATTACTTCCTATGAACAAGAGCACAAAAATGCTCGTTTATTGATTATTGATGTAGACAACAATAATTTCCCTGAAAAAGCGGAAGATTTAGGTTTTATTATCAATAAAATTGATGCTGAAATCAATGGGTTATTTTAAATAATAGACATACTATAAAAAAAGCGCCTTCTGAATTTTCAGAAGGCGTTTTTTTATTTATTTACTTTTTTCAAATCTTATTAACAGCGTCTAAAAATGGGCTTTTTAATGACTAAATTTACAGAAAATATAAAGAATTTGCTATTTGTTGTAAGGAGATGATTTTTAGATTAATATTCATTTTTTTGTTGGTATTCAATTCAATCCATTTGTATTCACAAACAGAAGAGGAAGACACCGTTGTTGTTGTTAAATACGATAGTGTAAAGTTTGTGAATGGAAGTAAGCAGGCTGCTAAAATTATTGAAATTTCTGACAAGTATGTAAAGTATAAAAATCCAAAAGATTTAAATGGGCCAACTTATTCTGTTAAAAAAAGAGATATAGCTGGATTTGTTTTTGCAGATGGTTGTTTGGATTTAAAGCAGTTTGGTTATGATAATTGTATTAAGGATCCCAATGCCGATTTAGTAAAAGATGAAAACTTTAAAAATAAAGTATTGAGTATCGATTTGTTTCAATTAACATCTCGGCATTTTCAGTTGAATTTTGACTATTTTTTTAAAAATAAAAAACAAGGATTAAGCTTTTATGGAAATGTTGGTTTTCTTGATCAAACTGATTCTGAAACTTATGAACGATGGGAAACCAAAGTGCTTTTTTCCGGAAAGATGTACAAGAAATATTACTTTGGATTTGATTTTAAATTATTTCCTGCAAAGCACAGAAAATTGACCTACGTATATTCATTTGGTGCTGATATTGGGCGTTCTTATTTAATTGAAGAAAAAGATATACTAGGCGGTTGGTTTTATAATCCTTCACTTGGTTACAATACTTTTCATTCATCTTATTCGAAAGATTACATGATTGAGGGGTTGTATTCATCGTTGCGACTAACAAATGGTTTTATTTGGAGAATAACGAATAGTATTTTTTTACAGTGTGGAGTAACGCTTGGAGCGAATTATTATAAATATTATAGTATTGTTGATGAGAAAGATGTGAATCTTTTTTTGCCTAAAGTTTCAGGAACAGTGCTGCTAGGTTTTGCTCTCTAATTTTATAAATCAGTTTTAAGAAAATGAAATTTTCACATTTACACGTACATACCCAGTTTTCATTGCTTGATGGTGCAGCTGATGTTGCATCCTTGTATAAAAAAGCAGTGAACGATAATATGCCTGCATTGGCGATCACCGATCATGGCAACATGTTTGGGGTTTTTAAATTTGTTGCCGAAGCAGGTAAGCACAATACGCCCGAAAATCCTAATAAAGTAAAACCAATTGTTGGTTGCGAATTTTATGTAGTTGAAAACCGCCACAAACGCCAATTTACAAAGGAAGATAAGGATGTCCGTTATCACCAATTGTTGCTTGCAAAAGATGCTGAAGGATATAAAAACTTAGTAAAGCTTTGTTCATTGGGATACATGGAAGGCCTTTATGGTAAATATCCTCGTATAGATAAGGAATTAATTCTCCAATATCACAAAGGTTTAATTGCTACTACATGCTGTTTAGGGGCTTCCGTTCCTCGTACCATCCTTAAAAAAGGAGAAGATGAAGGCGAGAAAGAATTTAAATGGTGGTTGGATATTTTTGGTGAAGATTATTATGTGGAATTGCAACGTCACAATATTCCTGAACAAAATACAGTGAATGAAGTGCTGTTGAAATTTGCTCAAAAACACAATGTGAAAATTATTGCTTCAAACGATTCACATTACGTTGATCAGGAAGATGCCAATGCACATGATATTTTACTTTGTATCAATACTGGTGAAAAACAAAGTACTCCTACCTTAAAAGAGTTTGATGATGAAGTGTCCATGAAAGGCAAACGTTTTGCTTTTTATAATGATCAATTTTATTTTAAAACAACTCAAGAAATGTCGCAATTGTTTAGCGATATTCCGCAAGCAATTGATAATACAAATGAAATTGTAGATAAAATATCTCCTTTAAAATTAAAGCAAGACATCATGCTTCCGAATTACCAAATTCCGGAAGGTTTTGCTTCACAGGATGATTATCTACATCATTTAACATACACTGGTGCAAAAGAGCGTTACCGCGAATTATCCCCAGAAATCGAAGAACGTTTAAACTTCGAATTATTCACTATCAAAACCATGGGATTCGCTGGATATTTCTTGATTGTAGCAGATTTTATTCGTGCTGGTCGTGATATAGGTGTATTCGTTGGACCTGGTCGTGGTTCGGCTGCAGGTTCTGCTGTAGCTTATTGTATTGGAATTACCAATATCGACCCCATTAAATACAATTTGCTATTTGAGCGTTTCTTAAATCCCGATCGTAAGTCAATGCCCGATATTGATACCGATTTTGATGATGAAGGTCGCCAAAAAGTAATTGATTATGTAGTTGATAAATACGGAAAAAATCAAGTAGCTCAAATTGTTACTTATGGTACAATGGCGGCTAAGATGAGTATCAAAGATGTTGCTCGTGTATTGGATTTAGCATTGCCCGATTCAAATGCATTGGCAAAACTGGTTCCTGATAAACCTGGAATAGAACTTGAACGTGTACTTACCGCACCACTCACTGGTGAAAAAAGTTTAGAAGAAAAAGAAGGATTGACTGGCGAAGACATGGAAAATGTAAAACGCTTGCGCGAAATTATGAATGGAAACGATTTACAAGCGAAAGTGTTGAAAGAAGCACTTATTCTTGAAGGTTCTGTTCGTGGTACGGGTATTCATGCTGCAGGTATCATCATTGCCCCAATGGATTTAACGGATTTAATTCCAGTATCTACTTCTAAAGAATCGGAATTATTAATTACTCAATACGATGGAAAAGTAATTGAAGATGCAGGTGTAATCAAGATGGACTTCTTGGGTTTAAAAACGTTGACCATCCTGCGCGATGCTTTACGTATGATTAAACAAAATCATGGCATTGATATCGTTATTGACGATGTTCCATTGGATGATTTAAAAACATTTGAATTATATCAACGTGGCGATACCAACGGTACTTTCCAATTTGAAAGTGCTGGTATGCAAAAATATTTGAAGGAATTAAAACCTGATAAGTTTGCCGATTTAATTGCCATGAATGCATTGTACCGTCCAGGTCCAATTGAATACATTCCAAACTTTATCAAACGTAAACATGGTTTAGAGCCTGTGGTGTATGATTTGCCTGAAATGGAAGAATACCTTTCTGATACGTATGGTATTACTGTTTATCAAGAGCAGGTGATGTTGTTATCGCAAAAATTAGCAGGCTTTAGTAAAGGCGATGCCGATGTGTTGCGTAAAGCAATGGGAAAGAAGGATAAAGCAACGTTAGATAAAATGAAAAGTAAGTTTATGGATGGCGCAACAGCAAAAGGTTTGGCTGCCGATAAACTAGAGAAAATTTGGACCGATTGGGAAAAATTTGCGCAGTATGCTTTTAATAAATCACATTCTACTTGTTATGCTTTTGTTGCATTTCAAACTGCTTATTTAAAAGCACATTACCCAGGTGAGTACATGGCATCCGTGCTTACACACAACTTGAGTAATATCGATAAAATCACATTCTTCATGGATGAGTGTAAACGTATGGGTGTTTCAGTACTTGGTCCTGATGTAAATGAAAGTTCATATCAGTTTAGTGTAAACAAAGCTGGACAAATTCGTTTTGGAATGGGTGCTGTAAAAGGAGTAGGAGAGGCTGCTGTTATTTCAATTGTTGAAGAACGCGAAGCAAACGGACCATACAAAAGTATATTCGATTTAGTTCGTAGAATTAATTTACGTGCTGCCAACAAAAAAACATTTGAAAGTTTAGCTTATGCCGGAGGGTTTGATTCATTTGGCATTCCAAGAGCAACGTATTTTTATTTAGATGGAAATGATAATATTAATTTCCTTGAAAAAGCAATTCGTTATGGTAACGGACATCAGGATGGTGTCAACTCATCGCAAGTATCCTTGTTTGGTGAAGAGAGTGAAGTTGAAATGCCTGAGCCAACGGTTCCTACATGCGAACCATGGAGTAATTTAGAGCAATTAAAATACGAGAAAGATGTAGTAGGATTCTTTATTTCTGGACATCCTTTAGATACCTACAAATTAGAAATTGATAACTTTTGCTTCCATTCGGTAGGTGATGTAAAGAAAATTGAAGAGTATAAAAACAAGGAATTAGTGTTTGGTGGAATTGTAACAATGGTTCACAATGGTATTACTAAAACCGGAAATCCTTGGGGTAAAATAAGTATCGAAGATTATCAGGAATCTATTGATTTAGCATTCTTTGGCGAAGATTATGTGAAGTTTAAGCAATACATGGTTCATGGTTTATTCTTATATGTGAGAGGGAAAATTTCTGAACGATTCCGTAATTCTGGTAACTGGGAATTCAAAGTGTCAAGCATTCAATTGCTTTCGGAATTAAGAGATAAAATGGCCAGAAATATTACCATCAATGTGCCTCTGAAAAATTTGTCGGACGAGTTTATTGCAAAATTTAATGACATCATTACAGAGAATGAAAAAATTCAACCTCGTAACTGTGCATTACGCTTCAAAATAATTGATACGGATGAGAATGTGGCTATTGACTTGCCTTCCAAACGTGTAAAAATTAGTCCAACAAATGAATTTTTAGAAATGTTACGTGAAAACAATTTAGAGTTTAGGTTGAATTAGATTGTTTATAAGTAGTCGTCTATCCTAATAATTTTAAAATGTTTAAACACCTTATTTTTTTCTTTTTACTCTTTATTCTTAGCTCTTGCAGCTTCAATAAAATGTTTTTGGTTCCGTATAAAATGACGAATGAAACAAAGCAAGTTGAAATGCGGACAAAACAAGGAGATACTATCATTACCTATTTTGCAGGTGACGATCATCAGCCACTTATTACAAAAAATCGTATTCCAATTGAAGCAGACTACACCATTGAAAGTGTTATGTTTACTAGTAAAAATGGAAATAAGTTAAACGGTTGGCTAATCAAATCAAAAAATGTAAAAGCCGATGTTACACTTTTGCACTTTCATGGAAATGCGGCAAACATGCTCTACCAAGTTCAAGCAATTGCGCCATTAGCAAAAAAGGGATTTCAAATATTTATGTTCGATTATAGTGGTTTTGGTTTCTCGGAAGGAAAAGCTACTCGACAAAACGTTCGTATAGATGCAAATTCGGCTCTAGATTATATCAAAAGTAGAGACGAAGTGAAAGGTACCAAGCTTGTTATTTATGGTCAATCATTAGGTGGACATTTATCGGCTGTGGTTGCAAACGACAGACAAGCTGACATTGATGCATTGGTTATTGAAGGCGCTTTTTCATCGCATCACGATGTGGGCGCATACATGGTTCGTAGAATGATGCTGATTGGTGGAATAGCTCGTGTTTTTATGAAAGATGGTTACTCTGCAAAAAAATCAATTAAAAATTATAAAAAACCATTATTAGTAGTTCATAGCACAGAGGATGAAGTAATTCCTGAATACATGGGAAAACGCATTTTCAAAAAAGCAACAACTCCTACAAAAGAGTTTTACGAAATCAACAAATGCCATATCTGCGGTCCTATCTATTATACTGATGAGATAGCGGAGAAGATTCGTAAAATGTTGCAATAAATAACCATGAAAGAGGCATTAAACATCACTAGAAAAGAGTCCTTGCGAATTGCTGCTTTTGGGATATTAACATTGTTGCTTATAATATGTTTGATGTTTGGATTTGGTGGTTTACTCGATATGCTCAATAATCTTTTACCAAACTTGCTTTTAGGAGTAATGGGTTTGTTTTTTGCTATTTATTTTTTAGCTATTCCTGCTGCAAAATTATTGTACTCGAATAAAGTTTCACCTTATTTGATGGGTTTTTTAATGACTATTTTTTCACTTGAAATAGGAACGTTCATTGCATCGATGCTTGGTTATTTTACTGAAGGAATTGATGATGTAGATGGAGTGTTTGACTATATTGCGAAACCTGTTTTTGGTATTTTAGTTTGGGGTTTTGTACCCATTGTAGCCCTTTCCTTAATACTTGGAATTCGTCTTTATAACAAGTTTGAAAAGCTTGGAAAATAGGACTTCTTTTTTTTATCAAATTGTTTTAGCATTACTCCAAAACACTATCTTTATCGCCAATTTTAAAAGCTACAATGGATTCCAACAATAAGCATGCACAACCTTTTATAATGGTACTTAGTGTGACCGTTATTTTGTTTGTGCTCTCCTTGTTCAATACAAAATGGAATTTGTTTGGTTTTGAGACAAAGAAGATTGAACCCATTGCAGATATCCTTTCAAAAGCTGCTCTCAAAAAAGCACCTCTTCCTGATTTTATTGTAAATGATTCTATTATAGCAAAAGACAGTACAGCAGTGGCTTTGCGAAAAGTCGATCCCGCAAATATTCTAGATTTTGAAAACGATTCCACTTCAGCATTAGCACATTTTTTTAATTCATTAAATAAAACCTCAAAAGAAAAGCACAAAACCCGCATTGCCTATTTTGGTGATTCAATGATTGAAGGCGATTTGATTTCACAGGATTTAAGAAGTAACATGCAGGAAAATTATGGTGGCTACGGAGTAGGATTTGTGCCCATCACATCCATTGTTTCGGGCTTTCGAACCAGTGTCATTCATTCTTTTGGTGATTGGACAACTTATAATCTTCTTGAAAATGCTCCAGCAAATCACACCTTGGGTATTTCGGGGTATTCGTTCGTTCCAGGTACAATGGGACAAGTAGATACAACCGATGTAACAAGTGGAAGTTGGGTGAAATACATTGCTGCAAATAAAAAACACATCGATAAATTTTACGAAGCAAAATTAATTTACGGAAAAGGAAGCGAAGGAAATTATGTTGTTATCAATGGTAGACGCTATGCTTTGAATGGGGCAAATGTTGTTAATCAAATTTCATTAAAAAGCACAAATCAAATGCAGTCCATTCATGCGAAGTTTCAATGTAAATCTTCAATGGATATTTTTGGGTTTAGCATGGAAAGTGATAGCGGTGTGTTTGTCGATAATTTTTCGTTTAGAGGGAATTCGGGATTGCCTATTTCAAAAGTTACACAAGCGGTGTACTCGGGCACAAATAACTGTTTGGGGTATGATTTAATTATTTTGGAATATGGTTTAAATGCGGTGAGTCCAAACGTTACCGATTTCTCTTGGTACGAACGTGGAATGAATAATGTAATAAAACACATCAAAGCGAGTTTCCCGAACACCAGTATTTTGTTAGTCAGCGTGGGAGATAAAAGCTACAGAAAAGATGGTGAATACCAAACCGATCCTAGTGTTCCTATTTTAGTGGAAGTACAAAAACGAATGGCGAAAGACAATAAAATTGCCTTTTGGAGTTTGTACGATGCAATGGGTGGCTATGGTTCGATGGTGAAATGGGTGGAAGGAGATACTGCTTTTGCAAATAGAGATTACACACATTTCAATTTTAAAGGAGCACGCAAAGCAGGGAAGTTGTTGTACGATAAATTAATGAGCGAGTACAAAGATTATAACAAAGCTCAACTAAAGAACTAATTGGATGAACAGAACGATAAAATTGGGCATAGTAATTTTTTGCAACCTGCTTTTTAGTATAAAAGGCAGCTCGCAAACGATTGATTCTACTGTATACATGCAATATTTATTTATTAATAAGTCGATAAACAAAATTGAAAACGATAGCACATCGCTGATAAGTGTTTACGAAAAGTTGTATGCACTTGAACAAAAGAAAAAAGGAAGAGTAAACATTGTTCACATGGGCGATTCACACATTCAGGCCGATCATTTTTCAGGAAGTATGCGTCAGAAATTACAACGTAAATTTGGAAATGCGGGTCGTGGATTAATATTCCCATATCGTGTTGCAAAAAGCAATGAACCATCTTCTTATAAAACCACTACGAACACTGTATGGGATGCAAAACGAAATGTGTTTTACAATAAGCCATTACCAATTGGTTTAAGTGGATTTACAATTGAGAGTACCGATTCCTTGTCGGAGATTAATTTAATCGTGAAAGACCAGCCAGGACTAGGTTACAGCTTTACAAAGTTTACCTTGTTTCACGAAAAAGGAAAAAATAATTATGATATATCTGTATGTGATGATTTAAATTGTGAGCTTAAAAAATTTACCTATTCCGATAAAAATGCAAATCCATTCGTTTCGGTAGCTCAATTCGAAAAGCCCATGAAACAAATTATTTTGCGAAGTAAAGTGGTGGATACAGCCACTCAAAAATCAACTCGCATTTATGGAATGTTATTGGAGAACGATTCTTCAGGCGTGCTGTATAATATGATTGGTGTTAATGGTGCAGAGTTTAAACATTACAACTTGTCTAAATATTTTACGGAGCAATTTGCCTATTTAAATTCTGATTTGGTAATTGTTTCAATGGGTACCAACGAAGCATTTTATGGTAATTTCGATAAAGAACTATTCTATAGAAACATAGATACGCTGGTTACTAATCTAAAAAAGATAAATCCTGACGCAACAGTTTTATTAACTACTCCTGGAGATTCTTACAAAAGAGGAAGAAAAGGAAGGGTTAAAAATCCTGATGTAAAAATTGCAAAGGAAACAATCATTAAGTATTGCCTCGAACACAATATGCCTTACTGGAATTTGTATGATGTAATGGGTGGTTATGGCTCAATGGGTAAATGGTATGTTGCAAAATTAACAGCAAAAGACCGTGTACATTTTACTGGCAGAGGCTATCAAATACAAGGCGACTTATTTTATAATGCCTTTATAAATGGTTACGAAAACTATAAAAAAAGTAAAAAGTAGATGTTAAATATCGATTTCGATAAATTAATAGACCAATTAACCTACAATGCAAAGGATCCATTGTTATTCAACAGTGGCTTCTTTCTATTTTTCTTTTGTGTTTTTTTATTGGGTTACCAATTTTTATACAAACGAAAATTAGCACGTGTAGTCTATTTTACCATTTTTTCGCTTTACTTTTTCTACAAAGCTTGTGGCTTTTATTTCTTATTCATTTTATTGTCGGCAGTAATTGATTTTAACCTATCCAATTGGTTGTATCGAGCGGATAGCAAAAAGAAAAAGAATCTGATACTTGTTTTTAGCATCATCATTAATTTAGGTTTATTGTTCTATTTTAAGTACACCAATTTTTTTATTGAAATCATCAATGACTTAAAAATAGGAGAGGTAAAGCCACTCAATTTAATATTACCTATTGGTATTTCCTTTTATACGTTTGAAAACTTGAGTTACACCATTGATGTGTATCGAGGTAAGTTTAAGCCCGTAACCAGCTTTTTAGATTATTGTTTCTTTTTATCCTTTTTCCCAAAATTGGTAATGGGACCAATTGTTCGTGCAGCCGATTTTATTCCACAAATCAGAAAAGACATATTTATTACTAATACCGATATATCAAGAGGTTTGTATTTGATATTGGGTGGTTTGTTCAAAAAGGTAGTAATCTCCGATTACATCTATGTAAATTATGTGCAATACATTTTCGATGATCCTTCACGTCATTCAGGAATAGAATGCTTGATGGGCGTTTATGGTTATGCAATGGTTATTTATTGCGACTTTTCGGGTTATTCCGATATGGCAATAGGTATGGCGCGTTGGATGGGTTTTAGCATTAATGAAAACTTTGATTCACCCTATCAATCATCCAGTATTACTGAATTTTGGCGTAGATGGCACATGTCGCTCTCCTCTTGGTTAAAAGATTACCTCTATATTTCCTTGGGAGGAAACCGAGTTGGTAAATTCCGTCAGTACATCAACTTAATGATTACAATGTTGTTGGGTGGTTTGTGGCACGGTGCTTCATTCAATTTTGTTGTTTGGGGTGGAATGCATGGATTGGCTTTAGCAATTGATAAAATGCGGATGGCAGTGGTGCAGAAAGTACCAAAATTGGATTTTCCTGTTCCAAGAGTCACAAAAGTACTTGGAGTAATTATAACCTTCCATTTTGTTTGTTTTTGCTGGATTTTCTTTAAAGCTTCATCCTTTGAGGATGCGGGAATTATTATTTCTCAGATTTTCACTAATTTCAATGGTTCGGCATGGCAGGCAATGCTTCAGGCCTACGGAACTGTATTTGGGGTAATGTTATTGGGTTATATCATCCATTTTGTGCCTAAATCCTATGAATTATTCTCGGAGAACATACTTTCAAAAATCACTATTGTAGGGCGTATTGCTGTGATTTTGGTGTTTATCTGGATTGTGATTCAGGTGAAGCAAGCCGATCAGGTTATGCCTATTTATTTACAGTTTTAGATTTTTTTAGAGAATATTTTGTCAGATTAAATAATTTTTACGTTATTTGCACTCCCAAAATATAAAAAAAGAACATTTTTAATACAAAATACGATGTCAAGAGTTTGCGAAATCACCGGAAAAAAAGCGATTGTGGGTAACAATGTATCTCACTCTAACACTAAAACGAAACGTAAGTTCAATGTGAACTTAAAAGTTAAAAAATTCTATATCCCTGAAGAAGACAAATGGATTACAATGCGTATTTCTACTTCTGCATTACGTACTATCAACAAAAACGGTATTTCTGCTGTTTTGAAAGAAGCTCGTTCTAAAGGATTCTTGAAAAAATAATCTTTTATTAAATTATTTATATAAAAACGTTGCTACATTAGTGGTAACGTTTTTTTATTTTACTAAATGCGACATACTTTAACTCTTCTTGCTTTTTTAATAGGTTCATTGGCTTTTTCGCAAAGCTATGATACCGATTTATTGTCGAAAGACTTCCACAAAGGAAGGAGAGAGGCCTTGCGTAAATTAATGCCAGATAGTTCTTGCACCGTTTTTTTTACCAATCCAGAGCGTCAGCGCGCTAATGATACCAAGTATTTGTACCACCAAGATCCTAATTTCTATTACTTAACAGGTTTATTGGAGCCCAATGCTGTTCTGTTTATTTTTAAAGAACCACAAACTTTTTACGATACCCTTGTTACCAATGAATTGATTTTTGTTCAAGATAAAAATCCTAGTCAGGAAGCATGGACAGGCCGAATTTTAGGTAAGGAAGGTGTCAAATCTCAATTGGGGTTTAACACAGTTTTTATAAATAAACAATTTGCAGATTTTAAAATTGATTTTTCTAAATTGTATCGCATTTTCCATTTAGAGCTATTCGATGATGTAAGAGATGATAAGGAGGACAAAGGTGACTTGTATAGTCTTATCAAAAGTTTTCGCGCTAAAACAGATTACAAGCGCAAAAATGTAGATAATTTTAATCTCGAAGGTTGGATGTCGACATTGAGAGAGGTAAAACAACCCGAAGAAATTGTATTGATGCGCAAAGCAATTGACATTACCTGTTTGGCTCATGCTGAAATGATGCGTGCTTTGGAACCCAATTCGGCCGAATTTGAAGCCCAAGCAGTTGTGGAGTATATGTTTAAACGCCAAGGTGCTGAATACGAAGGCTACAATTCAATTGTTGGTGGGGGCGAAAACTCTTGTATTTTACACTATGAAACCAATCGCAAAAAGCTGGATGGTGGCGATTTATTGGTCGTAGATGCAGGTGCGGAGTATCACGGTTACACGGCCGATGTAACGCGAACAATTCCAGTAGATGGTAAGTTTTCGGAGGAAGAAAAGACGATTTATAACATTGTTTTAGAGGCTCAAGAGGCTGGAATTAAAGCTTGTAAGGCAGGTGTGGAGTTTAGAGCTACCCACAAAGCAGCCGTGCAGGTTATCCAAAAACGCTTAATGGATTTGGGCATCATCAAAAATTCAAACGATTTTATGAAGTATTTCTTCCATGGAACCTCTCATTATTTGGGATTGGATGTTCATGATGCAGGAAATTACGGAAAGTTGTTTCCAGGGAACGTTATAACGGTTGAACCAGGTATTTATATTCCTGCGGGTTCGGATTGCGACCCAAAATGGTGGAATATTGGCGTCCGCATTGAGGATGATATCTTAATTACAACTGGCGACCCTGAAGTTTTATCGGGTAAATTGGTAAAAACAGTTGCCGAGATAGAGGCCTTAATGAAGGAAGATAGCGCCTTGAATAAAATTAAATAACGATTTTTTTATAAAAGTTGTGAATTTGAATTAAAAATAATTACATTTGCATCCCAATTTTGAAAATAAAGAACAATGGCAAAGAAAGGCAACAGAATTCAAGTGATTATGGAGTGTACCGAACACAAAACTAGCGGTATGCCAGGAACTTCTCGTTACATCACTACGAAAAACAAGAAAAACACTACTGAGAGATTAGAGTTGAAAAAATACAACCCAGTCTTGAAAAAAGTAACTGTTCACAAAGAAATTAAATAATAACTGATTTGTTTTTGAGTGTTTGGGACTGTTCCCAGCACAATTTTACAAACTCTAAACTCATAACGAAATGGCAAAGAAAGTAGTTGCGACACTTAAATCTGGTAAAGGAAAAGACTTTACAAAAGTGATTAAAATGGTAAAATCACCAAAAACTGGTGCTTACGCATTTAAAGAAGAAATCGTTCACAACGATCACATCAAAGATTTTTTAGCTTCTAAATAATTTTTAGAATCTTAATCGATTTGTAAAGGCTTCCTCAATTACAGGGGAAGCTTTTATTGTTTCAATATGTAACATCTGATGAATGGGTATTTTTAGTTTTTTTAGTAAGGAAAAAAAGGAAAGTTTAAACAAAGGACTTTTTGTTACCAAACAAAGCTTTTTCAGCAAGCTGGCAAATGCCATCATGGGGAAAGCAACGGTTGATGACGAAGTATTGGAAAATTTGGAAGAAATACTTTTAACTTCCGATGTTGGTGTTGATACTTCCTTAAGAATTATTGATCGTATCAAAGCACGCGTTGCCAAAGAACGCAAAATTGAAACCTCTAAATTAAATGATATCCTCCGCGAAGAAATAGCAGAAATGCTAGTTTCAAACGGAATGGAAGACAAAGCCGATTTCTCCCTTCCAACTGATAAAAAGCCATACGTAATTATGGTGGTTGGAGTAAATGGAGTTGGTAAAACCACAACTATTGGAAAATTAGCACATCAATATAAATTAGCCAACAAATCGGTTGTTATTGGTGCGGCAGATACATTCAGAGCTGCTGCTGTTGACCAAATTAAAATTTGGAGTGAGCGCACCGGTGCAAGTTTGGTGTCACAAGGCATGAATGCGGATCCAGCTTCAGTAGCCTTTGATGCCTTAAGTTCAGCTGTTGCAAAAAATGCAGACATCGTAATTGTTGATACTGCTGGTCGCTTGCACAACAAAGTAAACTTAATGAACGAGCTTACTAAAATAAAAAATGTAATGCGCAAAGTTGTTCCTGATGCTCCTCACGAAATTCTATTGGTGTTGGATGCGTCTACTGGACAAAATGCAATAGAGCAATGCAAACAGTTTACTGCTGCTACCGATGTAAATGCCTTGGCATTAACCAAATTAGATGGTACAGCAAAAGGCGGTGTTGTCATTGGAATTTCTGATACCTTCAAAATCCCTGTAAAATACATTGGAGTAGGCGAAAAAGCTGAAGACTTGCAGGTGTTCAATAAACACGAATTCGTTGATAGCTTGTTTAAACAATAGAGTTGATTAAAAGGATTTTAAGATTACACTGATTTTAATCTATGAGTGAAATAATTAAAGACACATTAACAGAAAAAATCATTTCTTGTGCATTTAAAGTTCATTCTACTCTTGGACCTGGATTCAGAGAAATAAATTATCATAATGCTTTAATTATTGCACTGAATGATATTGGTTTAAAATATGATAGTGAGAGACGTTTCGAACTTCATTTTATGAATAAACGTGTTGGTGTATTTAAATGTGATTTACTGGTTGAGGAAAGTGTAATTGTAGAAGTGAAAGCAGTAACAGGAATAATGCCTATTTTGTTTAGAAACCAAGTAATAGCATATCTTAAAGCATCAAAAGTAAAAACAGGATTACTAATAAATTTTGGAAATAAAAGTTGTGATATAAAACGAATTTCAGTTTAATGGTAAAGCCAAATCGGTGCAATCATTTAAATCATTCGAATCGGTGATATGAAAACAAAAACCTTAAAAAAAAATAAAGTCAATGTAGTTACCTTGGGTTGCTCCAAAAATATCGTTGATAGTGAAGTATTGATGGGGCAATTGAAAGCAAACAATTTTCAGGTTGAACATGAAAGTACTTCAGATGATTCAAGTATTGTTATCATCAATACCTGTGGCTTTATTGATAATGCAAAACAAGAAAGTATCGATACGATTCTGCGCTATTCAGAAGCAAAAGAAGCGGGATTGGTTGATAAAGTATATGTTACAGGTTGTTTAAGTGAACGCTACAAGCCCGATTTGGAAAAAGAAATTCCGAATGTAGATGGCTACTTCGGAACGCGTGAATTGCCTCGTTTATTAAAAACATTAAAAGCAGATTATAAACACGAATTGGTAGGTGAACGTTTATTGACTACACCTCATCATTATTCTTATTTTAAAATTGCTGAAGGCTGTGATCGTCCTTGCTCTTTCTGTGCTATCCCATTAATGCGTGGAGCACATGTTTCCAAGCCAATTGAAGAGTTGGTGAAAGAAGCAAAGCATCTTGCAAAAAATGGCACCAAAGAGTTGATGCTGATTGCACAAGATTTGACGTATTACGGATTGGATTTATACAAAAAAAGAAACTTAGCTGAGTTACTTCGTAATTTATCGGATGTGGAAGGTATTGAATGGATTCGTTTGCACTATGCATTTCCAGCAGGTTTTCCAATGGAAGTATTGGATGTAATGAACGAACGTAAAAACATTTGCAATTACCTTGATATGCCTTTGCAACACATTTCGGATAACATGCTGAAAAGTATGCGCAGAGGAACTACCAAACAAAAAACAATCGACTTAGTAAATCAAATTCGTGATAAAGTACCAGGCATAGCGCTTCGTACCACATTGATTGCTGGTTATCCAGGTGAAACTAAAAAAGATCATGAAGAAATGTTGGAGTGGGTGGAACAAACACGTTTCGAACGCTTAGGCATTTTTGGTTATTCACATGAAGAAAACACACATGCTTTTCTATTAAAAGATGATGTTTCTGCGAAGACCAAACAAGCGCGTTGCGAAGCGGTAATGGCATTGCAACAAGGTATCTCTATGGAATTGAACCAAAATAAAATTGGTAAAACCTATAAGGTATTATTCGATAAAAAAGAAGGTGATTATTTTATTGGTCGAACCGAATTTGATTCTCCAGAAGTAGATAATGAGGTGTTGGTAAAAGCCGATTCGAACTTTGTACGTGTAGGTGATTTTGCAAACATTAAAATTACTTCAGCCGAAGATTATGATCTTTATGGTGAAGTAATTCAATAATAATTCCATTATTCAAATAAAGGTTCTATTTTAGTAGTGCTTTATGGCTAAACTTATTAAAATAAATCGCTCCGATGTGTATCCAGATATTATTCTGGATAAAGAAAATGGTGTATTTGAAATACGAGGAATATCTCTTCCTCAGGATGCTCGCGATTTTTACCAACCAGTATTAGCGTTTCTTGATGAGTACGCTTCCAATCCTAATAAAGTAACCATATTTGTATTTAATCTTAAATACTTTAATGTTTCTTCTGCTAAAATGTTATTGTTTGTTTTTTATCGATTAAAAGAAATTTACGATAAAGGAAATACCGTTTTAGTTACATGGTGTTTTGATGATGATGACATTAAAGAAGCGGGGCAGGATTTTGAACACATGATTAAAATTCCATTTCAGTATAAGGAAGTGTTCGAATTAGAACCTGCTTAAATTTTCCCTTCCAACATCAATAATTTTGCTTTTAAAACAATTGTTACGGTTAAACTATCTGTAATTTCACCATTCTCAACCATTTTGTATAATTCATCAAAATGAATTTTTCGAACTTCTAATTGTTCATCATCTTCAGGTTCCGATTCTCCAAATGTTAAGTCTTGAGCAATGTATAAAATGCAAAATTCGTCACTTGCCGAATTGCTTAAATACATCTCTTGAATTTTTGTCCATTTCTGGGCTGTAATTCCTGTTTCTTCTAATAATTCTCGCTTTGCAGAATCAATAGGAGGTATATCTCTTTTTCCACCACCCTCGGGTATTTCCCATGAATATTGTTCAATAGGGTAGCGGTACTGCCCCACAATCCATGTGTTATAATCCTTGTCTAATGGCAAAACACCAATAGCTAAATTTTTAAAATGAACAACTGAATAGGTGCCCGGATTTCCACTAGGGTTCAATACATCATGCTTGGTGAGTCCTATCCAAGGCGAATCGTATACTTTTTCCGACTTTAATGTTGTCCAAGGATTTTTATCGTAGATGCTTTCCATACCGTTTGTTTCTGAGTTTATTGGCGTGCTATTATTATTGCAAATGTAAGTAGAAGCAGAACAAATTCATTAACTTTGTAAGAATTATGACATTAAAAAAAGAACGCATTTCATTCAACGATTCGAAACAGTTTTCGAAGTTATTTATTGATTATGTAAATGGAACGGAACAATTAAAGCCATTTTATTCTTATTCCCCTAAATTAGAATCGTTTAAGCAAATAATTGCGGATAAAAGCAATGAAGGACTCAACAGAGAAGTACTTGCAATTGTTTTAAAGGAACAATACTCAAGCTTAACGGATACAGCAGCTCAATTAAAAAGCATCGATCTTTTATTAGATAAAAATACTTATACGGTATGCACAGGTCATCAGTTGTGTTTATTCACTGGCCCTTTGTATTTTATTTATAAAATTCTTTCTACCATCAATTTAGCCGAAGAACTAAAAAAGAAATATCCTGATAATAACTTCGTGCCCATTTATTGGATGGCATCCGAGGACCACGATTTTGCAGAAATTCAATCCATTCATCTTTTTGGAAAAACGGTTACTTGGAACAACGAGCAAGCAACAGGTGCTGTTGGACGATTGGAAAGTTATTCAATGGAAACTGTTATTGATGAATTAAAACTGATTTTAGGTGATTCGGCCAATGCAAATGAATTAATTGAATTGTTTCAACAGGCGTATTTGAAGCATCACGATTTAGCTGGAGCAACCCGTTTTATGGTGCATCAGTTGTTTAAAGAATATGGATTATTGATATTGAACCCCGATGCTAAAGAATTAAAAAGAGAGTTTACATTGTTTATTAAAGACGATGTATTGAACAATACCAATCATGCAATCGTTCAGCAAAGTATTGATGAATTATCAAAATTGGGTTTTAACGCACAAGTAAATCCCCGCGAAATCAATTGCTTTTACATGAAAGATGGAATTCGTGAACGTATTGAAAACGATGGGAATGTATTTAGTGTATTAAATACCGACATCACCTTTACAAAAGAAGCCATTGTAACCGAAATAGAATTACATCCCGATCGTTTTAGTCCGAATGTTGTTTTACGTCCCTTGTACCAACAATGCATTTTGCCTAATGTTGCTTATGTAGGCGGACCAGGTGAGTTGGCTTATTGGTTGGAGTACAAGGCAATGTTTAACCATCACAACATTGTTTTTCCGGTTCTAATGCCTCGTAATTTTGCTTTGTTGAACGATGAAAAAACGAATCAGCAAATTGCGAAATTAGGTTTTACGGTGAACGACTTTTTTCAAGATATTGATGTTTTGAATAAAAGCTTTGTGACTAAAAATGCAAGCATTACATTGGATTTAACAGCCGAGCAAGCTAGTCTTTCAGCTGCTTTCGATGATGTAATGACAAAAGCGGTAACTGTTGATGCAACCTTGAAAGGAACTGTTGAAGCCGAAATGCAAAAAGCATTGAACAGCATTAAAAATATTGAATCGAAGATTGTTCGTGCCGAAAAGCAAAAACAAGAAACGAGTATCAATCAAATTAAAAAAATAAAAGCAAAGTTTTTTCCTGAGGATACGCTTCAGGAGCGTTATGAAAATTTGGCTCCCTTTTACATTAAACATGGAAAGCAATTTATCTCCATCATCAAGGAGGAATTAAAACCATTTGATTTGGAATTGCTTATTTTAGAACTTTAAAAATGCGCTCAATTAATTGAGCTTCAGGATAATTTTGAAAACAGAACAAGAACAATTGTTATTAGATCAAGGGAAAATACTTCCATTGATGGAAGAATTTTACACCATTCAGGGCGAAGGGTATCATTCTGGTAAAGCTGCTTATTTTATACGAATAGGCGGTTGTGATGTTGGTTGCCATTGGTGCGATGTAAAAGAAAGCTGGAATGCCGATTTACATCCAGCAACAAATGTGGATGTAATCGTAGAAAATGCAAGCAAGTTTCCTGCAAAAGCAGTAGTTGTAACTGGTGGTGAGCCTAGCATTTACAATTTAAATTACATTACGGAGCAGTTTAAAAGCAAAGGCATCGATACTTTCATTGAAACATCGGGCGCTTATCCATTAACGGGTACTTGGGATTGGGTATGCTTGTCGCCTAAAAAAACTAGTCCGCCTTTGCCCGAAAATTTTTCAAAGGCAAGTGAGCTGAAAATTATAATCCATAATAAGAGTGATTTTGACTGGGCGGAGAAGAATGCAGCACATGTTTCAAAAGACTGTATTCTTTTTTTACAGCCCGAATGGAGTAAAGCAAAGGAAATGATGCCTTTCATTGTGGATTACATTATGGCAAACCCTAAATGGCATGCCTCTTTACAAACACATAAATACATGAATATTCCTTAATGGAATGATAATTGAATTCAATAGAATATGAAAAAAAGTCTTTTACTGTTTCTTTCGGTAGTGATGTTGCTTTCATGCAAAGCACAATTACCTCCTGGTGAATATACCAGCACCAATAAAAAAGCCATTGCTGCTTTTGAAAATGCCCTTACTTATTTCAATCAGCGTAATGATGAAAAGGCGAAGAAGGAATTGAAAAATGCCATCGAAAAAGATCCTAATTTTATTGAACCTCATTTGTTAATGGCTCAAATCTACGCTGAAAATAAAGAAACGCAACTTGCTATAGATGAGTATATTAAAACGTTAGAAATTAATCCAAAATTTGACAAACGTACATTTTTTAATTTGGCAAATTTGGAAATTTCAATAGGAAAATACGCAGATGCTAAAAAAGATTACGAAGCATTTTTAAAGTATACCACCATCAATCCCGATTGGAAAGAAAGAGCAGAGAAAAATTTAGCAAATTGTAATTTTGCTATTGAGGCAATCAAGAATCCTGTTCCATTTGACCCCAAAAATATTGGAGATGGAATCAATTCTAATTTAGATGAATATTTTCCTGCTATTACTGCCGATGACCAAACTTTTTTGTTTACCCGGAATAACAGAACAGAAACCATCAACTTACAAGAAGATTTTTTAATCAGTAAAAAAGTAAATGGTGTTTGGCAAAAAGCAGCATTAATTGGTAGTGGTATCAATACTGCTGGTAATGAAGGAGCACCCAATTTATCGGCCGATGGACAAATATTGTTTTTTGCTGCTTGCCAGGAAGTTGATGGATCCTATGGTCCAAACCGAAAAGGTTATGGTAGCTGTGATTTGTTTTATGCCCAAAAAGTAGGCGAGAATTGGGGCAAATCGTATAATGTTGGTGGAGCAGTAAATACAAATATGTTTGAATCACAACCGTCTTTTTCTTCCGATGGAAAAAGTTTATACTTTGTAAGTGGGCGATTAGGTGGGTATGGAGAAACTGATATTTATGTTTCTAAATTAAGTGTAAATGGCAGTTGGAGCGCACCTAAAAACTTAGGACCAAAAATCAATACGCCAGGAAAAGAAGAATCGGTTTTCATTCACCCCGATGGCAAAACACTTTATTTTGGTTCAAATGGGCATGTTGGAATGGGAGGATTGGATTTATATGTAGCACGCATGAATGATAAAGGAGAGTGGAGTGAGCCTGTTAATATTGGTTATCCAATTAATACCTATGGCGATGAAAATAGCGTTCTTGTATCCTCAACAGGTAACCTTGCCTATTTTGCAAGTAACAGAGCTGGTGGTTTAGGTGGTTTGGATATTTATCATTTTGAATTGCCTGCAGCTGCTCGTCCTGGTATTATTACTTATTTCAAAGGAAAAGTATACGATGCTCGTTCAAAAGCTCCATTAGGAGCACATTTTGAATTGATTGATTTAGAAACTGGAAAATCGGTTATTGAATCGGATGCGAATCCTGGTAATGGCGAATTTTTAGTGTGTTTGCCAATTGATAAAAACTACGCATTGAATGTTTCACAGCCAGGTTATTTGTTTTATTCCGAAAACTTTGCATTAAAAGAACTAGCTGATAAATCAAAACCTTATTTGATGGATGTGCCTATGCAGCCAATTGATACAGGCTCTGTTATTGAGTTAAAAAATGTATTCTTCGAAACAGCGAAGTTTGACTTAAAGCCCGAATCGAAAGTGGAATTGGATAAGCTGGTAGCGTTTTTAACTGTTAATAAAACCATGAAAGGGGAGTTGAGCGGACATACCGATAATGTAGGTGATAAGAAGATGAACTTGACCTTATCACAAAATCGTGCGAAAGCAGTATACGATTATTTGGTGACAAATGGCATTGATGCAAAACGTTTAACTTACAAAGGTTATGGTGATACCAAACCAAAAGTTAAAAACGATTCTGATGCAAACAGAGCAATGAATAGAAGAACGGAGTTTAAAGTGGTTGGTAAATAATCAATAGCTTGTAAGTTCAATAACTTCTAATAGGTCTAGTTCTTCTAGACCTATTTTTTTTCTACGTTCGTTCAGGTGTGTCTTATCTTCAATTGGATAATACCAAATTTTATAATTCTGTTCATCCATTTTATACTGTGTGCCATAAACTTGCGGTAGCTTTTTAGCTACTTTCACTTTGTCTACAAAAAAAGCTACATCCTTCCATTCTAGCTCATTGGCATTGGCTGCATTGATAATTATATCGTAATACTTTTCTTTTATTGTCAGATTGCCAGCACTTATAATCGAAAATACAATGGCATATTCCTCTGCAACTAGAGATTTACCTGGGTATCCAAATTTAGCAATGATAACATCTATATCACTAAAAATTTTTAACGCATTTAAGTTGTTCAACGAAACGTATCGTGTGTATGCGGGAGAATTCTTTCCACTTGTTCGCTCCGCCAATTGCAGTGAATCGGAGTATAGGTAGAATCGTTTGTTTAATCCTCTAACCACCTCTTTTAATGAATCATTCGTAGTCCCAATCCACTTTCCAACATTGACTTCGCTAATTTTAATTCCATCTTTATATACAAGTCTTTTGATTAAAACACCTGCTGTATCATACACATTCCAGTTGCCATAATAGAAGAAGTGCGATAGAGTATCATCAATCGTGATTCGAGCTTTCCCTTGTTTTTTTATTTTCCCATTTGAATGGTAATGGGTGGTGTATATTTTATTGAATCGGTATTTTTCTTTCCGGATGATTCTTCCACTTGCATCATAATAGCGCCAAATGCCTTTTGGAACACCTTTTCTGTATCTTCCCGAATTATCGATTTGTTTGGTAGAATCGGAATAATAAATGATCCATTTTCCATGACGTTGTTTGTTTTTGTACCTGTTTGTGGATTGTCCCAAACAGATGGTGGAGCCAATGAGGTGAATAAGCAGCAGTAGGAAAATGAATTTTTGTGCTTTCATGGTGTAAAAGTATTATAAAATAAGTAATATTGGAACAGTATTTGCAGTCTCAAAACCCGAACAATTAATTATAACGTATTATGAAAAAAACTATTTTATTCTTCCTTCCTGCTCTTGTAGTAATGTTTGCATTTATTCAACAAGAACCTATCAAAAAAGAACAATCTATTTCAACTGCTGATTTAGCAAAAAAATTAACAGATCCTAAAGCTGTAAAGCCTGTAGTATTTAACGTTGGTCCGGTTGACCAAATAAAAGGTGCTGTTAAAGTGGGTGCTGTAAGTACAGAAGAATATTTTGTAAAGTTTAAGAACGAAGTTGCAAAGGTTGGAAAAGACAAAGAAGTAGTTGTTTATTGTGGATGTTGTAGCTCTCAAAACTGTCCAAACATTCGTCCAGCAATTAAATATTTGAACGATTCTGGTTACAAAAAAGCTAAAGTGTTGGATATTCCTACAGGAATAAAAGAAGACTGGGTTCAAAAAGGATACCCAGTTGAATAGTAAATAAGCACTTTATTATACAAATCCCAAGATGTAAGATTCTTGGGATTTTTTTATTTGATAAAATCATAATTTGATTGTATGAACTTTTTTTATATCTTGACATCACTATTTAATGGATAGGCTTAATTAAAAAACTACTAATTTTTTATGACCATCTCACAAGTTGATCAACTTGCAGTACAATCAAAGGATATTTGCAGAAATAATCCTCAGCAGGGTATTGAACTTGCCAATCAGATTATTACCATTGCTCAAAATGAAGCATTAAAGGCCGAATTAGCCAGAGGGTATGCTTGCAAAGGCGCTTGTTTGGTTTGGCTGGGGGACTATGAACAAGCCTTGAAAAATTTGTTTGAAGCACTTCCGGTTTTACAAGAATGCAATGATTCAGTTTTTGAAGCCCATGCGCTTTACCATATTTTTTGTGCCTATTATTTTATTGCAGATTATGATAATGCTTTAAAGTATGCCTACGAAATGCTCGAAAGAGCAAAAAAAGATAACAATATCAATGCGCAAGCAAATGCTTTAAATGGTATAGGTTCAATTCATTATACTTCGGGTGATAATAAAAAAGCCATTGTTGCTTTAACAGAAGGATTGGCTTTGGCCGAAAAGCAAGAGGATAAACATTTATTAGCTCGTATTCTGGATGGATTAGGAACTGCCTATTTTAATATCAATGATTTAGAAAAGTCATTGGATTTAAAACAGCGTAGTTTAGAAACGGCTCGTTCAATCGGATTAAGAAATGTGGAGTCGTATGCAATTGATGGACTTGCTAAGGTTTATTTAAATATTAAAGATTACATCAATGCTGAAAAGTTATTTTCAGAATGTTTAACCATTCGTGAAGAGTTAAACTTTAAATCGGGGATTGCCGAAACAAATTATCATTTGGGCGATTTGTACTTAAAAATGGATTTGTTAGAGTTGGCTTTGGCACATTTAACAGTTTCTCTAGCCGTAGCTTCTGAAACAAATACCAAAGAATTTATTTACAAAGCACATGAAGGACTGTCGCAAGTATATGAGCGCAAAGGCGATAATCAAAAGTTTATAGAACACTTTAAAAATTATTTTACTTATAAAGAAGAATATTTTAGCGAGAAGAATAAGCAAAAGTTGAAGGGTGTTGAATTACAGTTTAGTATTTCTCAGATGGAGAAAGAAAAAGAACTGTTGAATGAAAAAAACAAACAGCTTGAATTGCTATCGAATGATTTAGTAAAGTTGAGCGATTTAGGGAAAACGATTACTTCGCTATTATCGATTGAGACCATTAACCGCACCGTTTATGATATCATCAACAATATGATGGATGCCCCAGGATTCGGGATTGGTATTGTTAATGAAGACCATTCGAAATTATTTTTTCCTGGTTATATCGAAAATGGCGTTGTTTTAAGTTCTTCTGGTTATGACTTAGCTGATAACAATCGTTTGGCTTCGGTTTGTTTTAACAAAGAATTAGATATTATTATCAATGATTACGAAGAAGAAGCAGGATTGTATATTGAGAAACGATTAAAGCCCATTGTTGGACAGTCGGTACAATCACTTATTTATTTGCCGCTTAAAATATCTGGTAAAAAGAATGGTGTAATTACAGTTCAAAGTTTCAATAAAAATGCCTTCAACGAATACCAAGTGAACTTGGTTAAAAATTTAGCAGTTTACTGTGCCATTGCTATCGAGAATGCTCGCTTGTACGAAAAGATGGAGGAGACAGTGAGGGAGCGAACACAAGAGGTTACAAAGCAAAAAGAAGAAATTGAACGTTCGTATGAAAATATGCGTGTGTTGAGTGTTATCGGGCAACAGATTACATCAAGTGTTAGCTTTAATTCGATTTTCAAAAAACTACATGAAAATGTATCACAATTAATGAATGCCGATTGTTTTGGTGTTCGTATTTATCATCCACATTTGAATGAAATAGAATACCGCTTCGAAATCGAAAAGGGGGAGTTTTATCCTCCAATTAGTGTTTCGATGGACAATGATGATAACTATTCGGTGTGGTGTGTGAAGAATAAGAAAGAGATTTTTATCAATGATAATTTAACGGAATACCACAAATACACTAAAAAGATTGTTGTTCCAAGTGGTGATATGCCCGATTCCCTTTTGTTTTGTCCCATGACGATAGGCGAGCGCATAGTTGGTGTTATCACGGTTCAAAGTTTTAAGAAAAATGCGTATGTACCTTTGCATATTGATATTCTTAAAACATTAGGAACCTACACGGCTATTGCATTGGAGAATGCTAGTTTGGTTGAAAATTTAGAAGAAAAAGTAAACGAACGTACCTCTGAAGTTGTAAAACAGAAGGAGATAATAGAAGAGACAAATAAGCATATTACCGATAGTATCAAATATGCAAAACGAATTCAAGATGCATTTATACCAGGAGAAGAAAGTGTGAAAGAGCATTTGAAAAATGCCTTTGTACTCTACAAACCAAAAGATATTGTGAGTGGTGATTTTTATTGGATAGAACGTAAAGGAAACAAAATATTATTTGCGGTAGTAGATTGTACTGGTCATGGTGTGCCCGGTGCATTCATGAGTTTAATTGGTTTTAATGGCTTAAATCAATTGGTGAATGAGTACAACTATACACGACCAGCAGACATTTTAACACAGTTGAATAAGATTATTACCAATACCTTGAAGCAGCATGTGGAGGATTCTAAAATCAGAGATGGAATGGACATTGCCATTTGTTGCATTGATTTAGATACCAGCAAAATGGAGTTTGCTGGAGCCTTGAGTCCTTTGTTCATTGTTCGAAATAATGAAATTTTAAAGATAAAAGGAGACAAGCACCCTATCGGAAATTTTGTTGGAGTAGAAGCGTATGAGTTTACCAACAAGGAAATTGATTTATTACCCGAAGACCGTATTTATTTATTCTCGGATGGTTTTGTGGATCAGTTTGGTGGACCAAGTGGTAAAAAATTAAAATACAATTACTTCCGTAAAATGCTTTTGGATAATCACAAAAAGCCAATGGAAAAGCAAAAAGAAGTTATTGATACCTACTTTGAAGCATGGAAAGGTAACTTCGAACAAATAGACGATGTGTGTATGATTGGTGTTGCTATTTAGTTTAAACGAAATCCAGAAAAAAGTTTATTCGTTTTCTATTTTTGTGCGAAGCTTATTCATGGTTTCTTCAATTTTTTTGAAGTAACGATAACGTTGCTTTTCTGCAACACCACTAATTAAGTTCGATTTTCGAATTAGATTTTTTAACCAAGTATCTGTTTCTTGACAAAAGTTGGCATTCATCGTCAATATGGTATTGAATGTATGGTAGGAGAGGTAAGTGGCTTTCATCGGACCCGTTGAAACCAAAACACAATTATTGCCAATCATCACATCGCTGTGATAAAGGGCATAGTTGGAATTGCTGGATGTTGGTTTGTTATCCAATCCCATTTTGGTATTTAATTCTGCTTGTCGTTTAATACGCTCCAGCATTTGTGTTACCTGGTCACAAATGAGTAAAGCATCTTCTTTTGATTTAAATATACCCGCTTCCCAATAAAATTCAATTTGTTTGATGGTGCTATTTGCTGTATCATCGCTCCATATTTCGATGGAAGGCACTGATGCATAATGTTCAAGGATGGAGGAAGCAATTTCTATAAGCTCGGTATCCACCAATTTGCTGTCGAATTTTTTATCCTCAAAATCCTTTGCATTTAGAATGGACTTGTTCCAATAAAACATTTTAAAGGCGGTAAGTTCAGGGTGTGCGAAATGATGAAAGATTGGAATGTCCTCAGCAGCAAATATGATGTCTTTTTCTTCAAAGGTGACAATCTTCTCTAAATCCGATTTTATACTTTTGAAATAAGCCTTGAATGCATCCGAATCGGCATCCATACGGTTGTATTTAAAGCTGACTAAGCTATTGTCGTTGCTATTAATAAAGGCATCAAACGAAAGTTTAAAATGTTTGCAGATAGCAGCAATTTCTTCGATGCTTAGTTGTGTTTCGCCTCGCATCCTGCGGTAAGCACTATCGTTGCTAACCTGAAGTAAATCAGCGAGTTCGTCAACCAACGAAATGTTGGCTGGTAATGCTTCTTTTAAGCGCTGCATAAGCACCAATTGAGCCGATTCTGTTGTTTTTTTTGCCATAATTCTTTGGTATAAATTACTAATCCCAATCCTTATTATTTGCAATTATTCCTAAAGATACAAAAAGTATTTGCAAAAAATGCAAATCTAGTCATTAGACCTTCCTTTTTCTGTTTGTTTTTTGCGCAAAGTGTTTGATTTTATTGGCTTGTAGCGGAATGCCGTTTTCCTACACCAGGAACAGGTAGTAGTTTTGCTTCAGAAAATTAAACAAACCATGAAAGCAGCTCAACTTATTCAACTTGTAATATTAATGCTGATTTTATCTGCAAAAGTAAATGCGCAATCGACTTCTATTAAAAAGGATGGATTCCTAAAAAAGCAATTACAAGAAGCACGAATTGATTTACGATTTAAAAGTAGAAAGGTTGAGCAGTTATCTACAAAGGAAACTGCCAAAAAAGTGAATTCTAAATTTTCGATGGATGTATATGACGGGAAAGGAATTCATGTGCTTACCATTTCAAATGTGAATTTTTTGCCAACCATGAGAATAGGAGTAGCATTCAATGCTAAAGTAATAATAACCATCTAAAAAATTGAAACATGAAAACAGAAGTAACTAACAGTATTACATCAAGTTCGAAAGTAACAAGTGTATTAACACTTTGCTTGGTAGCACTGATTATTTCAATTGCAATTACCAGTTTAGGAAAAATTGATTTTAGACAATTTGTAAGTAATCTTTTAGAATGGCAAACCATATAATTTCTAGCCACATGAGAAAAGAATTAAAAACAATAGAATCGATTAGCATTTTTTTGCTTGCAATGCTCCTTGTATTGTGGAATATCAATGCAATTGGTTAAACATTAAAAACTAAAAAATAATATTAAAAATACGAATCATGAAAAAATCAACTAAAACATCAGCCGATTTAATGAACAAATCCACTGAAAAAATTTCAACAGATAATTTATTGCTGTTTTTGAATTTGAATGTATTGGAAAAGTATTGCGAAAAAACATTTCATTTATATGCAGGTTTACTGAATGTAAAACGTTGGTCGCTATTAGGTTTGTTTGTTTTAATAGCATCATTTAGTAACGCACAAGACAAAGCATTGGCAAAAAGTACCAACAAACCAAGCGTTACGGTTTTAAATATTGATAGCAAAGGCTTGGGTATTGATCCCACGCAAATGGGAAATATGGTTCGCATTGAATTGGAGAAACTGGATACATTCGAGGTAATGGACCGTTACGATGTATCCTATGTGGTGGAAAAAAATAAATTGAACATTTCAAATTGTTATGGTAAAATTTGTTTGGTAGAAGTAGGGACTGTTATTAAATCCGATAAAATGTTTACTGGAAGTGTAGAGTTAATTGGCGAAACCGTTGTTGCTACCTTTCGATTGATTGATGTGAAGACGGCTACCATCGAAAAAACACAAGTGAATGAATATTTAAATTTGGCCAAAGAGTTACAGTCGATGGTGAAAATTTCCATCCATCAAATGTTTGGTAAACCAGTTGAAGAACCTTTGCTGGCTTATGTTACCAAGAAAAATAATTTCGAGAGTTCAACCAATAATCCCAATCAAACGAGTGTGAATTTATCCGGACCAAGAAGTGGATTTGCTTACTTCACCGGTGAAGCCGCAGCTGTATTGCAAAAGCCTCGTTCCGAAGGTGGTTATGGCTCATTTCCTATGATGTTTCAATTTGGTTATCAGTTCGAAGTGCAATATTTGAACGAAGGAAATTACCAAGCTTTGTTTGAATTTTTGCCTACCGTATCTGGATTTAATCAGAATGTATTTATTCCGAGTATTACGATTATGAATGGTTTTAGAAATAACAAACACGGCTGGGAAATTGCGTTTGGTCCAACATTCGGACTAGTGAACAAAGCCAATGGTTATTTCGATGAAAGCAATAACTGGCATTTGGAAAGCGATTGGTCTACTAATCATGATTCAACCATGGTGAATCCATATCGAATAGAAAAACGAATGGATAGCAGAGGTTCGTACGAATTGCAAGCAGGATTTATTGTGGCTGCTGGTAAAACATTTAAATCAGGGAAATTAAATATACCCGTAAATGTATATGTTGTGCCGAGTAAGGATGGCATCCGAATGGGCGCTTCTTTTGGCTTTAATGCTAAGAGGCGATAAAAAGCCTGTGTGCTTTTTAAGCCCCATCATGTATGTGATTGGGGCTTTTTATTTTTCAAGGGAATTGTATTTTAAAAAAATAATTCTTGGAATTTAAAAAATAACGATACATTTGTCGCAACAAAATAATTAATGGCTCAACAAGTACATACAAGTTATTTACCTACAACTACCTCCCGAACATGGAAGGGTATGAGCCCTATTATGCCTATTAAGCGCGTCATTCGCACTACATCTATTTGTAGATAATAGCATGCCCAAAGCCAATTTTGGCAAACACACAATCCCTTTTTTGAATTTTATTTACGGTTGCAAAACCACAAATTATTTTTGTTATGTCACTCGTTACAGATGCAATACTTGAAAAGTTAAACAGCTTAATTGTTGTTGTTAATAAATACGGAGCAGTTGAATATGTTAGTCCTTCGGCAAAACGTATTCTTGGATTTGAGCCCGAACAATTGATGGGTGAAGGATGGTGGAATTTAACGCGTGACGATGAATACGAGCGTGCTGACATAAAAGCATTGGCTTTGCAACAGTTAAAACAAGACACCTTGTTAGCGACTGTTCCTTATGAACGTTTATTAAAAACAGCTACTGGTGGCGATCGGTGGATATTGTGGAATACTTCGAAAGGACCAGAAGATCGTTTGGTTGGAATAGGACACGATATTACTGACAGAAAAAAGGCAGAGCAGCTATTGCTTGAAAAGAACAAAGAATTGGTTCAGCACAATAAAGATATGTTGGACAGTATTCAGTATGCAAGCAGAATACAAGAAGCTATTTTGCCCGATGTTCAAAAAATAAAAGCAGCATTTAAAGATGCCTTTGTATTGTTTCAGCCCAAGGATGTGGTAAGTGGCGATTATTATTTCTTTTACCAGCGCAACAACAAAGCATTTGTTGCAGCGGTGGATTGTACGGGTCATGGTGTTCCAGGAGCATTGATGAGTATCATTGCGAATGGAATTTTAAAAGAAGTGATTGTAAAAAAAGGAATAGAAGAACCTTCTGAAATATTGTATGCTTTGGATGAAGAGTTGTTTGTGGCTCTGAATAAAAAAGGAGATGGCTCTGTCACCAACGATGGAATGGATGTTGCCTTGGGTGTGTTCGATTTTGTGGAGAATACATTTTCGTATGCAGGCGCATTTCGTCCGATGTTATTGGTGCGAGACAATGACTTTATTGAATTTGAAGGCAGTCGTTTTCCAATAGGTTTTTATGGTGATACAGAAAAAGAATTTACAACAACAACAATTGATGTGAAGCAGGGAGATAGTTTTTACTTTTTTACCGATGGCTACTGCGATCAATTTGGTGGTGAGTTAAAAAAGAAATTTAATCGGAAGAGATTCAAAGAACTTTTATTATCGGCACAATCGATGGAGATGGAAGAGCAAGAATCCTTTTTGCAATATGCACATCTGAACTGGAGACAGGATGAGCCACAAGTAGATGATGTATTGGTAATGGGGATAAGGTTATAAAACAAAAAAGCCTCGAACAAACGTTCGAGGCTTTTTTTATAATTCTTTTTTCAATTATGCTTTAATCAAAGCAGGTTTTTTAAGTTGTACTAAATAAAATGCTCCAAATAAAATAGCATTAAAGAAAAGGTCACCCGCTAAAGTAGGTCCAAAGAAAGGAATACCTAAAGCATAAGTAGTGCTTAATCCTGCTGCACCTCCAACAAATCCACTTGCAGCCCATACACCAAAGTTGGTAATGATAAAGAATACAACAGAAGATACAATTGATCCTGTAGCTACTGAAGTGATGGTTACATTACGTTTTACCATAAAACCAATCATGGTTGTTAAGATAAACCCAACGTATACATAAACCATTGTGTTGTGGAATCCCCAACCAGTTGTTAATTCTAATAAAAGATCACTGATGAACATAGCAACTAAAGGCATAATGAATGCCATTGCTTTGTTACTGTAATAAACACCACCAAACAATGCCATTGCAGCAATAGGTGTAAAGTTTGGAATGTGAGGGAATACACGTGTGATAGCAGCCACTAAAATCACTGCTGTTAAAAATAAAAATCGAGGTGTTATAATTTTGTTTGTCATAGTTTAATTATTATTGAGCAAAAATAAGATTTTTAATTTAATAAATAAACCTAAAATTTAGGTTTGAATAATTCCCACATTGTATGCTTTTGTGATAGGAGCATGGTTAGCAGCTTCTATTCCCATCGATATCCATTTTCGAGTATCTAACGGATTAATAATAGCATCCATCCATAAACGTGCAGCAGCATAATAAGGTGTTGTCTGACTGTCGTAACGATCTTTTGTTTTGTTATATAGTTCCGCTTCTTTTTCAGGAGTAATTTCTTCGCCTTTTGCTTTTAAAGAAGCCACTTCTATTTGAACCAACACTTTTGCTGCTTGTGCGCCACCCATAACCGCCATTTGTGCGGTAGGCCATCCAATAATTAAACGTGGGTCGTATGCTTTTCCACACATGGCATAGTTTCCTGCTCCGTAGCTATTTCCGATTACCACCGTAAATTTTGGAACAACCGAATTAGCCATTGCATTCACCAACTTAGCACCATCTTTAATGATTCCACCATGTTCAGATTTAGAACCAACCATGAAGCCAGTTACATCTTGCAAGAACACCAAAGGAATTTTCTTTTGATTGCAATTCATAATAAAGCGAGCTGCTTTATCAGCGCTATCACTATAGATAACACCACCAAATTGCATTTCACCTTTTTTCGTTTTAACAACTTTGCGTTGATTCGCAACAATTCCAACAGCCCATCCGTCTACACGTGCTAAACCGCATACAATACTTTGTCCGTATCCTTCTTTGTATTCTTCAAAATCAGAATTATCCACCAAGCGTGCAATGATTTCTTGCATATCGTATTGCTTGTCGCGTGTATCTGGTATAATCCCAACAATCTCTTTTGGATCTTTTTTCGGTTCAACTGCTTTTTCGCGATTAAAACCTGCCTTATCGAAATCACCAACCTTGCTCATGATGTTGCGGATGCGTGTTAAGCAATCCTTGTCATCTTTGCATTTATAGTCGGTAACACCTGATATTTCGCAATGAGTAGTTGCACCACCCAATGTTTCATTGTCAATGTTTTCACCAATAGCTGCTTTTACTAAGTAAGAACCAGCTAAAAAGATACTTCCAGTTTTGTCAACAATCATGGCTTCATCGCTCATGATTGGAAGGTAAGCACCACCAGCAACACAGCTTCCCATTACTGCAGAAATTTGCAGAATGCCCATGCTACTCATGATGGCGTTGTTACGGAAGATACGTCCGAAGTTTTCTTTATCAGGAAAAATTTCATCTTGCAAAGGAAGGTAAACACCTGCGCTATCTACTAAATAGATAATTGGTAGGCGGTTTTCCATTGCAATTTCTTGCGCACGTAAATTCTTTTTTCCGGTGATAGGAAACCAAGCACCAGCTTTTACAGTAGCATCGTTTGCAACAATGATACATTGTTTGCCACTTACGTAACCAATAACAACCACAACACCGCCTGCAGGACAACCACCATGTTCTTTGTACATGTCGTCACCAACAAAAGCACCTATTTCAATTGTTTTGGAATCTTTATCGATTAGGAATTCTATGCGTTCACGAGCCGAAAGTTTTCCTTGTTCGTGTTGTTTATCGATACGTGCTTTTCCGCCACCTAAATATATTTTTGCTAATTTTTGCTCCATGGCAGAAATCAGCAAATTCATTTTGTCTTCGTTCTTGTTAAATTCTAAATCCATAGGTATAAGGCTTGATTTTTTTACTCAATTTTCAAGCACCCAAATATAACAACAAAATGCTATCAAAAGTTCATTTTATTGAGGAGTTTATGCTTTGAAATAAGATGGATTTTAATCCTTTTTATTGTAAAAAAAGGAGATGGAGAGCATGGCAATAAAAAAGAGGATTAATTTACCTGCATAAGGTAAAATACTGATTACAGTGCCTTGATTAAGGAATAATTTATGAAAACCGCTTAAGCTCCAGTACAAAGGAGAAAACTCAGATAATATACGTACCGATTCGGGCATCACATAAACGGGAACCCAAATGCCACCCAATGCAGCAAGAATAACCACACTCACAGCTCCAAATGTGGAGGATTGTTGATGGGTTTTAAAAATGGTTCCAACCATTACTCCAAATCCTGTGGCAGCTAATCCAGTACAAATGATAATGATGGCTATACCGAGTAGGCTGTTACCTATTATTAAATGTGGTAAACCAAGCAGAGGCAGTAAATACATTCCAACCAATAACATGAGCAATGCTTGAATAATGGTAATGAATAAGTAAGCGGTGATTTTGCCCGCAAGCACCGTCATAAAAGAGCCTGGCATGGTTCGGATGCGTAAAAAACTTCCATCATCGCGTTCTTTGATGATGCTTCCAGCCATGGAAATAACAATAAAGAATATTCCAAAAATGGTCCATGCAGGCACATTGTGCTGAACTGAATTTAATTGCAAAGCTTCAGTGGGCGTTTCAATGGTGGTGACTTCATTAAAATTGACAAACTCTGCCAATGGTTCCTCTTTATTTATTTGCTCCGAATCTTTATTGAGTTCTTTGCTAAAAAAGGCAAGTAAGGTTTGTGTTTCAATTTTAGAAGTGGATTGCTTGAGCGAATTGAGAATGCTTATTTTGAATGATTTTTTTGTATCGGGAGCAAACAGAATACTAAGGTTAAGCGCTTCTGTGGTTGCAGTTTCCGAAACAGTAGAATCGCCTAGTCCAGCAGCAGCTAATTTTTTAGTCACAAACAAATCTACATTCTGATTAAGTTGTGCTGTTGCATTTTTAGGAATAATGATTCCAATTTCAAAGTCGCCCGCTTTTACTTTTTGTTTAACAACATCATCAGTTAACGTTTCTTTATTGATTTCAAATATTTTAGAATCGATTAATCCTTTTTCAATGGATTTACCTAAGGAGCCAGTATCATTGTTGACCAACAACAAAGGAATTTTCATTTCTTGATAATCTTTGAATGGAGCATCTTGTATCAATGCCATAATGGTAATCATGGCCATGGGCATCAGGAACATAATCGCCAATCCACCTCTGTCGCGCAGCAGAATCAATAGTTCTTTTCGTATGGTAGATAGTAGACGTAGCACCTTAATCTCTTAATTTTTTACCGGTTAATTGCAAAAACAATTGTTCCAGATTAGAGCAATTATGTTGTTGGATTAATTCTTTGGGTTTGCCTTGTGTTATTATTTTTCCAGTATCGATGATGGCAATATCGGAGCATAAATTTTCTGCTTCTTCCATTAAGTGAGAAGTGTACACTATTGTCATTCCTTGTTTGTTTAGCAAATGCAAATGTTCTGTAATCATGTTTCTTGATTGAACATCAACACCAACAGTAGGTTCATCTAAAAATAAAATTTTTGGAGTGTGCAATATGCCCGCAATCAAATTGATTCTACGTTTCATACCACCCGAGAATGTTTCGATTCGTTTGTTGCTTACGTTATCTAATCCAACTATTTTTAGATGTTCGGCTATTTTTTGTTTTAAGTCAGCACCTTTTAAACCATACATGTTTCCAATGTATTGAAGGTTTTCGAAAGCGGTTAAAGTAGGGTAGAGCGCAATTTCTTGAGGAACTACACCAATACTTTTTTTAATTTCTTCTAATTGATTATTAAGATTAAAGCCTTGAACGAACCCCGAGCCACTACTTGGTTTTATTAAGCCACACAACATGCTAATGGTGGTTGTTTTGCCAGCTCCATTTGGACCGAGCAAACCATAAATAGCAGCTTTGTTGATGGTAAGGGAAATATCGTTTACGGCAGGAGAAGCTGCGTTATTATAAATCTTGATTAGATTCGTAACTTCAATTGCAGCGTTTGAGTTCATTGATGGATTAATCCTTTTTAAGGAAAATTTTCATTTCGCAATCAGCAACCGGTTCACCGTTTAATGTTGTTTTTCCAGTGATGAGTGTTACATCAAAAATAATTTGTTGAATCACCACTTCTGTTTTTAATTCGGAACCAACAGGAGGTAACTGATGGATGTTTAAACGTTTGATTGCGCCAATGTAGCCAACTGGAGGATTTACTTTTTCGCCATTTTGTTCTAATAATGAAACCATGTAGCCAACACGTAAAGCAGCAGTTTGAGCAATGTTCTCAACGATGCCTGGTTCGCGTAAAACACCATCCATGCAAAAAATATTATCAGCTTTTACTGAAAAGCCAGAGATAGTGGTGGTATCATCATTAAACCAAAGTTTATCCACCATTTCGATAGGTGGTTTTTGTGGGATGAGTGCAGAAACTGCAGCACCTTCAATGATTGGTTTTTCTAAAGTTTGCATAAACTAAACAACTGTTAACAATGCATTTGCGTATGAGAAGCGTGCGCTTTCAGGAACGGTTAATGCAATTTTTTGTCCTTTTTGTAATTTACCTGAATTCATTAACTCTTCAATAGCAAGGAAAATAGAGGCAGCGCCAATGTTTCCAACTTTTGTTAAGTTCACAAACCATTTTTCTTGAGGCAATTCTACACCGTATTTTTTCATCTCATCATCCACTTTTGAGCGGAAATATTCAGATGAAATATGTGGCAAAAACCAGTCGATACTCTTTGGATCAACATTGTGTTTTTTGAATAGTTCAACGTATTTTTTTGTACCCAATTGAGCAATGTGTAAGTCGAGTAGGCGAGTATCTTGTTTCATGGCAAAGATAGATTTCTCCAGCCATTCTTTTGGTTTGAATTCACTCCAGCCATGTAAGTTTCCTTCTGGATCTTTTTCGCCTCCCACATACATACAAGCTTCAACTTCACTAGCAAAAGAACAGATTTCAATCCATTCAATTTTTAATGATAATCCATCAGGATTAGGTTTGTTAGAAAGTAATGTAGCCGCAGCACCATCCGATAACATCCAGCGTAAAAAATCTTTTTCAAAAGCAAGAATTGGATTTTCTTCCAGTTCATTTAACTTGTTCGCCTCTTCCTCAAATGTTTGAGCGCTCATCCAAGTTGATAGTTTCTCTGAACCAGTAGTTACCGCGTTGTTTGAGTTACCAGTTAGGATAGACATATAAGCATATTTTAAGGCATTCATACCTGAACAGCATGAGCCAGAAAAAGTAATTGTTTCAATTGGTTTTGACTTTAATAAGCCATGCACCATTACACCATGAGCAGGTAATATTTGATCAGGTGAAGTTGTGCCGCTAGTTAATAATTCAATATCATCCAATTTAAATCCATTGGTGCACAAGCCTTTTATTGCTTCAGCAGTTAGTTCGGCATTGGTATGGGTGCTATTTCCTTGTTTATCTCTTGAATAATAACGGGTTGTGATTTTATTATTTCTGAGAACGATTGATTTCGAACGAGATTTTTTGCCACCCACAAAACCTAAATATTCTTCCATTTCGTCATTGCTGACAGGAGCTCCGGGCAAAAATTTTGAAATTCTATTAATGTAAACTGATTTATCCATAGACTCTAAAAAGCGTTTTTTCTTGTAATTATGCCGTAGCAATTGTTAAAGTACAAAAATAATAGAATAAATCAATTTTAAAGGCAGTAAAAACGATTATTTTCAGAAATCTTACTAAATAGCCAAATGCCTCTATCTAAGAGAGTTTTGTGAGTAATAATCGACCTCTTTTTTGAACTTACTTTTCATAAGTAGTGGAGCTAATCGAGAAAGAATGGTAATAATGGGTGAAAGTAGTAAAATACCTGTAGGCAGGACAATTCCAAAGGTTCGAACACGTGATTTACGTTCTTTGCTTCCTTGCGGTCCTTTTTTTGTGATGAATTTTGCGTAGTGTGGAAATAGCGCGCGACCTCTTCCTTCCATCAACAATAAGTTGCCTCTGATGTTGATGGCACCTAATTTATTAAGTTCGGTTTGTTGATTTGTAAAATCATTTGTTGCAAGGTGTTGTTTAATTACTTCACCAAACTTTGGAGCATCTTGAAGGTCTTTATTCGAAACACCGTATTTCGGGAATATGCCAAGGAATTTTTCTTTTACGCCTTTTAATACAAATGCTAAAACAGTGACAAGACTAACTAAGTTGGCTGATTTATCAACGAATGTGATATTGCCCACCAAATTTACTTGCAAACGTTTTAGATGTGCCTTCATTTTTTCTTGTCCGCCCAACCACATATTTCTACAAGCAATGATGGTAACAACATTTTTATTTTTTAATACTTGTTCGGCTTCTTTTGTTTGCAAGAAAGAATTGATAGGTACACAAATGCTTAAAAACCATGGTTGGTATCCAATTACGACTAAATCGTAGTGCTCGTTTGGATTGAATGAAAAAGGTTCTAATTCACAAGGAACGCCTTGTACTGTTTCAGGGAAAATATCAAAAAACTCCATGTAGCTCCATGGATAGGGATAAGGAGTTTTGGTTTTTATTTCCTGATAGGTAATTTGATAGTCATTATCATTTTCAAACGGCTTTAAGGTAGCATCAATAGCACTTTTTAATTGACCTGTTTGCGTATAATAAATGACTAGTATTTTTTTCATGATGGGTTAAAAATAATAAAAAAACGCTTTGCAATTAGCAAAGCGTTTTTAAGATATGAACGGGTTTTTTATTTTCCTTTTAAATCAGAAGTTTCCTTATCAAAAATCACGGTTAAATTTTGTGATTTCATTTTATCCGGTGTTACTTCTTTGAAAGCATTTCTCCACAAAATGGTCATTTCATCTTTTTGCATGTCGCCAGATGTTGTAGGGATATCTTTCCATGCTACCATAAAATCATCGGACTTTCCTTTTTCGAATACGATTGGTTTTTTATCTGAATGATAATTTGCGTATTCCTTACCATCAGGCATTTTCATAGCAACTTTGTTAGGTTCAAAAATTCCAATTTTATCTCCATTATAAGAAGCAATAAATTGTGCATCCGTTCTTGCAGTTGTCTTTTTTACTTTTCCAAGTGTAACAGAAAAACTAGCAGCTTTAAAATCATTTTGTGAGGCTGGTAATTTAAAATCAGGTGCACTAACACCACCGCTGTTGATATTTACACGGTATAAACCTTCCAATACAAAATCATAATCGGCAGCAACTAAAAATTCAGTACCAGGGATGTTTAAAACACTAGAACCATCATCGTTCGGACGAATGATTACCCATTTTTCAACAGGATTATAGGATTTGCCGCCAATTTTAAAAATACTTTCGCTCGGTTTATATATTAAATAATCGTTGGTTTTATTGATGATTTTTATTTTGAATTTTGTTTCTCTAGCAGTTGCAACAGCTCCATCAATCGTCACTTTAACATCATTTGTTTCAACTGTTTGTGTTTTGAAAAACACTTTTTTGTACTCTTGAGCAACCAATGTGCTCATTGTTCCTAGGGCAACGATTAGTGCCAAAGCAATTTTTTTCATAGCAAAATGTAGTTTTAAAAATGAATAATTGAATTTTATTTCCGATACAAAATTACAAAATTATAGTCGGATACCGATGATACAAACGTCATCAATTTGTTCTAAATTCCCTTGCCACTGAACAAAGGAGTTGTACAGTGTTTGTTTTTGATTTTCAAGGCTTTCCGAATTGATTTTTATGAATAATTCTTGTAATTGTTTGTATTTGAATTTTTTACCGTGCTCTCCACCAAATTGGTCAACATATCCATCCGTAAAGAAATAGATCATATTGTTTGGTTCAGATTCGATGGTGTGAAGCGTAAATTTATCCAGTTTTTCTCCTTTACCGATTGGCATTTTATCGGCAGGTAATTGAATCAATTGGTTGTCTCTAATAATAACTGGGTTGTTGTGTGCTGCTGCGTAAGTTATTTTTTTAGTGGTTTTATCAAAACAAATAATTGCGCCATCCATTCCATCTTGTGCACCCTCTTGTGATATATTTTTAATTAATCGTTCGCGGACATGTTCGAGAATAAGATTGGGTTCAAGAATATTTTTCTCGTTGATAGCTTCATTTAAAAAACTGATGTTCAATAAACTCATAAAAGCACCAGGAACACCGTGACCAGTACTATCACAAACTGCTAAATAAAATTTATCATCTTTTTGTGTTGCCCAATAAAAATCGCCACTTACAATATCCTTTGGTTTAAATAAAACAAAGTGTTCAGGTAAATTTTGTTTAAGCAGGTCGTCATGCGCCAACAATGCGTATTGAATACGTTTTGCATAATTGATAGAAGCTGAGATTTCTTTTTGTTTTTCTTCGATAATGTTCTTTTGTTTATTTGTAATCCGAAAACGATTATACATTAAGAATCCAAAAATTACCAGCAAAAATACTCCGATACCCAATGCCCATTTTTGAGTTTTATCTTGTTCAATTTGTGCATTCTTTGCAAAGATTAAAGCATCTTTCACTCGTTTTTCTTCTTCATTTAGAACACTGTCGGCAGCCGCTTTTTTCTCGTATTCATATTCTAATTCCTTTTGTGCAATTTCACGCTGGTTGTCTTGTTTGAAGATACTGTCTTTTAATACGATGTAACGCTCATAACTTTCAAGTGCTTTTTGTGTATTGTTTTTCGATTTGTAAACATCGTACAAGGTAAAAACCGCTTCTTTTTCAGATGAAATATCTTCAGCGCTAACCGCCACTTGTTTTGCTTTTTGAGCATATTCCAATGCTTTGTCGTACATCTTTTTTTTATGGTAAGTACGTGCAATGATTGATAAGGTAACTGATTCTACTTGTTTGTCACCACTTTCCTCAGCAAACTTTAAACTTACCAATTGAAACTCGAGTGCTTTGTCGTAATCGGCAATAGAGGAGTAAGTATTTCCTAAATTACTCATCGAAGCAGCAACTCCTTGTTTGTCTCCTAACTCCTCAAATATTTGTAATCCTTTGGTGGTGTACTCAATGGATTTATCGTAGCTATCTAAGTTGTTGTAGATTAAACCAATGTTATTGTAAGCACTTGCCATTCCTTGCTTATTATTCATTAGTTCGAATATTTTTAAGCTACGCAATTGATAGGTTAATGCTTTTTCAAATTCACCAATATTGATGTAGATACTACCAATGTTTGCAACAGATGCTGAAATACCTTTAGTATCATTTAGTTTTTCTCTGATTTTTAAACTTTGTTGATAAAAGTCGATTGCTTTGGCAAAGTTTCCTTTTACTTGGTAAGATGCACCTATTGTATTGAGTGCCTTTGCTTCCCAAGCAGGCAATCTTTTTTCTCTTGCCATTTCTAATTCTTGGTGGCCAAGGATATAAGCAGAGTCGGGGTTGCTAAATAAACAATTCCATGCAATGTCGTTAAACGCTTCAAATCGAATGCTATCGGGGTTTTTGATGTTTCGAAATACACTCCACAATGAATCAGTATTTTGAGCAGAAGTGATGCTCAAAAGGCTGAAGAATAAAAAGAAAGCGAGTAGTTTTAATTTCATGCGTTATTGAATACCAAGCAATTTATGAATTATTTTTCTTATTTAAACGATTCAACGTTTTTTCTATGTATTTCTCGGTAGGTAATAACGATTGTTGAAGGCGTTTAGAATAATTGATTGAGTCGATGATTTCTTTCTGTTTTTCTTCTACTATTTCTTTCTGTTCGATTATTTCTTTTTGAAACAATAAGTTTTCTCTTCTAAAAAAAACAAAAAATAAAATTGTGATAATGAACAGTAATAGCAAATTTAAAAAGCTAATTACTTTTTGTACGCTTTTCATTTCAGCTGTAAATGTTATAACACTTTGTCCTTCGGGGATAAATAATACTAAAAGAAAAAAGGAAATTATTGCAGTTGATATGTAAATTCGAAGCGCAATATTACTTTTAAAAAGTGCAATGGCTATTAGACACATGATTAAAATAAAAAAATGGAGGTTGGCAGCAATTCCATAAAAAACAGTCCCAATTACAAAAAACAATAGTCCGTATGAACTAGCTAAATAAAAAGATAAGTTGTATTTCTTTTTTGAATTTAAATAAAAGCTAAAACAAGCAGAAACTAAAAAAAGGCTATTTAAGACAATGATGGCTATCACGTTAAATCCAATAGCAACAGGAATATAGCCAATCATGGTAATGATTGTTATGAATGAAATAAGATTACTAATTCTGATTTTTCTGTTTAGATTACCATCATTAGCTAGCGAAAAACCTATGTTTAGTATGTTTTTTAGCATTCTATTTTTATTCCGATTATCAATACATCATCCACTTGCTCTAATTCACCTTTCCATTCTAAGAATTCTTTTTCGAGTAGTTCGGATTGTTTATTAAGAGGAAGTGTTGCTATTTTTAAGCAAAGTTCTTTTAAGTTTTTGTATTTATATTTTTTACCATGCGATCCTCCAAACTGGTCGGCATAACCATCCGTAAATATGTATAGGATATCACCTTTTTTTAACTCAACTTTATTATTGGTAAAGGGCTTGTCTTCTTCGTATAAATTAATGCCAATAGGTGTTTTATCGGCCTTAAATTCCATTAATTCATTATTTCGAATAAGCCAAAGCGGATTGTATGCTCCTGCAAATTCCAAGGTCATTTCCTCTTCATTAATGGATACAAGTGCAGCATCCATACCATCTTTTATACTTGAGTCATCATTTTTTTTGCGTAATTTCTTTATCAGACTTTTACGAATGCTGTTTAAAATTGCAGCAGGTTGAGTAATCGCATGTTCATTTACAGCTTCATTTAATAAATTGGCTCCAACAATACTCATAAATGCACCTGGAACACCATGGCCAGTACAATCAACTGCAGCTACAATTGTTTGTTTACCAAAACGCTCCATCCAATAAAAATCTCCACTCACAATATCTTTTGGTTTGTAAAAAATAAAGGAGTTGGGAAGAACTTGTTTTATAACATCATCAGAAGGAAGAATAGCTTCTTGAATTCGTTTAGCGTAGTGAATACTGTCCGTTATATCTTTATTTTTTTCTTCAATGATGATGTTTTTTTCTTCTAGTTTATGATGTTGATTGGCTATTTTGTTTTTTAGACTTCTAGTTTTTAAGAACATATATATTGCAAAGAAGAGTAGTAGTGCAATCCCTACAAGAACATAAAATAATTTTTGTGTATTTGATTTAGCTTCTTGAACTTCTTTTTCTTTTTGACTCAATGCCAATTTTTTCTCCAGAGCTGTAATTCGATTAATCTTTTCGATGTTCAAAATTTTACTTTTGAGTTCGTTTTGGAGTTGCAGCGTTTTAAATGATTCTTGATATTTTCCTTGCGCTTCATAAAATTTAATCAATTCATCGTAAGTCTCAATTAATTCATGGTCCAATGCATTTTGCTCTGCAATCGCTTTGCTTTTAAATAGAAACTCTTCTGCTTTTACATAATTCTTATCCAAGCAATATGCTTTTCCAATAATCTTTAAAATGGTTGCTTCCGAATCAATCATTTTATTGGAAATGGATATTTGATGTGCTATTGTAAGTTCTTTAATTGCAGCTTCATATTCAGTCTTTTCTAACAATAAAGTACCTCTGTTTTGATGCAGGTAAAAGGTATTGTCGATGGATGGATTTAATTTTTCTACTTCTGCCAAGGCATTTTCGGCTTTAGAAAACTCTTTCGCATCAATATAATCAATTGAAATATTAAGAAGTGAAGCTGTAATTCCAGCTGTATCATTTGCTTTACGATACAAAACGATTGCTTCTTCTAGAACAAGTGTTGATTCGTTTGGATTTCCAATTCGATCCAATAAAATAGATTTTAATTTTAGAACGTAAGCAAGTCCTTTTGTATCATCCGTTTCTTTGCAAATTGTTTCTGCTTCAATCAGTTTCTTATTTGCTTCTTCGAGTTCAGATTTCAAAAGGAAATAACGTCCGATGTATGATTTTGCTTTTATAAGGCTTTTTGTGTCCTTGTTTAGCAAGGCTATTTTTTCAACTTCTAGGCTAAGACTGTAGGATGAATCGGGGTTGGATGCATAAATATCTTGTGCTAGTGTTAATAGCTTATTACAATCAGTAGTAGGTTGTGCCTGCAACTGATTCATCAAAAAAATTGTAATTAAAAATGTGTAAATTTTTCTCAATGCCAATACAATTAGAATAAAAAAGTAATCTCAATTTACATGAGATTACTTTTTTTATAAAATGAATTACTCTTGGTTACGCTTTTTCACCATTGTTAAAATAGTCGCAACAGCTACCGTTTCACCAGTTTCATCGTATACGTCAACCAGCCATTTAACAATTCCTTTGGCGATATCTTCTGGTGTTTTCTTCTCTTGGTCAATTTTCTCTTTACATGTAAAACGAACGCCAATGGTACTTCCTGGATAAACTGGTTTTACAAAACGACATTCATCCAAGCCATAGTTTAACAATACAGGACCTTTTTTAGCATCTACAAACAAGCCTGCTGCTTTGCTTAGGATAAAGTATCCATGTGCCACACGACCAGTAAAGATGGTTCCTTCTAATGAAGTAGCATCCATGTGTGCATAAAAATTATCACCACTAACATTTGCAAAGTTTACAATATCTGCTTCGTGAACAGTATGTTTCGCTGTGATTAATGTTTCACCAATTTCTAATTCTTCGAAATAGCGTTTAAATGGATGAATATCTTTCTCAATATAGTTTCCACCATATTGATATTGTCCCATAATTTTACTTATTGTTGTTGGTGAACCTTGAATAGCGGTGCGTTGTAAATAGTGATATACACCACGTTTTCCACCCATTTCTTCTCCACCACCAGCGCGTCCTGGACCGCCATGTGTTAACAATGGCATTGGAGAACCATGCCCCGTACTTTCTTTTGCACAATCTGCATTCAACACTAAAATACGACCATGCATGCAAGCTGCACCAATCACAAAGTCTCTTGCTATTTTATCATCAGCAGTAACAATTGAACAAACCAATGAACCTTTGCCCATTTTTGCTAATTCAATTGCATCGCCAATTGTTTTGTAAGGCATAATTGTACTTACTGGCCCAAATGCTTCAATGTTATGACAATCTTGATTTTTGAAAGGATCACTATTTAAGAACAAGATAGGAGACATGAATGAGCCTTTGTTTTTATCAGCACCCATAACTTCAAACTTTTCTAAATCACCAAATACAATTTTTTGGGATTTTGCCAATTGCATTACTTTATCTGCAACTTCTTTTAATTGTGCTTTTCCTGCCAATGAGCCCATACGAACACCTTCCACATTTGGATCACCAATGGTGGTAGTTGCTAAACGTTTGCCTAGTGCAATTTGAACATCTTCCACCAAATTTTCAGGAACGATGATTCTACGAACAGCAGTACATTTTTGTCCCGCTTTGGTAGTCATTTCACGTTGAACTTCTTTAATGAAAATATCGAATTCTGCAGTGCCTGGAGTAGCATCGGGGCCTAATACACAACAATTTAATGAATCGGCTTCCATGTTGAATGGAACCGCTTCTTGAATTAAGCGAGGATGTGCTTTTAGCATCATACCTGTACTTGCCGAACCAGTGAAGGTTACAACATCCTGACTTTCTACATGATCTAAAATTCCGTTTGCACTGCCACAAATTAATTGCAATGAACCTTCTGGAAGAATTCCTGATGCTGCAATTTCTTTCACAACAGCTTCAGTTAAAAATGAGGTAACGGTTGCAGGCTTTACAATAGCAGGAACACCTGCTAATAAGTTCACAGCTATTTTTTCCAACATCCCCCAAACAGGGAAGTTGAATGCATTGATATGAATGGCAACACCTTCTTTAGGCACACAAATGTGATGACCGATGAATGTACCACCTTTACTTAGTTTAGCAGCTTCGCCATCATAACAAAATGTTTCATCAGGAAACTGTCTGCGTAAACTTGCATAGGTAAATAAATTTCCAATTCCACCTTCAATATCCACCCAGCTATCGGAGCGAGTAGCACCAGTAGCCCAGCTCACTTTATAAAATGTTTCTTTTTTTGCTTGTAAGTGCATTGCCAATGCTTTCAACATTCGTCCGCGTTCTTGAAAAGTCATTTTGCGTAATGCTGGTCCGCCTACTTTACGAGCATACGTCATCATTTCTGCAAAATCTAATCCTTTGCTACTAGCAGTTGCAATTGCATCACCGTTAATTGCATTGTACAATGTTTGTCCATCTTCTGCACCAGCAGTCCATTTTCCTAGCGCGTAGTTTTGTAATTTCATAATTGGTAAATTATAGTATTTATGATATTTTTTTAGAATTATTCGAGCGTCTCAAATGTACTAAAAAAGGAATGATTTTTATTGAAAAAATCAAGCCCCTTTAGAATAAAAAAACAGATGAAAAATTGTTATTTGTTCCAGATTCGCCAAGCTTCTTCTGCTTGCTGATGAAGCATGCTTAAGCCATTGATAGCTGTTGCACCTTGTAGTTTGCCTCGTTTTAAAAATTCTGTTTCTGTGGGATTGTAAACCAAATCGTATAAAAGATGATTGGAAGTAAGCAATTCGTAAGGAATTTCGGGTGCTTCCGAAACGTTCGGATAGGTTCCAACAGGGCTTGTATTCACAATTAATTTAAATGCATTTAACACATGCTCATTCAATTCATTGTAATTAAATGCTTTCGTTGTTTTTAATGCGGATTTGTCTCTACTCACAAAAAAGCAGTCGATGCCAATTTCATTTAGGACATGAAAAACGGCTTTACTTGCGCCACCTGTTCCTAAAATTAAGGCGCGTTCATGATGCGTTTCAAGGAATGGCTTGATGCTTTGTTTGAACCCAAAGGCATCGGTATTGTATCCAATCAGTTTTCCGTTTTCAATTTTTATGCAGTTGACAGCGCCAATTGCTTTTGCTGTGGCATCTAGTTCATCTAAGAAAGGAATAACCGATTCTTTATAGGGTATGGTAACGTTTAAACCTGCAAGGTCAGGATGTTGTTTGATTAAATCAGTTATTGATTCAATACGTTCAATAGGGAACAGCTCATAAGTGCAATTTTCTATTTTTTCTTTCTCGAATTTTTCGGAGAAATATTTTTTAGAAAAAGAGTGGGTGAGTGGGAAGCCAATTAATCCAAATTGTTTCATACTTATTTCTCCTTCGAAAATTTTGCTTTCGCAAATTCAATGAGAATAGGTAAAACAGAAACAAAAATGATTGCCAATGCTACTTTTTCGATGTTGGCTCTAATCCAAGGAATTTCGCCTAAAAAGTAACCTGCCAATGTTAATGAGCCAATCCAAATGATGCCACCTAATACATCAAAGAATAAAAATTTGCGGTAATTCATTTCTGCAACTCCAGCAACAAAAGGTGCAAATGTTCTTACGATGGGAACAAAGCGCGCCATAATAATTGTTTTTGGTCCGTGCTTTTCGAAGAAGGCATGAGTTTTATCTAAGTATTCTTGCTTAACAATATTTTTTCCTCTGAATTTTATATGGAACATTTTAAGTCCAATTTTACGACCTATCCAGTAATTTACATTATCGCCAAGAACTGCTGCAATGAATAGTAAGATAAGCAGGTAGCCTAGATTTAGATAGCCCAAACGAGCAAATAGTCCAGCAGTAAACAAAAGCGAATCGCCAGGTAAAAAAGGCATGATTACCAATCCTGTTTCTATAAAAATAACAAGGAACAAAATAAAGTAAACAGCTGTATTGTAGTTACTGAAAAGCCATTCAAAATCAAGGTGTAAAATATGCTTGAATAATTCGATCATAAATGCGATGCTTAGTATTTAGTAAGAGAAGGATCTATTTCATTTGCCCAAGCAATGATTCCACCTTTTAAATTGTACACGTTGTTATAGCCTTGAGCTTCTAATGCTTGGCATATTGCGCCAGAACGAGCACCGCTTCTGCAGTGAATAACAACTTGTTTGTCTTTAGAAATTTTATCCAAATTATCCATTACATCACCCATCGGAATATGTAAACCACCAATTTCACAAATTTCTAATTCATGCTCTTCACGAACATCTACTAATTGGTAATCAGCTTTTGTATCTTTTAATGCTTTTAATTCGGCAACTGTTATTTCTTTCATATGTTTTTTGATTGTACTGTTTTTACTATGCTTCTTTCTTTTGTTTTAATTTATCAGGAAGGTGACTAAAGAATGTATCACCTCTTAAACCAACACGCAATGTTTCCAACGGGATAACATCATCGTAGGCAATATTACCAAGGTTAGCATTGTGACCCAATAATTTTAAGAACCACACTTGTTGTGCTTTTTGAGGAGCTTCCCACAAAATATCGTCTTTCTTAACTTTTGATAAAATTTTATTGATAAGCAATGTATGTGCATTTCCGTTAGAGCGATAGATACCTACATTTCCACTTTCACGCGCTTCAGCAATTACTTTCCATGAACCAGCTTGCAATTCAGCATTCATCATCGAAGTCCACATAGCAGGGTGAATAATAATTCCTGCTTCTTTTGAACCTACTTCCGATAAAACAGTTCTGTCTTTTGATAATTTATTGATGTACTCACATTTTTTATCGTGTGGCATTTCAATAGAACCATCCGATACTTCAGCGCATTCCAATTTTAATTTGTCCAATAATTTTCGATAATCATCAAACATGTTACGAATAATAAATGCTTCGAACAAGGTTCCACCTAAATACACTTTCATGCCAGCCTCGTGGTAAAGTTTTATCTTTTGTTCCAAATTAGGAGTAAGGTATGATGTTCCAAATCCAAGTTTAATTAAATCGGTATAGTTTCCGCTAACAGATAAAAAATCTTCCGCCTGACGAAGACTTAAGCCTTTGTCCATCATCATTGTTAATCCACTGTTACGGGGTTGTGCAGGGCGTTCGGGTATAAAAGGTAATTCGTAGTTATTCATAAGTTATTTTTTGTAGGCGTCTATTAAATCAGTTATCGTAGTGTTTTCTTTTAAGTCCGGACTGTAATCGAATAATTCATTGTGCTTTTCATAATCCAATGCCAATGCATTTTGTAAAAAGCCCAATGCTTCTTGTTTTTGTCCGATGCTCATCAAACAAGCGGCAATACGATATTGCAATGGAGCATATTGAGGATGATGTTTTATTCCTTCTGCTAATATTTCGAGTGAGCCATTTTTATCTTCTTGTTCAAATAATAAATTGGCATAGTCCAACCAAATATCTGTATCCTCCGGTTGTATGTCGATTACTTTTTTGAATGATATTTCAGCATCTTCATAAAATTGCATTTTTTGTTGCAATTCTCCTAAAATGTACCAGAAATCAGCATTGTGAGGCTCTAGTTCCAATGCTTTTTTAGCATAGTGCAATGCTTCCGATGTTTTATTTTGTGCGTCCAGTACGATTGCTATTCCTAACCAAGCATCTGCTATTTGAGGATTTACTTTAATGGATTTATTGTAGTACACTAACGCATGATCGTAATCTTCTTTCTTTTCGTAACACTCGCCAATGTAGTAAAAGGTAACAGCATCAGGCTCTTCAAACTTAAGTGTTTCTTTGTATACATCAATGGCTTCGTCTAACTTACCCAAGTTAGCCAAGGAGTTTGCTTTGTTAAAATAAGCCGAAGCAAATTCATCAACAATGGCAATTGCATAGTCGTAAGCATCAATTGCTTTTTCGTACATTCCTAAACGATTGTAAGCCACACCAAGGTTAAACCAAGCAGTAGCGGTATAAGGATGTTTGTCGACAAATTCGGTATAGTATTTTACACTCTCTTCTGATTGTCCGTTTAATTCGTAACAAAAAGCAAGCTCGTATAAAGCCGCTTCGTTTTCAGGATTTTCTTTGATGGCTTTCTTTAAATAATAAATGGCATCATCAAATTTGCCTGTATTTTCAAATTCAAAAGCCATTGCTAGGTATACCTCATCAATGTCTTCTGCATTTTCGGCAGCTTTTTTATAGTTTTCAATGGCTTGTTCAGTAAGTCCCATCTGACTGTAAATACTACCTTTTGTCATGAATAATTCCGTATTGGAAGGTTCCATGCTTTCTACAAATGATAATATTTCCAAGGCCTTTTGGCTTTGGTTGGTAGCCGCATAAATTTGAGCTTTACGTAAAAAGAAGATGGTAGAAAAAGGATATTGCCCAATTGCAAACTCAATGGCTTGCAATGACTTTTTAGTGTTATTCTTTTCTATATAGTATTCAACAATATCTTCTAATTCTTCAGCATCAAAAAAATACTGGTTTTGATCAGCCACCATTTGCTCGTATCGGTCAACCAACTGAATCAAATACTTAGCGCCCTTGTGTTCATTTTCGTCAAAATCTTCGCTCATCTCTCTTGCTTTTTGATTGTTAATTTTACCAGCTTTCTGATATTCATGCGAAATTACTAAAAAAGTACCTATTGAGCACCATATTCTTTTTTAACAAGCAACTCTTTATAATGTTAAGAACTTAAATTTTTATACCATGTCCCAAAAACTTATCTTTGTCGCCTTAATTGGAAAAAAACAAACGTAGAACGATAAAAAGATGACACTAATTAAATCAATTTCGGGGATTAGGGGGACAATTGGAGGTAAACCTGGTGAAGGATTAAGTCCATTGGATGTGGTAAAATTTACTTCAGCGTATGCTACTTGGATTAAAAACAATTCAAAAAGTGAACGCATTAAAATTGTAGTTGGGAGAGATGCTCGTATTTCAGGTGAAATGGTTAACAATCTGGTATTGGGTACTTTACAAGGTTTAGGTGTAGATATAGTTGATATAGGATTGTCTACAACTCCTACTGTTGAAATAGCTGTTCCGGAAGAAAAAGCACAAGGGGGAATTATATTAACTGCCAGCCATAATCCGAAGCAATGGAATGCTCTTAAATTGTTAAATGCAAAAGGAGAATTTATAAGTGAAAAAGATGGTGCTGACGTATTAGCGATTGCCGAAAATGAAAGTTATATTTTTGCGGATGTGAATTCATTGGGTAAAATTACAAAAGACGATACCTATTTTAAAAAGCACATTGATAAGATTTTAGCGCTTTCATTGGTAGATGTTCCTGCTATTAAAGCTGCCAAATTTAAGGTGGTAATTGATTGTGTAAATTCGACTGGAGGAATTGTATTGCCTCAATTATTAGAAGCATTAGGGGTTGAGGAAGCGGTGAAATTGTATTGCGACCCAACAGGGGAGTTTCCGCATAATCCAGAGCCATTGCCAGAAAACCTAAGAGATATTTCAAAAGCAGTAGTAAAAGAAAAAGCACATGTTGGCATTGTAGTTGACCCGGATGTTGACCGTTTGGCATTGGTATGCGAAGACGGTGAAATGTTTGGTGAAGAATACACCTTGGTAGCTGTTGCTGAATATGTATTAAATAAACGTACTCCAGCAGAAAAAGCTGCCGGTAAAAAAGGGAATACGGTTTCAAATTTATCATCAACACGTGCATTGCGCGATGTAACCGAAAAGCATGGTGGCGAATACAAAGCATCGGCTGTAGGTGAAGTGAATGTAGTGAACATGATGAAAGAAACAAATGCCATCATTGGTGGAGAAGGCAATGGTGGAGTTATCTTACCAGAATTGCATTATGGAAGAGATGCATTGGTTGGAATTGCTATTTTCCTTTCGCACTTAGCGAAATATGGCAAAACCTGTTCGATGTTGCGCTCAACGTATCCGAATTACCACATTTCGAAAAATAAGATTGAATTAACTCCCGAAATCAATGTGGATCGTATTTTAGAAGATATCAAAGTGAAATATGAGAAACAACCAATAAACACGGTTGATGGCGTTAAGATTGAGTTTGATAAAGAATGGGTGCATTTACGTAAATCGAATACCGAACCAATCATTCGCATTTATTCAGAAAGTGAAAGCGAAACAACAGCTGATAATTTAGCTAAAAAGATCATGGCAGATATTCGTGAATTGATAAAAATGCAGCAAATTACTGCTTAGTGAATAGGAGATAATTAATAATTTAGCTCCATAATAATATTTTATTTTTTGAAACTATGAAATAGCCATGTGCCAAAGCGCACAAACACGAATGAAGATACATGGCCTATACCATATGACAATTAAAAAAACATAAATTTCTACATATGAAAGTTTATTTAGACAATGCTGCTACAACGCCTTTAGATAAAGAAGTATTAGATGCAATGTTACCGTATATGACCGAACATTTTGGGAATCCATCATCGATTCACTCATTCGGTCGTAAAACACGTGCTGCTATTGAAGGTGCTCGTAAGTCGGTTGCTAAATTTTTAAATGTTTCTCCTGCTGAAATATTTTTTACTTCTGGTGGTACCGAAGCTGATAACCAAGCTATCCGTTGTAGTATCCACGATTTGGGAATAAAGCATGCTATTACAACGAAGATTGAGCATCATGCGGTGTTGCATACATTGGAAGCATTGGAGCATGAAGGCATTATAAAATTGAGTTTTGTTAACCTAACTCCAACAGGACATGTTGACCTAAAACACCTTGATCAATTGCTAAGTGAAAACGAACGCACATTTGTATCATTGATGCATGCAAACAATGAAATTGGAAATTTATTACCATTGGAAGAAGTAGGTGCTATTTGTGGAAAATACAATGCTGTTTTCCATTCGGATACTGTTCAAACGATGGGGCATTACACAATGGATTTACAAAAGGCGAATGTGCATTTTGTAACCTGTGCAGCTCATAAGTTTCACGGACCTAAAGGGGTAGGTTTTTTATACATCAGCAATAAAGTATCCATCAGTCCATTTATATATGGTGGTTCGCAAGAGCGCAATATGCGTGGTGGAACCGAAAATTTATATGGGATTGTTGGTTTGGGAAAAGCATTAGAGATTGCTAATCGTGATATGGTGGAACACCAAAACCACATTGAAGGAGTAAAAAACTATATGATTGAGCAATTGAAAGCTGCTATACCAGGCGTAGAGTTTAATGGTGCTTGTCAGGATAATTGCTTGTACACCGTTTTAAATGTTCGTTTCCCAAATACCGAAAATGCAGAAATGCTTTTGTTTAATTTAGACATAGCAGGAATTGCTGCATCGGGTGGAAGTGCTTGTACTAGTGGAAGTAACCAAGGTTCGCATGTATTGCGTGGCATTGGTGCCGATGTTACTCGTCCATCCGTTCGTTTCTCATTCTCAAAATACAATACCAAAGAAGAAGTAGATTATACCGTTTCTAAGCTAAAAGAATTATTTGGCGTTAAAGAAATGGTGAAATCCTAATCCTGTTTTTTATATTTCAATTCTGCTTTCAATTTTCATTTTAAATTCAATGAAAATTTGAAGCAGAATTTCTATTTCTATCACCTTAATTTTGCTAAATTTGCAACCCTGATAACAATCGGGAATTAAAATAATTTATACCATGTTTGATAATTTAAGTGATAAGCTTGAGCGCGCCTTTAAACTTTTAAAAGGTCAAGGAAAAATTACAGAAATAAACGTTTCGGAAACCATTAAGGAAATTAGAAAAGCCTTGTTGGATGCCGATGTTAACTATAAAGTTGCGAAGCAATTTACAGATACTGTTAAAGAAAAAGCATTAGGACAAAACGTTTTAACAGCTATTTCTCCTGGACAGTTGATGGTTAAAATTACGCAACAGGAATTGACCAATTTAATGGGCGGTTCAACCGAAGACATTAAGCTTGGTGGTAATCCAACCATTATTTTAATGAGTGGTTTGCAAGGATCTGGTAAAACAACTTTCTCTGGAAAATTAGCAAATCATCTAAAAACAAAACGTGGTAAAAAGCCATTGTTGATTGCTTGTGATATTTATCGTCCAGCTGCGATTGATCAATTGCATGTGTTGGGTGAGCAAATTGGAGTAGATGTATTTTCGGATCGTGAAAACAAAGATGCTGTATCCATCGCTCAAAAAGGGATTAAGCATGCAAAAGAAAACGGCAACTCGGTTGTAATTATCGATACTGCTGGTCGTTTAGCGGTTGACGAACAAATGATGAATGAGATTGCAGCTGTAAAAGCAGCAGTAAATCCAGATGAAATTTTGTTTGTTGTAGATGCAATGACTGGTCAAGATGCCGTTAATACTGCAAAAGCATTCAACGACCGTTTGGATTTTGATGGTGTAGTATTAACAAAATTAGATGGTGATACACGTGGTGGTGCTGCTTTATCAATCAAATCGATTGTAAACAAACCAATTAAATTTGTTGGTACAGGTGAAAAGATGGATGCAATTGATGTATTCCATCCAAACCGTATGGCTGATCGTATTTTGGGAATGGGTGATGTGGTAACACTTGTTGAACGTGCTCAAGAACAATACGATGCCGAAGAAGCAAGAAAGCTTCAAAAGAAAATTGCAAAGAATCAATTTAGCTTCAACGACTTTTTAGCACAATTGCAACAAATCAAAAAGATGGGTAACATCAAAGATTTAGTTGGAATGATTCCTGGTGTTGGAAAAGCATTAAAAGGAGTAGATATTGATGATAACGCATTCAAAGGAATTGAAGCAATCATTTATTCAATGACACCTGCCGAACGTGAAACACCCGAATTATTGAATGGAAAAAGAAGAGAGCGTATTGCAAAAGGAAGTGGAACAAGCATTCAAGAAGTTAATCGATTGATTAAGCAATTTGAAGATACACGCAAAATGATGCGCATGATGGGCGATAAAAAACAAATGGCTAAAATGATGGGCCAGATGAAGAACATGCCAGGAATGGGAAGAATGTAATTGGTTGTTGGATGCATTAGATGTCCAATTGTTTTTAGAATTTAATAGTTTAGTATGGCAGCATTAATTGACGGTAAAAAAGTTTCAATTCAAATTCAAGAAGAAATAGCTCTTGAAGTTGCTGCTATAAAAAATAGTGGAGGAAAAATCCCTCATTTGGCTGCAGTACTTGTAGGAAATGATGGTGCAAGCGAAACCTATGTGGCTGCAAAAGTAAAAGCATGCGAAAGTTGTGGTTTTAAATCAACCTTGGTACGTTTGGCAGAAAACACTACTGAGGCTGAGTTATTGATGATTGTAGAAGGATTAAACAACGATGCCGACATTGATGGTTATATTGTTCAATTACCTTTACCCAAACACATTAACGAACAAAAAATAACAGAAGCAATTAATCCGAAGAAAGATGTGGATGGCTTTCATCCTCAAAGTGTAGGACGTATGGCTTTGAATTTACCTACTTATTTACCTGCAACTCCTTTTGGAATTGTTCAATTACTAGAACGCTATAAAATTGAAACTGCTGGTAAACATTGTGTGGTTATTGGTCGTAGTAACATTGTCGGTTCGCCCATGAGTATTTTAATGGCACGCAATACTTACCCAGGGAATTGTACTGTAACACTTTGTCATAGTCGTACTCACAATTTAAAAGAACATACCTTAAAAGCAGATATATTAATTGTTGCACTTGGCAAGCCGGAGTTTGTGACAGCCGACATGGTAAAAGATGGAGTAGTGGTAATTGATGTTGGAATTACACGCATGACATCCGATACAACAAAATCGGGTTTCAAATTATTTGGCGATGTGAAATTTGATGAAGTAGCTGCTAAAGCATCCTACATTACACCTGTTCCGGGTGGGGTTGGACCAATGACCATTGCTTCCTTATTAATGAACACATTAAAGTCCTGCAAAAAAGAAATTTATTAAAAACAAAAGCCCTTGAAATTTCAAGGGCTTTTAATTTATAGAAAACAATGAAATTAATCGCTCAAGTATTTACTGCAATTGTTGCAATCGAACACATTTATATTCTTTGGTTAGAAATGTTTGCTTGGGAAACCAAAGGCAAAAAAGTATTTAAAGGTTCTTTAAAAGAGGAGTTGTTTAAGCCAACGAAAACCTTAGCTGCCAATCAAGGATTGTACAATGGCTTTTTAGCTGCTGGCTTAATTTGGTCATTTTTAATTTCGGATGCAAACTGGCAAGCAAATGTTGCTTTGTTTTTTTTAGGCTGTGTAATTGTTGCTGGGCTTTATGGAGCAGCAACGGCAAGTAAAAGAATCTTTTTTGTTCAAGCCCTACCTGCAATTATCGCCTTTCTATTGGTATTGCTGACACGAGCATAGTTTCTATTTCTAAAAAAACGAAACCTGATTTTTTCGGTCTTAAAATCGACCAATTATTTTATCTTTGCGTTAGAAAACAAAATAACAGCGATGAAAAATCAAAAACTACTATTTACTTTTTTTCTGACAGCTTTAACTGTTGGATTTGCATTTGCTCAAGATGCTGATACCAAAGTTGATCCATATAAAGCTGATTCTAAATTTATTCAAGGTAATTACGAGGCCGCTTTGGATGATTACTTGAATTTATTAGAGAATGATGCAAAGAATGACAAATACAATTACAACATTGCTATTTGTTACTTGAATACCAATATTAATAAGTCGAAAGCAATTCCTTATTTAGAAATTTTAACACGTAAACCAAAGTTCGATCCGAATGCGATGTATTTGTTAGGTCGTGCTTACCACTACGCATACCGTTTTGATGATGCCATAAAAGCTTATAATACATTTAAACAAACAGGTAGAGGAAATGCAGAAAACTTAGTAGATGTTGATCGTCAAATTCAATTTTGTATCAATGCAAAAGAGTTGATGAAATTTCCTATTGATGTAAAATTCGAAAATTTAGGTGCAAATGTAAACTCACCGTATTCTGATTATTTTCCTTTTGTTCCTAGTGATGAGTCATTTATTATTTTCAACTCACGCAGACAAGATGAAGGAGCAACCAAACAAAATGAAGATGGAACTTATCCTTCAGCAATATATATTGCTAAAGTAACAGATGGTAATTTTATTAAAGCTAAAAACATTGGACCACCAATTTCTAAAAAAGATGGTGAGCAAGAAGTAATTGGTTTATCGGCTACGGGTGAATTTATGTTGCTGTATTATACCAATTTAAAAGGAGTAGGCGATATCTATATTACTTCGGCTGATAAAAACAGAAGCTTTAAAACAGCAGAAAAGTTAGCTGATAATATCAACTCATCGAAAGCAGAAGAGATTGCTGCTTGTATCAGTAGCGATGGAAACATGCTTTATTTTGCTAGTACTCGTGAAGGAGGACAAGGTGGAACGGATTTGTACTTTAGTAAAAAGTTGCCAAACGGAACTTGGGGACCAGCACAAAATTTAGGAAAAGAAATCAATACACCTTACGATGAAGATTTCCCGAATGTATCGGCCGATGGTAAAGTTTTGTACTTCAGTTCAAACGGGCATACAACAATGGGAGGTTATGATATTTTTAAAGCAGAATTAAATGTAGAAACAAATCAATACGCTAATCCTAAAAACATGGGTTATCCATTGAATACACCGGAGGATAATTTTAATTTCCGTGTTTCTAGCAATGGTCGTTTTGGATACATCTCGGCATTGCGTGAAGGTGGTTTGGGTGATTTAGATATTTATCGTGTAACGTTCAATGAAGTTGAACCACAATATTCGGTTGTAAATGGAAATGTTACCTCTGCTGATTCAACGCAAAAATTAAATTTTACGGATGTGTTCATTACCGTAACAGATACAAAAACACAAGAGATTGTAGGGAACTATTTACCAAATCCAAACAGCGGCCGTTATGTAATGGTTCTTGCTCCAGGAAATTATGAAATAAATGTGGAAGCAAATGGATTTACGCCAATCACTGAAAAGGTAACTATTTTAGATAAGAGTTCATTCAAGTTTGAAATAAGCAAAGACATTAAACTAAAACCGGAAGGTTATAAATAAAGGTTTGTTCTAATAAAAAAATCCCCTTTCAATTTTTTGAAAGGGGATTTTTTTTATTTGTATAAATTATTTAGTAGCTATGTTTTTATTCTCAAGCATCTTTCCTAAATAAAATCCTCCTGTATAAGAAAGAAAAGAAACGAAAGCAAGTATTGGTAAATGATGTGAGTAATTAACAAAAGAAGCGAATACAAGTAAGGCTATCAAATACCAAAATAGCAAAAGGTTTTTTACTGAAAATAAGTTCATTTTTCTTCGCAAAGTAAGATATCCAAGAATCGTGTACAGAAAAGCTGCTATAACTATTGTTAGCGAACTGTTTTGAAAAGACCATGAGAAATTAATCAAGAATCCAACAACGCCTCCTAATAAAGCGAGTTGTAATGTTTTAAGATTTAGATTCATTTTATAAGTTGTTAGTGATTTATAGAAACGATTGCTCGCTTCAATTATTATTTGCAATAATAGTAGACTTGTTAAAATTTCTAAAATCTAAATTTTAATTTTATTTGGTTTCGGTGCATAAAAAAAACCTTACGATGTAAGGTTTTTAAATTTTTGGTGTATTTTTTTATTCTCCTAATATTCCATCGCCAGGTTTTGTTTTGCTAAAGTCGCCTTGCTTTTTTGATGGCATTGTATTGTCTACCAATTTTTCGTTGCGATACACTTCTTTGCTTACTACACGCTGCAAGGTGATTTCTAATAAGGTTGTACTGTTGGGCACCAAGGCTTTATTTAACAATTCTTTACTCGCATTTATTTTGCAAGGTATATACCTAACAAAACCAGCATTTGGGCGCGGACGAATTTCTAAACCCAACATGGTTGTTCCCGGTTGCGCTGCTCGTATTTCTTCACCTTTGTCATTTTTTACGGCCGCGCATCCATTCATAATATCGTAGTTAAAAAAGTACGTTACGGTTTCTCTATTGATTCGGTTTTGCTGACGGTCGGCAAAAAAGCCTTCTGGTAAATGATTGGGGTCGCTCTTTGCTCCAGCAGTTAAAACTAAATCGAAATCGGTAATCGGAAAACCTTCTGAATCTTTTATCTTAAAAATAATTTGTGAAAAACGGTCGTGTATGAAGTAGCGATTTTTGAATATATTTTTTTCTACTTCCAATAATTCATCTTTTTGAACTTGCGCTGTTTCAGCAGCAAACTTGCCGATTAGGGCAGCATAGTCGCTTGTATTCTTTACTTTAATACAATCAAAAATGGCTTTTACGGTTTCCGCACTTTTTGTATCACTCAATTCTTTTTTCACACTGCGCATTACACCCATCTCGTCATTCGAATGTGCTTTGCCTTTTACAATTCGATAAGGCGCAACTGGCGCTTCTTTGTATTCCTCAATTACTAATTCGGCAGGCTTTGATAAATGTTGTTTTAAACGCACATAACGGGCATTCATGTTGCAAGTGGCAGCACGCACAACACCATCGGAACCTAATTCGCCTGTATAGGAATTTAAATTATCATACAGTTTTCGATCAATACTTTGACCTGTAATTACAAATGGAAAAATTCCTTTTTCAGAAATTTGTGAGCCATCGCTCATGATCCATTTTTTGTTTAATTCCCATGCAGGACTGCTTCCTAATTCTAACCAATCCAATACACCTTGTCCAGGTTCAACGCCATTGAACCAAGATGCTAAGCGACTTAGTTTTCCTTTTCCTAATTGTGCCAATGCTGATCCATAGTTCGCTGGAGCAAGCATTATTAAGTGACTCATCGGACAAGCAGATTTCCCATCGTTGTAATACATGTTCCACCAATTGCGCATTACAGGACCGCCCGTAGAATGGGTGATACAGGTAAAACGTTCTTTGTTTGCAATTAGGTTTGGCAGTTGTTCTTTTAATGCTGTTTCGAAAGCACGTGAAATATCATTCAATCTTACTTCGTCATGGAAACTAATGTAGCGACCTAAAAAAATCTCTTCTACATTTATATCTAATCCATTGTTTTTTCCTTCTTCGCGCAAGCGTAATGGTAGTTCGCCATAGGAATCCAAATTGGTTACACTGTAACCATGTACGAAAATTAAGGTTAGTTTTTGTGCCATACGTTTTATTCTTTTAATAATTCAGTTGGAATATTGTTTGCATTCATTTCAAAATTCAATCGGGTGTATTTAACCCATTGAACGCTTTTGCCACTAATTTTTAGTGTGAGTGCTGCTTTCTTATTTGCATAGATAAAACAATTATCTTTTCTAAAAAAATCTGAACCTAGTTTTTCTTTGATGCTTGTTGTATCTATTCCTACGAATGCTAATTGAGGAAGGTCTTTGTCATTTAAACGTAATGTTATCTCAATCAACGTTTCATTGGGGTCAAGGAACATATCTTGATGTTTGCCATTGGGTTTGAACGTAATAATTGTAATGGCCTCCGGATATTTTATAAGAAAGCTGGTATCTTTTCCCATATAACCTCCGTATGGTGGGAAAAGCATAAATCGCATCATAAAGCCTTTTTCGTTTGGCTTGAAGTAATAAGCTTTTTTGTTAGCGCCACCACTATTGGATTGCCCTTTTTTCTTTTTGAATTTTTGTAAGTCAAAAGGATTGTTGAGTAAGTTGTTGATTGGGGAATTAACTTGAAGACTCCAACATAAAATTGAAATGGTCAGTAGCGATATTAGATGTATCTTTTTCAAAAAAATAAAATTGGTTTTATATCAAAGCTACAAAACCAATTTTAATCTACCCAAAAATAGTACTGAGTATTTTAGCCAAGCGATAACCACCTTTTAATAATTGTTTTTCTACAATTTCTTTATTGGCAGTCATGTATTCGGGAGTAATGGTATTGTCTTTTACTTCGTATGCTTTTGACAACAATGCTCTGCTATCATTCATCCAAGCAATTGGATCAATTGTTTTTGGTTTTAATGATTTTGCAAGTTTTAATTTTTTAGCTGTTTCTAAACACGATTCGGTTGTTATTTTATTTGCACGAATAATGTCGGTATCCCAAATACGGTGTAAATTAAAATCTTTGTCGTTGTACTTCACCTTCACATCATTCCCACCTTTGTCGGAACCATAACCAGAATGCATCGGTTGTGATAGATCGCCACATAAATGAAATAGAATTTTAATATCTTTCGCAACATCTTCGGCTTTCATGGTTTTGTAGTTTTTTAATTCTGCTATTACTACATCTAATTCAGTAATGATATCACCATCGGGTGCTTTTACATACGTTGCATCCTTTTCGATGTTCACATAATGCCATTGTTTCATATAATCCAATGATTTATCGGATTTAATATCATCCATCCAAGTTGCAGCTTTTTCGAAGGTTATTTCGCCCAAATAACTTGTTACTTTCTTTAATACTTTCGATTTGATGTTTGCTTTTGCAATTTGAGCAACAATTTGATGTCCTTCTGCTCCCCAAGCAAATGTTAGGATAGGAGTAAGGCTAAAAATAGAAAATGCGATAGCAATTAAAAGCGTACTTTTTTTCATGTGGGTAGGTTTAGTTTTAACGCTGTAAAAGTACTATTTTAAAGGGGAAAGCGCAAAAAAGAATATTAAATAATTGCTAATAATAATTCTTTATTTTAGCCATTGCAGGTGTTATCACCTGCGAGATTGATTGTTCAAATTCCTTTGTTGGTGATAACACCAACAAAGGCTTAAAGGTATATTAAATAATTGCTAATAATTGTTCTTTATTCCCAGTTCTGATTCGATAAAACAATGAACCATAAAATGGCATCCCACAGCCATAAAATAAGCGAATAAAGTAGAATTTGAATTAATATGGATTCATTGATGCGTTTAAAAAAATGAACCGTTATTCCTGCAAGAATAAATCCGATCGACCAAAACATACCTACACCTATTAATACTGGCCATACCCAGTCGCCATGCCAATCATTAAATGCAGGGAAGAAACTTAATAAAAATGCAACAGGATAATACAAGAGCAAACCCAACAATCCCATGCTTAACAAACCTAAACCTGCTACTATAAAAAATCCAAGGATAGAGAATTTAGTGTTTCCTGATAATGCTTTCCAATACTTAATCATTGTTTGAGTTTTGTGTATAATTGCTTGTATATTGGTGTTTTAAGGTTGTTTTTCTCTGCTTCTCTAATTACATAACCTGTAAGTGAATCGGACTCTGTGTGCAATTTACCACTTTTAAAATCACTGTGCATAGAGGTAGTGGTTTCAAATGGCAATGCTTTTAAGCGTGTTAATGTCGATTCTGTAATGTTTTCAGAAATAGTTATCTGTTTTGCCTTTGCGAGTGTTTTTATTTCTTCAATTAGTTTTACTAAGGTTTCTAGCTTTTCTGATGAAGCCAAGAGTTCGCCAATTGAGCAATTAAAATAGGAGGTTGCAGTAGCGGTTGCAGATATAAAAATGAATTTTTCCCAAATGATGCTTTGTATGTTTTTAGTTAAGGCGGCTTCTAAACTAGCATCTTTTAAAAGTTGTTCGAATGTTATCAGTCGTTCGTTTTGGTAATCCGTACTTCCAAAAAAGAGTGTTTGTATGTTACCACTATTGGTAATAATACCTGGTTCCGTTAATCGAGCTACAATGTAAACACATCCATCCAACACTAAATTATGAGGAAATAGTTTTTCAATTCGTTCTTTACTATCAACACCATTAAGTAATGGAAGTAGGATTGTTTGTTCATTAATGCAAGGATCTAATTGTTCCAGTGTTGTTTCTAAATCATAACTTTTGGTACAGATTAGAATATAATCGGCAATACCCAATTCATTTACATTATTACTTGCAATTGCTGGATGTGTAGTGAATTCTGTTGTTTTTGTAATCACCTTTAATCCATTTTTCTGAATGGCTTTTAAATGCTCGCCACGAGCAAGGAATTTAATTTTTACAAGTGTGTTGTTTTCATAGTGCTTAGCAAGCATGCCACCAAAGTAACCTCCAACACCTCCAATACCTGCAATAACAATGTTTGTTTCTCTCATAATTAATTTCTTATAGCAAATATACAAAAGCAGTCATCACTTGGTTATTTTGAACGATTATAATTAGAAATAAGAAAATATCCATTGGCATACATTCTTTATATTTGTATAAACTACTAAATAAGCATTGAAATGAAAAAAGTTATTCTTTTAGCACTCGTATTAGTTGCTTCGCATCTTGCAAAAGCACAATACCCAACTTTTGTGTGGGCAAAAATGGCAACCAGTATTGGTGCGGATGATCTTGCTGATGTTGCACTTGATCAATCTGGATTTGTTTATGCTGTGGGGAAGTTTGATGAAGACATCATTATTGGTAACGACACGTTTTATATTCCTTCATCTGGAAATTCAGATGCACTTTTTGTAAAATACGATAGTAGCGGAAATTATATTTGGGGTTTACAATTAGGTGGGAACGGACCACAAGAAGCATCCAATATTGTCATTTCTGATAACAATGATATTTATATATCCGGAAAAGTAATTGGAACAGCCTATATGGGTACAACTGCTACAGGAGTGCCTCAATACCTTACTTCAAGCGGTTTTCAACGAGGTTTTGTTTCAAAGTTTAATGTAAATGGGCAGTTAATTTGGACAACCTTAATAGATGCAACTTATTTTACTGATGTTCAATCAATGGCATTGGATCAAAATAATGATATTATGGTTACTGGAACTTTTCAAGCGAATGCAAATTTTGGTAATGGTGTTTTTTTAACGGCATCACATCAACAAGATTTTTACATTGCAAAGTATTCTCAAGCTGGAAATTGTTTGTGGGCATTTGCCGAAGGCGGTTACAATGCCGATTGGTCGTATGAAATTGCTGTGGATGCAAATGGTAATTTTGCAATTGCGGGTTCTTTCGATGATACACTCAATTTGTCGGGTAACATTTTAGTAGCCAGAGGATGGGGAGATGCAATTGTTGCTTATTACGATTCTGCAGGTGTTTTAAAATGGTTCGATCAAGCTGGTGGATATAGCACTCAAACGGTTACTGCTGATGCTGCTTACAGTTTAGCTTTTGATTCTGCTAATAAATTATGGGTAACAGGCTATTATCAAGATGATATTATTTTTGGTACCGATACATTAACGAGTTTAGGATATTCAGATACCTACATGGTTCAGTATTCAGCCACAGGAACGGTTTTACAAACAAAATCATTTGGAGGTTCGGGTTTGCACGACCGACCAACGGATATTAAAATTGATAATTTAGATAACGTTTATGTGGCAGCCTCTATGTATTATAATTTCACAGTTGATGATTCTACTTATTATACATTTGGGTCGACTGATGCAGTAGTGATGAAATTTAATTCTACAGCACAACTTCAATGGTTAAAAAAGGCCGGTTCGAGCTATAGTGATTTTGCTGGAGGACTTGCCGTAAATGCAATTGGTGAAGTGTATGTGGTAGGATCAATGGGCGACAAAGCACCTGTTATTTTTGATACCGTAACTGTTACACCAACAGGAACAGAGCAATGGTATGAAGCATACATTGCAAAACTTACTTGGTTGCCTTTTTTACCAACAACAATTAATGAGCTGGTTGCAGCAGACTGGAACATTTATCCTAACCCAACAACTGATCGTATTACTATTCAAGGATTGACAAAAAGTACCCTTTTAAAAATTTACAATTTGAGTGGAGCAGAAGTATACAAGGGTAGTGTAACTTCAAATACGCAGATTGATGTTTCTGGATTTGCAGAAGGATTGTATCTAATGAGTTTTCCTGAATTGAATAAACAATTCAAATTGGCTGTAATAAAATAAATTAGTTTTTAGCTCGCTTTTAATTTTATCGGTATCCACACTTCTTCTTCGGAGTCGGGACTGTTGTTGTTGTACTTTGCACCAATAACTTCAAAGTGCGGACGATGATCCAATTCATATTCGGATTGAGGAAGCCATGTTCCGAAAATATATCCAAAGGTTTTAGGGGCATCACTAGCCGTTCCTTTGTGTAAAAACACGGCATACATTCCTGCTGGTAGCAGAAAGGAATCCATTTCGTTGGGTATTGTTGTTAAATCACTCACTTCAACAGAAGCCCATTTTTCGAAAAAGGTAGCTGGACTAAAATTTTTAAAATAATCAAGCGAATCAACTAGCTGCATGGAGATAAAATTTTCATCTGTACGATTCTGAATTTCATTTCTATGAGGCATAAAGGAAGCCCAAAGTTGCGATGTTTTATTATCGAGCATATTGGTTCGAATATGCTTCCCAATTAATTTTTTTGAAGTGATGGATTCAGTGCGTAAAAACATTAGTTCGTTTTTTTAGTTAAATCAACAAGCATGGTGTCTTCCGATGCCTCTTCATTCTTAAATATTACTTGAATTTGATTGTTCTTTATTTTCTTTACAAGCCCTTTGAATTGTTGCATGTTTTGCTCAATTAACAAATTAACACTATCATCTTCAGGAACCATCACTTTGTCTTGCAAGCCAAATAATCCATAGTTGTTGACTGTTTCAGGCAAATCGGGCAATTGCCAATCCCAAATAGGGAAGGAGTAGAGTTCTTCCCATCGATTACTTTTATAGGTCATAATGTGCCAGGTGTTCATATTCGACCAATCGGCCCAATTTACAACATAGGAAACTTCATCTGTTCCATCACCGTTTAAATCGCCCTCGTTTTTTAAATACGACAAACCTAATAATTGTGCGCTAATTGAAATAGAAAGGGTGTCGATTTTTGCATTATCTGAAAGGACAAATGAATAAGGCATTTTTTTGATAGTAAGTGCAACCAGCTGCTCATAGTTATCTAAACCATCATAAAACTTATTCGTTTCTTTATTATCGATACTGCTATAAAAATGTTCAACTAAGTTTTCCTTTTTACCATCTCCATCAAAATCACCTTTAATAACAAAGCGATAACCCAGTATTGGTTTTATATTTTTAGGAATCGTTTTTAAAATGTCTTCATCTGTTAATTCTGTTGTACTACTATCCTTACTAATACTATCCAAACTAATTGCGTTGCTAGTATCTGCTGTTGGCTGTTTTTGGGAACAGCCAGCGAGAATAAAAAGAAATAGGACTAAATTAAGTTTGTGCTTCATCTGTATTATTCATTCATTTTAGCAACATTGCTGATCAATTCTTTTTTAATACTCATAAAGTTTTCGTCAGCCATGCAATTCGGACAACGTTTTCCGATTTCCGTAAAATAGTTTTCAATGTCCTGAACATAATCAGTACCAGAAGCATAAAATTCGTAGGCGATGTTATTTATAAATAATTCATGCTCCGTTTTATCAAACTGCTTGTAGTGATTGAATGCTTCTTCTGGAAAAAGTTGAAAATAGGATTTAGTATAGCTACCCACAACTTCTCCTAAAGCACCATCCGATTTTTTTGCAATTACTCTGTAAACGCTAAAAAAGAATGTTCGTGTTTCTTGATTGTCATCATCCAAACTATCCAAACAAGCAAAGGTGTTATCATTGTCGGATGGCTGCACTTTATTGTCCAATATGCTTTGTCCAAATAAGCGAATAGCTGATGGTGTTTTAGCAATGGTTATTTTGGTTGTATCCGATGGTACTTCATTGGCACTGTCCTTCTTTGAGGAAGAACAAGCACTTAGTAGAACTAGGATAACCAAAAAGGTGTTGATTTTTATATTATTCATCTTAGTGTTTCTTAGAAAGTGTCATTAGTTTCTCAAACTCCTTCATCAATCGTTTTTGTTCATTTTGTAAATACTCATCTGAAAATGGTGCTCCACAATCTTGGGAATTGATTTGATGCACTAATTTACTATTTATGAAATAGCTACGGTCTTCAATGATTTCAGATAACTCAAAGTCAAATACCTGGTCATTGTCATTCATTTTCATGGATGCTGAATCATAAAAGAGTGGTCGGTTGTAGCGATACGATTTTTGAAATACGAAAGATAATTTACCATTTAGCAGATAATATTCAATCAACAACTGTCCTGTTTCTCCAAACTGACGAGCAACTATTTTTTCGATTCCATTTTTACTGTGATAATAGTTCACTTGACCACCTTCGGTGCTTTCCCACAATTCCTTTGTACTAATGGATTCCCATTTATCAATGGAGTTGATACGTTTAAAGTTTTGGCGAATGGAGACTAATTCTTCTTTTAGATAATCGTTATTAATAACATCTTCCTCATGACTGCATTCTTTTAGTTCAACACTATCTGTTGGTAATGGTGTTTCGGGAGCAACATCTTCGCTAGTAGAATCTATTTGTGTTTCAGTAATAGCTTGTTCGGTATTGCTTTGTGTGGATGTATTGCATGCAATAAAGCTGAGTGAAATAAATAGGGAAAGGAGTCTTCTGAATTGCATGCACTGAAATTACGAAGGAATATTCTATTTGCAATAGGTTGATACGAATATTTGTTTCAGTGACTTTATTTCTTATACACCATCAAATACAAATCGTAGCCTTCGGCCCAAAAGTTTTTAATCATGTCTTTTAGCACAAAACCTTGCTTTGCATAAAACAAACAAGCATGTTGGGAGGTACGAACAGCAATGGTTCTTAATGATTCAATTTTTTGCAATTGTTCTATGCGGTATTTTGTAAGTTCTGTTCCCATGCCTTTTCCTTGATAATCGGGATGAACAATGTCCCAGCTGATTTTTCCCAATGTGCCATCAGCTGATACATTATACCCACCGCAGGCTACAATCTGATTATCGAGTTCCACCACAAAAAAGTTTCCCGATTCATTTTCTAAATAATCAATTAAATCCTTTTCTTCGCTTGGTGCAAAATAGTCGGGTGTATTTAATCGTAACAAGTTTAGTACAGCTTGTTTATTTATAGGTGTATAGTTGTGAATGGTCATGTAATTCAAATATACTTTTTTTTGTAATTAACCGCGAATCCCGATAGCTATCGGGAACAGAGGCGGGTAGGAAAAATAAATGATAGGTGAATTGGGGTTGTTTTTACCGCAAAGAGCGCAAAGGTATACGCAGAGTCACTATAGGTATAAGGAGAAATGAATTATTGGAATAAAATTTCTTATCCTTACAAAGCAGCGGGCGGGAGTGAAAGCATACGATGCCGACAAGGGGTGAACGCTTTTTTCTCAGAAAAATCAAAGAATGAGCTTTAGCCGCATTCGTAGATTTTCGAGAAAAAAGGGAGAGGCGGGAAGCGATTATGCTTTCTTGATTTTTTGCCACTTTTTTATCAAGAAAAAAGTGAAAGAAGATTAATTTTTCCTGCAAAAAAAAAGCGTGGCAAACACCACGCTTTTTAAACACAATTTAAATCCTCTCTAAGCAGTTAAAAACATTGTTTTATCTTTTACATAAGCCGAAATCCAAACTACTGATAACAATACAGCAGCCATTGGGAACTGTCCGCTTGCCAATTCAATCGACATTGCACCACCCAAATACGAACAAATTAAATAGAAACCAGTTTTGTAGGTTTTAGGGTAGAAGAAGAGGGCAACGGATACCAACTCTAATATTCCAAACAATTTAATGTAGGCACCTAAACCACCTTTTGTTAAACCTTCCACCACTTCGGGTGCAGCTATTAGTTTCATAACTCCGCTCATTACAAGCATTAATGATGGGATCACCATCAGTACTATCGAAATAATTCGTTTTGTTTTTGTTGACATGATTTTTTGTTTTTAAAATTATGCGACAAATCTAGAGGTATTAAGTATCCAATTGGTACTACTTTCCTAAAGGATACTGGTATACTTTAGGAAACCACTATACAAAAGATAGCTTTTTGAGCTGTATCTTTGTAATCTATTTAAGAACCATGGAAACTGAAAAACACGATAATAGAAAATGTCCCAATCATTTATCAACCGATGAATGTTCTAAACAGCTTTTACCCGTTAAGGATGCTTTGGATATTTTAAGTGGTAAATGGAAATTACAAATTATACTTTCGCTGACATTCGGAAAAAAACGCTTTAAGCAAATTCAACGCGAGATACCCGGACTAACACCCAAAATGTTATCAAAAGAATTAAAAGAGTTGGAGATAAATGAATTGGCTTCTCGTCATGTATACGATACATCACCCGTTACAGTTGAATATGAATTGACTGCTTATGGTAAAACCTTAAAGCCTTTAATTGGTGAATTGCACAAATGGGGAACTAAGCATCGCAAAAAAATTATTGCTCGCAAATAAGATTAACTAAGGATAATATTCGTAATCGTAGGTCCAGATAAATTCAGGTTTATCTTCTCGGTCATACTCCACTTTTTTGGTGCGTTCTCCTTTTTCGTTGTAATAGGTTGTTTCTAAAATGGATTTTTCTTTGACAGTAAAGCCATAATAGGTTGTTTTTACATTTCCATTTTTATCTGTTTTTGTTACACTTTCCTCATTCGTAATGGGAACAAAATAACTATCCATTTTCCATACCTTACCATTGTCTTTTCGAGCATATATGTAAGCATAAATGCGTTTTAAATCTCGCTTGTCGTCAAAAAAATCGTACTCAATTTTTTGAATAAGTAAGCCTGTGGTATCATACATGTATTCGTACTCCGCAAATCTTTTGTGCTTGTCGTTTATTAATACCTGATTAATTAATTGATTGTCTTGATTGTAGGTGTAATTCACTCTGTATTTATTCTCATCTATAGAATAACTAGGAACTCGTGCTCCCTTTTCATAATGGTAATAATCGCCTTTTATCCATTTGTGTAAGTATTTATTGTACCACACTTCTTGTTTTGTTACTGAATCTTTATTGAGTTCATACTTTCTTAAATCGGTTGTATCGCCATCGAGTTCAACATATAAACTTTGTTTTAATTCTCCATTCGGATAATATTCGCGTTTTGATTTCAGCCAAGGTTCTTTGTTTTCATGCTGACTAGAATCAGCCCATTGTCGCCACTCGGTAATGGCTTTTATTTTTGGTAGCGGAGGAAAGCCTAAGTCGCCAACATAGCTGCATAACAACACTGTTGCCAAAATTAAAAGAAGAAATAATTTAGATGATTTTTTCATTTCAATCATTAAATTACAAAAAAAACATTTAAAATGAGAATTTAAATGCGCTAGTTGGTAAGGTTTTCAGATTGTTAAAATAGATTTTCTTATTCTTACGAAGCAGCGGGCGGGAGTGAAAGCATACGGTGCCGACAAGGGGTGAACGCTTTTTTCTCAGAAAATCAAAGAATGAGCTTTAGCCGCATTCGTAGATTTTCGTGAAAAAAGGGAGAGGCGGGAAGCGATTATGCTTTCTTGTCCGCCTCAGGCGGATTGTTTCTTTTTGGTTAAGCAAAAAGAAAAGAACATTATGAGCATTTCAATACTGAAAACAATGCGCAGATGCCTTATCAACAATCAGTTTAATTATACAATTGAAATTTAATAGCCACGCCATTATTCCATCAACGTAACATTTCCTTTCAGAACACCCGATTCATTCGTTATAGTTGTGTAGTTCAATATCCAGAAATAAGTTCCTACAGGGCATACTTTACTGTCATGTTTTCCATTCCATCCAGTAGTAAGGTCTGTGATAACCGCTAATTTTTGTCCCCATCGATTGTAGATACTTAACTCAGCTGTTACTATTCCAATGTTGCGAACTGGCACAAAAAAATCATTGTTCGCATCATTGTTCGGACTGAATACATTTGGCATTTCAATTTCAGTATCACAGTTTTGTAAATTAACAGAAACGGTATCTGTTACCAAACAATTTCCATTGCTCAATTCTACCCAATAAACTCCAGGTGTGTCAACTAGTATACTTGCGGCTGTTGAACCTGTCGACCACAGATACGAGTTGGCCGTTCCTCCTGATAATGTTAGGGTTGCACCATCACAAATAGGAATGTTGTTAGCAAGTGTAGGTTGAGGGAATGGAATAACCGATACTGTAATGGAATCAGTTCCTACGCACATACCTGCACTTATTTGTACCCAATACGTTCCTGATGTAGCAATAGAGATGTTTGCACTAGTTGCTCCTGTCGACCATAGATAGTTTGATGCAGTTCCTGCATTTACATTGATACTTTGTCCCTGACAAAATGCAGTATCATTTCCAATGTTTACTGCCAATGAGCTGGTGCTTGTAATAGTAATTGAATCATTTTTTGTACAAGTACCATTTTGTATTTGCACCCAATATGTTCCAGGGTTTGTAATTGTTATTGTTGAAGTTGTTGCTCCTGTTGACCATAAATAGCTGCTTGCTGTTCCTGCATCTAAAACCATACTTTGACCATTACAAATTGCAGTGTCTGCTCCCAAAATAATTTCAGCAGTAGGATTAAATGTTTCAAGACATCCTGTAGGAAAAAGATAACAAGTAGAAGTAGCGTTTGGGAAAAAGAAATCAACTACTGCAGGATTGACTGGAAAGTTAGGTTCAGCACCATTGTACCATATATTGCAATCTCCTAATCCTATTATTCCACCTTTGTGAGCAGTACCAACAAAATCGGTTGTGGTAAAATAAAAACCAAAATTAGTACATACGCTTATTAAAGGAAGAGATCCACCAAGATTTGCTGTTGCAAGAAATTGTCGGTTGGCAGGTACGCCATCCATTCCTTTATAAGCATTTCCAATAAAATTCATACAACAATTAACTCCTGTTGCTTCCCAGCCACCATTACCACTAAAATCAATTGCAATGTAATCGTTGATGTTTGGAGTAATCGTATTTCCTGTTAATGTACTTGCTATAGCTGCTGCTGAAGTGGATGAGTTAGTACAACACGTTACCTCGTATTGGTAAAATACTTTACCACCTGCATTTATGAAATTTTGAATTTGTGTACTTAAACCTGTATAGTTGTTATCTCCAAAAAATACCAACCAGTCGTAACCATTAATGGGATCAACGCAAGTGGAAGTAAAGTTGGCAGGCAAAGTGTTAAATGTTGTATTATTTACTAATACGGTATGACCATTCGCAACGATTGCATTTATCAGTTGTTGCGGGGCAGTATTATATCCCGGTGCATTCATCATGTAAATTCTATCGGCATAAGCAGAGAACGAATTACAAACGAACAGTACAATTGCTAAAACATGGAAGTACTTTTTCATAATGATTTAGTTTATAAGAATGCAAGTGTAGGGATGTAATATAAAAATAGTAAAAAAAACAATAGTGTTGAATTTATTTGATGTGCTTAAAGGAATGTTGCATGATTAATACTTTTCCATTTTTATAAAAAATACTGTAAGTAAAACGGTAATAGAGTAGGTGAGTCCTAATTGAAAAGTAGCGCTACCACCTAAAAGATACAAGGTAAGTTGTATGCACCCGATAGTTATAAGTACTTCAATTAATTTTAAATAAAAGGCATGGATGTTTCTATTTTTCAAAGCAAACAGTACAAAATAATTGATAGCGAGTGTTGGAACAGAGAAAAAGCAACCAAACAATGCAAAAAGGAAATACCATTCTAATGCTTCTTTTAATTGCATTTCTGACGATTCCATAAACATGCCCGACAACACAACCAACACTGGCGCTATTAACACCACTGCAGCCCAATGTTTTATAAGGTATACGTTTTTCATATTGTTGCTTGAAGTAAAAACCGTTTACAGGCTTGTTCAACTACTTTTTAATTCCCTTCTTTAAAAAGTTTATAAACTCTTCTTTGTTGGATGTATACATGCATTCAGCAAGGATTGTTCCTTTGGAATCAATAATATAGAATGTTGGTTGTGTAAATGATTTAAAGTATTCCGACTGAATCTTTTGAAGTTGTTTCCCAACTGTACTGTCACCAAGCTGCTGTTTACTATCCACATAAGCTGCTTGATGCACAAAATTAGCCGTAATCATATCTTTTACATCTTGGTCAGAAAGCATACGGTCTTCCATTTTTCGGGCATTTGCACAGGCATAACCACTGAAATAGATTAATATGTTTTTGTTATTTTTTATGCCTTCGCTTTTAGCATTCTCAACACTTGTAAATTCATCAAAACGCAATAACGTTTTTACTTCTTCCTGAATAGGCTGTTTTGATTGAAATAAAATAAAGGCTTCTTTATAGGTTGTTTCTCCCCAACCACTTGCATCTAAAAATGCTTTGAAACGAACTATTTCATGGTTGGGCATTCCAACTCTGAATAATAAAACCGAATCACTTGCAAAGCTGCCTGGACTAGGCATTGTATTTTCAAGTTTTTTAGAGATAATAACAGTTTCTCTCAATTGTGCATAGGCATTATCCAATTTGAATTCTTTGAAACGGTCAATGATGTTTCGGTAGGTGATTGTTTTGTTGTTATTGGTTAAATCAACAATAACCATTGCAAGCATTTGAGCATTTAATATTTCAGTATCTATTTCATCTAAAAAACCACATTTGGAAATAGTATATAAATCAGTATTTACCGAATCTGCATTGATGGTGGAATCTTTTAACGCATGCAGTTTACTATCTAATAATTGATCACAAGTAATTGTTTGCCCATTGGAGTTAAGAGCTAGTAAGCAAATAAATAGGGCAAAAATGAAACGCATTCTTCAAATTTTAATTCAAACAAATATATTCATTTTTTGCAGGAGAGATAACGTGTTAAAAAAGTAACACCTAACTAATTAAAATCATTCAAACGATATTACATTAATCTCAACTCGTCTGTTGGCTTCTGATTGAGCTGGATTATTGGGTGAATTATACAGTGGAAATTTATTGGACAAACCAACAGCCTTCATTCTGCTTTCATCAATTCCTTTGTTTCTTAAATAAATAAAAATAGTTTGTGCTCTGTTATCCGATAATTTCTGATTAAAAATGCTATTACCTTTGTCTGTTCTTTTGCTCGGATCATTTACATGTCCTTCAATTTGAATGATTAACTTGGGATTCTTTTTCATGAGCATATACAAGGATTCAACAGAAGAATAGGAGGAAGGAAGTAATACCTCGGAATTTCCCTCAAAATTGATATTCCCTAATTTATACTTTTCCCCTTTTTTTAATTTCTTTAATACTGTTTTGATAGGAGGAAAAGTGTTACCTGTTTTTAGTTCTTTGGTATTAATGATTTTTGTTTCTACAAATTCCGAATTACCAATATACGTTAAAGAATAATCTTGATTTTCTTTTAGATTCGTTTTGATTTCATAGTTTCCTGCTGCATCACTCTGGGTTTCAACAACCGTTGCACCTCTTTTATCACTTAGGATTACTTGTGCGCTCAAGGGCTTATTTTCCGAACTTAGAATTTCACCTTTAATGACAACGCTTTTGGTAAAAGCAAATTCAAGCGTGTGACCTTTACCATTTTCCGAAAAGTTATCGACTACCAACATGTACTTTTGGCCTTGTTTAACCAATAATGAATTCGAATAACTATTCCCTAAACCTTCACCAGTTTGGTCTTTTAAATTTGGATCAGAGACGATTCCGGTGATTCCTTTTAGCTTTTTATTATTGGATAAGTTTGAACGAATAGGGGAGATGGCACCTGATGAAAACTGTTTACAAAAAGTACTGTCTGTGTAGGGATAAAGAACAAAATCATAATCGTTGGTGCTATCCTCAGGAATGATATTAAAAGCCAATTCACCTGTGTTTTCAATTTTTAATAAGTACCATGCCGAATGATGCTCCTGTTCAAAAGCAAATTTATTTTTCCCATCAAATTCCTGGCTTGCTCCATAACCCGATGGTGCTATGGTTTTTCCATACGTGAGTGTAGTTTTTAATGTCAATGGAATGGCTTTATTACAATCGGCTGCAACTGCTCTTAGCTTTGGTTGCGAAAAACCACTGTGCTGAAAAATTAAAACCAATAAAAAAATAAAAAAGTGTTTCATATTGGTTTTAATTTTTTGTTTAATCTGTCACGAAGCAACAGCACTTTCGCTCTTTATCGAGCTTCTTACCTAAGATGCTAAATGACATCTTAGGGCGCAATGGACCTAATATTTTGCAGTCACTAGGCACAGCATCTATTTCTTTTCACTTCCTTTTATTTTATCTACAATATCTAAGACTTTATCAAGTAATTTTGGATCATAATCTGCTGTTTGGGAGGAGAAATTATTTGATTGATTATTAATATTCCAATCTCTAAATATGTCCTTTATCTCTCCGGGATTTATTTGTTGGTTAAATACTTGTAAATAAAATTTTCCAAAAGAAATCGCATGTATTCTATCGGAAATTTTGAGGGACTCACTCATATAAGATTTTGCCAAATTGAAGCAATATTTTGATGATGCAATTAAAAGGATAATAATGAAAAGACTCTTGATAGCATAGAAAATCGTTAAACTCCAATTTTCAAGTCCATTGAATGAAGTCAAACCATTATTTGCAAACCAGACTGCAACACCAACACCGCCAATAAGCGAAAAGAATCCAATTAAATACCAAAAGAAAGCAATGTTTTTTTGATAGCGTTCTCTTCTTGTCAATTCTGTAATTGTTTGTGAAATATATCCAGGTGCCGTGTCTTCAATTTTTTCTTTTATTTCCTGAGTTTTTTCCTCGTAAGCAATTCTCTTACCCAAAAAGGAATTAATAGAATCATCTATTCGTCTTACTATAAAGTCTAGCTCTATTGCTGATTCACCCTCTAACCTTATTACATTAACACTAAGAAGGCTTTCGGGTAGTGCATCTAAGGGAACATTTGGAGATAAAATAGGTATAAGCAATTTGCTTTCTGTGTGCGAAGCATAATTACGCAATTGAATTAGTTCGCTATAAAACAATTTTGAATTAAGTGAATTGCTTGTAATAATTGGAATAATTACATCTGCAATACTTAAAGCTCTCTTAAATGAAAATTCAATATCTTTACCTAGATCGAAGTCATCTTTTATGATGTCATGCCCCTTTTCTGTTAGTCGATATGAAAGCTCTCGAAATAATTTAAAATCTCTGTCATTATTAATTCTTTGTCCTGATAAATATATTCTTGCCATATGTTTTGGTTAATATTGTTAATAATGTGCCTTAAGGTTTCTAGCTTGGCAAAATTGGCTATTTTAAAAAAGCTAATGTTTATTAAGAACATTGAACCGCAACTATAGGGCTGTAGTTCCTGATTAATTAGTTAAGATTTTACTAGTTCAGCAAGTTTTGATGCAATATTTTCCATTGAATCTTCTGATGTACTCAGTCCGCTTCGTGAACCTAATAATGGACTTTCGTCACGTAAAGCTTCAAAGGTAGTTTCATGAACTATTGGTACAAGTAAATCTCTAGCAAGCAAGGCAGATAACTCCTTATCTGCAATCCCTTCATTTTTAATTCTATCTATAAAATTTGGAGTGACTAATACAATGCCAACTTTTGATTTTGCTAATCCTTTGTCAATTTCACGTAGTAATGACGAACCTAATAACACATCCTTTTCACTGAACCAAACTGAAACCCCCTTTGCTTCAAGTAAGTCGTGTAAATCTTTCGCTGAATCTTTTCTGTCGTCCCAAGCGTGACAAAGAAATACATCCCTAATGTCTTCTTTTACTATTCTTTTTTCTACATTTTCTCTAATGGGAGTAAGAGTTTTTACTTCTGCTTGCGTATAATAAATGAGAGAACTTGAATTTGACCAGCGTGGCTTAATAGTTCTTCCTTTACTAATATTATAATTTCCTCTAGAAGTTGAACTACCATTCGAAATTCTCGAAGAACCATATTGTTCATTGTAAGAAGAATAAGAACTGTAGCCTCTTGATTTATAACGACAAGCAGGGCAATTTGCTGCAGCGCTTGCTGAATTGTGTCCTCTTACAGGAGCCGTACATCTTGACATATCGCTAATTTTATATAATATTGTTTAACTTTATAATGATTTTTTCAGAATTACCTATTATAGGTTTATATTTATACAAAAGGTATCCTAATCTTCTTCTTATTATATTAGTATACTTTTTATTCATTTCTACACAACAAAAATACATCTTATTTCCCTCAAAACCACTGCCCGTTAATAAGTTCGGGCAAATGTTCATTACACATTCGTTTCTGTTTTTTCTACTTTGGTATTTCCAATTTCGAAGGATTCTGTTTTTTCGCTTTTAGGTGTTGTTGGTCGGCTTTTACCCAAAATATAACCAGAAATACCAGCAAGAATTGCTGCTAACTCGCGGCCTTCTAGTATCTTCAAAATACCAAACAAAATGATGCTAATAATCAATACAAAAATGGTAATGAACTGCAAACCGGTATCGCTAAAAAAGTATTCAGCAACATTTTTTTGTGAACGGAAAACTACCACCACAAATACCAATAACAATCCACCCAACAAGCAAGCAAATCCTATGCTTATCGTTTTTCTAAATTCTTGGTCTTTGTACTCGGGTGTTAAGGATGAGTTGATTTGGTTTTCGCATAAGTCGTAATCCTTTTTTAATACGCTTAAATTACGTTTTAGCAAACTCTGTTCTTTCTGACGCTCCAGCTCAACATTCAGGCAGTTTGTTATTTGTGTTTTTAAAGCTTTTAATTGCTCCAGTGAAGTGGGAGTGCTACCATATACATTGATGTTGCAACTTGGCACATAGATATCGATGATGGCCTCTTTCGGATTGTTTTTTTGTGCTTCGGCAATAGCACGGTCCAATTCAGGTGCTTTGCTCGAAATGATTTCCATGTTACGCTTGGAGTCGGCATAATAGGGTAGTGCATTCTGAATTGCATTTATCGAAGACAATTTATTTTGCCAGTATTTTCTCAATTTGGCAAAATTGGTTAGGTCTTCAGAGGTTGCAAATGTTATTGCATAGTCGGAAGAAAGAGTATCCTTTTTATATTCTTCAATGATGCTGATATCGTTTTCCTGGTTGCCTATTATTTGACTTTCTTGTGCAGTGCTGGTGAATGCAAATGCAAGGAGTAGGAGGGTAAAGATGTTTTTCATAATTGGTTTTAGGGTTTTATTATTCGTAAATTCTTCTGTTTGATCCAAATGCAATTGCATAATTGATGGTTGCAATTAAGTTACCACCAAAGGTTGCCTTGGTTGCTCCAAAGTTTTTACCAATGGACAAAGTAATGGCTTGGTTCTTTTTTACTTGATAGCTCGTATTGAACGTATAGCGGTAAATGCTGGTATCAGATACAAAGCGGGCAATGGCTTCACCAGCAATGCTAAACTTATTGTCTTTGCTTATGAATTCTATTTTACCTCCAATGTCAAAACTGGTTTCATCCGACAGTTGTCCCAAGCTATCGCTTAATGCTTTCACATTGTTGTTGTAACGTGCCAATGCTAAAAAGTCGAATCCTTTTTTGGTAGAGTAACCACCATTGAACCAAAAAGCATATTGTTGCACAATGCTGTTTTGAAAATCATCGTTGCGGTAGCCAAATGCCATTGCACCAGCTAAATCGAGCATAGCACCATGGCGTTTGAATTTAATGGTTTCAATAGCCGCTTTTAATTGTTTGGCTTCTACTTCGGCTTTTGCAATGCTAATGCTTTTTATTTCTTCCACACGTGTTTGAATGCTTTGATTGATCACTGCATCGGCTTTCATTAAGGAATCAATAGTAGCTTGCGATTGTTCGGTACCTGCATTGCTAGCTGTTTTGTAACGAATAATTTCCTTGATGATTTGTGCTTTTTTATCTTTTAACAATACATACACTACATCGGTAGCAGCATCGGCTTCGTAATCGCTTACCAATTTTTTGTGCAAGTAATCCAGTTTTTTGCGAACAGCCACCAAGGATGCAATGTAACTGCTGTCTTTGGTATCAATAGTTCCGCGCAACAAGGATACTTTAAAACCGATTCCTGTTCTTGTTTTGATATAGTTTGGAATAGTGGTTGAAACAGTATCATTGGTGGTAAATGCCGATGAAATAGCGAATGTTTGTGCAAGTGTGTTTGCAAACTTTTTGGTTGTTAAATCGTGTCCGGCTTTGCTTTTTGAAAAGAACAAGGGAACAGGTAAAAATTCAACTGCATAGTTTTTCGGTAATTGTGCAAAGTTGCTCGATGCATTGGCAATAGAGAATGCAAAGTCGGTTGGTGTGCTTGGCTTATCAATTAATGTTGGATTTATACCTAAAAGATTAAATGCTGGTGAGTTGGGAGCAACCATCACATCCATGTTAATGGTGTCGATTACCTGTTGTTCCTGTGCAGTAATTGTTGCTGTATGTATGCCTAAAGCAAAAATAAAAAGTGCGAGTACTTTCTGTTTCATAAACTAAGGGATAAAAGTAATTTCGGTTGTATACATAGCAAAGCCTCCTGTTGCAACTGTTTTTTCTAATTTATTGAAGTAGGGCTTTTCGCCACCAATTAATTCAATGGCAAAACTTGTTTTGTTGGAATCGGGAGAGATGTCGGCTTCGGTAGTGTTTACATACAAGGTAATTCCCCATAAATCTTTTGCATTGCCTAAATCCACTTCAAATGAATCTTCGAATTCGCCCACTGCTTTTTTATTAAGTCGTACGGTTGATTTAGCTATTTGAGCATGTTCAATGCTAACTTTGAGTTTTATTTTTCTGTTGTCGAGTCCGGTTGTAAATGAATCGATGATAGTTGTGGATGCCATAGATTTAAATTTGTTTTATAAGCAACAATACTACAATTATTAAAGCGAATCAATTGATGTTAATAACTATATCATTTGTTTTTGTTTTTGAAAAATTGTTTTACATTTTTTCAAAGGTATCGGGTTCAATTGGTAGTTCTATGGACAAATGAGGTGCTACCTGCAACTCATGTTAATTGATTGATTATTAGCTTACTGTGTGTTTTTTTATTTGTATTTAAAAGAACGTAAAAAGTATTGGTATTAACAATTTGTTAAGAAGGGGAAGTTTTTAAGAATTGTTGAATTGAAGAGATAGAGAATTGTTGATTTGGTATTAAGGGTAGTCTGTTGTCATTGCGAGGGAGTTTTTCACGACCGAAGCAATCTTTTGAGAACTATAATTATTTTTAACCGCAAAGAGCGCAAAGTATTACGCAGAGTCTCGCTATCTATCGCGACAGCATTGCATCAATACAAAAAAATAAAATGGGTGAGATTAAACCTATCGGGTAGTATTCACTTTTATGAACAGAATGCGTGAAGGATTATTTTTTTGAATGTACTTGTTTAATTCTTTTAAAACAGATCGTGAATACCAACCAATCCATTTTGTATAATACACCACAATGGTATAATCCATTGATTGTGATGTAGTAATCAATTGTTGCTTTTCGGTTTCAGGTAGTTCTAAAAGTTGAAGATCATTTGCAAAATACAAGTCATAATTAATAGGAAGGTGTTCAATCTTCTTCATTGGAAATTCAGTAAGTTGTCCCAGTTTTTTTATTTCACCAAAACATTGCTCATAAGCATTTATTAGTTTCCCTTTGCTATCATACATCCGAATTTGAACAGGGGAAGCATTTGTACCGTATTTCAGTTTATAGGTATTGATAGCGAAATTTTTGCTGCTAATGCTATCGAAATAGTTTTTTGACAATTGGTAGGAGTAGGAGGTATCCACTCCTTGAGAAAGAAGAAATTGATTGTACACTTGCTTGTTTTCATACGTAGCTTCTTTCACTGTCATGTAATGCAGTAACGAGCAACTACTAAGTAGTAAGGAAACAAGAATAAACCAATGAATTCTTTTCATAGTACAAATATAGCTGGAAGAGCGAACTCTTCCAGCTAATTATTTTTATCTTAATTCAACATTAATTACGGTTTGTCCGCCTCTCCCCAAAGGATAAACTCCTTTTTTAATTATAAAACTACTTGCTTCATAAATAGCAGCCGATTGAGGTCCAAGTTCAATGTCCTGTGGAACATAAAACGTATTGTTGGTAGTGTACAAGCTATTATCGTTAAATGATACACGCATGTGTACTCCATCAATATTTGTTGTTGCCATTAATCCCATGTGGTCAGCAATTTCAGCATCTGTTAATACACCATCATCATCTGGTTGAGATACACTTGCTAATGGAATGCAAATTCCTGGACATGGTCCGCATGGATTACTTCCAGTACAATTGTTAAACAAATGTGTTCCTGTATGTTTTTTAATCCAACGAATAATTGGTCCACGCGTTTGATCGCATTTGCTTAATAGCGCTTCAATTGATTCTAATGAATGAATTTCACTGCTACTAAACGACATGGTGCCAATTTTAGTAAGTTCTTCTTGAACTGGTTTTGTTGCTTGTTTATCACAAGATACAAATACCATAGCAGTAATTATTAAACCTGCTGAAAGTGTTATGATTATTTTTTTCATGTTGTTTGTTCTGTTACTTAATTACAGAAAAGTTCTAAATGAATTAATGAATAATCATAAAATAGATTGCTGCAGACAATGTTTTTTTATGATGTTGGGAAAATTATTTATGTTACAACATTACAATAGTTTCATCTTAGAAAAGAATCTAAATTTTCTGATTATTTGATTTTGGATTTTTTTAGAGAACAGTGTTTAATTTCTATCTATCTTAAAACTAGGCGGTTTATTAGATGCTATGTAAGAATGTATTGATGTTTGGATAGGCTGTTTGTTGTGTTGTAGGCAATGGTTTAAATTGTCGATGTGCGGAGGTCACTCTGAGCCTGTCGAAGAGTGTGCGCCTGCCTACCCACATGTTTCGACAAGCTCAACATGACAACACACCGTTTAAATTGCAATATGAAATTGTGCGCTAGCTCGTCATTCTGAATATAATTTAGAATCTATGAGAAGAGTTTAGGAAAAGTGAGTTTTAATTCTTTTGAACTTTCACAATAGTACTATCAACTTGCAAAAAATAAATCCCAACTGGGAGGGAAGCAATATCTATTTGCTGAGTTGCGGTAAGTGTTCCACTTAAAACAAGTTGTCCTACAACATTTTTTAATTGATAGGTTTTGGAATTTGTTTTAGTAATGACTGTAATTACTGAGCTAGTAGGATTCGGATAAACTTTTACAATAGCCGCTTTTTCAATTTCATTCATACCAACAGCCGAACAAGCAATAAGCGATACATCATCAATAAATACATAACTCATATCATAACCAGCCGGATTCACATTGGTTGTATCCATAACTAAATCGGATACATAATTACCAATGATTAAAAAACGTTCTCCTCCATGTGCAGTATAATCGCCACTTACTAAAATCCAATTGCTTGAATCAGGATAATTGTTAGCTACATTGCTTATTTGTGGAGTAAAAATAGATAATAAACTTAAAGGCGCGTTATGAACAAGAGTATCTGAAAAGTAGACACTAATATTATGTGAACTGTATTTTCCAAAATCAGCTGAACTAATATACATTTCGAAATGATAACATTCGTTTTGAATAAGTGTCGTGTCTATTGGTGTTTCAATGTATTCGCGGTAGTTGGTTACAGTCGACCAATATTGATAGATGCCTGCATAGGCAGCACCGCTATGAGGGAGCTGATATCCAAATGCAGTTGCTGGTAGTGTAGCGGTCCCCGAACTACATTGATTAAAATAGTTAGGCGTATTGATATTCGGATTTGACCAAAATTTTGCAGAATCAATGTCATTCACATTACTCGGGCAATGATGAAATTGCTCAAAATCTCCATTAGGAACAAGGTTTTGAGACCAACTGCTTGTACTTGCAAAGAATAAAAACGAAAGAAAAAATATTTTTTTCATTATGGTTTTGGCAGAATTAATTCTTTTGAACTTTCACAACAGCAGTATCAATTTGCAAAAAGTAAATCCCCGATGGGAGTAAAGCAATATCAATTTGTTGAGTAGCAGTGAGTGTTCCACTTAAAACAAGTTGCCCTAATACATTTTTTAATTGATAGCTTTTGGAATTTGTTTTAGTAATAACAGTAATGAATGAATTTGCTGGGTTAGGATAAACCTGAATTGCTTGATTCTCATTTTCAATTATAGTTGTTGGAACTGTAAACTGATATTCCGAAGTACCAATTCCCCAATAATCGGGTAATACATGAATGCCAAATGCATCAACGGTAACATTGTAGGTGGTATCGGTTCCTGAAACATCAGCAATATGATTTCCAGCATACCAAATACGCAACAAACCATTGTCATCCATTAGTGGTGTAATGGAACGAATCTCCGAAAGGTAATTGCCATTGGTCCAAGTAAAATCTTGTTGCACATGAATTGGATTTGGGTCGTGGTACCAAACACCCGAACTGCCTTCGGTTTTAAATTGATGCAATGCTACTTGCGTCCAATTGCCACCAACAACTTGTGCAACATCCGTAAACAAATAAATAGAATCATTTATGGTTAATGCCGATGGTGTACTCAAACCCCAATATCCGCTTGCTGTTGGATAAATAGCTTGTGGCATAAATACGGCTTGTGTAGGCGTACCGAAGTTTGTGCCATCGGCCGATTTTAACAAACCAATGCATTGAATAGGTAATGATGCTTGAAAACCACCTGCTGTGAAGAATACAAAAATACTATCGCGGTAAACAATTGCACCTGGCTCGCCAACAATTGATCCATACCAAGTGGCTGTTCCTGGCGATTCAAGAATGGGTGCAGCATCCATTGTCCAATTGATACCATCTGTTGAAGTAGCATGAGCTAAAACAAAATCTTCGGCAATGTTGGCAGGATAACAAGTTGTATACATGTGATACACATTGTCCTTAAATACTACTGAAGGCGTTTCTACACCACCAGCATAATAGGTTCCGCTATCTGGTTCCAGAACAGGTGTAGTAGGAGAGAGTGTCCATGAATACCCATCATTCGAAACCTGACGATATATTTTTACTTTGTCTACACCAGTTATTCCAACTGCTGCCGAAATGTACATGATGTACTGACCGTTTTCTTTTAAAACAGTAGGATCATTCCAAGCAGCATCCGCAAAGCCATCACCATATTTTATAATTGGGTCGGGCGAATAAGGCTGAAAATCCGGAAAGAAATTCGGATTCATTTGTGCAAACACATTATTGCCAAAACAAGCAATAATTAAAATGATGATTTTTTTCAATAATGAATTCATGCCATCTGCTTTTAATTATTGTTTGTATTTGTATGTTTCCTATTTACACTTCGCTTTGTTGTAATCCGATTTTACGTTTGGATTGTCGAACACCTGGAATGTAAGGAACGGTTTTCCAAACAATTTGCAATACTTATCGTGATTTGCTTTTTCAGCTTTTTGTAAAGCTTCCACAAACAAACGTGATTTTATTAATTCCGGAATTTGCGAACAGAAGGAAATGTATGCAAACAATACTTGTTCAGGAACCTTTTCATCTTTAATAAATGGCGCCAACAAATTGGTTGCGTATTTATAATCTTTGAAACGAGCAAAAATATATGCCAGCTTCAAATTGTTTTGCCACGATGATTCTTTAATGTTGTAGAACGATTTTACTTTATTGATGCAAGCTTCAATGATTGGTTCAGCACCATCCACCGTATCAAATGTTTCGATAATGCGGAACTGCCATTCGGTATTCAATGCATCCACATATTTTTTAGGAATAGGTGATTTGTACAAAGCATCAATTTTTCCTTGCATGGTTGATTGTGCTTTTTTATCGCCAATTGTTGAATCTAATTTAATAGCACAAAACAAATTATTGAAGGTGATATAGCTATTACTTGGATCAACTGTTTCCAGCTTTTTCATTTGTGCATAATCTTCGTCATCCACATTGTTGTTTTTCATTTTGTAGCTATTTACCACTTGGTTGTTCAACAAACCAGAGTATTTAGCTTCCATAGGAATAACCATTTTTGTTGGAGCATCGGCAGTGTATTTTTTAGATGCCAATTGGTTTCCGATGTAATATTGAATTTTATACGCTTGTTTTAAATCCGATTTTTTTACTGCTTGGTTGAATTTACTTACCGAGAATTTTTCTTCTTTCGGTCCAGTAATGTCATACGTTACATCCATCACAATTTGGGCAAAACGCTCTTTCGATAAAATAGGCTCTAACTCTTCTGCCAAACCTTTTGAATTGATTTCTTTGATGGCTTTTTCCTTGGTCATTTTCGACAAGTAATCGTATTTGCCATCTTCGGTTTCCATTTGGAACAAGCTCCATGAATCGCTTGTTTTCACATTGGTAATAACACCCGGTTTTTGGTATTTAACCATTGCTTTTATAATGCTTTCTGCACGTTTCTTTTGCAATTTTGCATTTGCACCAGCATCGCCTTCAATAGAAGAGTAGGCAGTGATGTATAAACCTTCAATAAAGAAGTCAGGCTCTTGCATTGCATCCAAAAAGGGTTGAACATCGGTGTCTTTGTAATCCGATTTGTTTTTTTCGAAAGGAACAGTAAAGGTTAATAACGTTGATTCCGATTTAGGTTCGAATGCTGGTTTTGTATACGCATCATCTTCGGGCATAAGTAACATACTTAATGGAGAATTCGATTCTTGGTCGCCTTGCTCAATGTATGATTTTACAATGGTACGGCATACATTTCCATCCTGAATAATTAATAAATTCAATTCATAATCACCTGTAATGCCTTTTGGTAATTTACCCAATTCAACATCCAGCTTCGTAACTTTTTTTCCTTTTTTCTCAGGTTTAACAAGGTTTTTACTAGCAATTTTATCCTTGGTCATTGTTTTTAGCAATTTACCTTTGCTTAATAAATTATAATCAACAATGTTGTAGGTTTCTTTTTCGTATTGTGCGCGTTGTACTACGTCAATTGCCAAACCATCGCCCGGACGTTTAATCAATTTGTTGAATGCTTTCAGATTATCATATTCTAAATAGATTTTTCCATCTTTTTCATAAATACCATTCACCAATCCATCGTAATCTTTAAACTTTTCGCAGTTTTTGCAGAAGCGTGTATCGGCAGGTTTAATCTTTTTGTTTTTAGTAGTGTATGGAACTTTTAACTCTTTCTTTTTGTCGGCACCCGTATTGAATGAATTGTAGCTACCAAATACCATGGATACAAAAGCTTTTTTACCATTTGCGTCTAAAGCTAACTTCGGACTACCAAAAATGTAATTACCATTTTTAATGATGATCAATGCCTTTTTATCCATTTTCCATTTAACCAAGGTAGCATCTGCAATTTCTTTAGGAGTAGCAGCTACTTTGCCTTTCATAGCAGGAGCAGCAAACACTAGTTCTTCGCCATTTTTTGTTCCACCAACCGATACCAAACGTTTTTGAGTGGTTTCCAATTTCCCTTTGCTATTGATTAACGAAGCTTTATTGTTCTTTGCCATATCTGCTGCTTGTATTTCGGCAGCTTGTCCAAGCACATCATTGTATTCAAGGGTGTCAATACCATTTTCGATACGGTATTTGTTTAAGCCTTGTAAAATTAGTTTTGCAGCTTGGTCAAGGTTTGTATTCTCCGCTACAGGAGCTGCTTTTTTAGCATCTTTCTTTTGAGAAAATCCGGTAGTGGCAGCAAATACAAAAAGGAAAAGCAAAAAGTAATTTTTAATCATTTTTTTATGCGTTTTTATGTGTGAAAAAATGTAAACTAATCGTTCGTTCTGATTCAATTTTTTTAGTAGGTTTGTACATACTCAAAACGATGTTGTTCAATACTTACAAATATATTTTTTGAGAGCTAATAACAAGAATTTATTAATCAACATTTTATGAACAAAATATTAGTTGCCAACCGAGGAGAAATTGCTTTACGCGTGATGCGTTCGTGCCGCGAAATGGGTATTAAAACGGTAGCCGTTTATTCCGAAGCCGATCGTAATGCACCTTTTGTAAAATATGCCGATGAGGCAGTATGTATTGGGCCACCACCTAGTAATCAGTCCTATTTGTTGGGACATAAAATCATTGAGGTTTGTAAGCAATTAAACGTTGATGGTATTCATCCGGGTTACGGATTTTTGTCGGAAAATGCAGAATTTGCAGCAGCAGTTAAGCAAGCAGGAATCACTTTTATTGGTCCATCGCCCGAGGCAATGAACATGATGGGTGATAAATTATCGGCAAAAGCGGCTGTAAAAAAATACAATATTCCAATGGTTCCGGGTTCAGCTGGAGCTATTTCAAGCTTAAAAGAAGGAAAAGAAATTGCTTTGGCAACTGGTTTTCCATTGTTGATTAAAGCAAGTGCTGGTGGAGGAGGAAAAGGGATGCGTATTGTTGATCGCATCGAAGATTTTGAAGAACAAATGAACTTGGCGGTAAGTGAAGCAACTTCTGCTTTTGGCGATGGTTCGGTATTCATTGAACGTTATGTAGCGGGTCCGCGTCACATCGAGATACAAGTATTGGGCGATACACATGGAAACATTGTGTATTTATTTGAACGTGAATGTTCGGTTCAAAGACGCCACCAAAAAGTGATTGAAGAAGCGCCATCGAGCGTGTTAACACCCGAAATTCGTAAAGCAATGGGCGAGTGTGCAGTGAATGTTGGTAAAGCGTGCGATTATGTAGGAGCAGGAACAGTGGAGTTTTTATTGGATGAAAATAAAAATTTCTATTTCTTAGAAATGAATACACGTTTGCAAGTGGAGCATCCGGTAACCGAAATGATTACTGGAATCGACTTGGTAAAAGAGCAAATTAAAGTGGCTCGTGGCGAAAAATTATCGTTCAAACAAGAAGATTTAAAAATCAACGGACACAGCGTGGAAGTGCGTGTGTATGCCGAAGATCCTACCAATAACTTTTTACCAGATATCGGAAAATTAGAAACCTACAAACGTCCACAAGGATTAGGTGTGCGTGTAGATGATGGATTTGAAGAAGGAATGGATATTCCAATTTATTACGATCCAATGATTTCCAAGTTGATTACGTTTGGAAAAGATAGAAAAGAAGCAATCGATAGAATGGTTCGTGCCATTGATGATTATGAAATTGTGGGGGTAGAAACAACATTGCCATTCTGTAAGTTTGTTTTGCAACACGATGCATTTACATCGGGTAATTTTGATACGCATTTTATTAAACATTATTTCAAACCTGAATATTTATCGAAAGAAACACCTGAAGAAGCAGAAGTAGCAGCATTATTTGGCGCACGTTTATTAACAACGATGAAAGCTAAAAAAGCGGTTTCGATTGATTCGGACCAAGTGGTTTCGAAATGGAAATTGAATAGGTTGTAGGGAAATAGTGAACAGTAAATAGTGATTAGTGAAGAGGGGATAGGAAATGCGCGATTAGCATGTCATGCTGAGGAACGAAGCATCTGTGGGGAGGTTGCATTAACTGATTCGATTTTAAATAAGAACTTAGTCTACTCATTTCCTCCCGATAGCTATCTTGATATTGAAAATGCAGGTAGAAAAAGGAGTCAATTGTTGATTCGCAATTTAGAATAGTGCGCTGTCACTCTGAGCTTGTCGAAGAGCATGCGCTGTAATCGTATCAATTTACTGGTATAAACTTCACAAAAACCGTTTAACGTTTTCAATTAAAAATAATTTACCTTTGTATATAACTTTTTGAACTTCGGTTCGTTATACAACAGAAACGAGTACACCAAAATCGTATTCAAGAGCCAAATGGCAAAAAAAATCTTCATAGCACTTTGCGTGTTTCCGCTTTTTGTAAGCGCTCAAACGGATAGTAATGTTGCTACTGCTGCAAAACCTGTAACTCCTATTAATGGAATTTTAGTTTCTACGGTTTATTATCAAGGAGATACCATTCCCTACAAACAATTGCCAGCAATTACTTGCTCTGCAAATCGTGTTTTTAAAACAGTAAAACAAAAAGCAGCCTGGGACCGATTAAAATACAATGTCAAAAAAGTTTATCCTTATGCTATTTTAGCAGCAGCCAAGCTAAAAGAATACGATCGTGTATTGGCAACCATGCCAGAGCATGATCGAAAAAAATACACCAAAGTAGTAGAGCAACAATTAAAAAAAGAGTTTGGTGATGAGCTTAAAAAATTATCTGTTAATCAAGGTCGTTTATTAATAAAATTGATTGACCGCGAAACAGGAAAAACTACCTATGAGGTTGTAAAAGATATGCGAGGAAGCTTTTCTGCTTTCATGTGGCAAAGTGTTGCTGTAATGTTTAATTCGAGCTTAAAATCGGATTATGATCCAGAAGGAGATGACAAAGCTGTTGAGGCTGCGATTCGTTTAGTTGAAGCTGGCGAAATTTAATTTACCACTTAAAAATATCCACAAAATTGTTTGGTCGCTCATTCAAGCGCCACGAGAATCCTTTTAACTTAAATTCTTTTATATCCACTTGTTCAATCGGAAAAAGTGTTGCATCGGGTTTTGTGATAAATGTAATTTTATTAATCTGATTGTCTTTTAAATAAATCGTTAAGTCGCTACAGTCTGCTTTATTCGCAGCTTTTAGTTCATCCAATTTTGTTTCTTTATTTTTTTCGGTAGCATAATAAATCGTTTGTCCATTTCCTTCTACATTCACTCGTACCAATTTATTATCAACAAAAAAACCTTCCATGTATTTTCCTTTTATCTGATTAAAATGGCTACTATCGGCTTCCGACACAATAAAGCCTGTACCAAATAATTCTAATTTTTTCAAGGACTTTTTACCTGTTGTAAGGTGAATACTATCGGATGTTAACTGATTGTAGGCACTCCAAAGAATAGGCTTACCAATTAATTTCATCAAGGAATCGTTTAATGAATAATACATGGAGTCGCATTTGCCTTGCATATCACTTTTATAAAACTTTACATGGTGATAAGCATACAATTGTTTGTTCCCTTTTGTTTTTATGGAATCGGCAACTGTTTTGTTTTTTACTACTCCTTTTTTGAGTGGCGATGCCATTGCTTTTAATGTATCCGCATGAAGGAACAAGGTGTCTTTTTCATACACTTGCATGAGCATGGTGTTGCCTGTTACAACCGATTTTTCTTCGAGTTCCCAGTATTTTGCATAGGCACCAGAAATGGTTATTTTTTGAGTTGTATCAATAATTTGCACATTCTTAACAGCTCTACCAATTCCTTTTTTACGATCGTAATACAAGCTATCACCAAACATTTTTTGTTCCTTGGTAAGGATGTAGGAGTTTTTACTAAAACGAGATTGATCCTTAAACGTATCGTAATAACCATCTTCGCAATAGATTAAATTGTTTTTGCTTTTAATCGTTGTTGGTCCTTTGAAATAAGTAATTTTTGAAGAAGTATTGTAGCGCATGGTATCGCAATTAATAACAAACTGCGGATTGGTAAGCACTACATTTTTTTTGAATGTTAAGTCATTCGACTTGGCAAAGAAATATCCTGTTTCACTGGTAAGTACATTGTCCTTACTAACAATGCGAGCAGGGGTAACATAATAACCAACACTTGTTGCTACATCGTAATTTAATGCATCGGTAGTCAGTTGCATATCGCCTTTGTTTACCACTACATTTTTAGTGATGATGGCTTTTTTTGTATTTCCATCATACTTCAATAAATCGCCATACAAATGAATACTATCTCCTTGCTGAATGTGAACGTGATCGAATGCATCCAAAGAATTGTTTTCATAAAAATACGCACTGTCGCAAAAAAGCAAGGTATTATCTTGTTTGAATTGAACATTGCCAATCAATCGCTTAGCGCCATTGCCCAGTTTTTTATCAAACTTTAAATGGTCGGCATTTACAATTTCAATTCTTTTTTGAGCGAAGGAAAGAGTAGGAGTGATGAAGTATAAAAAAAGCAAAACAGAAAATAATTTCATTGTTTGTTGCATCAACGTATTATTTCCTATTTTGCTCATATAGTTTGTAAAAATGGTTTTGTAAATGCTGCCTGCTTTTTATGAAAGCATAGTGAGCAGGCAATTACTATACCAGTTCTTTACTGCGAATTAATGTTTGTGTTCTATCTGGTCCAACCGAAACAATTGTTATTGGAACACCTGTTTCTTTTTCAACAAAGGCAATGTATTCAGCCAATGATGCTGGGATTTGATTGATATCATTTAAACCCGTTAAATCTTGATTCCATCCTTTTAACTCGGTATAAATGGGAGTCAACAATTCAGGTGAATAATCGTATGGCAAATAATTTATTTTTTCGCCTTGGTAATTGTAGCCTATACATACTTTGATGGTGTCCAAACCGCTTAATACATCGGCTTTCATCATCATCAATTCCGTTACACCGTTTATCATTACCGCATATTTTAATGCAGGTAAATCCAACCAACCAGTGCGTCTTGGGCGACCAGTTACAGAACCAAATTCGCGACCGTTGTTACGAATTTGATCTCCAACTTCGTCAAACAACTCGGTAGGGAACGGACCACTACCAACGCGTGTGCAATATGCTTTAAAAATACCGTAAACATTTCCAATACGATTTGGTGCAATTCCTAAACCTGTACAAGCACCAGCACAAATAGTGTTAGATGATGTTACAAATGGGTAAGAACCAAAATCAATATCCAACAATGAACCTTGAGCACCTTCTGCTAAAATCATTTTGTTGTTTTGAAACGCTTCATTGATATAATGTTCGCTTTCTATTTGAGTATATGTTTTTAATCGTTCGATAGCGTTGAACCATTCTGGTTCCATTTCATCTAAATTGTATTCGAAGTTAAGATGCGATAAAATTTGTTTGTGTTTTTCAACCAAAGCATCGTATTTGCTTTTAAAGTTTGGTAAAGCAATATCACCAACACGGATACCATTTCTACCGGTTTTATCCATGTACGTTGGTCCGATACCTTTAAGTGTAGAACCTATTTTTTCTTTTCCTTTTGCAGCTTCCGATGCAGCATCCAACAAACGATGTGTAGGTAAAATCAAATGCGCTCTTTTCGAGAATAATAATTTTGATTTAATGTCGACACCCATTTTAATTAATGCATCAATTTCAGACATTAATACAACAGGATCAATAACAACACCATTACCAATAATGTTGATTGCGGTTTTGTGAAATATTCCAGAAGGAATAGTTCTTAAAACATGTTTTATACCGTTAAATTCAAGTGTATGGCCAGCATTCGGACCACCTTGAAATCGTCCGATGATATCGTATTTCGGAGTTAATACATCTACAATTTTACCTTTACCTTCGTCTCCCCACTGAAGACCTAACAATACATCTACTTTCATTACCGTTTGATTAATCTTATTTATTTAAAATTGAAATTGCTTTTTCTTCGGACTCACATACATTGAACACACTGTTCAGTTTTGTGATAACCAATAATTCAGTTATTTTTTTGTTGACATTGCAAATAGCAACATCGCCACCAGCTTTGCGTGCTTTTGTTAAAATATTAATAAGCACATTTAATCCGCTGCTGTTTAAGTATTTTAATTCAGCTAAGTTTAAAACAATCTTTGTTTCATCTTTTGATATAGCTGTTTCAATCTCTTGCATCATTGCTGTTGCTTGATTTCTGTCGATAAGTTCGCCTTGTAAAAGAAACACATTCAATGCATCCTTTTTACTTGATTTGTAACCGAATATCATATATTGCTTTTTATTTTTTTATGCTCACAGGTGCCATTTTTGGCTAATTTGCTACACTTTCCATAAAAGTTAAGTGAGTGATTGGTAATGTCGAATTGTAAAATATCACCAGCTGTTTTTTGAATTTGTTGCAAACGAGGATCACAAAATTCAAACACTTTTTCGCAATCGGTACAAATCAAATGATCGTGTTGTTTGTATTCGTATGATTTCTCGAAGTGGGCAATGTTTTTTCCAAATTGATGTTTGGTAACTAAATTACAATTCAATAATAGTTCAATGGTATTGTACAACGTTGCTCTACTTACACGGTACTTTTTGTTTTTCATGTGTATGTACAACGACTCAATATCAAAATGTCCACCATGTGAATAAATCTCGTTGAGAATAGCAAAACGTTCTGGTGTTTTTCTATGACTATGTACTTGCAAATACTCTGCAAAAATTTGTTTTACCGTTTCTTTGGTATCAATACCCGACATCGTAATAATTATAAATAATGTGCACTAAAATTACAAAAATAATTGGCTCAAAAGTTTAAAGTTTTCCACAATTACAAAGGCTTTTGTTGATGATTTAGAAATAAAAAATCCCTCAGTCTACTGAGGGATTTTTTATTTATCAATGCGTTAAATCAGCTTATTTTGCTGCTTTTTTAGCTGCCTTTTTTGGTGCAGCTGCTTTTTTAGCAGGTGCTTCTTTTTTAGCAGTTGTTGCTGTTGTTGCTTTTTTACGAGGTCTACTTACCCCATAAGAACCCATTGCAATTTTACCTTTACGGCTTTTTTTATCTCCTCTGCCCATAATAATTTTTGTTTTATGATTTACGGTTAATAGTTATACAAACGTACACTTATTTTGTATAAAAACAAATATTTTTTGATTACTTGCATTGCGGAGTAGCTCCAGTTTTTTGAAAAAAGTCTTTTTCAATTAATTCAACACGTGCAATGGATTTGCGCAGCCAATGCAATGTTAATGCTTCTTTCTCTTCATCGCTGATGTGCCAATCAACAGGTGTTTGGTGCAGCTTTTCAACCAATGAATGCAAACAAAGTGCAGCAGAAACAGAAATATTAAAACTTTCGGTAAAGCCATACATTGGAATCATCACAAAATCATCGGCTTGTTCACGAACAGTTTCTGAAATGCCTGTTAGTTCGGTTCCAAAAAACAAAGCCAAGGGTTTATCAACGGGTAAGTCTTTTAATTCATATCCATTTTTATGAGGCGATGTTGCAACGATACGATAGCCTTGTGCTTTTAGTTTCTGAATGCAATCCAAGGTGTTATTTTCGGCATTGCGATATTTATGAAGGTTCAGCCATTTAGGCGAACCCATTGCTATGTCTTTATTAACAGTGTATGCGTTTTTGTTTTCAATAATGTGAATGTCCTGTATCCCAAAAATATCGCAGGAACGCAATACTGCACTTGCATTGTGAGGCTGATATAAATCTTCGAGAACAAGCGTAATGTGACGTGTTCTGTATTTCAAAACTTCGTCCATTTTTGCCCTGCGTGTTTCAGAAACAAATTGAGATAAATAGTTGATTAACTCCTTGCTCATTATTTTACTTTACCGTTCGACTTAGCTACTAAATTGGCAATTCTGTATAACATACGTGCGCCAACATTTGCATCCCATTCATCTTTTCCTGGCGCAATTTCATTGATATCAAATGCAATAATTGTTTTTTTGCTTTCAACAATTTTTTGAACTAAGAACAAAATCTGTTCTGTTTCAAAACCACCTGAAACAGGAGTTCCTGTATTCGGACATAATTTTGGATCCAATCCGTCAATATCAAAACTCAAATAAATTTTATCAGGCAATTGCTTGATAATATTGTCACAGATTTTACTCCATGATTTCCCTTCGTATTGTTGGTGTTTAATATCTCTATCGTAATAGGTTTTAATTCTACCTTTCGACTTCTCAACAAGCTTCGCTTCCGCTTCGCAAAAATCACGAATACCAACTTGAACTAGTTTTGATACTTGTTTGATTTTTAAAGCATTGAACATGATTGATGCATGTGAAAATTCAAATCCTTCGTAAGCATCGCGTAAGTCGGCATGCGCATCAATTTGTAATATTCCAAACGATTTGTGCTTCTCAGCCAATGCTTGCATCATTCCCAATGGTGTGCTGTGATCACCACCAAGCAATGCTACCGTTTTGTTTTTATTTATAAAATGCAAAACACGTTCTTTTACCCAAGCGTTCATGACTTTGCATTCAGCATTCACTTCTGTTTGTATTTTGCGCATGGTGGTATTACTTTCTGGCGATTTACCATCTTCCAACATACCAATATATGTTTCCGCCTTTTTGCGCAATTCAGTGCTTTTTTTCTGAATAGCAGTAGGGATTTTGTCCATTGCAATGCCTATTTTCCAAGCATCTTTAATATAGGGATCAAACAAATCAACTTGAAACGAAGCGTCAAAAACTGCTTGTGGTCCTTTTGCAGTTCCTGCAGCATAAGATACAGTTACTTCCCAAGGAACTGGAACAATCACAACTTCCGATTCATCGGTAGTAAATGGCAATCCATATATGTTTGCATTTTTATCGCCTAAATTGTTAGGGTCAAAATTCTTTATTTTTTCGGCTTTACTCATTTTTGTTTTTATTAAGGCCGCGAAAATACAAAAAAACTTGGCAACATTTAAAGGCAATCAATTATCTAAAAGATAGGATTCAAAAAAGGTGTAAAAATTTGTAAGTGTTTGAAAATTAATCGATAAAAAACTTGACATTAGCTGTAATATTCGTAACTTTACAGTATAATTTTTAATGAAATGAAATTATCATCGTTAAAATATTATTCATTTTTATCCTTTATGCTGCTTTCTTTTGGTTTGTTAGCACAGCCAAACAATCAGGCAGTAGTTACTATTATTGGAGATCCAGTTGGTAACAACGAGCAAAACAATTACAATCCTTATCAACAACAAATTAATAATCCTCCACCTAGTCAAGCATATTCCGAAACAAACATATTGGTAGAACCAACATTAGAAAATGGTTTTCACATGCGTTTCGAAGTTGGATCAAACCAAACCGAGGATAACTTTAATTCCAAACCATCGCTACCATCGAGTGGTGGCAGTGCTTCTGTGAAAGCAAAAAAACGTCAACCAAGTATGTCTGAACGTTCGTTCAATGTAAAAAAACGTTTAAAATCGTGGTTACCAAAACGTAAAAAACGTTACCGCCCGAACCTTTGCGGTCGATTTTAATTCTTTACATTTGCAGCCAAATCAATTCTAATTTTATTTATGTTTAATAAAAAAGTAATCGTTGCTGCTTCGATTATCTCATTAGCAGCATGCGTTGAAAAAGTTCCTATTACAGGTAGAAGACAAGTGAGTTTGGTGCCTGAATCAGATTTAGTAACCATGAGTTTATCGGAATACGATAAATTCTTAGCAGAGCACAAACCTTTACCTGCAACAGATTCAAGAGCACAACTTGTAAAAAAAGTTGGCGAAAAAATTCAAGCTGCAGTCACAAAATTTATGAATGATAAAGGATTGTCGCAACGCATTGATGGTTATCAATGGGCATTTAATACAGTAGATGATGCAACAGTAAATGCTTGGTGTATGCCAGGAGGAAAGGTAGTTGTGTACACAGGATTGTTGCCTGTAACACAAGATGAAGCAAGTTTGGCGGTAGTTATGGGACACGAAATAGCACATGCTATTGCTCGTCATGGTAACGAACGTATGAGTCAAGGCATGGCTGTTCAGTTTGGTGGAGTATTGTTATCTGCGGCATTGCAAAGCAAACCGCAAGAGACACAAAATTTATTCATGCAATCGTATGGATTAGGTTCTACACTTGGTGTTTTGAAATATTCACGTACACATGAAAGTGAAGCAGATAAAATGGGATTGGTATTTTCTGCTATTGCAGGATATGATCCAAATGCAGCAGTTGCATTTTGGGAGCGTATGGCGGCACAAGGAGGACAAAAGCCATTAGAGATTCTTAGCACGCATCCAAGTGATGAAACACGTATTGCAGATATCAAAGCATTCTTGCCAGAAGCATTAACGCATTACAAAAAATAATAACCGCATTTACAAAATTAAAAAAGCCCTATCGTTTCCGATAGGGCTTTTTTAGTATCAAAAAAGTCTAAGACTATTTGTTAACTGTTTTTGCTAACTCAGCACCAGCTTTAAATTTAGCTACTTTTTTAGCAGCGATTTTAATAGCTTTACCAGTTTGTGGGTTACGACCAGTTCTTGCAGCTCTTTTAGAGATAGAGAAAGATCCGAAACCTACTAATGCAACTCTGTCACCTTTTTTAAGTGCTTTTGTTGTAGCGTTAACGAATGCATCTAATGCTCTTTGAGCATCAGCTTTTGTCAATTTTGATTCTGATGCGATAGCATCAACTAATTCTGCTTTGTTCATTTTGAATTGTTTTTTAAGGGTTAAACATTAATTAATTACTTGAACAGGAACAAAATTAGTACTATTCCCTGTTCGTGCAACATTCAGCGCTAAAAAAGTGCATATTTGTTGATAAATCGTGTTTTTGTTAATAACTATGCCCGAAAAGGCACTTATAGTTATGTTTTAAGTCGATTAAAACTCGAATACATATATATAACTAAAAAATAGACGTAAGCACCTCTGTGAGTGTTGCAAAATAAACTGACTTAGCTTTATTTTGTAGATGGCTGCTTTAGTTGACGCTCCAAGCCTTGCCCACTTGAAAGCCCCTTAGAAATTCAGGAACAGACATTCGTTTTTTTCCTGCTAATTGCAAATCGGCAACTTTAATAAAACCATCTTTTACGGCTACCTTTATATAGCTCTTTTCATCGGTAATAATTGAGCAAAGAGGTTCATTGTGAGCAACAACTTCCTTTTCGGTTTTGAAAATTTTCACTGAATAATTTTTATTGTCGGGCGAAATAAACTCCGTAAAAGCTGCAGGGTAGGGGCTTAGACCTCTAATTAAATTATGGATTTCAGTTGTGCTTTTAGTCCAGTCAATTTTGCAATCCTCCTTAAATATTTTAGGAGCATGCATTTCAACTTCACCATTTGCGATGTACTCCGATTGATCCGTTTGTGGATAAGCGCCCTTTTCAATCGACTGAACAGTCTTTAATACCAATTGTGCTCCAATGTGCATTAATTGATCGTGCACTTCACCAGCGGAATCATTTTCGCCTATGGCAATCTTTTCTCTGTATATGATTTTTCCTGTATCTATTTGATGTTGTAAAAAGAAGGTAGAAACACCTGTTTCTTTATCACCATTAATAACAGCCCAATTTATTGGTGCTGCACCACGATAACGAGGCAATAAAGATCCATGCAAGTTAAATGTCCCTAAACGAGGCATACTCCATACAATTTCGGGCAACATTCTAAAAGCAACAACAATTTGCAAATCGGCATTCAATGCTTTTAATTCGGTTAAAAAATCTTCGGCTTTTAATTTTTCAGGTTGAAGAACAGTGAGTCCTTTTTCAAGAGCATACTTCTTAACTGCCGATTGTTGCAGTTGCTGTCCGCGACCAGCAGGTTTGTCGGGTACCGTTATCACTCCCACAATGTTGTAATTGTTTTTCACCAATATATCCAACGACTCCACCGCAAATTCGGGTGTTCCCATAAAAACAATTCGAAGGTTGCTCATTTTATAGTATGTTTGCTTTAGAGTTCAAAACTAAAAATATTTTTTTGCTTAAATGGCTTATTTGAAAAATATAAAACTATTACTTGGTCCTTTATTAGCGTTTATCATCTTATCAACCGTTGATTTAGTTCCAGGAAATCCACTAGTTACACGCATGGCTGCTGTTACCGTTTGGATGGCTATTTGGTGGTTTACGGAAGTGGTTCATTTAGCCGTTACCGCTTTGTTGCCTATATTATTGCTTCCCATTTTGGGCATTGCTGATAGCAAAACAACAGCTTTTCAATACATGGATCCCATCATTTTTTTATTCATCGGTGGATTTATTATCGCATTTGCCATTGAACGTTGGAAACTACATCAACGAATTGCCTTAAAAATTTTAATGTTGGTAGGCACAAGTCCTTCTCGAATATTGCTTGGTGTAATGCTAACCTCGTATTTAATATCCATGTGGATTTCGAATACCGCAACAGTTATGATGTTATTATCAGCAGTACTTGCTATCATTGTTCAAACCGAAAAACATTTTAAACAAGAACACCATTCACATCGTATAGCCTCTGCCTTATTAATTGGTTTGGCTTATTCTGCAACAATAGGAGGTATGGCTACTTTAGTGGGAACACCTACCAATATGATTTTTTTTAGAGAATATACAGAAAAATTTCCGCTGAATAACGATATGAATTTTTTTGCATGGTTTAAAATTAGTTTCCCCTTGTCGATACTTTTTTTAATAAGTGCCTTTTATACACTTAAGTTATTATTTATAAAGAAAGACATTGAACTTGCTGTAGATAAAAACTATTTTAAAGAAGCGTATCTACGTTTAGGAAAGATAAGTTATGAAGAAAAGGTAGTAGCGGTTATATTTATTCTTACAGCTTTGCTTTGGTTTACACGAGCCGATATTGATTTTGGCTTTGTAAAAATGAAAGGCTGGAGCAATTTGTTTGAAAAGAAAGATTTTTTACAGGACAGTACTGTTGCTATTTTTATGGCAATTCTCCTGTTTATTATTCCATCTAAAACGGAAAAAGGAAGAGCAATTATTGTTTGGGAGGATGTTGCAAAATTACCATTTGATATAGTGCTTTTGTTTGGAGGAGGATTTGCCCTTGCAAAAGGATTTGAATTATCGGGCTTAAGCAATTGGCTTGCTAGTCAAATGCAATTTAGTAGTACTACGAATGTCTATGTGCTCATCTTCGGAATGTGTATTTTAATTACAATTATCAGCGAGTTTGCATCAAATGTTGCTTGCATTCAATTAATGCTCCCTATTTTAATTGCAATTGTACATGCAATGAACATACACCCCTTGCTCATTTTAGTGCCTGCTACTTTAGCATCTTCTTTAGGGTTTATGTTGCCCGTTGCAACCGCACCCAATACCATTGTCTTTGGAAGTAAGCGTTTGTTGGTAAAGGATATGTTAAAAACAGGATTAATACTTGATGTTGTGGGTATTCTTCTGATAACATTTTATATGTTTATCCTTCAACAATTCTAATATTCTTATTTAAAAATAATTTCATATTATTGCTATATAAAAAACAAACAAACATGAAAAAAATCGCAATTGCAATTGTATTATTTACAGCATCATTCATTTCTTCAAAAGCGCAGGATAAAGCTTTTGAAAAGGGTAACTTCACTTTTGATTTGGGTGCAGGTTTTGGTCTTTACGGAACAAAAATCCATACAGAAGAGAATAAATACAGTTATACATGGAATGGATCTTCATTTGTAAAGACAAAAGTAGGGATTACTCAAAATGATACAACTGATGGAGCAGTGTCTACCATTTATCCATTAAAAGTTGAATACGGTGTTACTAATTGGTTGGGAGTAGGAGCTCGCTTTGCTTTTTCTGATTATTTTGAAGAAAGAGATTCAATTACAGGTATAAAACCAAACTTTACTTCATTTGATGCAGGTGTTGTTTTAAACTTCCATTTAATTAAATCAAAACGATTTGATATGCCAATCAGTGTAAATTGTGGCTACTCAAGTTTTAAATTCATTTCGAATGACATCAAAGATTCAAAAGGGAAGGACAATGGAATTAATTATGGCATAAGCATTTTGCCTCGTATTTATTTTGGTGATCATATTGGTATGTTTTTTAATTTAGGATATGCTGGATACAATTATCCTAGCATTCATTTTTCAGACAATACAGACTCGAATTTAAATGATGAAAATGACTGGAAATATAGAATCAGAGGAAATGGTGCAAATATCGGGATTGGCTTAATCGCAAAATTCTAATAAAAAGAATATTTAATAAAAAAAGCCCCTTTCAATTTTGAAAGGGGCTTTTTATTTTAATCATCAGTAGGTTCTGGTGCTTTTTGAAAGCCAGCTTTTTTAGGTTTTATTTTCTTGATAAAAAGAACATTTATAATCTCATCATCCAGCGTAATAATTGCTTTCGACATTCCGTTTGTAATGGTGATAGGGAAATTGTCACGTAATTTTTTAGCAACTTTTTCGTAGGTATTGTTTTCTAAACGAATATACATTCCTACAACTTTTCCTTCTTTTACTTCACATTTACCACTAAAACATTGCGCATCACTTCCATTTCTAAAAGAGATAATTACATCATCGTATGTGCCGTCAGCAACATCTTCAGCGCCACGCTCTTCAAATTTCTGAGCCCATTTTAAATAGCAGTTTGTATCTTCTTCATTTGCTTTTGTTTGAGTTTGTGCACTCGAAGCAAACGTTATACTTAATAATAATGTTAGAGAAGTAATGATTTTTTTCATAGGTGATTTGTTTGGTGCAAATTAATAAATAATTATTTATAAATGTAAAAATTCCACCGAGAATTTCAAATGCTGTGCCAAAGTTATTTTTGCTGAATCTAAAAATGTTTTTACTGAACTTCCATTAATTTGTATATTCGTTGCCTGTTTACACAATCTATAATCATGAGTAAAGCACTGATTGAACAAAATTTAAGGGAAGCTAGTGAGATTTTATCTCAGTTTTTGAATGATAAAAACATTGAATTAATTGAGAAATCAGGCAATTTTATGGTGAATGCATTAAAGAACGGGCATAAAATTATAGCTTGCGGAAATGGTGGTTCCATGTGCGATGCCATGCATTTTGCTGAAGAGTTAAGTGGGCGATTCAGAGAGGATAGAAAAGCATTGGCAGCTATTTCCATTTCTGACCCATCCCATCTTTCATGTGTTGGAAACGATTATGGCTATGATAAAGTGTTTTCACGTTATCTTGAAGCATTAGGAAACAAAGGTGATGTTTTACTTGCAATTAGTACTAGTGGTAATTCAGTTAATGTACTTAATGCCATTGGAGTTGCAAAAGAAAAAGGAATGGTCGTAATCGGATTGACGGGAAAAGACGGAGGCAAAATGGCTTCCTTATGCGATGTTGAAATACGAGCACCACATAGCAGCTTCGCGGATAGAGCGCAAGAAATTCATATTAAAGTCATTCATTCATTAATTCATTATATCGAAACTACAATTTAACAACTAACCTTCGATACTTGAAATTACTCCCACTCAAGTATCTTTAAAAGCAATTTTTTTTATGCTTGTAAAAACCTATGGGAGCGCTGTATATGGCATCAATGCTACAACAGTTACAGTAGAAACAAACATTAATCCAGGAGTTAATTTTTTTCTAGTCGGCTTGCCCGACAGTGCCGTTAAAGAAAGTCAGCAACGCATAGATGCTGCTTTAAAAAACAACGGGTACAAAATACCCGGTAAAAGCATTGTCATTAATATGGCGCCAGCTGATATTCGTAAAGAAGGCTCCTCATACGATTTAACAATTGCAGTAGGAATTTTAGCTGCATCCGAACAAATTCGTTCAGAAAACATTGCCGATTATATTATCATGGGCGAACTATCCTTAGATGGTGGATTGCAACCCATAAAAGGTGTTTTGCCAATTGCTATAAAAGCAAGAGAAGAAAAATTCAAAGGAATTATTTTACCAATACAAAATGCAAAAGAAGCTGCAATCGTTACGGAGTTAGATGTTTATGGAGTTGAAAACATTAAAGAAGTAATTGATTTTTTTAATGGGAAAATCGAATTAGAAAAAACAATTGTTAATACCCGCGATGAATTTTATTCAAAATTAAACGATTCGGAAGTAGATTTTTCGGATGTAAAAGGACAAGAGAATATTAAACGAGCCTTAGAGATTGCTGCTGCTGGTGGTCACAATGTAATACTAATTGGCCCTCCTGGTGCTGGTAAAACCATGTTGGCGAAACGCTTGCCAACCATATTGCCTCCAATGAATTTACACGAAGCATTGGAAACCACCAAAATTCATAGTGTTGCAGGGAAGATGGGAAAAAACACAGGATTGGTTTCTATACGACCATTTCGTTCACCACATCATACCATTTCCGATGTGGCATTAGTAGGTGGAGGAGGAGTACCCCAACCTGGTGAAATTTCATTAGCACACAATGGTGTTTTGTTTTTGGATGAATTACCCGAATTTAAAAGAACTGTATTAGAAGTAATGCGTCAGCCTTTAGAAGATAGAGTAGTAACCATTTCGAGGGCAAAATTTTCGGTGGAATATCCTGCTAGTTTTATGCTAATCGCATCCATGAATCCTTGTCCATGTGGTTATTATAATCATCCCGAAAAAGACTGTGTTTGTCCTCCCGGTACCGTTCAAAAATATCTAAATAAGATATCAGGACCATTATTGGATCGTATAGATATTCATGTGGAAGTAACGCCTGTTTCGTATACAGAGTTGGCAGCAGAACGTATTTCGGAAAAGAGCATTGCAGTGCGAGAGCGTGTGGTAAAAGCAAGAGAAATTCAAGATGCTCGTTTTGAGAACAATGAAGGAATCCATTGCAATGCCCAAATTCGTACCAAGCAATTGAAAGAAGTTTGTAAAATAGACGAGGCAGGGAATCAATTATTAAAAACAGCAATGGAAAAGCTAGGTTTATCGGCAAGAGCGTATGATCGAATTTTAAAAGTAGCACGTACTATTGCCGATTTGGATGGATCTGAGCGAATTGAAACCAATCATTTGGCCGAAGCAATTCAATATAGAAGTTTGGATCGAGAGGGTTGGGCTGGATAAAAAATGTTAAGAGTAAAACAATTTTACGTACTTTTTGGTTTACTAATAAAGAACAATCATGAAATCGATATTTTATTTAGTCATTGTATTTACTTTTGCATCATGCACTAGTAATAGTCAACCAAAAACTACGAAACCTATGAGTACTTCAAACAAAGTAACAAAAACAGAAGAAGAGTGGAAAAAGGTATTAAGTCCAGAACAATACCATGTAATCCGACAAAAAGGGACAGAAACTCCTTATTCTGGAAAATACTATTTGCATAAAGAAAAAGGCACCTATGTTTGCGCTGCATGTGGAGCTGAGTTATTTAAATCAGACGCTAAATTTGATGCAGGATGTGGTTGGCCAAGCTTTTCAGATGCTATTGATTCGAGCAGAGTTACTTACACTACCGATAAAACGCATGGAATGATTCGAACAGAAATAACATGTACGAAATGTGGTGGACACTTAGGGCATGTATTTGAAGACGGACCAAAACCAACTGGCCTGAGATATTGCGTAAATTCGCTATCAATAGAGTTTAAAAAGTAAATTTATTCAATTGATTATTAGATAATTATGATTATTTCTGCTAAATTATGTTAATACATTATATGTATGTACATATAATATTTTATATTTGCAGTGTAAATATTAAAAACCCTTAAATAAAAAGTAATGATAAACAAACTTACAACAGGAATTATTGCAGTAGCTGCAGTAGTAACATTTGCTTTTACAACAAAGCACACCGACACATTTAATGTTGATACAAAATCAACTACAGCAACATGGTTAGCAAAAAAAGTAACTGGACAACATACAGGTGGAATCAACATCACAAAAGGAACAGTTTCAGTTGATCATGGTAAAGTTGCAGGAGGATCATTTGAATTTGATATGACTTCAATTACTTGTACTGATTTAACTGACAAAGAGTGGAATGGTAAATTAATCGGACATTTAAAGTCGGATGATTTTTTTAGCACAGAAAAAAATCCAACTGCTAAATTTGAAATTACGAAAGCAGTTCAAAAAGAAGGAACAAACTTCGATGTAACTGGTAAATTAACAATCAAAGGAATTACAAATGAAATTACATTCCCAGCTGTAATTACAATGAACGATAAAGCAGTTGTTACTGTTGCTAAAATCATGGTAAACCGTACAAAATTTGATATCAAATACGGTTCTGCTAGTGTTTTTGAAGGTATTGGCGACAAAGCTATCAACGATGAATTTGAATTAAATGTAAACGTTGTTGCTAAAAAATAATTGGTTAGTACATTATTAAAAACGCCCTTCCAAATCATGGAAGGGCGTTTTTTTTGTTCTAATTAGTCGGTTACTTTTGAACGATCAATTTTGAACGAATAGAAGTTGTGGCGCCTATAACTGAATAAATGTAATGCCCATTTTTTAATGTAGTTGTTGGAATCGAAATTTCATTTTTTGCTGCTGGACTTACTTTAAGTTCTTCGCTATAAACTAAAGCACCTTTCATATCAAATAGTTCCAATTTTAGCTGACTGTCTTTATTATTTAAAATATAAATTGTAGTATTATCTTTTGCCGGATTTGGAAAGCAATAAGCACTTACAAACGAACTATTAGATGCTTCTTCAACTCCAGCCACCATACTAAAATTCATTTCATCAACAATGATATAGGTTCCATTTTGTGAATTCATTGAACCTGCCATTACCATAATATAGGCAGAATCTGGAATTAATGCTGATTGATACACTACTGGAAAACTAACACATTTAAAATTTGCATTAGAGGTATCAATTACGAATGAACAAGAATCAGGGGAAGCTACAATTGAATCACCTTGATACAAGCCAAATAATATATAAGCTTTATCACCTCCAATTACATTTGCTTTAAAACAAACATTCAAAAAATTTGGTCGCTGCGACATTGTAAATTCAGCTTCTGCAGTTCCTGGTATAAACATAAATCCAGGGTCGAATGTTGCTACTTTCATTGAATGGCTTCCTGCATAAGCAGGCGAGTAGGGGGTAACACTCACATCGGGGTCACTGTTGGTAGTAAACCATCCGTCTGGATTGTTATCATTATTTCCATCAATTGTCCAGTTTTCAAAACCTGAGTTTGGAACTTGTGCATTTACGAATGTGCTAACAAATAAGCACAGTATCATTGCAATAAAAGTGTAGCTTTTTTTCATTTTGTTTTTTGTTTAAGTTGATTAATACGTATTAATAACTATAACGAAATTAGTTCAGCTACAAAAAACAGTAAATGACAATGCTCAGAAATGTATTCTTAAATGATGATTATAATCATTTAATTTACCAAGTGCCTCCAGGAGAGAAAAGTAAGTCGGTAGGGGAGTCAACATCGTACAAACATTTATAGCCTTTGGTTTCTCTATTGCAAAAGGGTTCCAATAGCTTAACCATTGTGATGTAAGCTTCAAGGGTTAAATCGCAATACAGCTGAGCACTTCTTTGAATTTCAATTCCTAAGTCTTCCTCCGATAGTCGTAGCGTGAGCATACAATTTCTTGATTCAATAAATGGAAGGCTAGCCAATTCAAGCGTTTGTTTTTTATTCAGAATGGTTTCTTGAATAGTATCTCTGAATAAGATAGCTTGTGCCATATCAAAGTCGTAGAGGCGAACAACATCATCTCCGTATTCATTTATATTGCTTATATAATCGAGTGTCATAAATGAAATTTAAGAGATAAAAAAAAGCCCCTTCATTTTGAAGGGGCTTCGTTATTAATTTTGAGCAGTAGCTTGTTCTGGTTTTGGTAACAAAGCCTTGCGAGACAATTTGAATTTTCCTGTTTTAGGATCAACTCCAATTAATTTCACTTGGATTTTTTCACCTTCTTTTAAAACACCATCCATTGACTCTAAACGAGTGTGTCCAACTTCAGAGATGTGTAATAAACCATCTTTACCAGGCATAAATTCAACAAAAGCACCAAATGCCATGATTGATTTTACTTTTCCTTCGTATACTTCACCAACTTCTGGTTGAGCAACGATACCTTTAATTTTAGCTAACACAGCATTGATTGCGTCTGCATTTGTTGCAACGATATCAATGTGTCCCATGTTGTCTTTTTCTTCGATAACGATAACTGCACCTGTTTCGCGTTGCATTTCTTGAATGATTTTTCCTCCAGGCCCGATGATAGCACCGATAAATTCTTTAGGAATAGTCATTTTAACAATACGAGGAGCATGTGGTTTGTAATCTTCACGAGGAGCTGCAATTGTTTTAACCATTTCACCTAAAATGTGTAAACGACCTTGTTTTGCTTGCTCCAATGCTTCAGCCATTACTTCGTATGGTAAACCATCTACTTTTAAGTCCATCTGACAAGCAGTGATACCATCTTTTGTTCCTGTAACTTTGAAGTCCATATCACCTAAATGATCCTCATCTCCTAAGATATCAGAAAGGATAGCGTATTTTCCTTTGTCGTCAGTAATTAAACCCATTGCAATACCAGATACAGGTTTTGTGATTTTAACACCAGCATCCATTAATGCTAATGTTCCTGCACAAACAGTTGCCATTGATGAAGAACCATTTGATTCTAAAATATCAGAAACAACACGAACAGTGTATGGATTTTCTGGAGACAATACTTGTTTCAAAGCACGTTCAGCCAAGTTACCATGTCCAACTTCACGTCTTCCTGGTCCACGGTTTGGTTTTACTTCACCTGTAGAAAATGCAGGGAAGTTGTAATGCAACATAAAGTTGTTTGAACCTTGATATAAAGCTCTATCAATTGATTGAAGATCTAATTTAGTACCTAAGGTAACAGAAGTTAATGATTGTGTTTCACCACGAGTAAAGATAGCAGAACCATGTGCAGATGGTAAATAACCTACTTCGCTCCAGATAGGGCGGATTTGGTTTGTTTTACGACCATCTAAACGAGCTCTTTCATCCAATACAAATCTGCGAACTGCATTGTATTCAACTTCGTGATAGTATTTTTTTACTAATGTTTGGTTGATAGTTGCTTTTTCTTCTTCTGGTAATGAATCAATAAATTCAGTTACAACAGCTTTGAAAGCAGCACCACGCTCTTTTTTATTCGGGTTTTGTGATTTAGCTACAGCGTATGCTTTATCGTAAAGTGCTTTGTGAACACGTTCTCTCAATTCAGCATCATTTGTTTCGTGGCAATATTCACGTTTAACAATTTTACCTTTTACAGCTTCAACTTTAGCAACCAATTCGTTAATAGCATTGATTTGTAAACGAATTGCTTCGTGCGCAAATTTAATTGCTTCTAACATTTCAGCTTCTGAAATCTCTTTCATTTCACCTTCTACCATCATGATGTCTTTTGCGTTTGCAGCAACTATCATATCTAATGTAGATTTTTCAGCTTCTTGAACAGTAGGGTTTGCGATTAATTTACCATCAATTTTAGCAACACGTACTTCTGATACAGGTCCGTTAAATGGAATATCAGAAACAGAAATTGCAGCAGATGCAGCTAAACAAGCCAATGCATCAGGAGCAGTATTTGGATCACCAGATATTAATGAAATTAATACTTGAGTGTCAGAATGATAATCTTCAGGGAATAATGGACGTAATGCACGATCCACTAAACGGCTAATTAAAATTTCGTAATCAGATAAACGAGCTTCGCGTTTAAAGAAACCTCCAGGGAAGCGACCAGCAGCAGCAAATTTTTCTTGATAATCAACCGATAAAGGTAAGAAGTCGGTTCCTTCTTTTGCATCTTTGTTTGATACTACTGTTGCTAACAACATTGTATCGCCCATTTTTACTACAACAGATCCATCAGCTTGTTTCGCTAATTTTCCTGTTTCTAATGTAATTTCACGTCCATCAGCTAATTTAAACGTGTGTGTAATTCCAATTTGTGACATAATTTTTTGTTTTTAATTTATTGTTTTCATTGACCTCTTTGACCTCTTTCTATTTTCAAACCCTTTAAAATAGGGGAGTGTAAGCAGAAGAATATTAATATAATAAAAATACAAAAAGCATCCCGATGATTCGGAATGCTTTCTAATTGTATATTATAGATGCATTAAGATTATTTTCTTAAGTCTAATACTTTGATGATTGCACGGTAACGCTCAATATCGTTTGCTTTGATATAATCTAACATACTACGTCTTTTTCCAACCAAATTGATCAAAGCACGTTGCGTACCAAAATCTTTTTTGTTTTTCTTTAAATGAGCAGTTAAATGATCAATTCTGTGAGAGAATAAAGCAACTTGTCCTTCAGCAGATCCAGTGTCTTTCTCAGATTTTCCGTGTTTTTTGAAAATGTCTTTTTTAATTTCAGAAGTTAAATACATTGTATTTGGTATTTTTAATTTTTATTTTTCGGATTGCAAAGATAAATATCTTTTTTAAATCTGCAATAATTTTTTAACTCAGTTTCTTAAAATCCTGCTAATTTCTTGTTCAAAACACTAATTCTTGAACATTTTAAGCAATTGTGCTAGCTTTTCTTTTAGCTCGGTACGTGGAACAATCTTATCTAAAAAGCCATGTTCCAATACAAATTCAGAGGTTTGAAAGCCTTTTGGCAAGTCTTTTCCAATGGTTTCTTTTACCACACGCGGACCAGCAAATCCAATTAATGCTCCTGGTTCAGCAATGTTTAAATCGCCCAACATCGCATACGATGCTGTAACACCACCTGTTGTAGGATCTGTTAAAAAGGAGATATAAGGAATTTTAGCCTCCGACATCAACGATAATTTAGCAGATGTTTTTGCCATTTGCATCAATGAAAACGCTGCTTCCATCATACGTGCACCGCCCGATTTAGAAATAATCATCAATGGAATACGGTTTTTAAGGCAATAATCGATTGAACGAGCTATCTTTTCACCAACTACAGAACCCATCGAACCACCAATAAAGCTGAAATCCATACAAGCTACCACTAAATCTTCGCCATCTACCTTACCATGTGCGGTTCTGATTGCATCCTTCAAATTCGTTTTTTTGATAGAATCTTGCAAACGATCAGTGTATTTCTTCGTATCTGTAAAGTCTAATGGGTCACCAGCAGTTAAGTTTGGATTCAATTCGGTAAATTCGTTGTTATCGAAAATAATCTCAAAATATTCCTTTGAACCAATCTTTTCATGGTAATTACATTCTGCGTTTGAACAAACATATAAATGTTGTGCATGCTCATCGGAAGAAGTAATCTTTTTACACTTCGGACATTTGTACCACAATCCTTCTGGCGTTTCCTTCTTCTCACCGGTAGTGGTAGTAATTCCTTCTTTTTTTCTTTTAAACCAACTCATTTTTTTGCTATTACTTGTTTGTTATTAGTTGTTGGATAATTGGTAGTAAAAACCAATAACCATCAACCAACAACTGATTTATGCAATTGTAATTGTATTATCCAAATACACATCTTGAATCGTGTTTAATAATTGAACACCTTCTTTCATTGGTTTTTGGAATGCTTTACGTCCTGAAATTAATCCTTGTCCGCCAGCACGTTTGTTGATTACAGCTGTAGTAACTGCTTCAGCCAAATCACTTGCTCCTTTTGATTCACCACCACTATTGATTAAACCCATACGTCCCATATAGCAATTTGCTACTTGGTAACGACATAAGTCGATCATGTGGTCAGTTGTTAATTCTGAATATACTTTCGGACTTGTTTTTCCATGTCCAGTAGCCAAATAACCACCGTTTTTATCCGATAATTTTTGTTTAATGATATCTGCTTGAATGGTTACGCCTAAATGGTTTGCTTGTGATGATAAATCGGCAGCAGTATGGTAATCAACGCCATCTTTTTTGAAAGCACTGCTACGTGTATAGCACCATAAAATAGTAGCCATACCCAATTGGTGAGCACGTTCAAATGCTTTTGCTACTTCCACAATTTGACGGTTTGATTCTGGTGAACCAAAGTAAATAGTTGCTCCAACAGCAACTGCTCCCATGTTATAAGCTTCTTCAACCGAACCAAACATGATTTGATCAAATTTATCAGGATACGTTAAAAATTCGTTGTGGTTAATTTTAACAATGAAAGGAATTTTATGAGCGTATTTACGCGCTACAGAAGCCAATACACCATAAGTGGATGCTACTGCATTGCAACCACCTTCAATCGCTAATTTTACAATATTTTCTGAATCAAAATAAATCGGATTTGGAGCAAATGAAGCACCAGCACTGTGCTCAATTCCTTGGTCAACTGGCAAAATACTCATGTAACCAGTATTTGCTAAACGACCTGTTCCGTACAACTGTTGAAGGCTTCTTAAAACTTGCGGACTACGGTTAGAACCCATGAAAATACGATCTACAAAATCGCCACCAGGTAAATGGATGTTCTCTTTTGGAATAGCTTTACACGTATGATTCAATAAATTATCCGCATTTGCGCCTAATAACGCTTCAATATTTTTAGTTGCCATAGGTTATACTTTTTGCTTTTTATTATTTTAGGAAGGCAAAGCTAATAATTTTTTATGATTATGAAATAAGCTTTTTAATACTAAAATTTGATGGAATAGGGGAGCGCCTTAGAAAGGATAACCAATACCAATATTAAAGGCTAAGAATGAATATTTTCGGTCGGTATGACTCAAACGGTAATCCTCCTTCCATTGGTTGTTAAACAGGTTGTTGATTACCCAACGTTTATTTTCAGCAAATTGAGGATCTCTCACCTTAATACCCAAATCAAAACGAATCACAAAAAAGCTAAAATCGCCTCTCAATCCAACTCCTGATCCAATTGCTATTTCCTTATAAAAACGATCCAATTTAAACTCGCCACCAGGACGGGCTGCATTGGGTTCTTTCAACCAAACATTACCAGCATCCACAAACAATGCTCCGTGAATCACTTTTAATAATTTAAAGCGGTATTCAATATTCATTTCAATTTGAGCATCTCCCAACTGATCGAACGTAAATTCTCCATTGTCGGAGTAGGAGCCCGGACCTAATGAACGCGATTGCCAAGCACGAATTCCATTGGCACCACCACTAAAGAAACTGCGCTCAAAAGGAAGTGATTTAAAGTTTTTTAATGGCTTTCCTATACCCGCAGCAATTCTAAAAACAACTTTATTGATTTGGTTTTTATTGTAATAGTATCTAAAGTCGCCATCCATACGAAGGTATTGGGAAAATGGAATTTTGACCAAGCTAAACCTTCCTAAACTATCTTCATTGAATGTACCTGGACTCATTTGATTCGCTAATTCATAAAATCCTCTTAAAATATTTCCACTGGACTCCGCATTTAATCTAAAAAACTTAAAGTTTTGCTCTTTTTTAATATCCTGCTCATTATAGGTAAATGTGTAACGCGTACTTGTAGAAACGTGATTACTATAGCTATTAATAATGTACAAATCGCGTATGTTATTAAACAAGTTGCTTTCGAAGGCATCGCTCAAATTTACTTTTACCAAGTTAACAACCAAAGGACTAATTGCATGGCGCTTTGTTGCTGTTTCGCGCCATGTATATCCAAAGGAGAGATTGGTTATTTCACGAGTAAAATCGGGTCTTCGCTGAAAAGAATAAGAACTAGTAAAGGTTGTCTTCGGATTTGAACGTTTAGACGCTTTAACGCGAAAAGGAACTAAAAAGCGAGGAATGTACAAATTCATTTCCGGGATAATTTCAACCGTATTAAATTGCTGAACAGGGTTCGATAAATCGGTTAAATCATTCAACTGATTCGAATTTTGATTGTTCACACGCTGCGCTTCAATCCCTCCCTTTAATCGTAATTCAAGTATTTCCGCACCTTTAAAAACATTTCGATTTTGATAAACCAAACTACCAGAAATACCGAGGTTGCCAGAAGTATTGGTTCCTTCCGTTTCAATGGTAAACGACTGTTTTAGAACAGGCGTTAATTGAATATAACAATCTAAATATTCACCACTTACTTTTTTAAACGAAATATTAATGGATCGGAAAGCCCTTAATTCGGACAGTTTTTGGTAGGATTCATCCGCATTTTTTCGTTGATACAATTCGCCTTTACGAATAAAGATGGCATTTAAAATAACTTTTGTTTTGTGTTTTAATTTTCCTTCGTGCAAAAACAAATAATCCTCTACCTTCAGCGTATCTTTAACTGCCGATTCTTTTTTCTTTGATGAAAAATCTGGAACTACATAAATGTTATTAATGTAGTAGCGCTGATGTGGCACTTCTACAATAGAATCGGAATAGTCTGAATATTTGTAAGAATAATTTTTTATTCCAAGTGTAATGTCCACTTTTCTGCTTCCAATCGTTGTATCTACTTTATAATAAACATAATCTTTTACAAAAAAGTAATATCCATTATTATTCATCTCCGTAGCAATGCGTTCTCGTTCTTTTTGCATCACATCCACATCGTAATTCATTCCCTTTCTGAGTAAACAATTGGAGGAATCAGCAAAAGCATAATACTGAACCAAGGCGTCAGGAATGGAGTATTCAACATTATTGATTGTATAGGGCGCTGAAGCTTTTATGGTATAATATACTTTTGCTCTTTTACGCTTTTTAAAATAAACAGAATCAGATACTGAACTCACAAAGTAGCCTTTGTTATTCATCAAGGACTTAATTTGTTTCGATGATTTTTCCGTTAGAATAGAATCAAACACAACAGGTGCTTCTCCAATATTGAGCAGCCACTCACCAAACAACTGTCTGTTTTTTGTTTTTACTTTTTTGCCTTTTGCTTTTCGTTTAATGTTTTTTTCAGCACGTTTGCTATCGAATAGAATTCGTTTTTGCTTCAATCGATCTTCATTCACTAAATTGTGAAGCCAAAGGTGAAAACGAAAAACCAATAAAATTTTACGATTAGGTTTTTGCTTAATGTAGCTTTCAATATCAGCGTTATCAACCTTGGTGTCTTTATTAACAACAACATTTCGATACAAAAGATACTCGCCATCTTGTAGCTTTTTTGTTGGATTACAAGCATACTGATAAAACACAAGAAGTGCTAATGACAGTATTTTGAGATATTTGGCTTGTTTGAACAAAAAAATAGATGAATAGATTTGCGCTAAATTACTATAATTCTTTGTTTCAATTTTATATTTTTTTGCTTTGCAGAGGTTATTGCTATTAAAAAAAAATCATGTAGGTTTGTCGTTCATCCAAGAATGATGCTTTCAAAAAATCAAATAAAATTTATTAATACTCTCAAACAAAAAAAAGTAAGAGAGGAAGAGCAATTGTTTATAATTGAAGGAAGCAAGATGGTTGCCGAAGTATTGAAGGCTTCCATTACTGTTAAAAATGTATACGCAACAGCATCATTTATAAAGGAACATTCCTTACAAAACAATCCATTGTGCGAAGAAGTAACTACTACTGAATTGGACAAAATTACCAATTTAGTTACTGCAAACGAAGCCTTTGCAATTTGTGAAATACCAAAAGTTGAATTCAATCCTGCCGCTTTAAAAGGTAAACTGACCATTGTGTTGGATGAAATAAAAGACCCGGGAAACCTTGGAACTATTATTCGTATTGCTGATTGGTTTGGCGTTGAGAATATTGTTTGTAGCGAAAATACTGTTGATGCCTTTAATCCAAAAGTGGTTCAATCTACCATGGGTTCTATAACACGTATAAATGTATTCTATACCGATCTAATAAAATTCATGGAAAACAATGTTTCGCATGATCAAATTAAGGTGTTTGGAGCATTGTTGGAAGGGGAGAATGTATATCAACAACAATTGCCCAAAGAAGCATTTTTGATCATTGGTAATGAGTCGAAAGGCATTCGTGATGAATTGATTAAATACGTTAGTGACAAATTAAATATTCCATCCTTTTCGCATATAAAATCGAGTGGAGGAGAGGCCGAATCCTTGAATGCGGCCATTGCTACAGCCATCCTTTGTTCTGAATTTAGAAGAGGCTAAAAAGCAAAGAGAATAGAATTATTCAAAAAATGTTTTGCAATAGGGAAATCTTTTTCTACATTTGCAATCCGCAAAAAATGCGGTATAGGTGAGGTGCCTGAGAGGCCGAAAGGAACAGTTTGCTAAACTGTCGTACGGGTAACTGTACCGCGGGTTCGAATCCCGCCCTCACCGCAGATAAGTAACAAAGCAGCCGTAGGCGCTTTTTATTTTTTACGAATCGCTCAAAAGCTTTGCTTTTTAGAGCGATTAGGAAAAAAATAAAAATGGTTTGAGTAGCAAACCGCTTTGTTAATTTCAAAATGGGTGAGTAGGGAAAATGAAAATAATCCCATCCCATTGAAAAGCTTGAAAAGATTGAGAACTAACAAAAAGGATTTGAACAACAAACCGCTTTGTTAATTTCAAAATGGTTGAGAAGGGAACATGTAATAGTCCCAACCACCAACGTTCATTGCAAAGAGGGGAGAAGAAGATTATTTTTATTATTTGTTATGATAAATAAAAAATAATACTACATTTGCACCCGCTTTAGCGTTCTTTACATAAAGCATTACAGTTCGGGGCGTAGCGTAGTCCGGTCATCGCGCCTGGTTTGGGACCAGGAGGTCGCAAGTTCGAATCTTGCCGCCCCGACATAAATTAGCTAATTAGTTAATTCGTAATTTGAAAATTCCATTTTCAAATTTTCAGATTGGTTAATTAGCTTTTTTTTTAACTAAAATCTGGTTCCGTATCCACCCAGGCGGATGGATAAGCAACCTAAAAAAAACATATGGTTCCGTAGCTCAGCTGGATAGAGCAACTGCCTTCTAAGCAGTAGGTCTTTGGTTCGAATCCAAACGGGATCACTTAAAGCCACTGTTCAGTGGCTTTTTTAATTTCAGCCTCTCTCAAATAAATACCACTCATTTATCAATATTACCGTTTAATAAAATCTATAAAATTCAGGTTTCTTTTTGGGAATGTATAGTATATTTGCCTATCACATTTTTAAATGAATTTATGAAAACTACTATTTTCTCGACAGTAAGTACTATTTCGGTTTCAATGCTAATTGCATTAACTACAACTTCATGTGGTGGTGGTTCTGAATCTACCGATTCAAAAAAGAATGATTCATTAAGTAAGAATGTAAGCGCAAATGAAATTCGTTACATCAAAATTGATGATGCTACAAATATTCTTCCTGCATGGTCAACCGAAAATGTATTGGTTTATCACGATATTGGTGAACCAGATGATTTGCATCCAACCAATGGTATGTCCTCTTCACGCTCAGAAATTTTTGGTTATACACAAGTGTATGTGATTGGTACCGACTATCAAAACTTAACCATTCGTCCAATCGCTGTTAAAGCATTGCCTGTTATTTCTCCAAATGAATTAGAATACACCTACGAATTGCGTAACGATATTAAATTTGATGATGGAAGTGCTATTTCTGTTGATGATATCATCTTTACTTTCAAAGCAAACAAATGCCAATTAACCAATAATCCACAAGCAAAATCATACTTGGATAACATGGTGGAGATAAAAGCTGATCC
>Ga0207971_100030_pt1 | contig 198288 bp, 191 predicted proteins | sample LakWasMet56_HOW8_2_FD_183890 | JGI IMG/M metagenome (GOLD analysis project Ga0207971, IMG submission 183890) | Freshwater sediment methanotrophic microbial communities from Lake Washington under simulated oxygen tension - Sediment Metagenome... | ecosystem: Environmental > Aquatic > Freshwater... | reverse complement strand
CGTTCCGGTTTCTTGCAAAACCCGTTTTGCTTCCCTTCGCCTTCCGGCGTCACCGCTGAAAGAGAGGCGCATTATACGCACTCTCTCAGACTTCGCAAGCGTTTTGTTAAACTTTTGTTACAAATTTCTAAATCACCATCATTAAAAACAAAAACATTACGTTTTTCGATTGGAAAATCTATGCTTGATAGACGCCCTTATAGCGGCCGCTATTTCAACAACACAACATTTCATCCTGTTCTGCTTTGAAATGTAAGCGGTTCTAATCGAAGCGCCAGCCTCGCTTTAATTGATGTTTAATGCAATTCAGCCAAAATTAAGGTAATGTTAGCTTCTTTCATCTACCCATTCCGCGCTTGCTATCTTAAGGTGATTTTTTGCGAAAAATCTCCTAAGCGATATCCTGCCGGCGCTGTTTCACTCCCCAAATTAACCCGAAATTCAGGAGATGATTCATGTCGTTACCTAAATACTTCTTGTTTTTCCTGGCCATGTCCATGCTTTCTCTGGGCACATGGGCAGAAACTCATGAGGTGATCGGCTTTGTCAAAACCGTTCAAGGCGACGCCACGGTTATCAGCGGCCGCGGCCCGATCAACGCCGCCCCCGGAACTCCCTTATATCTCGGCAGCACCCTTAAAACAGGCAGTACAGGCAGTCTGGGCGTGACGTTTAGGGATAACACCGTGATGTCTTTCGGCCCCGACACCGAAGTCACCGTTGATGAATACCTTTATAAGCCGGCGAAAGGCGATTTAAAACTGGCCGCCAGCATCGTCAAGGGCACCCTGCATTACATCTCCGGCGTCATCGCCAAACTCAAACCCGAAGCGGTATCGATCAACACACCGACCGGCATTATCGGGGTTAGAGGCACACGATTTGTGGTAAAAGCGGAAGATTGATCATGATGACAACGAATTCCATCAACATCTTGTCGCGCCTGGCACTTTTTGCCATCATGGGCATCGGCCTTTCGGCTTGCTCCCCATCTTATGTGGTACTGCTGGAAGACGAAGGCCGCGTCGGCAAGGTGCAGATTACGACCCCCGAAGGCACGACGGTGCTGGAAAAAGCACGCGAAGGCGCCGAGATCGGCGGCAAGACAGGAAAGACATTTGCCGTCAGCCAGCAACAAATCGATCAGGATTTTGGCGCCGCATTAGCGGCTAGCCCGATAAAGCCGGTGTCTTTCCAGCTTTATTTCAAGGAAGGCGGCATCCGTTTAACCGAAGCTTCCGCCGCTGGCCTGCCGAAAATTTTGGAAGAAATCGGCCGCCGCCCTGCCCCCGATATTTCAGTGATCGGTCATACCGACACGATCGGCAACGACCAAGACAATGAGCGTTTGAGCCTCGACCGAGCCAAGACGACCGCATCTTTGCTGCAACAAAAACAGTCTCATGTTATTAATATCACGGTCGAATCGCATGGCGAAAAGAATCCGTTGGTGCCGACGCCCGACAACACCGACGAACCTCGCAACCGCCGCGTGGAAGTGACGGTCAGGTAACTTCGCAAACTGCTTTCTGCTTCTCAATCCTTTTTTGCGCCATTCTGTAAAGTGCTGCTTATAAAACACGCTCCACTCAATCATAACGATACTCTTTTGCGGCCCAAGCGCTCGATGAAATTAGACGCATTGAATTCCAACCCCATCGCAATTTTAATTTGCGCCGATCCGAATGCTAGCCTGAACTTTCAGCAAGCATTGCTCGCTTCATCGCCGCACTGCACTGTCAAATGGCTTGAAGATCCCAGGCAAATCGTTCCTGCCTTATTACAGGATCACTATGCCCTCGTGCTGATCGATATAGACGGCAGCCGGATTGACGGCGAAGACCTAGTCCGAGCGATAAGAGCGCATTTTGCACCGGTCGAACTGCCGGTGCTGATCAGCCATGGCCCGTTATCGCTCGATAAACGCAATGCCGCGTTGGCAGCCGGCGCGAACGATTGGCTGAGCAATCCGATCGACGCGACCGAAGCGATGCTAAGAATCAACAATTGCCTGACTCTGGGCACTTTATACCGCTCCAACAAAGCCATCCAGAACCAACTCGAAGACGAGATAAAAACCCGAACCGCAAAACTCGACATGCTGATCGACAGCGGACTGATGATGTCGATGGAAAAAAGCCGGTCCAAATTGTTGAAACATATTCTGGTGGAAGGCCAGCGCCTGTTAAATTGCGACGGCGGCACCATGTACCTCGTCACCGACGAAAATACGTTGCGTTTTGCCGAACGGACCCGCGACGATCACTTGCCCTTCGAAGAAATCGCGCTTTACGATAAAGCAACGGGCCAGCCCAATGAGATGTATGCCTCCACTTATGCGGCGCTGCATAATCAAACGGTCATCATCGATGACGTGCACCAGAAAACCCGCTTCGACTGCAGCGGCACCCGCAAGTTTGACGCCCTGACCGGCTATCACACGGTCTCCCTGCTGACCGTACCGATGGCGCCGCGCGGCGGCAAAGTAATCGGCATCTTACAGTTTTTTAACGCCAAAGATTCCTCGACCGGAAAGATTATGTCATTTCCTCCCGACATCATCGATCTGGTCGGTGCGCTTGCCGCGCAAGCCGCGGTGGCTCTGGACAATCTGCAACTGGTGCAAAACCAAAAGGACACGACCGAGAACATTATCCGGATCATGGCGGAGGCCCTGGACAGCAAAAGCCCGCATACCGGACACCATTGCGTGCGGGTGCCCGAACTGGCGTTCATGCTGGCCGAAGCCGCCTGTAAAGAAACCCACGGCCCTTTGGCCGATTTCAATTTTGCCTCCGAAGATGAATGGTTCGAGTTTCGCGTCGGCGCCTGGCTGCACGACTGTGGCAAAGTCACGACGCCCGAATATGTGATTGAAAAAGCGACCAAGCTGGATACGATTCACAATCGCATTCACGAAATTCGGACGCGCTTTGAAGTCCTGTTGCGGGACGCCGAGATTGCCAGCCTGCAAGCCCGGCTGCGAGGCCAGGATGAAACGGCAGTCAACGCGATTTTTGAACAACGAAAGGCCGAACTCATGGATGATTTCGCCTTCATCGCCGCGTGCAATTTGGGCAAGGAAGCGATGCACCCAGCCGATATCGAGCGTATCGAAACGATTGCGCAAACGAAATGGCTGCGCCATTTTGACGACAGACTCGGCCTGTCCCGTGACGAACTGCATCGCCGCCAAGGCGAAACCCAAACACCGCTGCCGGTTGAAGAGCTCCTGTTGAGCGACAAAGCCTGCCACGTCATCCCGCGCAAGACTCAACAAAAACCCAGAGCCGAGCTCGGCATCAAAATGACCGTTCCCGAAAATCTTTATAATTACGGCGAACTCTATAATTTGAGCGTGCAAAAAGGCACGCTGACTCTTGAAGAACGCTATAAGATCAACGAACATATCATCGAAACGATCAAAATGCTCGAACAATTGCCGTTTCCGGATGCGCTGAAGCGCGTCCCGGAGTATGCCACCACACATCATGAAACGCTTGACGGACAGGGTTATCCGCGCCGATTATCCGCATCCGATTTGTCGATACCCGCCCGGATCATGGCGATTGCCGATATTTTTGAAGCGCTGACCTCAGCCGACAGACCGTATAAACAGCCCTACAAGCTGTCCAAGTCACTCAAAATTCTGCACGACATGAAACTCAAGCGGCATATTGATCCTGACTTATTCGATCTTTTTTTAACCTCGGGAACTTACCGGAAGTTTGCCGAACTGTTTTTGGAGCCGGGGCAAATCGACGATGTCGATATCAGCGCCTTTCTAAGTTCCGCCAGCCATTAAACCGGAGGTTTTTTGAACATTGCACGCCCGCCTTTTCGAGTCGATTCCGCCCAGACAGCCGAAGAGGCCGGCGTCGAAATCGTGCAGGCCTTTATAGCGATCGAAAATCTGCCCGAAAAAGTCAGCCGGGTTTTTGCGACTCTCCTAAGCTGCCTCGATGCTGCGTCTGATGATCCGCTCGCCGTTGCCGGTCATCGCCTGGCCCGGGCCATCGATCATGACGATCCCCGCCTCGACCTGCCCTATCATAATCAACAGCATGTTTGCGAGGTGATGCTGTGTTGTCATTATCTGGCGCGGCGGCTCAACCTGGATCGGCGAGAGACGCTCGAAATCCTGCTGGCCTCGCTCTTCCACGACTTCCGGCATGACGGCACAAGCAATGGCAGCTTACCTTTCCGCTTAGAGCGCAATTCGGTCGTCCTGGCCGAACCTTATTTGCTTGCCGCCGGAGTCACACCGGCCCAACGCCGCAAACTGGCGGCGCTGGTGCTGGCGACCCATCCGAGCGCCGGCCAACCGGTCGCCCATGGCAGCTACAATCACCATCATCATCGCGCGCCGCTGCCGGAAATTCCCGCCGCCGCACCCGAATTGATCGCACTCCACAGCCGCCCCGCCGCCGACCACGCCTTGATCCTGTGCGCTGCGGACATCTTGCCATCGATCGGCCTAACGATAGCTTATGCGCTGGCATTGCAGGAAAAACTGTCTAAAGAATGGGGTGCGGATCTAGGCATTGAGGATAAATTGCGCTTCATCGACAGCACCCTGCCTATTTTTGCCGTTTGCGATTTTTTTGCGCCGAACATTCATCGCCTCAAAGCCTATTTAATGGATCAGCTTCAGACTCAACACAATGCACGCAAAATCGGCTAAGTCGCGCGCAGGCCTTGGGTTCACGCTGCTGACAATTGCCTCTGCCGCATTTCTGCAACTGTCCAATCCTCTCCCGCTGCAAACCCTGCGCAACACGACTTTCGACCAGCTCCAACGCTTCCAGCCGCGCACTTACCAGGATGCACCGGTCAGGATCATCGATATCGATGACGAAAGTCTCAAGCGCCTGGGGCAATGGCCTTGGCCGCGCACTCGCCTGGCCAAGCTGCTTGCGGCCTTGAAGCAGGCGGAACCCAAAGCCATTGCCTTCGATATATTGTTCGCGGAAGCCGACCGCACGTCGCCGCAAGCGATGCTGAATCTCTGGCCGGTTTCCCAGGATCTGCGCCGTCTGCTCGCCAAACTGCCCGACCACGACCGGATTTTTGCCGAGGAAATGGCCGGCAGCCGCGTGGTCATCGGTTTCTCCCCCGATGACACAAGCAGTGCCGAACCCCAACCGCCCCCATCGAAGGCGCGCTTCGTCGAAATCGGCGGTTCGCCGAAGCCTTATCTGCCGCCCATTCAGGGCTTCGTTGCGCCGTTGCCGCCTTTCGAAGAGGCCGCCGAAGGCATCGGCGCCCTCACCTTCATCCCCGATGCGGACGGCATCATCCGGAAAATCCCGCTGCTGCTGAACTATCGCGGCACGCTCGTGCCATCGCTTGCCGCCGAAACCTTGCGCATCGCGCAGCAGGCCAAGAACTTCACGATCACGTCTGGCATCGAGAACGGCGCCGGCATCAGCGAAATCCGCATCGGCAAGATTACCGTGCCGACGACGGCGCAGGGCGAAATCTGGATTCATTACACCCGACCGGAAGCCAGGCGTTTGATACCGGCATGGAAGATCCTTTCCGGGAATATTCCCGCGGCCGAATTGCAAGGCCGCATCCTGCTGATCGGCGCTTCGGCTCAGGGCCTGATGGACCTGCGCTTCAGCCCGCACGGCGACATTATTCCGGGCAGCGAAATTCACGCGCAGGCGCTCGAACAAATGCTGAGCGGCAACCATTTGCTCCGCCCTTCCTGGTCGAATTCACTCGAATTGCTGATCTTTACGCTGAGCGGCGTAGCGGTCGGCCTGATCACTTTGAATGCCGGCGCCCTGGCCTCATTCGGCGTTTTCATGCTGACCCTGGCATGCCTTTGGCTTGGCGCCTGGCAGACCTATCAAAGCCACCATCTGCTCGTTGATCCGATGGTTCCGGGCGCAGGCCTCGGGCTGGTTTTTCTAGTCGCCAGCGTCTTCCGGCACCTATACAGTGAACGCCGGCAACGCTGGGTCAAGGAAGCGTTTTCACGTTACATCTCGCCGAACCGGGTCGAGCATCTGATCGAGCATCCCGAAGCGCTCGAGCTCGGCGGCCGCCGCCAGGTTTGCAGCTTCGTGTTCAGCGACCTGGCCGACTTTACCGGCCTGATGGAAAGCATGGACCCCGGCGAAGCGGTGGCCTTGCTGAATCATTATCTGGACGAGATGATCGCGATCGCCTTTCTGCATCACGGCACGCTGGACCGCATCGTCGGCGATGCGGTCGCAATCATGTTTTCGGCGCCTTTGGAGCAAAAAGACCATCAACGCCGGGCGCTGGAATGCGCGATCGACATGCAGCGTTTCGCCCACCGATACAGCCAGGATTTGAACGCAAAAGGCATCCGCTTCGGACAGACCCGGATCGGCGTCCATACCGGCGAAGTGATTGTCGGTAATTTCGGCGGTAATACCATTTTCGATTACCGGGCGCTCGGCGATCCGGTCAATACGGCCTCAAGGCTCGAAGGCGCGAATAAATATCTCGGCACGTCGATTTGCGTATCGGAAGCGACGCTGATCGGCTGCCCCGATATCCCCGCCCGCCCAATCGGGCGCTTGCGGGTCAAGGGCAAATCGATCGCGTTGCAGGTTTTCGAACCGCTGGCTGCGGTACTATCCGGACAAGCGGCATTAGAAGATTATTTGGAGGCGTACCGATTGATGCGCAAGGAACAACCCGGCGCCATCGAGGCATTCCGGCAATTGACTGCCAATTATCCGGGCGATTCTCTGGTTGCTTTTCATTGGCAACGTTTACGCGACAATAAAACCGGCGATTTGATCGAATTAACCGGAAAATAAGCCGTAGAGCATATCATTCGACCCTTACATGGTTGAATCAAAACTTGCTGCTATTCGCTGCCCCCGTTCAACCAATCCAGATATTTCGCGACGCCCTGCTTGACGGTCAGGAATTCCTTGTCGTAGCCGGCCTGCCTAAGGCCTGAAATATCGGCCTGGGTATAGCTCTGATAGGCGCCTTTCAAATGCTCCGGGAACGGAATGTATTCGATCTCGCCTTCGCCGTGCCAGTCGATCACCGCCTCGGCGACCTGATTGAAGGTCTCGGCCCTGCCGGTGCCGACGTTGAAAATGCCGCGTAGCTCAGGATGATCGAAAAACCAGAGGTTCACATCGACCACGTCGCCGACATAGACGAAATCGCGCCTTTGCTCGCCGTTCGCGAAGCCGTCAACCCCTTCGAACAGACGGGCTTTTTTCTGCTCGCTCACCTGGCGGTTGAAATGGAATGCGGTGCTGCTCATCGTGCCCTTGTGCTGTTCTCTCGGCCCGTAGACGTTGAAATAACGGAAGCCGGCGATCGGAATCCGGCTCTCGGGCAAAATCTTCCGCACATACTGATCGAACTGAAACTTCGAATAGGCGTACATGTTGATTGGCTTTTCGCAGGCGCGCTCGACCCTAAAGCCGTGCTCACCGCTGCCGTATACCGAGGCGGACGAGGCGTAAAGGAAGGGTGTATTTTTTGCGATGCACCAATGCAAGATGCGCTTCGAGTAATCGTAATTGTTCTCCATCACGAAACGGCCGTCCCATTCGGTCGTCGCGGAACAGGCGCCCTGATGGAAGACCCCCCGCACCTGATTCAGGAAGCACGGCGAGTCGAGCTTCTTGATGAACTGGTCCTTGTCCAGATAATCGGCGATGTCGAGATCGGCCAGATTGTGCATCTTGCGGCCGTTCAACAGATTATCGACCAGCAGGATATTACGCTCGCCGCGTTCGTTCAATGCCTTGATCAGATTGCTGCCGATAAAGCCGGCGCCGCCCGTGACTACGATCATGCTGTTCCCCTCGCCTTGTTGATCATCGATGTCGTCGATTGCCCGTCGACGAACTGCAAAATTTTGACTTCGCCGCCCGCCTTGATCACGCAGTCGCCGCCGGCGACCTGATCGGGCATGTAATCGCCGCCCTTGACCAGCACATCCGGCAGCAGGCGGCAGTAAAGACGCTCGGGCGTTTCTTCCTCGAAGGCGACGACCCAATCGACGCAGGCCAGCGCCGACAGTACCGTCATCCGCTCCTTGAGGCCGTTGATCGGGCGCGACTCGCCTTTCAGTTGTCTGACCGACCCATCCGAGTTGACCGCCACGACCAGACGGTCGCCGAGCGCTTTCGCCTGCTCCAGATAGGTCACATGGCCCGCATGCAGAAGGTCGAAGCAGCCGTTGGTCATGATGACCTTCTCGTTGTGCGCTTTCGCGCGCGCGACGATGTGCATCAATTCGTCTTCCGAGACGATGCCGTACAGCGCGCCGCGGTCGCCGTGCAGCCCCCGACTCAGTTCCTCGACAGAGACGGTCGAGGTGCCGAGCTTGCCGACCACGATGCCGCCGGCCAGATTGGCCAGACACATCGCCTCGCGCAGCGGCAGAGCCAGCGCCACGCCGAGCGCCATCACCGCGATCACCGTATCGCCGGCGCCGGTCACATCGAACACGTCTTTCGCCTGCGCCGGCAAGGAATGCGTTTCGCTTTCCTGAATCAAGGTCATGCCGGCTTCGCCGCGGGTCAACAGCAGGCTTTGCATCATGCAGCGCTGCAACAGCTCCCGGCCTTTGTCGAGAATGTCGCGCTCGCCCGCGCAAGCGCCGGCCACCGCGAGAAATTCGGACAGGTTCGGCGTGATCACATCGGCAAGCCGGTAGCGCAGGTAATCGACGCCCTTCGGATCGACCAGCACTTTCAGCCCGGCCTGTTTCGCGGTCGCGATATGGTGCGTCACATCGGCCAGCGTGCCTTTGTCGTAATCCGAAAACACGACCGCCTGATGGTCAGGCAGATGCTTTCTGAGTTTGGTCGTCATCGCCTCGCGGTCGAAAGCGATCGGCGTATCTTCGAAATCGAGGCGGAGCAATTGCTGGTGCTGAGCCATGATACGCAATTTGCAGATGCTGCGCGCGCCTTCCGCGATCACGAAATCGCAAACGACGCCCTCGGCTTCGAGCAGTTGCTTGATCGTCTGGCCTTCGGCGTCATCGCCGACCACCGCGAGCAGGGTCACCTTGCCGCCGAGCTTGGCGATGTTCAGCGCCACGTTGCCGGCGCCGCCGATGCGTTCTTCGCTGCCTTTGACCTTGACGACCGGCACCGGGGCTTCCGGCGAGATGCGCGCGGCCTGGCCGGACCAGTAGCGGTCCAGCATCACGTCGCCGACGACGATGATCCGGGCGCGGCTGAAATCAGGCGTTGTCGCGATCACTAAAAGCCTCCTCGACCAGACCGCACCACCAGTGCCCGATTAAAATGTGCGCTTCCTGAATCCGCGCGGTAACCTGTTCCGGCACTACCACCGACATCGTCGCGATACCGGCCAGCATGCCGCCGCCGCAGCCGGTCAGGCCGATCACCGCCATGCCTTTGTCGATCGCCGCCTCGGCCGCGTTCAGCACGTTTTTGCTGCACCCCGAGGTCGAAATCGCGATCAGGCAGTCGTTTTCGTTGCCGAGCGCTTCGACCTGGCGCGCATAGACGCTGTCGAAATGATAGTCGTTTGAATGCGCGGTCAGAATCGAGGAATCGGTCGTCAACGCGATCGCCGCCAAGGGCCGCCGGTGCTTTTCATAGCGGACCACAAACTCGGCCGCGATATGCTGGCAGTCGGCCGCGCTGCCGCCGTTGCCGCACAACAGGATTTTGCCGCCCTGCTTGAGCGTATCGACTAAGAGCTCACCCGCCGACTCGATCACGTCGCTACGGGTCCTGAGCCTTTCGATCATCGCCTGATGCTGTTCAAGCTCGGCCATAAATGTTTTCAAAATAACGTCCTCTCAATACTTTAAGACAGGTCAATCAGGTAATATCGTCTTCGGCGGGTTCTTTAAACTGCAACTGATGCAGCCTCGCATAAGCGCCGTTCCGCGCGAGCAACTCCCGATGCGAGCCGCGCTCGACGATGCGGCCATTCTCCATGACCAGAATCATATCAGCATTTTCGATCGTCGATAACCGGTGCGCGATCACCAGCGTGGTTCGGCCCCGCATCACTTTTTGCAGCGCCGCCTGAATGTAGCGCTCCGATTCGGTATCGAGCGCCGAAGTCGCCTCATCCAGAATCAGAATCGGCGCATCCTTCAACAGCGCGCGGGCCAGCGCCAGACGCTGCCTTTGTCCGCCGGACAGCTTGACGCCGTTCTCGCCGATTTCGCTATCGAGCCCCAGATCGAGCTTGTCGACGAACTCCAGCGCATACGCATCGCGCGCGGCGGCCTCGATTTTTTCCCGCTCGCTGCCGGCCATGGCGCCATAGGCGATATTGTTCGCGATCGAATCATTGAACAGGATCACCTGCTGGGTGACCAGGGAGATCTGCCGGCGCAGATTGGCCAGCTTATACCGGTTGATCTCGATGCCGTCGAGCAAAATCTCGCCCTGTTCATGCGGATAGAAGCGCGAGATCAGATTCGCGAATGTGCTCTTGCCGCCGCCGGAAGCGCCGACCAGCGCGACCGTCTGGCCCGGCTCGATCCTGACGCTAATATCCTTCAGCGCCCAATCGTTGGCGCCCGCATAACGGAACGACAGGTTTTTGAATTCCAGAGCGCCTTGGCTGCGACCCGTTTCGTAGTCGCCCTGATCCGGCTCGCCTTTCTCGTCCAGAATATCGAACAGCGATTCGGCCGCCGCGATGCCTTTCTGGATTTCGCTGTTCGCATCGCTGAGTTGGCGGATCGGCCGCGGCAGCAAGAAAGCCGCGGTCAGATAGCCGACGAATTCGCCGACACTGGCCTTCTGCATGAAGAACAGCGCCAGATACATCATGCCTGACAGCGCGATCGCGATGATTAACTGCATCAACGGATTATGGATCGCCATCGTGGTCGCGAGCTTCAACGATTGCCGCCGGTTATACTGGCTGCTTTCGAGAAAACGTCGTTTCTCGTAGGCTTCGCCGCCATAGCTGCGCACGACCCGGTGGCCGCCGACCAATTCGGAGGTGATATGGGTCATGTCGCCGACCGACTCCTGAATACGCTTGCTGATCATGCGCAGCCGCTTGCTGACATAGGTGACCGACACCGCAATGATCGGCGTGATCGCGACAAATACCAGCGACATCTGCCAGTTCGTGTAAAACAAATAAATGACCAGACCTATCGAGGTCATCCCTTCGCGCACGAAGGTGCGCACCGAATCGGTGGTCGCCCGGGTGACTTCGCCGACATTGTTCGTGATTCTGGCGATCATGTAGCCGCTGTTGTTCGAATCGAAGTAACTGGTCGGCAGTTCGGTATATTTATTGAAAATCTGACAGCGCAGCGCATGCACGACATTGGCCGACACTTTCGCGAGAAAGTAATTGCCAAAAAAAGCACCGATGCCGTGGAACACGATCAAGCCGCTGAACAGCAGCGGCAGATAAAACATGCCTTCGCGCGTTTCGGTTTGCAGGGTATCGATGATGTGTTTGACCAGCGCCGCAAACAGCGTCTGCGTCCCCGAATACAGCAGGAAGCCCAGGATACTGATCAGAAACAGCCCCCGGTGCGGGATCACATAGCGCAATAGCCGCTTGTAGACTTGGGCGCCGGCTTTTTCTTGGTTTTTTTTATTGGCTTTCATGTTTTATCGCGCCGGTACGGAAGGCAAATATTGAGAGACGCCGCGCTCGGCAACCGTAAACTCCTGCCGTGCCAGTCGTTCCATTAAACGCTGATAGTTGATGTCCTGGCGGCTTTTGTCGTGATGCGGATGCCACAGGTGCAGAACCGGCACCGCAAAACGGCCTTCCTTGCGCCGGATGCCGGCATGGATCAGCCGGATCACCAGATCGGAATCTTCGTAACCCCAGCCCTCGAACAGCTCATCAAAGCCATTCACCGCGATAAAATCGCTTTTCCAGACGGCCAGATTGCAGGTCATCGCCTTTTCCCATTTCTGCGGCTGCAAAAGGCGCAAAGGTCCGAGCGGCAATTGCAGCAGCGGGAGAACCCGGTTGATCTTATCCTGAAGCCTGAGCAGGCAGAAATAGGGCCAATTCCGCAAATAAAGCGGCAATGGTTTGTCTAATACTTCGGCGGTAAAAGCCTGGCTCAATAGGATCCGGTTGCCGGGCACGAAATGGCCGGCTTCCGCCAGCTGGCGATGCTTCGAAATAAAATCGGGCCGCATCAGGCAGTCCCCGTCGACAAAAAGCAAATAATCCCCACGGCTAAGCGCGGCGGCCTTGTTTCGAATCGTGCCGGCGCGGAAACCTTTGTCTTCATGATGAACATAGTCGACAGGCACCTGCGCCTCCGCGCAATAGCGCCGCGCTTTGTCGAGATTCTCGGGACGCGAGCCGTCATCGGCGATGAGGATTTCAAAATCACGGTCGGTCTGCGCGCATAAACTGTCCAGGCAGAGTTTCAGCGCCTCCGGCCAGTTATAGGTGGTCACGATCACGCTGATCCGCTTCATTTCGGCCCTAGGTTGCGGTTTTGCAGTTCCCAAAGCTTCAGGTACTTATAATAAGCGCCTTCCGCATTCGAAACGGCCAGCATGAAGCCTTGGCGTCCGTCCAGGATAGACGCCTTGATGCAATAGGTGCGGATAAACGTCCACAAGGCTTTCAATACCGCCTTGCTCAGCGAGGAACGCACGCCTTTTCGCTGCAGCATCTCCGCACCCAGGGTCGAATAAGCGTTGACCTTATGCAGGACCTCCCCCAAATCGACAAAGGCCTCGTGCAGAATCGGCGACTTGAAGCGGCCGATCTCGCCTTCGACGATGACTCGCTCATGCACGACCGCATCGGTGAAGCGGCCCGACTCACGGCGGAACAGCCTCAGCACATAATCCGGCCACCAGCCGCCATGGCGAATTGCTCTGCCGCAGTAATCGGACAGGCGCGGAATTTCGAAGCCGCTCAACTGTGCCGATGCGATAGCCTGTTCGATTTCCTGCCGTAATTCAGGGCCGACCACCTCGTCCGCATCGATCGACAAGACCCAATCGCCTTGCGCCTTGTCGAGCGCGCGCTGCTTCTGTATGCCGAAGCCCGGCCAATCGGTTTCGAAAACCTTGTCGGTAAAGCGGCGGCAAATCGCCACCGTCTCGTCGCTGCTGCCGGAATCGAGCACGATGATCTCGTCGGCCCAGGCGACCGATTCCAGACAGCGCCCGATGTGCGCGGCCTCGTTTTTGGTGATCACAATCACACTAAGCACGGTCTGTCTTCGCCTCCTGGGTGGACTGTCGCGCCAGCAAACAGCCGACAAAAAACGCCAATAAATTGCCTTCCGGAAAGGTTTTGAAGTTTGAATTAAACAGGCTGCTGGCGGCAATCGCGACTAACACGCTCGCCGCAATCGCTCCATAAGGTTGCTGGGCCGCGCCCTGTCTGACCGCCGTAAAGATATACGCTAAAAACAGCAGCAATCCGACCAAGCCATTTTCCACCCAGACAAATAAAAACTGATTATGCGGATCGGTGGCGGGCTCGCCGCGCCAATCCTGATATTTGGGGGCGACATGCGCGCTATAAACATTCTTGAAAGACGAGGTTCCGTAACCGAGCACCGGTTTATTTTTTATCAATTCCCAGGCGTTTTGATAAAAAACGACGCGGACTCCCATCGAAGTCACTTTTTCACTGCTTTGATAATGGGTGATTTCTTCCACGCCGAGCTGGATGCGCTGTTGCAAGGTGCTCGAAGTCAATAGAACCAGCGCAAGGGCAAGCGTGGCAACGCCCAGTATGTGCGGAATTTTCTTATAGCCGTACAGGTTGATAAACGCGAAAACCGCCGCGACAGGCAAAGCGAGATAGCCGCTCCGGGAAGGGCTGATAAAGAAAACATTCAGTAAAAATAACGCCAACATCCCCAGCAATATGCGCTTCTTTTGGATGCTAAGCGCTTCTTTGAGCAGGAAAATACAACATAACGCGGCGAGCACAAAGGCCATGCTTTGCGAAGAGTGGTTGGTCATAAAGATGCCGGCTTCTCCCCGCCCCTTGATCGGAATATCCAGTAACCACAAAGGAATCGCAACCACCGCGCCGAATGCCATCACGGCCAAATAGTATTCAACAAAGCGCTTTTTCCATAACGTTTGATAAAAAATCCCCAATAGCACGAAGGTGTAAACTAATTTTTTCCAACTCGTGAGCGTGGTTATTTTTTCCGCCCAAGACGTATCCGCATACAAACTGCCGATAATCAGCCAGGCAAAAAACAGCAACAGCATTTTTCCGGCAGGCTGCGCGGCGGAAAGTTTAAGGCCCTGCCAGATCTGTCCGGACATCAGCCAGGTCAAAATCATCACAACGCAAGCCACGCTGGTCACGGCGGTCGACATGGGCGCGGCAATCGCCGCGATGATCGCCAGATAGCGGCAGGTTTGGAGAGATTTCTCGGCCACAGCGGAGTAAGAAAACATGGGTTTTTGAATTATCTCCATAATTGGTAAATATATTTGCGCTTTAACTTTTCGAAGTTAAACAACACTTTTTGCAGCCACGTCGGCGGCGCCGGCTCGACGGCGCTGTCAAACAGTCCATTTTTACTGCCTTGCTCAACCACCGGGTCCTCCAGCCAAACGATTTGGATGCCTAGCTGTCTGTCGATTCTATCAAATTGATTATCGATGGGGTCGCTGATCTTGTGCGCCGTGATCCAGTCCAACCTTTTACGTGCGGTGGCCGAATCAATGATGAAGGAATCGGTAAAACGGCCGCGCGCGCCGAGATAAAGATATTGCCCCGGTTTGCGTTGACTCTTCGGCGTAAAAAAATTCCCGCCCGAACCGATGTAGATGACTTTTTCGCCCGAAAACTGCCCGCTTTGCGCCAATGCCCGCGCCAATCCCACATGAAAATCTTTAGCGAAAACCGCATCGTCTTCCAGGATCAGATTAAACGGACTGTTGTTTTCGACCACTTTATGTAAAGCCACAACATGCTTCAAAGCGCAGGATTTTTGCGCCGCAGACAAGTTGTTCTCTTTCGTGAAATAGCGGTCGACGATGTCATCGCTCAACTCATCGGCATCCCAATCAAAAATGAACTCCGCTTGCAGGCCCGCTTCCGCAAGCTGCTTTTCCATGAATGCGCGGCGTTCGGTAAATGCCTTCACGTTAAGGACATAGACATGATCGAGTTGCTTTGGAGTTTCTGTGCGCATTATTTTTGGCTCTCAATTGGCAGACTGAACGTATCCCGGACCGAAACCTGGTTCATTTTATCGGCCCAACACTTGTCTGATTCTATGTTTAACGGTTGCAGAAGGAAGACTATCCAAACACCGGCTCCGGCTTTGCCTGTGCCTGTCACAACCTTCCAAATCGCACGGCACACAGTCGCCCTGGCCTTGGATCAGAGACACATTATTCACCTGCTGGTCGCCGACTTTTTCGAACGGATTGCGATCTTGCCGGTAATCGCAAGGCCAGGGCGCCCATTTGATAGGATTGGTCGGCCCGAACAGCGCAATGACCGGAACCCGCGTCGCGGCCGCCAGATGGGTGATGCCGGTGTCGGGACCGATGAAACAGCTTGCGCCGGCGATGACGTGCGCCAATTGCGCCAATGTCAGCTGCCCGGCCAGATTGACCGTATTTTCGGGCAGGCGCTTTTGCAGCTCGGCGACGAACCGGATTTCCTGCTCCGCAGGGCCTCCCGACAACACCAGCTGCAAGCCAGCCTCCGCCAGATAGCGGCCGATGTCCGCCCAGCCGTCCAGCGGCCACTGTTTGTAGGTCCATTGCGGATAAGGATGCAGCACCGCATAGGCGCGATCCTCGGCAATCCAAGCTTCTGGTGCTGCCGCTTCGCTCCTGGGCGGAACCAGCGCATAGCAGCGGGGAATCGCCAGCACATCCGCCAGTTTCAAGTTTTGTAAAACGGTATGCGTATTTTCGTTGTCATGCTCGACATGGCCTTGCAAAAAATTGCGCTTCCACCAGCCGGTCTCGCCTTTAGGCGGCACGACTGCGATACGCTTCGGCGCGGCCAGCAGACTGTACAGGAACGGACGATCGCCCGCCTGCACCGCAACGGCCAAATCGTAGCGCCTGAAAATGCGCAGGACCAGGCTGCGGAATTCCTTAAATGTCGGACGATTCGGCGTCGTGATGACCTGATCGACATCGGCATTGCCTTCAAACATCCCGGCCGTATTCCGGAAGATCAGCATGTCGATCTTTGCCTCGGGATAGGCCTGTTTGAGCGAATGCAGCAGCGGCGTCGTCAGCAAGGCGTCGCCGAGATAGCGCAAGGCGATCAGTAAAATCCTCGCCGGAGGACGTTTGAACTCTATTCGGTTAGCCATCGGCTTCCTTGGCTTTGCGATTCGAACTATTCGCTGCTCGCGCCCTGCCAGGCACGTTTATCCGCTTTTGCCCGCCAGCGTCCGCCCAGCGTTTTGGCAAACGCCAACACGCGCGGCGCGCCGCCCAATGCGACCGCATCGACCAGACAATACCAGGCGGCGACGCCGCTCGGCGGATTGCCTTGCGGCAAATGCAAAACCGGATCGATCGAGGCCCATTTCCAGGTGCCGACCGCGGTGCCGATCAGCTCGAGCCAGGTGGTGATAAAAAACGCCGCCAGATAGACCATCGGCGAGCGGCCTTTGAATAGATAAATCAGGAACACCACAAACAGCAGCGCGCCGACCCAATCGCCCTGTTCGCTGAGGCCGCTGATGCCCCAGAACGACCAGGCGCCGCAGACCAGCACCACGAAAGCGGCGATTTCGCGCGCGTAGGTCTGGAACAAGCCGGAACGCGCCAAGGCGACGGCGGTCAGATAGACCATGCCGTGGCCGGGCGGCACATAGGCGGGCACGTTATGATAGCGGTAGGTATAGCCGCCCATGAACGGCGAGGCGAAGTGTTCGCCGATCGTCGCGAACGCGACCGCGATCGCGACCTGCACCCGAATTTCCTTGTTTTCGCCGAGCAGCAGGCCGATCAAAAATACCCAGCCGCAAACGCCCAGCGCATTCTGTTTTTCGATGCCCGCAGTCGCGTCGCTAAGCAGACAGACCGCGACACAAAAAAAGGTAAAGCCGGCAATGAAATAATCGCGTTTTCGATGGCTGTAGGCAACTCCTGCCTTCGGAAAATGGCGTAACACACGTACCTCGATGGATTGTTTAATCGAATGCCCAGGCAATCGCGCCGTAACGGCCGAGTTTGCCGAGCAAGATGATCAGGGCGCCGGACAACAGCGGCAATTTCAGCCAGCCGCCCGCGAAACACAGCGCATCGCCGACCAACGGCAGCCAGGAGAAAAACAAGGCCCATACGCCGCGTTTTTGGACTAGAGCCAGCGCTTTTTGGGATTTCTCCGGCAGCAGCCCGGCGACCGGGTAACGCTTCGCGGCCAGCATGCCGAGTCCCCAGGTCGTCATCGCGCCGAGCGTATTGCCGAGCGTCGCGACGCCGACCAATTGCAGGGCCGGATGCCTACCTTCCGCGATCAGGTAGGCCAACACCGCTTCGGAGCCGCCCGGCGCGATCGTGGACGACACGAAGGCGCTGACGAACAGGCCGCCGATTTCTAACCAGGCTTCTGTCATTTTTAATTCATAATAAAAAACCCCTGCGTGCGCAAATGCAGCAGGGGTTTTATGGGATAACTCAAAGGCTTAACCGCCCGGCAACATCTTCGATTTATTCGACGTAATCTTCTTGACCAGTCTGGCGATAGCGCCCAGGACAAACCCGATCAAGTGACGCAGCAATACGAACGCATGCGTGACCGCCTCGGAAAAGGTCATGCCCTTGAAGGCGCGAGCCAAGGCCGGCGCCAACAACAAGCCGATCGCGAGCCCGATCACGGTAATGCCGGAAACGAAGGAATCTTCCTGTGGAGCCGCGGCAGTAGAGCCCGCAGGCGCCGAAGCATCCGCCGGAGCGGCAGCCGCCTTGGCGGCCGGTTTCGCAATCACCGGAATGCCGCTGTCTTGATAATCGTCCTGAATTTCATAGGCCGTGACGCCGGGAATGCTCGGCAGATCGCCGCTGCCCGCGCCGACTTTCAACTGGCCCTTCATGCCTTTTTCCATGTGCTGAGCGATGTCGCAATGCACCAGGTAGGTTCTGTCGCCCGGAGGCAGAATCAACGTGCCGGAAATCTTGGCGGGACCTGAGACTTCCAGATGAAACATCCCTTTAGGATAGAGATATTTCGGTAGCCCGTGCATCATCCATTGATGCCGGATGTTATCTTCATTGATAAAATTAACCGTCAATTTGGTGCAAGGCTTGAACTGATATTCCTGGGTATCGAACGCAAACATTCTGCCCGGAAATTTCTCGGCATATTTATGGCCCGCGTGCACGGTGATTTCCTTCGTTTCGGAAATCTTGTCGCAACCGCCCGGCAGCGTTTCGGTATTTTGCCCCATCACCATGCCGCCGCCCATGTCCATCAAGTGGCCGGCGCCGTGATCCATCAGCATCTTGTTATGGTCTTCATATTCCTGTGCCGCGAGCGGCGCAGCAGCTCCCAAAATCAGCGCTCCGGCCAACAATAATTTCACCATTACCTTACCTCAAATGACTTTTCGACGATTCCGCGTTAACGCCCGCGCGCACGGGAACGTTAACGCGAATAAAACCGAGCCCTTATGGGCCCCAAAAACTAGGATTTCTTCTTGCCGATCAACGAATTAACCGTATTTCTGACTGGCGCGCTCGATAGATACAGCACGTAAAGGCCGCCCAATACAAACAAGACATACAACACAAAATTGGATGTGCTTGTCTTGGCGCCGGTGCCGGCGGTGAAGCTCATGTGCGCATCCAGACGCTCGCCTTGATCAGGCACCAGCGTGATGTGAATCAAATATTTGCCCGCATCCGGCACGCCGTTCGGCAATTCCAGATTGACGGTGCCGGATGAATGCTTTTTGCTGGGCAAAAAGAAGACGCGGGTGCCTTCCGGCTCCTTGGTCACTTCGAACTCAATCGACATTTTCCGGTATCTCATGTCCTGATAGTCGAAAACCAATTGGGTCGGGGTATTTGTACCTGGCAGCTTGCCGCAGAACTCCTCGGCCGGATAGGATTTAGGCTGATAAGCGGTGTAATGAATCCAATGGCTGGGTTCCAGTTCGAATTTACATTGGTCGGTATCGGTGCCCGCCGCGCCGCCGTGCGCCCAGACCGCAGCCGACAACAGCAAAGCCGAAAGCCCTAGAAAACCCTTTGCAAAAAAATGTGCTCTGTTCATAATGCCTTCCAGTTTTGATAGATTATTATAATTTAAACAACAAGCTCTATTCAGCGCTTGAACTCCTCAAAATAACCCTATTTCGAATAAAGCCAATTGCCAGCAGCCCACTCTAGCACATCAAAACCCTTAAATTCAAGGCAATGATGATCACGCGCGAACGTAACAAAGCCAAACGCCATGACCTGCCAATGTTCTATTGCCATGGAACCCTCATTTCCGTAGACTTACGCCACATTATTCGGATTATTCAAACTGGAGTCCCTAAAAAATGTCGTTATTGACTAATTCTAAAGCCTGGACCGCACTCAAAACCCACTTTCAGCACATTCAAAACGATTCGATGCGGGATGCTTTCAGGAGAGACCCGGAGCGTTTTAAAAAGTTCTCTCTCCAGCTCAACGACATCATTTTCGACTACTCCAAAAACCGCATCAACGAGGAAACCGTCTCATTGCTCGTCGAGTTGGCGGAAAGCCAAGGCCTCAAGCAAAAAATCGAGGCGATGTTCAGCGGCGAAATGATCAACACGACCGAGCGCCGCGCGGTTTTGCATACCGCTCTGCGCAATCGCAGCAATGCTCCGGTTTATTTTGCCGGCAAGGATGTGATGTCGGATGTGAATCGGGCCTTGGCCAAGATGCGCGTCTTTTGCGATCAGGTCAGGTCCGGCGCCTGGAAGGGCTATACCGGCAAGGCGATCACCGACATCGTCAGCATCGGCATCGGCGGTTCCGGCCTCGGACCGAAGATGGTTTCGGCGGCGCTGAATCCGTACGGCTCGGACAATCTCAAAGTCCATTATGTATCGAATGTCGACCAGACCGATCTGGTCGAAGTGCTGAAACCGTTGAATGCCGAGACGACCTTGTTCGTGGTAGCCTCGAAGGTATTCAACACCCAGGAAACCATGATGAACGCCAGATCGGCGAAAAACTGGTTTCTTGACCGGCTCAAATCCGAAGAGGCGATCGCGAAACATTTCGTCGCGATCTCGACGCATGCGGAGAATGTCGCCAAATTCGGCATCGATCCCGACAACATGTTCGAATTCTGGGACTGGGTCGGCGGACGCTATTCGCTGTGGTCTTCGGTCGGCTTGTCGATCGCGCTGCAAATCGGCATGGACCATTTCGAGGAATTACTGCAAGGCGCGCATGAGGCCGACCTGCACTTCCGCCATACGCCATTCGACAAGAACATTCCGGTCATCATGGCGCTGCTTGGCGTCTGGTACAACAATTTCTTCGACGCCGACTCGCATGCGGTGATTCCTTACGACCAGTCGATGCGCTTTTTTTCCGATTACATGCAGCAAGGCGACATGGAAAGCAACGGCAAGAGCGTCGATAGGGACGGCAACCGGGTCGATTACAGCACCGGCCCGATCATTTGGGGACAGCCCGGCACCAACGGCCAGCACGCCTTCTTCCAATTGATTCACCAAGGCACCAAGCTGATCCCGTGCGACTTCATGGCGGCCGCGAACAGCCATTACGACTTGCCCGAGCACCACGACATCCTGATCTCGAATTTTCTCGCCCAGCCCGAAGCCTTGATGAACGGCCTGACCGAGGACGAAGTGAGAGCCAGATTGTCGCCCAAAGACCGCGCCGATCCGGTCCTGGTCGCATCGAAAGTGTTCGACGGCAACAAACCGTCGAACTCCTTCCTGTTCAAGAAAATGACGCCGCGCACCCTGGGCTCGCTGATCGCATTTTACGAGCATAAGATTTTCACTCAGGGCGTGATCTGGCATATCAATTCGTTTGACCAGATGGGCGTCGAGCTCGGCAAGGTGCTCGCGAAGGTGATTTTACCGGAACTGAAGAGCAACGATACCATCACCGGCCATGACTGCTCGACGAACGGCTTGATCAATGCTTATAAGAGTTATCGGATCGGATGAGGCCAAACAGCATAAGAAACCGAAATAGCAGAAGATTAGGAAGCCAGAGAACTTGTTAAGAGATTGACGAACACCGGTTTCAGGGAAATTGCCGGACCGGCAAGGGATCTAAGCGAAAGTTCGTACACGACAAATTTCCAGGTGCCGTACCCATAAGTGGCAAATCCGGTGATGACGAAACGTTATCAAGAAAAGCAGGTAGATCAAGCGATAGAGAGTGTGCGAAATGAAAGAGGCCGATAAATATCACAAGTCAGTGGAATGGAGCAACGAAGATCAGGTTTACATAGGAAAAGGCCCCGACCTGATTGCGGATATTCACGGTGCCCCCCCTGTAGCGATTTACGGCGAATTATGCGAGGTCGTTAGCGACGTAGTGCTTTTTTGACTCGATTTATGATACTACTTCATTTAAAGGTACGCAGTGCGCACCCAACTCACAATGAAACGTCGGGGGCACAAAACGTCCCCGACACGACTACAATTCATCCTCTGTGCGGACTGTTGATTTGATTTATGCCGGCTCAAGGATATCTAGGAAGATTTCGCGCAGCGCTTCATGATTGGTTGTATAAGCACTTATATTCGCCGCAATCCATTGATCGCTATCCTCCAGCCAACGAATTGAATATCCTATATCTTGGGCGATAAACTCGAACAAAACCCTCTGCGTTCGACCATTGCCTTCTCGGAATGGATGTAGGATATTCAATTCGCCGTAATGGTAAGCTAATCTATCCGCCGCTTCACTAAAGTACCAACGCTTGCTCTTTTCAGCAAAGTCTCTGTTTAATGCATCAAATAATTTTGAAGCTTCTTTCTCAATCCGCTCAGGAGCGCAGAATCTGGTATTTCCCTTCCAGATACCGACTCGACGTATTTCTCCAGCCCACTCATACAACGATGAAAAAAGCATTTTGTGTATATACACCATAGTACCGAGACTATATGGGCTACTCTGCTGTTGAATAGCGCATATATTCTCGCGGGTGCTTCTACGCTCGGCCTGTTCTAATTCATTTATGTCAATTATGCCCATCTTATTTATAAGACAGCCGCTGCCTTTTATGAGGTATGGATCATTTTCGCAAATTTGGTATCTATCCATTTCTAATCCTCTTCCAAATAAATCCCTTCCAATCTGGAACTTGCTATAAAATTTCTGAGTTTATTTTTTTCAAAAATGGATTCTGTGGTGGGCTGCTGCAATGAACAAAACAAATTTAGCAGTTCACTTAACATTTTCTTGATTGTATCTACCTTTTTTCTTTTTGGAATTCGCCCAAATTCCTTAGCCAATATTTGACTTTGAAAAACAAACACATCCATTCGCTGCCCTTGCCAAATGTCGGTATCAATATAAGTCTTAAGATCGCACTGATGCTGTCGAGTCCATGCAGAAATAGTTTTGATTAGCCTACTGGCCTCCTTCAAGGTTTGACATTGGAAACCTGTGCCGAACTTTTTTTTAAGCCAGTAATTAATTTGGCTAATTTCCTTTTGGCTAAGCTTAGGATAATCACCCGCAGAAATGATTGTATTGATTTCATGAACGGTTGAATTCATGACACTCCCTACCCTATTGATGAGTAAATCAAATTGATTTTCCAATCCTACATCGGCTTTACATGAAAAGGGTTTTCACCGCTTGACGTAACGGAAGCAGCTGCAAAGCAAATCGACTTTCTCGACTTATAAACGGTTGCTACGGCGTTCCGTCAGATTCACCGTAAAAAATCATGTGACATTGGGTGTATAAATTCGGCGATATTCCGTCATTCGATTCAAAATGAAAAAAGAGCGCACAAGGGTTGCCCACGCATTGCAAGAACCGGATCCTCCCCTATGGCCTCGGCCCCAAGCTGAAAGCTGAGAACGAACGAGAACACAGATCGCGGGCAATGCGCCTCCTCGCGTCGGCGCACCTACGATTAAGTTAGTCTCCGCTTGCAATCTGCGAAATCCGACCTTCGCTCAATCCGTATTCGCGGGCCAAATTCACATGCTTCTCACCTTGGCTAGACCGAAAACGAATTTCCAGATTTCGGAGTCGCATTTCAATATCCACCTTCGCCTTGTCATCGCCTTTTTTAGCAGTTTCCAGCCGATCCAAACGACTGGAATGCTCTTCAAGCTGATCAAAAATTTGATCGGTCACTTTTCGCAGTTTCTTCACTGATTTCGAAAGTTCGCTCATAAAAACCCCACACAAGTTATGAAAAACCCGTTCCGTTCTTAACTACCGCCCAGTCGGAACGAAATACACTCTACCTGAGCGTCCTAGGCATGTAAAGCACAAAAAACAACCTGCTAAAGACACTACCAACATCACAATGATTATAAAGGACTTTTAATCATAACATCTTTAATCAACCAATAATTCTTTAGGCTTACACAGCGAGTAGGCCGGATGGAGCTTCGCCGAATCAGGGGTAGTCGAAGTTACTGACTTCGGAAGTGCGAGAATCTGTATCGAGGCGGAAACCTCTGAACTCAAATCAATTGCCCTCCTCCTGTATGCGCTTCCCAATGATATGGCTTCGACAGGGTGCTGAATTGAATTTAACTGTTTACGGCTTCAATGCCCCGTATTCCGCATTGCTTCATACGGGCTACGGTTTTTCTCCCGCTAGGGAGGGAGCACTGCACATAGCGCAAGGTTTATCAAAGTTATAAGAGAATCATCGCCTAGCCTTGAAAAACGCCTTCAACAAGTCCGAACACTCGGCTTCCAGCACGCCGCCCTGCCAGGCGACGCGATGATTCAAAAACGGCGCATCAGTCAGGCTCAAGGCATGGCAGACCGCTCCGCGCTTCGGATCGAAAGCGCCGAACACCAACCTTTTGACCCGCGCATGGCTGATCGCCCCCATGCACATCACGCAGGGCTCCAGCGTCACATACAAGGTCGCATCGATCAGGCGGTAATTGCCCACCGCGCTGCCCGCCGCGCGCAGCGCGATGATTTCCGCATGCGCGGTCGGATCGTTCATCCCGATCGGGCTATTCCAGCCCTCGGCCAAGCAGCGATCATTCCTGACTACGACTGCGCCGACCGGCACCTCGCCGAGCGCCTCGGCCCGCTCGGCGAGCCTGAATGCATGGCGCATCCAGGCGGCATCGTCGGTTTCGCTTACTCCCATTCAATCGTCGCGGGCGGCTTGCCGGAAATGTCGTAAGTGACCCGCGAGATGCCCGGCACTTCGTTGATGATCCGCCGCGACACCAGGTCGAGAAAATCGTAAGGCAGATGCGCCCAGCGCGCGGTCATGAAATCGATCGTCTCGACCGCCCGCAGCGCGACCACGTAATCGTAGCGGCGGCCGTCGCCCATCACGCCGACCGACTTGACCGGCAGGAACACCGCGAAGGCCTGACTGACTTGTTGGTATAAGTCGTGGCGGTACAGCTCCTCGATGAAAATCGCATCGGCCCTGCGGAGCAGATCGGCGTAGTCCTTCTTGACCTCGCCCAGGATGCGCACACCCAGGCCCGGCCCCGGAAACGGATGCCGGTGGATCATGTCGGCCGGAAGACCCAGTTCCAGACCCAATTTTCTGACTTCATCCTTGAACAGTTCGCGCAGCGGCTCGACCAGTTTCAATTTCATGTTTTCGGGCAGGCCGCCGACATTGTGATGCGACTTGATCAGGTGCGCCTTGCCGCTTTTCGCACCGGCCGATTCGATCACGTCAGGGTAAATGGTGCCCTGCGCCAGCCATTTCGCGTCGGTCAACTTGCCGGCTTCCTCGTCGAAGATTTCGACGAACAAATTGCCGATGATCTTGCGCTTCCGTTCGGGATCGGCCTCACCGCTTAATGCGGCCAGGTAGCGCGGCTCCGCATCGACCCGGATCACCTTGATGCCCATGTGCTCGGCGAACATCGCCATCACCTGGTCGCCTTCATGCAGACGCAACAGGCCGGTATCGACGAATACGCAGGTCAGCTGATCGCCGATCGCCTTGTGCAAGAGCGCCGCGACCACAGACGAATCGACGCCGCCGGACAGCCCCAGAATCACCTGATCGCTGCCGACCTTCGCGCGCACCGATTCAATGCTGTCCTCGATGATATTGTCCGCGGTCCACAGCGCCTCGCAGCCGCAAATCTCCAGCACGAAGCGTGCGAGTATCCGGCCGCCCTGCTTCGTGTGCGTGACCTCGGGATGAAACTGCAAGCCGTAAAAGTTTTTTTCTTCGTTCGCGATGCCCGCAATCGGCGCGCCTTCCGAACTTGCGATCAGCTTGAAGCCTTCAGGCAACTCAGTGACCCGGTCGCCGTGGCTCATCCAGACATCCAAGAGGCCATAGCCTTCCTGTGACACATGATCCTCGATATCGGCCAGCAATTTAGAATGCCCGCGCGCCCGGATTTGCGCATAGCCGAATTCGCGGTGGCTGGACGATTCGACCGTGCCGCCGAGCTGTTCGGTCATCGTCTGCAAGCCGTAGCAGATGCCCAGCACCGGCACGCCGGCCTCGAACACAGACTGCGGCGCCCGCGGCGTGCCGCCGCTGGTCACCGTTTCGGGGCCGCCGGACAAAATGATGCCGTTCGGCGCGAATTGCTTGATCTCGTCGGCGCTGCATTCGCAGGAAAAAATTTCCGAATACACGCCGATTTCGCGAATCCGGCGCGCGATCAGTTGGGTGTATTGCGAGCCGAAATCCAGGATCAGGATTTTGTCGGTATGGATGTTCGCGTGCGTATGTTGCATGTCTAAAACTCGTTGACCAGGTCTATAAAAAAACAAAGGGCTCGATAAAGAGCCCTTTGTCCCAAGGCGGATGCGCGAAGCTGATCCGCCCTACATGAAGCTATCTCAATCCAGCCGGTAATTCGGCGCTTCCTTCGTGATCGTCACGTCGTGCACATGGCTTTCGCGCATGCCGGCGCTGGTTACGCGCACAAACTGCGCCCTATCGTGCATGATAGAGATCGTCTGGCTGCCGGTGTAACCCATGCTGGCGCGGATGCCGCCGAGCAACTGATGGATCACCGCAATCAGGCTGCCTTTGTACGGCACTCGGCCTTCGATGCCTTCCGGCACCAGTTTTTCGGCCGAATCGGTTTCTTCCTGGAAATAACGGTCGCTGGAACCCTGCGTCTGCGCCATCGCGCCGAGTGACCCCATGCCCCGGTAGGATTTATACGAACGCCCCTGAAACAATTCGGTCTCGCCCGGCGCTTCCTCGGTGCCGGCGAACAGGCCGCCGAGCATCACCGCATAGGCGCCCGCCGCCAAGGCTTTCGCGACATCGCCGGAATAGCGGATGCCGCCGTCGCCGATCAACGGCACACCGGTGCCTTTCAGCGCCAGTGCGACATTGCTGATCGCGGTGATCTGCGGCACGCCGACGCCGGCGACGATGCGGGTGGTGCAGATCGAGCCCGGACCGATGCCGACCTTGACGCCGTCCGCGCCGGCTTCGACCAGCGCCAGTGCCGCTTCTGCGGTCGCGATATTGCCGCCGATCACCTGCACGTTCGGATAATGCTGCTTGACCCAGCGCACCCGGTCCAATACGCCCTGCGAATGGCCGTGCGCGGTATCGACCACGATCACATCGACGCCGGCCGCGACCAATGCCTCGACGCGCTCTTCGGTGCCGTGTCCGGTGCCGACCGCCGCGCCGACGCGCAATCTTTCCAACTCGTCCTTGCAGGCCTGCGGGTAGTCTTTCGCTTTTTGAATGTCCTTGACCGTGATCATGCCGCGCAAATGAAACGCATCATTCACGACCAACACTTTTTCGATCCGGTGCTTATGCAATAACGCGATCGCTTCCTTGCGGTCGGCATTCTCGCTGACCGTGACCAGGCGATCCTTCGGCGTCATGATTTTGGTGACCGGCTCATCATAGCGGGTTTCGAAGCGCATATCGCGGCTGGTCACGATACCGACCAGTTCATCGCCGTCCACGACCGGCACCCCGGAAATATTTTTCGCGCGGGTCAAGCGGATCACATCGCGAATGCTGGTCTCCGGCGTTACCGTGATCGGGTCCTTGATCACGCCGCTTTCGTATTTTTTGACGCTGCTCACTTCGCGCGCCTGCTGCTCGGCGGTCATATTCTTATGAATGATGCCGATGCCGCCTTCCTGCGCCATCGCAATCGCCAGCCGGGCCTCGGTTACCGTATCCATCGCCGCGGAAACCAGCGGAATGTTCAACGTAATGTCGCGCGTCAGCCGCGTCTTCAATTCGACTTCACGCGGCAAAACGGTCGAGTGCGCAGGCACCAATAACACGTCATCAAATGTGAGCGCTTCTTGAACTATATGCATAAACCGGACCTAAAAGCAATTAAATAACCGTATACTTTATCATAACTAACGCATTTTTTATAGCGGCTTTTTGCGCTTGATTGTGCGCACTCTACCGGCCTGCCGCTAATTCTCGCGCTCAAACCTGCGCTGCATCGCTTCTTCTTTGGCATCCTTGATGACCTTCATCACGCCTTTTAGATCCGCCTTTTTGTCGCTGCTTTTGAAGCGACCGGTCAGCGGCGTGTCAGGATTCAAGCTACCGCTTTCGTAGAGCTTCCAGATTTCCTTGCCGTAACGCGTGGTCAGCAGCTCCGGCGCAAACTGGCCGAAATAGGTCGCCAGGTTATTGACGTCCCGCTCCAGCATCCTCGCGGCGTTATTGTTGGCGGCGGCATCGACCGCCTGTGGCAAGTCGATGATGACAGGCCCCTGGCCGTCGACCAGGATGTTATATTCGGAAAGATCGCCGTGGATGATGCCGGCGCAGAGCATTTTGACGACCTCCCGGATCAGGAATTGATGGAATTCCAGCGCCTGTTCGTGAGTTAGCTCCAGGTCGTTCAAGCGGGGAGCCGCGTTGCCGTCCTCGTCGGTGATCAGTTCCATCAACAAGACGCCTTCGATAAAGTTGTGCGGCTTCGGCACGCGGATGCCGGCGCCCGCAAGCCGGTACAACGCATCGACTTCGGCATTCTGCCACAGGGCTTCCTGTTGCTGTTGGCCGTAGCGGGTGTTTTTTTGCATCGCCCGCGCCTGGCGGCTATTGCGGGTTTTGCGCCCTTCGCTGTATTGCGCCTGTTTATGGAAGCCGCGCTTGCTGGCTTCCTTGTAAACCTTCGCGCAACGGATTTCGCCTTCGGAGGCCACCACATAAACGGCCGCTTCCTTGCCGCTTTTCAAAGGCCGCAGCACTTCATCGATCAGGCCGGCTTCCACCAAGGGTTCGAGAGTTTTTGGGGTTTTCATGACAGGCTTTATACCCTAGTTTGTAAAGTGTGAAAATAAAGGCGTCAATTCGCCGCAGCCAAAAATCGGAGAGCCCTTATCTGTTATGATAGCGGTTATTTCCATTCCTTGAGACCCATCATTCGTGTCCAACTCCAATTTCCCCGATTTATTAAGCCCCGCCCTGCGCGCCAATCTCGACTCGCTGGGCTACCAGCACATGACGCCGATTCAAGAAGCCAGCCTCCCGGCTATTTTAAAAGGCCAGGACTTAATTGCCCAGGCTAAAACCGGCAGCGGCAAAACCGTCGCCTTCGGCATCGGCCTGTTAACCCGGCTCGACCCGCAGGATTACCAGGTTCAGGCGCTGATTCTCTGCCCGACCCGCGAACTGGCCGATCAGGTCAGCAAGGAAATTCGCCGCCTCGCCCGCTTCATCCCGAATATCAAATTACTCAGCCTGTGCGGCGGCACGCCGATTCGCCCACAATACGAGTCGCTGCAACAGCACAGCCCGCATATCGTGGTCGGCACGCCGGGGCGAATTCAACAGCATCTGGATAAAGGCACCCTGAATCCGGACCAAATCAACACGCTGGTGCTGGATGAAGCCGACCGCATGCTGGACATGGGCTTTTACGACGACATCATCAAGATCATCAAGGTCACGCCGAAAGACCGGCAATCGTTATTATTCTCGGCGACTTATCCTGACGAAATCAAGAAAATGAGCGCCGGCATTCAAAAAAATCCGGTCGAAGTCAAAGTTGAAATCACGCACCGTGACAATCCGATCGAGCAATTGTTTTTTGAAATCAGCCATGCGGAAAGAAGCAACCATTTAGTCACGTTGCTGGCCCATTACCGCCCCGAATCGGCGGTGATTTTCTGCAATACCAAAGTCCAGTGCCAGGAGGTCGCGGACGAACTCGAAAAACACGGCCAGCATGCCCTGGTATTGAACGGCGACCTGGAACAAAAAGACCGCGACCGGGTATTATTGCTGTTCACCAACAAAAGCTGCCCGCTGTTGATCGCCACCGATGTCGCCGCACGCGGCCTGGATATCAAGGACTTAGAGGCGGTAATCAATTACGAAATTCCCTACGAACCCGAAGTTTATATTCACCGTATCGGCCGCACCGGCAGAGCCGGCAAAGAAGGCCTGGCGCTGAGTCTGTATAGCCCCAGAGATGCCCATAGAATCAACGCGATTGAGGATTATCAGCAACATCCTGTCACTTACGTAGATATCGCCACCTTGCAGTCGGCTACAAAAGTAGAGCTCACGGCGCCGATGATCACCCTTTGCATCGACGGCGGACGCAAAAGCAAAATCCGGCCCGGCGATATTCTAGGCGCTTTGACCGGCGCGGCGGGGATTGAAGGCAAGTCTGTCGGCAAAATCGATATTACCGATAATTATTCTTATGTCGCCATCGAGAGAAGTATGGCCAATCAGGCGGTCAAGCAATTGGCGGACGGCACGATTAAGGGGCGTAAGCTTAGGGTTTGGAAGGTTCGTTGAGCGAATCTAGATGAGCGTAGCCCGGATGAAGCTTTGCGTAATCCGAGGGAACTGTGCCCCCCGGATTCCACTGCGTTGCATCCGGGCTACTCGCTATAAAATGGCCATTGCGATGATCCATCCTTCGTTGAATGGGGCGGAGACTGTCGATCTTCTTTACCTTTACTATAGCCACAGGACTATAGCCACAGGATTCGGTGAAACACGCCCCACATCTACGGCCGTGGCACGCTCACGGCTTGCCCTTAACTTTCCGATATTGCCCGTTGAACGAAACATTGAGACCTCCGCAGCGCATGTTGTCATCGCTGACGGTCAGGCCGTTCGGAGCGAAGGCGATGGTCAGCCGGCAGCCTTCTTCCGCTCCGTCGGCATAATGAATCTTGCCGTTGTCGAGCGGGAACGCTCCTTCCAGCTCGCCTGTGTTAACGCTGCCAAGTTCCGCGTTACCTATCCATGTCGCATCGCCCTGCACATGAATCCGGCCGTCCTTTTCTTCCTTCACGATGATCGTGGCCGAGTCCTTGGCCGGCTTGCCGTTATCATAGCGTTCGTATTCGCCGAAAATATCATTTGCTTTCGGCGCGGCCGCCACGCCCCCATCGAGGCCGGCAATCCTGTTCACATACGCCTGCCTCAGGCAGGCGATGTCCTTACACGGATTACGCGTCGATTTGAGCCAGGCTTTCTGCTCCGCTTTCAGAGCCGCGCCGTTGGCGGCGGCCGCCAGCGCCTGTTGATACGAATCCGCTAATTGCTCATCGAGGCCGGACAATTCAACATCGGAGCAGATCGTTTTCTCAATCCAGTGATGCGCCTGCGCGCAGTCGAAGCTGGCGGCGTAGGCAGCCGACGGGGAGATTAAAAATCCGGCCGCGGCGATCGAGAGGAAAGACTTCTTTGTCATACTAAATTACCCGACTTGGGCACGGACTGAAAACTATTCGACTTTCTCAACTTCGAAGACGGTACCGTTCACCGAAACCACCCGGACTTTAGTGTGAATGTCGCAATCGGGCCCGTGCACCGTCCAAATGGAATCTCCCACCCTGATCTTGCCCTGGCCGTTTTCGATCGGCGTGTACAGATTGAAAACGCGGCCGATGTATTGCGCGCCGCGTTTGTTCAAAAGCGGGCGGTCGCTTTCAATCGGGTGTCTTTTGACATAAAAACGCCAGACCGCGATCGCGGCGACCGACAGTATCGAAAACTCAAAGATTTGAAAATTTTCAGGCGTATCGGGAAACAGGAAGACCAGACAGCCGGTCACGAAACCCGCCGCGGACATCCACAGGAAGAAGAAGCCGGGCGCGACCAATTCGATCACCAACAGCAGCAGCGCCCAGACCCACCAGTACCAGAAGACAAAATCCAGTTCGCTCATCGCCATTTCCATTACGCGCCTTTCGTGTTTTTGCCCAGCGCTTCCTTGGCCAGTTCGCCGATACCGCCCAGCGCTCCGATCACGCTGGAGGCTTCCAGCGGCATGAAAATCAACTTAGCGTTTTCCGCGGAAGCGACTTTTTGCAGCGCGTCGATGTATTTTTGCGCGATGAAATAATTGATCGCATTCAGGTCGCCCTTGCCGATCGCCTCCGACACCATCAGGGTCGCCCTGGCTTCGGCTTGCGCCAGGCGCTCCCGCGCATCGGCATCCCGATAGGCGGCTTCCTTGCGGCCCTCGGCTTCCAACACCGCGGCCTGCTGAGCGCCTTCCGCGCGCAGAATTTCGGATTGCCTGAGCCCTTCCGCTTCCAGGATCGAGGCGCGTTTCAAGCGTTCCGCCTTCATCTGTTTGCCCATCGCTTCGACCAGGTCTTTCGGCGGCGCGATGTCCTTGATTTCGATCCGGGTGGCCTTGATGCCCCATGGCGTCGTCGCATCGTCGACCACGGTCAAGAGGCGCGCATTGATGTCGTCGCGCCGTGACAGCAACTCGTCCAGATCCATCGAGCCCATCACGGTCCGGATGTTGGTCATCACCAGATTCAGGATCGCCCATTCCAGCTTGCTGACTTCGTACGCGGCTTTCGCGGCGTCCATGACCTGGTAAAACACCACGCCGTCGACGGTCACCATCGCATTGTCCTTGGTAATCACTTCCTGCGACGGCACATCCAGCACCTGCTCCATCATGATCATTTTGCGGCCGATCTTATCGATGACCGGCATGATGATATTCAATCCGGGGGTCAAGGTATTGGTATAACGACCGAAGCGCTCGACCGTATATTCCATACCCTGAGGAACGGGTTTTACCGACAAAAACACCAGCAATATCGCCAGAACCAACAAGACTAAAACGAACGCGCCAAAGCCCATGGGGCCTCCTCATTTCTCAGGTTGAAAAAGTGAATGACAGCCAACAGTATGGCACAGAAAATTATCCGCCTGCCGCCGGCTACAACTATTTTAGGATGCGTGAAGACTTAGCGGGATTTATATCACAATCGCCCGATTTTTCACCATAAAAAGCATCTAAGACGCCGAATGCCGCGACCTTAACTGCGTTCATTCCGCTTCCTGGAGATCAAGCCTGCGTGTACAAAAATACCTGAATATTATCCTTTTGATCAGGCGAAGGATTAATTTCGGCGCCTTGGAATGGTATAGTAGCGGGTTGCAAACCCGCGGGAATCATGCACCCCGTAACTCTCGGCTTTTACTCGTTTTTACAGGCAACTCACTATGGTAAATGATTTAGTAAATTTTTCTTTTCAGTTGGCGGCGTTTACGCTTATTTTCTTCGTCGTAGGCATGATCAAACCGAAATGGCCGCTTTTTTTCCTGAAAGAGCCCACGCGTTTTATGATCGCGATGATCACCCCGGTCTTGATCATGATTACCGTCACCCTCTACGGCGAAGGGCTGAAGCGCGAAAAAGAAGCAAAGGAGTTGAAGGAAACTCCGGCACAAATCGTAGCGCCCGCCCCGGCCCCGGTTCCAACGCCCGCCCCGGATGCGGCACCGAGCGCTCCGGCAGCCAAATAGTCAAACCACGCCGAGGGGCGACGCATTTCGCCCCTCGGCGGAAGGCCCGAAATCGTATCCGGCACCTACCCTGCCACGCTAATCATGATAGAATCAGCAGTTTTAATTGAACGCAGCGCTGATTTATGCCTTTTCTGAGTCCGCCGTTACAGGTCAAACCATGCCTTACTGCTTAACGGCAGGACCGATGCCGACTCCATCCGCGAGTTTGAAGCGTATAACATGCGTGTAATCAGAGGCTTATCCCATCTGGAGCCGCTCGATCCGGGCTGCGTGCTCACGATCGGAAATTTTGACGGCCTGCATTTGGGCCATCGCGCGGTGATCGAGAAATTGGCCGCCCAAGGCCGGGCGACAGGACTTCCGGTCGTGGTGATGATTTTTGAGCCGCAGCCGCTGGAATATTTTCTCGGCGACAACGCGCCGTCCAGGCTGATGCGCCTTAGGGAAAAAGTGATCGATTTTGCGGGACTCCCGGTCGACTATTTGCTGGTCATGCGCTTCAATCGGCAGTTTGCGAATCTGGACGCCGAAAAATTCATCGATGACATTCTGATCAAGAAATTGAACGTCAAACATCTGGTGATCGGCGACGATTTTCATTTCGGCAAGGCCCGGCGCGGCAATTTTGCGATGCTGCAGGAAAAAGGCCTGCAATGGGGATTTACGGTCGAAGACACCGGTTCGTTTTATGTCGACGGGCTCCGCGTCAGCAGCACGTTGATCCGGGATGCGTTGACGGCCGGCAATCTCGCCCAGGCCGAACAATTGCTCGGGCGCAGCTACTCGGTCTGCGGCCGCATCGTGCATGGCGAAAAACGCGGCAGAGCGCTGGGATTTCCGACCGCCAACATCAAATTGCATCGCAAGAACACGCCGCTGCAAGGCGTTTTCGCGGTCACCATGACCGGACTCGGCGAGGACGCCATTCAGGGCATCGCCAACGTCGGTACCCGGCCGACTGTCGACGGCGGCTCGAAAGTGATCCTCGAAACCCATTTATTCAATTTTAACCGGGAAATTTACGGACGCTATGTGGAAGTGCATTTCAAGCACAAAATCCGCGATGAAATGCGTTTTCATTCTCTCGAAAAACTGAAGGCCCAAATCGAGAAAGATGTGGCCATCACCCAAAAGATTTTTGCCGATTCGAAAGCTTATGACTATGGATTATAAAAAAACGCTTAATTTACCGACGACCGCTTTCCCGATGAAAGCGAACCTGGCGCAGCGCGAACCGGAACGGTTGAAGCTCTGGAACGAATCCAAACTGTACCACAAGATCCGTCAAGCGATGGCCGGACGTCCGAAATTCGTTTTGCATGACGGCCCTCCGTATGCGAACGGCGAAATCCATATCGGCCACGCGGTCAACAAGGTGCTGAAGGACATCATCGTCAAGTCGAAAACGCTGGCCGGCTTCGATGCGCCTTATGTGCCCGGCTGGGATTGTCACGGCCTGCCGATCGAGCTGATGGTCGAAAAGAAAGTCGGCAAGGCCGGCATCAAGGTGTCCCCCGCCGCGTTCCGCAAAGCCTGCCGGGAGTATGCCGGCAAGCAGGTCGCGCTGCAAAAGGAGGCTTTCGTCCGCCTCGGCATTCTCGGCGACTGGGACAATCCTTATTTGACGATGGACTTTGCGTTTGAAGCGGACATCGTACGCTCGCTCGGCAAGATCGTCGCGAAAGGCCATATCGCGCACGGCGCGAAGCCGGTGCACTGGTGCACCGATTGCGGCTCCGCGCTGGCCGAAGCCGAAGTCGAATACGAAGACAAACATTCGCCGGCGATCGACGTGCGTTTTGAGGTGGTCGATCCGGCCGCTTTCCTGGCCAATTGCCATCATGTCGGCGAAGGCGAAGGCCCGCTGTCGGTCGTGATCTGGACCACCACGCCGTGGACCCTGCCCGCAAACCAAGGCGTCGCACTGAATGCCGAACTCGATTACGCGGTCGTGCAATGCGAAAAGGACGGCGTCAAGGAACGCCTGGTCGTCGCCGAAGCGCTGCTGAAGGATGCGATGTCGCGCTACGACATCGACAATCCGCAGGTGATCGCCTACTGCAAAGGTTCGGCGCTCGAACACCAGTTATTGCACCACCCTTTCTACAAACGCCAGGTGCCGATCATCCTCGGCGATCATGTGACCACCGATGCGGGCACCGGCGCTGTGCATACCGCACCCGGCCACGGCCAGGAAGACTATGTCGCAGGCCTCAAATACGGGCTGCCGGTCGATAATCCGGTGGGCGGCGACGGCGTGTTTTTGCCGAACACCGAACTGTTCGCCGGCGAGCATGTGTTCAAGGCGAACGCGCATGTGCTGGAAGTGCTGGAAGCGAACGGCAAGCTCCTGCATCACCATGCGATTCAGCACAGCTACCCGCATTGCTGGCGGCACAAGACACCGATCATTTTCCGCGCGACGCCGCAATGGTTCATCTCGATGGAGAAGAATCATCTGCGCGAGACCGCTCTGGCCGAAGTCAAACGGGTCGACTGGATTCCGGACTGGGGACAGGCGCGTATCGAAAGCATGCTGAACGGGCGCCCGGACTGGTGTATTTCCCGGCAGCGCACCTGGGGGGTGCCGATTACTTTTTTTGTTCACAAAGAAAGCGGCGAACTGCATCCGCGCACGGTCGAATTGATCGAGCCGATCGCGAAAAAGATCGAGGCGCAAGGCATCGATGCCTGGTTCGATCTGGACCCTGCCGAATTGCTGGGCGAGGACGCGGCTTACTACGACAAGAGCAACGACACGCTGGATGTCTGGTTCGATTCCGGCGTAACCCATGCCGGCGTGCTCGACCGCCGCGACGAGTTGACCTTCCCGGCCGACCTGTATCTGGAAGGCTCGGACCAACATCGCGGCTGGTTCCAGTCGTCGCTCCTGGCCTCGACCGCGATGAACGATGTCGCGCCCTACAAGGCGGTGTTGACGCACGGCTTCACGGTCGATGCGGACGGCAAGAAAATGTCCAAATCGAAAGGCAACGTGGTCGCGCCGCAATCGGTGATGAAGGATCTCGGCGCGGACATCTTGCGCCTCTGGGTCGCCTCGGCCGATTACCGCGGCGAAATGACCGTATCGGATGAAATTCTGAACCGGACCGCCGACGGCTACCGCCGCCTCCGGAATACCGCACGGTTTTTGCTGTCGAATCTGAACGACTTCGACCCGGCGCAGCATCTGATCGAAACCGGCAAACTGCTCCCGCTGGACCGCTGGATCATGGACCGCGCCTGGCAGTTGCAGGAAGAGGTCAAGGCCGCCTATGAGTCTTATCAATTCCAGTCGATTTATCAAAAAGTGCATCACTTTTGCGTGATCGACCTCGGCGGCTTTTATCTGGATGTGGTCAAGGACCGCCAGTATACCGCGAAAACCGACGGCCTGGCCCGGCGTTCCGCGCAAACCGCGATGTATCATGTGCTCGAAGCCCTGGTGCGCTGGCTTGCGCCGATCGTCAGCTATACCGCCGATGAAATCTGGCATTTCATGCCGGGCACCCGCAGCGAATCGGTTTTCCTCGAAACCTGGTATACCGGATTGGCCCAACTCGACGCCGATGCCGCGATCAGCCGCGATACCTGGCAAAAGGTGATGGCGGTGCGCACCGCGGTCAGCAAGGAACTCGAAAAAAGCCGCGCGAAAGGCGACATCGGCGCCTCCTTGAATGCGGAAGTCGAACTGTATTGCAACGAAGACTATTTCGGCGTATTGAACCTCTTGGCCGGCGAACTGCAGTTTGTGCTGATCACCTCCGGCGCATCGGTGATCGCCGAACAGTTCTGCCCGGACGATGCGGCCCTGACCGACGTTGCGGGCGTCCGCGTCAAGGTGATCGTGTCGGAACAGCCCAAATGCGTGCGCTGCTGGCATCAGCGTTATGATGTCGGCGAACATGCGGATCATCCCGAACTATGCGGACGCTGCGTCGAAAACATTGCCGGCGACGGCGAAAACCGTCAATTCGCATGACCATGCCGATGTTGAAATGGCTTTGGTTAACCCTGCTCGCGGTGCTGCTCGATCAGGGCAGCAAGTTGGCGGTCGATGCGACGATGCTTTTGTACGAATCGGTCCCGGTCATGCCGTATTTCAATCTGACCTATGTGCATAACCCCGGCGCGGCGTTCAGCTTTCTGAGCGAAGCCGGCGGCTGGCAGCGCTGGTTTTTTTCAGGACTGGCGCTGACGATCAGCGTGGCGATCACGATCTGGCTCGCCAAACTGCAAAAGCATGAGCATTTGCTCGGGGCCTCATTGGCGCTGGTCCTCGGCGGCGCGGTCGGCAATCTGATCGACCGGGTGGCCTACGGTTATGTGATCGACTTTATCGACGTGTATTACGGCAACTCGCATTTCCCGGCGTTCAATATCGCCGACGCGGCGATCAATCTGGGCGTGTTTCTGATGCTGGCCGAATCGTTCGGCTGGTTTGGCTCTACCAAAAAAGAACAAGGCTAAAACTTGCCTTAAAATCAGGCACGTCGCCGGGATACAATCATCAGTCAATATCGCTGGTGGGATTGCCGATATACTCGACTTTGACCTTGGCCATCCCGCGAATGCCTATCTGCCTGGCGGCGGCTTTCGATAAATCGATCAGCCGCCCCTTCTTGAAAGGGCCTCGGTCATTGACCACCACATCAACCGAACGGCCGTTATGCAGATTGGTCACCCTGACCTTGCAGGGTAACGGCAGTGTTTTATGCGCAGCGGTCAGATTTTGCGGCCTGAACCGCGTTCCCATCGAAGTGGTGTTCCCCGACTCAGAGCCATACCAGGAAGCAATGCCGAACTCCCTGTAACCCGCCGCCGAAGCCATCGGATAATAGGTGTGGCCCCGAACCTGATAGGGCCGATTATAGGCCGCCTTGTGCCGGTAATTTTCGGCGTGCTGGACTCTGCTTGGTTGATACAATCCCGGTGATACGGCCGGCTTGGTCGCGCAGCCGCTGAACAGCGCCGCACTCAACACGGCGCCGAAGAGTACCGCCTTCTTTTGATACCCTTGCAAATCAGTGACTATCGGCATAGCTCGGCAACCCCGCAGTAAAACGATAAAACCGCTATAAAAAGAGGTCTTAATATTTTTCCGATTATACAAACAAACGCCGCCTAACGGCTTAAATTTGCTCTTGAATTAAGGTTTTCCTTCGCAACGTCTCGCTTTGCCAAGACCTGCGCCGATGGCCTGCGTATTGCCTTCGATCAACACCCCCAGCAACAACGCCAGCATAAACAGCACGATCGGTTCATCCCCGCCTAGCCGCGCATACGGCGTCAGCCCGGTCATCGGCTCTATCATGCCGGTCAACGTGGTCGCGGTGAACAACGGCGCCTGACCGATCACCTTCCCCTCGGGCGAAATGATCGCGGTCGCGCCGGTATTGGTCGAGCGCAACAGATAACGCCCCGCCTCCAAAGCGCGCATCCTGGCGATCTGCAAATGCTGGTGCGGTTCGATCGAGTCGCCGAACCAGGCATCATTGGTCGCATTGACCAGATAAGCCGCCTCCGGCAATCCGCGCAGCGCATTCTCCGCAAACGCATCCTCATAACAGATCGAGGTGCTGAAGCGGTAGCCGCCCGCGCTGAGCAAAGGCTGGTCCGGCCTGCCCGGCGTAAAGTGGCTCAGGCGCATGTTGAAATGAGACAGAATCCAGCCCGATACCGGCTGCCACGGCATGTATTCACCGAAAGGCAGTAAATGCACCTTGCGGTACATCCCGGCCTCCCTGCCCAGCGTAATGACCGAATTGTATTTTTCCCCTTCGGCATTGCCGTAGGACGGCACGCTGACGATCAAATCGCTCCGATGCGCTTTCGCGGCCTGGCTCAACGGCAACAGGAAAGCGTCGTACACATCGGACAAATACGCCGGCACCGCCGATTCCGGCCAGACGATCACTTGAGAATCCCAATGCGCTTCGGTCATCTGGATATATTGCAGGATCGTGCCGATCCGGGTTTCGGGCAGCCATTTTTTGTCCTGCGCGACATTGCCCTGAATCAGGGTGGTCTTGATCGGCTCGCCGATCGGCTGCGTCCATGCCGCCGTTCTTAACCAGCCGCCGGCGATCCATACGCCAGCCACACAGGCCAAAAGCCATAGCGAGGATTTGGGCCGGCTTGCAATTCGGATTAACGTCGTGGCCGATAGCGCCGCGAGCAAGCCGGTGCCGTAGCCGCCGATGACAGGAATATAGCCGGCCAGCGGCGTGTCCAGTTGCGAGTAGGCGATTTGCAGCCAGGGAAAGCCTTGCAGCACGATGCGGCCGCGCAGGTATTCGACCAAGACCCACAGCAGCGGAAATAAAAGCAGACGGCTGGATCGTTTATACGGCGACTGGGTCGCGAGATACACCGCAAGCGCGGGAAACAGCGCCCAAAAGCCGACGAATAGGCCGGCAATCAACAGCGAACCCAGCAAACCGCCGCCGCCATAGTCATGCACGCTGACATAAACCCAGGAAACGCCGAAACCGAACTGGCCCAGGCCGAATAAATAGCCGCTGAGGGCGGCGCGCTTCGGGCTTAAGACTATGGCCGCAAAAAACAGGTAGGCCAGCGCGGGGAAGGCGGCATAGGAGAAGTTGAAAGGCGCAAACGCCAGGGTATAGACGGCCCCGGCAACGAGCGAGGTAACGTCCCCAAACAGGTTGCGGGAGGCATTGCAGTTTTCTCGAATAAGTCTCAAAGCAGGGAGTGAACGCAATAAGATCAGGCAATCAGCCGAATTGAGCGCGTATTTTAGCGGAAGCCGGATTAAAATTCAGAGAAACATCAAGGCGCTTATCCCTAAAGCGTTCCTCACTCCGGTTGATTTTACGGCTTCCGCAGCGTCGAATGAATCAGGTCATCCAAGCTCTGCCCATCCAGAACAGCCAGCGCCGCGTTCTCGATATGAATCGCCAAATCCAGCACGCTTTCGGCGATTCCGGGACTCATCATGGTCATCGCTTGTCCGTCAAACGCCGCGCGCAGACAAACGTAAATCTCCTTCAGGGCGATCGTTTCGATCGCCCTGGCAGGAAGATAGGCATTCGGCTCGGACTGAATCGCGATCACGAATCCCGATTTTTCGAGACCCTGCACCATGTGCTGGACCGCTTCCCAAGGCAACTCGACCGCCTCCGCCAAGGCATGCAAGGTCCACGGCGCCTTGCCCTCATAATACGCCTTGCCGATCAGATACATGATCAGGAAACCGAGATACTCCTGCTGACGATGAGTCAGATCCGGTTTTTTGTTTTTGTGCAGCAGATAGCGCGGGTGCTGGTGCAGAAATGAAATCACGCCTCCCAGCAGCACGATCAGCCAACTGACATAGAGCCAGATCATCGACAAGAGAATGATCGCGAAACTCGAATAGATCGCGTTATAACTGACCGACTTCGCGACGAAGATGCCGAACAGCCAGCCGACCATTTTCCAGGTCAGTCCGGCCGCGATACCGCCGGCCAGCGCGGAACGGAAGTTGACTCGGGTATTCGGCATGAAGATATAGAGAAAGGTCAGCGCCGCGATGATCAACAGATAAGGCAGAATCAGCCCGGCCAGATAATAGGCGCTGCCGAAAGGCTCTTGCGCGATCAGCTTTTGCACGAAGGCGGTGTTGGCCATCGATGCCATCACGCCGAACGCGGAAACGACGAGGACCGGCCCGACCAGCAACATGCTCATGTAGTCGCTGCTGCGGCGAATCCAGTTTCTCGGCATCTCGACGCGCCAAATCCGGTTGAAACATTCCTCGATGATTTTCAGCAGCGAAACCACCGAATACAGCAATACCACCAAACCGGCCGCGCCCAGCACGCCGATATGGATGTTTTCAACATAACCGATGATCTGTCCGGCCATCTCCACGCCTTTGCTGCCGAGAGGCTCAAGTAGGCCCAGCAGCAACGGCATCAGCTGGTTATGCACGCCGAACGCCTTCAGCATCGAAAAACTGACCGCCAGCAGCGGCGCCAGCGACAACAACGTCGTATAGACCAATCCCATCGCCCGGTAGCGCAAGTCGCCATCGGTCGCTTCCCGGATCAATATCAGCACGCCGCGCAGTAATGCGGCGATCGTTTGGGAAAAATCGGAACGAGGTTCGCCATTTTCCCGCCAAATTTCAGTCGTCAGGTAATGTTTGATCGCATCGAAGTTCGGCATCGCCAGGGGCTCCTTATCGGCAAGCTGAAAAAATACCGTACCAGACTCGATAGTAATGGCCGGCAGACCTTTTTAAAAGCAAAAATTCGGATTTTTAGTCGTTTTTGTTGTATCCGGGATAGCATGCCGAAGCACAAGGCATTTGAAACGTGATAGGATGAAACCGGATATTATTTTTGGAAGTCGAAGAACTATTACCCGTCCGGTCAATCGGAGACGCTCGGCCCGATTTTTCACGGCCGGCATTGATTTCCTCTACCGTCTCCGATTCGCTACCGAAACGTCTGTCAGCAAACTTTCGGGTGCTTCGCGCTTATGAGTATCACCAGATGCCCGACTAAATATCCGATCCTGGCCGCGTTGCTGATCCTCGGCGGACTGTTTCCTGCACAGGCGGCGGACTCCGGCATTTCCGGCCTGTTACGCCGCGCCCTTCCGCTTGGCGTGACCGGATCGGCCAAACCGGCCATCAAGATTTCCGGCATCACAGGTCTCTTGCATGACAATGTCCGCGCCTTTCTGAGCCTGATCAAGGAACCTTGCGACGCGCCCCGCTGGCGGGTCGAACGTTTATTCGAGCAGGCCGATAAGGAAATCGGCAAGGCGCTGCGCGCACTCGGCCATTATCATCCGGCCGTCAAAAAACATCTTGCCTTCGACGCCAGCTGCTGGCGTGCGGATTTTGAGATCGATCCTGGCCCGCCGGTAACGGTAACGAAACTCGACATCCGCGTTTCGGGGGAAGCGGAATCGGATCCGGCGTTTGCCCGGTTGCTAAAAAAAATCCCCCTGAAGATCGGCCAGGTTCTGGATCACGGACGCTACGAAGCCTTCAAAAAAAGCCTGCAATCGCTGGCGCAGGAACGCGGCTATTTCGATGCCAAATTCGAAAAAAGCGCGATTCAAGTCGATACCGAACGCAACAGCGCGGTGATCGTACTGGCCTATGCCTCCGGTCGCCGGTATGCGTTCGGCGAATTGACTATCGAACAGGACATTCTGCAACCGGAGTTTGTCCAGCGCTTCATCCCGTTCACGGAGGGCGAACCCTATTCGAGCCGCAAACTGGCCGACACTTACAATAATTTGAGCCTCGGCGGTTATTTCAGCAGCCTGGAAATCAAGCCTGCCATCGAAGAGGCTCTCGGCTTGAAAGTGCCGATCGCTATCGCGCTGCAGCCGCAGAAAAAGCACCGGTATGAAGTCGGCATCGGCTACGATACCAATTACGGCCCCCTGTTCAGTCTGGCCTATACGAATCGAAGAGTGAACCGCCGCGGCCATACGCTGAACGCCGAACTGGCCGTTTCGCCGGTTTTATCCACGCTGGAAAGCCGCTACAACATCCCGCTGCAAAATCCGACGACCGATTTTTTCAGCTTCGGCGCCGGCTTTAAACATGAAGAACCCGACACGTTCACATCGGACCAGTTCAAACTGTCCCTGCAAAGGCAACACATCTCAAGCAGCGGCTGGAAGCTAAACAGCTTTCTGGATTATATATACGAAGCCTACCGTTCCGCCGATGTCGACAACAGCTCGCGGCTGCTGGTCCCGGGCCTTCGCCTGCAATACACGCAGAGTAATTCGCCGGCCAGAGAACCCCGGGGCTATCAATTGAATTTCGCTCTCGCTGGCGCGCATGATTCCGTGATATCCGATGTCAGCTTTCTGCAGGCCGGTGCCGGCGGCAAGTGGGTTGCCGGCGTGCCCTGGTCGGGCCGCTTCATCACCCGCGGCGAGTTCGGCGCCACCCTGGTCAGCGATTTCGACAAGCTGCCGGCAAGCTACCGCTATTATACCGGCGGCGCCCAATCGATTCGCGGCTACGAATACAAGGAACTCGGCCCCAAAAACAAGGAAGGCGAGGTCACCGGCGGCAAGATGCTGAGCATATTGAGTCTCGAATATGAACAATTCCTCGGCGAAAAATGGGGGGTAGCCGCTTTCATCGATGCCGGCGATGCCTATCACAGCTTCGGCGCGTTCGATGCGAAGGTCGGCGCGGGGCTCGGCATCCGCTGGATATCGCCGGTCGGGCCGCTCAGGATCGATTTCGCCGTACCGTTGAACGAATCCGGTTCCTCCTTTCAGATCCATTTTGCGGCCGGAGCCCAATTATTATGAAGCGCAGACTTCCCGGCGTGCGCTTCATCGCCGGACTGCTCGCCGCAGGCTTGTGCATTCCGGCGTTGCTGCTGATTTTGCTCGCCAGCGAAGCGGGCAGCCGCTGGCTGATCAACACGCTATTGCTGACGGCGGACGGCGACATCTCGGTACAGCGGATCGACGGCACGCTGCTCGATCGATTGACGCTGACCCAACTCAGCTACACTAGCGATACCGAACGGATCACGCTGAGAAAATTCGTTTTCGCCTGGCATCCGCAGCGCCTGTTCGCCGGCGAAGTGGCGGTCGACGCGATCGAAAGCGCCGATCTTGCGATCGAGAGAGTCGCCGATTCTCCGCCTTCGGATCAGCAGGAGCCGTTTTCGCTGCCGCGCCTCCCTCTCGCGATTCGCATCGAACAGGTCGATTTGCGCAGCGTCCGCTATAAAAACCGGAATCAGGACATTACGCTCGACCGCTTCCGCTTGAGCGCCGCCCTGCAAGACCAAGTGCTTACGCTGCGCAATGTGTCGCTCGCAATGCCCGAATTGACTGTCACGGGCAACGCCGAACTCAGCGACAAACGGCCGATGTCAGGTCGGCTGAATTGGACGCTCAAGCGGCCGGAAATGCCGTCTATCGAGGGCAATATCTTGGTGCAAGGCACGCTGAACGAACTGTCGCTGTCCGGCAGCATCGATGGCGCGCTTCGAATGACCCATCAGTCCCGTCTCGATCTGAGTGGCGAGACGCCCGCGTTTACCGTATCGGGACGCTGGCAAAAACTGCAATGGCCGTTAACCGGCCCGGCGCAAGCCGAGGCCAAGGACGGCCGGCTGATCTTGACTGGTACCCCTGACGCTTACCGGATCGAAGTGGTTTCGGAAATGGCGATCGAAAAAGCCGCGCCGTTCGGTGCCAGTCTCAAGGGTTCCGGCAACACCGATTCGTTCAAACTCGATCAGCTGGTATTGAGCCCCCGGCAGGGCAAGCTGATCGCCAGCGGCACGCTGTCCTGGCGTAATGCACCGGCTTTTTCGCTGCGGCTCAACGCAACAAAACTGAATACCGGCGATTTTGTTGCCGGCGTGCCTGGCATGCTGAACCTACAAGCGTCCGCATCCGGAAATTTCGCCGATGACAAGATCGCTGGCAAACTGGAGCTCGAAGCCCTCGACGGCAAACTGTTCGAGAGCACGATCCAAGGCGCCGGCAAACTGGCCTTCGCCGATCAGCGTCTCCAGATCGAGCGCTTGCGGCTGCAATCGGCGGATAATCGCTTGTCGGCCACCGGCATCCTGGCCGCGCAACGATCCAACCTCGATGTTGCGCTCGACGCACCTAGGCTGGCTGCGGTCTGGCCGGGGCTGAACGGCTCAATCAGTGGCGATATCAAGGTGCGCGGCGATTATCAGAGCCCCGCGGTCAACGCCAAGTTGCAAGCTTCCGGGCTGCGTTACCGGGACTTGCGGCTCGACCGGCTCGACATGCACCTGGATTATGCCGAGGCCTTGGCCGCACGCTCGGTCATCGGACTCGACATCAAAGGCTTGCAGATGGCGGGACAAGCGGTCGAAAAGTTCAACTTGCAAGGCGCCGGCTCCCTCGCCAATCATCACTTTCAGGCGGCCTTGACCACCCACACCGCAAAAATCGACACGGCGCTGAGCGGCAGCCTCCGAAAACCCATCTGGAACGGCACACTGGCAAAATTGACGATCGAACATGATCGGCTGAAAACATGGCGGCTCGAGCATCCCTGGGACCTGCGCGCGGATTTCAGTCAGGATGACATCACCGTGAATCTGCCGAGAAACTGTCTGACCCATGCCGCTTCAAGATTCTGTCTTGCCCTAAACGGAGGTCTCAAACGCCGCTTGCAGGCCGAGGCTGAGGCCAACCACATCGACCTCGCCATGGCCGGTCCCTGGCTGCCCGAAAACATCGGCCTGACCGGTCAATTCGATGCGAAAACGTCCGCGCTCAAGGAGGGCGAACGCTGGACGGCCGATGCCGAGGCCTTCATACCGAAGGCTTCCTTGCAATTCAAACAAGAGAGGAGCGCCGAACTGAACCTGCCTCTGTCCGCAACGCGACTGAGTGCACGCTACCGAAATGACGGCCTCGCCGCCGATTTACGTATCGGTCTGAGCGGCAGCGATTTTATCAGCGCCCAAGTGACGGCCTCTCCCGCGCCGGCGGCCGACACATCGCGGTTGTCGGGCACGCTTCAGGCCTCGATTGCCGATCTGACGCCGGTCGATGCGCTGGTGCCGGAGATTCAAAACCTGAAAGGCCGGCTGACGGCCGAGCTGCATCTTGCCGGCGACACCGTGCGGCCTGATGTCAGCGGCCAGCTGCAACTCGGCAATGCCAGCCTGGACCTGCCCGCGACCGGCATTCGCCTTTCGCCTATCGAAGTCAAACTGCTAAGCCGCGCCGGACAAACCGGCCGCCTCGATCTGAGCGGGCGCATCGGTTCCGGCAAGGGATCACTGCAACTTAGCGGCCACATCAACCTGGACCCAGCCGCAGGATTTCCGGCCGAAGTCGAAGTGAGCGGAAACGCCTTTGAAATCGCCAAACTGCCGGGAGCCGAAATCAGCATCTCTCCGCGCCTGACGGTCAAACAAGCCGATAACGCCGTACAGGCAGGCGGCGAAATCCCTATCGATAGAGCCGTCTTGAAACTGATCGAACCGCCCGAAAATGCGGTCGTACCGAGCGGCGATGAAGTGATCGTCGGCCAGGTTGCCGAAAGCGGGCAAAAAACGCCCGCGAACGTCCAGGCTGACCTTGGCATCGTCCTGAAAGATAATGTCCGTTTCTCGGGTTTCGGAATCGATACGAAACTGACCGGCAAACTGCGCTATACCGCCGCGTCCGGCACCCAACGCATGCAGGGCCGGGTGGCGATGAAGGAGGCCAAATACAAGGCTTACGGCCAGAATTTGACGATAGACAAAGGCGAATTTCTGTTCAATGGGCCGCCGGATAATCCGTGGCTGAACTTCGAAGCCACGCGTAAAGTCTCCGGCGAAGACATCACCGCCGTTTTGACCGTTACCGGCCCGTTGCAAGCGCCGCAAACGAAAGTTTCGTCGCGGCCTCCGCTGCCCGAATCCGAAGCCCTGGCCTACCTGTTGACCGGCCACTCGCTGCAAAGCGCCAGCGGTTCGGAGTCCGAGGCCTTGGCCAAGGCCGCCTTGAGCTATGGCGCCGGAGAACTTTCCTGGCTGAGCAGCAAGCTGGGTGTCGACCAGTTCGAGATCGAAGACAGCAAGACCTTGAAGGAGTCCGCCTTACGGCTGGGCAAATACATCAACCCGAACCTCTACCTGGGTCTGACGCTCGGCCTGTTTTCGACTAGCTATGGAGTCACTCTCAAACAGCAGTTGAGCAAGGATTTCAGCCTTGAGACCCGGACCGGCGAATCGCAACGACTCGATTTGAAATACCGGCTGGACAAGGATTGAATCTGAAAAAAAAACCCCGAAATGCGGGTTTGCATTTCGGGGCTCTGCATGGGGATTGTCGGCCAAAAGCCGCGGAATAACCTATTTATTCGTCGCCGCCGATGACGCCGAGCAACTGCAGCAAGCTCAAGAACAGATTATAGATCGAAACATACAGCGAAACGGTCGCCATAATATAGTTGGTTTCGCCGCCATGCACGATCGCGCTGGTCTGAAACAAAATCATGCCGGCCATCAACAGGATGAACATCGCGGAAACCGCGAGCGACAGCGCCGGAATCGTGAAGAAGATCGCGCCCAAACCGGCCAGAAAGGCAACCAGCACGCCGACCATCAGGAATCCGCCCATGAAGCTGAAATCCTTGCGGGTGGTCAAGGCGTAAGCCGACAGGCCGAGGAAAATGACGCCGGTGCCGCCTAACGCGGTCATCACCAATTGGTCGCCGTTGGTGAAGGCATGCAGATACATATTGATGATCGGGCCCAAGGTCAGCCCCATGAAACCGGTCAACGCAAAAATCGACACCAAGCCCCACGCGCTGTTGCGCAGTTTAGTCGTCAAAAACAGCAAGCCGAAATAGCCGACCAGCGTGATCACCATGCCCGGATGCGGCAGATTCAGCAGCATCGAAAGCCCTGCGGTCAGCGCGCTGAACAGCAGCGTCATCGACAGTAGCATATAGGTATTGCGTAACATTTTGTTAGTCGTCAACACCTCGGATTCGGGGCGTGCGAACACGGCTTTATTGATATTCATCGAATGTTTTCCTCATGAAAAAGTGAAAGTCGAAATGATAGACCGGTTAATCTTACAAGAGTTTCAGTGCGCGAATAAAGCGAAAAATTTTCCTCCGCTATGGATTCGGCTCCCGTAGCGCCTGAAGCCGGCCTCACGGAAGTTGCACCAGGCGACGCCTTATCCGGCATGCGCGGCGAGCAAAGGCAAGAGGGAGGGCTCTGAGAGGGAAAACCTTCCGCGCATTCGCGCAGAAGGTTTCGGAAGCGGAGAAAATTAAGCCGCGAAGTTTGCTGCCGCAAATTCCCAGTTCACCAACGACCAGAAGGCTTCCAGATAGGCTGGACGGGCATTGCGGTAGTCGATGTAATAGGCGTGTTCCCAAACATCGCAAGTCACCAGCGGTTTTTGGCCCGCGGTCAATGGGCAACCGGCGTTGCTGGTGCTGACCAAAGCCAGACTGCCGTCCGCATTCTTGACCAGCCATGCCCAACCGGAACCGAAAGTCGTGACCGCGGTTTTGGTGAATTCTTCCTTGAATTTCGCGAAAGAACCGAAAGTCGCATTGATCGCATCGGCCAACGCACCGGTCGGCTCGCCGCCGCCATTGGGAGACAGGCTGTTCCAATAAAAAGTGTGATTCCAGACTTGCGCCGCGTTATTGAAGATCCCGCCTGAAGATTTCAAAACAATCTCTTCCAAGGATAAACCTTCAAATTCGGTGCCGGGAACCAAATTGTTCAAATTCGTCACATAAGTCTGGTGGTGCTTTCCGTAATGATACTCGAGCGTTTCTTCGGAAATATGCGGAGCCAAACTATTTTTAGCATAAGGCAAAGCAGGAAGTTCGAAAGCCATTTAATTAAATCCTTAATCAGTTGAACATGTTGCGACCCATGAAGCGGAATCCCCACCCATTTAGTCAGTTATACTTTAGCATTGCTTGCGGCCGAAACAAAGCACGAAGTGAGCGAAACGGCCGCTTTGTCTGTTTTTTGCGCACGCAGCCGCGCAGGGGGGCGATCGTCACGAATTAGGGCCGCCGTTGTTTTACAATACGCCACTTTAAACTCACCCGATTTTGGCAAAGGAAAACACATGGCATTAGAAGTCGAACATAAATTTTTACTCGCAAATGAGGATTGGCGGAACGAGATTCAGCATTCCGAAATATTCAGGCAAGGTTATTTGAGTTCACAGCCGACCAGCTCGATCCGGGTCCGGATTTGCGAACACCGCGCCTGGCTGAACATCAAAAGCGCGACAATAGGCACGCACCGGCTTGAATATGAATATGAAATTCCGCTCGCCGATGCCCAGGAAATTCTGTCCAATTTATGCAACAAGCCGTTGATCGAAAAGACGCGCCATTATGTGCAACACGGCCCTGATCTGTGGGAGATAGACGAATTCGAAGGCGCCAATCAAGGACTGATCGTCGCCGAAATTGAACTCGACGCAATCGGCCAGTCTTTTGCCAAGCCTGCCTGGCTTGGCGCCGAAGTCACCGAAGATTTGCGTTATTACAACAATAATCTGGCATTGCATCCTTATTCCGAATGGTGCGATCTTTAGCCCATTTTACGCCGAATCACCGCGAAGAGGCGGTTTTCCGAGCCCCGAACAAAACGCTAAGCCATTGTTTTGTTATGCAGTAACAACCATTGACGGCCTGCTTTCCCGGCCTCGCCGAGCGCGCTCGAAAAATTTTCAGAAAATGATTGAATTGCGCTAAAGTTTGCTCTATAGTTCGCTGTATGAAAAAAACTACTTTTGTTGCATTGTTACTACTTTCCAACCAAGGTGTTGCGGACACACTCGGCAATACCTTGCAGTCGATTGAAAGCGAATGGGCGGCAATTTATTACAAAACGCCCAAGACACAACAAGGCAATGCCTATCGGCAGCTATTGAAAAAAACGGCGGCACTCGAGCAACAACATCCGAATGCCGCCGAACCAATTGTCTGGGAAGCCGTCATCAAGGCGACCTACGCCGACCACCAAGGTGCGATGACAGCGTTGTCGCTGGTCAATGAAGCCAAGGAACTGCTGCAAAAAGCGATCGACATCAATCCGCAGGCCATGGAGGGTTCGGCCTATGTGACGCTGGGCACGCTTTACTACATGGTGCCGAAATGGCCGGTCGCCTTCGGCGATGAAGACAAGGCCAAGACCTTGCTCGAAACCGCACTCAAAATCAATCCGAAGGGCATCGACAGCAACTACTACTACGGTGATTTTCTGTTATCGCTGGACCGCACGGAAGAAGCGAAAAAATACCTCGAAAACGCCGCGAATGCGCCGGCCCGCCCCGAACAAGCTTTTGCCGACAATCAATTGAAGGCGGAAGCGCAAAGAGCGCTGAATAAAATCAAGCAGACCGCATCCGATGCGGATAACAATGTCTTCGCGTCATTCACCCATGACGCCAATGTTCGTTAAACAAAGCCGCAAGTCCGCTCAGCTAACGCATCTGTTTGATTCATAACCGCACAGAACCTATGGGGTATTCTATCGGCCCGCAGTTTCTGGTATCATAGCCCACCTTTCACGACCATAACTCGACAACTTTCCCGGAAATTATTATGGCTTTTGTAGTCACAGAGAACTGTATCAAATGTAAATTTACCGACTGCGTAGATGTTTGCCCGGTCGATTGTTTTCACGAGGGTCCCAATTTTTTGGTAATCGACCCCGATGAATGCATTGACTGCACCTTATGCGAGCCTGAATGCCCGGCGAATGCGATTTTTGCTGAAGACGAAGTTCCCGATGATCAACACCAGTTTATCGCGCTGAACGCCGAACTGTCCAAGAAATGGCCAAGCATTACCGACGTCAAAGACGCACTGCCGGAAGCCGACGACTGGAACGGCAAAGAACACAAGACCCAATATCTGGAAAAATAATTTTTCCACGCTTGAAATTCGAATCGGCAACGGTTCGAGTTTCACAAGCGCAAAAAAAAGCCGGGGTTTACCCGGCTTTTTTATTTGGACTTCGATGAACCTTATTGCGGTCTATCAACCAGCTCGACGTAAGCCATTGGCGCATCGTCACCGGCTCTGAATCCGCATTTCATGATGCGTAAGTAGCCGCCCGGTCTGCCTTGATAGCGTGGGCCCAGTTCATTGAACAACTTGGTCACGACATCGCGATCGCGCAGTTTTGCGAAAGCCACGCGGCGTTTGGACACGCTGTCTTCTTTAGACAGGGTGATCAAAGGCTCCGCATATCTTCTCAATTCCTTGGCTTTTGGCAAGGTGGTCTTGATCAGCTCATGGTTGATCAAAGCGCATGTCATGCTGCTGAACAGAGCCTTGCGATGGCTACTGGTGATGCTGAATTTTTTTCCGGATTTTCTGTGTCGCATTACTGTGTGACCTAGCTATGTGTTGTTAATTGCTTGAATGAATGTGCTCTGCCAGACTATCCGGCGGCCAATTTTCCAGGCGCATACCAAGCGACAGCCCTTTTAGCGCCAAAATGTCCTTGATCTCGGTCAGAGATTTTTTTCCTAAATTCGGTGTTTTCAATAATTCAACTTCAGTACGCTGAATCAAATCACCGATATAAAATATGTTTTCAGCTTTTAAGCAATTGGCTGAACGCACGGTCAATTCGAGATCATCAACCGGCCGCAGCAGAATCGGATCAAAAATTTCTTCCGTCACTTGTACTTCAGCCTTCTCAGGCTCGGTGACTTTCTCGAAATCAACAAAGACTGACAATTGGTCATGCAAAATCGTTGCCGCCAATTTGATCGTTTGCTCAGGATCGACAGTGCCGTTAGTTTCGAGCTCGATAATCAGCTTATCCAGATCGGTGCGCTGCTCTACACGAGTACTCTCGACAGCATAGGCAACGCGGACAACCGGACTGTAAGAAGCATCCACATGCAAGGCACCGACGGCAGAACTGCTGTCGCTGCGTGCTCTGCGCACGCTGACAGGCTCATAGCCACGTCCACGGCGCACGCGAATCTTCATGTTCAACACACCTGACTGGGTCAGGTTGGCAATCACCAGCTCGGGATTGACGATTTCAGCGTCATGCGGCAATGCAATATCGGCCGCCGTGACAGCGCCCGCACCGGTTTTCGACAAGGTTAAAACAGCCTCATCCCGCGAATGCAGGAGCACGGCCAATTGCTTTAAATTCAGCAGTATGTCAATGACATCTTCCTGGACACCCTCAATCGTGGTGTACTCGTGCAGCACACCGTCGATCTCGACATCAGTTACTGCGCATCCTGGAATCGTAGAAAGCAAAACACGACGCAAGGCATTGCCAATCGAATGACCAAAGCCGCGTTCGAGCGGCTCAATGACGATCTTTGAATGATTCTTCGATTTACTAATAACCTCAACGATTCGAGGCCTCAACAAACCAGAAATTGAATTCTGCATTTAATTCCCTCAGAATGGTAATTACTTTGAGTACAACTCTACAACCAACTGTTCGTTGATATCGCTACCCAAATCGGCGCGATCCGGCAATGAGGTAAAAGTACCGGTCATTGCTTTAGAGTTAACTTCAACCCATGAAGGAAAGCCATATTGTTCGGTAACCGCCAAAGCATCAATGATACGTTGTTGCGTTTTGGCTTTCTCTTTGACAGAAAGGACATCGCCGGGAGCAATCTGGTACGAAGGCACGTTGATGGTTGCGCCATTGACCAGGAAGGCTTTATGAGAAACCAATTGACGCGCTTCGGCCCGGGTAGATGCAAAACCCATCCGGTAAACGACGTTATCCAGGCGTGATTCCAGCAGATTCAACAGGTTTTCACCGGTAGCGCCTTTCTTCAGGTCAGCGATCTTATAGTAATTGCTGAATTGTTTTTCCAGAACGCCGTAGATTCTGCGAAGTCTTTGCTTCGCACGCAACTGCATTGCGTAATCGGAAGTTCTTGTACGTTTGGTACCATGCTGACCGGGTCTTTGATCCAGTTTGCATTTACCTTCCAGGGATTTGCCCCGGCTTTTTAAAAACAGGTCAGTGCCTTCTCTGCGGCTTAATTTGCAGGTAGGTCCGAGATATCTTGCCATGATTTACAACTCCAGAGACTATACGCGGCGTTTTTTGGGTGGACGGCAACCGTTATGCGGAATCGGAGTGACGTCGATAATATTGGTGATTTTGAAACCCAGGTTGTTCAAGGAACGAACTGCGGATTCACGACCAGGACCAGGGCCTTTGATCAGTACATCCAGGTTTTTCATGCCGTATTCCTGTGCAACCACACCCGCCTTCTCGGCAGCAACCTGCGCCGCGAACGGGGTGCTCTTACGCGAACCGCGGAAGCCTGATCCACCGGAAGTGGCCCAGGACAGCGTATTGCCTTTTCTGTCTGTAATCGTAATGATGGTGTTGTTAAAAGAAGCGTGAACGTGCGCGATGCCGTCAGCGACTTCTTTCTTAATACGTTTTCTGGTACGAGCGGGACTTGCCATTGTTAAACCTCTGACGGGGAATTATTTCTTAATCGGTTTGCGTGGACCTTTACGAGTACGCGCATTCGTTCTCGTTCTTTGGCCTCTGAGCGGCAAACCACGGCGATGCCGTATTCCTCGATAGCAACCGAGATCCATCAAGCGTTTGATATTCATCGAAACTTCGCGACGCAAGTCACCTTCGACGGTCATCTTGGAAATGATGTTCCGAAGCGTATCGAGTTGCTCTTCGGATAATTCCTTGATTTTGACGGATGGCAAAATTCCCGCTTCAACACAAATATTTTGCGCTGTCTTACGGCCAATTCCATAGATTGCGGTCAATGAAATTTCCGCATGCTTATGATCTGGTATATTTATCCCGGCAATACGTGCCATGTAGATATTCCCCTGAGTTCTGTTCTTGAGTTAAGCGCCGAATTATAACACTCGTTTAGTGACGGCACAAATAATAATTAACCTTGCCGTTGTTTGTGAGTGCCGTCTGAACAAATCACTCTAACCACGCCATTTCTTTTTACGATTTTGCACTTTCTGCAAATTGCTTTTACCGAAGCTCGGACTTTCATTAGGTTGCTCCTACTGGAAACTTAATTTTGGAATTATTTTTTCAAATTAGCTTTTTTCATCAGGCCTTCGTACTGATGAGACATGATATGGGTTTGCATTTGTGAGATGAAATCCATAACGACGACCACGATAATCAGGAGTGATGTACCGCCAAAATAAAATGGTACGTTCCAGTAAAGAATCAAAAACTCAGGCAGCAAACACACCAAGGTAATATAGAATGCGCCGATCAGCGTCAGTCGCGTCATCACCTTGTCTATATAGGCGCTCGTTTGAATACCTGGACGAATGCCGGGTAAAAAGGCGCCTGATTTCTTCAGATTTTCGGCAGTTTCTTTTGAATTGAATACCAAGGCGGTATAAAAGAAGCAAAAGAAAATAATCGCGGCCGCATAAAACATGACATACACCGGCTGTCCGGGCGACAACATCGTCGCGACGTCGCGCAGCCAGGTCAATCCTTCACTGTTACCGAACCAGTTTGCAACCGTGGCCGGAAACAGGATGATGCTCGATGCGAAAATGGGAGGAATGACACCCGCCATGTTCAGCTTCAAAGGCAAAAAGCTATTTTGCCCCGCATACATCTTGCGTCCTTGCTGTCTTTTCGGATAGTTGATGATGATCCTGCGCTGCCCTCTTTCGACAAAGACAACGATAGCGGTCACCGCAATCGTGATCAGGAACAGCAGGATGATGAACGCACCATTCATTTCACCGGTTCTGGCCAATTCGAGGGTACCACCGACCGCCTTGGGCAGACCGGAAACGATACCGGCAAAAATGATCATCGAAATGCCATTGCCAATACCGCGTTCGGTAACCTGTTCACCGAGCCACATCAAGAAAATCGTGCCGGTCACCAGCGTGATCGTGGTAATCGCGATAAAAGCGACACCCGGATTGATCACCACCGAAAGACCGCCGGCAGTCTGATTCTGTAACGCAATCGAAATACCGATCGCCTGGAACGAAGCCAATGCCACCGTCCCATAACGTGTATATTGCGAAATTTTCCGCCTGCCAGTCTCGCCTTCCTTCTTCATCTGCTCGACTGCAGGAATGATGATGCTCATCATCTGCATGATGATCGAGGCAGAAATGTAAGGCATGATGCCAAGAGCAAACAAGCTTAACCGCATCAACGCACCACCCGAGAACATGTTAAACATGTCCAGGATCGATCCGCTTTGCTGTTCGAACATGATTTGCAGTGCTTTAGGATCGATACCCGGCACCGGGATGTGAGAACCGATCCGATACACGAAAAAAGCACCCAAAACGAACAGAAGTCGGGATTTTAGCTCCGACAAGCCGGCGGGTTTATTGGCTGATTCGTCTCTTGACATACGAGCTTATTCCTCTACTTTGCCGCCGGCCGCTTGAATCGAAGCCAACGCCCCGCCTGTCACCTTCAAACCTTTAACAGTAACCGCTCTGGCGATTTCGCCAGACTTGATCACTTTAACGGTTTTGGTAAACGCCGGAACGATGTTGCTATCGATCAAGGTTTGCACATCAATCACATCAGCGGTGAGGCCGTTCAGTTCGTTGAGGCGAACTTCGGCGGTATACATCGCTTTACGTGAGGTGAAGCCGATTTTCGGCAACCGGCGTTGCAAAGGCATCTGACCGCCTTCGAAACCGACTTTATGAAAACCGCCGCTTCTGGCTTTTTGTCCTTTATGTCCGCGTCCGCAGGTCTTGCCCAAGGTGCAGCCGATACCGCGACCTACGCGTTTGGCTTTCTTGCGCGCGCCTATGCTCGCCTGAATTGTATTCAAAAACATTACCGCTCCTCAACTTTCAACATGTAAGCGATTTTATTGATCATGCCTTTGTTTTCAGGAGTATTCAACACTTCAACCGTTTGGTTGATCTTGCTGAGCCCCAATCCTTTCAGACATGCCTGATGGTTCGGCAAGCGTCCATGCTTGCTCTTGATCATCGTGACGCTAAGTTTGTTACTGGCCATCGTTATTGTCCTAAAATCTTTTCAATCGACAAACCACGCTTTGCGGCGATGTGATTCGGATTATGCATCGAAGTCAGACCATTGATGGTTGCTCTAACCACGTTGATCGGATTGTTGGTGCCGATGCATTTAGCCAATACGTTATGAACGCCGACGACTTCGAATACCGCACGCATCGCGCCACCGGCGATGATACCGGTACCTTCGGAAGCCGGTTGCATATAAACCTTCGCGGCGCCGGTCGTGTTCGTGATCGCATACTGCAAGGTATCGCCTTTCAATGGAACTTTACGCATGTTTTTGCGTGCTTGTTCCAATGATTTTTGGATTGCGATCGGAACTTCACGCGCCTTGCTGACGCCATAACCGACACGGCCTTCGCCATCGCCGACTACGGTCAATGCAGTAAAGCCAAAAACCCGTCCACCTTTAACGACTTTTGCAACGCGTCTGACCGAAACCAGTTTTTCCTGCAGGCCGTCGGTGCTGCCTTGTTGAGGTGCTGCTGCCATTGTTTTCCCCTAAAATTTCAAACCAGCTTCACGCGCTGCATCAGCAAGCGCCTTCACACGGCCATGATACTTAAAACCAGAACGATCGAATGCGACTTCGGTAATGCCCGCCGCAAGCGCACGCTCAGCGATCGCCTTGCCGACTTCGGCAGCGGCTTGCACATTACTGGTGCCGCCGTCGACTGCCGCCTTGATCACCGCCTGATTGGTCGAGGCGCTGGCCAAGGTTTGATTGCCGTCACCGCTGATAATCTGAGCATAGATATGCTGTGATGTTTTGTGAATCGACAGGCGAGTGGTGCCCAGTCTCTTGATTTTGCTGCGCAGTTTTAATGCGCGCTTCATACGACTATTCTTCTTTTCCATCACGCTACCTTACTTCTTCTTAGCTTCTTTTCTGGCGACATTTTCGTCAGCATAACGAACACCCTTGCCTTTATAAGGCTCTGGCGGACGATAGGCTCTGATCTTTGCCGAAACTTCACCGACCAACTGCTTGTCGTTACCCTTAACCAGAATTTCGGTTTGGGTGGGTGTTTCAACGGTAATGCCGTTTGGCACTTCAAAGTCGATCGGATGCGAATAACCCAACGCCAGGTTCAAAATATTACCTTTGGCTTGCGCTCTGTAACCGACGCCGACCAACGATAATTTCTTTTCATAACCGGCGGACACACCGACGACCATGTTGTTGATCAATGCACGAGCGGTTCCGGCTTGCGCAGTCGCTATCTTGTCGTCTCTATTCCATTCCATTTGAATGGTTTGGTCGACAACGTTCACGCCGATCGCGGAGTTAAAGTTATAGGACAACTGACCTTTGCTTCCTTTCACGGTCAGGTTGTTTCCATCGAGTTTGACGTCCACGCCTTGTGGAATCGTCACTGGGGCTTTTGCAATTCTTGACATATCAGGCCTACATTAGCAAACGGTACAAATAACTTCACCGCCATGTCCAATTGCACGAGCAGCTCGATCGGTCATTACACCATTGGATGTTGATACAATAGCAATACCCAATCCGCCAAGAACTTTCGGCAGCTCATCTTTAGACTTATAGATGCGCAAACCGGGTCTGCTAATTCTTTTGATATTTTCGATTACAGGCGCACCCCTGTAGTATTTCAATACAATCGTCATCTCAGTGTGGCTGCCGACTGTTTCGGTGCTGTAATCGGTAATGTAACCTTCATCCTTCAAGACTTTCGCAATCGCGACTTTCAGCTTTGAAGAGGGTTGTTTAACTAATTTTTTACCAGCAGATTGCCCGTTTCTGATCCGGGTCAGCATATCTGCAATAGGGTCTGTCATACTCATTTATAATCTCCAAACATGATCCAGCGATTTACCAGCTGGCCTTGACCAGGCCTGGCACATCGCCGCGCATCGTTGCCTCTCTCAGCTTGTTGCGGCTGAGACCGAACTTACGGTAGTAACCATGCGGGCGGCCCGTCAAATTACAACGGTTACGCACCCTAGAGATACTGGAGTCTCTCGGCAGTTTTTGCAGTTGCAGTTGTGCTGCTTCTTTTTCTTCAAACGTAGAATTTGGATTTCTGATCGCTTCTTTCAAAGAATTTCTTTTTGCGCTGTATTTTTGCGACAGTTTTTTACGCTTGTCTTCACGCGCTATCATTGACTTCTTAGCCATACCAATATCGCCTTAACTCTTAAATGGAAAATTGAACTGCTTGAGCAGCGCCAGGCCTTCTTCATTGGTCTGAGCTGTGGTCGTAATGGTAATGTCCATACCACGCAGCATGTCGATCTTGTCGTAATCTATCTCAGGGAAGATGATTTGTTCTTTCACACCCATTGAATAGTTACCGCGGCCGTCGAAGCTTTTCGCGTTCAAGCCTCTGAAGTCACGGATACGCGGAATGGCGATATTGATTAAACGATCCAAGAATTCATACATTCTGTCGCTGCGCAAAGTGACCTTGCAGCCGATCGGCATATCGTCACGAATCTTGAAACCCGCGATCGATTTTCTAGCCAACGTAATCACCGGCTTTTGACCGGAAATCTTTTCCATATCAGCAACCGCCGCTTGCAGGATTTTCTTGTCCGCAATCGCTTCGCCGACACCCATGTTCAAGGTGATTTTGGTAATACGAGGAGCCTGCATGATCGACTTGTAGCCGAATTGCTGCATCAGCGCAGGCAAAATTCTTTCTTTGTATTCTGTTTGTAGTCTAGCCATGATATATCACCTTACGCGTCAACAACTTCGTTCGTGGATTTGAAATATCTGACTTTTTTGCCATTATCCAAAATCCTGATGCCGACGCGATCTGCCTTTTTGGTCGCAGGGTTATAAAGTCCGATATTGGAAATATGGATCGGCATGTCTTTCGTGACAATACCTCCCGTTACGCCCGCATTCGGATTTGGCTTTTGACTCTTTTTGACTTGGTTGATTCCTTCAACCAGGACTTTATCATCTTTCAGAACCTTGGTTACTCGCCCGCTCTTGCCTTTATCTTTACCGGTGCGAACGACTACGTCGTCGCCTTTTCTAATTTTTTGCATCGTCAAACCCTACCTTATAACACTTCAGGAGCCAGTGAGATAATCTTCATGAATTTCTCACCTCTCAATTCACGGGTAACCGGTCCGAAGATACGGGTGCCCAGTGGTTGCAAGTTATTGTTCAGGATGACAGCGGCATTGTCGTCGAAGCGAATGACCGAACCATCGGGTCTACGCACGCCTTTGCAGGTTCTGACGACCAGAGCGTTGTAAACCTCGCCTTTTTTTACTCTTCCGCGCGGAATCGCATCTTTAATACTGACTTTGATAATATCGCCAATATTCGCATAGCGTCGGTGCGAACCGCCGAGTACTTTGATACACATGACCTTTTTTGCGCCGCTGTTGTCGGCGACGTCAAGGTTAGTTTGCATCTGAATCATGATAAATTCCCAGTTTTTTCAAATAAGCTGCGTGCTATTTACTTATTAGCACTTTCTAAAACTTCAACCAGTTTGAAGGTTTTATGTCTTGACAATGGACGGCATGAAGCAATCGATACCACATCGCCTTCCTGGCACACATTGCTTTCATCATGCGCCATCATTTTGGTTGATCTTTTGATGTATTTGCCGTAAACCGGATGCTTCACAACCCGCTCAACCAGAACGGTAATGGTTTTATCCATCTTGTTGCTAACGACGCGTCCGGTGATCGTCCGAACTTTGGTTTGATTTTCGCTCATACTTATGCGCCTGCTTTTTCGTTCATGACGGTCTGAATCCGCGCCATTTCGCGGCGAACTCTTTTCACCTCAGACGGCTTGGACAATTGACCGGTGCTTGTTTGCATTCTCAAATTAAAACGCTCGCGCGCCAAATCGAGCAATAACGAATTCAGTTCGTCTTTGGTTTTTTGGCGTAATTCTGTTGCTTTCATTACATTATCGTCCGCGCGGTAAACAGTGTTTTCAATGGTAGTTTTGCCGCCGCCAGGGTAAATGCCTCCCGTGCCAGCTCTTCGCTCACTCCTTGAATTTCATAGAGCATCGTACCAGGTCTGACTTGAGCAACCCAGTATTCTACACTACCTTTACCTTTTCCCATACGAACTTCTAAAGGTTTTTTCGTAATTGGCTTATCCGGGAAGATTCGGATCCAGATTTTACCGCCCCGTTTGACGTGACGGGTGATCGCCCGACGGCCGGCTTCGATCTGACGCGCGGTCAAACGACCACGGGTTATCGATTTTAAGCCGAAGTCGCCGAAGCTGACGGATGACCCACGAACAGCAACGCCGTTATTTCTGCCTTTGTGCTGTTTACGAAATTTGGTTCTTTTCGGTTGAAGCATGTCTCTATCCCTTCAACTATTATTTCTTGGTTTCAGAATTGATCGCGGCAAGATGCGCATCCATGTCGAATACTTCACCTTTGAAGATCCAGACCTTGATACCGATCACACCGTAAGTCGTTTTCGCTTCCGCAGTCGCGTAATCGATGTCCGCACGCAAGGTATGCAGCGGCACACGGCCTTCGCGGTACCACTCGCTGCGCGCGATTTCGGCGCCATTCAGACGACCGCCGACATTGATCTTGATGCCTTCGGCGCCCAGACGCATCGTGTTGGTCACCGCACGCTTCATGGCGCGACGATACATGATCCGTTTTTCGAGCTGCTGAGCAACACCTTCTGCGACCAGCTGCGCGTCGAGTTCAGGCTTTCTGATTTCTTCGACGTTCACTTGGACAGGAATACCCATCATCTTGGAAACTTCCTGTTTCAAGATTTCGATGTCTTCGCCTTTCTTGCCGATCACGATACCCGGACGTGCGGTATGAATCGTGATGTGCGCATTGTTGGCAGGACGGTTGATTTGAATCCGGCTGACCGACGCATGCGCCAATTTCTTTTTGATATAGTCTCTGACTTGCAAATCCTGATGCAAAAAGACCGAATAATCCTGGTTATTTGCAAACCATCTGGAATTCCAATCCTTAACGATGCCCAGGCGAATGCCTATTGGATGTACTTTTTGACCCATTATCTACCCCTACTCGTTCTCTGCGACTTTAACTGTGATATGGCAGGTTCTTTTCAGGATATGGTTTGCACGTCCTTTAGCTCTTGCCTTAAATCTTTTCAAGGTCGCCCCTTCATCAACATAAACGGTAGACACTTTCAAGTCATCGATATCGGCGCTGTCATTGTTTTCAGCATTCGCGATCGCGGATTCGAGCACTTTTTTGATGATCGCCGCGCCCTTCTTGGAGCTGAATTTCAATACGTTCAAGGCCTGATCAACCGGCAACCCGCGGATTTGATCGCCAACGAGCCGGGCTTTTTGCGCCGACAGTGGCGCATTACTCAATTTTGCACTGGTTTCCATCTCTCACCTATTTGGATTTCTTGTCGGCCACATGGCCTTTGTATGTTCGAGTTGGGGCAAATTCGCCAAGCTTGTGACCGATCATATTCTCAGAAACGAGAACCGGAACATGAAGGCGCCCATTATGGACCGCAATGGTTAAACCCAACATATCGGGCACTATCATCGATCTTCTGGACCAGGTTTTAATTGGTTTCCGATTATTGCTGCTTACCGCATCTTCCACCTTCTTAACCAGGTGGTGATCAACAAAAGGACCTTTCTTAATTGAACGTGGCACGCTAATTCCTCACTATTTTTGCTTACGGCGTCTGACGATCATATTGTCAGTCCGCTTGTTTTTTCTAGTCTTGTAGCCCTTGGTCGGCATACCCCATGGCGAAACCGGATGTCTACCTCCGGAAGTACGACCTTCACCGCCGCCGTGTGGGTGATCTACCGGGTTCATAACCACACCGCGAACGGTCGGTCTGACACCGCGCCAGCGGGTTGCGCCAGCTTTACCCAAGGAAGCCAGGTTGTGCTCCGAGTTGGACACTTCGCCGATCACTGCGCGGCAATCCGCCAGTACTTTGCGCATTTCGCCGGAACGCAGTCTCAAGGTTGCATGAGCGCCATCTCGCGCAACCAATTGCGCCGATGCGCCCGCACTTCTGGCCAGCTGCGCGCCCTTGCCGGGCTTCAGTTCGACGCAATGTACGGTCGTACCCATCGGAATGTTGCGCAGCGGCATGCAGTTGCCTGGCTTGACCGGCACAGTATCGGAAGACAGTACTTCCTGACCCGCAGTCAGACCTTTCGGTGCAATGATGTAGCGGCGCTCGCCGTCTTTGAACAAAACCAGAGCGATATTCGCGGTCCGGTTTGGATCGTATTCGAGACGTTCGACAACGCCCGGAATGTCGGTTTTATTTCTTTTAAAATCAATAATACGGTAGTGCTGCTTGTGACCACCGCCGACATGACGTGTTGTGATACGCCCTTGGTTGTTACGACCTCCCGTTTTGCTGTTTTTAGCCAGCAATGGTGCATACGGCTTGCCTTTGTGCAGATCTTCTGATTTGATCCGTACTACAAACCGTGAACCTGGTGATGTCGGTTTTGACTTTACAATCGCCATGTTAACTACCGTTTCCTAATTGATCTTTGTATCTATTAAATTAAGCCGCGGAAAAATCGATGTCGTGGCCTGGTTTCAGCTTGACATACGCCTTTTTCCAATCCGATTTTTTACCCAAGGTGCGGCCAAAACGTTTTTGCTTGCCTTGTGCATTCAGGACATTGACGTTGTCGACTTCGACATTGAACATCAACTCCACAGCAGCCTTGATTTCCTTCTTGGTTGCTTGCTTCAGGACTTTGAACACGATGATTTTATTCGCTTCGGCCTGCAGCGTGCTCTTTTCGGAAATGACCGGCGCGCGCAGAACTGTCGATAAATAATTTTGATTTATGCTCATGCTAAGTGCTCCTCAATTTTTTTCAGCGCACCTGAAGTCGCAATCACCTTTTCAGCCGACACCAGCAGCACTGGGTTCAGATTGTTGGCTTCAACAACTTCAACATAAGGAATATTGCGTGAAGCCAGCGCCAGATTTTGATCGATCACATCGACTACGATCAGAATGCGGCGAGCATTCACACCTTTCAACTTCTCGATCAGATCCTTCGTTTTTGGCGAAGCTGGGAAAATGTCGTTGGAGACGACCAGACGATCTTGTCTGAGCAATTCAGACAGAATCGAACGGACGCCGGCACGGAACATTTTCTTGTTCAGCTTTTGCTCGTAGTTACGCGGTTTTGCCGCGAACGCGACACCGCCAGTCCGCCAGATGGGGCTGCGGGTTGAACCGGAACGCGCACGACCGGTACCTTTCTGCCGCCATGGCTTCATGCCGCCGCCGCTGACTTCTGAGCGAGTCTTTTGCGCCTTAGTGCCGGCTCTTCTGGCCGCCAAAAAGCGTGTCACGATCTGGTGGATCAACGTTTCGTTATAATCCCGACCAAAAACCGCCTCGTCGACCTCGACCTTGCCGGCCGTGTCTTGATCATTCAATGCAGGTACTTGCAAACCCATAACTTAACCTTTATTTTTCATTTTCGAGGCAGGCTTGATCACGACATCGCCGCCTTTCGCGCCTGGCACAGCGCCTTTAACCAGAATCAAACCCTTTTCGGCATCGACGGCATGGATGGTCAAATTTTCCACGGTGGTGGTTTCCGCCCCCATGTGACCCGCCATTTTCTTGCCTTTAAAGACGCGACCCGGTGTTTGGTTCATACCGACAGACCCCAGCACGCGGTGCGATACGGAGTTACCGTGAGTCGCGTCCTGCATGTGGAAGTTATGACGTTTAATCGCGCCGGCGAAGCCTTTACCCTTGCTGGTTCCCTGAACATCCACGATTTGACCCGCGGAAAAAATATCCAAAGACAGTTCGGAACCGACAGACAGACCGTCGCCTTCGCCATCTTCGAGTCTGAACTCCCAAAGACCGCGACCTGCCGTCACATTGGCCGCCGCATAATGACCGGCCATTGCTTTATTGACCCGTGATGATTTCACGTCGCCCGCAGTGACCTGAATGGCGCGATAACCATCGTTTTCAATGCCTTTAACCTGAGTGACCCGATTGGAGTCGATCTGCAGTACGGTTACCGGCACAGACGAGCCATCTTCACAAAAAACCCTGGTCATACCGCACTTTCGACCTATAAGACCTATTGACATCTGCCAATTCCTCTATCTTTTAATTCAACTTAATCTGGACATCCACGCCCGCCGCAAGATCCAACTTCATCAATGCGTCGACGGTTTTTTCAGTGGGTTCTACAATGTCCAGCAATCTTTTGTAGGTTCTCAATTCATACTGATCTCTGGCATCCTTGTTTACATGCGGAGAGATCAGGATCGTGAACCGTTCTTTTTTAGTAGGCAATGGAATCGGGCCTTTGACTTGCGCGCCGGTTCTTCTTGCGGTTTCTACTATTTCACCAGCCGATTGATCGATCAATTTGTGATCGAATGATTTCAAACGGATTCTGATAGTTTGATTTGACATTGTTTATTACTCGATAATAGAAGCAACAACGCCCGCACCGACCGTACGACCGCCTTCGCGAATTGCAAAACGTAAACCTTCTTCCATCGCGATTGGCGAGATCAGGGTGATATCGACAGCGATGTTGTCGCCTGGCATCACCATTTCAACACCTTCCGGCAATTTAACAGCACCGGTTACGTCGGTCGTTCTGAAATAGAACTGCGGACGGTAGCCATCGAAGAAAGGAGTATGACGACCGCCTTCTTCCTTGGACAATACGTAGATTTCTGCCTTGAATGCCTTGTGTGGCTTGATGGTGCCTTTTTGCGCCAAAACCTGGCCACGCTCGACTTCGTCACGCTTGGTGCCGCGCAGCAGGATACCGACGTTGTCACCGGCTTGACCTTGATCCAGCAGCTTACGGAACATTTCGACGCCGGTGCAGGTCGTGGTAACGGTCGGACGAATACCGACGATTTCAACTTCCTGGCCAACCTTGATGATGCCGCGTTCGATACGACCGGTTACCACAGTACCCCGACCGGAGATCGAGAACACGTCTTCGATTGGCATCAGGAACGCGCCGTCAACGGCTCTTTCTGGCAGCGGAATATAAGAGTCCAGCGCTTCAACCAACTTAATGATCGAAGGAACGCCTACTGGGCTTTGATCGCCTTCCAGCGCTTTCAGCGCAGAACCGACGATGATCGGGGTGTCGTCGCCCGGGAATTCGTACAAATCCAACAGCTCGCGAATTTCCATTTCGACCAGGTCGATCAACTCGGCGTCGTCAACCATGTCGGCCTTGTTCAAGAATACCACAATATAGGGTACGCCAACCTGTCTTGACAACAGAATGTGTTCGCGGGTTTGCGGCATCGGGCCGTCAGCCGCTGAACAAACCAGGATCGCGCCGTCCATCTGCGCCGCACCGGTAATCATGTTCTTAACATAGTCAGCGTGGCCTGGGCAGTCAACGTGCGCATAATGGCGAGTCGCTGACTGATATTCCACGTGCGAAGTCGCAATCGTAATACCACGCGCACGCTCTTCAGGTGCATTGTCGATTTGGTCGAACGCCTTGACTTCGCCACCTTGGATTTCCGCCATGACCTTGGTCAAGGCGGCAGTCAATGTGGTCTTGCCGTGGTCAACGTGTCCGATCGTGCCGACGTTAACGTGTGGCTTGCTACGGGAAAATTTCTCTTTGGCCATGTGTCAATACCCTATCTTTTTAATATTCAAAATAATGAAGATTTCTTTATAATCGCATCCGCAATACTAGCCGGCGCCTCATTGTACTTTTCAAATTGCATCGTATATGTCGCTCGTCCCTGAGTCGCCGACCGTAAATCGGTCGCATAACCAAACATTTCGGCAAGCGGCACTTCACAGCTGATTGCCTTGCCTGACGGCGTATCGTCCATGCCATGGATCACACCGCGCCGCCGGTTCAAATCGCCGACGACGTCGCCCATATAATCCTCGGGCGTGATCACTTCCACTTTCATGATCGGCTCAAGCAAGATCGGATCCGCCTTTCTCGCGCCTTCACGGAAACCCATCGAACCGGCGATTTTGAACGCCATTTCGCTCGAATCGACATCGTGGTAGGAACCATCAAACAGGGTTACCTTGACATCGAGAACCGGATAACCGGCCAACACACCACTCTTCAATTGCTCCTGCACGCCTTTATCGACGGCAGGAATGTATTCTTTCGGCACCGTACCGCCAACGATTCCGTTCACGAACAGATAACCCGCCCCGGCTTCTTGAGGCTCGATCTTGAGCCAGACGTGACCGTATTGACCGCGCCCGCCCGACTGCCTGACAAACTTGCCTTCCTGTTCGACCGCTTTCCGTATCGTTTCACGGTAAGCCACTTGCGGCGCGCCGACATTCGCTTCGACATTGAACTCCCGACGCATCCGGTCGACAATGATTTCCAGATGCAGTTCGCCCATGCCGGAAATAATGATCTGCCCTGTCTCTTCGTCCGTTTTGACGCGGAATGAAGGATCTTCCTGAGCGAGCTTGCCGAGCGCGATGCCCATTTTTTCCTGGTCGGCCTTGGTTTTCGGCTCCACCGCCACCGAAATGACAGGATCCGGAAAATCCATGCGCTCCAGCACGATCTTTTGATTCTGATCGCACAAGGTATCGCCGGTCGTTACCTCTTTCAAGCCGATCGCGGCCGCAATATCGCCGGCACAGACTTCCTTGATTTCTTCGCGGCTGTTCGCATGCATTTGCACGAGCCGTCCGATGCGTTCCCTGCGCTTCTTGACCGAGTTATAGACGCTGTCGCCGGAGCTCAGCACGCCGGAATACACTCTAAAAAAAGTCAAGGTCCCGACGAAAGGGTCGGTCGCAATCTTGAAAGCCAGTGCCGCGAACGGCGCATCATCGGTAGATGGACGCTCTGCCTCGGTTTCTTCGTCTTCCAGATGACCTTTGATCGCTATCACATCGGTCGGCGCCGGAAGATAGTCGATCACCGCATCCAGCATCGCCTGCACGCCTTTATTTTTAAAGGCGGAGCCGCAGAAAGCCGGCATCAGCTTATTCGCTATCGTCTGCTGACGAATGCCTTGCTTGATTTCTTCGTCCGACAGATTCTCTTCCAGAAGATACTTTTCCATCAGCTCTTCGCTGGACTCGGCAGCCGCCTCGACCAGATGCGCATGCCAGGTCTCGCATAGCGCCTGCATGTCGGCCGGAATGTCCTTTTCCTGAAAGGTCATCCCCATATTGGTTTCGTCCCAATAGATCGCCTTCATCTTGATCAGATCGACCACGCCTTCGAAGTGATCCTCTGCGCCGATCGGTAACTGCATGGGAACCGCAAGACTTCCGAGTCTCGCCTTGATCTGCTCGATCACTCGCAGGAAATTGGCTCCTGAGCGATCCATCTTGTTGACAAACACCAAACGCGGCACGTGATATTTGTTCGCCTGTCGCCAGACCGTCTCGGATTGCGGCTCGACGCCGCCCACCGCGCAAAAAACCGCACAGGCGCCGTCCAAGACGCGAAGCGAGCGTTCGACCTCAATCGTGAAGTCGACGTGCCCCGGCGTATCAATGATGTTGATACGGTGCTGCGGATACTGCTTTTCCATGCCGGACCAAAAGCAGGTGGTCGCCGCGGACGTGATTGTAATCCCGCGCTCCTGCTCTTGCTCCATCCAGTCCATCGTGGCAGCCCCGTCATGCACCTCGCCTATCTTGTGCGATACGCCGGTGTAATACAGGATCCGCTCCGTCGTCGTTGTCTTACCAGCGTCGATATGGGCCATGATACCGATATTACGGTATCGCTCTATCGGAGTTTTGCGCGCCACGGAATAAAATATAACCTGAATGAATGAATTACCAACGGTAATGCGAGAACGCTTTGTTCGCTTCCGCCATACGATGGGTATCTTCACGCTTCTTCGCCGCGGAACCTCTGTTTTCATAGGCATCCAGCAACTCACCGGCCAATTTGCCGGCCATGTTCTTTTCATTTCTTTTGCGCGAAGCATCGATCAGCCAGCGCATCGCCAAGGCGACACGACGTGACGGACGCACTTCAACCGGCACCTGGTAGGTCGCGCCGCCGACACGACGGGACTTCACTTCGACCCGCGGCTGTACGTTTTCCAGCGCTTTTGACAAAACATCCAGAGGCTCGCCATGACCTTTGTTGCCAATCACATCCAATGCACCGTAGACGATGCCTTCGGCGATTGATTTTTTGCCACTTTCCATGATCATGTTCATGAATTTGGTCAGCATTACGCTGCCATATCGCGGATCAGGAATGATTTCTCTTTTGGTAGCAACTCTTCTTCTAGACATAGCTCATCAACCTATTATTTGCCTTTTGGCCGTTTCGTACCATACTTGGAACGACCGCATTTTCTGTTATTGACACCAGAGGTATCCAGACTGCCGCGCACGACGTGATAACGCACACCTGGCAAGTCCTTGACCCGGCCACCCCTGATCAACACCACAGAGTGCTCTTGCAGGTTATGACCTTCGCCGCCGATATAGCTGCTGACTTCGGCGCCGTTAGTCAACCTAACCCGCGCCACTTTACGCAGGGCCGAGTTTGGCTTCTTGGGTGTAGTGGTATAAACGCGCGTGCAAACCCCCCTGCGCTGAGGGCAGGCTTCCAATGCAGGAACATTGGTTTTTTCGATTTTTTTAGCACGTGGCTTACGGACCAATTGGTTGATCGTGGCCATTTTCTATTTACTCCGATTTACAAATAACTGCCAGATTATAAAAAAATAACCGCCTGCCTTTTCGCGGCGGCGGTTAATGATTTTTTCGACCTGACCAATCACGTTAGTTTATGTTAGCCGCTTATCATACCGACAAACATCGGACAGGTCAAGACGATTTTTCTTAAAATTGTAATTTAACTCGACACTTACAGATTTAATGCCTGTTTAAGCGCTTCCTCGACATCGCCGGCATCGACCGTCGTTGCCGCTTCGGACTCGACGGACTGATACTGAGCGGCCCGGTTTTTCCGGTTCTCGTGATAAGCCAAACCGGTTCCCGCAGGAATCAAGCGGCCGACGATCACGTTTTCTTTCAAGCCTTGCAAGCCGTCGCTGAGTCCGCGCACCGCCGCATCGGTCAAGACGCGCGTCGTTTCCTGGAAGGAGGCCGCCGAAATGAAAGATTCGGTCGCGAGCGACGCCTTGGTGATACCCAACAAGACCGGCTCGAAACTGGCCGGAATCTTGCCTTCGGCTTCCATTTTGTCGTTTTCTTCCCGCAACGCGGCGCGTTCAACCTGATCGCCTTTCAACATCGTGGTATCGCCGGACGCGGTAATCTCGACCTTTCTCAGCATTTGACGGATGATCGCCTCGATATGCTTGTCGTTGATTTTTACGCCTTGCAGACGGTAAACGTCCTGAATCTCCTTGACCAGATAATTCGCCAATTCCTCGACGCCGCGCAAACGCAGAATATCGTGCGGAGTCAACTCACCTTCGGCGATAGTCTCACCCTTTTCGACATATTCGCCTTCGAATACGGTGATATGACGCCACTTCGGAATCAGGGTTTCGATCTGCTCACCCGCAGGATCGGTAATGATCACGCGCTGCTTACCTTTGGTTTCCTTGCCGAACGACACGGTACCGCTGGTTTCAGCCAAAATCGCCGGATCCTTGGTCTTGCGCGCTTCGAACAAGTCCGCGACACGCGGCAAACCGCCGGTGATGTCACGAGTTTTCGAAGACTCCTGCGGAATCCGCGCGAGTACGTCGCCGACTTTCACTTCGCCGCCATCCTTGATGCCGACGATCGCGCCGGACGGCAGGAAGTATTGCGCCGGAATTTCGGTACCCGGCAGGAAGATCGCTTCGCCGTTTAGGCCCATCAGTTTTACCATCGGACGCAACTCCTTGCCCGCGCTGCCGCGCTGCTTCGGATCAGTCACCACCAATGAACTCAAACCGGTCACTTCGTCCGAGATTTTTTGCACGGTGACGCCTTCGAGGAAGTGCTCCAGCGTGACAACCCCGTCCACCTCGGTAATAACCGGATGCGTATGCGGGTCCCAGGTCACAATGATGTCGCCGGTATTAACCCGGCTGCCTTCTTGTACCGACAGCACCGCACCGTAAGGAATCTTGTAACGCTCTCTTTCACGACCGTAATCATCGACCACGCCGACTTCACCGGAACGCGATACCGCAACCAGATTGCCTTCGCGGTTTGCGACCGACTTCAGGTTGCTCAGGCGCACCGTACCGGACGATTTGACCTGTACGTTGCTGATCGCTGCCGACCGTGATGCCGCGCCGCCGATGTGGAAGGTCCGCATCGTCAACTGGGTACCCGGCTCACCGATCGATTGCGCCGCGATCACACCGACCGCCTCGCCGATATTGACCCGATGGCCGCGACCCAGGTCGCGACCATAGCAGGACGCGCAAACGCCGAAGCGGCTTTCGCAGGTGATAATCGAACGCACCAAGACCTGATCGATACTTTGCTCTTCGAGCACGCCGACCCAATACTCATCCAGCAAGGTGTCAGCCGGCACGACCACATTTTCTCCGGCCGCATCCAGCACGTCGACTGCCGCAACCCGACCCAAGACGCGTTCGGACAACGGCTCGACGACGTCGCCGCCTTCGATGATCGGCGTCATGATCAGGCCGTTTTCGGTGCCGCAGTCTTCGCTGGTAATCACCAGATCCTGCGCGACATCGACCAGACGGCGAGTCAAATATCCGGAGTTTGCGGTCTTCAAGGCGGTATCGGCCAAACCTTTACGGGCGCCGTGGGTCGAAATGAAGTATTGCAATACGTCAAGACCTTCACGGAAGTTCGCGGTAATCGGCGTCTCAATGATCGAGCCGTCCGGCTTCGCCATCAAGCCCCGCATCCCGGCCAACTGACGAATCTGCGCCGCGGAGCCCCGCGCGCCGGATTCGGCCATCATGAAGATCGAGTTAAACGATTTTTGCTTGACCAGCTGACCTTCGGCATTCTCGACCGCTTCTTCGCCGAGGCCGTCCATCATCACCTTCGCGACCTGATCGTTCGCATGTGACCAAATGTCGACAACCTTGTTGTAACGTTCGCCGTCGGTAACCAAACCGGAAGAATACTGGCTTTGAATCTCGCTGACTTCGGCTTCTGCGGATCGGATGATGTCAACCTTCTTCGCCGGAATCGCCATGTCCTCGACACCGAACGACACGCCGGAAATCGTTGCATAACGGAAACCGAGATACATCAGCTGGTCAGCCAACACGACTGTATCTTTGTTGCCCAAATAGCGGTAACAATAATTGATCAGGCGCGAGATGTTCTTCTTGGTCATATCGCAGTTGACCATCTCAAACGGCATCAACACAGGCACGACGTCCCAGATCAGCGCACGCCCGACCGTCGTTTCGACACGGTGTGTATTTTCGATGATGTCGCCGTTTTCGGCCTTGGTTCTTTCAGTGATACGCAATTGAATCTTCGATTGCAGTTCGACCGTTTTTTCCATCAAGGCTTTCTGAACTTCGCCGACGCTGACGAAGATGCTGCCCGCGCCTTTCGCGTTGACCTTTTGCCGACTGATGTAATACAAGCCCAAAACCACGTCCTGCGACGGGTTGATCACCGGCTCGCCGTTCGCGGGCGACAGGATGTTGTTGGTCGCCATCATCAGCGTTCTGGCTTCGAGCTGCGCTTCGAGCGACAGCGGAATATGCACCGCCATCTGGTCGCCGTCGAAGTCCGCGTTGAACGCGCTACAGACCAACGGGTGCAGCTGAATCGCCTTGCCTTCGATCAGAATCGGCTCGAACGCCTGAATACCCAGACGATGCAAGGTCGGCGCCCGGTTCAGCAGAATCGGATGCTCGCGGATCACTTCCTCGAGAATATCCCAAACTTCTGCGCCTTCGCGCTCGACCATCTTCTTGGCCGCCTTGATCGTGGTCGCATGACCGCGGAACTGCAGCTTGCTGAAGATGAACGGCTTGAACAATTCCAGCGCCATCTTTTTCGGCAGACCACATTGGTGCAGACGCAAGGTCGGACCGACCACGATCACCGAACGGCCGGAATAGTCGACACGCTTGCCGAGCAGGTTTTGCCGGAAACGACCCTGCTTGCCTTTGATCATGTCGGCCAGCGACTTCAAAGGACGCCGGTTGGTGCCGGTGATCGCACGGCCGCGGCGGCCGTTATCGAGCAAGGCGTCAACCGATTCCTGCAGCATCCGCTTTTCGTTGCGCACGATGATGTCCGGCGCATTCAGATCCAACAAGCGGTTCAAACGGTTGTTCCGGTTGATCACGCGGCGGTACAGATCGTTCAAATCGGAGGTCGCGAAGCGGCCGCCGTCCAGCGGCACCAATGGGCGCAGCTCCGGCGGCAGTACCGGCAACACCTTCAGGATCATCCATTCCGGCCGGTTTCTGGAACTCAGCAAGGAATCGATCACCTTCAGGCGTTTCGAATATTTTTTGATCTTGGTTTCGGAATTGGTCGAATTGATTTCTTCGCGCAGCAGATTGACTTCTTCTTTCAGGTCGATCGCCTTCAACAGGTCGTAGATCGCCTCGGCGCCCATCTTCGCGACAAAATCATCGCCGTGCATCTCGACCGCATCGAGATATTCGTCGTCGGTCAGTAATTGCCCCTTGTTCAACGGCGTCAAACCGGGATCGAGCACCACGAATGATTCGAAATATAACACGCGCTCAATTTCACGCAGCGTCATATCGAGCAATAACGCAATCCGTGAAGGCAACGATTTCAAAAACCAGATGTGCGCGACCGGGCTGGCCAGTTCGATGTGCCCCATCCGTTCGCGGCGCACTTTCGACAGAGTGACCTCGACGCCGCATTTCTCGCAGATCACGCCGCGGTGTTTGAGTCTTTTATATTTGCCGCACAAGCATTCATAGTCACTGACCGGCCCGAAGATCTTCGCGCAGAACAGACCGTCGCGCTCCGGCTTGAACGTGCGGTAATTGATCGTTTCAGGTTTTTTGACTTCTCCATACGACCAGGCACGAATCATGTCGGGCGATGCCAAGCCAATGCGGATGCCGTCGAAATCTTCGGCCCGGCCTTGGCGCTTCAAAAAATTCATTAAATCTTTCAAGAGTTTATCCTCTTTAAATTTAAATACGTCCCGGCATACGCCGGGACAGGCTAGCGTTTACTTGCAGGCTGGCTGTTAGTCGCGTTCGAGTTCGATATTGACTGCCAGCGAACGGATTTCCTTGATCAACACGTTGAATGATTCCGGCATGCCGGCATCCATCTTGTGATCGCCGTCGACGATGTTTTTGTACATCCGGGTTCTTCCGGTAACATCGTCCGACTTGACCGTCAGCATCTCCTGCAACGTATAAGCCGCGCCATAAGCTTCGAGAGCCCAGACTTCCATTTCCCCGAAACGCTGGCCGCCGAACTGCGCCTTGCCGCCAAGCGGCTGTTGCGTGACCAGACTGTATGGACCCGTCGATCTCGCATGCATCTTGTCGTCGACCAAGTGGTTCAACTTCAGCATGTACATGTAACCGACCGTGACTTCGCGCTCGAAACGCTCGCCGGTCAAGCCATCGTACAACACCGTTTGTCCGTGTTCCGGCAAATCGGCCAGTCTCAACATCGTACGGATCTCGTCTTCGGTCGCGCCGTCGAATACCGGCGTCGCCATCGGCACGCCGCCAATCAGATTTTGCGCCAATTCCAGAATTTCCTTATCCGAGAAGGAGTCCAGATCCTCTTTCCGTCCGCTGGAGTTGTAAATCTTGTCCAGGTATTCGCGAATCTCGTTGATTTTGGCTTTCGCTTCGAGCATCTTGCCGATCTTGATGCCGAGACCTTTCGCCGCCCAGCCCAAGTGCGTTTCCAGCACCTGACCGACGTTCATCCGCGACGGTACGCCGAGCGGATTCAAGACGATGTCGACCGGGTTGCCGTCGGCGGTATAAGGCATATCCTCGATCGGCCGGATCATCGAGATAACCCCTTTGTTGCCGTGCCGTCCCGCCATCTTGTCGCCCGGCTGGATACGCCGCTTGACCGCCAGGTAAACCTTGACCATTTTCAACACGCCCGGCGGCAAATCGTCGCCCATCGTGATTTTCTTGTGCTTGGTTTCGAACTTTTCATCGAACGCTTTACGTTGCTGCTCGACCTGTTCGGCCGCTGCCTCGATGTGCACGTTCAGATCTTCATCCTTCATCCGGATTTTCAGCCACTCCGAATGCTTCAAGCCGGCCAGATACTCTTCGCTCACTTCAGTGCCGGTTTTCAGATGTCCAGGGCCTGCCTGCGCCACCTTGCCGATGATCAGTTTCGCGATCCGCGCGTAAATATCGCCTTCGAGGATCTTCAACTGGTCGTCCAGATCCTTGCGGTAGCGTTTGATTTCCGCATCTTCGATCTCGAGCGCACGCTTGTCTTTCTTTACGCCGTCGCGGGTAAAGACCTGCACATCGATGACCGTGCCTTCGATGCTGCTCGGTACGCGGAGCGAAGTATCCTTTACATCCGCCGCCTTTTCGCCGAAGATCGCACGCAGCAATTTTTCTTCCGGCGTCAATTGGGTTTCACCCTTCGGCGTGACCTTGCCGACCAGGATGTCGCCCGGCTTTACCTCCGCACCGACATAGACGATGCCGGACTCATCAAGTTTCGACAACGCTTCTTCGCTGACGTTCGGAATATCCGCGGTAATTTCTTCAGGGCTGTGCTTGGTGTCGCGCGCGACGCAGGTCTTCTCTTCGATATGGATCGTGGTAAAGCGGTCTTCCTTCACGACGCGCTCGGAAACCAGGATCGAGTCTTCGAAGTTGTAACCGTTCCACGGCATGAACGCAACCAGCATATTCTGCCCCAGCGCCAGTTCGCCCAAATCGGTCGACGGGCCGTCAGCCAGGATGTCTCCGGCTCTCACGATGTCGCCCGGCTTGACCAGAGGCTTCTGGTTGATACAGGTGTTCTGGTTCGAACGCGTGTATTTGGTCAGATTGTAAATATCGACGCCCGACGAGCCGGTTTCGGTTTCGGTATCGTTAACCCGCACCACGATTCTGGCCGCGTCGACCGCTTCGATGCGGCCGCCGCGCGTCGCGACGACCGCAACGCCGGAGTCTTTCGCGACGGTACGCTCCATGCCGGTGCCGACCAGCGGCTTCTCGGCGCGCAAGGTCGGAACGGCCTGACGCTGCATGTTCGATCCCATCAACGCGCGGTTCGCGTCGTCATGTTCGAGGAAGGGAATAATCGAGGCCGCGACCGAGACAATCTGTTTCGACGACACATCCATGTATTGCACGGTGTCGGACATCGCCAGGGTAAACTCATCCTTATGACGGCAGGACACCAGACCTTCGATCAGCTTGCCGCTGTCATCGACCGGCACACTGGCCTGCGCGATCACGAACTCGCCTTCTTCGATCGCGGACAGGTAGTCGACCTGATCGGTCACCTTGCCGTCGACAACCTTACGATAAGGCGTTTCGAGGAAACCGTATTCATTGGTGCGAGCATAGACCGACAACGAGTTGATCAGACCGATGTTCGGACCTTCCGGCGTTTCGATCGGACAGACGCGGCCGTAGTGCGTCGTATGAACGTCGCGCACCTCGAAACCTGCGCGTTCGCGCGCCAGACCACCCGGCCCCAAGGCCGAAACCCGACGTTTGTGGGTCACCTGCGACAGCGGATTGTTTTGGTCCATGAACTGCGACAACTGGCTCGAACCGAAGAATTCCTTGACTGCGGCCGAGACCGGTTTCGCATTAATGATTTCCTGCGGCATCAAGCCTTCGGAATCGGCCAAGGTCAAACGTTCCTTGACCGCGCGCTCGACGCGCACCAGACCGACGCGGAACTGGTTCTCGATCATTTCGCCGACCGAACGCACCCGGCGATTGCCCAGGTGGTCGATGTCATCGACGTTGCCGTTGCCGTTGCGAATGTCGATCAGTTCCTTCAGCACATCGATGATGTCTTCGCGGCTCAGCGTACCAGTACCGATGATTTCGGTGCGGCCCAGGCGGCGGTTGAACTTCATCCGGCCGACGGTCGACAGATCGTAACGCTCGTCGGTGAAAAACAAATTCTGAAACAGGTTTTCGGCCGATTCCTTGGTCGGCGGCTCGCCCGGACGCATCATCCGGTAAATTTCGACCAACGCTTCCATCTGGTTGGTGGTCACATCCAGACGCATCGCGTTCGAGATGTAAGGACCTCTGTCCAGGTCGTTCACGAACAGCGTATCGATTTCGCGGATGCCGTTTTCGATGAAGCGATCGATCGCGGGGACCGTGATCTCGTCATTGACGCCGGCCAGCAATTCGCCGGTCGACTGATCGATGATATTGGTCGCCAGTATCTTGCCGACCAGATAGTCTTTCGGCACCGCGACCTGGGCCAAACCGGCCGCGAGCATTTGGCGGATATGTTTGCTGGTGATCCGGCGGCCTTCCTCGACGATCACCTTGTCTTCGTGCTTGATGTCGAAGGCGGCAATTTCGCCGCGCATTCTTTCCGGCACGATGTGGAACAGCACCTGCTCGGCACTGATCGTAAATTTGTTGGTTTCGAAGAAAATCTTGATGATTTCTTCGTTGTCCATGCCCAACGCACGGAGCAAAATTGTCGCAGGGATTTTACGGCGGCGGTCTATCCGCACAAAAACGCAGTCCTTGTGATCGAACTCGAAATCCAACCAGGAGCCGCGGTAAGGAATGATACGCGCATTAAACAGCAGTTTTCCTGACGAATGCGTCTTGCCCTTGTCGTGATCGAAGAACACGCCGGGAGACCGGTGCAATTGCGAAACAATGACCCGCTCGGTACCGTTGATCACAAACGTTCCGTTTTCGGTCATCAAGGGAAGTTCGCCCATGTAAACTTCCTGTTCACGGATGTCCTTCACCACTTTTGCAGTCGCAGGCGCATCCTTGTCATAGATGACCAGCCGGACCAGAACTCTTAACGGTGCCGCAAAAGTTGCGCCGCGTTGCTGACACTCGCGCACGTCGAATACGGGCTCGCCCAAGCGGTAGCTGACATACTCCAGCACAGCATAACCGGAGTGGCTTTCAATCGGAAATACGCTGGAAAAGGCCGCGTGCAGGCCGTTATTGGCGCGTTTGTGCGAAGAAACGCCGGATTGCAGAAAACTGGCGTAAGAATTAATCTGGGTGGCTAAGAGATATGGCACATCAAGTACTTCAGTACTTTTGCCAAAGTTGTTACGGATACGCTTTTTTTCGGTAAAAGAGTAGGACATATCGATTCCAAACCTTTTCGTCATGGACTGTTTTTACTGTTTTTCGACTGGAAACAGTAAAAGGCCGGTGATAATTCTATCACCAGCCGTACTCATTTGGCTTGCGCCGGACTTGATCAAATACAATTATTTGATATCGACGGTTGCGCCAGCTTCCAGCAATTGCTTTTTGAACTCTTCCGCTTCGCCTTTTGATACGCCTTCTTTCAAAGTGGTCGGCACGCCTTCTACCGCGTCTTTCGCTTCTTTCAAGCCCAGACCGGTGATGCTGCGAACCGCTTTAATGACGCCAACTTTATTTTCGCCGAAGCCGGTCAAGATGACATCGAATTCGGTTTGTTCTTCAACAACCGCTGCAGGACCTGCTGCAGGTGCCGCTACCGCAACAGCCGCGGTGACGCCGAATTTTTCTTCCATCGCTGAAATCAAATCAACGATTTCCATCACGGTCATATTCGCAACCGCTTCCAGGATGTCTTCTTTTGATACTGCCATCTTAATATACCTCTAAAAATTTGTTTTAAACTGGTTAAATCAAGCTTATGCCGCTTCTTTTTGGTCTCTGACTGCTGCCAGGGTGCGGGCCAATTTGCCGACCGGCGCCTTCATCACGGACATCAGCATAGCGATGCCTTGATCGCGCGTCGGCAAGCTCGCCAAGCGTGCCAATTCGGCAGGGCCATAGGCCTGTCCGCCGATCGCAACAACTTTGGTAACCAACTTGTCATGCGTTTTGGCAAAATTGTGAATCAATCGCCCTGCCGAACCTGGATCTTCCATCGAGAATGCCAGCAGCAACGGACCCACCAGTCCGGATTGCATGCATTCGAATTCGGTTCCGGCGACTGCGCGTCTTGCCAGGGTATTTTTAACCACTCGCAGATATACGCCCGTCTCTCTCGCTGTTTTACGTAACTCGGTCAGTTCCGTTACGGTCAAGCCACGATATTCTGCAGCGACGGCAGAAAACGCTTTAGCGGCATATACAGCGACTTCTTCGACAACAACTTTTTTGCCGTCTAAATTTAGTGCCACAGCCTACCTCCGGTAAGTTGCTGGATATTTTCGTCCAGCGTGATAAAACGCATCCTACAGGACACACCTTACGGTCCCTTTCCCCAGTTTGTTAGGTTCCAGCTTCCGTCTGCGCAGGAAATTAAGTTTTTGCAACACCTGCGGTCTTTGACGGTTGCCGACGTTACCGGCAACCCAAAGTCTTTACAGTCTTTAGCTTGAAAGACTGTTTTGATCCAACCACAGGCCAGGACCCATCGTTGACGACAAGGTAATCTTTTTGATGTAAATACCTTTTGACGTTGCAGGCTTGGCTTTTCTCAAATCCGCCAGCAACGCTTCCAGGTTGCCCTGAATCGAGGTCGCATCGAAGCTGATCTTGCCGAGCGTGCAATGAATGATACCGGCTTTGTCGGTACGGTAACGCACCTGACCGGATTTTGCATTTTTAACCGCGGTGGCGACGTCTGGCGTCACGGTACCGACTTTCGGGTTCGGCATCAAACCGCGAGGACCCAGGATTTGACCCAACTGACCGACCACGCGCATGGCATCGGGAGATGCGATCACCACGTCGAAATTCAATTCGCCTCTTTTGACTTGATCGCCCAGATCTTCCATACCGACGATATCGGCGCCGGCCGCTCTGGCTGCATCCGCATTCGGGCCTTGTGCAAAGACCGCAACGCGCACGCTTTTACCGGTGCCGTTCGGCAGCACGGTCGCGCCTCTGACGTTTTGGTCCGATTTGCGCGGGTCGACGCCCAGATTTACGCTGACATCGATCGATTCGCTAAATTTTGCGGTGCCCAGTTCCTTCAGCAATGCAACCGCGTCCGCGATAGCATATTGCTTGGTTCTTTCGACCTTGCTTTTAATCAGTTTTGCTTTTTTAGATAATTTGGCCATTATAAGCCCTCCACGTTCAAGCCCATGCTGCGCGCGCTGCCGGCAATCGTTTTGACAGCGGCTTCCAGATCCGCCGCATTCAAATCTTCCATCTTGGCCTTCGCAATTTCTTCCAATTGCGCACGTGTTACGGTGCCGACCTTTTTGGTGTTTGGATTGCTGCTGCCGCTTTTGATGCCGCTGGCTTTCTTCAGCAAGATCGTCGCTGGCGGGGTCTTGGTGATGAAGGTAAAACTGCGATCACTGTAAACAGTGATGACGACAGGCAAAGGCAGGCCTTTTTCGACATCTTGGGTCTTTGCATTAAAAGCCTTGCAAAATTCCATGATGTTGACGCCACGCTGACCAAGAGCCGGACCGACCGGTGGACTTGGGTTCGCTTCACCTGCTTTGACTTGCAGTTTTATGTATGCTGTAATTTTTTTAGCCATCGTTACTCCAAATTGGGTGCAAACGCATTTCTGCTCCCCCAGACATAAAAATCCCCGTCTTATGCAGACAGGGATTCAGATTAGGGTAAATTGTAATCGTTCAGCTTTTTTCGACTTGATTGAAGCCCAGCTCAACCGACGTTGACCGTCCGAAAATCAAAACCGATAATTTCAATTTACTTTTTTCATAATTGACTTCTTCGACCACACCGTTGAAATCCTTGAACGGCCCGTCGATGATGCGAATCACTTCGCCGACTTCGAACAATATTTTCGGTCTTGGCTTGTTAATGCCTTCTTCGACTCGATTCAGGATGGCCATGGCCTCCTTCTCGGAGATCGGCGCCGGGCGGTCAGAGGTGCCGCCAATAAACCCTAAGACTCTCGGCACATCGCGCACCAGATGCCAGGTTTCATCGGTCAACTCCATCTGCACCAGAACATAGCCCGGAAAAAACTTTCTCTCGCTTTTCCGCTGCTGCCCCAGGCGCATCTCGACGATTTCTTCGGTCGGAACCAGAATCTTGCCGAAATATTGATCTAAACCTTCTCTTTTAATTCTTTCTTCGAGCGCTTGTTTGACCTTACTCTCGTAGTTGGAGTAAGCATGCACCACATACCAACGTAATGCCATTTGATTACCCGCCTTGGCCCGTTAACAGGCGCACACCCCAAAAAAGAAACATATCCAGCAACCAAAGGATCAATGAAACGACCGTCACCATCGCAAATACCATCAGCGTCGTGCGCGTGGTTTCATCTTTCGTTGGCCAGACAACTTTTCTGACTTCGACTTTCGATTCTTGCACGAAAGCCCATACGGAGCGACCCAATTCGGTCGTCACCATCGTACCCAGAACCGCCGCCACGATTACAATCAAACCGAGCACGCGGTAAAGCAACTGCACTTGTTCCGAGAAATAGTAGAATGCAGCGATGCCGCCAACCACCAATACCACGGAAAAAACTTGCTTGACTATATCCAGTATCGATGTTTGCGCTTCAGCTTGTGTATTCATATCTTGTAAAGTCAGCAAAATGCTTGTGCTGTCATTCGTAAATGGCAGGCCAGGAGGGTCTCGAACCCCCAACCTGCGGTTTTGGAGACCGCTGCTCTACCAATTGAGCTACTGACCTATTACGAAAACCTACAGAACTTCTTATTGTAACTAAATTTCAATCATTATTCAATGATTGACGCCACGACACCCGCACCGACCGTACGACCGCCCTCGCGAATTGCAAAACGCAAACCTTCTTCCATCGCGATTGGCGAGATCAGAGTGATATCGACAGCGATGTTGTCGCCCGGCATCACCATTTCAACACCTTCCGGCAATTTAACAGCACCGGTGACGTCGGTCGTTCTGAAATAGAACTGCGGACGGTAGCCATCGAAGAAAGGAGTATGACGACCGCCTTCTTCCTTGGACAATACGTAGATTTCTGCCTTGAATGCCTTGTGTGGCTTGATGGTGCCTTTTTGCGCCAAAACCTGGCCACGCTCGACTTCGTCACGCTTGGTGCCGCGCAGCAGGATACCGACGTTGTCACCGGCTTGACCTTGATCCAGCAGCTTACGGAACATTTCGACGCCGGTGCAGGTCGTGGTAACGGTCGGACGAATACCGACGATTTCAACTTCCTGGCCAACCTTGATGATGCCGCGTTCGATACGACCGGTTACCACAGTACCCCGACCGGAGATCGAGAACACGTCTTCGATTGGCATCAGGAACGCGCCGTCAACGGCTCTTTCTGGCAGCGGAATATAAGAGTCCAGCGCTTCAACCAACTTAATGATCGAAGGAACGCCTACTGGGCTTTGATCGCCTTCCAGCGCTTTCAGCGCAGAACCGACGATGATCGGGGTGTCGTCGCCCGGGAATTCGTACAAATCCAACAGCTCGCGAATTTCCATTTCGACCAGGTCGATCAACTCGGCGTCGTCAACCATGTCGGCCTTGTTCAAGAATACCACAATATAGGGTACGCCAACCTGTCTTGACAACAGAATGTGTTCGCGGGTTTGCGGCATCGGGCCGTCAGCCGCTGAACAAACCAGGATCGCGCCGTCCATCTGCGCCGCACCGGTAATCATGTTCTTAACATAGTCAGCGTGGCCTGGGCAGTCAACGTGCGCATAATGGCGAGTCGCTGACTGATATTCCACGTGCGAAGTCGCAATCGTAATACCACGCGCACGCTCTTCAGGTGCATTGTCGATTTGGTCGAACGCCTTGACTTCGCCACCTTGGATTTCCGCCATGACCTTGGTCAAGGCGGCAGTCAATGTGGTCTTGCCGTGGTCAACGTGTCCGATCGTGCCGACGTTAACGTGTGGCTTGCTACGGGAAAATTTCTCTTTGGCCATCTGAATAAACCTTTAAAAACATTCAAATCTCTGGAGCCCATAACCGGATTTGAACCGGTGACCTCTTCCTTACCAAGGAAGTGCTCTACCTACTGAGCTATATGGGCGGTATCACAGAATTCTTTTTGGAGCGGGTGATGGGAATCGAACCCACGTGATCAGCTTGGAAGGCTGGAGTTCTACCATTGAACTACACCCGCAGATCTCAAAAAAAATTGGTGGAGAGGGGAGGATTCGAACCTCCGAAGGCAGAGCCGGCAGATTTACAGTCTGATCCCTTTGGCCGCTCGGGAACCTCTCCGATAACGAGTTAGTCGCTTATTATCTTTTATTAATCACCGCTTGTCAACAAAATATTTAAGCCGATGATGTAAAAAATTTGGAGCTTTATGTATTTATCTTATTCATGACCGTATCGATCTCGCCTGCAACTAACTGCGGCACGAAACCCAACCCAGCCTTGATCGCCGCATCCAGTAAATCCGCTTCCCGCCTGGACGGCGAAGATAACACAAAATCGGCAACCACCTTTCCTGCCGGAGGCCGACCTATCCCCAATCTTAAGCGATAAAAATCTTTCGTGCCCACATGGGCAATGATGTCGCGCAAGCCATTGTGCCCGGCATGCCCGCCATCCTTTTTCAACTTGACGACGCCCGGATTGAAATCGAGCTCATCATGCACAACCAACAACTGATCCGGTTGCAATTTGTAATATTTTAACAGCGCACCGACCGATTGACCACTACGGTTCATAAAGGTCGCCGGCTTCAGCAACAACAGCTTTGCAGACCCGACATTACATTCCGCAAGATCACCGAAGAACTTGGGCGACTGCGTAAACGTCGACCTGCAATCCTGCGCAAGCGCATCCACAAATAAAAACCCGGCGTTGTGCCGGGTTTTTTCGTATTGTCGCCCTGGATTTCCCAAACCAACAATAAGCTTTATCACTTTCTCTATTAAGAAGCAGACTCTTCTTGACTCGCTTTACCCGGCATCATGGACACCACCGGCAAATCATGATCCGCACCTTGCGACAAGGCAACAATTTCAATGCCCACAGGCAATACCAGATCCGAAAGATGGATCGAGCCGCCGACATCCAGATTAGCCAAATCAACCGCAATAAACTCCGGCAATACACCCGGCAAGCACGAAACTTCTACGTCAGCCAAAGCATGCGCCGCAACGCCGCCTTTTTTGCCGCCGACTGAAGTGCTTTCATTAATGAAATGCAAAGGCACATGCACCTTGATCGCCTCGGACATGCTCACTCTCATGAAATCGAGATGCAGAATCTGAAACCTTGCAGGGTTGCGCTGAACGCCTTTCAAAACCGCTTTTTCGGTTTTGCCATCGATCGTCACATCGAGAATATGAGAATAAACCGCTTCATGCTCAAGATGCTTGATCACTTCATTATGATTCAAAACCAGCATTTGCGGATCTTGATGACCACCGTATATCACCGCCGGCACACTGCCCTGACGGCGCACATTTCTTGCCGCGTTTTTTCCTGACTGCCCACGAGCCTGAGCAACAAATTCAAATACGTTAGACATTTTATCTCTTAACCCCGCGCTTCAACGCGCAATACTTTATTCTATCAATCGACATACAGAGAACTGACCGATTCACCGGCAGCAATCCGCCTGATCGTTTCGGCCAGCATCTCGGCGACGCTGAGCTGTCTGATCCTTCCCAGCGCCTCGGCTTCCGGACGCAAAGGAATCGTGTCAGTGACCACCAATTCGTCCAGCACGGAGCGCTCTATATTCGAAATGGCCGCGCCGGACAGCACCGCATGCGTACAATAAGCAACCACTTTGATTGCGCCATGATCTTTCAACGCTTTCGCCGCGTGACACAAAGTCCCCGCCGTGTCGACAAGATCATCGACCAGCACGCAACTGCGCCCTTCGACATCACCGATGATGTGCATCACTTCCGAAACATTCGCCTTCGGACGACGCTTGTCGATAATCGCCAGATCCGCATCGTCAAGCCTCTTGGCTAACGCGCGCGCTCTTACGACACCGCCAACATCGGGCGACACCACCATGAGCTTGTGATATTTTTGCCGCCAGACATCACCCAACAAAATAGGCGAAGCATAAACATTATCCACAGGAATATCGAAGAATCCCTGTATCTGATCGGCATGCAAGTCGACGGTCAACAAACGATGCGCACCGGCCTGCTCGATCATTTTCGCGACCAGCTTGGCCGTAATCGGCACCCGCGCCGAGCGCGTCCGCCTATCCTGCCTTGCGTAACCGTAATAAGGGATCACTGCCGTGATCCGCGACGCCGACGCCCGCTTCAGCGCGTCGATCATCACTAACAATTCCATCAAGTTTTCATTATTCGGCGAACAGGTTGGCTGGATAACAAAAACATCCTTGCCGCGTACGTTTTCTCCAATTTCGACAGCCACCTCGCCATCGCTGAATCGACCTACGCTCGCCAAACCGAGCCGCATATTGAGCTTTCTTACGATACCCTCTGACAAAGCCAGATTGGCATTTCCAGAAAACACCATCATTGCGGCTTCATTCATTTTTTTACTCCTAAAATGAACTCGACTTGATGCAGAAAAATGGCTGGGCCGCAAGGATTCGAACCTTGGTATGCGGAGATCAAAACCCCGTGCCTTACCGCTTGGCGACGGCCCAATAATTAAGAATTATGCTTGCAACCCCCGAGCTTCGCATACAAAGGAGATTCATTAACTCCTTTGACCAAATAGCATTGCCATTTGCCTGCCAGCGCCTGATAAGCGCTTCTCGCGAACTGCTCCGAATCAAACTGCGCAAACACGCAAGCCCCCGTCCCTGTCAGCCTGCCTTCGGCAAATTCGGATAAAGCAACCAGAGCATCTTTTACTGCCTGGTACCGCCTAGTCACCACCTCAAGACAATCGTTTTGATACTGACCGGCTGTAAAGTCGTCTATTCTGATCGATTTGCTGTCACGTGTCAAGCCCTTATCAGAAAAAATTTCTCCGGTGTTCACATGACAATCCGGGCGTATCACGACAGTCCAGCATTCCGGCACTTTAATCGGCTCCAATTGCTCACCGACGCCCTCCCCCCAGGCCGCCCGACCGAAAACAAAAACCGGCACATCGGCACCCAAACTCAATCCCAGCTGCATTAAGCGCGCAGTCGACAGCCCCAGCCCCCACAAATGATTCAGCGCCACCAGCGTCGTTGCCGCGTCGGAACTGCCGCCGCCTAGTCCGCCGCCCATCGGCAGATTTTTTTCGACCTCGATGCGGACGCCATGCGCATAACCGGTCTCCGCTTTCAGCAATTGCGCCGCCCTGACCGTCAAATCATCCGCCTCCGCCACTCCCGGCAGCGTGTTAAAGAGGCTCACCTTGCCTTCATCGACCGGATGAAAAGTAATCCAGTCGCATAAATCGATGAACTGGAAGACCGTCTGCAACAGATGATAGCCATCGTCGCGGCGCCCGGTAATCCGCAGCATTAAATTCAGCTTGGCCGGCGCAGGCCATTTTTCAGCCCATGCCGACAGATTATTTTGCATTTCCGCCATTGAGTGTCCATTGATCGATGATCAGTTTTAATTTGACGCGGTCATTCGCGACCGACATTTTGCGCGGCAGCACCCACTGCCCAACCGGCTGCATGGCCTGGTAGGCGACCGTCCAGCCCGCCTGCCTGAAGCCGCTGCCGACATCCTCGAAATCCTGCTCGGGCTCGGGCAGACCGAGCACCCAGTAGCGCAGCGAAGTGACCGGCACAAACATGCCTAATTGCTGATTGATGAAGGCTTCGGGGTCGTCAGACGACTCCACTTTGCCGTCGCCCTGCGCCACCGAAACTGAATTGCCGGCCAAACGAATCATCACCGCCCCCTGCCCGAGCGGCCCCGACAACTTGATTTGTTCGTCACCCTGCTGATGCGCCCAAGCCAGGTCGGCGGTCCAGGAGTCGCGTTCTCCGGTCAGCGCGACACGACCTTCCAACGACCACGGCTCCAGTCGATATAAAGCCTGATTTGCCGTTTTTGTATAGGTGATCTCGGGCGGGGCGGGCTTAAATAACGTACAGGCCGGCAGTGAAGCCGCCAATACGGCGCCAAGCAGCCATTTCGCCTGTTTCCGCACGAAGCAGGACCGGCTGTCGATTTCGTTCATCGTCATTAGGGGCTCAGGCGGCTTATTCGGCACCGTTCAATATTCTTTGCTTGAAATCGAGCAAATATTCATCCTCCGGCGCCGCCTTGAAAGCCTTGTCGAACAATTTTCTCGCCTCGTCTTTCCTGCCCAATGACCAGAGCACCTCGGCAAGATGCGCCGCGATCTCGTTTTCCTTCTGCTTGGCATAGGCCTGTTCAAGATATTCCAGCGCTTTTTCGGCCTTGCCCTGCTTGAACAACAGCCAACCGTAGCTATCCAGAATGACCGGCTCATCTGGCTGCAATTTCAAAGCCTGCTGCAAATAAGTCTCGGCCTCGGTCAAGCGGGAGGGAAAACCCAGCAAGGTATAGCCCAGCGCATTCAGCGCTTCCGCATTATCCGGATATTGCGCGAGGATTTTTTTCAGATCGGACTCCAGCACATCCAGCTTACCGATCCGCTCGGCGATCAAGGCGCGGGTATAGAGCAATTCCCTGCTGTCCGGCTGTTCGGCGAGCGCCGAAGTCAGCACATCATAAGCCTCTTGATAATGCTTCTGCTGATTCAACAATTCCGCCTGCATCAGGATAATGCGAGTCTTTTCCTTCGGGAAACTGTCCCGCATCGTCTGCAAGCGCGAACCCGCCTCGTCATACTGCTTGTCGCGCGCGAGCAGATTGACCGCCGCGATGCCCGCCTCGAAACTGAAAGGCTCCTCTCTGACCTGGTCATACCAATTCAGCGCCTTTTTAAGGTTATCTCGCTTTTCTTCCAGCTTGCCGAGATAAAACCGGGCCTGCTCGCGCCATTCATCCTGATCCAGCAGCTTCTTCAAAATCTCCTCGGCTTCCTTCTCCCGGTCCAGTTGCATGTGCACCAGAGCCAAGGCGAGCGAACTTTCAAAATCTTTCGGATCCTTTTCAACCAGTTTTTGATAGACCTTGCCCGCCTCATCGTAGTCGCCGGTTTTGATCAAAAGCTGCGCCAGCATTTTGCCGATCTTTTGATTGTCCGGATATTTCAGGTAGACATTACGCAAAAACCCGACCGCTTTCGGAAAATCGCCGGACATGACCGCGATTTGCGCCTGAAAGGCCAACGCCTTATCCCACTCCGGCTGAAGCTTCAACGCCTGCTCGACCTTCCTTTCGGCGAGCCCCTGATCTTTCATCTGCATCGCGATGATGGCCTGAAGATAATGAATGATCGCCTGATTCGGCTTTTGGGCCGACAAGGTCTCCAGCGCATCGTAAACGATCGGCAGCTTGCCTTCGTCTTGCAGCGCATTCGCAAGCTCCAGCACCGCACTTTCGAAGCCGGCCGGATCGCTGTCCAGCATTGCGGAAAGATGTTCCTGTGTTTTTTGCTTATCGCCATCCTTCAAGCTAGCCAAAACCGCGAGCTTTCTCGCGGTAAGATTCTGCGGCTCCTTCTTCAGCCATATCGCCAGCGACTTTTTTAATTTTTTCGCGTCCTTTAGATACATCGCAATCATCGCCGCCCTTTCGGCGGGCTTCGGGTCCTTGACCCGCTTGGCCGCTTCGATATAACCCTCATAGGCCAGCTCGTACTGACCGCGCTGGCCGGCAATCTCCGCCGACATCAGCATGAACAGCACATCCTGGTCGATTTCTGTTTTAGCTTCTGTGCGTTTGGGGAGCTCTTTTTTGATTGATGGCGCGGAAGCGGCCGGCGTCACAGACTCTTGCTGTTTTTCTGGCGAGCTGGCGCAACCATTGAGTACAATAGGGGCTAACACCGCAAACAATCTAAAAATTAACACAAAAACATCCTATAATTCGTCTGACCTAAGATTATAAGGAAAATCGGATGATTCACGCATCTAAATTTATTCCTCTCGGTTCAAGTTAAATGCGCACACCCGCCGACATAGACACTCGAATGACCGTAAAGATCAATCCGGCAGCCGCCGTTTGAAATTATCGATAACACCATGACACTTCTTGCCGTAGGACTCAATTACAATACCGCACCGCTCGCGGTCCGCGAACGCCTGGCTTTCCCTGCCGACATGCTGGAGTCAGCCTTGCAGGAACTGGGGCGCCTCAAGGAGATCAGCGAAGCGGCGATCCTGTCTACCTGTAACCGTACCGAGTTTTATTGCACGACCGATTCGGCCAATCAGCAGATTTTGATCGATTGGGTCGCCAGCAGCCGAAATCTTCAGCCCGCCGACTTCGCGCCGTATTTATACTGCCATACCGACACCGAGCTGATCCGGCACATGTTCCGCGTCGCCAGCGGCCTGGACTCGATGATCCTTGGCGAACCGCAAATTCTCGGGCAAATGAAAACGGCTTATCAGGCCGCGCTGGAAGCCGGCACGATTGGCAAACAACTCGGCAAACTGTTTCAATCGACTTTTACCGCCGCGAAAAAAGTCCGCACCGACACCGCCATCGGTTCGAGTCCGGTTTCGGTCGCCTTTGCCGCGGTGCAGATGGCGCAGCAGATTTTCGACAAACTCAGCGATCAAACCGCGCTGCTGATCGGCGCCGGCGAAACCATCGAACTGACCGCCCGCCATCTGACGCAGCAAGGTATCGGGCGCATCATCATCGCAAACCGCACCTATGATAAGGCGCATGCGTTGGCGATGCAATTCAACGGTTATGCGATCGCACTCTCGGAACTGCCGAACCATCTGGAAGAAGCCGATATCGTGATCTCCTCGACCGCGAGCCAGCTGCCGATTCTCGGCAAAGGCCGCGTCGAGAGCGCACTGAAAAAGCGCAAACACAAACCGATGTTCATGGTCGACCTGGCCGTACCGCGCGACATCGAAGCGGAAGTCGAACATCTGCGGGACGTTTACCTTTATACCGTCGACGACCTGAAAAACACGATCGACCAAAACATGAACTCGCGCCGCCAGGCAGCCGAGCAGGCCGAAGAAATCATCGACACCCAGGTCGGCCATTTTCTGGCCTGGCTGCGCGCGCAAGGCGCACAAACGACGATCCAGGATTATCGCCTGCAAGCCGAACAAATCAGAAATGAAGCTTTGCAAAAGGCGCTCGCCATGTTAAAAAATGGCACGCCGCCGGAGGATGCATTGAACCGGCTGGCCCATAGCTTGACTAACAAGCTGATTCACACTCCGAGCGCACAAATCAGAGCCGCCGCCGAAAACGAAAGACACGACCTGGTCGCCGCGGCCCGCGAAATTCTGAAATTACAACATACTCAATGAAAGACTCCATCAAACTTAAGCTGGAAAATCTAAGCGAACGTTACGAAGAAATCGCCGCCTTACTCTCCCAACCCGACGTTCAAAACAATCAGAAGCAGCAGCGCTCGTTGAGCCAGGAATACGCGCAAATCGGCCCGTTGGTCGATTGCTTCCACCGCTATGAACAGGCTCAGGCGCAGCGCCAGGCCGCCCAGGAAATGGCCAATGACAGCGACCCCGAATTACGCGAACTGGCCCGTGAAGAATACCGTGACGCCGATACGCTGATCGACTCCCTGGATCACGAACTGCAACTCCTGTTGCTGCCGAAGGACCCGAACGACAACCGCAATATCTTTTTAGAAATTCGCGCCGGCACCGGCGGCGATGAAGCGGCGATCTTTTCCGGCGACCTGTCCCGGATGTATCAGCGCTACGCCGAGCGCAGAGGCTGGCAAACCGAAGTGATCAGCGAAAACGCCGGCGAGCACGGCGGTTACAAGGAAATCATCCTGCGCGTATCCGGCCGCGATGTGTATTCGCAATTGAAGTTCGAATCCGGCACGCATCGGGTGCAGCGCGTTCCCGAAACCGAATCGCAAGGCCGCATCCATACCTCGGCCTGCACGGTCGCGATCATGCCCGAAATCGATGAAGTCGATGCGATCGACATCAATCCGGCCGACCTTAGGGTCGATACCTACCGCTCCTCGGGCGCCGGCGGCCAGCACGTGAACAAGACCGAATCGGCAATCCGGATTACCCATATCCCGACCGGCGTCGTGGTCGAGTGCCAGGACGAACGCTCGCAGCACAAGAACCGCGCCCGCGCGATGTCGCTCCTGCAATCAAGGCTGCTCGCCGCGGAACAGGAAAAGCAAAGTTCCGAACAGGCCAAAGCCCGCAAATTGCAGGTCGGCTCCGGCGACCGTTCCGAGCGCATCCGCACCTACAACTATCCGCAAGGCCGCCTGACCGACCACCGGATCAACCTGACCCTGTATAAACTCGAAGACATCATGGAAGGCGGCCTGGAACAAGTCGTCGGGCCGTTGATCAACGAGCATCAGGCGGAACTCTTGACCCAGCTCGGCGAAGACTAAGCCTGATGACCACGATAGCGACGCTGCTCAGGGAGGCCGTCTCGATGCTTTCCGACAGCTCCGACTCGGCCGCGCTCGATGCCGAAATCCTGCTCTGTCTGGCGCTCGACAAGCCGCGCTCGCATCTGCGCGCCTGGCCGGAGCGGAAACCCGAGGCGGACCGGATCAAACATTTTCAGACTCTGCTGCAACAGCGCCGGCAAGGCGCGCCGGTCGCCTATCTGACCGGCCGCCGCGAATTCTGGTCGCGCGATTTCCGGGTCACGCCCGACGTGCTGATTCCGCGCCCCGAAACCGAACTGTTGATCGAAATCAGCCTGACCCTGCTGCCGCAAGACCAACCGGCGAAAATCATCGATCTCGGCACCGGCTCCGGCATCATCGCGATCACCCTGGCCAAGGAATTGCCGCAAGCCGAAGTGACCGCGGCCGATTTGAGCCTGGCCGCGCTGGAGATCGCCAAACACAATGCCGCCGCGCACGCCGCCGAGCATATTCGCTTCCTGCACAGCAACTGGTTTGCCTCGGCGCCGAAGGAAAAATTCGACCTGGTGATCAGCAACCCGCCTTACATCGCCGAAAACGACGACCACCTCGGCCGCGGCGATGTACGCTTCGAACCCCGGACCGCGCTGACCGCGCCGCAGCAGGGGCTTGCCGACATTCAAACGATCGCCGGCGATGCCCGTGATTACCTGAAAACCGGCGGCCATCTGTTGATCGAGCACGGCTACGACCAGGAACAGGCCGTGCAATCGATTTTCCGCGAGTTGGGTTATGATAGCGTGCAAACCTATAAAGATTTGTCCGGACAGCCGCGGGCAACGTATGGAAGAAATACAGAGAATCGAAAGACTCAAGGCTGAAGACTTTATCTGAAGCCCTGTTGATTTCGCCTTTCCCTTTTAGCCTGAAGCCGCCATGTTCGAACAAAAAGAAATCCATATCCCTCGCAGACTCGCCCAGCAACTACTGCACCACGCGCAAATCTCCCCCGATGCCGAAGTTTGCGGGCTGGTCGGCGGCAAAGACGGCATCCCGTTGTCCTGCTATCCGGTCTCTAATGTTTCCGAACACCCCGACCGCCTCTTTCTGCTCGACGCCAAGCAGCAAATCGCCGCGATGGCCGCGATGCGCGACCAGGGCGAGCAGTTGTTCGCGATCTACCATTCCCATCCGACCGCTCCCGCGCTTCCCTCGCAGACCGACCTCGAACAGTCCGCTTACCCCGAAGCCTTGTATCTGATCATTTCGTTGAATACCAAAGGCATACTCGAAATGCGCGGCTTTAAAATCACCGCCGGCAAAGCGACAGAAATCGCCTTGGTATTAAGCGAAAACTAAAGCATATCCCCAAGTAAACGCAAGCTTTATTCTTCACCCTGTTGATAATGAAGGGTTAACGCTTGCTTCCAGTGATGAGGCGATTATCGGATCATCCATGAAAGCACGCCGCAGAACGAATGGCTGCCCCCCAGCTTTTCCCTTTCCTCTACCACTCCCGGTCTTCCGCTTCCTCCTATTACCATTTCCTTGTGTTCGTCCGGATACTGGACGAAGGGAAACCTAATCAATCATTAAGACTTAATTGAAAAATTTGCTCACTGCATAGTCCGTCAATTAGTAATAATGTGACAGGCATCACAGAACTTAGACGTCATTCCTAATAAGCCACAATTTAAGCTTTTGTTAACCTTCAATGTACTAGACTTCAAGAACTCAAAAAGTCTGACAATAACACTACGAAATCATTTATTTTGCATGGGTTTGCACATGTAAGTTACGACATTTTCTAACTGTTTTCCCACTCTAGCAGCAAATTCATGAGTCCATTAAAAAATCAACAAAAAAGCGAATTATGAAAAGAACATTGATCAAGCGCACACTTGCAAAGGCGGTCAACCGGGGCGTCATCGCCTGCGCGTTGGGTTTTGCCGGAGCCTACTCACCGACGGCTTTGGCCAGCGCGGAAATGTTGACCGACGATAGTTATGCGTCTTCAAAAGCACCGACCAAAGTCTACGGGAAAGGAAGCGACATCTTCGTCACGCCATTCCAAACGGGTTATATCAACTTTGCCTTGAATACACCTGAAAACTATTCGGGCGCCAATGTCGCCAAGGCGATGGTCAGACTGTTCGTCGGCACCATGAAAGCCGGAGGGAATATAGCCATCAGCCAGGTTACCGGCAATTGGTCGGAAGGATCGCTTTCCGGAGCCAACTTGCCCACCGTATCCACGGCTGTGACCAATGTCCCCATTGGCATGGACCGAAAGCTGCGCTGGATCGAAATCGATGTCACCGAATTAGTGCAAGAATGGATCGATGCACACCCGGACAATCGCAATTTCGGATTGGCGCTGAAAAGCGACGGCGGCTTGAACTTTAGGGTCAACAGTAAGGAAAACGGCAAAAATAGCCATGAACCCACCCTCAATATCGTTTGGGATAATGCCGGACCTGCCGGCCTGCAAGGCGCGCCGGGCCCTACAGGCGCCTCAGGTCCCGTTGGACCGACCGGAAACCCAGGAGATAAGGGCGATAAAGGCGACATTGGACTCAAAGGTGACGCCGGTCCGGCCGGTCCTCAAGGGGCTATCGGGGCAACGGGACCTGCCGGAGCTAAAGGCGATACCGGTGCGACAGGTGCTAGAGGCGATAGCGGACCGAAGGGCGACATCGGTCTTACCGGTCCTGCCGGAGCCCAAGGCCCTCAGGGCCCAAGCGGCGTGGTCACCACATCCAATTTGAACGGCCTCATTGAAAGTATCCCCGCAAGCGAACCCGTGTTTACCTTCCATGGCCCCACCTCCGAAGTCATGATTACCGATACCCAACGCATCACGGTAACTATGTCGGCGACTTTAAAAACCAAAGTATTAAATAATTATGCGGATTTTCGCGCGAATATCTGCTATCACATGCAACCCTCGGGCACAGTCACGCCATTTCTCGCCAACGGTTTTCAACTGCTAACCGCCTCCCCTGGGGGGATTTCCTTTTCTCTTGCGCAAAGCATCTTACCTAGGATAGGCGGCATCTACAAAGTCGGACTGTGCACCCAAAATATCAGCGCGATCCCTATCGACGCCAATGACAACCTGCAAGGATGGGTGATGGTGACCAATTGATTGGTTCGCCGTCCGAAACCGGTTAACCGGCTTCGGACGGCTATGTTCAAGCATACGACTATAGACTTTTACAAGATATGCAAACACTCACAACACCGCAAGCCATTCTGATCGGATCGGCCATGATCAGCATCGGCGCTTTTTTCGGCCTCAAAAATTCCGCCTCCTTGGTCGCGCCGACGGCAAACTCCGCTCCGCAAACTCCGACGCCGAGTGTACCAGCCCCCAGCCAGGATCAACTCCTAGAACAAGTCAGGCAAGCTTTGGCAAAGTCCAAACCCGCCTTGCTGAAAGCCTGCCCGACAGAATCCGGCAAGACGCCCGATCATTTCCAGATCGATTTCACCTTCAACGCCGAAGGTCGGCAAATTGCCCGCGGATTCTCCGAAGACCGGAACAATGTACACCCCGGATTGGGCACCTGTTTATCGGGCGCGTTTCGAGCCATAACCATCCCCCCACCCGGCAACACGGTCAGAGTGGATGCGGAGTTTTCTTTTCCTTAATCAGAATAAGCTAGAGGCTCTCGGTTAGTAGGCCAACAGGGAAGCCTTGCAGGACAGCTTTTTTGACTTCGAGTTTTGAACGAGACCCGTCACTAGCACCGGCCCGCCAATCGAGGTATGAGTTGTGGTCGTAAACAGTTCGGAGTTAAATCTTACCCGCGGCGCCGTGTCGGCCACGTTCACGTCGGGCACGATCAAGGTCAGCGTCTCGGTAGAGAGATCCGGCGTCAGTTCGGTTACGATGCTGACCAGCTTGCCGAGGACGGTGTCCTGAATGCTGATTTGCTCCCCGCTCTGCGAAAGACTTCCCGCCGGAGTGGTTAGCATCAGGATCGGCTCGCCGGTAAAGCTCGTCGTCGCATAAGAGACGCTTATCCCTGCCCCCCTGCATTCGTATGAGTTTGCCGGAACCGCTTCCGCATAGGCGCTTATAGACATAAGACTCAGCACGGCAATCAGTTTTACTCGCATCAGTATTTTCCTCAAGAACATATTTTCATTTCAAAACAGAATCTGATGCCCTACACAGGAAGGCATCGGTTGAGTAAGGCAGAAAAAGCCCCTGATGAAAGATTCTAGCAAAAATCCCTTGTGTAACACTTAATGTAAGTAAGGCCGCCATAACACGCGGGTCATGTTAACTTCCCTTATTGCTGCGCCAGATCGAAAACAGCAGCCAGACGCCGCCCAAAGAGGCGAAGACATAGCCGAAGAAGCCGAAAACCGGCAAACCGAAGATCTGGTTTTCCTCCTTGACGGTCATGATGATCGAGGTGCCGATGATCAGCGCGGCGGTCACGATTCCCATCGTCAGCCGGCTGATCGCGATATCGATCTTATCGACATAACGGCCGATGCCTTTAACGTTGATATCGACCTGAATCGCGCCTTTGCGGGAGGCTCTGAGCAGATGATGCAATTCTTTCGGGAAAGCGGAAATCAAATCGACGACGCCGACCAGATTGCGCCAGCCGCGTTTGGCGATCATGTCCGGACGGTAGCGGTCGGCCATCAACTTCTGCAGATAAGGCGCCGCGAAAACCAGCGTATTGAAGTCCGGATCGAGGTGCCGGCCGAAACCGTCCAGCGTGACATAGGCCTTGATCAATAGCGCCAGATCGGGCGGCAGACTCAAATCATGATCCCTGAGGATCGCCAACAGGTCGCCCAGCATCAGTTGCAGATTTAAATCCTTCAACGACTGCGCGCTGTATTGATCGACAAAGGCGTCGATCTCGACAGCCAGCGCCTGTTCGTCGGTCTGTATCACATCGGACCAGTCCTCGAGGATTTCGACGACCTTGATCGGCATCCGGTTGACCATGCCGTACAACAGGCTGATCACCTGCTCGCGGCGCTCCTCGGTCAGCCGTCCCATCATGCCGAAATCGATGAAGGCAAGCCGATTGTCGGGCAGATAGAACACATTGCCCGGATGCGGATCGGCGTGAAAGAAGCCGTCTTCCATGATCATCTGCAAAATCGCCTTGGCGCCGCGTTCGGCCAGCAGCTTATGGTTCAAATCGGCCTTGACCAGCGCGGCCAGGTCCCGCCCCGGAATGCCCTGGATATACTCCTGCACATTCAGGCGCTCGCCGGTAAATTCCCAATACACGCGCGGAATATGAATGTCGGCGTCTGCCGTCAAATTGCCCGCCACCCGTTCGGCATTGCGGCCTTCCGCGGCAAAGTCGAGTTCCGCCCTTAACGATTGCGAGAATTGCCGGAAGACTTCGCGTGGATGATAGCGGCGCAACTCCGGCACATCGGACTCGATCACATCGACCAGTCGGCTTAACAGGCGCAAGTCCGCCTCGATGATCTTACGGATACCGGGACGGCGAATCTTCAGGATCACCGCGGCACCGTCCTTCAGCACCGCTTTATGCACCTGCGCCAAGGATGCCGCGGCCAGCGGTACGCGGTCGATTTCGAGAAAGACTTCGTCAATATCGCCGCCGATGTCTTCCTGCAATTGCGGAATCAGGTCCTCGAACGGCATCGAAGGGGCTTCGTCGAGCAGCTTTTCAAATTCCGCAATATAGGCCGGTGGAAATAAATCCATCCGGGTCGCAAGGATTTGCCCCATCTTGATGAACGTCGGCCCCAGATCTTCCAGGACGCGCCGCACCCGCTGCGGCGTATCGAGGGTCGAAAACTCCTCGACGCTCTGCCAGTGCAGCGTTCTCCCGAGACGCTCCAGCGCGCGCCCGACGCCGAGCGCGTGCACGATGCCACCGAAACCGTAACGGATCAACACCGTCGCGACATCCTGGGCCCGGCTTAAGTCCTTGGCCGCATTGATCAGTTCCCATAACATGATGTGTGCTTTACTCGCTATTTGCGTGACTTTTCAGGATGGAGGCTCTCGGCTATCCCCGCCAAAAACCCGCCGGCTATTTTCGCCAGCGCCGATGTCGTAACTACCGCGCCGGTCACCACCGCATGTTGACCGGAAATCCTGAGGTTATCGAGTCCTTCCAGAATGAGCCGGCTTTGCCTGCCGACCTCCGTGCCGTTCGCCCGCGCATGGGCGAGAAAATCTTTGGCTATTTTCGAAGCGGTCTCATTGCCGTGCCGGCCGACCGTTTCTATCGTATCGAGAAACATGCCCTCCAGGCTTTTCAAGTCTTCGGCCGCGCGCTTGAAGTCGTGGCTCGAAAATTCATCCACATTCGAGGCCGCCTCCTCGATCGCCAGCTTGGAAGCTTCGGCGGTTTTGGTCAGGGCGTCGTCCAAGGCCTCGGTCGATTGTTTGAAGGCGTGTTTGGCCGGGTCATACTGATGGCTCAAGCCGTCGCTCATGCCCTTCAGCACCGCGTCCGTCACTTCCTTGATGTTGTCGATATCCAGCGTCCGCTCGGTCAAGGCCGTCAGCGTAATGCTTCTGACCCGCTCATAAATGTCGACACCGGACTCGACCGTCTCGCGGACGTCTTTTTCTATCTGCTGCTTCGTATCGTTCATGGCGTTTCTCTCTGCTAATCGAAAAATGAAAAATCATGGCTCTTGTTAGAAATGGCCGTATCAGCAAGGTTCCGCGGCGAAGATTGGCGTTAAACTCTGACGCCCGGCGCCCGGCTATGGCTATCGAGCAGATTCAGATAATTGGAGCGCTCGAAAACGCCAGGATTCGCGCAGCGCTGCTTGCTCAATTGCCCTTTCACTTCATGCAGCGAGGCAACCTCACTGCGTTCCAGCCAGTCCAGCATGCCGTGTTTGATCGTGCCGAGATAAGCCGGCCCGCGTTCGAGCAGCACCGAACAGAGCTGCGTCACGTCTGCGCCGGCCAGGATCAACTTCAGCGCATCTTCGGCCGAGCGCACACCGCTGGTCGTCGCGAGCGACAGCTTGACCTTGCCATACAACAGCGCGACCCAACGCAACGACAATTGGCTGTCGGCCGAACGCGACCATTGCAACTCGGAAGTCACCTGCAAGTTGTCCAGATCGATATCGGGCTGATAGAATCGGTTGAACAACACGACGCCGTCGGCGCCGCCCTGTTCGAGCCGCTTCACGAAATGCGCAAGTCCTGTGAAATACGGCGACAGTTTCATCGCGATCGGGATAGTTACCTGACTCCGCAGTTCGCCGAGCAGTTCCAGATAACGCGCCTCGATGTCGGCGCCGGATTCGTCGATATCGGCACTGAGGTAATACACATTCAATTCGAGCGCATCGGCGCCGGCCTCCTGCAAGGCTTTGCCGTGTGCAACCCAGCCGTCCAGCGACACGCCGTTCAGGCTCGCGATCACCGGGATTTTCAGCGACCGTTTGAGACTCGCCAGTTGTTCCAGATACTGATCCAGACCATGCCGATAGCCGCTGCCTTCAGGCAGAAAACTGTCGGCCTCGGGATGACCGATGCCCTGATTGATCAAAAACCTAGCCGCCGTTTCTTCCTGATGCCGCAGATCTTCCTCGAACAGCGAATACATCACGACCGCGCCGGCGCCGGCGTCTTCGAGCCGCAAGGCCGAATCGAGACTGCGCGACAGGGGCGAAGCCGAGGCGACCAGGGGGCTGGTCAGTTTCAGGCCCAGATAGTCGGTGCTTAAATCGATGCCGCTCATGCTTTTTCTCCTGGGTTTGCGGGCTTGCCGGCCGCATTACTTGGCGCATCTTCCGTCTTCGTGAAAACCTTATCCGCGAGTTCGCGGTAATGGCGGTAGCGCGCGTTCACGTCCTGCTGCGATTGCTGCAAGAATCGTTCCGAATCTTCCGGATGGGTCCGACTGAGCAGGCTGAAGCGAGCCTCGGTCAGCGCATAATCGCGGAACGGCAGCGACGGTTTCTGGCTGTCGAGCTGCAACGGATTATTGCCTTCCCGCTCCCGGCGCGGATCGTAGCGGAGCAGCGGCCAATGCCCGCTGCGCACCGCCATGTCCTGCTGGCGGAGATTGTTCGACAAATCGACGCCGTGCGCGATGCAGGGACTGTAGGCGATGATCAGCGAGGTGCCAGGGTAGGATTCGGCCTCCAGGAACGCGCGCAGGGTTTGCGTGTCTTTCGCGCCATAGGCGACCTGCGCGACATAGACCTGTTCATAATCGATCGCCAGCCGCGCCAGGTCCTTCTTCGGAGTCGATTTGCCGCCGGCCGCGAACTTCGCGATCGCGCCGCGCGGCGTCGCTTTCGACATCTGGCCGCCGGTATTCGAATACACCTCGGTATCGAGCAGCAGGATGTTCACGTCGCGCCCGGACGCCAGCACATGATCAAGGCCGCCGTAGCCGATGTCGTAGCCCCAACCGTCGCCACCGATGATCCAGACGCTGCGTTTGACCAGCGTATCGGCGACGCCGAGCAGACGCGCCGAAGCCTCGTTGTTTAGAGCTTTCAAGCGTTCCTTCAATACTGCGACCCGCGCGCGCTGTTCGTAAATCCCCGCCTCGCCGCTCTGATCGGCGTTCAAGATCGCGTCGGTCAGCTCCGCGCCGATCTCGCCCCGGAAACCTACCAGCAACTCCTCCGCATATTCCTTCTGCTTGTCGATCGCGATCCGCATGCCGAGACCGAATTCGGCATTGTCCTCGAACAGAGAATTCGCCCAGGCCGGCCCCCTACCCTCGCTATTCCGGCTCCACGGCGTGGTCGGGAGGTTCCCTCCGTAAATCGACGAACAGCCGGTCGCGTTCGCGACCACCATCCTATCGCCGAACAATTGCGTCGCAAGCCTGATGTAAGGCGTTTCGCCGCAACCGGCGCAGGCGCTCGGAAACTCGAACAGAGGACGCAGATGCATCGCCTCCGGAATCTTGTTGTGATGCAGCGCACCGCGCTCGAAATCCCGGATGCTCTCGAAAAACCGCCAGTTGACGCTTTCCTGTTCGCGCAGCGGCGGCTGCGGGGCCATGTTGACCGCCTTGCGCTCCGGCTTCAAAGGATCGCGGATCGGACAGACGTCCACGCACAGGCTGCAACCGGTGCAATCCTCCGGCGAGACCTGATAGCTGATCAACAGATTCTCGAACGCTTTGCTCTTGACCGGCACCCATTTGAACGTCTGAGGTGCGTCTTTGACCTGTTCCGGTGCAAAAACCTTGCTGCGGATCACGCTGTGCGGGCAGACGAACACGCATTTACCGCACTGCGTGCAGAGGTCGCTTTCCCAGACCGGAATTTCGAGCGCCAGATTGCGTTTGTCCCAAACCGAGGTCGCGGTCGGAAAGGTACCGTCGGCCGTTAAAAAGCTGACCGGCACCGCATCGCCCCGGCCGGCGATGATTTCGCCGGTCACATTTTTGATGAACTCCGGCGCATCAGCCGGCACCGGCGACGGGATTTCGCTTTGGCTGGAGGCCTCGGCAGGCACCACGACGCGATGCAGATTCGCCAGCGCCGCATCGATCGCGTTCAGGTTCGCATCGAGTATGCGCTGACCCGCTTTTTGATAGGTTTTCTGCACGGCCGCCTTGATCGCGGCGATCGCCTCATCCTTCGGAATGATCTCGACCAATGCGAAGAAACAGGCCTGCATGACCGTATTGATCAGGCGTCCAAGACCCGAGGCCTCTGCGATCGCATAGGCGTCGATCGTGTAAAACGCGATTTGCTTCTCGATTATCGCGGCCTGCATCGAGCGCGGCAGCGACGACCAGACCTGATCGGCCGGCAGCGACGAATTGAGCAGAAACACAGAACCCTGCGCGGCCTTGTCGAGCATCCGGTAACGCTCCAGGAACACCGGCTGATGGCAGGCGATAAAACCGGCCTCGCCATTGCCGATCAAGTAGGTCGAACGGATTTTTTCTTTGCCGAAGCGCAGATGCGAGACGGTCACCGCGCCGGATTTCCGCGAATCGTAGACGAAATAACCCTGCGCATAACCCTGAGCCTTGTCGCCGATGATCTTGATCGAATTCTTGTTTGCGCTGACCGTGCCGTCGCTGCCGAGGCCGTAAAACAGCGCGTTGACCGCCTGTTTCGAGGCATCGGTGCGAAAGCCCGCATCCCAGCGCAAGCTGGTATGGCCGACATCGTCATCGATGCCGATCGTAAACTGATTTTTGGGATTAGGCTTGTCCAGTTCGTCGAAAACGGCCTTGACCATGCCCGGCGTGAATTCTTTCGACGACAGCCCATACCTTCCGCCGATCACCTTCGGCAACGCGGCAAACCGTGGCTCGGCGCTCATCGCGTCTTGCGCGAGCGCGGCCAACACATCCTTATACAAGGGTTCGCCGTCCGCGCCGGCTTCCTTGGTGCGGTCCAGGACCGCGATGCGGCGCAGCGTCTTCGGCAACGCCGTGAGCAAGTCCTGGGGTGAGAAAGGCCGGAACAAACGCACCTTCAGCAAGCCGACTTTTTCGCCGCGTGCGGCCAGATGCTCGACCGTCTCTTCGACTGTCTCCGCGCCGGAGCCGATCAGGATGATCGCCTTTTCGGCATCGGCAGGACCAACGTAATCGAACAGGCGGTAATGGCGGCCGGTCAGTTCGGCGAAGCGGTCCATCGTGTCCTGCACGATGCCGGGCATCGCCTGATAGTAAGGATTGACCGTTTCGCGCGCCTGGAAATAAATATCCGGATTCTGCGTCGAGCCGCGCAGCACCGGATGCTCCGGCGACAGTGCCCGCTGCCGGTGCGCGGCGATCAACCCATCGTCGATCAGCGCCCGCACCGTATCCTGATCGATCGGTTCGATGCTGGCGATTTCATGCGAAGTTCGGAAGCCGTCGAAAAAATGCACGATCGGAATCCGCGCGGCCAGGGTGGCGGCCTGCGCGATCAGCGCAAAATCCTGCGCCTCCTGCACCGAATTGGACGCCAGAAACGCAAAACCGGTAGCCCTGGCCGCCATCACGTCGCTGTGATCGCCGAAGATCGACAGCGCCTGGCTCGCCAGCGACCTTGCCGCGACATGGAACACCGCCGGGGTCAACTCGCCCGCGATCTTGTACATGTTCGGAATCATCAGCAGCAGGCCTTGGGACGCGGTAAAGGTCGTCGCCAACGCGCCGTTCTGCAAGGCGCCGTGGACCGCGCCGGCCGCGCCCCCCTCGCTCTGCATCTCGATGATGCTCGGCGTCGTGCCCCAGAGATTCCTGCGCCGCTCGGAGGCCCATTTATCGGCCAGCTCGCCCATCGGCGACGCCGGCGTGATCGGATAAATCGCGATCACTTCACTGGTCAAATAAGCGACCGTGGCGGCCGCTTCGTTGCCGTCGATCGTGGTTTTGCTCTTTTGCATACACGTTACCTCAATAATAAGGTTGTGACTTTCAGACTCGTTCTGGGATTGTACTCTAAAACCATCCTGCCGCGCTGCCAACCCGCGTGACTGCGGCGGTTTTTCGAACCTGTGCCGAAAAATGGTAGAATCGACGGTTTCTCTCCTTAGATTCCATCCGAACGCTTATTAATGACCACTGTCTCCAAACTGCCTGCCGAAGCCCTGAAGCTGCATATCGATCTGACCGGCGTCGGTCTTGAGGAATCATCAATGCCGCATGCGCCGATACTCGGGCAAGCCCGCGCGCAATCCGCGCTCGAATTCGGCGTCGCGATGACCCGGCCCGGCTATAACATTTATGTGATGGGCGAGCCGGGACTCGGCCGCCTATCGATGATCAGCCAGCATCTGACCGCGATCGCCGAACAGCAGGACGCACCCTCGTCCTACGTCTATGCGGACAATTTCCAGAATCCGCGCGAACCGGTCGCGATCGAATTGCCGCCCGAATACGGCACGGTATTCAGCGCAGACATCGAACAATTGATCGACAATCTGCTCGCGACCTTCCCGGCCGCCTTCGAAAGCCCGACCTATCAGCAAAAAAAGACCACGATCGAGCGTCAGTTCAATCAGTATTACAACAATGCGATCGACTTGGTCGATCAGAAAGCCCTGTCGCTGAGCATTGCGCTGTTCCGGGAAAGCGAGCAGATTTCGTTCGCGCCGATCCGGGACGGCAAGACGCTCGACGACGACCAGTTCACGCAATTGCCGCAGGCCGAACGCGACCTGTTTCACAAGCAGGTCGAGGAGCTTGAGGAATATTTGAGCGGTGTGCTGCTCGAATTGCCGCAATGGCGAAGGGCTTTGGTCGAAAAGATCAAGCAGCTCGACAACGATACGATCAGCCAGGCGATCGAACCGTTGTTCGCCGAACTGAACGACAAATATCTGAATATCGACGATGTAATCACTTATCTCGCCGAAATCGACAAAAATCTGCGCAGCTCGATTCCCGAATACCTGATGCCGGGGCGGACGGTCGATCCCCGCGAGTTTGCGAATCGGCGGCAGGTGCTGACCGAGCTGTATGCGCCGAACATCCTGGTCGACAACAAGCTCGAACACGGCGCGCCGGTGATCCACGAACCGCATCCGACCTATCAAAACCTGTTCGGACGCATCGAATATGTCAGCGAACAAGGCACCCTGGTCACCAATTACCGGCGCATCTGCGCGGGCTCGTTGCACCGGGCGAACGGCGGCTATCTGGTTCTCGATGCGGAGAAAATGCTGACCTATCCGTTCGTCTGGGAAGGGCTGAAACGCGCCTTGCAGGCAGGCAAGATCGAGATCGAATCGCCTTACTCGGAAATCGGCATCAATACGATTACGCTGAAACCGGAAGTGATCCCGCTGAATGTGAAGGTGATCTTGGTCGGCTCGCGCGACATTTATTATCTGCTCGAAGAACTGGACAGCGAATTCAACGAGATGTTCAGAATCCTGGCCGATTTCGACCATTATATTCCGCGCGACGCCGGATCGATGCGGCAGTTCGCACAGTTGATGAACCGGCATGCGAAGGATTCCGGCGCGAAACCGTTGACCCGGACCGCGATCGAGGCGCTGATCGAACACAGTTGCCGGCTGACCGAGAATCAGCATCATTTTTCAGCGCGGATCACCGAATCGCTCGACATCATCGGCGAGGCAAATCTGTTCAGCGCGAAGGCGAAACTCGACCGCATCGACCGGCCGCAGATCGAACAGGCGCTGGCCGCCCGCGAATTCCGCAACGGGCGGATTGCCGAGATCATGCTCGAAGAAATGCTCGACGGCACGATCCTGATCGATACCGAAGGCGAAGCGATCGGCAAGATCAACGGCCTGACCGTGCTCGAAATCGGCGGCAGCAGTTTCGGCGCGCCGGCGCGGATCACCACGACCGTGTATCCGGGCTCGCGCGGCATCGTCGATATCGAAGGCGAAGCGGAACTCGGCCTGGCGATCCACTCGAAAGGCGTGATGATCCTGACCGGCTATCTCGGCCATACGTATGCGCAACAGTTTCCGCTCGCGATTTCGGCCAGCATCGCGATCGAGCAGTCCTATGGCGAAATCGACGGCGACAGCGCCTCGCTGGCCGAACTGTGCTGCCTGATTTCGGCGCTGACCCGCACACCGATCAAACAGTCGTTCGCGCTGACCGGCTCGATCAATCAATACGGCGAGGTACAGGCGATCGGCGGCGTGAACGAAAAAATCGAGGGGTATTTCAGGCTTTGCAAGGCACGCGGTCTGGACGGCCATCATGCGGTAATCATTCCGGCCGCTAACCAGCGCAACCTGATGCTGAAGCAGGACGTGATCGATGCGGTTGCGAAGGGATTGTTTTCGATTTATGCGGTGTCGAACGTCGATCAAACGCTCGAATTACTGACCGGCCAGTTGGCCGGCACGGCCGATCCTGACGGCAATTATCCGGAGAACAGCATCAACTTCAAAGCCATCTCCAGGCTAAAGGAAATTTCGGACATGGCGAATGTGGATGAGGAAAAGGTCGAAGGCGCCTAGCTCACAAAAGGGCGGCCAACGCCGCCTTTTTTCGCTGTTTAGATCGTAGCCCGCATTTGATAAGGCGCTTCATAGTCGTTGTGATACAGAAACTGTAGCCCGGCATCTACGCTCCGGTCGATGAAGCCGCTGCTGATATCCCACAGCACGGTCACTTGCGTGCATTTTTGCGGATGCACGCGAACCTGCAAATAATCGGACAGCCGCCAGATCATGTACAAACCGACGCCGCTTTCCCTGACTTCAATACCGCCTTCCATCGCCTGCGCCAGGCTCTTGAAAAAAATGCCGGGGGTCAAGGTTCCCCAGTAATCGGTAATCATCAGCCCCAAAATATCGCCGCCCCGCGCGACATCGACGCCGATTTCCTCATAAGACGCCAGTTCCCTCGCCTCGCCTTTCCCATAATAAGGCATGCCGCTGCTGTCGCGCGGCGCGGAATACAGGCTGTTTTCGATCATTTCGTCCAGCACGGTCAATACGGCGTCCAGCAGATCGTTCGGCAGGTTATGATGATCCCCTAGCCAGGCAGAGACCGACTCGGTAATGGCCGCCTCGTCATCGGTATGCTTCAATTCGAAATGGCGGTATTCGGACTTGCCGGGCATCAGCGCATACAAATCGTCATCGAGCGACTCGTTATGCTGGTTCAAAAGCCGGTTCCAGCCCAGCTTATTACAAAAATCGTTATGCCGGGGCAGGATTCGGCAAATACGGTCCTGATCGAAATGCCTCGAAAATCCGGAATAACCGTCTTCGGTAAAAAAGGCAATGCTGTCCTTCGCCGCCTGGGTGATAGGACGCCCCTTGCGGCGGTACAGGGATTCCGGAATGCGGATAATGTTGTCGTCTTCGCTGTTTGCGATGCCCAGGCTCAAGGCATCGTGACCGGATAAGAGAACCTCCTCCGGCTGCCGGGCATTGAATTGCAGCAAGTTGGCATCGACCGCTTCTCCCTTGATCAACGACACCTCGGCCCCGGCGATTAAAAACATGCCCGGTTTGCCGGAGGCGGGTTCTTCGATCACCGTCATATTCCAGGCCATAGGCGTTTTTTTACCCGAAGCATTCAACATCGGCGCCTCGATCCGAGCGGACGCCGCATTCGCGCCGGACATCATGCCGTTAAACAGAGCCTGCAATTCATGCCGCCGATCGTCCGGGATCAGACGTTCAAAAAAACCGCCGCCCTTGATTTCGTCTGCGTTCCAGCCGCAATGCTGTTCGGCATGGCGATTCATCAGCACCACGTTGCCGCCGGCATCCAGACCGAAAATAGAGGCAGGCACCGTCGCGATCACCTTGTCCGCCAGGAGCTTTTCCTGACGCACCCGCAATGCGCTGTCCCGCAACTGCTTCAATAACGGCTGCAACAACAGGGCGCCTATTATCACCAGGGAGCCGAGCGAAACCGCAAACATCCAGTGCTGCTTGTTCGCCGCGTTGCCGAGCATCGCCTCGCTGTGCTGTTGATAGCCAGCACTGACTCGGCGCATTTCCTGCAATAAGCGCGGCGACAACGAATCCAGCAGCCTGCGCAATTCGGGATCGTTACTATTCAGCGCGTGCGGCGGCATCTTCAGCAGCTTGCTAACGGACGCCGTGTACTCCTGCAACAACGTATCCAGAGGCTTATCCTGACCCGCGAGCAATGCGGCATGAACCCGCTCCAGTTGGTTGATGCCGCCGAGAATCTTTTCGTCACGGCCGAAATCGCCCGCGATGCTCTTCCGGATCAACCCTAGGTTGATCGTCTGCACGACTTCCGCCTGCTCGGCGCTCATTTTGAGCCGTTCCGGATTGTTATGCTGATCGCGAATCCCGGCAGCCATCAAGAAATAAGCCAGGGTCACCGCGCCACCCAACACGCCCAGCACCCTCATGGGCTGTTCCGGCAGCCGTCCGGCAATACGGCGAAAAATGTCTTGCATCGGGTTTTCTCCTGTCATTTGATGACTTAAAGATAATGCAAAATAGCTTTTTTACTTGAGCTGGACACAGATCGGCGAAATCGGCATCAGGATTGACGCATATGCGCAGGGCCGCTTTATCGATGCAATACCGCCTTGAGAGAAGGATGAAAGCCTATGTTTTCAATGTATTACTGAAAACATCAGGGCCCGGCCGGCATGCCGGCACAGGCCTTGCCTACTGCAAATATTGTGCTGATAGTGTGAAGCAATTCACAAAATTGAAGACGAAAATCCTGCGCGCCCTGGAGCGACTGAAGAGAGGCAAGCGCCGGCAATTTCTCTGGGCGCTTGCTTTATTCGTTAAATGCGGATTCTAAAGGCTACCGAGCTGTCATTGCCCCGACTCGGTCACGATCACATCGATACCGTTCTGCCGCAAACGGGAGCGGATCACGCTGACGCTGGCCATGCGCGTATAAGGCCCCAGCGTCACGCGGTGCCAGACCACGCTGCCCACCTTAGTTCTTTCGATGCGCGACTCGATCCCCATCATGGCCAGTTTGGCGCGCAGACTATCGGCTTCCTCGCCATCCTGGTAGGAACCCGCCTGCAGAATATAGTGGCTTGCCTTGGCCTTGCCGACCCTTTCCTCGCGCGTGCGCGTGTTGATCTCATGATCGGGCACGACGATTTCTTTTTTCGGCAAATACTGATAAAAATCAAATTGCGGACCTTGCGGCTTGGGCACCGCCTCGATTTTTTGCTCAGTTTTATCCCCCGGCTTTGCCGCCGAACCATCCGCCGGTTTTTCCGCAACCGGCGGATTGCCGGCCGGCTGGGGGCCGGTTTGTTGCACGCCCTTGCTGCTAAGATAGAACAGAAAGACTACAAAGCCGATGATCAATGCGGTAATCAGCATCCACCGCCACATCGACATGCCTTCTTTCTGTTTCGGCCGGCGGCCGCCGCGCGGGTCCTGGGCTCTGTATTTGTAATCTCTGGCCATGTTACATTGTTTCAGGCGTAGTGATATTCAGCAATCCCAAGCCGTTGGCCAACACCTGCCTGACCGCGGCGATCAGATTCAAGCGGGCGTTGCGCAGCGGCGCGTCCTCGACCAGTACCTTATGCGCGTTGTAGTAAGCATGGAAGTCGTTCGCCAATTCGCGCAGATACAGGATCAACTGATGCGGCTCGTGTTGCAGCGCGGCGCGCTCCAGCGTCTCGGGATAGCGCGCCAGCTTGGCCACCAAAGCCATCTCGTGCTCCTCGTTCAGCAAGCCCAGGTTTTCCATGCCGAGCGGCAGGTTTCTGTCCAGCCCTTTCTCGTCGAGCTGGCGAAACACGCTACACACCCGCGCATGCGCATATTGCACATAAAACACCGGGTTCTCGTTGGTTCTGGAGGTCGCCAACTTCAAGTCGAAATCCATGTGCTGCTCGGAACGGCGCAGCACGTAGAAGAAGCGCGCCGCATCCTTGCCGACTTCGTTGCGCAGCTGCCGGAGCGTCACGAACTCGCCCGAGCGGGTCGACATCTGCACCTTTTCTTCGCCGCGGTACAACGTCGCAAACTGCACCAACAGCACCTTCAATTTGGAGGCGTCGGCGCCGAGCGCGGTCATCGCGGCCTTCACCCGCGGAATATAACCGTGATGATCGGCGCCCCAGATATTGATGATCTCTTCGAACCCCCGGTCCAACTTGTTCATGTGATAGGCGATATCGGACGCGAAATAGGTGTACTGGCCGTTTTCGCGCTGCACCACGCGGTCCTTTTCATCGCCGAGTTGGCTCGAGGCAAACCAGATCGCGCCGTCCTGTTCGTAAAGATGGCCGCCGGCGCGCAGCCGGTCGAGCGCTTTCGCGACCGAATCATCCGCCATCAGGCTGCGTTCGGAAAACCATTCCTGATAGTCGACGCCGAACTCCTGCAAGTCGGCCCGAATGTCGTCCAGGATGTTGTTCAGGCCGGCCTGGAAAAAATGTTCGTAATGCGCGCTGCCGAGCAAATCCTTGGCCCGCGCGATCAAGGCATCGATATGGATTTCCTTGTCGCCGCCCTGCGGTTCGTCGGGCGGAATGTTTTCGAACACCGCCTCGACCGAAAAACGGAAGTCTTCGCCCAAGTCCTTATGAATCGCCCAGGAGATGTCGCGCACATACTCGCCGCGGTAGCCGTTGCTCGGGAAATGCACGACTTCACCGCAATCCTCGAGGTAGCGGAGCCAAATGCTGGTGGCCAGAATGTCCATCTGGCGGCCGGCATCGTTCACATAATATTCGCGGTGCACGTCGAAACCGACCGCCGCGAGCAGATCGGCGACGACCGAGCCGTAGGCCGCGCCGCGTCCGTGGCCGACATGCAGGGGGCCGGTCGGGTTCGCCGAGACGAATTCGACCTGCACCCGTTTGCCGGCGCCCGCCTTGCTGGTGCCGAATTCAACGCCCTGATCATGGATCGCGCGGATGATGTCGTACTGACCGACGGGATCGATGAAGAAATTGATGAAACCCGGCCCTGCGATTTCGACTTTGGTGACTGCATCGTCCTGCGGCAGCGCCGCGACAATTTTATCGGCCAGTTGCCGTGGATTCGATTTGGCCGGCTTCGCCAGCATCAAGGCCAGATTCGATGCAAAATCGCCATGCAGGGGATCCTTGCTGTGGTCGATGTTGATGGACGGTTCTACGTCCTGGGGCAATGCGCCATCGCTTTTGAGTGTTTCAACGGCCAGACGCAGCAGTACCTCTAGTTTTTTTTTCATTACGGGTAAACAGATGAAAGAATCGGAAAAATATGCGTGCATTATCCATTAAAATCACCGGATTATCCATCCGGCCGGCAGCTGGCATTGAGAAAAGTCAATATATGGGACGCTAGCAAAACCCATTCCAGATAGGAAATGCAACGCGTTGCCATGGGATTTAGCCTCGAATTCCAGCGCCCTACACAAAATCTCGCTGTCTTCACATCGCTGCAGGAGTAATCCATGTCCAAAGACAGTGCAATATCACGTCGAATCTCACCAACTCGGTGCAAAACGCCCAAGAGGATCCTTGCCTGCTTCTTGTCATATCCTGTAATGGCTTCACTTTTTGCTTAAAAACGCTCTCTGGCATGGAATATGCTGAATGATTAATGCAATACCCGTAGTGACTCCAGCCTTCTCGGCTCCGCTCTTTATCAACTTGCTCTGCTTCATGTCGGTGAAAACCGCCGCGCTACCGTCGTAGCGATCAACGATGCCGATCTCCGCCTCGACCACTACGACTCTGCGCCGCATCGACCTGTTTCCCCATCCGGAAAACACTCTCCCGGCGTGGATTTCCGGCGCGTGCCAAGTCTTTAGCCGCCCTGCCTATTGGGCGGCCAGTCTCCAGCTCAACGCCATGCTCGACGGCGACCCGCGCCGAATGAAGGCAACATGCTTACCCGCAACAACCAGGGCCAACTTTTCCTGACCCGCGGCGACTCGAATGTCGCCAAGGCAGGCAAAGCCACCGCGCCCTGGCGGCGGGTCAAACCGCGCAATGCGGTGCTAAGGACGCTGCACGGCCCACCGCTCCTCGCGCGACTCCCGCCGGAGAGGGTGGGCAGGGCGGCGGAGTTTGTGCGGAATCGAAAATCCCCTCAATACAGATCCACCGGATCGACATCGAGCGACCAGCGCAGATGCTTTTCCTTTTTGATTTTATCGATTGCCGGCGTCAGGCTATCCAGCAATTGCTGCAGCGTCTGCCGGTTCGCATCCTGTAACAATAGCTGATAACGGTAGAGGCCTGCGCGTTTCGCCATCGGCGCGGCAACCGGGCCCAGGATCAGCGTCTCTCCGGTCTGCAGCATGACGGCCAGTTTTTTGACTTCCTCCAAAAACGCCTTAGGTCTGAAAGCATCGCTCGCCTGAACCCTCAGCAAGGCCTGATGACTGAACGGCGGCAGCTCTGCCGCCTTGCGCTCGTCCAGCGCCTGCCGGGCGAAACCGTTGTATCCCTCGCGGATCAAGGTCGTCAACAAGGGATGCTCGGGATGCCGGGTTTGCAGGATCACCGTGCCGGGCTTGTCCTCGCGTCCGGCCCGCCCGATCACCTGCACGATCATCTGCGCAAGTTTTTCGGCGGCGTGAAAATCGATGCTGTACAGGCCGCTGTCGGTGTCGAGGATAGCGACCAGCGTCACATTCGGAAAATGATGGCCTTTCGCGAGCATCTGTGTGCCGAGGATGATGTCCGCCTGGCCTTCGTTGATCTGGCGCAGATAGGCTTCGAGCGAGCCTTTGCGCTGCGTGGTGTCGCGGTCCAGGCGAACGACCGTCTTACCCGGAAACAGTTCGGGCAGGACTTGTTCGACACGCTCGGTGCCGAGGCCGAGCGGCCTCAAATTGCCGCCGGTGCAGGAAGGGCACGATTTCACGACCGGCTGTTCACCGGCGCAGTGATGGCAGCGCAGCTTTTGTTCACGAAAATGAATCACCAGGTTCGCATCGCAATGCACGCAGCGCGCGACCCAGCCGCAGTCGTGGCAGATCAGGGTCGGCGCGAAGCCGCGTCGGTTCAGGAACAGCAGCACCTGCTCGTTCTTGTCCAGGGTTTGGCGGATCTCCGCGAGCAAGGCGGCGGAGATGCCTTCATGCAGGGCCTTGTTGCGGATGTCGAGCAGGCGGACCCGAGGCGCCGAGGCGTTGCCGGCGCGGTTCGGCAAGTGCAGCTGGCGGTAGCGCCCCGATTGCGCGTTATACAGGCTCTCCAGCGACGGCGTCGCGGAGCCGAGCACTACCGGAATGTTCAACAATTTTCCGCGCACGATAGCGACATCGCGCGCGGAAAAGCGGAAGCCTTCCTGCTGTTTGAACGAGGTGTCGTGCTCCTCGTCCAGGATGATCAATCCAGGCCTTGGCAGCGGCGTAAACAGCGCCGAACGGGTGCCGAGCAGAATCGAGCAGGCGCCCTGCTGCATCGACAGCCAGGCGGTCTGGCGCTGGGTATCGGTCAGTTTCGAATGCGACACCGCGATGTTCACCGCAAAACGCTGCCGAAAGCGGTTTTCGAGCTGCGGCGTCAGCGTGATTTCGGGCAGCAGCACCAGCACCTGCTGGCCGCGTTCCAGCACCTGCCGGATGATCTGCATGTACACTTCGGTCTTGCCGCTGCCGGTCACGCCTTCAAGCAGGAACACGCCGAAGCGGCCGAGTCCATCGCAGACCTCAGTAATCGCCACCGCCTGGTCGGGATTGCATTCGATCGGAGTTCCCTTGATCAGCAGCAGCGCGGCATCCGGCGGGATGATGCTGTCATCGATCTTGACTAAACCCTTCGCGGCCAATGGCTTCAACGCGGGCCGCCAATTTTCGACCGCCGCGGACAATTGTTCCGCGTTCACACCGTTCGGGCTGCTCTGCAACGTTTCCAGCAGTTGTTTTTGTTTCGGCGCTCTTTGCAGCCCCGCCGGATCGAACGCCCGGCCTGCGTCGGTCAGCGCATAGCGTATCGGAAGATCGAGCAGCGCGGCCTTGCCCTGCCGCAGCCCGACCGGAAAGGCCGCGGCGAACACCTCACCCAAGGGATGGTGATAGTAACGCGCCGCCCAATGCAGAAGGCGCAAATCGTCCGGCGCCAACAAGGGCTCGTGATCGAGAATCCGCGCCACAGGTTTTAATTGCTTCCGGCTCAATTCGCTGGCCTCTTCCACGCCGACCAGATACGCGGTCTTCTGCGTGCTGCCGAACGGCACCGCTAAGCGCAGGCCGGGTTTGAGCGAATCAGGATCGACCGCCTCCGGCGCTGCATAATCGAATAAACGATACAGCGGCACATCGATGGCCACCCGAAGAACGGGCGGATGGTCTTGCGGCAACTCTGGCATAGAAATTACAGTGGGGATTAAAAATGAACGCTAAGTTGCTCTATCTCGGGGATTACTTCGAGTTACCCACAAAAGCTGTGGATAAGTCTGTGGACAAAGACTTTTTAACTGCGCTTAATTGCGGTTTTTATTACAGTTTTGTTAATTTGACCAAAAAATGACCTTGTCATTTTTTTAATTTATTTTCAATGACTTGAGTCAAAATAAAAAAGCTAAACGCCGATTTTTTGACTAATCCATCGATCAAACGCGCTACCGGAAGGCCCAATCCAATCGGTGCATAACTTGTCAAGACCGGGGACACAATAGGCCATGATGGAATCCTGTCCCCGCCCAAGAAGGCCGATCAATTTGGCTTAGCATTCCAAAATTGCAGCAGGCTCAACGCCGCCAGCAACAAAAATGCGACCAGGGTCCAGCCCGGCATGCTCAGACCCATAAAAGTCCAGTCGACTTTCGCGCAGTCGCCGGTGCCGCTCAGCATCAGTTTCAGCGTTTCGGTCAACGGAAAGTTGTTGAAGATATATTCGAGCCCGGGCCCGCATTCCGGCACTTCCTCGGGCGGCAGATGCTGCAGCCAGACATGACGCGTCGAAATCGCGCCGCCGCCCAAGGCGGTCAACGCGCCGAGTATCGCGTAGGCCTTGACGCCGGCGACGCCGGGATTATGCAGGCTCGCCAGCAAAAACACGATGCCGGTCAGCAAAATCGCGATGCGCTGGGAAATGCATAACGGACAGGGCTCCAGTCCGCCGACGAACTGAAAATAGGCGCCCATCGAGAGCAGAAATGCGCAGCCCAGAAAACCGAGCAAAAACCAGAGACGCGGGGTCAATCTGATCCGTTCGAGCCAATTTTTATTCATTCAATACCCGCCAGTTGCAATTCAAGTAATCCGTAAAAATCTTCAATAAAATAAACAGGTAGCCTCGATGCAGCGCAGCGGAATCGAGGGTTTGCAAAACCCGCAACCCTTGTTTCTTTCCGCAAAGCGCCATCAAGGCGGCGATGACTAAAGCCATAGCATCTTCACCGCCACGGCCAGCAGCAATAACGAGAAATAACGCTTCAGTTTTTGCGCCGGGATGATGCCGGCCAGCTTCGCACCGATCGGCGCGGTGATCACGCTGGTCAAGACGATGCCGATAAACGAAGGCAGATAAATATACCCCAAACTCCATTCCGGCAACAGCGGCGAGCGCCAGCCCAACAGGATATAACTGGCCGCTCCGGCCACCGCGATCGGCAGGCCGCAGGCGCTGGACGCCGCGACCGCATTGCGGATCGGTATCTGAAAATGCACCAGATAAGGCACGGTCAGCGTGCCGCCGCCAATGCCGATGATCGCGGACAGACTGCCGATCACCAGCCCGGCCAAATGATCCAGAAACCGCGATGAAGGCTTCCGGCCGGCATTCGGCTTCCTCTGCATGGCCAGTTGCAGCGCCGCGTACAACAGATAGGCGATAAAGAGATAACGCAAGGTCTCGCCGGAAATTTTATCCGCAATCACGGCGCCGAGCGCAGAGCCCGCCATGATGCCGGGCGCGAGGCGCAGGACCTTGTCCCATAATACCGCGCCGAGCCGGTGATGCGCGAGCACCGACGCCAGGGCGGTCAGCATGATCGTCGCCAGCGAGGTCGCGACCGCCATGATCATCACGATCTCCGCGGCGAATCCCTGCTTAACGAACAGCATCGCCAGCACCGGCACCATGATCAGGCCGCCGCCGATGCCGAACAGGCCCGCAAACAGTCCCGCGACCGCGCCCAGCACCATGCTGGCCGAAAATAAGATGACCACGTTTTCCCCTCAATCCTGTGGCGGCCAGATAATGCCGCCCTCTCTTGCCCGCTATGTTATGCTAAGACGCATCGTTAAATAAAGTGATGTGATATGGAAATTTATCTGGTCGGCGGCGCAGTGCGCGATGGTTTGCTGAAGCTTCCGGTGGAGGAGCGCGATTGGGTGGTGATCGGCGAGACGAACGAATCGATGCTGCGCCAGGGCTTCAGGCCGGTCGGCAAGGATTTTCCGGTGTTTCTGCACCCGGACAGCCATGAGGAATACGCGCTGGCCCGGACCGAACGCAAGACCGCACGCGGCTACAGGGGATTTGCGGTCGATGCGGCGCCGGACGTAACGCTGGAGCAGGATTTACTGCGCCGCGATCTGACGATCAATGCGATGGCGATGAGCGCCGAAGGCCGACTCGTCGATCCCTACGGCGGCAGGGCCGATCTCGAAAAACGCATCCTGCGCCATGTGTCGCCGGCTTTCGCGGAAGATCCGGTACGGATCCTGCGCATCGCCCGCTTCGCGGCCCGTTATCAGCGCCTCGGCTTCACGATCGCGCCGGAAACCCTCGCGCTGATGCGGCAGATGGTTGCGGCCGGCGAAGCCGATTTCCTGGTCCCGGAACGCGTCTGGGCCGAGTTGGTCAAGGCGCTGAAAGAACCTCGCCCCGCCGCGTTTTTCGAAACCCTCAGAGACTGCGACGCGCTCGCGGCGGTATTCCCGGAAATCGACCGCCTGTTCGGCGTGCCGCAGCCCGAAAAACATCATCCCGAAATCGATACCGGCGTGCATACCCTGCTCTGCCTGAATCAGGCCGCGCACTTGTCGAATAATCCGATAGTCCGCTTCGCCGCGCTGACGCATGATCTCGGCAAAGGCGTCACCCCGAAAGAAAACTGGCCGCATCATTACGATCATGAGCACAAAGGCCTCGCCGTGCTCGAAACGCTGTGTGAGCGTCTGCGCGTGCCGAATGCGTACAAAGCCCTGGCGATGCAGGTCGCGCGCTTCCATACCCACTGCCATAAAGTGTTCGACCTGCGCCCCGGCACCTTGACCGATACCTTGGCCGCGCTCGGCGCCTTCAAGCCGCGGCATTCCCTGCTCGAAGACTTCCTGTTGGCCTGCGAAGCGGACGCCAGGGGCCGCACCGGCTTCGAGGAGCGGCCTTACCCGCAGGCCGACTTCCTGCGCGGCGCCGCGAGGGCCGGCGCCGCGGCCGATACCGCGCCGATACTGAACGGCGGCTTGAAGGGCGCCGAAATCGGCGAAGCGATCCGCCGCCTGCGCATCGCGGCGATCAACGACTTCAGCAAGCAGCAACCGAAAGGATAAAGCCGCTTGGATTTTTGTGCCTCAGATGCGCGGCGGATTCCGGTTGAATCGAGAGGCAATCCTCGTTATAGTAAAAATTCCATTTTTAACAAACGATCACCTATCAATGCCCTCTTTTGACATCGTTTCCGAATTCGACAAACAGGAAGCCCGCAACGCGGTTGACCAGGCCAACAAGGAAGTCACCACCCGCTTCGACTTCAAAGGCTCGAATTCCAGCTACGAACTGAGCGACAATAAACTGTTGATGACATCCGGCTCGGAATTTCAACTGCAACAGATGCTCGACATCGTACAGTCCAAGCTGACCAAGCGCGGCGTCGATATCGCCTGCATGGACATCGCCGAACCGAAAGCCAGCGGCAAGATCGTGCGCCAGGAAATCACCCTCAAGCAAGGCATCGAAAGCCTGCTGGCCAAAAAAATCGTCAAGCTGGTCAAAGACAAAAAATTGAAGGTGCAGGCCGCGATCCAGGGCGATCAAGTGCGGATCACCGGCAAGCAGCGCGACGACCTACAGGAAGTGATTCAGATGTTGAAGCAGGAAAACCTGGAGATGCCGTTGCAGTATATCAATTTCCGGGATTGACCTCGGCCTGAATCGCGCCAGGCCAACCAAAGCCTCGATGATACGGCCGCAAAAGGACAAAAAAAAGGGAGCTTAGCGCTCCCTTTTTTGTTTACTTCGTTTACTGCGTCTTGGCGTCGCCGTCCGGTTTGTTGATCTCGATATCCGCATCCGCTTCGAGCATTTCCAGCATCGCATTGAAATCGGCTTGCCCGAATGCCTTCGCGATATTCTTGGTCGCAAGATCCATTTTCTTCTTGTCGTCCTCGCTCATCACGCCCGGGGCAACCCGGTTCAGGCTGACCACCGCCTGCGCGCCGTCAGGCAACTCGGCCACCAGGATCGTCGGCTTGCCGCCGACCGGTTTCGCGGCCTTGAATACCGCATCGCTGAGCGCGTCCGGAATCTCGGTTTTACCGCGCGTATAGCCGGTCAGCTTTTTCACTTCGAGCTTTTCGCTGGCAGCCAGATTCGCGAGGGTTTCGCCCTTTCTCAACGCATCCTTCAGTTTTTGCGCCGTTGCTGATGCCTGCTTCTTGGCTTTTTCGGCCAGCAGCTCGGCGCTGATGCCGGCTTTTACGCTGTCCAGCGCCTGAATCGCGGCCGGCTTGTGTTCGAGCTTACGCAGCACGACCACATGTTCGGCGCTGATTTCGACCGGCGTGCTGTTGTTGCCTTGCAGCACTTCCTCGGTGAATGCCGCTTCGCGAATCTTCGGATTTGCGGCAATGCCGGTGCCGGCAGCCTTGGTAAAGAAATCGGTTTTATTGAGCGTCAGGCCCAAGGCTTTCGCGACCGTATCCAGGTTATCCGGATTTTCATAACTCATCTCGGCCAGTTTTTCGCCGGAATCATAGAAAACCGCTTCGGCCTGCGATTTTTGATACGCCTTCGTCACCTCGGCCTTCACGCTCTCGAACGGCTTGGTTTCGCCCGGCACCAGTTCGGTCACCTTGATCAGGTGGTAGCCGAACGAGGATTTGACCGGCTCCGACACTTCGCCCAGCTTCAGCTTGCCGACCGCGTCTTCGAACGATTTTTCCATCGCGCCGGCATTGAACAGGCCCAAATCGCCGCCGCTCTTCGCGGTCAGCTTGTCGTCAGACACTTCCGCGACCAGCTTTGCGAAATCCTTGCCAGCCAGATCGGCTTTGGCTTTTTGCGCCTTGGCGAGCGCGGCCTTGTCGTCGGTTTGCGCGTTGACCGCAAACAGAATATGGCTTATTTTCCGGCGTTCCGGCGTGCTGTACTGGTCCTTTTGCTCCGCATAATACGCTTTCAGCTTGTCATCGGTCACTTCGACTTTTTGTGCGATCGCCTCGAGCGACAGTTCCACATAAGCGACCGAGATCTGCTCGGGCGATTTATATTGGTCCTGGTGTTGCTGATAATACGCGTTGACTTCTTCGTTGGCAGGCTGCTCGGTCAGTTTCGGCGGCGTCACGGTCACATACTCGAAATCGCGCTGCTGATTCTGAATCTTGAAAAAGCTCTCGACATCGTAGGAAGTCGCAAAACTGGTATCGGTCACGCTGCCTTGCAGTTGCTGCATGATCAGCGCATTCTTGATCCTGGCGACGAAATCATTCGAGGACATTCTCTGCGCATTCAACAACGATTTATAACGATCTTCGTTGAATTTGCCGTCGACCTTGAAATAATCGAGTTCTTTAATAAAGTCGCGCGCTTCCTGATCGGTCGCAACCAGGCCCTTCGCATGCGCATATTGCAGCAGGACTTCGTCCTTGATCAGTTTATCGAGCGCCTGGGCTTTCAGCGTGGCTTCGTCGATGCCCATTCCGCGCAAGTTCTGGGCGTATTGCTCATAGGCGCGGTTCACATCGTTCTGGAAAAAATCCTTATCGCCAACCGAAGCGACCGGCGCGACTTTGGCGGCGTCGATATAATTATTAATGCCCCATAACGCAAACGGAACACCGATCACTAGCAAGATGACCCATGCGAACGCACCTTGCGCCTTTTCTCTGATTGTCGCCAGCATATGCTCTGTCCTAAAGAAACCACACGATAGTAGGAAAAACCCGGTTAAAAAAAAAGCCCCGGACCGAACGGTACGGGGCTTTCTTATTTTGGCGGAGCGGACGGGGCTCGAACCCGCGACCACCGGCGTGACAGGCCGGTATTCTAACCAACTGAACTACCGCTCCAAAGTCTGGTGGGTGCTGAGGGGTTCGAACCCCCGACCCTCGCCTTGTAAGGGCGATGCTCTCCCAGCTGAGCTAAGCACCCGACTTAAAGATTGTATTATACAGCATCTTTTAAAGATTTGCCAACTTTAAATGCAGGAATTTTTGCAGCCTTGATCGTAATTTCTTCTCCGGTCTGCGGATTACGGCCTTTACGCTCTGGTCTTTCCTTCACAGAAAAGGTGCCGAAGCCGACCAAAGTGACCGAATCGCCTGCTTTCAAGGTCTCTTCGACTGCTTTGATAAAGCCGTCCAGCGCACGGCCGGCGTCTGCCTTGGTCAATCCTGCATTTTGTGCGATTGCGTCAATCAATTCCGATTTATTCATTATTCCCCCTTAAGGAAGTTCTATTCTGTATGTTCTTGGTTGCTCGTTCAACAATAACCCGCTTCAATTCTTATGGGTGCATGAAAACCACACAAGAAAGCGCTCTTTATATCAAGCGCCATCGCCGACTGTCAAGCTCGGAACGCGCAGAATGCCTGCATTTCTGCGCGTTCGTCACAAAACAAAGACCGATCAATGCGCGGTCAATCCTTGATTTTTGATTTTGACCGAATCGAGTTCGGCCTTCGCCTTGTCGTCGGCCTCGTTTTTTACCGTGGGCGTCGGCAAAGATTGCAGGGCGACAGCCAGGACTTCATCGATCCAGTGCACCGGCTTGATGTCCAGGTTCTGCTTGATGTTTTCCGGAATCTCCGCCAAATCCTTCGCATTGTCGGCCGGAATCAATACTGTCGTGATGCCGCCCCGATGCGCGGCCAAGAGTTTTTCCTTCAGACCGCCGATCGGCAAGACTTCGCCGCGCAGCGTGATCTCGCCGGTCATCGCGACGTTCGCGCGCACCGGAATCTTGGTCAGCGCCGAAATGATCGCGGTGCACATGCCGATGCCCGCGCTCGGACCGTCTTTCGGGGTCGCGCCTTCCGGGACATGGATGTGGATGTCGTTGGTCTGGAATACTTCATTGGCGATGCCCAGAATCTCCGCGCGGCTTCTGACGACCGTCATCGCCGCCTCGATCGATTCCTTCATCACCTCGCCGAGCTTGCCGGTCGAGGAATGCTTGCCCTTGCCCGGAATCACCGCCGTTTCGATGGTCAGCAATTCGCCGCCGACTTCGGTCCAGGCAAGTCCTGTGACCTGACCGACCTGATCATGTTCCTCGGCCAGACCGTAATCGAAACGGCGCACGCCCAAAAAGCTGTCCAGATTTTCCGGCGTGACCTCTGTCTTATGATCCGCCGGCTTGAGCAGCAGCAATTTGACCACTTTCCGGCACACCTTCGAAATGTCGCGTTCCAAGCCGCGGACACCCGCCTCGCGCGTGTAATAACGAATCATGTCGCGCACGGCCGCCTCGGTAATCTCGATCTCCTGCGCTTTCAGCCCGTTGTTCTTGACCTGCTTCGGAATCAGATAGCGCATCGCGATATTGATTTTTTCGTCCTCGGTATATCCGGCCAGACGAATCACTTCCATACGGTCCAGCAGCGCCGGCGGAATGTTCATCGTATTCGCGGTCGCGACGAACATCACATCGGACAGATCGAAATCGACTTCCAGATAATGGTCAGAGAAGGTATGGTTCTGTTCGGGGTCCAGCACCTCCAGCAAGGCGGAGGCCGGATCGCCGCGGAAATCGGCGGCCATCTTGTCGATCTCGTCGAGCAGGAACATCGGATTGCGCGTCTTCACCTTGGCCAGATTTTGCAGAATCTTGCCCGGCATCGAACCGATATAAGTGCGGCGGTGACCGCGGATTTCGGCTTCGTCGCGCACGCCGCCGAGCGCCATCCGCACATATTTGCGGTTGGTCGCGCGCGCGATCGACTCGCCGAGCGAGGTCTTGCCGACGCCCGGAGGCCCGACCAGACACAGGATCGGCCCCTTCAATTGTTTGACGCGCTGTTGCACGGCCAGGTATTCGAGAATCCGTTCCTTGACCCTTTCAAGTCCGAAATGATCTTCTTCCAATACCTGTTCGGCGATTTTCAGATCGTGGCGGACCTTGGTCTTTTGCTTCCAGGGCACATTGACCATCCAGTCGATGTAGTTCCTGACCACGGTCGCTTCGGCCGACATCGGCGACATCAGCTTCAGCTTGTTCAATTCGGCCAGCGCCTTGGTCTTGGCTTCCTTGGACATGCCGGCATCTTCGATCTTGTTTTCGAGATCCTCGGTTTCATTCGGCGCATTTTCGATTTCGCCGAGCTCCTTCTGAATCGCCTTCATCTGCTCATTCAGATAATATTCCCTTTGATTCTTTTCCATTTGCTGCTTCACGCGCACGCGGATGCGCTTTTCCATTTCGAGCAGATCGACCTCGCCTTCCATATAGGTCATCAAACTTTCCAGCCGCTTGCCGACATCCATGGCTTCGAGAATGTTCTGTTTCTCGTTCACTTTCAACGCCATGTGCGCGGCGATCGTGTCGGCCAAGCGGCTCAGGTCATCGATGCCGGCCAGCGCGTTCAACACTTCGGGCGGTATCTTGTTATTCAGCTTGACGTATTGATCGAACGAACTGATCGCGGTGCGCTGCAAGACTTCCTGTTCCTGTACGGATGAGGTCAACTGGTCTTCAAGCGTCTGGACCTGGGCCGAAAAATAGCTGCCGGTTTCGACATATTTCAATACCTGGCTGCGCTCGCTGCCTTCGACCAGCACCTTGACCGTGCCGTCGGGCAGTTTCAGCAATTGCAGAATATTCGCCAGCGTACCAATCCGGTAGAGATCGTCGAACTCCGGTTCATCGACCTCGGCTTCGCGCTGCGCGACCAGCAAAATTTGTTTATTGTCCTTCATCGCGGCGTCCAGCGCATCGATCGAACGCTCCCGGCCGACGAATAATGGAATCACCATGTGCGGATAAACCACCACATCGCGCAGCGGCAACACCGGCACCAGCGATAGGGGTTGTGGTATGTCTAAATCTTTCTGTGTGTCCATTCAAGGAACCTTCAACACTGTTCTTGGAATTGTGATTATGGGGATGTCCTGAAAAATAGCAAGCTCCCCGGAAAATTATTCGCGATATTAAGAGTCTTAATAAGCGTCCAATTTTGACCCGTTACCCTATTAATGGTGCAACATCCGACTCAAAATTTTGTTAGCGGCGGAAACGCGCCCGCAACGCTCATGGAGGCCTGCAATGAAAATCCTATTATCGCTGATCCTGTTGTTGCCATTAACCGGCTGCTCAACCCTGCCGCCAGCGATCGAAGACCCGCCGGCGATCGATATTTCATACCCGCAAGCGAGCGCCGATATTACGCGTTATCAAGGCTCGCCGGTGCGCTGGGGCGGCGTGATCATCGACGTGCAGAACGAGCAATCCTTTACCCGTTTGCAGGTGATGGCCTATCCGCTGAACAGTTACGGCCGTCCGATTCGCGACAAGCCGCATCAGGGCCGCTTTTATGTCGACAGCAGCGAGTTTCTCGATCCGGCGATCTATGCCAAGGAGCAAGAGATCACCGCGGCCGGCGTGCTGAACGGCGACCAGGAGCTGCTGGTCGGTAAAAAGCCGCTCAGGCTACCGGTGATCAAGGCCACTACGCTGCATCTGTGGCCGGAGTATGAGCCTCTGCCTTATTATTATGAAGGCTATTATCCCGGCTATTACCGCTATTACGGTTATCCGTATTTTTGGGGCGGTTACTACGGAATTTATCCGCGCTATTAGCGCCCTAACGCCGTGCCCGCTAAAACGCGGTCCAGCGCCAGCCGTTTGCACAGCGCGGTGATCGCGCGGGCCGCGATCCAATGACCGACATCGTCCACCTTTTGCGAGAAATACGATAATCCGGCGTTTGATCCGAACCGAAAAACGCTGCCCTTGGACGCATTCGTCCCGATGGTTCGCCGCGTTTTCACAACGTCTATTTCAATTCCCAGCCCCCGGCCTAAGTCATTTAAATTTCATATTGGATTAAGCTTAGAGCGTATAATAAGCGGACGGATATCCACTTTCACCGCCATGTCGTTATCGATTCGCTCACTTTTGCCGCCTTTGCTGGTCATCCTGCAATTTTTTGCGCCGTTGTTGCATGCGCATGCGGGACAGCGCGACACGCATTTCGGCCTGCATATTCCGGGTCTTGAAGCCTACAGCAGCGCTTCCGGCGGCAGCATCGCCAGCCAACCCGAGGCAAGTTACGCGGCAGCGAAAGACTGCATCGTTGCGATCGATGACGGCATGCGTGAAAAACGCGCCCACTCGGTCGAAAAGCCTTCCGGCGGCGAATGCCTGCCGCTTCTGGCCTGGATTTTCGACACCGATGCCGAATCCCATCCTCTAGCAGAATTCCCCCATCCTCCTTTGTTGCTGTCGCGGCCGCGCTCTTCGTCGCTATCTCCGCGCGCGCCTCCGGTCATTTAAAGTTCTGATGTCTTCCTGAAGAGGAAGCTATAAACCGTCAGGCTTTTCAACGAATCTTGCTTTTTTTAGCGCGTTCTCGCATCGAATTGCCTGTGTCATCCAGAGCGGCGCTGCCGCCGCATTGAGCATTATTGTTATGACTGCACCTAATTTTCACCGCAGCCGCCGCGTCATCGTGACGCTTTGCGCTTCGCTGCTGTCTTTTGCCGCGCCGGCGGAAGACATCGACCGGCCGCCGGCGTTACATCCGGATGCCAAACCGATCGTCGACCATCATGATCCGATCGAAGTCGATGCTTCGTTAAATCTGGCCAAAGTGATCGACCTGACGCTGGAAAAATTTCCCGACGCCGCTTGGCTCTCCGCACAGGAAGCGGAAGCGGCAACGATCTTGGAACGCAGCAAGAGCTGGACATCCGGCGCCTCCCGAGCCGGCCTGCGTTTTCAGGAAGCGACCAGCGGCACACTGCATTATGTCGATGCGACCGTGCAGGTGCCGTTATGGAACTTCGGCCAGCGCGATGCGGAACGCAGCCTGGCCGACAGAGCGCAAGCGAGCGCCACCTCGCAATCGCAAGCGACCCGGTTGCGCGTGGCGGGATTGGTCAGGTCCGCGCTCTGGGATATGGCTTTGCAAAAAGTCCGTTATGATCAGGCTCAGGCCGAGGTCAGCAATTACGAGCAACTTTTCGCGAAAATTCAGCGCCGAGTCGAATTGGGCGACCTGCCGCGCGCCGACGAGTTGCTTGCGCAAACCGAATTGCTGCAAAAACGCGCGGCGCTGACGCTGGCCGAAGCCGAGATGATGCATGCGCGGAAACGCTATGCGAGCATCACGCAAACCACCAAAGCGCCCGCCGAGTTCAAAGAAAAACTGATCGATCTCGACGAAATCCAGAAAAATCACCCTGCCCTGGCCTCGCTGCACAGCCAACTCGAACGCAAAAGAGCCGAAATTGAATCGTTGAAACTGATTGGTTCCGGACAAACCGACCTGACGGTTGGCGTAAACAGCGATCGTCCGAGTCAAAATGATCCGCGCAGTAACAATACCGAGAGCTTCAATATCGGCGTAACTGTACCTTTCGGAGGCAATGCCCACATCCAGCCGCATATCGCTGCCATCCAGGTGGAAGCGGCCAAATTACAATCTGAATATCAACAACTCTATCGAGATCTCGAACTGGCGCATCACGAGGCTGAGCACAACCTCGAAGTCAACAAGGAGGAATTGAAAATCGCCGAAGAAATGAAAAAGGTCGCCGAAGAACATATGCAGATGATGGAGCTCAGTTTTTCGACAGGCGAAATCGATTTGATGGATTTGCTAAAAATCAAAGCCAGAACCCTGCAGGCCATCCTGAACGCGAAGGAGCGTTCGGTCATCTTACAACGCGATATTGCTTTTTATAATCAGGCGGTCGGAGTGATGCCATGAGAAAGATAATGATTAAACGCCAGACGATGGTTTTACTAAGCGCTTGCCTTGCGCCTTTTGCCATGTTGCATCCCGACCTCTCTCTGGCGGTCGCCGCCAATACTGAAATGCGCGTCACCATATCGGCTGACCGCTTCAATAATTTAGGCGTGACGCTGGGTAAACTCGAGCCCGTCGCGCAAATTCCTATGCTGACCGCGCCGGCCAAAGTCGTGGTGCCGCCCGCACACGAATATCTGGTCAGCGCCTCGCAATCGGGTTTGATTACCCAATTGAACGCCTCGATCGGAGATCTTGTCCGCAAAGGCGATGTATTAGCGGAATTGAACAGCCCCGATTTGCTCTCGATGCAGCGGCTGTATTTGAAGGCCGAAAACGAATTGCAGTTGGGGTCGCTGTCCAATCAGCGCGATAAAAAATTGTTTGAAGAAGGTGTGATCGCCGAGCGCCGCTGGCAGGAAACCCATAGTCAATACAACGCCTTCGCTTCCGAAGCCAATGAACACCGGCAGTTGCTCGAAATCGCCGGCATGAGTGCGGCGGAAATCAACCGTTTGAAAAGCACGCACCGGCTCAACAGCAAACTGCAAGTACGCTCCCCTATTTCCGGCTCCGTGCTGGAGCGGATGGGTGTTGCCGGATCGCGGGTCGACATGCTGGCGCCGCTGTACCGGATCGCCGATCTGAGCGAGCTTTGGCTTGAAATCAATATTCCTCAGGAACGCGCCGCCCAGATCAAAATCGGCGACAAGGTAGTGCCGGAGAATACTGACCCTTTCGCCGAGAAAATCAGCGCCAAAATCAGCCAGCTGAGTCAAAACGTGAATCTGGAAAACCAGACCGTTCTAGCCAGAGCGATTATCGACGGCAAACACCCCTCCATCCGCCCCGGACAGCGGATTAATATTCAGATCATGCAGGCCACCGCGACACCGGCCTTCAAAGTACCGAATGCGGCAATCGCGCAAAACGAAGGCAAATCGTATCTGTTTATCCGTACCCCGGATGGCTTTCGGGTCACGCCGATTGCGATTATCGGCAAACAGAATGAAGAATCGGTGATCGGAGGCGAGTTAAGCGGCGACGAGGACATCGCGGTCAAAGGCGCGGTCGCGCTGAAGGCGAACTGGCTTGGCCTCGGGAGCGGCGAATAATGGCTAAGCTGATTCAATTTGCGCTGAGTCAGCGCATCCTGATTCTATTGTCGGTGCTGCTGCTGGCAGGCGCGGGCTATCATGCCTTCACGCATATTCCGATCGACGCGTTTCCGGAAGTGTCACCGACGCAGGTTAAGGTGATCGTGAAGGCGCCCGGCATGACGCCCGAGGAAGTCGAGGCGCGTATCACTGCACCGATCGAAATCGAACTGCTCGGCATACCGCATCAGGTGATGCTGCGCTCGATCGCCAAATACGCGCTGACCGACATCACGGTTGATTTTACCGAAGGCACCGACATCTACTGGGCTCGGCAGCAGATCGCCGAACGCCTGAACGGCATGTGGGGTTCTCTGCCTTCCGGCGTCGAAGGCGGTATCGCGCCGATGACCACGCCGCTCGGTGAAATGTACATGTTCTCGATCGAAGGCGGCGACCTTAGCCTGATGGAACGGCGCGACCTGCTCGACTGGGTGATTAGACCAGCGCTGCGCACCGTACCCGGCGTCGCGGACGTGAATTCCCTCGGCGGCCTGGTCAGAAGCTTCGAAGTGATTCCGGACAATACCCGGATGACCGCGCGCGGCATCTCGATCGACCGGTTGACCCAGGCGATCGAAGCGAACAACCGCAACGACGGCGCAGGGAGGATGACAGACGGTGAAGAAGCCTTGATCGTGCGCGCCGAAGGCCGCATCAAGACGCTCTCCGACCTGAACGGCATCGTGATCGATAACCTTAACGGCATTCCGGTGACGGTCGGCGATGTCGCCGAGGTCAGAATCGGCTCAATGACCCGTTACGGCGCGGTCAGTAAAAACGGCAAGGGTGAATCGGTCTCCGGATTGGTATTGAGTCTGCGCGGAGCTAACGCGCGGCAGACAATCGCAGGTCTCGAGGACAAACTGGCCGAGATCCGCCCCGGCTTCCCGCCCGGCGTCGAAGTAAAGGTGTTTTATAATCGCGGCAATCTGGTCGACAAGGCGGTCGATACGGTGCTGCATGCGCTGTTCGAAGCGATCGTGCTGGTTGTCGTGCTGTTGATCGCGTTTTTGGGCAACCTCAGAGCGGCGGTCACCGTGGCGCTGGCCTTGCCGATGGCGGCGCTGTTCACCTTCATATTGATGAATCAAATCGGCATGTCGGCGAACCTGATGAGCCTTGGTGGCCTCGCGATCGCGATCGGCATGCTGGTCGATGCGGCGGTCGTTGTGGTCGAAAACATCATCACCCACCTCGCCCATACCGAAAAAGCCCAGCGTTTGCCGCGCCTGCATGTGATCTACCGCGCCGCGCGCGAGGTCGCAGCGCCGGTGACTTCAGGAATATTGATCATCATCATCGTATTCCTGCCGCTGCTGACCTTGCAAGGACTCGAAGGCAAGCTGTTCACGCCGGTCGCGCTGACCATCGTCTTCGCACTGAGCGGTTCGCTGGTGTTGTCGCTCAGCGTGATTCCGGTCGTCTCGTCCTTCCTGCTCAAAGAGGTTTCGCACGAAGAGCCGTGGCTGCCGCGGCACTTGTTGAAACTGTATCAGCCGATGCTGGCATGGTGTCTCGTGAATTACAAGAAGCTGTTCGCAGGCGCCGGCGCTTTAATGGCGGTAACTGCGATCGTCTTTACCCAGATCGGCAGCACCTTCATGCCGACGATGGATGAAGGCGACATCATCGTGCAGCTCGAAAAACTGCCGTCGATTTCGCTCGAACAATCGGTCGCGCTGGACGGGCAGGTGCAGAAAAACCTGCTCAAACAGGTTCCCGAAATCGACACGATCGTCTCGCGCGTCGGCTCGGACGAGCTCGGCCTGGACCCGATGGGCCTGAACGAGACCGACACCTTCCTGGTGCTGAAGCCGAAGGAAGAATGGCGGATGCAAAGCAAGGACGAACTGCTCGAAAAGATCCGCGGGGTGATGGCAGAAACGCCCGGCATCGCCTTCGGCTTTACCCAACCGATCGAAATGCGCGTTTCCGAGATGCTGACCGGAACGCGCGGCGACGTCGCGGTCAAACTGTTCGGCAGCGATTTAGCAGTACTCGGTGAAAAAGCCGAACAAATCGGCGACATCCTGCGCCATATCGACGGCTCCTCCGATGTGTTCGTCAAACAAAACAGCGGCATGCAGTTTCTGCAAGTGACCATCGACAAGGCGCGCGCGGGCCGTCTGGGCCTCGACAGCGACACCGTCGAAACGCTGCTGCGCTCGCAGATCGAAGGCCTGAAACTCGGCATCGTGCAGGAAGGCATCAAGCGCACGCCATTGCTGCTGCGCGGCGACAGCAACACCGCCAGTTTCGACAACCTGCAAATCGCACTGCCCGGCGGCGGCCATGTGCCGATCACCGGCATCGCCAAACTCGAAAAAGTCGAAGGCGTGGTCGCGATCGGCCGCGAACGCGGCCAGCGCTTTACGGTCGTGCGCAGCAACGTGCAGGGCCGCGACTTGGTCAGCTTCGTCGAAGAAGCCCGGCAAAAGGTCAAGGAACAGGTCAAACTGCCGACCGGCTACACGGTCGAGTTCGGCGGCCAGTTCGAAAACCAGCAACGCGCGGCCGCAACCCTGTCGGTCGTAGTGCCGGTGTCCCTGGGATTGATCTTCTTGCTCCTGTTTTCGACCTTCGGCTCGGTGCGCCAAGCCGTGCTGGTATTGTCGAACATTCCGCTCGCGATGATCGGCGGCGTCTTCGGTCTTTGGCTGTCCGGCGAATACCTGTCGGTGCCCGCTTCGGTCGGCTTCATCGCACTGCTCGGCATCGCGGTGTTGAACGGGGTCGTGATGGTCAGCTATTTCAACCAGTTGCTGGCCACCGGCATGGACCTCGCCAAGGTCGTCGTGATCGGATCGGCAAGGCGTTTACGGCCGGTGTTGATGACCGCCAGCATCGCCGCGTTCGGCCTGATCCCGCTCTTGTTCGCGACCGGACCCGGCTCCGAAATCCAGCGCCCGCTCGCGATCGTGGTGATCGGCGGCCTGGTCTCGTCGACCTTTTTAACCCTCTTCCTGCTGCCGATCCTGTTCAAACTGTTCGGCCGCGCCCCGGAGCAAGCATGAGCAGCAAAGAATTTCTCGTCACCCTGAACGTGCCGACCAGCCTCGAAGAAGTGATCGTCGATTGTCTTTTAACCTTCGAATCCGAACACGGCTTCAGCAGCTTTCCGGTCTTCGCGCACGACCACCGCAACGAAGGCCTCTCGCTCGCCGAACAGGTCTCCGGCCGGCAAAAACGGCTGCGCTTCCAGATGTATGTCGAGGAAGCGGTGTTGACCGCGTTATTGGCGCGGCTCCGGGAGGAATTTTCCGGCGCGGGGATTAGGTACTGGGTGATGCCGGTGGTGGATAACGGGGTGATATAGCCAGTCCAAAAAAATCCGTAGTCGATTGGTATTGTTGTAAAAAATATAAAACACCCGAGATATTGTTGAGTTAATTCACCCGATGCCAATATAATAGCTAATCGATACCAACTTTCAAGTTTATAAGACTCTGTAGATAGCTCATCAAAGCGTTCTTTTCTTAAACTAAGGACGGCAAGCTTGTCGCGGTCTGTTAAAACTGGCAATGCCGCTCGATCGCGGCATGGAACGTTTATTGCTTGAAGGTATCGAGAGTTAGAACAAAAATCAAAGCATATCAAGGTATTGTCCTGCCAAGAAACTTAGTCGACAGATGAAATCAACCGGTTAACCGGTTGATTTCAACCGCCCCTGCTTTCCTTAATAATAGGATTCGGCACCGATTAAGCACTTCTGTCACTTCCCAATGTTATCTTTGTAATTTTGTCGCATGACTCATCCGAATCCGATTTTTTAAAAAAATCGGTTTGTTAGCACTCAATGGACCCGTTCGATTTGGATATGAAAACTCATTTTTCTCGGGACGCTTATTTCAAGAAGCTGGCGAGTTTTCCCTGTTTTTTTATACTACTCCTGGTAACGGCATGCGGTGGAGATGGAGGCGAATCCGAACCCGACAAATCGCCTGTAACCGCTAAGGATTTGCCCGGCAAACCCCAGCAACAATCCTCAGATTCCTCAGCAAACAAAGCAATCACGCTTCGTCCCGAGTCGCTGCCTTATATCAAGGTGCAGGAAGTCAAAGCCGAATCCCTGGGCGGCGTCATCTCAGCCCCCGCCCGCGTGGACTTTCGGGCCAAGGCGATCTCGACGACCGGAACCGTGGTGGAAGGACGGATCACCAAGATTTATGTCCAAGTCGGCGATAGAATCAAGGCAGGCGCCCCGTTGGCGACGTTATCGAGCGTACAAGCCACGCAGATGCGCTCGGACTATGCACGCGCGGAAGCCGAGCTTGCCCGGGCCGAAGACCGCTACCGGCGCCAGCTTGAAATGCAGCGGACGGGGGTAGGACTCGAAATCGAAAGGGTCGAAGCGGAAACGCAATTAAAGCAGGCCCGCACCGAACTTGACCGCAGCCGGGATTTTCTGCATTTGCTCGGCAGTGGCGCCGCCGACGAAGTGACCGTCAGGGCGCCTTTTGACAGCATGGTTTTAAAAGCTTACGTTTCGGTCGGCGCCGCTGTCGGCAACGACACGCCATTGTTTGATCTGGGCGAGCCGACCGCCGCCTGGATTGTCGCGGATGTCTTCGAGCGGGATTTAGCACTGGTCGAAAAAGGCGCCAAAGCCGTTATTGAACTGGCGTCATTGCCTGATCCAATCCACGGTCATGTCGTCGCGGAAAGCGCAGCCATCCAAAGCGATCTTAGACGTGCCGCCGTCTTCATCGAGCCTGACAAGGATACAAAGGTCGCTCTGCGGCCCGGTATGTATGCGCGCGCCTCGATCGAAACCGCCGGCCCCGGCCATATTTTTTTACCGGCTTCAGCGATCTTGATTCGTGATGGTAAAACGACCCTCGTCTATGTCGAGAAATCGACCGGAGTTTTCGAGCCGCGCGTCGTCCAAGTGGGCCAAGCGCGGGAAGGCTTGATACCGGTCTTGAAAGGGCTGTCGGGCGGCGAGCGCGTCGTCGTAGGCGGGGCGCTGTTGATCGACGGCGAAGCCGCGATGCTGCTGTAAGGACGCCGAATGCTGAAGTTATTGATAGAACTTTGCGTGCATCGGCGAATGGCGGCCATTGCGATAACCGTGGTGATCGCCTTGTTTGGCGTGCATGCGTATATCCAAACGCCGATCGAAGCCTATCCCGATGTGACCAATACCCAGGTGACCGTGATTTCGCTGATGCCCGGCTACGCGCCCGAAGAGGTCGAGCGGCAAGTCACCGTACCGCTGGAGCGCGTGCTGAACGGCACCCCGCAAATGCTGCAAATGCGCAGCCAGAGTTTATTCGGCTTGTCGTTGATCACGATTACTTTCGACGACGACGCGGACAGTTTCCATTCGCGCACGGTAATTTCGCAGCGGATTTCCGGCGCGGAACTGCCGGACGGGGTGACGCCGGTGCTGGCGCCCGATTACACGCCGCTCGGAGAAATCTACAAATTCATGGTGGTCAGCGACCGCCATTCGCTGTATGACCTGCGTTCGGAAATGGAATGGAACATCTCCCGCATCTTGAAGCAGGTGCCGGGCATCGCCGACGTGCTGACCTTCGGCGGGTTTTACAAGGAGTTTTATGTCGAAATCGATCCGATCCGCCTGGAATCTTTCGATTTGACGCTGGAAGACGTCAACCAGGCCATTACCCAATCGAACCGCAATGTCGGGGCCGGTTATCTGCGCCACGGCGATCAGCAGATCGTGGTGCGCGGCGTGGGCTTTCTCAGCAAGCCGGAAGAGATTCGCAACATCGTGCTGAAAAGCGCAGGCGGCACGCCGGTCACCGTCGGCGATGTCGCGAGGCTCGTGCAGTCCTATACGCCGCGGCAAGGCACGGTGGGACTGAACGATCAGAAAGAAGCGGTCGAGGGCATTGTGCTGCTGCGCCGCGGAGAAAACCCTTCGCTGGTCTTAGAGGCCGTGCACAAAAAAGTCAACGAACTGAATCAACGAATCTTGCCGCAAGGCATGAAAATCGAGCCGTTCCTGGATAGAACCGAACTGGTCCACAACACCCTGCATACCGTTTACGACAATCTGCTGCACGGCTTCCTGCTGGTCGTCGGCGTCGTCTGGCTGTTTTTACGCAGTGTGCGCGGCTCCCTGATCGTCGCCGTGGTGATTCCCTTGTCGCTGTTGGTGGCCTTCGCCGGACTCTATCAGCTCGGACTTCCCGCCAATTTGATCTCGATGGGCGCGATCGATTTCGGCATTATTCTCGATGGCGCGGTGGTCCTGGTGGAGCATGTGATCCATCAGGCGACGCACCAGCGGCCCCGTACCCATCGCGACATGGTCAAATTGATCGTCGAGGCGGCGTTTGATGTCGCAAAGCCGACTTTTTTCGCGATGCTGATTATTATCGCGGCGTTGATCCCGGTGTTCACTCTGGAAAGGGTTGAAGGCCGTATTTTCCGGCCCTTGGCGCTCACCTACAGCTTTGCCTTGGTCGGCGGGCTGATTTTTGCCTTGACCTTGGTTCCGGCCCTTTGCGCCGCCCTGATCCATCCGAAACATGCGATGATCGAGGAGCCGCGGTTTTTGGTGCGCATCCGCAACGGCTATCGCCAATTGTTAGCCAAAGCGATAGACCGCCGCCCGATGACATTGGCTGCCGCCGCGGTTTTATTGGTCAGCGGCGCAGTGGCGTCGGGACAGCTGGGCACCGAATTCCTGCCGGAACTGGACGAAGGCGACGTTCATGTTTTTGTCGAAATGCCGGCCAGTATCGCGCTCGCCAAGGGGCAAGAGATTTTGCTCGACATGCGCGAAAAGCTGCTGGCATTCCCCGAGGTGAAGGGCATTCTGAGCCAGCAGGGACGTTCCGAGGACGGCACCGATAATGAAGGGGTCAATATGAGCGAAACCTTCGTCCATCTGAAACCCCGCGACGAATGGCCTGCAGGATGGCACAAGGATCGCCTGGTCGATGCGATGCGGGAATCGCTGACCGCGATTCCGGGCGTCCGCTTCAATTTTTCCCAGCCGATCAAGGACAACGTGGAAGAGGCAGTCAGCGGCGTACGCGGCAAGGTCGTATTGAAAATATACGGTGACGACCTGGAAAAGATGCGCGCGACCTTGGAAGCCGCCAAAGCGGTGCTGAAGAACGAGCCCGGCGTCATCGATCTGGATCTGTACCGGGAATCCCAAGTACCGCAACTGCAAATCCGTCTCGACCGGCCCGGCCTGGCTCGCCAGGGCATCACCATCGATGCGGCCCAGAATGCGATCGAGACCAGTCTCGCCGGCAAGGTGGTGACCGATGTATGGCAAGGGGAACGGCCGGTGCCGGTCCGCGTGATTCTTCCGGCCGGCGAGCGCGCGAATATGGAACAGATCGGCAATCTGATGCTGCCGACGCCGGCCGGCGCACGTATCCCGGTGCGGGATGTCGCTGACTTACATATCGAACGCGGCCGGACTTCTATCGAACGCGAAGCCAACCGCCGCTTTCTGGCGCTCAAATTCAATGTCGAAGGACGCGACCTCGGTACCGTGGTGCATGAAGCCATGGCGCTAATAGAGGCAAAAGTCAAAGTTCCCGAAGGCCATTTTTTGGTTTGGGGCGGTGAATTCGAGAACCAGCAACGCGCGATGGGGCGGCTTGCGGTGATCATTCCGATCGCGGTGCTGATCGTGCTCGGTTTGCTGTATAGCGCGCTGCAATCGGCCCGTAGCGCCATAGCCATTCTGTTGGCCGTGCCTTTTGCGATGACCGGTGGCGTTTTCGTATTACTGATGTCCGGCATCGCCTTGTCGGTCAGCGCGACGATAGGATTTATCGCGCTGTTGGGCCAGGTCTCGCTGATGGGACTGCTGGTGTTGAGCGCCACCGAACAAAACCGGCGCAACGGCCAAGACTTACGCGATGCGATATTGAACGGCGCGACCGATCGCTTGCGTCCGGTCCTGATGGCTTCATTGCTGGCACTGCTGGGCCTGTTGCCGATGGCCGTATCGACCGGCATCGGCAGCGAGACCCAGCAACCTTTCGCGATCGTGATCGTCGGCGGGATGTTGACCACCTTTTTCGTGGCGATGTTCGTGTTGCCGGTCATTTATTCCTATATCACTCCGAAGCGGCTGATTACCCCCGAGGAAGCCGACGAAATTCAGGACGCACTATGAGATTGTTAGCCCCCTCCACACTACGTCGGCGCTCGTCTGCACCTTGGGCGGCATTGGGTTTGTTGCTGCTAAATCTGCTTGCTGAACCGGCACTGGCCTCTACCGAAACCGTGCCGGTCTCGGTGACGATCGGCGACTTGCTCAAAATCGTGCGCGAAAAAAGCCCTCGCTTTGCGGTGATGCTGCAACGCATCGAAACGGCCAGGGCCGAAGTGGTCGCCGCCGGCGTTTTGCCTAATCCGACCATCAGTTACGGCCGATATGATTTTGTTGGGGGTGGCGCGAATCACATGTTCGATGGCAATGCTCAGGAACAGGTCACCTTGGAAGTACCGCTGTTGATTGCGGGCCAGCGCGGCGCCCGTATCGAAGCCGCGGAAAAGGGCGTCAACGCAGCCGAAGCGGATGTCGAGGCCGAATATGCGGCGTTGGTTCATGAAACGCGGCGGTTATTTGTAAAACTTTTGGCAGAACAGGAACGCGTCGCCATTTTTGAAGAAACCGCGCGCGACATGCAGCATTTGGCGGCGATCGTGACCGGCCGCAAGGATGCGGGTAATGCCAGCTCTTTCGATGAACTGCGTATCGGTGTCGAAGCCAGCGGCATAGAGACAAAGCTCGAAACCGCGCGCAACGATCTGGCCGAAACCGTGGGTGATTTGGGCGTGCTCTTGGGCATGCCTGACTGGAAGCCGGCAGCGGTAGGCAAATTGGCGGTTTTAGGGGTGCCGGCCGATGCGCAAAAACTGCTGTCTGAAGCGGAAGTTTCGAATCCCGACATTGTAGCGGCGCAGCGCAGCGAATCCGCCGCCGATGCCGATTTGGAAAAAGCGCGCCGCGAACGCTGGCCGGCCGTTTCTGTTCAGGTGGGTACGGTTTATACCGACAGTCCCTACAGTAACACGACGTTCGGCGGCGTTTCGGTCGAAGTGCCGATATTCGACCGCAACCAAGGCGGGATGGCAAAGGCCGAAGCCGCGAAACATGCGGCCATGCTGGAACATGACTTCGCGACTTCCCGTACCCGCGTGGCGATTGATCGCGCGGTCAATCTGCTCGTGCGCAGGCAGGAAACCCGAGTCAAATTCGAAAAAGATGTGCTGTCCAAGCTGAACAGCCTTAAATCGATGGGCGAGTCCGCTTACCGTTTCGGCAAGGGAACCATTTTAGAACTGCTGGATTCCTACCGGTCCCGGACCGAAATGCGCTTGACCGAAGTCGATCTGATACAAGCCGAAACGGAAGCGGAACTGGATGCGCTGAGGGCATCCGGCCAACTGTTAAGTTATCTGAACGCCACTCCCGATTGATCGCCTCAAGCAGATGAGGCCGCTCATAATGAAAAGCGCAAGGCTGATCATTTATCTGCTGAGTCTGCTATGGGTTGGCTGGCCGCTTGTAGCCTTTCCGAAGGGAAAGGTGCACGAAAAAGCCCCCAAACGAATCAAAGTCAATCCGGCCACTGAGGAGTCGGGCGGCTTGACGTTGACTCAGGAGTTCAATATCTATCGTGGCGCAGCCTATGCCAATATCGTGATCGATTATGCCACGCGTGACGGCTGGCTCTTCGGTTTGCAACTACTGAATGTTCCGGTCGCGGGCGACGGCGCCCAAACCTTTCAAAATGACGGCTACTTGATGCTGTCCAAGACATTCACTATCAACGACGCCTGGTCGCTGGCAGTAGGTGCACAAAACGGCAGGGTGCTGACCCATGCCCCTACGCACAGATGGCATCATTTTAGCTTTCTCGACAATCAGTTTACTCCGGGCGAACGGCTGAATTTTCATCTGGGCGCTTTCTACGTGAATGATGCGCTGGCGACGATTCACCAGCCTTACGGGGCGATGGCCGGTTTTGAAATTCGCATGCTGCCCAAAGTGCTGCATTTGCAGGCCGATTATTTCTCGGGCACATCCAACATTTCAGGCAATATCGTCAATCTTTTTTATTACCCTGCCGCAAACTGGCAAACCTATTTGGGCGTGAACATGCCGGCGCCGCATACGGGGGGTGAATTTGCGGGTAATGTGGGCATCGCCTATAACTGGCGCTAGCCGCGCCGGGAATGCTAAGAATCATGGCTGCAAAAAAATGCCTTTCAACTCATCAGGCGCAAGCGTGTAGTTTCGCCAAATACGTTCAACGTTTTCCTGGTGATGAGGTCCAAAGCGGTTTGGAAATTTCTTCAGCAGCGCCACCCCGTCGAGCACTTGCGCGCGATGCAAATAGGCAATCGATTGAATCACCAGCAGCAAATTATCCTCATCAATTGGCGCGTCCCGTTCCAGATAGTCGTTGATCATATTCGCATACTCAAGGGACGGCATTTGTAACGGCAGGAAAAGAATCCACTTTTCAACGGCAGGGTCTGACGTGGTGCGCATCATATCCCCCAAAAATTTGTACATGGGTTTCTCGCAACGGGAATAGGCCCAGATGTAGTTTAAGACCCATCCCCTATCCTCTTCGGTCAGCAGGCCCAAGTGTAAAATCGGCTCCGCCTGGCGGCGAAGCTCCTCGGCGATTTCAGTCAGCTGATATTTCCCGATAAAATCGCTGGCCAGGTACTTCAGATTCTTATGGCTCTTGGGCTCTATCCAGGTACTGAGGATTTTGACGATTTCTTTGGGCCGCATTTTGACCAGCGTGTCGAAAAAATCCATGCTTTCGGTAAACGTATATTCGTTGCTTTCCGGCCGCGCCGGATAAAACAGCGTAGGCGTCTGATTGATCTGGCTGGCGATTTCCTTCAATAAACGGAAAACCTCATCCGGCGTGAGCACGTTGTAGGCTTTCAGCGCTTCATAAACCTGATCCTGGCTCTCATGCAGAAGGTTTTTCAGAATTTCTTCGCGAAATAGATGCGAGGTGTACTCGTAAGTCAGCCCGATGACCACGGCAACGATCAATGCAATTGAAATGTGGTCGGCCCAATTGCGTAGGACCTCGGGCAGCATGGGCTCGAAGTACTTTAAGAAAAAGGCGGTGAGTAAGATAATGCCGAAGATCACAAAAGGGACAGCCGCATAAGCTGTTTGATTTGTCGATCGCATAGTTTTTCTCCAAAATGACCAATTCCGATTCGAAGGAATGGCGGCTGAAAGGTTCAGCGAAAGGGTAATTGAGTCTGACGTGTATTGTGATTTTATTCACAACACTTGATGTGTTTAAGCGTAGCGAACTGCCGTGTTCGGCCAAAGAAGGAAAATTGCACTCTTATTTTTTAATCGTTTCTTAAGCATACCCTCTGTTGCTTAATGCTACCTTAATTAAAGTAAGGAAACTCTATCCCGTGCACCGAAAGACAAGACGTGATTTGAAGGGTCTGTGCTGATTTTTTGCAGCCGGCGGCAAGCGCCTGAGGCCTGGGAACAGCCGTGGCGGCGCGCAATCGGCCGTGTGCGCTAGGCTTCGCTATGGTGCTTAACGGAATAAAACGCCGTCGACGATTCAGGCCTGAAACTCGGGTTTCCGGGGCAGTCAAAGCCTCATTGTTTTGGCTGCTCAACGGCTTCGGCTCCCTGCGCTTCGCTTTGGCGCAGTCCCCGAGTCCACGCTTTGACGCGTTCGATCGCGCTGTCGAAAAGCGAAAAAGCGACTTCGACGCTATAGCCCATCACCAGTGCGGTCAATGTCAGGCTGATATTGAAGCCTTCCGCTTCTTTGACGTCGGAGGTGATAAAAATACCGCTGATAGACCCCAGCAAACCGCCCAAACACAGACGCATGGTCAACATGCCGCGCGGGGAAGGCACATAGCTGTTCGAGGATAAGCGGTACAGCGTATGGCGTGTCACATAGGCGGTGGCGCCGATGAAGCCGAGCAATAGCGGCAGCACATAGCGCGACATCACCGTATGCGCCGAGAGCGCGTATTCGCGCTCCAGCGCCAGGCAGCCGAACAGAAAATTGCGGCTTTCCTTGATGGTAATGTGAAAATCTTTATTTTGGGCGCAACCGTTCAATGCATCGACGGTCGAATCACTGAGTCTGAAAAACGGGATATTTTTAAGCGGCTTGGTTAAATCGACCAGCGCTTGCGAGGAGGCGTTCAACTGCGTTCCCAGCATGTAGGAAGCGCTCTCCACTTGCGCTTTCTGCTCGACCGGAGTCTTATCGTTGACCAGACGCTCGGCGGACTGCTGGTTTTCGATGCCGACGACCAATCTTGAAGAGCTCGCCAAAGTGTCGGCCACCAGTACGCTATAACATTGCACGACCACATAAAGGCCGACGAACGCCAGCAGGTACAGAGTAATCTGCGTTAAATCCTTATAGCACCGGGAAACGAGCTTGTTCATGCCGGAATTCAAACCGAACCAGTGCAGCAGCTTGGAGCCCGCCGAGCCATCGTGTTTCGCTTGCGGCGCCATCACCGCGTCCTTGATGCCGTCGACAATTTGAATGCTGATGTCGGAGGCCGGATGAATCAGTTTCGCCAGTTGCGAATAAGTTTGCCACAACTTAACTTCATCGCTGTGCTGACAGGTGTCGGACTTCATGCGCAAAATATCGACGCCATTAGCGATCAATTCATCAGGAACTGTAATCGTGGGATTGGCGACCGCATAGCGCAGCATGCGCCCGACAGTGTCCCTCGCGCGCCGGATTTTCTCTATATCCTCGCTTGCCATCCCACCTGTAGGCTCGTTTGTTGCTTCCGGCAATAAGGAAGGACCGGATGGTTCTTGCATAGGATCACCGGTTTCTTTTTCACTCATTGGGTTTTCTCCGCCAAATTCAGCCTGGAATATTCCGACGCTTTCGATAGAACGATTATTTTCGTTAGCGTATGGCGAATTAGTTTGAATGTCAATGTCGGCGGGCGGAAAGGTAAACGCTTCGGCAGATTGCGCTGGCCTGATCCCGATTCCGGATCAATTCCCCCGTCAAATCGTACCCGAATGCGGCGGCTGTTTTTCAGGCGGGATCGACTTTTCCAATTGCCGGCGGAACTCTTCCATCTGCCGCAGCAATTCATCACTGAAAGACTTGAATTGCCTTTCAAACAGCGGGATCTGTTGTTCGAGTTCCTTGTTGATCGCTTCGCCAATTTTACCGAGGCTTTTAAAGATTTCGCCGAAGGGCTGGTTTAACAGGTTGTTCAGCGTTTGCTGATAATCCACTTTCCAGCGATTATCTTCCTTCGACAGCACGGTATCGAAAGTCAGGACCCTGTTGTTTTCGGGCTTTTGCAGCGTCAACACGGTGGCGACCCGCGCATTGCCGCCTTCGATCAAGACCTTGCCGGTCTCCAAAGACGCATCTTCGAGATTTTGCTGCCGGGCCACCAGATGCAGGCCATCCCTAAGCGTATGGCTTCTGGCGGTTTCGAGATCGCCATCCGCCATCGCCTCCCAGAATGCCTGGGTGACTTGCTCCGGCGTCGAGACGGTTTGGCAGCCGCTCAGCATGAACAAAAGCCATAACCCTCTGACCGCGCATTTGATGCTCGGAAAGCGGGGAAAAATCGGCGCAGCGATTGGGTTTGTCATGTTCGGAATCTCCTCGATGTGTCAGTCAAATCAAGCGCAATTGAAACGCCGCCCTTTTTTCATTTGGGACAACACATGAGGCCGATTGTTACCGCTGCCATTGCATTTAGCTCCGGCATCACACATAGAGCCTTGTCATCTGCCGCCAATATCGGCCTCGATGCGCGCGCCCGTTCCATTCGTGCAACGCATGCGGCACGCCTTTGGACCAACATATCTGGCTGAGATGACGGTTATTGTCGAGAAACGGGTCTTCCTTGCCGATCACGAACACCATGTCCATCTGCCGCAAGTGTTGCAGGCGCATTTCGCAGTCGAGCTGGGGCAGAAAATGCGTCGGCGTATGGAAATAGATATTGTCGTCGTAGTAGCCGTCGAACAGGTTGTGAAAGTGTTCGACCGACAACGTCAAATCATATCGGCCTGAAAATGCGCACAATTTTTGAAATCGATCGGGATGGCGGAAGGCGATGGTAGCGGCTTTGTATGCGCCCAGGCTGCAACCGTAGGCGATCGTGCAGGGGTTCGGATTCTGACTCGCCATGAACGGCAAGATATCGTTCAGGATGTAGTTCTCGTACTGGATGTGACGCTGAATGCGCCCGGACGGATGACACCAATTGCAATAAAAACTCTCGTTGACGATGCTGTCCACGCAATACAATTGCAGGAGGCCGGCGTCGATTTTGTCGGCCAGCACCTCGACGATGCCGATATCTTCGTATTCGTAAAAACGCCCGTCGCGGGTCGGAAACATCAGGACTTTCGCCCCGTCATGGCCGAACACCAACAGTTCCATGTCGCGTCCCAGATCAGGGCTGTGCCAACAATGATATTCCCGATTCATAAGCAGTCGAAAAACTCCCGTAATTCCTCTATTAATGCGTTTTCCTGCTCCGCCTTGCGGGGATAGTCCGCATGCCCCATGTCAAAGACAAACAATCGTTTTTCCCGGGGCAGTGCGTTGTAAATGCTGAACTGGCCGGGCGGAGTCACCACCGGATCGGCCAGCGCCGCCGCCACATGCACGGGCGCCTCGATGTACCGCGCCGCGATGGCTGCATCATAATAGCGCAACGTGTCGAGAATATGACCGTGCTCGCGCTGGTAGTTTTGCAGCGCCGCCGCGCTGCCCCAGGTCGGCAGTTTCAGGCGCCGCGGGTGATCGCCGAAACTCGGCACATTCAGATGGGCGCGCTGAATGCGTCTGTCCCAGGGCAGCGCCAGCGCGCCGATGCCGCCGCCAAAGCTGATGCCGAGATAGCCGACATGGCCGGCTACGGCGGGAAACATGGCCAGCAAGGCAGACACCGCGACCCAGAGGTCTTCCACGCAGCCGCCCAGGATGTAGCGGTCTTTATTGTCGATGTCGTGCAGGACGTGATAGGCCGGGTTATCCGAAATCGGCCAGCGCCGGCTGCGGGACAGGCCGCGAAAACACGGAAACAAAAAAACCGCATTCGGTATCGGCAGATGAAAATCGGGGCCCTCGCGTCCGCCATAACCGTGGCCGACGATCACCCCGCGCGTCACCGGCGCATGCTTAGGAATCAGCGCCCAGCCCCCGATCTCGAAGGCATCGGTCGAGCGGTAATTCAGATCGTAACACTCGAAATCGGGATGCGACCACGCGCAGTACGTGATGCGCTGGCGCGGGTCCAATGCCAGCGCCAGCTGATAGCGCGCCTGCCAGAAGGGAACAAAGTCATCCGGCGGCAGCGGCGGCGTGATACTCCGCAATTGGTCCAGGGCATAGCCGTAGGCGGGGTCGAAAGTCGGCATGGGTGTCGGTTATGTCAAAATTCGTAAAGTCCAGGGAAAGAGGGACTCACTGTTGCCTTATTTTAAGGCCTGCATGCGCCAGCGAGACAAAATAATGCAGAAAAAGTTCGTCAATTAGTAAAACTACCAATTGTTTAGATTTGCTTAAATAAGCATGATGACAGCTAGAACGACCGCGCTTTCTGCGTCTGCTAAGAAATCGCCCGATTTAATCACAGTCCTGCTCCCGCTAAAACGGCATGGCCGGGCGGATTTCCATTCAAACAAGAGACAATACGATGAACACAGGCAAATTATTCGGAAATAAACTGGCACTGGCTGGCTTGTGGCTCGCGCTGACAACTCCCGCCCTGGCAACGGCGCAAACGTCTTACGACAGAATCGTGACTTTCGGCGCCAGTTTGACCGATCCCGGCAACGGCTTTTTCTTGCTGACTTCGTTGGTCGATCCAGAAACCCATGAGCCATGCGGAGCCCGATCATTAAGCGTTCCCCCCTATGATCAACTGGATGAATTGACAATCCCGGAAGCGCCCTACGCCAAAGGCGGACATCATTTTACCAACGGCGACACTTGGGTTGAATACCTCGCGGGCACACTCAAAATGTCCAAAGATACCCATCCGGCGTTGAAACCGGGACGCCATGTCGCCAGCAATTATGCCGTCGGCGGCGCGCGAACCGAAGCCTATCCGTGCCGGTTCAATCTGCCGGATCAGATCGACGCCTTCAGCAAAGACGGACTCCAAACAACCGACCAGACCTTGTTTATCTTGGAAATCGGGGGCAACGATGTGCGTGACGCACTGCTGCTAGCCTTATTCGATGTGCAGTTAATAAGACCCGCAATTGAACGCATCGTGGATAACATTTCGGCTACAGTGGAATATCTACATACGCATCATAACGCGCAGAACATTTTGCTGGTCAATGTTCCGGACATCGGGCAAACACCGGCAGTCAAGGCATTAGATGCCATACCCGAATACAAGGGCATAGCCGCCTTGGCAACTTACTTATCGGCGCAATTTAATGGTGCTTTAGCCAATGAAGTCGCCTATACGCTGATTCCTGCCGGCATGAATGCCCGTATCTTGAATATCTTTGACCTGCTCCACGATATCCTGGCTCACCCGAAATCCTACGGCATCAGCGATACCCAACACGCCTGCGTCACCCCTAAAATTCCGCCGTTCGACTGCAAAAAACCGGATACCTATCTATTTTGGGACGGCATCCATCCCACCACGGCCATTCATCAAACGATCGCCAAAGAAGCCGCGACAACGCTGAGCTTTTGAGCGGCGTAGAAAATTAACCCTGCAATTTTCGCGTCGCGTCGGCCAGCCTCGCCCCCAAATTGAGCACGGCAGCTTGCAACTGCGCATCGTTCAGGTAGCCGTCAGGATGCAGCGCTTTGTCGGCTTGCACGATCGCCTGCTGCTCGGGCAGCACGGTCACGCCGATATTGCTGAGCAGCAACCTTAAAAAAACCAAGCCCCTCAGCCCTCCCAACGCGCCCGGCGATGCGGCCATGATCGCCGCAACCTTGCCGCGGTAAGCCAAGAGCGGCGCTTCATCGCCTTCGCGCCGGGACGCCCAATCGATCGCGTTTTTCAGCAAAGGACTGAAGGCGCTGTTGTATTCGGGCGAGGCGATCAAAAAGCCGTCATGCTCGATCAGCAAGTTTTTGAATGCGCGCGCGGCATCGGGAATGCCGTGCTCTGCCTCGTCGTCCTGATTGAAGATCGGCATCGGAAAATCGGCCAGATTAATCACCGTCACCTCGGCGCCGGCCTGTTCAGCGCCTTGCGCCGCGATTTTGACCAAGCGCTGGTTGAAGGAGTTTTTCCGGGCGCTGCCGGAAAAGGCGAGGATTTTGGGCATGGAAAATGCCGTATTCATTTTTGCTCCGCCGCTTCCAAAGCTTGCTGGCGCTGCATGGCGGCATCCTGCACCGCTTGATCCACTGCCTTAGCCTTGGCCAGCGCATCCATTTGCGGTTGTAGTACCGTTTGTTTGGCTTCAGGAGCGGATGTTTCTTGACCACAGGCGGAAAGCAATCCACATCCGAACAGCAATAACCCTTTAATTGAATTCTTCATAGGCGCCAGGTAAATGAGCCGCCTACTTAGGCAAGCCGGTAGTCTCGGATATTTTGTTGAAGTCGACGCCGACGCTGATGATCAGGCTGCTCGCTTCCTCGATATTCATCGCCGATTTGATGACTTTCGACTTGTCCACGATCGCGGTATAACCGGAGGTCGGATTCGGCGAAGTCGGTATGAACAACACATATTTATCGTCGAAGCGGTTGGTCACATAGGCCGCCATCCAGACGCCTTCCTTCGGATACTCGACATAAACGACCTCTTTCGCAACCGTCTTGTCATGGCCGGAAATCATATTGCTGACTTTTTTAAGGACCCGGTAAATGGTATTCAGAAAAGGAATTTTATCGATAACGCGGTCGAAGGTCGCGATGACCCAGTAGCGTCCGTCCTTGACGAGTTTACGCCCGATCCAGACCAGAATCGCGGTACTGACGCCGAACACCAACAACGTGTAAAAATAATTGTCCGAGACGGCATAAACGGTGCCGATCAGATCGGACACGCGGTCTTTCACGAAGATCATGATCTGCAATGTAATCACGATCGGGATCACCGCCAACACGCCGATCAAAAAATAATTTAAAACTTGTTTTACCAGTGGGTTCATTATCGCGCCTCCTCGTTAACAGCGACTTTTCGCCGCGGCCGTTACTTTATAAAGTTGTTATTATTGAACGCCGTTACCTAATTGTCCGATCGGTTTTTTCGGTCAAGGCAGGATGGGCCGGCAACTCATTATAAGCGAAATTAAGCAACTTACCGATCAATCGCACAGGCGATGCAACGGGAAATGACAGCTGAAACAGCTCCCCCTGCCGAGTTCGCTGATGATATGCAGGCGGGCGTCATGGCGCATCAGCACGTGCTTCACGATTGCAAGGCCGAGGCCGGTGCCGGGAGTTTTCCGGGCGTGATTGGATTCTGCGCGGTAAAAACGCTCGGTGACGCGCGGAATATCCTCCGGCGCGATGCCGAAACCGCGGTCCTCGACCTCGAGCACGACCGTATCGCCGTCCTCAAACCAGCGCACCTTCACCACCGAATCGGCCGGTGAATATTTCAGCGCGTTGCCGACCAGGTTGGTAAACGCGCTGCGGAGTTCCTGCTCGTCGCCATGAATATTGGCGTCCGATGCCAGAGACAATTCGATGCGCCTCGCCGAATTTTCGACCACGCCGCGCTCATTGCAAATTTGCTTCAGCAATGCCGGCACATCGACGCAAATCGTGCGCCTTTGCTGCGTCTCGAGCCGGGTCAGCATCAACAAGTCATCGACCAGATGCTGCATGCGCTCGGTCTGCCCGCGCATCTGTTCCAGCGAACCGGTCAATAAGGCGGAACCGCCGTCGTCCATATCCTGCAAGGTTTCAAGATAGCCTTTCAGCACCGTCAACGGTGTTCTGAGTTCGTGCGAAACGTTCGCGACAAAATCCTTGCGCATCCTTTCCATCTTCTTCACTTGCGTGACATCCTGTGCCAGCAACAGCCTAAGGCCTGAACCGTAATTGACGATCCTGACCGCCAAGGTGATCTGATTGTTCACCGGCGAAGGCAAAATGATCGCGTCCTGATAATTCTGCAATTTGAGATAGCGGATAAACTCGGGATAGCGGATCAGATTCGGAATGCGTTGACCCTTGTCCGCCGGCTGCAAGCCCAATACTTTCAGCGCCGCCTTGTTGGCCCACTCGATCACATCGTCCTCGCCCAAAATGACCGCGGCATCGGGCAAGGCCCCGGTGAAATCCCGAAACTGTTCGAGCAGTTTCCGGAGCTTCTTTTTACGGCGTTTTTCGGCCTTTCTGAGCCGATAAACATGGTAGTAAATATCTTCCCAGATCCCTTTGGTATTAGGATAATCGACTTTACCCCCCCGGCTGATCCAGCGTTCGAAGCGGCTGATTTGCTGAAGCTGCCGCAACAGAAAGATCAAGGTTGCCGCCAGCAGTAAAGGCAGCAGAGCGCCTGTCAGAAAGCCGACAATGACTATCGCGAATAGCGATAGCAATACAATTGTAATTTCCCTTTTCCAAACTCCCATAAATTCTAAGGTCTATTGTACCAACGAGAATCGATAACCGAAGCCGCGCACCGTTTGCAAAAGCTCCTCGCGGCCATACTCGGAGAGAATCTTTCTGAGCCGGCGGATATGCACATCGACCGTGCGCTCTTCGATATACACACTGCGCCCCCAGACCTGATCGAGCAACTGCGTGCGCGTATAGACTTTGTCCGGATGGGTCATGAAAAACTGCATCAGGCGGAATTCGGTCGGACTGACTTCAAGCTGGCGTTCGCCGATGCTTAGGCGGTGCTGTTCCGCATCGAGCGCCATGTCGCCGAGCACGATTTGCCCACCGCCTTGTAGCTTGCCGCTTCGGCGCAGCACCGCGCGAATTCTGGCGATCAATTCCTTCGGAGAAAACGGCTTGGTCATGTAATCGTCGACACCGACATCGAAACCGCGCACTTTGTCTTCCTCTTCCCCTCTCGCGGTCAATAAAATGACCGGCAACTCCTGATAAGCGCTTTCTTTACGCAAACGCCGCGCCCATTCCGCGCCGCTGATGCCGGGCAGCATCCAGTCCAGCAGGATCAGATCCACTGGCGTCTGATCGAGAATCGCTTGCGCGGCCTTGGCGTCGCTCGCCGCATGCGCGATAAAACCGGCTTGCTCGAGCACTAAGAGCAGCATCGCGCGGATCGAGTCTTCATCTTCAACCACGAGAATAGTGAGTTTGGTCATGATAGGAAAGAAAAATAAAAGCCCGGATTGTAATCCCGAGTTAATGACAGTTTGATGACAAGACCGCGCTTAAACACACATCGATCAAGGCCTCGCTATACGGAACCGCCCGCAAAACGCCCTTTTTGTGCCGCCGCGAATCAGGCAGTGCATTCGGCTTCGAGAACGCCGCCGATACCCGCTCATTTGATCGCTCGCCGCATGAAATGTTCATGATTCATAACGGCGAATTATATTAGAATTACCCCGGCCCGGTTGAATTTTTAGCCTAACGAAGCGTCTTAGAGGACGCGGTAAATCACGTTTCGCTAAACAGGAGAGTCCTCATGAGTGTATTACAAGAATTCAAAGAATTTGCAATCAAAGGCAACGCGGTCGACATGTCGGTCGGCATCGTCATCGGCGCGGCTTTCGGCAAGATCGTGTCGTCGCTAGTCGCCGATGTGGTCATGCCGCCGATCGGCGTCCTGGTCGGCGGCGTCGACTTTACCAACCTCGCGATCACAATCAAGGAGGCATCGGGCGATGCGCCGGCGGTGATGTTGAAATACGGCAGCTTCCTGCAAGCCGTCGTCGATTTTACGATCATAGCCTTTGCGATTTTTCTGGTGATCAAATTGATCAACCAGCTGAAGAAGAAACAAGTCGAAGCTCCAGCGCCGGCTCCCGAACCGACAAAGGAAGAACTGTTGCTGACCGAAATCCGCGACCTGCTGAAGGAAAGAAAACCCTAGCAACCGCTCCGGCCGGAGCGAATCCAAGGGAGCGATTCCACAATTTATCGTCATCGCTCCCCTTTCCCCGCTTGCCTAACAGCATCCCCCGCCGCCCGCGCATTGATCCTGATGATGCAAGGCCCCTTTCGTTTCGCTGACCGGACGCACGGTGCCGGACGGCGCGCACCAGGGCACGCCAGGATTGTCATGCAGCGGCGCGATGCCGATGAAATTGTCGCCGTAAGCCGGCCCGGTCAGGACCTTGCAGCTGCGCTCGCAGACCGCCATGCGCTGGCCCCGGTAAAATACATGGCCTTCATCGTCATAGACCTTCGAAAAAGGGCCGCGGTAAATCACCGCATGGCCTTTGTCGAGACAGGGCTCATTCAGCGGCTTGATTGCGGTGATCGTGACCGAACGGAATTCTAACCCTTCGACGACCTGCCAGGGGCTGTTTTCCCACTTGTCATAGCCGACCGCGATGAAGCCGGCATCGATGAAAGCCTGCAAGAAATCGTATTCCTGCAACGCGCCCGAGATGCAGCCGCTCCACAGCTCGGGGTCCTGTTTCAGATGCTCGGGCACCGTCTCGTCCGAGACGATGTCCGAAATCGCGACCCGCCCGCCCGGTTTTACGACGCGGAAAATCTCGCGGATCAATTGCGCCTTGTCGCTGTCATGCACCAGATTCAGCACGCAGTTCGAAATGACCAGGTCGACCGAGTTGTCGGCGATCAGCGGCGACTGTTGCCGCAGCCTGTCCTGCCAGGCGCGCAGCGCGATCAGATCGTGCGAACTCTTGACCGGATGCTGCGCCAGCTGCGCATCCATCGCGGCCAGATCGAGCGCCAAATCCTGAATCTGCCCCTTCACGAATTCAACCCGGTTCGAGCCGATTTTTTCGGCCATTTCCGGCTGGTATTTCCGCGCCAGCGCGAGCATGTCGTCGTTCATATCGACGCCGATTACCTTGCCTTCGTCGCCGACCAGTTGCGCGGCCATGTAACAGATTTTGCCTGAACCTGAGCCCAGATCGAGCACGGTATCGCCTGGCTGTACATAGCGGGACGGATCGCCGCAGCCGTAATCCTTGTCGATAATTTCCTGCGGCAGGATCGCCAGCAATTCCCGGTCATAGTCGACAGGACAGCACAAAGCTTCCTGCCTTACCGCCGCGCCTTCGGAATAACGCGCCAACACACTCGCTTCTACGGTCATTTTCTCTCCTTCCTATCGTTTATCAGATTAACGCGCCGCCGCAACTGCTGCCTTGCCCGGCCGTGCAGCCGTAACAATGCTGGCGCACGCTGATCGGCGCGCCGGTCAGGGCGCGTCCAAACAGCTGCTGCAAATGAATTTTTTGTTGGCCGGCAAAAGCCCCCAGCGGCAATTGCAGCATCTGGTTGAAATCGCAGTCATACACAAATCCCTGCCAGTCGATGCTCAAGGTATTCAGGCACATCACATACCGGAGATTCTCGGCACAGTGATTGTCTTTCAGCAATTGCAGGTACTGATTGAACATGCCCTTGCTGACCAGCATGCTGCCGAAGCGCTGGATCGGCAGATTGGTCATCGCGAAGAGTTGATTGAAGGTGATGCCGTAATGTTCCCTAAGATGTGCCTTGTAGGCTTTTTCGAGCGGCTCTTGCGCGGGCGGCAGGGTCGCCCCTTGCGGATTGAAGACCAGATGCAGGCGCAGATCGCCGTTTTCCCGCCCGTAACCCCATGTGTTCAATTTTTGCAGTGCCGCTATGCTCTGCTGAAACGCGCCCTTGCCGCGCTGCCGGTCGACATTGTCTTCGAGATAACACGGCAAGGGGGCGGTGATTTCGACCTGCTGGGCCGCGAGAAAGCCGGCCAGGTCCTCGTAGCCGGGCTCTTCCAGAATCGTCAGATTGCAGCGGTCGATCACCTTCACGCCCAACCGCCTAGCTTCCGTCACCAGTTCGCGGAAATGGGGATTCATCTCCGGCGCGCCCCCGGTCAGATCGAGTATTTTGATCGCTTCCTTTTCGATAAACGCCAGCACCAGATCGACCGTGTCCTTGTCCATCAGTTCGGTCCGTTTCGGCCCCGCGTTCACATGGCAGTGCATGCAACTGAGGTTGCACAAATAGCCGAGATTGACCTGCAACACCGCCAGTTCGTCCCGGAAAATCGGTGGAAAGTCGGTCTGTTCGAGGAGCGGTAAGGTCGCGTGCATGGTTTACTTCGCGCTGAAAAAAATGTCGCCGTAATAGGCGGTCGCCCGGCCTCCGGCATTGTCGGTATCGGTCATGATCGCGACCGCGTCGATATGATCGATGGCTTCGCCGAACTGTTTGCGGAGGTCATCGAGAATGTTGCGTTTTTCATGATGCCAGGCCGCCGTGCCGTCACCGGATGAGCGCAGCGCGATCATCATCACGTTCTCGCCCGCAAACGCATTCGGCCAGATTTTACCCTTCGGCGAGGTGCTTGCCCAGACATAATTGAGCGCCTTCTTGCGCCAGAACGCCAGCCCGCCGTCGATCACCACATACACCCGCGCCGCATAATCATCCCCAGGCTTCGACTGCTCATTCAGCTGGCCGAGCCGGTTTTCGATCCGCCAGCGCCAGTTCAGGAACGGCGTTTTAGTCAGATCGACGCGCTGTTTCCTGAACAGCCCCGAGGCGCTCGCCGCGCTGTCGGCCTGCAAGACTTTGATGCCCTCCTGTTCGACCAAGCGATAGCGCGTCTGCCCCTTGAACGCTTGCGTTTCCCAGGCCTTTAGCGACCCGGACGAAAAATCGCCGATGCGGATCGTGTCAGCGCCTTGAGCGATGTCGGCCGCCAGCGTCAAAAGCAACAACAGCGCAATCGATCGACGCGAAAATGTGATAGGCATGGCTTTTTGCTATGGCAATGGATACTTGAAAAAACGGATCGGACTATATCAATCCATGACCCGGACATTAATCCCAAACGCGGCGATTGGCAAGGCGCGTCGCATTGGCAAATGAGGAACGCGCGGCGTTCTATCCACTTGACCTGGCCCGTTAGCCCCTTGCATTAATTTAAGGATTTCTCCGTTCGTGGTGAGCTTGTCGAACCATGAACGGAGAAATCCGAACCGCATTAAGTTAATGCCATTCATGCTTCGACAGGCTCCGCACGAACGGCTTAACTTAATGGCAGTGGCCCGTTAGCCGCTATCCCAACAAAAACCGAGGCATCAACGTGATTTCACAGTGACAAACGCTGTCTTGAAAAAATCCCGCCCGGCCCTAGTTTATTTTTGCGATTACTATATAATACGCTGCTTATCAGCGCACCGATGCCTCGGTGGCGAAATTGGTAGACGCAAGGGACTTAAAATCCCTCGGTGGAAACACCGTGCCGGTTCGACTCCGGCCCGAGGCACCATACTTATAGTTCGAAAGACGCTCAACAAGATTCCAAAACCCGCACGTTTACTGGCTTAGCGGGTTTTTTTATGTCCGTCGAAGTCCAACAAAGTACGGTAACATTCGACAAAAACAGCAGTAAGATTTACAGTAATTTTCAGATTCTCTAAATAGTTACTGCACCGAGGTTACTGCACATGGCGAAAGAATTACTGAAACCTGCGACAATCACCAATGCTAAGCCCGGCGATAAAGACAAGCGGCTGAATGACGGCAACGGTCTTTATTTGCTCGTTAAGACCACCGGCGCGAAATGGTGGCGATTTGATTACAGCATCGACGGCAAGCGTAAAACCTTATCGCTTGGCACCTTCCCGGTCACAGGTCTGGCGGACGCAAGGCGCAAAGCCGAGCACCGTCCAATTCAAGGACTTAGGTTTTTAACCGAGTCTTCTGAAGCCAGAAACTAGCGTGTATTCACAAGTGAGACACGACAATGGCATCGATACGCAAACTTCCTTCAAGCTCCTGACATGTCCAAATCAGACACAAAGGTTGCCACGCAGTACCCAAAACTTTCTCCAGCAAGAAAGAAGCTACGGCTTGGGTCAAGCAATACAATAGCGAACTGACAGCTCAAGGTAAACCCTTGCAGTCTCTTTTCAACTCCAAGCCTAGCCCATCCGTTAGCCGAAGCAAAAACAATGCTTGCAGAGGCTCTTCAGCGATACGCTAAATCACGCTCGCCAGCAATGCAATGACGCGACTGCCTTGTGGCGTCCGCGAACCAAACATGGTTTTGTGCACTAAAACCCAATGTTTCCGCACGACCGACTTCAAGCTCCAGCTCATACAGTGCGATCGAGATCTGATAGACCATGTCTTCAAACGCTTGACCACACAGGCTGCAGCAAACGGGACGATGGGGAACGATCCGGGTTACTGCCAGCGTCAGGTTGCGGCTATAGCCTTTGCTGCCCACGCGCCGCCCGGCTTTTTTCTTGGGTTGACTGGAATCGGTGCACGGATGGGTTGCGCTGTCCGTCATGCCCTATAGATTTACATCTTTTGGCTTAAATGGCTACTTTTTGTGGCGAAGGGGCTAAACGATTACATATATAGCAAGGACATGCATGTCAATGTCCGCCAAAAACGAGCGCTCGCTATTGGGTCGTTTCTGCCTTTCGGCGAAATTTCAAGTGACCTTACTATGCAAAAACTCTGAATTTGATCTGACGGTTTCAAAAAATATCCTCGCTTGAATCGACATTGGCAGGCAGGAACCGACCCTGTGGAGCCAGTCAACTCCTGCTTCCGAACGACCGCACGCATCATAAACCGTTCCTTCCTCCTGAAGTGACTCGATCAGTGTGCATACAAATTACGGGCCTAGGTTAAATAATTGAACTTTTGACATATATATATTACAAATGTACAATAATCATTTCCCGTAATCCACGCTGAGACATTAGTCGCCATGTACCTTAGGGTTGCGGAAAACTCATATTACAAGGAGTAGGATTATGTATAGAATCAACCCTATCACAAAAAAAATGGCCAGGGTATGTATGTCAATTGTAGGACTTTTGTTCCTTCCATTGGCAACTCATAGTGCTGACGTGCTGCACAGTTCGGTGACAAAACAGAACGGTCGATACATGATGCACATCGAAACCGTTGTTCAAGCCCCCGTTTCGAAAGTCCACTCTCTTCTCATGGATTATAAAAACTTTACTAGCTTCAACTCGATTTTCAAACAGGTTGAACTCGTGAAACGCCTTGATGATGGGGAAATTAGAATGGGAGTCAGATCGGAATTTTGCATTCTGGCCATCTGCCAGCATTTCGACTGGATCCAGGATGTCCAGTTTCGACCCGACGGGGACATTTCTATAAACATAGTACCGAACCAGGGCGATTTCCGACAGGGAAACGGCCGTTGGCGCCTGCTTTCAGTAGATGGTGGCACTCGGTTGTTATTCGATCTCGATCTAACACCGAAATATTGGATTCCGTCAGTATTCGGTACGTGGTTAGTGCAACAAAAACTTTCCGAGGACGCTTTTAAGTTTGCTCAAGAGCTGGAAAGGATGGCAATCTCGAATGGCTGTTACTCAATCTACAAAATTTGCTAAGAAAAAGGGGCGCAAGCCGGTCATGGCAAGCATGAGCGGAGATTGCTGAATGCCTCCGAAGTCGATCGGGTCGAACATTATCATCCACAAAGCCATTGTGCCTATGGTGGCGAAGTCGTGATGGACGGCTAGAAATAGAAATAATGGGGTCATATATGGTCCGCCCCGTATTGCAAGAAAAAATTCACATGTGACATAAAGAAATAATGCGCCCATATATCCGGGCTTATGATGAAGTGCTCAATGACTTCCGGCCCTGATGGAATTCGCGCATCCCCGCCTCATCAGGTCTACGACTTCAAATGAGCCCGAGACCCTAGCAGGCTCTTGGAATGCAGGTGTTACCTTTTATGCCATCACTTGAATGTTATCTCCGCAATTCGTTGCTGATGTTTACCCGTTTCACTGTTTGGCTCGGCAGGAAGAGCTTCCCCTTTTGAAGAGTAATACGGCCCTCATGCTGCCGCCCGATAATTTTCTTTCTTGGTCAGCAATGCCCAGGCAATGCGGGCATTCTTGTTGGCCACCGCGACATTGGAAATATTTTCGCCGCGTCGACGCTTGATGTCGCTGATCCAGAGATGATGCTTGTCCTCGTGCTTGTGTGCCACCCGCGAAACCGAGCGCCCGCCGTGAATCAACAACGTCCGCAAATATACTTTACACGGTCAAGTTTGCGGAATTTTCGAATAGCTGAAATTTAGGGTTCAGCAGTGTTTTGACCTGCTCGCTGAAGGTTGAGCCGACCTTATCGAGGCACTCATCAATGGAGGCCTTAAATTGGCAGAAGACTTGTTTGATGATGTCCGGGACGCTCATGTCCTGGAAAATCCGGCAGTTGCTGGTGCGGGTCAAAAACCACAGCCAGGGGCGCAGTACGGCACGGTAGCACAACAGATCGTCTTGGGCGGCCCCCTGGTGCTTGAACTCGGTGACTAAGCCGTGAAAATAGCGGGACGAGGAAAACGCTGAATGACTTAATTCCGCGCAGGGTCCGGCTGTTTGACGGGCTCACGACTCACTACAAGCACTTTCAACAACTTAGACCAATATTATTAAGCACACAATAAGAAATATTGCCATCTACATGAAAATTAAACTCTAACAGGCAACTCTTTCCGCCAATTGTGATATATCTGGCATTTGCTGTTAGGCATCGTAGTTTTAGGATTTTTCCACGGCATTTCTTGTTGGTCCGGCGGAAACTCATTTGGTTGAACGTTAATTCTAATCTTGGGAGATATGATATGAAACTGATTAAAACCGCCGTCATCGCATTGACATTGGCTGTGTCGGCGCCCGTTTTTGCCGACACCCCGCGCCCACCGTCCATAAACCCAACGGCGTGGACATCTTGTATGATGTCGCCTTGCGTCCGGCCGGTTTCGTGGCGACCATCTTGGGCAGCGCCCTTTATGTCGCATTGAGCCCCGCCACCGCGATTACCTCGCTCCAGTCGCCTCACGACACATTCAAGACGTTTGCCGACTTCATCATTGTGAACCCTTACAAATTCACCTTTACCCGTCCGACAGGCGATTACAATTTTCCGCAAACTGAAAAATAATCCTGCTTTGCCTCATTGCCACACAGCGGCGCGGGCATGAGGCAAATGCCCCACCACACCAGCGTCCGCTAAGCCGGCCGTTTCAGCCTGATCGAACCCGCTACCACCTCGCGGGTCGGAAACAGGTGCCGATCCAGATCCCCTTTGAGCAACTCGAACAAATCGCGGGTAAACACCCGGTTTCCGATATGCCAGGAGTGATCGAAACTGCCGATTCGCGCTTGTTGATCGAAGCCCTGCAGCGCGGCATCCGCATTCAGTAACGTAAAATAATCGGTGCAATCGACGTTGACCGCCTTGACCGGAATGTTTTCCGGCAGTCCGACGCGGCCTGCCCGCGGCGATATGCCCACCCTTTTCGCATTGGATAACTTTAGGACCGAGTCGGCGCCATTCGAATAATTGGTAAAGCGGGTACAATGGCGATAAATCGCCTCGGTCGAAGCATTGCCTTCCGCAAGCGAGGCAGACGAAATATCCCCGCCGATGAAGGCGATCTGGCTGACCATCCAACTCGCCTGAGCCATATGCATGTCATCCGCATCATCAAAGGCTTCGCGTATCACGTAGGCGCCGGTGGAATGTCCCAGTAAATGGATATTGATCGCGCACCCCGGCCCTTGCTCTCTGGCCAGCAGCCGAATCCCATCCGTGACCAGTTGCATGGCGGTCCTTTTCGCATCATGCCGGTCTTCCAGGTAACTCAGCGCACTGGCCGCGCTCGGCCAATCGAAGGACATCACCGCCCCCTTATAACCCGCCGCGTGCAGATCCGCCTTTAACTGTCGATGCCTTTTCATCACCACGGCCTGATCGTTATTGTAACCGTGGATAAAAACCAGGATGTCGCCGCGTTCTTTGCCGGGATCGCGCGAGTCATCGCCCCAAACGGCGGCCTGGCGTAACGCCTTGATCCATTCCGCCACGCCTCTCTTATGTTCCGGCAAAGGCACGGCCGAATCCTGCGGTACTAATAGATAATGGCTCTTGCCCGGCTCCGAGTTGAAATTGCCGTTTTTGACCGCGCGGGCACTCATAATGAAGTCTTCGTTCATCATCATTTCCTCCTGATCAATCAAGGGTGTGATATGGGATTCATATTACGCGTCACCATAGAGACAAACTTTACCGCATTTTGTTTTATCGGCCGCCACTCAGAAGGCCAACCATCAACAATGCTTTCGGGCTTATTACGAAATCAATACTCCCAACCGCCCGCCAGTGTAAGCAATGAACCGGTCATCATTTCCGGGCTGTCGTAAAGCAACCAGGCCACCGTGTTGCCGATTTCATCGGGCTGCACCGGACGGCCATACGGAATCTGCGCGGCCATCGCCTGTCTTTCCTCGGCGTTGATGTCTTCATCCTCGGTCAGACCGGGGCAAATCGCATTGACCCGCACCTTGTCCGGCGCCAAGGCGGCCGCCAGGCTTTTGGTCAAGGCCGCGACGCCCGTCTTCGCAGCCGAGTAGCCTGCGGACATCGGCCAGGGCTTGATGTTTTCGACGCCGGCAAAGGCGAAATTGATGATCTGGCCCTGGCTGCTACGCAAGGCATCCAGCGCGTAATAGCTGGTATGGAAACAGCAATTCAGATTCAGGTCGACGTCGGCCAGCCAGTCCTCTGGGGTTACTTCCAGAATGTTTTTGTAAACATAGGGGCCGACCACATTGATCAAGCCGTCGATCCGGCCGAAGCGTTCGAGCGCATGATCGACGAAGGCCTTCGCGTTTTCGGGCCGGGTCAAATCGGCTTGATAGAAGCTGTGCTCGCAGCCTTTCGTGTCCAGCCAGTCGGCAAGCGCGTCGGCTTTTTCTTGATTCGCATGGTAGTGCAAAACCAGCTCCGCGCCGCGCTCGGCCAAGGCTTTGCACACGGCCATGCCGATAGCCGAAGTGCAGCCGGTGATCAATAGTGTTTTCATCGCATTTTCCTTGTCATGTCGCCGGCTTCAGTCCGGCCAGAGAATCACCGCGGTGCGCAGACGGTTCTTGCCGAAACAGGACATGCGGTCGAAATCGGCGCGCGCGATCGGCACGAACTGGCAATCCAGCTCGCTCTTGTGATCTTCCTCCGGGTCGGGGTCGTGCATGTACAGACAGGCATCGTCGAAGCCGCTCATCACGACCCAGTGCGGCGCTTTCTTCCGGTCCAGTTGATAGGTGCTGATCAGGATCAACGGTATCGCGCCGTCCTTGAAGGTGCCGATCAGGTCGTCCTGGGTGATGTTGGTGTAATGCACCGCAATTGCCTGCGCCTCGGCCTCGCGCTTAAACGCATTATCGACCAGCTCGACGATCTGTTTTTTGTCCTCGCTGCGCACGCCGTCGATGAAGAGGGTCTCGCTTTGATTGATCCAGACCTCGACCCGGAAGCCGCGCCGCTTCGCCGCCAGCGCCAGGCCGACCGGATGGCAGCCGCCGTGGCCTGAGGTCATGAAGATCGTGGTCGCCTCCCGCCACAGATTGATCTCTTCCTCGCGCGAAGGCTCGTAGGCGTCGTTCAGCCCGTGCATCGCCATCATCAGCGAAGCGGGGCCGCAGGTGAAAGGCGTCGTTTGTTTGAGCCAATGCACGGTCCGGTGCTGCAAGGTGTCCTGGTAGTGGCGAATCAGTTTCTGGAAGCGGATCGCATCCTTATGATCCTGGTAATAATCGCGGTACAAGCCGAATTTTTGAAAACCCAAGGCCTCATAAAGCCCGATCGCGGGCGTATTATCGACGCTGACCTCGAGCCTGAGATACAGACGCCCGCTGTCGTGCGCGGCCTGTTCGCCGGCCGCCATCAGGTTTTTGGCGATGCCGTAACCTCTGAGCCGCGGCTCGACCGCCAGCGAATAAATCCGCGCCAACCGGGTGCCCGGATGATAGATGATCAGGATATAGCCGGCGATGCGGCCGTCGAATTCGGCGACCAGGAGGGCCCGATGCTCGGTCGTGATCCAGTGTTTGAAACTGCGCCGGCTCAAGCGGTCGGTATCGAAGCAGACGTTTTCGAGCTTGACGAGGCCTTCGAGATCATTCGGACGGACCGGCCGAATCAGGATGTCTTCGCTGTTCATAATCCCGCCAATGCCTGAGCGATCACCTGCCGGCCTCGGAACAGCACCATTTCCCGCCAGGCCCGGTCCGCCGGACAAAAATGCTGCAACATCGCAAGGCTGTGCTGACGGCGCAGTTCGATCGATGCGGGCTCGGCCCAGAGTTGATGATCGCGCCGCAGCACCTCGAACAGCCGGTCGGTGCTGTAGCTGCCGAATTCGAGCGTGATGTAGCAACTGCGCTCGTTCATGATCTTATGCCAGGCATAGTCGAGCAAGCCGGTTTTCGGCACCGAACTGGAAGTACCGAGCAGCGGCAGCGTCACCGAATCGCCATAGAGGCTGAGCGCCGCCTGTGTGCCCGCGCTGTCCGGTTCGTGATCGCAGATGACCTCGCCGTAGCCGTAGGCGCCGAGGCCGGTATGCAGGTCGATCACCGCCAGATCGCGCTGGCAAAGCGCATAGCTTTCGATCAGTTGTTCGATGACCCGCCTCCCATGACTGGGCTGGCTGCCGCCGTAACAGGCCCCCTTCGGATCGTGGTATTGGCCGGCGCTGACCGCTTTCTCGAACGCAACCCGCCCATGCCGGCGTTCAAAATCGGCCAACAGCCTCTGCCTTTGCTCAGCGTCATCCAGGAACAGCGCGTCGCGGAGCTCCGTATAGCCGTCATTCCGGGGCAAGGGCGCCGAAAAATCGACGAAATTGCGGTTCAGGTCGACCCCGTCCGCATCGCAGCGCCGCCGCCAGGCATAGCCCCACGGCGTCAGCGCATGAATGATCAACAATGCGGCGCCTTCCGGCAAGCCGATATGGCCTTCGGCCAGCATCAACAAATGCTCGATTTGAATCGCGCTGCCCGCATAACCTTCAATCCCGTGCGTACCGCCGATCAATACGACGACGCTTTCCGCATCCTCGGGGCCGATCCAGACGCTGTCGGTAAACAACGGCTCGCCCTCAGGCCCTTCACCCGGACAGGGAAAAGGCCGATGGTCGATATTGAAGGGCAACCCGGCCAATAGAGACAGCCAGCGCCGCCTGGCGGCGGCATAGCCGTCTGGAAAAACATCCGTATTCAGCGGGACGAGCGGTAAACGGTAAGACATAAAACCTGCAAGACTTCTTCGCTTAGGAAGCCTTTATCGTAACACGTTGCGGCACCGGCTTCCTACCCATCAAACCTGATCGACATACCGTCAAAAGCGTCCAGTCGCCTCTAGGCTCCGTTCGTCTGCCGAGAATCACTTCGGCTATTTTTTTATCAGCGTCACCACGCTGGATTCGTTATCGATGACCAGTTTATAGCGTCCCAGCGCGCTCATCCCGAGCAGGCTTTTATGGTTCAGCAGCGCATCGTCGACGAAAGCGGCGTCGACGTTTTCGAGCGTTTCCGCTTCTATCCTGACGCCCTGCAATTTGCCGATCTTGGCGTCGACGCTGCCGTTCGCGGTCTGCATGGTCCGCGGGGTCAGCGAGTCCTCGGCAATCCCGAGCTTCGCGATCATCGACGCCGGCATCACGATCAGATCCGCGCCGGTATCGATGATCATTTCGACGTTTTCCCAATAGGCGCCGCTGCCCGTGACCGAGAGCGATACCAGCAGGTGCCCGCCTTCGGAGCGGGTCGGCAACACGATCCGACCGCTGTCGGTTTTTTGCTTTCTATCGATAATTACGACTTTTTCGATCTTGCCTTTGGGGTCCCGGCTGATCACGTGATTGTAGGATGCCAACGCTTTCTCGAGTTGTTGCTCCAGGCTGCCGCGAGCGCGCACCTTCGGCTCGTCGCCGATGTTATCCAGGCCGACGATCTGGATATGCATCTGGTCTTGCAGCGACTCGATCTGACCGTATAAATCATCGCCATAATCGGCTTCTTGCGCCTGCGCGCTCAGCGCAGCAACGACACAGAAAACGCAAACGAGCTTGCTCGGCGAAAGAAAATGAGGGTGTCTGTTCATCGAAATAATTGGCTTAAATTGGGTAGACTCACTTCTGGCCGCTCCGTATCCCGAACTGTCCCAGTAATAACAGGATTTTTTCCTTGCGCCGGCCCTCGGATAAGGTGCGGAGGTATTGCGCCCGTAGACTGTCCGGCAATTTGCTGACCATGCCCGCCAGGACCGCTTCGATGTTGTAGCAGGCCGAAGGGCTTGACAGGCAGGCCGGCACGCAATCGGTGCGCGCGAGTTGCAAAGCCTCTGCGACAGTGTCGATCGCAGCGCGGATGTTTTGGGCTTTGCCGCTGTCCGGATTGTCGATGTCATACGGCGGATTCCATTCACGGAATGGGCGCAATTGATCGATATGGCTGACGACCGCCAACACCGGCGGCATACGCCGTTCGAGATGGGCGCCGAACCAGCGCTGCAATTCGCTAAGAAAGCGGCCGTCGGCTTTGCGGCCGGCTTGCAGCGCCGAGCAGACCACGATCACCAGATCGAAATCGCCGAGTTGCAAGCCGCTTTTTTGAAACCAGAAGTCGTTCTCGCTGTAACCCGGACTGTCATAAAGCAACACCTCATCCATGCCCGGATGCTGAAGCTTGTAAAGCCGCAATTGATCGTCGACCGGCAGCACATCGACCGTGGCCCTGAATTCGCCGAGCAGCCCATTGATCAGACTGGATTTGCCGGCCTTGGCCTGGCCGGCGATCAACACGCGCAAGGGGCGTTTGGCGAGGGCATTTGTTTCCGGTTCCGGCTCGCTCGCAGCAAGGGATGGCGGCAGAAGATGGCCGCTGTAGAGCGCGATCGCATAATAGCCGATCTTTTTGACCAGCGTCTGAAGCAGCCAGCGCTCCAGCAAGCCTTTCGGATAAGAGGTAATTTTGCCGGTAAAAAAATGGCCGAGTTCGGCCGGGATCGCAGTAAAAGGCGATGCCGCCATCGCGAGCGTGCGGCGCAGATAATTGGCCTGCCTGAACGTCTCCTTCCATCGCCAGAGCTGCAAACCGTCCTGAATCGTGATCAGATGGCTGAACGGGACTTTATCATCCAGAAGCTCCCGCATATCCCGGCACACCTGCTCGACGATGAACAGGATGTTGCGCAGCGGCACATCGAGCTCCGCGCGGCCGGCTTCGGGCTTGAAATGCGCCGCGACTTCGATGATCACCCGCTTGGCCAGGGCGGCAAGCCGCGCCGGATCGGTCAACAGGTAGTCGGCGGGATTCAGTTCCCCCGCCAAGGCGTCGATCTTGTCCCAAATCTCCCTGGCCGCCGGCGACCAGCGGTCGTCGGGATCGACGCGCGGCAAGTTCAGCGGCAGCGGCTCGTCCTGTTGCAGTTTTTGGCTCAGAATCCAGGCGATGCCGTAGGACGACAATAAAATGGGCGCGACGACCAATAAATAATGCTGCTGCCATAACCAGATGCCGCCGAGAAGCAACAGCGCCAGCCAGGGCAACAACACCAGGACGAGCAGGACTATCAACAGCGCCGACTTTTTCATGGCGCCGGTGTCTGCTTGCGTTTGACAGCGCCCTGCAGCAATTCGCCGCCGCGCATGAATTCCTGCTTGAACATCGCATTCAGCGCCTCGGCGCTTAAGGCCTTGCCCTGCCGAGTCTCGGCAAAATAAAAGCACAGGGTCTTGCCGAGCCCATAGCTGACCGCCGCGGTGTACAAGCCTGCCATGCCGGCCGCCAGCGTTTGCCCGTAATAAGGCACCAGCTTCAACAATTCGCGGCCGCCCATGCCCGAGAGCACACCCAGGCCGATCGCGCTGACGATTTCGCCGACGCTTTGCCGGGTCAACGGCAGGCCGTAGACGCTGGCAATGCTATGAAACATCTTGCCCTGCAAGATGACGACGGTGCTCAAGCTCGCGACCGGCAGCGGAATCGCGGCTGCGCAGCCTGCCAAGATCGCGTAACTGACGATATGCGAATGCGCCGCCTTCGAATACACATCGTTGATCCGGCTGACATCGAGCATGCCGCGCAGTCCGAGCGGCAACGCGGTTTCGATCGCATTCCAGAGTTCGTTGATGCCGTAATCGGCCGGTTCATAAGCGTCCTCGGCCAGGGTAAAATCGATCGGCACGAAACGGGCGTTCAGGCCGGCGAAAACCTCGCGCTGTTTCAGCAGCGAACAACGCAGGTCGGCCGGCACCGTGTGACCAATCTGCCCATTGGCGAAAGGATACGGCATCACATGCTCCATCGTCCGGGTCGGATAGCCTTCATGCAGGGTCGTTTGCGCGACGATCAACGGCCAGTTCGGGTGCGCCTTGCGAATCTGTTTGACCGCCGCCAGCAACGCCTCCAGTTGCTGATCCATCGCCTTCACGACCACGAGCAACAGATGCGCCTGCTGCTCGCTCCAGGCCATGTCGGCGCCGGCGTCATAGCCGGTTTCCGACAGGCCGCGCGTATCCAGAAAACGCAGAAACGCAGTTTCCGTATCCGGATAATCGAAAAACATTGCGGTCTTGGTGCAGGGTTTGAAGCCGTTGCCGACTTCCGCGGCGGTAGCATGGGTCAGCGTCCGGATGATCGCGCTTTTGCCGCTTTGGGTCTTGCCCAGCAGCCAGAATACCGGGGGCGGCACGCTGACGTGGATGTGATTGATTGCCTGTTCGGCTTCCGCGTCAACGGTCGGATTGAGGATCTTGCCGGTGTAATCCTGTAGATTGGAAAACGGATGCTTCGCGTGAAGATTCCATTTTTTCCAAAACTTCCAGTCGGAAAACAAGGTCGTCAGCTTGGACATAAAAGATAGGCTTAGCGGAAGTGGAAACGCCGCCGGAGAGATGGCCGAAGGACATCGGCAAGTGCGTTGCCCTCGTTCCGACGCTCAGCGCATCGGAACGAGGGCGACAAACTACGCGCCGGCCTTTTCGCCGTAGTGCGATTCGATATAACGTTCAACGAGCGCCTGGAATTCCTCGGCGATGTGGTCGCCTTTCAGCGTGACCGTTTTTTCGCCGTCTTCATAGACCGGCGCGACCGGGGATTCGCCGGTGCCGGGCAGGCTGATGCCGATGTTCGCATTTTTGCTTTCGCCGGGGCCGTTGACCACGCAGCCCATCACCGCGACTTCCATTGCCTCGACGCCCGGATATTGGGTGCGCCAGATCGGCATCTGGTCGCGCAGATAGGTCTGGATTTCGAGCGCCAGCTTCTGGAAATAATCGCTGGTGGTGCGGCCGCAGCCGGGACAGGAAATCACCATCGGCGTGAACGAGCGGAAACCCATCGTTTGCAAGATTTCCTGCCCGACGATCACTTCCTGTGTTCTGGACGCGCCGGGCTCCGGCGTTAAGGAAATACGGATCGTGTCGCCGATGCCCTGCTGCATCAGCACCGACAGCGCCGCGGACGAGGCGACGATGCCTTTCGAGCCCATGCCCGCTTCGGTCAACCCCAAATGCAGCGCATAGTCGCAACGGCTCGACAAATCCTGGTAGATACTGATCAGATCCTGTACGTTGCTGATTTTGCAGGACAGGATAATCTTATCCTTACCGAGACCGATTTCCTCGGCTTTGGCGGCGCTTTCGAGCGCGGACATCACGATCGCCTTGCGGGTCACCGCTGCCAAGGGCTCGGGATTCGCCAGTTCACGGTTCTCGTCGAGCAACCGGGCCAGCACCGCCGGGTCCAGACTGCCTCCGTTCACACCGATGCGGACCGGTTTGTTGTACTGGCAGGCGAATTCGACCATTTGTTGAAACTGCGGATCGCGGCTTTTACCGCGGCCGACGTTGCCGGGATTGATCCGGTATTTGTCGAGCGCGGCCGCGCAATCAGGGTACTTTTCGAGCAGCCGGTGGCCGTTGAAATGAAAATCGCCGACAATCGGCACCGTATACCCCTTCTTGTCCAACTGATTGCGAATCTCCGCCACCGCCTTCGCCGCTTCTTCGGTATTGACGGTCACCCGGACAATTTCGGAACCCGCCTCGGCCAATTCGATGATCTGGTTGACTGTGGAGGTAACATCGGCCGTATCGGTATTGGTCATCGATTGCACAACGATCGGTGCGCCGCCGCCCACTTTGACGTCGCCGACCGAAACCTGATGCGTGATTTTTCTAAGACTGATGGACATAGATTAAACTTTCAATAAGGAATGGCTAATTTAAAAAGTGTTCTATATTATACGCCTTGAGCGTGTCAAGGGCAGAGTGAAATCGTGCGGATCAATTATTTTTCTGACATCCATTTGGAATTCGGCAAGCTGGAAGCCCCGGACAACGATGCCGACCTGATCATCGCGGCCGGCGACATCGGCATTTGCGACCAGGGCGTCGCCTGGCTGAAATCCTTAGGCAAACCGGTCATCTATGTGGCCGGCAATCATGAGTTTTATACGCATGAATATCGCGAAGCCTTGCTGTTGATTCGCGAGCAATGCCAGGGCTCGCATGTGCAGTTTCTCGAAAACCGGCGTTTCATTTTCGGGCAGGTACGCTTTTTGGGCTGCACGCTGTGGGCCGATCTCTATGCCGAAGGCCAGGAAAAAACCGATTCCCTCAGCGAGTCGCTGAACGATTTCAAAAGAATCCGCTTCGACGGCAAGGCGCTGAATGCAGACCAGTATACCGAGTTCTACCGGCGTTCGAAAGCATGGCTGGAAAGCGAACTGGCGCAGCCGTTTTCGGGAAAAACGGTCGTGGTGACGCATCATGCGCCGTCGGAATGGAGTTGGAACGAAGCGCCGAGCGCGGTCAAGAAACTGGCCTACTGCAATGATCTGAAAGCGTTGATGCATCAACACGAAATTGCCGCGTGGTTCCACGGCCATACGCATTGCCTGGTCGATTACCGGATCGCCGGGACCCGGATTCTTTGCAATCCGCGCGGCTATACCGGCCTGAGAACGGTGCCGGGGTTTGATTTAAACAAGACGGTGGATATTTAGGGCTTGGCGGGGGGCAAATTCCACAGCAGATCGCAATCACAACAAATCACAATGCATCGCGATCTTCATCAAGTCCGCAAGACTTTCGGCTTGCAGTTTTTCCATGATGCGCGCCCGGTGCGCATCGACGGTGCGGTTGCTGACCTTCAATATCTTCGCCGACTCTTTATTCGAATGGCTGCTGATGATCAGTTGCAGGACCTCCATCTCGCGCGGCGTCAACTGCGCCAGGCGGTGTTGAATGTCACTCCTCACGGCCCGTTCGGTGCGGGCATAAATGTCCTTGCTGATGCCTTCCTCGAGACGCTCGAGCAAGACGCTGTTTTCGAAAGGTTTCTCCAGAAAATCGATGGCGCCGGCCCGGAAGGCTTTCGCGGAATCGGCCACTTCGGCATGGCCGCTGATGAAAATGATCGGAATATTGATGTCGCGTTTGCTGAGTTCCTCTTGCAGTTCAAGACCGCTCATAGACGGCATGCGCACATCCAGCAGCAGACAGCCCGGCCGGCTGTGATCGTAACGGTCCAAAAATTCGTGCGCGGATTCAAAACTTTGAATATTGAAGCCGGCAGTTTCGATCAACAGCGTCAAGGCATCACGGATCGCAAATTCATCGTCCACCAGATACACGATCGCGTTGCTTTGCTCATAACTCATTGGTCTGCTCCTTCGACGGCAAGGTAACATAAAAGGTGCAGCCTTTTCCGGGCTGGCTGTTGAAACGTAATGCACCTTGATGCGCCTCGACCAGAGAACGACTGATCGACAGCCCCATGCCCATGCCGTTTTTTTTGGTCGTGTAAAAAGGCGTCATGATCTTCGGGCGATCGGCATTGGAAATACCCGGCCCGTTATCCTTGACCCTGATTTCGACACCGTGGTGATCGTCCAACTGCGTGCGTATCACCAGGCGGCTCGGATGATCCTGCGGCATATCCTGCATCGCTTCGATCGCGTTTCTGAGCAAATTCAACAGCACCTGCTCTATCTGCACTTCATTGATATAGACCAATGGCAAATCCTCCGCCAGTTCCAAATCGAGGGTGATATTTTGCAGTTTGACCTCGGTCCCGCACATACCGATGCAATCCTTGATCAGCTGATTGATGCTGGCCGCTTTCCGCGTGGTGGTTTTCGTGCGGACAAAATCGCGCATACGATGGATGATCTGCCCCGCGCGCAGCGCCTGTTGATGCGTTTTGGCGAGAATGCCGGCCAGCTTCACCGTATCGGGAGTCGGCGTCGTCAACAGGCTTAAGCTCACCTCAGTATAGGCGACGATCGCGGTCAGTGGCTGATTGACCTCATGCGCGATACCCGACGCCATTTCCCCCATCAAGCCCAAGCGGGTCACGTGCGCGAGTTCTTCCAGATGCTGGCGGTTTTCCCGCTCCTGCCGCTTCCGTTGCCGGATGTCGCGCAGAATACCGGTAAAAAAAACCTCGCTGTCGATCATAAACTCGGCCACAGACAAATCCAGCGGCACGGTCGAGCCGTTCTTGTGCAAGCCCTCGACTTCGCGGCCGATGCCAATGATTTTGGAAATACCGGTCTCGATATGATTTTTTAAGTACTGATCGTGCTGCACGGCATGACCAAACGGCATCAGCATATTGACGTTGCGCCCGACCAATTCCTCCTCGGTGTAGCCGAGTATCACGTTGACCGCCGCATTCGCGGTCACCACAATCCCGTGCCGGTCTATCGTGACGATGCCTTCGGCCGCGGCGTTGAAAATCGAGTTGAGCCGGGCCTCCCGCTCCCGCAAGCGCTGCTTCGATTGCTTGAGCGCGTCGATATTCTGCTGCAGCGCGAGGTTACTTTCGGTCAACTCCTTGGTCTGCTCGATCAATTTTTGCTCCAGCATCCTAATTTTGTCCTCAGACGCCTGCAAGTTTTTTTGCGCAGTTGAGAGTTGATTGAACAGCTCGGCGCTACTCGGCAAAAAATCATCCATGATCGTTTCGCAAGGCTCATCGGCGCCTGATTGGCAGCTTTCGGGGTTCATGAACGAAATTCGAGTTAATGATTAGCAAAAAAGATGTCTGCAAATTTTACGCACTTTTCAATAGATTACCAAAACCGACCCGTTTTAGCGAAACAGATCCATCATTTTTTTATTTCGCGCCCGATTGCGCGTTAGCCGTCATGCACGGCGCCATTCGCTTGGCATTGAATCGATGAAGCCTTATTGCTAGAAGCGTCAAAAATATTATTTTAACTAGACTATGATATAAGAAATAAGCCCATGATCCTGGTTGCTTGAAATCAAGGCGCGGTTTATTCGAAAAACCTCAAAAGCGATATAGGTATTTGTACGAATTGTCGGGCATCCACTTTCGTTGATAGCATAAAAAGCTGATCATTGAAACTTCAGGAGACTCCGATGAATACGCAAGTTAACGACCTGAGTTGTGACGCGAGCGGAGAAATGACTCCGGACAAATTCAGAGAGATGGTCGAGGAAAGGGCCTACTTTAAAGCGGAACGGAGAGATTTTGCAAGTGGACATGAACTGGATGACTGGCTTGAGGCCGAACAAGAAATAAGCAACCAATGCCGCTATTGGTTAGCGGATAACGACTCATCCTAATTACAAAACATTATTCAATCCATCTGAACAACGCAACGGGGCACACCATGAAACGTAATCTCCATATCAACAATGCCGGCGCCTACACGCCGGAAAAACGCACACGCTGCATAGCCTTTCATGAAGCCGGCCACGCCGCCGCAATTTATTTGATCAACCGGGCACGCGAAATACCTCCGCATTTATTCAACCTCAGATTCAATGAAGCTAACGCGGATGCCGCCGCGGACTTCCATGCCGCTTATGAAAATTATATCGCCTGCGTAGAGGGCGGCCTCCTGCTGCATGGGCTGCCGCCGACTCTGGACGATCTGCAACACCTGCCGAGAGAAACCGGCCATGATTGGATTCAAACGCAGGAAGACTTGCTGAATGCCTTTGAAGCCGATGTGATCAATCTGTTCGCCGGGCCTTTAGCCGAAGCCAAATATGTCGCCGAAACCGATGGCGAGGTCTTTACGCACCGACTGATCGACCCACCCGCACTCGGAAATTACGGCGGCACTTTCGACCTGGCGCTGATTGAGGACTATTTGCGCAGTTATTCCGCCGATCACCGAGAGCGCGACCGCAAACTGCATCAATTACATCAGACCGCATTCCATTTCATCAATAATTACCATAATTGGCGAGCCATCTCCAAACTTGCGGACTATATACTCGCGTCCGGAAAAAATACGATTTGCTACGAGGAAGTCGAGGCCATTTTGGCGGGAAAATGAAAGCTCCTGTTTCGGTTTTTCAAATCGAAAAATTAAAATAAAACGCAACATCATGACTGTCTATTGTTCGATCATCGATGCCGATTGATAAAAGACTGGCGCCGCTCTATCTGGATAAAATAACCCACCCCAGGAAAACCTCATGGAAAAGCCCGAAAATGCTATAGTGAAATTATTGACTACCCTGCTAAACCAATTTTTGCACGTATTAAAAAGTTTCTTGGCGAGCATACTGAATTTATTTTCCAACAAGAAGCCGCCGGTCGATCTTCATAAACCGCCGGACATTGACCCGAAGCAAAAAAAAATCATCATTTTTACACTCGCCTTCATTCTGCTTCTGCTCGCGTTTAACAACCTGCAGGAAATCCGCCAGGGCGAAATGCCGTTCAGTCAGTTTCTGACGCTGGTGCAAGAAGGCAAGGTCGACAAAGTGGTCGTCTCCGAGCATTACATCAGCGGCGTGACCAAGCCCGAAAGCGGGGAAAGCACAGGCAAACCGTTCATGACCGTGCCGCTCTGGCAAACCGATCTGGCCGAAATGCTGGCGAAGAACAAGGTCGATTTCGTGGTCAGAAGCGGCGACAATTGGCTGTCCAACCTGATTTTCAACTGGATCATTCCGATCTTCATCTTCATGTTCATCTGGTCATGGCTGCTCCGCCGCACGACCGCGGCCGGCCCGCAGTCGTTTCTGAATATCGGCAACAAAGCCCGCATCCATCAGGATACGCAGCCGAAAATCACCTTCAAGGATGTGGCCGGGGCTGACAGCGCCAAGCAGGAGCTCGGCGAATCGATCGACTTCCTGAAAAATCCGGAAAAGATTCAGAAGCTCGGCGGACGCATGCCGAAAGGCGTGCTGCTGGTCGGCCAGCCCGGTACCGGCAAAACCTTGCTCGCGCGCGCGGTTTCCGGCGAGGCAGGGGTGCCATTCTTTAATATCAGCGCTTCCGAATTTATCGAACTGTTCGTCGGCGTCGGTGCGGCGCGCGTGCGCGAGTTGTTCGAGCAGGCGCGCAACAAGGCACCCTGCATCATCTTTATCGACGAACTTGATGCGATCGGCCGCTCGCGCGGCGGACCGGCCGTGATGGGCGGACATGACGAACGCGAACAGACGTTGAACCAACTGTTGACCGAGTTGGACGGCTTCGATACTTCGGTCGGCGTAGTCGTGATGGCGGCAACCAACCGCCCCGAAATCCTCGACAAGGCACTGCTGCGCTCGGGCCGTTTCGACCGCCAGATCGTCGTCGACAAGCCCGACTTGCTGGACCGGATCGAAATCCTGAAGCTGCACACTCGGAAGATGCCGCTTGCGAAAGACATCGATATTTCGGTGGTCGCCAAGCGTACACCCGGCTTGGTCGGCGCGGACCTCGCCAATATCGCGAACGAAGCCGCGATTATGGCGACCCGCAGCGGCCATAAGCAGGTCGAAATGCAGGACTTCGAAGCCGCGATCGACCGCATTCTGGCGGGCCCCGAAAAGAAAAACCGCGTGTTGAATACCGAGGAAAAGCGCCGCGTCGCCTACCACGAAGCCGGACACGCCTTGGTCGCCGAAATCGTGCCGACCGGCCAGCCGGTGCATAAGATTTCGATCATTCCGCGCGGCGTGTCGGCCTTGGGCTTTACCCTGCAGCTGCCGGTCGAGGAGAAATTCCTATCGACCGAAGACGAACTGAAGGACCAGATTGCGATCCTGCTCGGCGGCCGTATCGCCGAGGAAACGATTTTGGGCAGTATTTCGACCGGCGCGCAAAACGACCTCGAAAAAGCGACCGAAATCGCGCGTAACATGGTCTGCAGCCTCGGCATGAGCAAAAAACTCGGCCCCTTGGTTTACGGCAAGCGCCAGCAGTTGCAGTTCTTGGAAACCGAAATCTCCGAATACCGCAACTACAGCGACATCACAGCGAGCCTGATCGATGCCGAAATCAAGATGCTGGTCGAGGAAGGCGAAAGCCGGGCGCGTGAAATCCTGACCGTGAACCGGCCGATGCTCGAAAAGCTGGCCAACTTGCTGCAGGAAAAAGAAGTGATCAACAGAGAAGAAGTGACCGCCCTGCTGGGCAAATAACTTTTCTTCACCCGGCCCAAAACACCGTACAAACGGCGCCTTGGGCCGTCCTCTCGAAACTACTCCGCTTCCGTTCCGTTCGCACCGCCGTTTGTGGTCAGCGATGCAGCCAAATGGACGCCGAAAACCGACTTAAGCGCGGCGGTGTGGTTTGCTCCTTCGCATCCGGGCGTACCTTGCGTTATCTGAGACGGGTTATTGCGCTTAATCCGGCAAAATGATTCCCCGCAAAACGTGATCGTGGATTCATATCAAAACACTCTTCGCCAGCGCATAAAATTTCTTCCGCTCATCAATGCCGTTTAACCCGCCATTAATCGTAATACTGATGAATTCGACCGGAGAAACGTCATGGACCTGCTTTTTATATTTTTTCTTCAAAATATCCCTATCGGCTTGATTGGCCGGGTCGTTCAAATGCCGGGAAGTCCAATATTCGCAGGCGCTCCAGACCGCATATTCCGGCTGTTCGAGTAATTCGGGGGAATTAATGAACAAATCATCCTGCCCTTTCTTGAGACCCAATTCTAAATAATTCGCGCGCCCGGTGGTTTGAAAGATGCCCCGGCCCTTGAATCTGGGACCATCGCCTGCGTGCGTATTGCCCAAATCCTTGCGTCCCTCATAGGCATTGCCCGACGCATACTCTTCAAGCGTTCGAAAATGGTCGGTTTCGTGGCAGGCCTGGGCCAAAAAGTGCGCGTATTCGTTCGGCGTATCAATCTCGTAATCAGGGCAGATCTTATTGATCCAAGCCGCCAGATCGGCCATCAGAGGCGTGGGTTTCCCCGCAATGGCGGCCAAGTGTTCTTCGGTAATGATAAAAGCCATAAATAACTCCTCGAGCAAAGCAAAATCAGTTGTCTTCTTAGCCGGTGTTGCGTCCCGGATTTGGTTGCGTTGAAAACCGTAGCGGCGGCTCTACAATTCCCCCGGCTCGTCACTCTGATTTCACTATCAAATCATCGGAAAACCCATGCATCTCAATAATGACCCCAAAGGCCACTCTCTCCATTTGCAGGCTGGATTTGAAAAACTCGCCCTAACGATCACTATCTAGCGTTTTCCATATTACTCCTTTTCACCCCGTTTACAAAAATAAACGTCCGCACTCGCTTTTTCAGAATCCAGACGCCAAATCCTGGACATTTCGTCAAATGCCGTTGCCGGCAACGAACAGGTCCGAGTCAAATCCGATTGCCCCTCATTCGACCTTGAGCGTGCTCATCATGCCGACTTCGGCAAAGGCTTTCCGGCCGCGAATGCCGAGAAAGAAATCCACCCTGTCAGCAGAATGGCATAGGCCGATACGGACAGCTTCCCTGCCCTGCCCCGCTGAAAACAAACAGGATGAATTTGAGCGAACGCTGGCAAGTCCAATCGGCAGACGCACGCCCGGTTCCAAACCTGACCTGCCGAAGCTATCGATTAGCCAACACTGGAGCCAACATGACAGACAATTCCGATTCGTCCGCGCCGAACAAATGGTCCGCCAAGGTCACCCGCGAAAGCAATGCGCTGAGCCTCGAAAAAGGCGTCTTCACCTGGAAAGATCCGCAGCGCATCGCCGAGTCGCTGCGGGATTCGGCCGAAGCCAGTTCCCGCCGCAAGGCCGAGCCGTTCCGCTCGGCGATGTCGATGCTGGTTTTTTATATCAACCGCGCCGGCAACAATCTGGCCACGGAACAGCGGCAAACTCTCGAACAGGCGAAACAGGCGCTACGCAAGTTATACGGAAAAAATTGACAGGCATCGGAGAAAACTTTTCTTCTTGTTTATTATTTTAATGGCGATAGTTTTGTATCGCTACTAAATAATAGGGCAATTGACTCGCCGGGCCAAAAGAAGCGTTTACTTATTTTCGTCTTTGCCCAATTCTGCAAATACATTGAAAAATTGCTTGGCCGTCCTGCCGCTTTTCGCGGCGCGTTGTTGCGCGAAATCCATCGCCTTTTGGTGCAAAACCTCACGGTCGCCGTCGTAAGCCGGGAAATAGCTGTCCACGATAGCCAGGTAGTTCTGAGTCGAATGCGGATAAAACGCCAGCCATAGCCCGAAACGGTCCGAAAGCGAAATCTGTTCCTCGACCGTATCGGAATAATGCACCTCGTCATCCACCAAACGGGTATCGAGGTTGTCGCGCATCCGCTCCGGCAGCAAATGCCGGCGATTCGACGTCGCATAAACCAGCACATTCTCCGGCGGCAGCTCGATCGAGCCTTCGAGCACGCTTTTCAGCGACTTGTAGCGACTGTCCTGCGTTTCGAACGACAGATCGTCGCAATAAATAACGAAGCGCTGCGGCTGCTCGCGGATTTCATCGACGATCTCCGGCAGATAAACCAGATCCTGTTTATCCACTTCAATGATGCGAAGACCCGCCTCCCGATATTCGTTCAAGAGCGCCTTGATCAGCGACGACTTGCCGGTGCCTCTCGCCCCCCAAAGCAAGGCATTATTGGCCGGCTTTCCGGACAGGAAGTGCTCGGTATTCTCGCTCAATTGCGCTTTCTGTTTGTCGATGCCAACCAAATCCCCGAGCCGGATCGCGTCCAGGCGCGCGACCGGACGCAAATAGCCCTTGTGCTGCCGCCAGACTGCGGCGTAAGTCGTGTGCCAATCGATGCTCATGATTTCCTCGAAACGGAATTCTACTAACGGGGCAATGTTGTCTAACTCAACTTTCCAAATGATATTGGACGATTCGATCCACCTCGTTTTTCGAGCCCAATATCACCGGCACGCGCTGATGCAGGCCTTGCGGCTTCACGTCGAGCATGCGTTCGCGGCCGGTCGTGCAGGCGCCGCCGGCCTGTTCGACGATGAAGGCGACCGGGTTGGCCTCGTACATCAGGCGCAGTTTGCAAGGCTTCTTGGGGTCGCGGGTATCGTAGGGGTACATGAAGATGCCGCCGCGGGTCAGGATACGGTAGACCTCCGCGACCAAGGAAGCGATCCAGCGCATGTTGAAGTTCTTGCCGCGCGGGCCGTCCTTACCCTGTACGCATTCGTCGATATAGCGTCTGACCGGTTCTTCCCAGAAACGCTGGTTGGACATGTTGATCGCGAATTCGCTGGTGTCTTCGGGGATCGTCATGTTGCGATGGGTCAGAATGAATTCGCCGATGTCCTGATCCAGGGTAAAGCCGTTCACGCCGTGGCCGGTGGTCAGCACCATCATCGTCGAAGGGCCGTACAATACGAAGCCCGCGCAGACCTGTTCCGCGCCCTTGCGCAGAAAATCCTCAGGCTCGGGGTCGACGCCTTCGCGGCAGCGCAGGATCGAAAAGATCGTGCCGACGGTCAGGTTGATGTCGATATTCGACGAGCCGTCCAGAGGATCGAACAGCACCAGGTATTTACCCTTCGGATATTGCGCCGGAATTTTGATCGGCTCGTCGACTTCTTCGGAAACCATGCCGGCCAAGTGTCCGGTCCAGTCCAGCGCCCCCACCATGATCTCGTTGGTGATGATGTCGAGCTTTTTCTGCACCTCACCCTGCACGTTTTCGGATTCGGCGCTGCCGAGCACGCCGATCAGGTTGCCTCGGTTGACCTTGTGCGAGATCTGCTTGCAGGCGGTCACGATATCGTTCAGCAGCAGCGTAAACGTTCCTGACGTGCCGGGATATTCACGCTGCTGTTCGATCAGGAATTGGGTCATGGTGACTTTATTGGCCATGGACTAGGGGTCTCCGTTGTGATTCGTTTTTTACATTATTATACTCATTCAGGACGCATTATTGCGCCCTAATTCCCGCATCCCGGTTTCATGCTGACAAATTGTCGCGCCAGTTTTACAAACGCCGATTTTATGTTATATTTAGCATGAATGAGAATGATTATTGATAACTTAGTCAATTCAGTACCCAGTTTACTTTGAAGGCCGATTTATGTTGATTGACTTGAAAAAACTTGCCGTTGGCGATTTGGCGAAAATCGTCGGCTTCGACAAAACGGGCAAAGCCTACCGCAAGCGCCTGTTGGCGATGGGCCTGACCCCCGGCACCCAATTCAGCGTCACCCGCTTCGCGCCGATGGGCGATCCGGTTGAAATCCGCCTGCGCGGTTTTTCCCTGACCTTGCGTAAAGACGAAGCCGCGGTACTCCAAATCGAGAAGATTTGATGGCCGCCGATTTCACGGTCGGCGTGGTCGGCAATCCGAATTGCGGCAAGACCACCCTGTTCAATGCGCTGACCGGCGCCAAGCAGCACGTCGGCAACTGGCCCGGCGTGACCGTCGAAAAAAAAACAGGCGAATATGCCTTTGAAGGCAAGACCATCGAACTGGTCGATTTGCCCGGCACTTATTCGCTCGAAGCCTCCGACGATCAGGTTTCGCTCGACGAAAAAGTCGCCCGCGATTTCGTCGCGGCCAGGGAAGCCGATCTGATCGTGAACATCGTCGATGCCTCGAGTATCGAGCGCCATCTGTATCTGACCTCGCAGTTGATCGAGATGCGCACGCCGATGATCTTGGTGCTGAACATGATGGACGCGGTCAAACAGCGCGGCATCAAGATCGATATGGCCTACCTCGCCGAACGCCTGGGTTGCCCTGTCGTACCGATCGTCGCCTCGACCAAGCAGGGTATCGACGCGCTCAAAAAAGCGGTCAATCAGGCGGCGGCCGCGAAGCCGACGCCCAATTTGAACATCGCCTATGCGCCCGCATTGGAGTTAGCGATAGCCGATCTCGCCCCCCTCTTGCGGGAGACCGCGCGGCTGCATCGCTGCGACTTGCGCTGGCTCTGCGTCCGCCTTCTCGAAGACGATACACTGGCCCAAAAGATCGCAGGCCCCACGCTGACCGCAACCGTCAACACCTTGCAACGCCGAATCGAACAGAAAACCGATGACGAGATCGACATCCTGGCCGCCGATGCGCGCTACGGCTTCGTGAATCAACTGACCCAGGGTGCAATCTTCAAAGAGAACGAAGTCAGCCGGCATCTATCCGAAAAGATCGACAGCATCGTCTTGAACCGCTTCCTGGGCATTCCGGTGTTTCTCTTGGTCATGTACGCGATGTTCATGTTCACGATCAACATCGGCAGCGCCTTCGTCGATTTCTTCGATCAGGCCGCCGCCGCGTTGCTCGTCGACGGTCTGGGCGTGGCGCTGACCGGTTGGGGCCTGCCCGACTGGCTGACCGTATTGCTCACCCAGGGCATCGGCGGCGGCATTCAGGTCGTCGCGACCTTCATCCCGATCGTCGGCTTTTTGTTCCTGTTCTTGTCCGCGCTCGAAGACTCGGGCTACATGGCGCGCGCCGCCTTCGTGATGGACCGCTTCATGCGCATGATCGGCCTGCCCGGCAAATCGTTCGTGCCGATGATCGTCGGCTTCGGCTGCAATGTGCCCGCGATCATGGCGACGCGGACGCTCGAAAACCCGCGCGATAGGATTCTGACCAACCTGATGAATCCATTCATGTCCTGCGGCGCGCGGCTGCCGGTTTATGCGTTGTTCGCGGCCGCGTTCTTTCCGGTCAACGGCCAGAACCTGGTCTTCGGGCTGTACCTCTTAGGCATCGGCGTCGCGGTGCTGACCGGCCTGATCATGCGCCATACGCTGTTCAAGGGCGAAGCCTCGCCGTTCATCATGGAATTGCCGGTCTATCACCTCCCTACCCTGCGCGGCATGCTGATCCGCACCTGGGACCGACTCCAGTCGTTCCTGTTCAATGCCGGCAAGGTGATCGTGCCGATGGTGCTGGTGCTGAATTTTCTGAATGCCTTGGGCACCGACGGCAGCTTCGGCCGCGAAAACAGCGATAAATCGGTGCTCAGCGAAATCGGCCGCGGCCTGACGCCGGCATTTGAACCAATGGGCATCAAGAACGACAACTGGCCGGCGACGGTCGGCATTTTTACCGGCGTGCTCGCGAAAGAAGCGGTCGTCGGCACCCTGAATGCCTTGTACAGCCAGATGGGCGCAGCTTCTGCCCCGCCCGCCGAAGCCGAGGCATTCGACCTGAAAGGCGCCCTGCTGGGAGCGCTTGCGACCATTCCCGAAAATCTGGCCGGTATCGCCAATAAACTGCTCGATCCTTTGGGATTGAACGTCGAGGTAGCGAGCAGCGAACTGGAAGTCGAAACCAGCGCCTATGCCGCGATGCAGCACAGCTTTGACGGCGAGGCCGGCGCCTTCGCCTACCTGCTGTTCATCTTGCTGTATGCCCCCTGCGTCGCCGCGACCGCCGCGATCTACCGCGAAACCAATCGCGGCTGGACCGTGTTCGTGCTGCTCTGGACCACCGGCCTCGCTTACATGACCGCGACGATTTTTTATCAGGCGATGACGTTCGCCGGACACCCGGCCGATTCGCTGGCCTGGATCATCGGCCTGATCGCGGTGTTTGCCGGCGTGATCGCCGGGTTGTGGTGGTACGGCAAACAATCCGGCCCGACCATCGACAAGGGAGCCGCCATTGATCCTGTCTGACCTTCGCAACTACATCAGGGAACAGCGCCGCGTCGCGCTGCTCGACCTGGCCAATCATTTCAACGTCGATGCCGACGCCCTGCGAGGCATGCTCGGCAAGTGGATCAGCAAGGGGAACCTGCGCAAACTGCCCTCGGGCACGGCCTGCGGCGGCAGTTGCTGCAAATGCGACCCGGCGTCGATTGAGCTTTATGAGTGGATTGATAAAGTATAAAACTTTGGCTTGAACTGATCGATTCAAAAACCAGTTTTAGATTGAGCCTAATGACCATTAAGCAAAATCGGTATCAAAGAGGTCTAGCGGGTATCGCATGGATGCCAACTGCGAAGCCGTTAGAATTTTACGGGTGTTTCCCCATCCCGGCTGCCAGTAACCTGAGAAATTATGCACGGGTATACCCATGAGCGTGCCTAACAAGGTATAGGCTGCGTTACTGTTGATGTGGGCCAAACCCAGAATGGCAAAAGGCGTGTAAGGCACTTCGAGACTATTCAGATACGGAAGAGCTTTTACGGCATTATCCCATCGGGCTAATATCACCTCCGGGTTTCCGGAAAACATCCGCTTGAATTTTTGATCGTCCCTGATGAAGTTCAAATCGTATGCCGGGTTTGAGCCCAATAAGAGGGCGCGCGGCCCAAAGTGATAAAACTTCAGCTTATCGCCAAAAGTACCGATCGGTTTTATTTTGTTTTCAGAATTCGTTGCCAATCCATGCAATTGACCTAAAACATTCCCATTTTCATCCCTTAAGACCCAGAAATCATGCGCGGCTAACCCCATGATATCGTAAGCACGCGCTTCTATCGCATAACGAATTTCAGACATGTTTTTTTTCATAGCTGTAAGCTACTTAATGACAAATGCCACCCCAAAGCTGAAGATGGAAAATATTTTGAACGATCAAACTCAGGCGGGTGAAAAGGTGGGCTCCATCGAGGCTACTTTCTGATCTCCCAGGCGCAGGTCAAAAATGCAGCACTTTCGCTCAAGCAAGCCATCAATCCCCAAATCTATGGCAGATCCGCTCTACGGGTTGATTATCAATCAGGCTCTGCCAAAATTAACCGGATGGTTTCAATTGTCATCATCAGCGTTGTCGCCTGTAAAGAGGACTCCACGAAACCGCGCGGCAGATAAAACTGTTTGGCTGGGTCATTAGGGCGTGAACCAGCATGGCGAACACTCCGGCATCGCCGGAGACGTTGACTGCCCGCAGCATCGCATCGCGCAGCAATGCCTGACCGATGCCCCTATTGTATTGTGGTAACGCTTGTCGACGGCGAGCCTGCCCAACAGAAGGATCGGCAACGGGTCAGGCATGTTTCGCCGCATCGCCTTTGGCGCGGCTTCGTGGCATATGGCGCCTGCAGATAAACTGTAGTAGCCGATGACGTCCGTGCCGGAACACACCACGAAACAGCGTGAAGCGCCAGTTGCCTGTTTTTTTAATGCTCGCTTTTTAAGCCACGCGTTTAGGGAAGGCTCGCCACTGTCGAAATTGGTTGACTGGTGATCGGCCGTAAGCGGCGAGGGCGGCTTGAGATTTAATCCAGTCATTTATCCCAAGGTGCTTTTGTCTTCAGCAGCCGGCGTAATTTATCGGTCGGTGGCAGAGGTTGGTCGAGAAGCGCCTGAAATTTGGCAAAGGTGTCCGTATCGACCGAGAAAAAAGCTTGCTCTAACAAGACCTCTTCCGCTTCACGGCAGGCGGCTTCAAGCATAAAATCAGACCGGCTCCGACCTAGACGACTGGCTGCTTGATCGATCAGATCGCGTTGCTTAGCCTTGGCGCGGATATTGATGGAAACGGCTTCTTTGGATTGTCTCTGTGGCATGGTCATATTTCAGGGTATATCTCTGTTCAATGTACAATTTTGTATAGAAGGTTGCAACACAAAGTGATTCCGATCGAGACTACGGACTGATCACTTTCATTGCGCCAACCCCTGCTTCAACTCCTCCCAAACTGGACTAGTCTTAATGGAGATTTTCCATCAAGATGAGTCAAGCAATGTCTGAACAGCAAGCCCCAATCCATATCGGCTATTTATCCGAAGTCCGCGGCGACGGCATGGACGCCCGCATCGCCGAGGAACACGCCAGCGAGTTGCCGATCATTAAAATCGGCAACGAAGAAATTCTGGCCGGCCATATCGGCTCGTATGTGGTGATCCGCCAGGCCACTATCGGCGTACTGGCGCTGGTGTTCAAAATTTGGGAAAAAGACCGCTATAACGGCGACGGCGCGCGCCAGTCGGACCGTTTCATTTCGCTAATCCCGGTCGGCGAGATTCAGGACAACGGCCAGTTCGTGCGCGGCGTGCGCCATTATCCGACGCCCGGCGCGAAGGTTTATGCGGTCGGACTCGACGAAATCAACGCGATTTTTTCGAAATTCCGCGAATATCAGTTTTACATCGGCCAGTTGTCGACGCATAAGGATTATCATCTGAGTTTAGATCCGCGCGCGCTGTTCGGCCGCCATTTCGCGATTCTCGGCCAGTCCGGCTCCGGCAAGTCCTGGACTGTGACCAGCCTGATCCAGAATACGATCCGGGCAATGCCGAGAACCCATCTGATCATGCTCGATCTGCACGGCGAATATTGCTGGAAGGACGCAGACGGCGTAGTGCAATCGGCATTTCCGGACGACATGGTCAATTACATCGACGCGATGGAAATGGAGATGCCGTACTGGATGATGACCTATGCCGAACTGGTCGACCTGTTCATCGACCGCAGCGACAGCGGCGCGACGATCCAGATGTCATACATGCGCGAAATCCTGCAGCAGCTCAAACGCAAGGAGGCCAAGAAGATCGGGCTACAGGCCGTGTCGATCGATACGCCGATCTATTTCTCGCTGGCCGAAATGTATATGCAGTTCAAGGCCGCGAACGAGGAAAGAAAGGATTTTGGCAAGACCCAGGGCGCGTTGTTCGGCCAGTTCGACGAATTCCTGATCCGGATGCAGAGCCGCTTCAACGATGTGCGCTATGACTTTCTGCTGAAACCCAAACGCCGGAATAACTCCGAAAGCATGGCCGAGTTGCTGCGCGAGTTTGTCGGCCTGGGCGAAAAAAAAGGCAATATCACGGTCGTCGATTTAAGCTCGGTGCCGACCGACGTCAGGCCGGCGGTGTCCGCACAGGTCGGCCGCCTCGCCTATGAATTCAACTACTGGAATCCGCACCGGCGCGAATTCCCGATCACGCTGATCTGCGAAGAAGCGCATGCCTACATTCCGCGCGAAAAAGGCGGCCAGTTTGAAGGCACCAAGAAAATGATGGAGCGCATCGCCAAGGAAGGGCGGAAATACGGCGTGTCGATCGGCGTGGTCAGCCAGCGTCCGACCGAACTGTCCGAAACGATGCTGGCCCAGTGCAGCTCGTTCATTTGCCTGCGCACCACTAACCCGGACGACCAGGCTTATATCCGCGGCCTGGTGCCGGAAGCGGAAGGCGACCTGACCGATATTCTAACTTCGCTCGGCCGCGGCGAGGCGCTGGTCGTAGGGGAAGCCGCGCCGCTGCCGACGCGGGTGCAGATTTACCGGCCCAACCCGGAACCGAAGAGTAACGACGTCGATTACTTCACCGGCTGGCGCGAAGGCAAAGTCGATCTCGACGTAGAAGACATCGTCAATTTGTGGCGCACACAGACGCGGAAGTAAATCCTAAAACGAAACCTTTCTTACTGATATATCGCAATATTTTTCTGACAAATGCGGATTAAACCGATATGATAGAAGTTTTTATTTTTATAGGGTTACAACATGCAAGTAGCTAACAATATGGCGGTTTCGATCCACTATACGCTGACCAATGACGAAGGCGAAGTGATCGATAGCTCCATCGGTAGCGACGCTCTGGTCTATCTGCACGGCAAAGGCAACATCATTTCCGGACTCGAACAAGCATTGGCCGGCAAAGAGGTCGGCGAACAATTCACCGTGCGGGTTCCTGCCGAAGACGCTTACGGCGAATTCATGCCTGAACGGGTGCAGGTGATTCCGCGTTCGATGTTTGAAGGCGTCGACCAACTCGAAGTCGGCATGCAGTTTCATGCCGATGTCAGCGCGGGCCCCGGCATCGTCGCGATCGTGGATATCGACGGCGATGATATCACGATCGACGGCAACCATCCGCTGGCGGGCATGCCGTTGACCTTCGATGTCGAAATCGTCGATGTCAGAGAGGCTACGCGCGAAGAGCTGGAGCATGGCCATATTCACGGCGCCAGCTGCGATCATTAAGCGAAAACAACGCTAGCTTGCAGGATGCGCCGACCCAGTCTGTCGCATCCTGCGTCTTCGATTGAATAGCTGGAAGCCGGCTGAGTTTCCCGATTCCAGCAAAATACACCGCTTTTAAAACTTCTCTCGATAGCCCCTAGAGAGAAGGAGCGAATCGCTCGCTCCTTACCCCGGCACCCAAGTACGTATGATTCCAGACATCCCGGAATCAATAGGCTTCAAAGACTGTCGTTGCTTACCTTACCACTCACATTCGACTGTAAAAGCCGATGCTTCGTCGAAACAGTCCGATTGAATTGAAAAAACGGCAGGGATTTTGGCAAACCGCTGACGGTTAGCCGGAAATTTCAAATTCGCCGGCAGAGCTGTCCACACGATCCCGCAATTCTTTGCCGGGTTTGAAGTGCGGAACATATTTCTTGGACAGAGCAACCGATTCGCCGGTTTTAGGGTTACGCCCCATGCGCGGCGGACGCATATGCAGTGAAAAACTGCCAAAGCCTCTGATTTCGATCCGGTCACCGGTTGACAGGGCGTGGTTCATTTTTTCGATGATGCATTTGACCGCCAGTTCGACATCCTTGATTGCCAGATGCGGCTGCTGTCTGGCCAATGCTTCGATTAACTCGGATTTTGTCACATTCAATCCTGCGAAAAATTAATAACATGAATGGGACGCGCCAGACGGCGCGTCCCGGATCGATGGTGTTTATTTTTCAATTTGCTTGAACAGGTCACCCAACGTCGGCGTAGCCGATTGTTGTGTGTAATCCTTAAGGGCGGTTGACTCTTCGTCCTGATCCTTCGCTTTGATCGACAAAGAAATTGACTTGCTCTTCTTGTCCACACCGATGAATTTGGCTTCGATCGTTTCGCCTTCTTTCAACAGCGTGCGCGCATCTTCGACGCGGTCGCGTTGAATTTCGGAAGCACGGATATAGCCTTCGACATAGTCGGCCAGCGTCACGACCGCACCTTTCGCATCGACTTCCTTAATCACGCCTCTGACCAGGCTACCTTTTTCATGGGTCGCCAGGAAGTTTTGGAACGGGTCTTGCTCCAGTTGCTTGATGCCCAAAGAGATACGTTCACGCTCTGGATCGACAGCCAAGATGACCGTTTCGATCTCGTCGCCTTTCTTGTAGTCGCGTACCGCGGTTTCGCCGTCGTCGGCCCAAGAAATGTCGGACATATGTACCAGACCGTCGATGCCGCCATCCAGACCGATGAAGATACCAAAATCGGTGATCGATTTGATCTTGCCCGAAATCTTGTCGCCTTTGTTATGAGTTGCCGCAAATTCATCCCATGGGTTGATTTTGCATTGCTTCATACCCAGAGAAATACGGCGGCGTTCTTCGTCGATTTCGAGGATCATCACTTCGACTTCGTCGCCCAATTGAACGATCTTGGAAGGATTGACGTTCTTGTTGGTCCAGTCCATTTCGGAGACGTGTACCAAGCCTTCGACGCCTTCTTCGATCTCGACGAAGCAGCCGTAATCGGTCAGGTTGTTGACCTTACCGAATACGCGATGACCGGCAGGATAACGGCGGCCGATGTTTTGCCATGGGTCTTCACCCATTTGCTTCATGCCCAGAGAGACGCGGTTCTTGTCTTTGTCGTATTTCAGAACCTTGACCTTGACTTCCTGGCCGATCTCGACGCATTCGGAAGGATGACGGACACGGCGCCATGCCATATCGGTGATGTGCAGCAAGCCGTCGATACCACCGAGGTCGATGAACGCGCCGTAGTCGGTCAGGTTCTTCACGATACCGGTCACGACTGCGCCTTCTTCGAGCGTCTTCAGCAATTCTTCTCTTTCGACGCTGTATTCCTTTTCGACGACAGCGCGGCGAGACAGAACGACGTTATTGCGTTTTTGGTCGATCTTAATGACCTTGAACTCGAGGTCGCGATTTTCCAGGAACGCGGTATCGCGGATAGGACGCACGTCGACCAAAGAACCCGGCAAGAAGGCACGCAACGCGCCAACCGCCACGGTGAAACCACCACGGACTTTGCCGTTGATGCGGCCCACAACGGTCTCGCTTTTTTCGAAGGCGTTTTCGAGTTCGGCCCAAGCCTTGTTTCTCTTCGCTTTGTCGCGCGACAGAAGAGTAGCTCCCAAGCCGTCTTCGAACAGATCCAGCGCGACTTCGACTTCGTCGCCGATCTGGACTTCCAGTTCGCCATCGTTGTTCAAAAATTGCCACTTCGGAATCACGCCTTCCGATTTGGCATGCGTGCTGACAATGATCATGTCATTTTCAATATCAACAACGGTACCGATCAGCATGTCGCCCGGCGACATTTTGGTCTTGTTTAAACTTTCTTCAAGTAACGCAGCAAAGCTTTCGCTCATTTTGTTTGTATCCCGCCAACCCAAAAACACGGCCGGCATAATTAATGTCAAAGTTGAAAAAAACCGCTAATCTCAGGATTGCGGCCGTTCTTTTAACCCTTGCGGACTAAATTCAGAATTTCCTCGACGACTGAGTCAATCGTCATATCGGAAGAATCGAGATAAAGCGCATCGCTCGCCATCGCGAGAGGGGCCGTTGCCCGTTCCCTGTCGCGGCGATCGCGCTCTTCTATCTCGTTGGTTATTTGCTCTAGGTTAGCATCAATTCCTTTTTCTTTCAACTGTTTATAGCGCCGCACCCCCCTTTCGGAGGCGCTCGCGGTCAAAAACACCTTGAAAGAGGCTTCCGGAAATACGACCGTGCCCATGTCCCGACCATCCGCGACCAAGCCTGGCAACTGCTTGAAATCGCGCTGCTTTTGCAGCAGCACCCGGCGAACGTCGGGAATCGCGGCAACGGTCGATGCGATACTGCCTGTGCTTTCCAATGGAATCTCGGCGGTCACATCAACGCCGTCCAGTCTAACGGCTAACTCCTCGTCGCACTCAAACTCCAATTGCATCGCTTTCGCCACGCCGACAACCGCGGCTGCATCGGCAAGATCCACACCTTGTTGGGTCACAGCCAGCCCCAGCGCGCGGTAAATCGAGCCGCTGTCCAGATAATGCCAGCCGAGCCTTTTCGCCGCCAGCCGACTGACCGTGCCTTTGCCGGCGCCGCTCGGCCCGTCGATCGTCAGCACCGGAATCATCATGCCTCCAGAACGCTGATGTCGAGACCGAGCCGTTTAACCAGGTCCTTGAATTCAGGAAACGAGGTATTCACGTTCAGGCAGTCCAGGATCGTGATCGGAGCGTTCGCGCGCAGGCCCGCGATCGAAAACGCCATCGCGATCCGGTGATCGCCGTGCGATTCGACCGTGCCGCCGCCGATCGGGTTCCCGCCTTGAATCACCATGCCGTCCGGGGTCGGCTCGGCATTGACGCCCAAAATCTTGAGTCCGTCGGCCATCACCTGAATCCGGTCCGATTCCTTGACCCGAAGCTCTTCCGCGCCGGTCAGGCGGGTTTGCCCTTCCGCAGAGGCCGCCGCGACAAACAGTACCGGAAATTCATCGATCGCCAGAGGCACCAGTGCTTCCGGAATATCGATGCCTTTTAATTGACTATATTGGACATGCAAATCGGCGACAGGTTCCCCGCCAACGACACGTTCATTCAAAACTTCGATCTTCGCGCCCATCAATTTCAAGATGTCGATCACGCCGGTGCGGGTCGGATTGATGCCGACATGCTTCAAGAGCAGATCGGAACCCGGCGCAATCGACGCGCCGACCAGGAAAAACGCGGCCGAGGAAATGTCGCTCGGCACGTCGATTTCGCAGGCGGTCAGCTTGCCGTTCGCGTTGATCGTGACCTTGTTGCCTTCTTTTTTGACTGGATAGTTGAAGCCTGACAACATCCGTTCGGTGTGATCGCGCGTCGGCGCCGGCTCGGTCACCGAAGTGTCTCCTTGCGCGTACATGCCGGCCAGCAGCAGGCAGGATTTAACCTGCGCGCTCGCCATCGGCATCGTGTAATCGATGCCCTGCATTTGCCCGGCCTTGCCGGTGATATATAACGGCGCCGTGCCTTTTTCGGTGGTTTTGATCTCCGCGCCCATCGTTTTCAACGGCTCGGTGACCCGCTTCATCGGCCGGCCCGACAGCGACTTGTCGCCGGTCAACACCGAATCGAACGCCTGCCCTGACAAAAGACCGCTGAGCAAACGCATCGAGGTGCCGGAATTGCCGAGATACAATTCTTTTTCCGGCGCTTTTAAACCATGCTTGCCGACGCCGTAAATCGTCAGCTCGCCGTTGACCGGGCCTTCGATCTTGACGCCCATGTCGCGAAACGCCTGCAGGGTCGCCAGCGCATCTTCCGCTTCGAGAAAGCCCTTCACATGGGTGACGCCCTCGGCCAGGGAGCCCAGCATGATCGATCGGTGTGAAACCGATTTATCCCCAGGCACCCGCGCCTCGCCCTGTAAACTGCCGCCCGGATTGACTTTGAAAGTAATGGATTTGCTCATATTAATTTTCTAACTGGTCTAAAAAGCGTTGCCGTGCATTTTTGGCATACGAGAAGGTTTCAAAAAGGCGCCGGCCGTCGTTGTCCGCCAGCAGTTGTTCAATCTTGTCCAATTCGGTCTTCAGCTGATGCAGCAGCGGGATCAACTGGTCTTTGTTCGCCGTGCAGATGTCCCGCCACATGGTCGGGTCGCTCGAGGCGATGCGGGTAAAATCGCGAAAACCGCCGGCCGCGTATTTGAAGATTTCGCACTGTTCGTCTTGCCGCCCGAGCATGTCGACCAGTGCGAACGCGAGCAGATGCGGCAAATGGCTGGTCGCGGCCAATACCGCGTCGTGATGCTCCGCGCTCATCACCGACACCAGCGAGCCGATGCGCTCCCAAAAAATTTGAATTTTGTTCAGTGCGGCAGGTTCGGTATGATCGAGCGGGGTGATGATCAGGCGCCGGCGCAGAAACAAGTCCGGCAGCGCGGCTTCGACGCCGCTGTTTTCGGCGCCCGCGATCGGATGCGCGGGCACCAGATTGCCCGGAACGCGGCCGAACACACGCTCGGCGGCCGCGATCACATTGCTCTTGGTGCTGCCGACATCGCTGTAGACGCAAGCATTCGACCAATACGGTTTCAGCAGAGCAAACACCGATTCGACCGCGCCGACCGGCACCGCGACCACGACTGCATCCGTGTCTTCGAGAGCCAACTCGATATCGAGAAAGTACTCGTCGATCACACCCAGGCGTTTCGCGGTTTCGAGGTTCTGCCGCTCCTGTTCGCGGCCGTAACCGACGATGCTGGCGGCCAGGCCGCGGCTGCGCGCCGCGCGCGCGATCGAACCGCCGATCAGGCCGACGCCGATGATGCAGAGGCGGTTAAACATGAAATTTAGGCATTATTCAAGCACTCGGTCAGCGCCTGCAAGAACAGGTTGTTTTCTTCCTGGGTGCCGATGCTGATCCGAAGGTGATTCGGCATTTCGTAATTTGCGACCGGTCGGACAATCACGCCCTTGCGGAGCAAGGCCGCATAGACCGGCGCTGCGGGCTCGCTCAGATCGACCGAAACGAAATTGCCGGCCGACGGAATCCAGCCGAGGCCGAGGTTCTTGAAACCTTCGGTCAGCTGCTTCATGCCGAGCGTATTGTTTTTGATCGTATTTTGCAGATGCTCGCTGTCGTCGAGCGCGGCTTCGGCGGCGGCCAGGGCCAGCGAGTTGTTATTGAACGGCTGCCGGACCCGGTTCAGAATATCGGCCATTTCAGGGCTCGATAAACAATAACCGATGCGCAGTCCGGCCAGGCCGTAAGCCTTCGAGAAGGTGCGCGCGACCACCAGGTTCGGGCATTGACCGAGCCAGTCGATCGCATCCTGCTCGCCCTTGCGGTGCACGAATTCGTAATAGGCCTCATCGAGTACGCAGATGCAACTTGCCGGCAGCGATTTGATGAATTCTTCCAGTTGCGACTGCGGCAGCAGCGTGCCGGTCGGGTTGTTCGGATTGGCGATGAACACCACGCGGGTCTCGGCATTCACCCGCGCCCGGATCGCCTGCAAATCGTGTCCGTAATTCACCGCCGGCGCGACGACCGACTTGGCGCCGACGGCCTGGGTCACGATCGGATAGACCGCGAAGGCATGCCGGGAAAAAACCGCATTCAGGCCGGGCGCCAAAAATGCCCGCGCGACCAGTTCCAGAATTTCGTTCGAGCCATTGCCGAGCGTGATTTGCGCAGGCTCGACGCTGAACTTCTTCGCCAAGGCATTTTTCAAACTGAAACCGCTGCCGTCCGGATACAACGCCAATTCCGACAATGTCTTTCGCATCGCGGCCAGCGCTTTGGTGCTCGGCCCCAACGGATTCTCATTCGATGCGAGCTTGATCACGCGCTCAAGCCCTAACTCGCGCTGCAATTCTTCGATCGGTTTGCCGGGCACATAAGGAACCAGTTGTTGAACGCCGGCAACGGCAAGTTGGGAAATGGATAGCGCTGTGGTCATAAGGTCTCGTCGTCTGGTCGCGGCACTAAGCCGAAAAAATCAAAGCACGGCCTTCGGATAGGAGCCGAGCAATTTGAGCATGTTCACATTGGCTTTCAACAGGGCCAAGGCTTCCGCGACCTTCGGGTCTTCGCTATGGCCGTCGATGTCGATGAAAAACACATATTCCCATAAGCCCTGACGAGACGGCCGCGATTCGATGTTGACCATGCCGATGCCGAATTTCGCAAACGACTCCAGCGCCCGGTACAGCGCACCCGGCTGGTTGCCGGTCGAAAATACCAATGAAGTTTTATCCTTGCCGGTCGGCGCGGAATCCTGCTTGCCGATCACGATGAAGCGGGTCGTATTATTCGCCTGATCCTCGATATTATTTTCGAGCACCGGCAACTGATAGACCTCGGCCGCCGCCAGTCCTGCGATCGCGGCGGTGTGCTTATTGCTCGACGCCAGACGCGCGGCCTCCGCATTGCTGCTGACCGCGGTCACCTTCGCCTGAGGCAGATGCTTATCGAGCCAAAGCCGGCACTGCGCCAGCGACTGCTGATGCGAAAAAATCTCGGTAATCTCGGACAGCGACTCGGCATGCCCCATCAAGTTTTGATGCACGCGCACTTCGACCTCGCCGCAGATTTTCAACGGCGAAATCAGAAAGCGGTCCAGCGTATGATTGATCACGCCTTCGGTCGAGTTTTCGACCGGCACCACGCCGAAATGGCACTTGCCCAGCTCGACCGCGTTGAACACATCGCCGATCGCCGCGACCGGTATCGTATTCACCGAGGAGCCGAAATGCTTGAACACCGCCTGCTGCGAAAAAGTGCCTTCAGGGCCCAAAAAAGCCACTTCGAGCGGCTTTTCGAGCGCGAGACAGGCCGACATCAGCTCGCGGAAGAAGCGCATCGCGGTATGATCCGGCAGCGGCCCCTGATTCAAATCTTGAATCCGCCGCAACACCAATGCTTCACGGTCGGGCCGGTAAAACGTGCCCTGCTCGCCTTCGGCGATCTTGGTCTTCGCGACCTCTTCCGCGCATTGTGCACGCCGATTGATCAGTTGCAGAATTTCCGCATCGATCGCATCGATTTCGGTTCTGATTTCCGCAAGAGGTCTGACAGACGACATAGGGGCTCCCTCCGGCTTCGACCTGAGCTTAGTGCGTTCTTTCGAACTCGGCCATGAACTCGCGCAAGGCCTTCACGCCGGCCTCAGGCATCGCGTTGTAGATGCTCGCGCGCATGCCGCCGACCGAACGGTGGCCTTTCAGCTCGAACAGTCCGTTCGCTTCCGCCGCCGCCAGGAAAGGCTTGTCGAGCGCCTGATCTTTCAGGATGAACGGCACGTTCATCCGCGAGCGGTAAGGCACATCGACAGGGTTGTTATAGAGGGATGACATGTCGATCAGATCATACAACAGCGCGCTTTTCGCGATATTGCGCTGCTCGATCGCGGCCACGCCGCCCTGCGCCTTCAACCATTTCAGTACCAGGCCGACCAGATACCAGTTGTAGGTCGCCGGCGTATTCAGCATCGAACCGTTCTTGGCCTGATCCGCATAATTGAATACCTGCGGCGTCGTTTTCGGCGCATGGCCGATCAGGTCGTCGCGCACGATCACGACCGTCACACCGGCGGGTCCCATGTTCTTTTGCGTACCGGCATAGATGATGCCGAATTGGCTTACATCGACCGAACGCGACAGGATATTCGACGACATGTCGGACACCAGGGTCAGCCCTTGGCTGTCCGGGATAGACTGGAATTCGACGCCGTGGATCGTTTCGTTCGAGGTATAGTGCAGATACGCCGCATCCTGATCGATGGCCCAGCCGGCCACGTCCGGAATCGTCGTAAACTTGGACGCTTCGGAATTCGCGCTGAGCACCACCTCGCAATAATTGCCCGCATCCTTGATCGCCTTTTCGGACCAGGCGCCGGTGTTCACATAGCAGGCCTTGGTCTTGCCTTGCAGAATGTTTTGCGGAATCATCGAGAACTGCGCGGTCGCTCCGCCTTGCAGGAACAGCACCTTATAATTTTCCGGAATCGCCATCAATTCGCGCAAATCCTGTTCCAGCTCTTCGGCGATGATCGAGAAAAACTTGCCGCGATGGCTCATTTCCATCACCGACATGCCGCTGTCCCGCCATTCGATCATTTCATCGCGCGCCTGGACCAACACTTCTTCGGGGAATGCCGAGGGGCCGGCGCTAAAATTAAAAACTCGTGACATGATCACTCTTCTCCTGATTCCAATTCGCTGTCTGTATCGTCCGCATCCTGATCCGATGCAGTCTCTTGTTCGTTGCTGCCTTGTTCGCCGACGACTTCATCGACATCGACATCTTCATCGTCCTCTTCGCCGGCCAGGCCTTCGATCCGATCGACGCCGATCACCTTTTCCTTTTTATCCAGACGAATGATCGTGACGCCCTGCGTGTTGCGGCCGACGACCGAGATGCCTTCGACCGGAGTGCGCACCAAAATGCCGCCGTCGGTGATCAGCATGATTTCATCCAGATCGTTGACCAGCACCGCACCCACCACGGCGCCGTTGCGCTCCGAGGTTTGAATAGCGATCACGCCCTGACCGCCGCGGTTATGGCAGGGGAATTCCTCGAGCCGGGTGCGCTTGCCGTAGCCGTTTTCGGTGATGTTCAAGACCGTGCCTTCGGTGCCGATGATCAACGAAATGACCTCTTGTTCTGCCGCCAGGCGCATGCCGCGCACGCCGGCCGCGTTGCGGCCCATCGGCCTGACGTCGGTTTCGTTGAAGCAGACCGCCTTGCCGTCGCTGCTGAACATTAAAACATTCTGGCTGCCGTCGGTGATCGCGACGCCGACCAAGCGATCGCCTTCCTGCAAATCAACCGCGATCTTGCCGCCGGTACGCTGGCGTTCGAATTCGTTCAACGGCGTCTTCTTGACCGTGCCCAGCGAGGTCGCCATGAAAATATACTTATTTTCGCTGAACTCCTGAACCGGCAGCATCGCATTGATCTTTTCGCCCTGCTCCAGCGGCAGCAGATTCACGAACGGCTTGCCGCGCGAGGTGCGGCTGGCGATCGGCAATTGATACACCCTAAGCCAGTAGGCCTTGCCGAGCGATGAGAAACACAGAATCGTATCGTGGCTGTTGGCGACGATCAGTTTATCGACAAAATCTTCCTGCTTGGTCGCGATCGCCATTTTGCCGCGGCCGCCACGCCGCTGCGCCTTGTAGTCGGTGAGCGGCTGAGCCTTCACGTAACCCTCGTGCGACATCGTGACCACCATGTCTTCCTCGGTGATCAGATCCTCTTCGGACAAGTCCAGGCGGTCCTGAATGATTTCGGTGCGGCGTTCGTCGCTGTAATTGTTCAGAATCTCGACCAGCTCTTCGCGCACGACTTCCATCAGGCGAATGTCGCTGCCCAGGATTTCCAGATAGCCGTCGATCAGTCTCAGCAATTCCTTGTATTCGTCGACGATCTTGTCCTGTTCGAGGCCGGTCAGACGGTGCAGACGCAGCTCCAGAATCGCCTGCGCCTGCGTCTCGGAGAGACGGTATAGGCCGCCGACGATGCCGAACTCGGGCGGCAAGTCTTCCGGACGCGAACGGTCGGAATCGGCGCGATCGAGCAGGGATGCGACCAGCCCGGCATTCCAGGTTCTGGCCAACAAGCCGGCCTTCGCCTCCGCAGGACTCGCCGAGGTCTTGATCAGTTCGATCATCTCATCGATGTTCGCCAGCGCGATCGCGAGACCTTCCAAAATATGCGCCCGCTCTCTGGCCTTGCGCAGGTTGTAGACGGTTCTGCGCGTGACGATCTCGCGGCGGTGATCGATGAACGCGCTCAGAATCTCTTTCAGATTCAGGCAGTGCGGACGGCCGTCGAGCAGCGCGACCATGTTGATCCCGAACACGGTCTGGAACTGGGTCTGCTTGTACAGATTGTTCAACACGACTTCGGGCATCTCGCCGCGGCGCAGCTCGATCACCAGGCGCATGCCGTCTTTGTCGGACTCGTCGCGAATCGCGGAAATGCCTTCGATCTTGCCTTCCTTGACCAGTTCGGCAATCTTGATCTGCAAATTCGCCTTGTTGACCTGATACGGCAGTTCGGTCGCTATGATCGCCTGGCGGCTGCTGTCGCCGATGTCTTCGAAATGGCAGCGCGCGCGCAGATAAATCTTGCCGCGGCCGGTCGTATAGGCGCTGTAAATGCCGGAGGCGCCGTTGATGATGCCGGCGGTCGGGAAGTCCGGCCCCGGCAGGTGATCCATCAGTTCGCGGATCGTGGTTTCGGGATTATCGATCAACGCCAGACAGGCGCCGATCACTTCGTTCAGATTATGCGGCGGAATATTGGTCGCCATGCCGACCGCGATGCCGGACGAGCCGTTGATCAGCAAGGTCGGAATTCGGGTCGGCAGCACTCTCGGCTCGGACTCGGACTCGTCGTAGTTCGGAATGAAATCGACCGTTTCCTTGTCCAGATCGGCGAGCAATTCATGCGAAATCTTCGCCATCCGCACTTCGGTATAACGCATCGCGGCGGGGGAATCGCCATCGACCGAGCCGAAGTTGCCCTGGCCGTCGATCAGCATGTAACGCATCGAAAACGGCTGCGCCATCCGCACGATCGTGTCATAGACCGCGGTGTCGCCGTGGGGGTGGTATTTACCGATCACGTCACCGACGACGCGCGCGGATTTTTTATAAGGCTTGTTCCAGTCGTTGCCGAGCTCGCTCATCGCATACAGCACGCGGCGGTGCACCGGCTTCAGGCCGTCCCTGACATCCGGCAAGGCGCGCCCGACGATCACGCTCATCGCGTAATCGAGATAGGACTGCCGCATCTCGTCTTCAAGATTTACAGGAATGATTTCTTTCGCGTAGTTTGACATGGCCACTTCATTCTAAGCAAAGCCGCCACGCTGTTTGCGCTGACCGGCCCTGCTGGTTCCTACATTCCTTCCCAGACACGCCGGCGATGTGCTGCGGAAAGATCAGGTTGAATCGGTAATTAACCCGCGCATTGTAGCAAATTTCGCTTTGTTCGTCGAAGTTTGTAAGCGCCCAGGCGATGCAGGCCTAGCCATGTTATGAGGCTTATTGTTGCTTATACACATCGCTCCGCATATCTACTTTCAAAACCAGCACAGTCATAATGTCGTCTTCGATATGGGCGATAACGCGATATTTCCCGATGCGGTATTTCCAAAAATCGCCAAGCTTTGATCCCGTCAAAGGGGCGCCCAAGCTGCGCGGGTTATCCGATTGCGCAAGCCGCTCAGTGAGAAACTTTAAAATTCTGCGGGCAACCGTTCTATCCAATTTCGCCAGTTCGCGCTCCGCGGCCGGGTCGAACTCAATCTTCCAAACCATATTGTTTCAGCACCTCTTCGAGCGGAATGGTTTGCGTTCGCCCGGCGCGAATTTCAGTCAAACGCTGTTCGGCCAGATAAACGTCTTCCATATCGTCCAAGTGCTGCTCGATGGCTTGCCGTGCATAAAACGATTTGCTCCGTCCTGTCAGTTTTGCGAGTGAATCCAGACGTTTTTCCAGGTCCTCAGGCAGTCGTATCGCTAACATGGGCATATCCTCTATCAATACATGTTATACAAGTATAACATTATCGCACTAATTGCAGCTGTGGCTATATCCCGCGCCGGCCATAGCATGAGTCTGGCCGCCGATGTATTCGCGTTTGAATTCGGATGCGAGTTCGGATTTCACGCCATTATAATATCGGTCGATGAAGTCAAGCCATCCGCCGCGCCGAGCAAATCATCGAGTTAGCCTCATGTCAACGATTCAAATTATCGCCGATGACCGCGAAAGCCAATCCGGCGTCATCGAAGCGTTTAGAAGGCAAAACGGAACCGAGGTTTCGGTGCGTCGTCTGGCCGTGGGCGATTACCTACTAAACGAAAGACTGTTGTTCGAGCGAAAAACGCTACACGATTTCGCCGTTTCCCTGAAGGACGGCCGATTATTCGAACAAGGTAATCGCCTCGCCGCATCGCCGCTTCATAAGGCCATCATCCTCGAAGGACGCCCGCATGATCTGTCCGAGAGCGGCATGCGGCGCGAGGCCTTACAAGGAGCGATTATCAGTCTCACCCTTTTTCTCGGCATTCCCTTACTGCGTTCCGCCGACGCCGAAGAAAGCGCAAGACTGATGCTTTACGCTGCCCGCCAGTTCGACCAAATTGCCCGGCAGACGCCGCCCCGACTGCTCAAAGGCAAGCGCCCCAAAGGCAAACGCAAAACCCAACTGCGGATACTCCAATCGCTCCCCGGAATAGGTCCGGACATCGCTTATAACCTATTGGAAGCATTCGGCAGCATTGAAGCCGTTCTCACGGCCGACGAGCAAGCCTTGTTGGAGGTTGCCGGAATTGGTGCGAAACGGGCAAAATCGATTCGCTGGGCTGTCGGCGAACAATTGGCGAACTATTCCACAATTAACCCGCCCGTATAAAGTCAACACTGTTTTTTTCTTTAATGAAGTTCGGTGTCCATATCCATGCGCTCGGTCAGTTCTCGCAGTTCCGGGGAAAAATGCACCGGATAAACCGGCGCATTTTTCAATACCCGCAAACCGTCCGGCAAACGGCTTAATTGCTCTTTCGCATACGCCCTGCTCTGTTCAAGCGCCGGCAGCGGCTCGACCAGTTTGCCTTCCTGCATAATCGCCTTGAGCAACGGTTTCCCCTCGCAAGACGCATCGGCCAGCGTGATCGTATCGCCGGCCAACTTACCGTCAGCATCGAAGCGCCGATACACCTGTTTGGTTCCGGGCCAGGTCGCCTTGCCTTCGGAACGCTTGCGGCGCGGGATGCCGGCATATTCCTGCAGTTTGTAGGCGCAGTCCAGATACGGCGCATCCTCGGAGGTGTCGAGATGGGTGCCGATGCCGAAGCCGTCGATCGGCGCTCTTTTCAAAACCAACTGTTCAAGACTGTATTCGTCAATATTGCCGCTGGCAAAGATGGTCGTGTCATTGAGGCCCGCCGCGTCGAGTAAAGCGCGCACATGGCGCGCATGCGCGGCCAGATCGCCGCTGTCGAGCCGCACGCCCTTGATCGATATGCCCAAAGCCTTCAGTTTCGACGCAAGCTCGACGGTTTTCTGCGCGCCGGCTTCGGTATCGTAGGTGTCGATCAAGAGCACCACATTATCGGGATTGGCGAGAGCGAAATGCTCGAAAGCCTCGCTTTCGTTTTGATGCGCCTGGATAAAAGAATGCGCCATCGTGCCGACCACCGGAATGCCGAAATGCCGGCCGCCGGCGACCGTCGCGGTGCCGCTGAAACCGGCCAGATAGGAGGCCCGGGCCGCCAACAGCCCGGCCTCGCCACCATGCGCGCGGCGAAAACCGAATTCGACCAGCTTTTTATCCGGCGCGAGCAGCACCGAACGCGCCGCTTTCGAGGCGATCAGGGTCTGGAAATGCAGGATATTGATCAGCCGGCTTTCGACGAATTGCGCTTCGGCGATCGGCGCGGTGATGCGCAGGATCGGCTCGTTCGGAAAAAACATGGTGCCTTCCGGCATCGCATGCACGTCGCCGGTAAAACGAAATTGTTCGAGATGCCGCAAGAAATCCGTTTTGAAAAATCGCGTACTTTCTAGCCAGCCCAACTCGGCGGACGTAAATCGCAAATTTCGCAGATAATCGACCGCCTGTTCGAGCCCCGCCGCGACCAAAAATCCACGGCTGGCCGGAAGCCTCCGCACGAACAATTCGAATACGGCGGTGTCCTGCATGTGCTGCCGATAATAGCCTTGCAGCATCGTCAACTGGTAAAGATCGGTCAACAACGCGCCGCTTGCGATCATGAAATTTGGTCCGAGCTGATCAATTGGGCGCCGTTTTGCCGCATCGTATGCAAGGCCCTGTCGCCGTCATCGGGCTTCACATTGACCGCGCGCACAGCATCCTGCAATAAAAAAACCTGATAGCCCAGTTTCAGTGCGTCGAGCACGGTGCGCAAGACGCAATAATCGGTCGCCAAACCGGCGACGAAGAGCCGACTGATGCCGGCGCGTTCGAGTTTCGCCCGTAAATCCGGGACCTCGAAATCCGAGTACCCCTCGCTTTCACGCCGCACGCCTTTGGAAATCACTTGCACCGTCTTCGGTTGCAACAGACTCGCCGAAAATTCGGCGCCGAATGTCTCCGCGACGCAATGCGGCGGCCACGGCCCGCCCTGCCCGGCAAAAGACCAATGATCGACCGGATGCCAGTCGCGCGTCAGAAAGATAGGATGGCCGAGCGTGTTGAATTTCTCGATGCAGCGATTGATGGCAGGAATGATTTGCTCGCTTCCGGATACCGCAAGGCTGCCGCCGGGCAGGAAGTCGTTCTGAATATCGATGATCAGCAAGGCATCGCGGGTCTCGATAGCTTCTGATTTCATGATGCGAAAACCGTTGGAAATGTCATCTACTTTTTAGACTGCATTTCCTGCCGGAATTCATTCATATCGGCATTGTCCACGCGGTCATAGATTTCTTCGACCGTCAGCGTCAGTCCGATCGATTCGAACGTTACCGAATCGCCCAGGAAATAATATTCGGACAGCCAATGTTTATGCCTGCGCAGCACTTGCACCGACACGAAGTCCGATTCAATCATCACATATTCCTGCACGGACGGCAGGTTGATATAGCGCAGCAGTTTTATGGTTGCATCGGTCTTGCGAGTCGACCGGGACAAGACTTCGACGATCAGCAGCGGATTTTCTGAATAGGTGTCGGCACCGCTCATCTTGCTGCAATCGACGACCACGTCCGGGTACACGTAATCCTTGCCGAGCCGGACCTTCATGTCGGCCATGAAAGGCGTACAGGGATTGCCTTCGAGGTGGTTGCCGAATTTCCGGAAGACATTGCCGGCAATGCAGTTATGGTTATACCCCGCGCCGACCATCGCATAAACCTGGCCGTCGATGAATTCGTGCTTGATGTCGGAAGTCAGCTCGGATTTGAGATACTCTTCCTCGGTCAGATCAATTTCTTCGTGTACCTTCTGTAAGGCCATGACTCGATCTCCTGGGCTCGACTGAGTTGCGTCCGCCATTATAATCCTCCGGCTAACTCGAAAGAATACTGACGGGACGAACTTTAAACCGGCAGCGCGCTGTATTATGTCTTATAAAACTCGCTGCTGCCGTCCAGGTCGCCGGTCTGGTTGTAAAGCAGCGGCTGCCCCGCATGCAGCATAGCGCCGGCCAGCACCTCGCAGACCGCGATCTGGTGATCGCCGGCCTCGGCATAATGACTGACCCGGCAATCGAAATAGGCCAGACCGCAACTGAGTGCAGGCGCGCCGGTTACTCCGGTACGCCAGTCGAAACCGGCCATCTTGTCCTTGACCGAGCGGCCGAAATGTTCCGCGATTGCATATTGGTCCCAGCCAAGCACGTTGACCGTGCAAATGCCGCCGGCCTTGAGCAGTTGATAGGAATAATGCTCGGGATTGATGCTGACCGCCAGCAGAAAAGGATCGAAGGAGACCTGCATCACCCAGGCGGCGGTGAAGGCGTTTTGACGCTCGCCGTCGCTGACGCCGATCACATAGACGCCGTGGCTGATCAGTTTTGCAAGCTGGTCGGGATTGTCGATCATCCGTGCGCCAGCTTGATCCGCATCGACAAATCGACCGCCTTCACATGCTTGGTCAGCGCGCCGATCGAGATGAAATCGACGCCGGTTTCGGCGATCGTGCGAATGTTATCCAGGCCGATGTTGCCGGAGGCTTCGAGCTCGACCCGGCCGGCCGTGATGTTGACCGCGCTGCGCAGGTCGTCGAGGCTGAAATTATCCAGCATGATGCGGTCGGGTTTGGCCGCCAGCGCTTCCTGCAATTGCTCCAGGGTTTCGACCTCGACTTCGACCGGCACCGCGGTCAGCTCGCGCGCGATCCGGATCGCCGCGCTGATCGAGCCCGCCGCCATGACATGGTTTTCCTTGATCAATACGCCGTCGTACAAGCCGATGCGGTGATTATGGCAGCCGCCGACCGCGACCGCGTATTTTTGCGCCTGCCTGAGCCCCGGGATCGTTTTACGGGTATCGAGCACCTTGCAGCCGGTTCCGGCCACCGCCTCGGCATAGCGCCGCGCAACGGTCGCGGTCGCCGACAAAGTTTGCAGTAGGTTCAGCGCGGTGCGTTCGCCGGTCAGCAGCGCGCGGGCCGGACCTCCGAGCCGGCATAAGGTTGCGCCGGCATCGACCGCCTCGCCTTCCGCGCACAGCCAATCGATCCGGACGCGCGGGTCCAGTTCCTTGAAGACCGCATCGAACCAGGCCTGCCCGCACAGCACCATCGCCTCTCGGGTCAAAACCTCCGCTTCGGCGGTGACGGTCTCCGGAATGATCGCGGCGGTGATGTCGCCGGAGCCGATGTCTTCTTCGAGATAGGGTTTTATATCTAACGTTTTTAGTGATGTCATTGAGAGCTTTTAGAATTTAGTGCATTCCCACGCCACGCACCAATACCATTAAGTTAAGGCCGCTTTCTCCTTCTCCCGGGGGGAGAAGGGACTGGCCATCTTTCACTTAATGGCAGTGACGTCAAGCATAAGTAGGTTAAGGTGATTATCTCGCGCTGGAGGCACGCATCAAAGCCCCCGAACTCGCCACGCGCTGCTTGATCGCCTGCGCCAGTTGATGCACGGCCATCGCATATTTGTTGCTGTTGTTATAGCGTTTGATCACCTTGAAATTGGGAAAGATGCGCCAGTATTCGTTGCCTTCGTAGGCGCTCAATTCGATTACGCCATCAGCATTTCGCTCGCCGTTGCTCGGCCTGGCGACCTGGCCATTATAATGCCAGCCGCTCTTCGAAAAATAATGCGCGACGCTGCCGATCGCATCATGCGGATGCCAAAGATTGCGCTTTCCATCGTGATTGAAATCGATCGCCAGACGGCGGAAGCTGCTCGGCATGAATTGTCCGTAGCCCATCGCGCCGGCCCAGGAGCCTTCCGGTTCGCGCGGATCGAAATCTTCCTCGCGCGCCATCAGCAAGAAGCTTTCGAGTTCGGACATGAAAAATTGCGAACGCCGGTGGGTGTCGAACGACAGCGTCGTCAATGAATCGAAGATATTCGTTTTTCCGAAATTGCGGCCGAAATAGGTTTCGACGCCGATGATCGCGACGATGTATTCCTGATCGACGCCGTATGAAGCGCTGGCCCTCTGCAACACGTCCGCATTCTCGAGCCAGAAGTTCGCCCCGTTTTCGATATGCTGCGCGGTCAGAAACTTGTTCCGATAGCGCGTCCAACTGCCGGGCTTGGAAGGCCCCTGCGAAGGTTCCGGGCTTTCCAGACGGATCACCGAATCGAGACGGTTGGCGCGGGAAAACAGCCCGTTCAGATAGCTTTCCGAAAACCCGTGCTTGCGCACCATATCTTGAATAAAGCCGCGCACGGCGGGGTAATTGGTGTAAGTGCCGGCAAGCCCCCCTGACGAATAGCCACGAGAGGGCGACGCCTGACTATGCCCCCCCGGATATTGCGCGACGGGCGGCTGCATGACGGGCCTCGAAGCCGGCGCTTGCGGCCTTTGGTAGCCGTATTGTTCGTACGGCCTTGGCCCCTCGCCGGCGCAACTGGCGAGCAGCACGGACATTGCCGAGATAAAAAAGCGGCGGGAAACTCTGTAGGTCACAATAATCCTCAATTCTTACTCTTTGCCAGCAGAGCGGCATAGCCGCCCACGGACGTTTTCAATTGGCTTCGCAAGAGTCGCAAATCAGCGTCATATGCAAGCCATTGGATTGCCGACATACGATTTCGTTCGCAAGTGACACGCAACAAAATTTGCTGAAACGGAATATCAAAGCGCTTGCCGAAATAAGCCGCATTATATCAATTTTTCCCGGAAGGTTTTCGCCCGACTCTCGACACGGCGATCTCGGTATTCAATAGCTCCCCTATATAAGCGTGCAATAGGCATCAATTAAGCCACACATTAATGGCTTCCAAATCACGCCGCGATAACGCCCCCGCCGCCTGCTTCAACAGCAGGTTATTCAGGACGTAATCGTATCGCGCCTGCGCATGATCGCGTTGAGCGCGCGAAAAATTCTTGTTGGCATTCAGTAAATCCGCGATGGTTCGCGTGCCTATCCGCAAGCCTCTTTGAACGGCTTCCACGCTGATTTGGGTCGAACGCTGTGCAGATTGTAAAGCCGCTATTTGATGAATAGAAAACTCAAGGCCTTGATAGGCATCCTGAACCAAACGTTCAGCGGCTCGGCGTTGTTTATCGACAGCCTTCTTCGCCGCTGCAAATTGGTGCTTCGCCTGGCGGACTTTCGACTCAACCCCGCCCCCCATATAGAGCGGCACATTCAGTTGGACGCCAATCGTCTGGGAGTTGGATACCAAGCCTGCCGGACGATCGGTGTCGGTCGTGCCCACATTGCCGACCAAATCCAAGGTGGGCAAATGCCCGGCCGACTGAACATCCACCTCTTTGCGCAGCACTTCGGCATGATGCTGCGCGGCTATCAGCGTAAAGTTATTTTGTTGCGACAGGGCAAGCCATTTATCGAGATTATTCGGCTCCGGCACGAAAAGAGGAATATCTTCGCGCAACCTATTCAATTCCACATCCGCCTCGCCGATGATCTCCGCTAACGCCGTTTTCGACGCCTGCAATTTGCGCTCGGCATCAATTTCACTGGCATGGCTCTGATCATAGCCCGCCTGCGCCTCCTGCAAATCACCTAGAGACGCACTCCCTACAGCCAAACGGCGCTGCATTTCTTGCAGTTGATGCGCAACGGTTTCCTTCTCGGCTTGGGCAAAACTCAAATTGCTTTGCGCCTGCAGCACGGCAAAATAAGCCTTGGCCGTTCTGATCAAAAGATTTTGTTGCTCAGCCACATACTCCGCCTCGGCCTCTGCGATTTGATTATCGCTTTGGCTAAACTGTAGCCAATAGTCATGGTGATAAATCGGCTGCGAGAGCTTGAGGTAAACGTTGCTATCCCAAAATTGTTGCGCCCCAAGCTGCTGATCGGTAAATGTATTCGTCGTATCGTAACGACTGGCGTTCAGCCCGCCGACAATCGTCAAGGTTGGCAATAATCGCCCCAAGCTTTGCGGCCTGGCTTCGAGCAAGGAATTACGTTTTTCTTCGGCTTCCTGGATCGCCGGGTCGTTCTGTAACGCAAGATCGTAAATGTCCAGAAGGTCTTGACAAAAAGCCGGAGCAGCCGTCATCACAAACAGTAAAATCGCGCAGATTTTTTTCATTTTTCCGAAGCGTCCAATATAAAATCCATAGGTTACAAAGTTGGAAACTCCGCCTGACAACTGATGCCGCCCGGAATATGCTTAGGATTTCGTCAAAAACAACTTCCCTAAATGAAAGTGAATTAGCGGATAATAACACGCCATCGACAACGCAAATCCCAACAGGACATGATTGGTTACGAGCCTGCAATAGAAGTCAAAATGCAACGC